>Ga0315546_1000002_pt1 | contig 407856 bp, 405 predicted proteins | sample SalMarSW160170MG_FD_203833 | JGI IMG/M metagenome (GOLD analysis project Ga0315546, IMG submission 203833) | Salt marsh sediment microbial communities from the Plum Island Ecosystem LTER, Massachusetts, United States - Salt Marsh Sediment SW1601-170 ...
AGATAGGTGCTGCGGGTTTTACCGAGAGACTTGCCCGTGAGAAGGGTTTGGATGTCGTCTCTGCTATGGTTACTAGTCATACCTCACGCCCCCATTTAGGAGGCAAGATTTTACACCACAAGCTTATCGCTGACCGCCAGACTGGGACGTTAGTCGGGGCGCAGATTATCTCGGAGGAAATAATAAGGGGTACCCTCAATGAGTTATCTCTGGCTATATCTGAGAAAGTACCGCTGCACAGGCTGGCCTTGCTCGAAACCCCTTATTCGCCTGCCGTCGGAAGAGACCCAATAGAGGACGGAGTAAGGGAATTAATACATAGACTCGACTAGGTGAGGAGGTGTAGCGGCTATGTCACTCTCGGAATGGAAAGCCAATCCGGAGAGAGCACGCGAAGAGAAGGATGCTTTCTTTGCCCAACATTGGCAATCACCAATACCTCCTCAGGACCGACCTCGCTTCAAAGGCTTGCAATATTATCCTCCTGACCCGAGTTACAGATTCGAGCTTGAACTACATGAGCATCGCAAAAAGCAGGCAGTGAGAATGACCTGCACCAAAGGCGACGAACAAGACTTCATTCGCTGGGGCGAGTTTAGATTCAAGATAGGTGAAAAGGAGCAAGCCCTTCAGGCTTACAAGAGTAACCGCGAGGAAGAGACGTTGTTTGTTCCTTTTAAGGATGCAACGTCCGGCAAAGAGACTTACGGGGCTGGGCGTTACCTCGACCTTGAGCCAGGTAGGAACCGTACTCAAGAGGGAAATGGATTCTGGATTTCAATCAAGCCTATAATCCTTGGTGTGCCTACAGTGAGGCTTATGCCTGTCCCTTTGTGCCTGTGGAGAACTGGCTTGAGGTGCCGATATATGCTGGGGAAAAAGACTATCATTTGTCAAAGACAGGCTAATGACAGGAGGTAAAATGAAAGTATGCATTATTGGAGCTGGGGACGGCGGCTCAACAGCGGCAATTCAGATTCGGCGCCTGGCTATTGATGCTCAGATTGACGTATTCAGCAAAAGGGCCAGCCTGGGTTGCCCACCGTGCGAAATGCCCCTGGTAATCGGCGGCACTGTAGCCACCTGGGATGAGCTCGCTCGCGGCTTCCGAGAGAGTTCCTTCTGGGAGAAAAGAAATGTAACCCTGCACCTGAATACTGAGGTCACCGATATTGACAGAGAGGGAAAGCGCATTATCGCCGAGGGTAAAGAGTACAGCTACGACAAACTGATTCTGGCTTTGGGTGCTGTCCCGGTCATTCCCTCAGTCCCGGAATTGGATGGCAAAAACGAATTTGCCCTGAGCACTGATATGGCTGAAGGCGTGGCCTTGAGTAGCGCTGTTGACCGGTCCACTGAAGCAGCCATTGTCGGTGGAGGATTTATCGGGCTGGAGATAGCCTCTGCCCTCAAAGCAAGAGGCTATGGCAGAGTCTACCTCCTGGTTAGACGGGGAATCCTGAGGTCATACCTTGACGAAGATATAGCGGAAATAGTCAAAGATGTGCTGACGCAGAATGGGGTAGAGTTGATCCTGCCGGCCAACATAGAGAGTATAAGCTCGAAGGGAGAGAGAAAGAGCATCAGTCTCTCTGGCCGCGAGCTGGAGGCAGACTTTGTTTTCTTTGCCACCGGTGCCAAACCCAATGTTGAGCTGGCTCAAAAAGCCGGGCTGGAGATAGGCGAATCAGGTGCTATAGCAGTTAATCAGTACCTCCAGACCACTGACCCTGACATCCATGCAATCGGGGATTGCATGGAAAACTGGGACATTGTCACCGGCTCGAAGAGGCGACATCAACTAGCGGCCAACGCCATCCGAACTGGATATATCGCAGGCAGAAATGCGGTCACGGGTAATCAACTCACATATGAAGGCACGGTGATGCCATTCGTCACCAAGGTGTTTGGCCACCAGATAGGAGCGGTTGGGTTTACGGAGAGGGAGGCGCGAGAAAAGGGGCTGGAAGCAGAGTCAGTTGCAGTGGATACCCCTCGGCTTAGAGAAAGGTTCAATGGCAGGCCGGCGCACTACAAGCTTGTCGCTGATGTGAAGACGAAGACTCTTGTTGGGGCACAAATAATTTCCGAGGAGATAGTGTCTGGTACGGTAGATAAGCTGGCAGTGGCTATAGCGTGTCGTATGCCCCTGGCGAAACTGGTGCAGATTGATAGCTGTTACTCGCCACACGTGCAAGAAGACCGGATTGCTGTTCCCTTACATCGGTTGATCGATAAGCTTGGGTCAGGAGGTGGCTGATGGAGTATGTGAAGCATGTCTCGTTTCAGGACTATGCCATTGTCGCCTGCGGCACACTCAATATGGAGTTGAACTATCTTAGAAACAGCGGCTTTTTGGATGCCAGGAAAATTCTTTATACCAAGCCTGGCCGCCACGAAGTACCCCGTGAGCTTGAAAGTCAGCTTATCAGGCAGATAGGAACGTCTAAGAAATACGCTCCGAATATCATCGTGGTCTACGGTGGTAAGTTCTGCTACGTTAATGCTGATGACCTCTACCGCAAGATAGACACCATAATTCAGGAGCAGATAGAACCTGGAATCAGGATTTCCAGAATAAAAGCCTCTCACTGTATTGACATGCTGGCCAGTGAGGAAGAAAGAGAGAAAATAGGCCAAGGTAAAGACATTTATTGGCTTACCCCGGGGTGGATGGAATACCGCCATTACGTATATCAGGACTGGGACAAGGGTCTAGCCAATGAAAATTTCCCCAAGCACACCGGCGGAGCAATCATGCTGGATGCGATAGGTTATTATGACAAGGTTATGGAAAATGAGCCTGAGAAGATTCTGGAATTCTCTGACTGGATGGGCATCCCAATAGAACCATATAGGATTACTCTAAACCGATTGAGGAACTTACTTTTGGATGAAGTCAAATGGTGAGCTTGCCGCGAAGGGTACTACCGGCATTATATGTTCTGGCTATCATTATCGGCAGTGGCGTTGCTGGTTACATGGTAATTGAGCGCTGGTCATTTACCGATGCGCTCTATATGACCATCCTGACTATAACTACGGTGGGCTATGGTGAAGTTCACACCTTGAGCCAGGGCGGAAGGGTATTCAGCGTTATCCTGATGGTCGGCGGCGTTGGTGGTGCGCTATATATTTTAAATCTATTTATCCAGTACCTATTGGAAGGTCAATTAGGTATTACTCTAAGGAGGCGTCGGATGAAAACAGAGATAGCCAAGCTGAAGAAGCACTTTATTATTTGTGGTTATGGCAGGATGGGGCAGGAGATAGCTCATACCTTCAATGACGAAGGGATACCTTTTGTTGTTATCGAGAATAGTCAGGAGAGCGCGGCTAGGGCTGGGGAGGATGGCTACCTGTATTTGCAAGGCGACGCCACTGACGACGAGGTGCTGAAGGAAGCGAGGATTGAGTCGGCTCGCGGTCTGGTAGCTGCAGTTGGCAGTGATGTTGATAATACCTATATCACCCTCTCGGCTCGGGGACTATGCCCTGACCTGTTTATTACCGCTCGCGCCTGCTCTCCTGGTGTCGAGGTTAAGCTAAAGAGGGCTGGCGCCAACCGCATCGTATCTCCTCACAGTATCGGTGCTCGCCGCATGGCGATGTTAGCCCTGCACCCGGCAGCGGTTGACTTTAAGGAAGAAGAGTAATCAGCTTTTGGCTAATCCCCCGGATAACGAAACTATTGAGGCTGGAGACCGATTAATTGTCACCGGCACCAGGGAAAAACTGGCGGAATTAGAGGTGAGCTTTGAAGGAGGCAAAAGCCGTGGCTGATTTCACGGAAATAGACGAAGCGCGAAAGGTACTTGGGTTGAGTGAGGCAGCAACACTGAAGGAGATAAAAAGAGCCTACAGAGCGCTGGCCCATTGCCATCACCCTGACAAGCATAGCGGCGCTGCCAGCAAGGAGACTGAGGAAACAATGAAGAAATTGAATTGGGCACATAAACTGCTCATGGATTATTGCAGTAACTACAAATATAGCTTCAGGGAGGAGGATGTAGCTGGAACTTATCCCCATGACGAATATCTCAGGAGGTATCACCATGGATGGTTTGATGGCATCTAATAACTATAATGCAATCTTTCTAAGGAGGTATTAGAATGGATGTTCTACAAGCAATTAAGGATAGGCGCAGTATCAGGAAGTACACGCCAGAGCCCGTCTCAGAAGAGCAAGTAACTCAGATATTGGAAGCTGGCAGATGGGCACCGTCAAGGGGTAACAGTCAACCTTGGAAGTTCGTGGTTCTCAATGATGAGCAGATACGGAAGGAACTAGCTGATGCAATTCCTACCGGAAAGTTTCTTGCTCAAGCACCACAAGGGATTGCGGTAGTGGTCAATCCAAAATCATCAAAACATCCAGAACAGGAAGCAGCCGCAGCAATACAAAATATGTTGCTGGCAGCACACGCGCTCGGCCTGGGAACGTGCTGGATTAGCATTCACGGTACAGATTGTGAGGAAAAAGCTAAGCAACTCCTGCTAATCCCGGAAGAAGAGTTGTGTGTATCTGTGGTTTCAATCGGTCACCCTGCGGAAATACCAGAAAAGGGAAGGGAAGGGCTCGATGAAATTACTTTTACCAATAAATATGGTCTTCATTAAGCTATTTGAGGGAGCTAAGAATGGCAAGTACGCTGACGCGTATTTAGCAATGCTCAGCTAGGGGGTATATTTTGTCATCAGTAAGGTCCAAAGTAGAGATTGGACCTGTGGGAGCCCGCTATTACGACCTCCTCCTGAATGTGCTCTCGCTAGGGCAGTATTCTCATCTCATCAAAGACATTGTTGAAAAGATGGGCATCAAGTCCGGTCAATCAATACTAGACCTTGGTTCAGGTACCGGCAAGAATGGATGTTTTATGGCTGAAAAGGTAGGCCCTTACGGCAGGATTGTAGGCTTGGATATCAGTGATGAGATGTTAGGCCTAGCCCGGAGGCATTGCTGTAAGTACACCAACATCAGCTTTAAAAAGCAGCGGATAGAGCTGCCGCTAACATATAAAGGGGAATTTGACAAGGTATTCATCTCCTTTGTCTTGCACGGGTTTGAGAACGCCCAGAAGCTGGGGATTATCCGTAATGCCTACCAGGCTCTGAAGGTAGGAGGAAGCTTTTATGTCTTAGATTATGCCGAGTTTGACATCGATAGGATGTGGTTTCCCCTTCGGTGGGCATTTACCCATTGGGAGTGCCAGCTGGCTGTGGAATTCCTTGAGCTGGACATAAAGGAAATGCTTCACAGTCAAGGTTTCAGCAACTTTGAAGAGGAGTTTTTCTTTAAGAGATATCTGCGACTACTGAAGGCAGCAAAGCCTTCAGTCAATACTACGTAATAAGGAAACGGGGTCACATGAACAGGCTGGAAAGAGCCTTAAGCGGACTATCAAGCCAGAGAGAGCTGACAAATCGTCTGGCGCAAGTCCTGGCGTATGCCTCCAAAAAGGGTAGGCTGTCCTATTATGAGGTAGAGATAGTGGTTAATGATGATGCCGATGATGTTTTGCTTCTGGGCGAGGAATGGAGGTTGCTACTTCCTGTGAGAACACTTAAGAGCGCCGCCTGGGAGGACCGGCTGCTAGTTGCTAGGCCAGAGGAACTCTATGAGCTGCCAAATATTGTCAGATATCTAGTCGAAGACGCTAAGATAACAGGGCGCTGGGAAGCAGGACGAGCCTTAGCTGAGCTTTTCAGGGAGGAGGGTGAACCAGACTGGGAGCAAATTCCAGAACTGGTCGAGGAATTGGGGCAGCAGGCTAAGAACTACAAGATTACTGCGATTCAAATAAAGGAAATATGCAGCAAGTTAGGTCTGGGAGGTAGGGTTGACACTCTGATAGCTGAGCTCAAGGCAAGTGGGGTGATGAGCCCCAAGCTGGGTTCATTGGCTGAAGTCTCTCGAGCAGGGACACCTATCTACGAGCTTAATCCATCGTTATTTTTTCAGAGTATGAAGATGCGAACTCAAGACCATAGCTATAGCACCTAGATTTGTCTAAAGGAGGTGGAAATGCAAATCGAGTATGTGTCTACAGTTTGTCCCTACTGCGGGTGTGGATGTGGGATAAACCTCGTGGTTAAAGACGGCAGAATAGTGGGCGTCGAGCCATGGAAGGAGCACCCGGTAAATGAAGGCAAGAATTGTATCAAGGGAAGGAACGCATTTCACTTCTTATATGCTGATGGCAGGCTTGAGGGGCCACTAATAAAGGAAAACGGCTCCTTTAAAGAAGCTTCCTGGGGAAAAGCGCTGATGCTGATTGCAGAAAAGCTAAGAAACGCGGAGTCAAATTCCGTTGGTTTCATAAACTCTGGTAAGTGCACGAACGAGGACTTATATGTGTTGCAAAAGTTCGCCAGGGTTGTTATGAAAACAAACAACATAGATAATGCGTCAAGATTCTGTCATTCTACCACTGTTCCTGCCTTGGTCTCCACAGTGGGCTCAGGTGTGATGCCAACCTCGGAGATAAGTGTGGAAGAATCAGACTGCATACTTATCGCTGGTGTAAATATAAAGGAAACATATCCTATGATCGCCCGCAGGGTGTTAAGAGCAAGGGAAAAGGGGGCAAAGGTTATTCTTACCGACCCGAGAGCAACAGTAACCGCAAGAACTCTGGCTGATATACATTTGCCACTGAACCCAGGAACAGATGTGGCTCTAGTGAATGCCATGATGAAAATAATATTGGACGAGGGTTTGGAGGACAGAGAATTCATTGAAAAAAGAACGAAGGGATTTGAAGAATTAAAGGATCATCTTTCCTCCCTCAGTATGAAGGAGGCTGAGAAAATAACTGGGATCGCAATTGAAGAGATGAAGGAAGCAGCAATAGTTTATGCCAAAGCCAAAAAGGGCTGCATACTGTACAACGCCGGGATAGCCCAGCACTCCGCTGGCATAGAGAACATCGTGGCCCTTGCCGATCTTGCCCTGATTACCGGCAATTATGGTGAGCCAGGGACCGGAGTTAATCCTTTAAGGGGACATATAAATGGGGAGGGATTTGGCGATATGGGACCTGTACCTGTTTTCTATCCCGGTTTTAAGGGAGTGAACGAGGAAAATGCGAAGCTGTTTGAAGGCTATTGGGGAGTCGAGGATTTGCCGTCCCAGCCTGGGATGACGTACATGGATATGATAGAAAAATGTAGCGTTTTGTATATTATGGGAGCCAACCCGATGATGTCTGCTCCTGATACAAATAGGGTTAAGGCCATGCTTGAAGAAAAAGATTTTCTTGTGGTTCAGGACATCTTTATGACCGAGACCGCTGAGCTTGCCGACATCGTTCTACCAGCTGCCACTTGGGTAGAGAAAGGGGGAACGACAACGGAGGTTGATAGAAGAGTGCAAAGGATAAACAAGGTTGTTGAGCCTCCGGGGGAGGCAAAGCCTGACTGGAAGATACTATGTGAGCTTGCCCGGACAATGGGATTCCAGGAGAAGTTTCCGTTTAGCTCTCCGAGTGAGATATTTGAGGAAATAAGAGAGTGTGTGCCTCAATATAGTGGAATTACATACGATAAATTAAAGCAAGCCGGCGGCATTCAATGGCCGTGCCCCTCTGAAGACCATCCTGGAACCGATACAATGTTCGTGGAGAAATTTGGGACTTCCGATGGTCTCGGCCATCTCCAGCCAGTGGAATATAAGAGTCCCGCCGAACTCCCGGATGAAGAGTTTCCCTACATCTTTACTAATGGAAGAGTCATGTTCCACTACCATTCAGGAACAATGACCAGAAAGACAGAGAGACTAACTAACGAGGTTCCAGCAGCACTTGTGGAAATAAATAGTGATGATGCTAAGGAGAAGGGAATAAAGAATGGGGAAAAGGTAACTCTAGAATCAAGAAGAGGACAGATAACTGCGGTTGCCAGGCTAACTGATAACATTGGAAAAGGAACGATATTTATGCCGTGGCACTTCTCTGAAAGCGGTGCCAATGTTCTGACCGGGCCTTCCGCTGGTCCGCCATCCAAAATGCCGGAGTTTAAGTTCTGCGCGGTTAGAATGGAGAAAAGCTAGGGAAGCTACTATTTGCCACAAATCAAAGGAGCTAGATGGGAAGGGATACTTGGCAGCTCAAGGTACTATGGCTATCGAGTAATTACACGGAGCCTTCCAGAATTTGGTACGAGATAATTAACCATTTGGAAATCAACAAAGCTTTCACCAGGGCGGCGATAATAGACAAGGTTAGCCAAATGCGAAGGGGGAAGCCTATCCAATTTAACAAACGCAGGCAGAAGTATGAGATAGCTACCGATGATCGAAACCGAAGATAAGCCAGCTAGGGTGTTAGACAATGGGTAACGCCAGAAGTGCTGATAATGGGCTGGAAAGGGAGATGATATGATTAAAGCTGTATGCTTTGACTTAGGAGACACCCTGGTAGCTGAAGAAACCGCTGTGCATGATAGCTCTAGCCAAGCCATTACTGCCCGCGTCATCGAGGGTGTATTCGAAGTCTTGGAAGCTATTAGAAAAGAGGGATACAGGATTGGCATGATAGCTAATGGGGATAGCGCTGGTGCCCGGAACATTGTAGAAGCCACTGGCTTACAGGACTACTTTGACGTCATAGTAATTTCTGAAGAAGTGGGTATTGAAAAGCCTTATCAAGGGATTTTTGAGGTTGCGTTAGCCAAACTTGGTGTGAAGCCTGAAAACGCAGTTATGGTTGGCAACAAAATTGACGCCGATATTCTTGGGGCAAACAGAGCTGGCATGAAGAGCGTGTGGTTCAGATGGAACACCCGGTATAGCGGCACAATAGATAGCAGCCAAGAGGAACCCGATTTCACAATCAACAGCCTCTTTGAGTTACCTGGCCTGCTTGCCTTGATGTAGAGGTGCTGCTCAAAAGGGAGTGATGAGAAAGTGGTGCTAATCGTAACCAGTGAGGAATCTGGCCTAGATAGATATAGCCAGGAAATAGCCAAGAGACTGGATGTCAAGAAAATCACCTGTAGGAGGTATCTATCCCTACCAAAGGCTTATAAGCTGGTAAGGTCAATAAGAAGCGAGAGCAGTATTGTTCATCTTCCAAATCAGCACTTCGCCAGGTATGCTGTTTTTCTTAATCGGCCGTTTATAGTCACGGTGCATGACCTGGCACGATGCTACTTTGATTTTGACCGGGAAAGCGTTAGCGAAAAGATGCTGCTCAACCTTGACAAAAGGTATATCAAACGGGCAAATCAGGTAATAGCGGTATCGGAAAGTACTAAAAGTGACCTGGTCAACTACCTGAAGATACCGGAGAGTAAGATTAGTGTAATCTATAATGGAGTAGACCATAATGTCTTCAAGCCATATCATGTGAGACTCCATTATCGCCAATATATACTGTATGTTGGCTCAGAGAGACGGCGCAAAAACCTGGGCCGCCTTTTTGAATCCTTTGCTGTGCTAAAGCGAGAGTTTCCCGACTTAATGCTGGTCAAAATAGGAAGCCCAGGAAGGTACAAAGAATTCCGAAGGGATACGCTGAAGGCATTATCTCGCCTGGGGATAACCGAGGATGTCATTTTTGTTGGCCATATTTCTGAGTTGGATTTAGCCTACTATTATTCCTCTGCTGCCTTACTTGCCTATCCCTCACTTCATGAAGGTTTTGGTCTCCCACCCCTGGAGGCAATGGCTTGTGGTTGCCCAGTGGTAACTTCTAATACCTCTTCCTTACCCGAGGTTGTGGGTGAAGCTGGCATTATGGTCAATCCTTACGATACCCGTAGCCTAGTTCAGGCAATGAGGCAAGTTCTGACTGATAGCGAGTTGAGGGATAGCATGGTAAGAAAGGGGCTGGAGCAATCAAAGAAGTTTTCCTGGGAAAGTACCGCCGAGCTGACACTACAGGTCTACAGCAAAGTAACCGGAGGGGAGAATTAAAAGATATGACTGGGGCGCTACTCAAGAAGGCAAAGGGTAGAAAGAAGGGGAGTTAAACCATAGTAGTAAAATAAATGAGGTTTTGGACGATGGTAGAGAAAAAGGATATCAAAGAGAAAATAAGGAAAATCTACGAGGTTTTGCCCAAGTTAGACGATCAGCGATGTGGATATAAGACTTGCGGAGAATTTGCCAGGGCAGTAGCTGATGGAAAGGCACCATGTTATGGATGTGTTAGTGGTGGACTAGAGGTGGCTGCTAAAGTGTGTGAAATTATGGGGGCCAGAGTTCCTGAGGAAGCAATTCCTCAATTTGGCCCTAGCCCTGGATTCTACCAGCCTGGACTAAGTGGAGGTAGAGGCATGGGCCGAGGCCGAGGTAGAGGTCGTGGCATGGGCCGAGGTTTCGGCCGAGGTCGACGTGGAAGATAAAGAGAGCAAAGGTAATTAAGGGAGTGGATTGATGAAAGAATACATTTTCTACCCGATTTGTGGAACGACCCTTCAAATAGGAATGATTGAAGGGAAAGAAAGGAAATATTACCCCAAATGTGATTTTGTTGATTACAAAAATCCTTTGCCAGTGGCGCTGTCCATTGCGGTAAAGGATGAAGATTTCCTAATTAAGGAGATACAAAGGCAGGGCTGATGTTTCCGGTCTTGAGAAATCAGAGAAGGGCTACCCGATTGCCGGTTGCATCAATGTTTACCAGCTTCCCATCCAGCGTAACCGCATTACTGCTGGTCAAAAATATATCACTCTGCAAACGTATAAATTCTTCAAACGATACCTGCCCGGGTCGAAACATTTGAATATTCCCGCGTTTGATTAGCTCATCTCTAAGCCCGGTTTGCCTGATTGTCATTGAGCCACCCATTCCGACCTTGGCCTCAGGGGGTATCATATATAGCACCGCACCAGTCTAGCCGGGCACTTCTACTATCAGGGTCGTGCCCTTGCCCGGAGTTGACTTAACTTCAAGGGTACCCCCCAGCAGGCGCGCCCGCTCCTGCATTCCCACCAGCCCCAGCTTACCGCTGCGGGGAAGGTCGTCCACCCTTCCCGATAGGGCGAACCCCCGCCCGTTATCGCTGATGGTTACCTTCACCTTATCCCCGCTGAAATCGATGACCACGCTGGCTTCGGGGGCCTGGGCGTGCCGGCGGATATTGTTAAGTGCCTCCTGGAATATGCGGAAGAGCAGCGACTCGAATTCGGGTGAGAAACGTCTTTCGCCGCCGACCACCCTCAGGCTGGTAGCTATGCCGTCGTACTCTTGGAGGTCTTTCATCAGCGACCTCAAGGCCGGGATTAGACCCAGGTCGTCCAGCAGCGATGGGCGCAGGTCCTGAACAAAGCGGTGCACACTCTGCACTCCACGGTTAAGCTGGGCCTGCAGGTCTTTGATAAACGAGACATCTTCGGGCGTCAGGCTTTGCTTCTTGCGGGAGAAGTTGTCCAGCTGCCTGGAGAGAGAGCCCAGTAGCTGGGCGGTATCGTCATGAAGCTCGCGGGCAATGCGCTTGCGCTCCTCCTCCTGAGCCCGGGTAATCTCCTGCAGGTAATAGCGCAAGTTTTCCTGCATCCGCTTCTCTTGAGTGACGTCTCTGGCGATATTCTGAAAACCCTTGGGCTCGCCATCGCTGGTAACCAGGTTGGTGGAGACCATGCATATCGCCTCCGAGCCGTCCTTCCTGACCAGCCTCAGTTCGTAGGGGGGGTCTATGGGCTGGTGTTCGGTCAGCCGGCGGCTTACCTCTCTTGCCAGCTTCAGGCTTTCATCACTTAAGAAAGACTTTACATTCATCCCCACCAGCTCGGCTACGGGGTAACCGCCGAGCTTCGCCGCCGCCTTATTAGCCGTCTGGATGTTGCCCTCCAGGTCATGGACCCAGATGGCGTCATAGGCCCCCTCGAACAAAGTCCTGAAGCTCCTCTCCGACTCGTGCAGCGCTTCCTCGGCGCGCTTCCGCTCGGTGGTATCTTCCAGGGTCTCTATGGCGCCTATTATTTCTCCTTTGCTATCTCTTATAGGACTGGCCGTAAAGTGGAGCCACCTGCCGCTGCCGCCGAGGGCGGTATAAAAGTCCTCAGCTTCATAGGCGCCGTCAATCAGGCGGGATTTCCGGCATTTACCCTGGTAATGGGCTTCGATTTCTTTTTCATCGGCTTCATCGACTATCAGGTCAGCCATAACCGGCCTCTTTTCGGCGTAAAACGCCCGCCACTGCCCATTGGTGCCGACTATATCCTGCCTTTTTATCTTGGAAAGGGCTTCGATGGCGGTGTTCCAGTGGGTGACCTGGTGCTGCTTGTTGATGACAAAAGAAGGAATAGAGGAGCCATCAATAATCTTGACCAGCATTTCTGAACTTAATAGACTCTGGGCCATATGCTTCTACCCCGCTATCCTAGAGTTAAAAAGAGGGTTTAAGGTAGTTCTTCCAGGGTGAGCCAGCCCTTTCTCAAGCCGTAGAGCACCGCCTCGGTGCGGGAGCCGACCCCCAGCTTGTTGAAGATAGTCCTTAGATGACCCTCGACAGTGCGGTTACTGAGGTGGAGCTTATCGGCGATGTCCTTATTGGTCATACCCTTGGCCGCCAGCTTGATGATATCCATCTCCCGGTTGCTGAGGTGCTCGGCGGCTCTTTCCAGCCCCGGAGTCTTGCCCGGCAGCCTGAAGTAGTTCACCACCTTGCGGGCGACTATGGGGTCAAGGACCGGCTCGCCCTTATAGACCGCCTGAACGGCGCGGGTAAGCTCATCGCCGCTGACGCTCTTCAACAGGTAACCGGCGGCGCCGGCTTTGAGCAGGGCAAAGACGTACTCGTCGTCATCGTAAGCGCTCAAGATAAGCACCGCCGTGCGGGGATGAATCAGCTTGATTTGCCTGGTGGCCTCGATGCCGTTGAGCTTGGGCATGGCGATATCCATGATTATCACGTCGGGCTTGAGCTCGGTGGCCATCTGCACCGCTTCCTCGCCGTCGCCCGCTTCCCCAACCACCGTGACCCCCTCCTCCGCCTCCAGGAGCCGGCGGATACCCTCCCGGGTGATGACATGGTCTTCGGCAAGAAGAACGCTAATGCTACTCATAAACTCAAATCCCCTTATTTAATCATACCAGAGCCGATACACCCCTTCAAGGGTAGAAATCACCAGCTCGGCTTTGCTCGTATAGGTATAATCACCTGAGTTAAATCACCCGCCAGCATTTTCTTAACCAGTGAAGGCCGCCGTGTAACCTACCTGCCCGAATGGAGCGGTTTCGGTAGTAAAAACGGGCGTGATAACGGATGGAGACGGGCTTTCAAAAGGGTAGTATGAAATTAGGCAGTTGATAAGGAGGTTTAGCCGATGGAGGTTACTCTTGATTTCCCCAAAGTGAAGGCTACTATAGAGAGCTACACGGAAAAGGTAGATTCCCTTATTGACAGCTACGCCGATAAGAAAGAGCAGATAATATCCTTACTCCAGGATATCCAGGCTGAGTTCAATTACCTGCCCCAGGACGTGATGGTAAAAATCAGCCAGAAGCTGGATATCCCTTTAAGCCAGGTCTTCAGCGTAGCCACCTTCTTCCGCGCCTTCGCCCTGAAACCCAGAGGCCGTCACCTGGTGACCGTCTGCCTGGGCACCGCCTGTCACGTCAAGGGGGGCCGCCGGCTGGTGGAAAAGATGGAGAGGGACTACGACATCAAGCCCGGCGAGACTACCGAGGATGTGAGGTTCACCCTGGAAGCCGTCAACTGCCTGGGCTGCTGTGCCCTGGGCCCGGTGGTGGTCGTCGACGGCAAGTACGAGAGCAAGGTAAGCCCAGATAAGCTCGACCGCGTCTTGAAGAAATACAAGTAAAGGCTAGGTAAGATGACATGGTAGAGCAGGTAAGAAAGCTACTGGGAAAAAGATTGGAAAGCCCCCAGGAGTTGGAGAGCCGGCGCCAGTCGATACTGGCTGAGAAAGACCCCAGCCAGACCTGCATATCGGTCTGCGGCGGCACTGCCTGCCGTGCCTCCGGCGCCGAGGCAGTCGTTGACGCTTTTATAGATACCATCGAAAGGCGGGAGCTCCAGGTGCAGGTTTCGCTTAAAGAGACCGGCTGCCACGGCTTCTGCGAGCGCGGACCCCTGGTGGTCATTGAGCCCAAGAAGCTCTTCTACCAGCAGGTTAAGCCTGAGGATGTCGAGGAGATTATCGACGAGACCATCCTGGCGGGCAAGGTCGTCGAGCGCCTGCTCTATGTCGACCCGGTGACTGATAAGACCATCACCTACGAACCCGATGTCCCCTTCTACCAGAAACAGACACGGACTATCTTCGGCGCTAACGGCCAGATTGACCCCACCAATATTGAAGACTACATTGCCGCCGGCGGCTACTCCGCTCTGGCTAAAGCCCTCACCGGCATGAAGCCCCAGCAGATTGTCGACGAGATTAAGAAATCGGGACTGCGGGGGAGGGGCGGCGGCGGCTTTGCCACCGGTAGAAAATGGCAGTCCTGCCGCGACGCCAAAGGTGATGTTAAATACGTAATCTGCAACGCCGATGAGGGTGACCCTGGCGCCTACCAGGACAGGAGCCTGCTGGAAGGCAACCCCCACAGCATCCTGGAAGGCATGCTCATCGGCGCTTATGCCATCGGCTCCCGTAGGGGCTATATCTATGTCCGCAACGAATACCCGCTGGCGGTAGAACACGCCCGCATCGCCATTGAACAGGCCATGGACTGCGGGCTGCTGGGCAAGAACATTCTGGGCTCCGGCTTCGATTTCACCGTGACCATAAACAAGGGCGGCGGCGCCTTCGTCTGCGGCGAGTCCAGCGCCCTGATGGCATCTTTAGAAGGCAAAGTCGGCGAACCCAAGGCAAAGTACGTCCACATGGCGGAGAAAGGGCTCTGGGACAATCCCAGCTTGCTTAACAACGTCAAGACCTGGGCCAACGTGCCCCTGATAATCAATAAAGGCGCCGACTGGTACGCCAAAATCGGCACCGCCGGCAGCAAGGGCACCATGATATTCTCCCTGGTGGGCAATATCGTCAACACCGGCCTGGTTGAGGTGCCCATGGGGATAACCCTGCGCCAGATGATTTTCGATATCGGCGGCGGCATCCCTAACGGAAAGAAGTTCAAGGCGGTGCAGACCGGCGGTCCTTCCGGCGGCTGTATCCCGGAAAAGTATCTGGATACCCCGGTGGACTTTGACGAGCTGACCAAGCTGGGCTCGATGATGGGCTCGGGCGGCATGATAGTCATGGACGAGGATACCTGCATGGTCGATGTCGCCCGCTACTTTATCGAGTTCCTCAAAGGCGAATCCTGCGGTAAGTGTACCCCCTGCCGGGAGGGCATAAACCGCATGAGCGAGATTTTAAGCAACATCACCCAAGGCAAGGGCAAGCCCGAGGACCTCGATACCCTCCAAGACCTGGCTGATGTCTTGAGCGCCGGCGCCCTCTGCGCCCTGGGCCAGACGGCGGCCAACCCCGTCCTGAGCACCATCCGCTACTTCAAGGACGAGTATCTGGCCCATATCAATGATAAGAAGTGCCCGGCTGGCGTCTGCCGGGAGTTAATCCAGTTCTCCATCGACGCCGATAAGTGTGAGGGCTGTCTGAGGTGCCTGAGGGAGTGCCCCACAGGGGCTATCAGCGGGGAGAAGAGGCAGGCCCACACCATCAACCAGGATATGTGTATCAAGTGCGGCGCCTGCTATGACGTCTGCAAGTTCAATGCCGTATTAAAGCGGTAGAAGGAGGCAACCATGGCTAAGGTATGGATTAATGGCGAGACTTCGCTCGAGGTGAAGCATGCCGAAGGGGTCAACGCCGTCCATCTTACCGTTGACGATAAGGATATCGTGGTCTCGGGCGGCCAGACTATTCTGCAGGCGGTGGAGCGCATGCCCGGAATCGGCAATATCCCGGCCCTCTGCTACCATCCGGCGGTTAAACCCTACGGCGCCTGCCGGATATGCACCGTTGAGGTAAGCGAGGACGGCGGCTCCAAGTTCAGGTTCGTCGCCGCCTGCCTCTACCCGGTCAAAGAAGGCTTGATAGTAAAGACCCAGACCGAAAAGATAAAGAAACTGCGCAAGGGGATAATCGAGCTTCTTCTAGCCCGGTGCCCCAACGTGAAGAGGGTACAGGAGCTGGCCAAAGAGTACGGCGTGGAGAAGCCCAGGTTCGTCCTTGGCGACCAGGACTGTATCCTCTGCGGCCTGTGCGTCAGGGCCTGCCAGGAGATAATCGGCAAGTCGGCGATAAGCCTGGTCAACCGCGGAATCTATAAGGAAGTAGCCGCGCCGTTCTACGCCTACGAGCTGAGCGGCGATTGCATCGGCTGTGGGGACTGCGCCTTCGTTTGCCCCACCGGTGCCATCGAGATGGGGCCCGATGGCAAACCGGTGCTCCCCAAGGTGAAGATACCCTATGCCGAAATCGAAGCCATGATGAAAAAGGAAACGGTAGCCCCTTCTTAAAGTCACAAAGCACCTATATTAAGAAAATAGGGTCGAGATGAATCCTCGGCCCTATTCTTTATCTTCGCTGTCCTCTAACCGCTCACTCCAGCCCTAGCTGCTTTAGCTTCTCGGTAGAAGGTATGCCCTGCTTGGTGTAGCCGAGGGCATCGTAATACTCATCAAGGAGGGCATCCAGCCTCCGGAATACTTGCCCCGTAGCCGGGCCGGCATTCTCCAAAGGCTCAGTTTGCATCCTCTTAGGGAGGGTGTCGTCCTTGCGGTTGAAGCCCTCACGGACATTAAACGAACGCTCCAGGCAGAGAATCCTCTCCCCTACCTTATCTAGATAGGCGGGGTCGCCGAACTCTTTAAAGCCAGTAGCCGCTACCAGCAAGTCGCTGCGTTGCTGGGGGGTAAAGCCGGTGACCGGGCCAAAGCTGCATTGAATGACAGCGTCCTGCGTTGCCTGCGAAATCTCGGCTTGAGCAACATCTTTCCCCTTATCCTCCTCAGTCAACCTGTCCTTCTTACCAGAAAGCTCATCACGGGGTCGGCCGTACATGTGGTGGGCACCTACATTGGAGGTGGCAAAAATGAGGCCGTAGCCCTTGACGGCGCGTGGCTCATAGGCGGGAAGCTCCAGCCCCTTGACCTGCATGGCGTAGTCCTCAGCGCCCCGGCCAATCTGCTCGGCGGCCCGTTTGGTGCCTTCGCCAAGCAGCTCGCCAAACCCCTGGCGATTGCCGATTTTCTCCACCAGCTTCATCATGGCGCTATGGTCGCCCCACTTGAGTTCAAGCCCATCGGTATCTTTCTTATTAATAATTCCCCTCTGGTACAGCTCGCAGGCAAAACCGATGGAGTTGCCAGCGCTGACGGTATCCACGCCCAGCTTATCGCAGAGGGAGTCGGCGGCTATCAGCGAGGCTTTATCGGTGTTAGCCAGATTTCCCCCCAGAGACCAAATGGTCTCATAGTCAGGGCCCTCGCTTAAGGCACCGGCATAGGTGCCTTCGGTTACCTGGCGTACCTGACCGCACTTGGTCATGCAGCCATAGCAACCATCGTTTTTAATCTTTATCTTGGCTAACTCCTCATCGCCTATCTTCTCCACGCCTTCAAGGTGCCCCTCCTGAAAATTCTTTACCGGGAATATGCCCACCTTCTCGAAGCCCAGCGTCAGGTATGAGGTGCCAAAGTCGCTCATCCTGATTCTTCCCGGGCTGGTCTTTAAGCCCTCAATCACTTCCTTATTCACCTTCCTGAACTGCTCGGCGTCATAAAGACTCAGGGGGCCCGACGAATTAACGGCCAGCGCCTTGAGCTTCTTGGCGCCCATCACCGTGCCCACGCCGGTACGCCCGCCACAGCGGCGGTCGCTGATAACCACGGCATAGCGGACAAGCTTCTCTCCGGCCGGCCCGATGCAGGCGACCTGAGTGGTCTTGCCGTGATTCTCCCTCAATTTGGCCTGAGTCTGCTGGGTATCCAGCCCCCAGAGCTCACCGGCGTCCAGAATATGAATCCCATCCTTATCGATATGGATATAGCTCGGCTTCTGGGCTTCGCCCTCAACGATGATGCCGTCGAAGCCGGCAAATTTCAGGTAGGCGCCAAAGTTGCCGCCCATAATTGACTTGGCGATAGCCCCGGTAAGCGGGCTCTTGGTTACCAGCGCTGTCCGGGAAACCGACATCGCCGTGGTGGCGCCCAGGGGCCCCATCATGAATATCAGCTTGTTATCGGCTGCCAGGGGCTCCACCCCGGGTTTGAGCTCGTCGTAGAGGTACTTGGCGGCGATGCCCCGCCCGCCCAGGAAGCTCTTCATCAGTGTCTCGGGGACATCCTCAATTTGGCTCTTGCCCTGGCTCAGGTTAATACGTATCAGTTTGCCCGTGTAGCTCCGCATTTTATCCTCCCATAAGAAAGTTCAGAATGACAATCTCGTCGTTTTCCCGCACCGGAGTATCCAGCTCTACGGGGTTAAGACCGTCAGAATCTAAGTAAATGCCGAAGATGCGCAGCAGTCTCCCCCGCCTGTCGAACAGATATTCCTTGATGCCGGGAAACTGCCCCTCAAGGTTGTTAAGGCATTCACCGATGGTATTACCGCTTACCTCAGGCGCCTCAACACCACCGCTGAGCTCTTGCAGGATAGGCGGCAGTTTAACCCTCGCGCTCATCTTTAGTCTATTTTACCCGGAAGACGAGTCCCTCGGTGGCATCCACCCGGATTTTTTCGCCTTCCTCGATGACCAGGGTACCGTTGCCGGTGTTTGATACCAGGGGTATATCGTACTCCCGGCAGTGAATACCAGCATGGCTTAGAGAGCCGCCGCCGTTGGTCACTATGGCTTTAGCCAGCGGCAGCATCGGCGTCCATCCCGAAGACATCCCCGGGCAGACGACGATATCGCCCGGCTGGGTAGATACGACATCTTCGTTGTTTACTACCAGGTGAGCTTTACCTTCAACGGTGCCGGCGGGACTGCCACAGTTGCCGAAGAGCAGAGCGCCGGTTTCTGGCCTGGGGATAGGGGCTTCCCCGGCTACGACCTTGGCCACTATGGCATCATGAGCCGAGAGTATATGCTTGTTTATATCTTCCGGTGTTAAGGGCCCGGCGGTGACAATGTGCGAGCGCGACTTGAATTCCTTCCGGGCTATCCAGGTTGTCCTGCGGTCGGCGATAATATCCTTGATTTCGTACGATTCGGGATAGGCGATGAACAGCTCCAGCTCGTCGGGGATGAAGAAGAACATGTCATCCGGTTGTTCAATGGTGCCGAACTTCACCAGCCTCTCGCCGATCTTCCTCACCAGGTAGCGGAAGGTGGTGTGGCAGCCCTGCTCCCAGGCGACATCATGGCTCTCGCTGAAAGCGCTTGACCTCTGGCTGACGTTGAGGGTGGCCAGGAACCAGTCCATGTCGGGGTATTTTGCCGCCTTCACCTTGTCGATAAGCTCGCGGGTTAGTTCTTCCCGCTCCTTGACCAGGCGGGGCCTGATGCTATCCAGGGGGAAGGGCGCCTTGGCGTCCTTTGACATCATCAGGTACTGCTGAATGTGGGCGATAGCCGGCGTGGGGTCTTCCCACCACGAAGGCACGATGAACTCCATCATCCGCGGCGAGCGCCAGCCGTAGCCCTTGACCACCAGGAAGTCGTTGAGGTCTTTCTCCAGCCACTGCTTGCCGGCCGGTAGCTTCTTCAGGGCGGGGATGACCTTCTCGGCGGGGTTCTTGGTGAAGACATCGTCGATCTTAAGCTCGATGGCGCGGCTGCGCAGTTCCCAGAGCGCCTTGTCCTGGACGAAGAGGTCGTTATCGTAGCCGCGTATTATTTTGTGCCAGGTGGGGGAGAATTCCTTGACCCCGCCGTACTCGGCGGCAATCTCGGTGCAGTTCCAGTAAGCCTCGTAAACCGGGTATATCAGGTAGAAATGGGTCTCCCACTCCCGGTAGAGAAGCTGTATCCCTTCCCGGAAGAGCTTGTAAAGCTCGTACTGGGTCGCATTTTCGTAATCAAAAGTCCTGAATTTGTGGCAAAGCCCTATCAGCTCGTTCTCCATATCGGTATAGAGCTTGTCTCCCTTGGGGGCGTAGGTTTCCGTTATGAACTTTTTGAAGTTCTTCTGCCTTCCTTTAATCTCAGCCTCGTCGCTAATCCTGAGGGAGCTGGCCAGGGCGCAGCCGTCTATATCGCGGGTCTCGCTGCCCCTGATGGTGGGTATCCAGGTCTCATTGATACCGTAGCAGAGGCCGTGGGCTAAGGGGTAGCACCACATCCAGTTAAATAGCGGAGTCCAGGCCGGGTAGCTGTGTCCCAGGTTGACGAACCACAGCGGGTATTTCTTCAGGTCTCTTTGCGGCCAGAATTCTCTGGTGTGCAGATTCCACATCCAGGGCATCTTCTTTCTCCTCCTTTAAAAAGACTTTATATTTTGTTTTACATTATACAGTATCTTGCCTTTAAGCTAAAGGGTGAAAATCGGTCTATCGCCTTTAGTTCACCCTTCTGGCGCCGTCGACGAGCAGGGTTTGACCGCTGACGAAGTCGCTGTCGTCGCTGGCGAAGAAGATAACGGCGCCGACCACGTCCTCCGGTTTGCCGAAACGCCCCATGGGGACGGAGCTGGCGTCCATCTTTTCCATGTTGACATAACTTCTAGTAGCCGGGGTGTCGATAACGCCGGGGGCGACGACGTTAACGCAGATATTATACTGCCCCAGTTCCCCGGCCAGCACCCGGCTGATGCCGATGACGGCCGCTTTAGCCGCCGTGTAGTGAATCAGGCCCTTGGTCGGGGCGAAGACCGCCTCGGAGGATATATTGATAATCTTGCCCTTGTTCTGCTTCTTCATCTGGGGGAAGACCGCCCTGGAGCAGAGCCAGGTCCCCTTGGCGCTGACATCCATCATCTTGTCCCACTCGGCTGGCGAGATTTCGTCAAAGGACTTCCTCGACATGCCGTGGTAGAAGCCGGCGTTGTTGACCAGGATGTCTATTCGCCCGAACTCCTGCACCGTTTTCTCGGCCATGCCCTTGGTCTCGGCCTCGGAGGTGACATCGGCTTTTACGGCTATAGCCTTGCCCCCCTTGGCCCTGATTTCCTTGGCGGTGGCCTCGGCGTCCTCCTCCAGGATGTCGGCTACCACTACCTTGGCTCCTTCCTCGGCCATTCTTAAGGAGTAGGCTTTGCCCAGGCCCTTGGCACCGCCGGTTACGATGGCTACCTTGTGTTCTAATAGTCCCATTTTAACCTCTCCATATATTATTATTTATACGGCCAGAAAACCGCCGTCAACAGGCAGGGCGACGCCGGTGATGGCCGAAGCCTTACTTGAGACCAGGAATAACGCCGCCTCGGCAACTTCTTCCTCGGTGACGAACCTGCCCATTGGTATACGCTGTTTGTCCTTCTTTTCCCACTCCTCGGCGCTGATGCCCAATGCCCGCGCCCGCTCCTGGGAGATATCCGGCCTCATCCCGGTCTGCACCCGCCCCGGGCAGAGGCAGTTGACCCGTATCTTGTCTTTAGCCAGGTCTACCGCCAGCTTCCGGGTCAGCATTACCAGCCCGCTCTTGGCCAGCGAGTAGGTCATGGAAAACCCGGACTGCTTCAGCCCGGCAACGGAGCTGGTAAATAGAATAGCCCCGCCGCCGCTTTTGCTCATTTCGATAGCGGCGAACCTGGCGCCGAAGACGCCAGCTTTGAGATGTACCGCCATCATCTTATCATATGTTTCCGGGGTGATGTTTTTGATGCTGTCGGGCCCGACGATGCCGGCATTATGCCAGAAGATGTCCAGCCGGCCATAAGTGGCGACCGCTTTTTTCACCAGCCGCTCGATATCGGCCACCGCCAGCATGTCGGCGGCGATAAAGCTGGCCTCGCCGCCCTGTTTCTTTATTGTGCTCACCACTTCCTGCCCCCGCTCCTGGTTCCGGCCGCTGATAACGACCTTAGCGCCTTCTTTAGCCAGTAAAAGGGCGCCGGCCCGGCCGATGCCCGAGGTTGAGCCGGTAATAACCGCTACCTTGCCTTCAAGCAGCAATTTTGAGCTTATCCTTTCCCTGTCTATTTAAGTATGTAGGCGGCGCCGTTGGTGGCGTCCATCTTTACCCTCTGTCCTGATTTGAGCTTGGCGGTGCCCTTCTGGGTGTTGACGATGGTGGGCATGCCGTACTCCCGCCCGATGATGGCGGCATGGCTTAAGGTTCCTCCGGTATCGGTGATTACGCCGCCGACCAAGCCGAAGACGGGCGTCCAGGCTGGGTTGATGCCGGGGCAGACCAGTATCTCCCCCGCCTTTACCTTTTTAAGGTCCTCGTACCTGACCACCACGCGGGCTTTGCCTTCGGCCTCTCCGGCGCAGCCGCAGATACCCCTTAAGTCTGCCTTCAGCTTCGGCCTGGGCTGGGGCATTTCGCCGATGATGGTCTTTATAGCCACGGCGTCTCCTGAAGGCAGTAAGTCCAGTCTTATTGCCTCCTCCATGCTGGCGCGCTCGGTGAGCACGGCCGGATTGGGCTTTTTGTGCCACTCCTTCCAGGCGGCCCGCCGCCTTCTGGTGAGCCAGCGCATGTCGTGCCCCTCGGGCACCATGATAACCCGGTCGATTTCATCCGGGTTGAGCATGAATATGTCATCGGGGTTATCGATTGCCCCCTTCTCGGCCAGCCTTTTGCCCATGGCCAGGTAGCCGCGGCGCATGAAAGCCTGCACCATCAGCTCGCAGTAGAGGTCGTGCTCCTCGCTGTAGGAGCTGGCCTTGCCCGAAAGCCGTATCAGCCCCTGGAAAAGCTCCTTCTCCCCCGCCGGCACCCTTTTGAGGAAGGCGGCTATGGCGACTTCTCTCTTCTTGGCCATCTCGGCTCGGGTGGTTTCCAGGTCGTAGCTCAAGCCCCGCATCACGTTGTCCTTTACCAGCCCTATGGGCGTGGCCGGGTCTTCTAGCCAGTAAGGCTCGTTGAGGTCGGTGGAGCGCCTCATCCGCCAGCCGCCGACATCATCTGTTTGCATGTAGTCCATGAACTGCTTAAACCATTCCTTGCCCTTTTTTGACTGCTGGAGTTTGCCGAGGATGGACTGGGGCTTGTTTTTCTTGAACAGCTCTTCCAAGCCCATCTTGATGGCTAGCTGGCCGAATTGCCACATCTTCTTGTCCATCTGGTATATCTTGTTATCGAAGCCCCGCACCATGTCCTGGAACTGAGGGTCCTGGTCGCTTAAACCAAAGCGTTCCTTGGTCATCGCCTCCAGCAGCAGCCAGGCGTTGTATGAAGCGTACATCCCCACGAAGTGGATTTCCCACATCCTCATGTAGGCCTGCATCAGGTCGTAGTTGTGGTGGTGAAGCTGGAGGTTGGTGGCGTTATCGACATCAAGCTCCCTGAGCTTGGCGTAGATGCCCAGCAGCTCCTGCCGGTAACCGCTCCACAGCCCTTCAAAGTCCTCAAGCCAGGGGCGCAGTGCTTGGCGGAACCTGACCTCGCGCTGGGCAATTTCCTTTTTGTCCCTCACTATATGGAAAGCGCAGTAGATGCCGCCCCTCAAGAAGCGTAATTCCCAGCCCCTGCAGGTGGGGATGCTGAGCTCGGTGCAGGCGAACTTTAAGCCGTGGCCGCAGAACTTCACCCACTGGTATCCGTAGAGGGGGGTTAACGGCGGTGTGCTGTGCATTCCGTCGAGGAACCACGAATGCATCTCGGGGAGGTCAATCTCGGCTATATAGTCATAACCCGGGGTCTCGTCCCAGATTTTAGCCTTCGTCTGCTTCTTCTTGGCCAATTCTCTCCTCTACCCGGTATTTAAGTCTAGGCTTCAATAGCCTTTATCGTCAAGGTCTATAGAATTTATCGACCATCAGGTCGAGCATACGGTCGGTAACCGAGCCTTTTTTCTGGGCGGCCACCTTGGCCGGGCGGGTCTGGAGGGGGGATATATTCTTGGTTGGAGGCAAGTCGGCGTCAATAGCCCACTCTATGTCCTGCGGCTGGCCCAGGTGCTCCTCGAGCAGTATGGCCAGTTTGGCAACGGCTACTACCTCCTGGTTGCTTAAGCAGGGAACCTTCTGTTTCTTCACCGGCACCTCGCCCCAGCCCACCCCGCTTTTCCTGGCTATTACCTGTTTCGTCTTTTTACCGATGGAGGCGTCTACTATCTTCAGGGTCTCTTTGTCAACCACGAACTTGTCCACGCTCCCTGTCCCGCTGACCACGCCCACCCCCAGCCCCCAGTTGGCGTCGATTATTACCCGTGAGGTATCGCCGGTGAGCGGGTCCACGGTGAAGCTGATGCCGGAGGAGCGGGCGTTTACCATCTTGGCCACGGCGATGCCGAGCTCGTCCCCCATGACGGGCACGCCTTTGTTGATGCGGAAGGCGATAGCCCGCGCCGTATAGGCGCTTGACCATACCTTCTTTATCTTGTCCAGCACGTCTTCAATGCCGCTAATATTGAGGTAGCTCTCGAACATGCCCGGGCGGCTGGCCGTCCCCGCCGAGCGCAGCGAGACGGCGACATCGGGGGTGCCCACCTTTTGGCTTAAGCCTTGGTAGTATGAGGCTATGGCTTTGCTTATCTCCGGCGGCATCTCTTTGCCCTCAATGATGCCCCGGATTTTCTTACTTAAGTCATCAAAGACGGCGATGTTCTTGCCTTTGAGCTGGCCGAGCTTGTTCACCTGGCGGGAGATTTCCTCTAGAATCCCGGTTGCCTTAGCGAATTTGCGGTAGAGGGCAATGGAAATGGCGAAACCCGGGGGGACGGCTAAGCCCATCCGCGTCATTTCCCCCAGGTTGGCGCACTTCTTGCCGACCAGCTTTTTGTGCTCCTGCCCCAGCTCCTCGAAGGCGTATATCAGTTTGCCGGCAGCCATTTTCCCTCTCTATGAAATCAAAGCCCCCTATTAAAGGGAGAGTTTTAATAGGAGAAGAATACCTGTTCTTTAGTGCACCCGCCGGCCGCCATCGATTATCAGTGTCTGGCCGCTGATAAAGTCGCTGTCGTCGCTGGCGAAGAAGATAACGGCGCCGACCATGTCCTCCGGTTTGCCGACGCGCCCCAGGGGGGTGGTGCTGGTATCGAACTTGGCGACGTTGCCGATGGTCCAGCTGGCCGGGGTATCGGTGTAGCCGGGGGCGATGGCGTTGACGCAGATGTTATACTGGCCCAGCTCTCCGGCCAGGACGCGGGTGATGCCGATAACGGCCGCCTTGGAGGTAATATAGTTAATCATCCCCTTGGTCGGAGCGAAGACGGTATCTGAAGAGAGATTGATAATCTTGCCCTTTTTCTGCTCCTTCATGTAGGGGAATACGGCCTTGGCGCAGAGCCAGACGCCCTTAGCCCCCACCGCCAGCGCCTTATCCCAGTCATTCGGGTCAACCTCGTGGAAGGGATTTCGGCCTACCCCGTAGTAGAAGGCGGCGTTATTTATCAGGATATCAATCTTGCCGAATTTCTTAAAGGCCTTCTCGGCCATGAGCTTGGTGCTTTCCTCGTTGGTAACATCAACCTCTACCGTCATCCCGCCTTTGCTCTCTATATCCTTGGCCGCCTGCTTGGCCTCATCGGTATCAAGGCGGTGGGCAGCCATTACTACCTTAGCCCCCTCTTTAGCCAGGCCAAAACAAAAAGCCTTGCCCAGGCCCTTGGCGCCGCCGGTTACGATAGCTACCTTTCCGTCTAACCTGCCCATGTTTCCTCCTTAAAACTTAGAGTTGCCTGAATTTACCCGCAATACCGGGGTTATGGGTTTAAAGCGTTATCTATGATAGCATAGATAGCTCTGGTTTTGCCAACCTCTGGCCTTATTTCTTGGGCGGTGGCTTCTGGCGCTGGCGGTAGCCTTCGGTATAGCGCCGGGCGTATTTATCCTTGGCCAGGATAAGGTCGGCGGCCAGGACGGCGGGGCGCAGCTTGGCCACATCGGCGATGACGCAGGTCACGCCGGCATCAATAACCATAGCCACGAAGGCGTTATTAAGCAACTCGCGGTCGGGCAGGCCGAAGGAGATGTTGCTGACGGCCAGGGTCAGGTTCACCCCCAGTTCTTTTTTAATCAGGCGGGCGCCCTCTAACACGCCCAAGCCGGCGGTCATATCGGCGCCCACCGCCAGGCTGAGGCAGTCGATGATGATGTCCTGGCGGGGGATGCCCATCGCCTCAGCCCGCTCAACTATTTTGCGGGCGACGGCCAGCCTTCTTTTAGCGTCGTGGGGGATGCCTTCGTCGTCCTGCGCCAGCCCGACGACGGCGGCGCCGTAGCCTTTGACCAGGGGCAGGACGGCGGCCAGGGACTTTTCCTCGCCGCTGACCGAGTTAATCAGCGGCTTGCCCTTGTAAACCTTGAGGGCTGCCTCCAGCGCCTCGGTGTTGGCGCTGTCGAGGCAGAGCGGTATATCCGTCGTCTCCATCACCGCCTGCACCGCCCTGGGCAGCAGGTCTACCTCGTCGACACCGAATATGTTGATGTTGACATCGAGAATATCGGCGCCGGCTTCGGTCTGAGCTTTGGCTTCCTTGCGGACGATATCCAGGCTCCCCGCTTTCAGCGTCTCGCCCAGCTTTTTCTTGCCCGAAGGGTTGATGCGCTCGCCGATAAGCACCGTCGGCCGCTCTTGGCTGATGATTACCTCTTTGCTAGCGCTGGTTATTTTAGTTTCCATAGCTTTATCCTTCCCTCTATTATTTAATGCCACCGGTATTTTACTACCGGTGCTTCCGGGTCGCTTGTCCATTCCTGGGCGGCGCCGTCGTATATCTTTACATCATTATATCCCAGCAGCTCCCGCAGCAGAAAGCACCAGGTGCTGGAATACCCCCCGACGCCGCAGTAGACGATGATTTCCCGGGACTTGTCCCGCCCAACTACGCCGGCGGCCATCTCCCTGATTTCCCTGACGCTCTTATAGGTCCCTGCTTCAGTCCAGACCCAGGGAGCGGGCAAGCAGACAGCGCCGGGAATGTGCCCCGGTTTCTCGGTAAAAAGGTCCTGCGTTACCCCGAAGAACTCGTCAGGGGCCCTGGTATCGATGATGACCGATTCCCCCAGCTTCTTCTCAACGTATTCCTTGGTGGTGAATATCGCCTTATTTAGCTGGCTCTTGTAGGCTGCCGGCTTCGGCTTGACCGTTTCATCGGATAGCGGCCTTCTCTCTTTTAGCCACTTGTTGTGGCCCCCGTTTAAAACGGCCACGTTGTTAACGCCGGCGTATATCAGCGTGCAGGCCACCCGGGTGACATCGGCGGTATCGTGGGGGATATCCGTTTTGCTGACCACCACTACCGGCGAGTCGCTCTTTATGCCGGCAGAGCCGATAATCTTGAACAGCTGGTCGACTTTGGGCAGTTCCATAAGGAGTCCCTTCCTGACTACGGCCCATGAGGGGAAAGGGACGTTTACGGCGCCGGGGATATGGGCGGCTTTATAACGGTCGCTGCTTCTGATGTCAAGTATGACCAGTTTAGGCTCGTCAAGGCTCTTGGCCAGCCATTGAGTGGAAACGATGGCCGGAATCTTTCTCGGTTCAACCAATCTTCTCTCTCTTGCCCTGCTTCAGGCGGTATCTGCCCAGGTAGCTTGCCTGCATAAAGGTCTTACTGAAGTCGGGGACGCTGGCCAGTTCGATGTATTTTACCCCCGAGACTATCTTCTGGGCGGCGGCGCGCTTGGCGCGCGAAATCAGAGCCAGCCTGGCCCCAGTGCCGGCGGCGTTGCCTACCTGCTGGAAGCGTTCCGGGGGTAGGGTGGGCAGTATGCCGATAGCCATGGCGTTGGCGACATCAATATAGGTGCCGAAGGCGCCGGCTATTATCACCCTCTTTATTTTCTCCTCGCCGTAGCCGTTGGCTTCCAGTAGCGCCTGGATGCCGGTGCGGATAGCCGCCTTGGCCAGCTGTATTTCGCGCACGTCCTGCTGGGTAATCACGATATCTTTCTTAACGTCCTTCTTCTCCTTATTGCCGACGAGGACGAACTCCAGGTGTTTTTCGCCGCGGCGCACACGGCGGTTTTTCTCATCCATCTTGCCCCCCTCCCCCAGCGCCCCGGCCAGGTAGAGCTGAGCCACTGTATCCAGAATGCCCGAGCCGCAGATGCCGATGGCGGGGGCGTCGTCGATGGTCTGGTATTGGATTTTGTTGTCGACGATGCGCAGCCGTTCTATAGCGCCGGTGGCGGCGCGCATGCCGTCCTTGATGTGCCAGCCCTCGAAGGCGGGTCCGGAGGCGCAGGAGGTGGTCGTTATACCGTCCTGGTCTATCAGCGAGACCTCGGTGTTGGTGCCGATGTCTATAGCTACCGTCGTCTCCCTGGGCAGGCCATTCAGCGTCGCCAGCAGGACGGCGGTGTGGTCGGCGCCGACGAAGGCGGCGATGTTGGGCAGCAGGTGCAGGTAGGCGCCGGGGGCGAATTTCAGCCCCAGGCGGCTGGCCTTGATGTCCAGCGCTCGGCTTACCGCCGGCACGAAGGGCGCCAGCGCCAGCTGCTTCACCGGCAGGCCTACCAGCAAGTGGTGCATGGCGGTGTTGCCCACCAGCACTGAGTCAACGATATCACCGATCTTGGCCTTAACCTCGGTGCAGAGCTCGCTGGCCAGCTTGTTTAAGGCTTTGACCACCAACCTTTGCAGCTGCGCTGCTTTAGCCGCCGACTGCGTGGCGTAGGCGATGCGGCTGATGATGTCCTCCCCGTAGCTTATCTGGGGGTTGCTCACCCCCTTGACCGCCAGGGTCTGGCCGCTGTCCAGGTCGATCAGGTAGCCCGATATCTTGGAGGTGCCCAGGTCAACCGCCAGACCTAGCTGGCGGCTGGGCCAGGGGCCGAAGGCGACCAGCTCCTTTTCGCGGACGGAAGCCCGGCACTGCCATTTCCAGGAGCGCAACTGCGGCGATAGCTGGCTTAAAGCCCCGATATCTATGTTGTCGCAGTGGAGGCGGTGCTGGCGGTTTATGGCTTTGAGCAGGCGGTCGGCGTCGGCCTGCGCGTCTTTGAGCGAGGGCGTTTTAAGTTCGAGATGGTAGGGTAAGACCACCGGCTCGGGTTTCGCCGCTATCTCCTGCCCCTCGGTCTGCACCCGCTGGGTGGTGGTCAGGGAGGTGGAGGGAATGCCCACCTTGCCGTCGCTGGTGGGGTAGGTCTGGCAGGCGAGACGCCAGCCTTCCTTAATCTCCTGGCGGGAGCAGGCTTTGAGCTCTTGAGCGGTGGGTTTGGAGAAGGTGCCCTCCACCAGTTGCACCTTGCAGGACTGGCAGTTGCCCTTGCCGCCGCAGAGGCTGATAATGCCTATGCCCACGCTCTGGGCGCAGGCCAGAAGGGACTCGTCGGCGCGGCAATGCCCAGTCAAGCCCAGGGGCTCAAACTTTATCTTATAATCTTCCATCTCCCGATTCTAGCCAAATGCGCTTTCTAGCTCTTCTTATCCTTCTGAGTCCCTTTCCAGTACTTCTCCCTAAGCTGGCGCTTCAAAATCTTGCCGGCGGGGTTCTTGGGTAGGGTATCGACAAACTCGACCGATTTCGGCGCCTTATAGCCGGCCATGTTCTTTTTGCAGAAGGCGATAAGCTCTTCGGCGGTGGCGCTGGCTCCCTTCTTGGTGGCGATGACGGCGTGGACCTTCTCCACCCAGTACTCGTCGGGGATGCCGATGACCGCCGTCTCCAGGACGGCGGGATGGCGGTAGAGGACTTCTTCCACCTCCCTGGGGTAGACATTCTCCCCGCCGGTGATAATCATGTCCTTCTTACGGTCGGCGATGTAGATATAGCCCTCTTCATCGTAGTAGCCCATGTCTCCGGTCTGGAGCCAGCCGTCAATCAGGACCGCCTTGGTTTCTTTTGGTTTCTTCCAGTATTCGACCATGGTCTGCTTGCTGCGTACCGTTATCTCGCCCACTTCGTTGGGGCCGACGTCGTTGCCTTTGTCGTCCAGAATCCTGACCTGCACGCCGATATCGGGCCGGCCCGCCGAGGCCAGCTTCTTCTGCTCCTTGGCCGGCTTGTCGAGCACGTCGTGGTCTTCCTTGGAGAGGTGGGAGATGGCGGGGCCGCTTTCGCTCTGCCCGTAGCCTTGGGCGAAGATAGGCCCGAAGACCTTCATCCCGCTTTTTAGCACCTCCTGGGGCATGGGCGAAGCGCCGTACCAGAAGAACTGCAACGAGCTTATATCGTATTTTTTCAGGTCGGGCAGGTTGAGCATGGCCGCCAGGTGGGTGGGCACGGAGTCCATGTGGGTGGCTTTCTCCCGATGGATAATCTTTAGCGTCTCGGCGGCGTCGAAGAACTTGATGATGACATTGCAGCCCGCGGTGAGCAGCGAGGAGCGGAAGTGGGTATTGCCGGCGATATGAAACAGCGGCGTTATCTGGATGCGCTTGTGCCCCTCCTGCAGGCTCATGTCAACGGCCAGTATCTTGGAGTCTTCGATAAAGCGGCGCTGGTTGTAGAGGGCGCCGCGGGGGACGCCGGTGGTGCCGCTGGTATAGATGATGCAGCAGGGGTCGTCCTCACTCACCTCGATTTCGGGCTCTTCGTCGGAGTTGGCTTTGATGATGTCGTCATAGGCGGTCATGCCCGGGGCGGCCGTCTCCAGCGAGATGAAGTTCTTGACCTGGGGCAGGCGCTTTTTTAAAGCGTTGGCTGTCTCAATCAGCTCCTTGCCGACAAAGATAATCTCGGTCTCGGAGTATTTGATGAGGTACTCCAGCTCGTCCTTACCCAGCCGCGGATTGAAGGGCGAGGCGATATAGCCGCCTTTCATGGTCAGGCCATACAGTTCGGCGAACTCAAGGCAACTCCAGGACAGGATGCCCAGCACGTCCCCCTTCTTTACCCCCATCTTGCCCAGCCCGTGGATTATCTTGTTGATGCGGCTGTTGTACTCGGCGAAGGTTATCCTGGTGTTTTCGTAGACGAAGGCTTCGTCGTCGGGGTGGAGGAGGGCGTTCCTATAAATTATGTCGGTCCAGGTGCCGACGTTATAGCGGGAGAGCTCCTTGAGCAAAAGACGTTTCGACATACTTCATTACCTCCTAGATTCTTAAACGACGATAATATATTTTGCTCCGGGCTTTAAAAAAGACTAGCAACATACTAAACTGTATGGTGTTGAACTGTCAATGGCGCTTTACCATCGGCATAAAAACCAGCCTTGAAATCCGGCTTCGATTTAGAGTATAATCCTGCTCTAGTATCGCTTACTTAAAGGACCTTAGTTAAAGCTTAAACGATGATTATCCAGAGCGATTTTGATGGCACCATTACCGAAGAGGACGTCAGTTTTACCTTGCTGGATACCTTCGCCCAAGGGGACTGGCGGAAACTTTTCCAGCAGTACCGCGATAACAAGATATCGGTTGGCGATTTTAATACCAGAGCCTTTGCCATGGTCAAAGCCGGTAGCGAAGAGATGCTGCAGGTTGCCCAGGAAAAAGTCAGGCTGCGCAAGGGGCTGCATAACCTGATAGACTATTGCGAGGAAAGGGGCTTTCGCTTCCTGATTGTAAGCAACGGGCTTGATTTCTATATAAAGTCGATTCTGGAGAACATCGGTCTGGGGAATATCGAAGTACATGCCGCCCAGACCCGCTTCCATTCCGGCGGGCTTGAAGTCCAGTATATCGGCCCTGACGGCGATACTTTGAGCAAGGGTTTCAAGGAGGCTTATACCAGGGTGTTCCTGAAGCAGGGCTACCGGGTGATATATGTGGGCAACGGACCTTCGGATATTGCCCCGGCCTCCCTGGCCCAGCACATTTTCGCCAGGGACGGACTGCTGGATGGCTGTAAGGAGAAGAAGCTGTCGTGCCAGCCCTTTGATGACTTCAATGATATTGTCACCGGCCTGAAATCCCTGCCCTAGACTCTGGTTTCTATTCCCCCAGCCGTTTTTTAATCTCGGCTATTGAGGTTAGAGCGGCTAGTTCCCCCTGCGCGATGCACTCCCGGGTTCGGTGGAAGTCGCCGTAGCCTATGTTGGGCAGCTGGGGTTCAATGACTATATCCGCCTCCTCCAGGTCGGTCTTGACCATGGCGTAGCTGGCGATATATATCGATTGCAGCATCACGTGGAACATACCGGGCTGTTTGGGCTTTTTAGACTTCCGGCGGGACTTGGCGCCCATAGGCGGTACCACATTGACGGCGATAACGAAGTCCGCCCCCATTTCCCTGACCGTGCTCACCGGCACCGGGTTGACCAGGCCGCCATCGACTAAATATCTATCCTCCCGTTTGACGGCGGTGAAGATTACCGGTACCGAAATGCTGGCCCTTACCCCTTCCAGCACCGGCCCCTGATTGATTACCACTTCTTCACCGCTCTCAATATCAGTAGCCACGCAAGCCATGGGTATGCTTAAATCGCTAAAGTCTATATCGCCGATAATTGACTGGAGCAGTTTCTTAATCTTGGTGCCTTCAATGAAACCGCTTTTGGGCAGAGCCAAATCCACCAGGGAAAAGAACTGCACCCAGCCTATTTCTGTAGCCAGCTCTTTTATCTGGCGGGCAGACTTACCCTGGGCGTAGAGGGCGCCGATGGCGGCGCCGGCGCTGGTGCCGGCAATCATATCAATGGGTATGCCTTCCTTTTCCAAGACTTCCAGCACCCCGATATGAGCCATCCCCCGGGCTGCCCCGCCGCCCAGAGCTAAACCAATCTTGCCTTTGCTCAAATCAAAAACGACCTCCCTATTCCCACAGTTTCTCGATATCTTCTTCGGCCTGGCTCTCAGGGGCAAAGCCCTTATAGGACTCGGCCGAGCCGTATTCGCGGGGCTGGAAAGCCACCGGCATAGGTACGGCATGACCGAAGATGAGTGCCTGTTGTTTGGCGGCGAGCTTGGCTAAAACCGATTTAAGCTCGCTACGCCCCGATACGCCGGCGAGCACGCTATCGATATCGCGCTCGTTATCCATCAGGCAGGTTATCTTGGTACCAAGTTGGGACATAACCTCGCTGTCGATACCGCTGGGCCGTTGGTCGATGACCAGCAGGGTGACGTTATACTTGCGCATCTCGCGGGCGATGGTGCCGAAGATGGTCTGGCTGGCGACCTCAGGATTGAGGAATTTGTGGGCTTCTTCGATAGTAATTACCAGGGGTTGTGGTAGGGTGGTATCGTTAGCCCTCGCCTTTTCGGACCTCTCTTGGTACTGGGCATAGATGCGCCGGCTGAGCATATTGGCCACGAGCATGTAGGCGCTGATTTCGCGGTAGCGCCCGAATTCAAGGACGACGCTGACGCCATTGTCGAGGTGGTTAAGAATATGTTTGACGGCATCCTCTGGAGCCTGAGGCACGATAAAGCCGAGTCGCTCTATGACGCCGAGGCCACGCTTCAGACTCTGTAAAGAGCTCTCATGAATGTTAGCGTCTTTGAGCTCGTTTTTAAGTTCTTCTTCGTTGAGTTCCAGCGTCTGGCGTAGCCAGCTTTTACCAAGCCTTCGCCGTAGTTGATAAGCAGCTTCCACAGCGAGGTCGGTTATATTAAGGGTAGAGCGCAGTACGGAGATATCCTCCGGAGTAATTTCATCATAGCCAATCTGTATGGTAAAGTCGGTGGGGACTTTGCGCGTATCGGAGTTCTCTTTATCAAGAGTAAATATAGCTACCTTGGCCTGCCCCCATTGCTTTAAGCCCTTAACTTTCTTGGTGAAGCCTTCGCTGCTGCCTTCCCAGCCGTACTCGTTGTGCATATCGAAGACCAGGTTTACCGCCTGGCTCTTTTGCAGCATGCCGATAAGCAAAATACGGGTGAGGAAAGTCTTGCCGGTGCCGCTCTTGCCGAAGACGCCGTTGGAGCGCTTGACCAGCTCCTCCAGGTCGAGGCAGAGCTTGGTCTCCATGTCCAGCGGGTTGCCGATGAAGAACCTCTTCTCGTCCTCGGTGCCGAAGACCAGCTCCACGTCCTGCTGGGTGGCTTGATTTACCACCGAAAAATGGCTGGGCACCGTCTTTACCGGCTGGGGGCCCTCAAGCATGGTGGTGGCGTCGCCGCTGATGACCAGGGTAGGGGAGACATGGAGCGTGCCGAAGGTGCTGGTGCCGGCTAATACCTCGGCGATAAAGGGGTCGGTGGTATCGGGCGGGGTGAGGCTGAGCTTCTGGTCGGTAACACCTAAGCTGACATCGGTTATCATGCCGAAGAAGCGCCGCTTTGCCCCCTCAATGGTGACGAACCGCCCCACCGCCATGTCCTCGATGGAGGCGGAGCTGTCCAGCTTGACCTCCACCCCTTTGTTCAAGGAACCGGAGACAACGATGCCCAGGCGTTCACTCATTGTTTAATCCTCCCTAGGATGGCTTTGAGCTGGTTGAGGTTGCCGCTGAGCAGTATAGCCAGCTCCTTGCCCGCCGCCACCAGGAAGGCGCGGGGGTCGGGGTGAGCCTGGCTCATCTGGCGCAGCGAGGCGGCAACCAGTTCTTCGCTGGCCACGGGCAGGTTAGCATTGAGTAGTATATTGAGAAAGTCAAAGGACTGCCCGAACTCCTTGACCTCCTGGGGTGAGCAGAGGTGAACGAAGCCGTGGATTCGGGCGGGCTGGGGCGGCAGGTGGTGATAAAGCTTATCGCCTTGCTTGTGCCCCACCACCAGGGCGCTGAATTCGCTCCTGAGCAGTTTCATCAACTGGGGAGACGAGCGATATATTTCTTCCTCGGCGGTCTCATCCTTGCCCCGGGCGATGGGGCGCCGGTGAGGCTCCAGGCTGGCGGTGGTGGCGTTAGAGACGATGCCGTATAGCTCCACCGAGGAGTCTTTGGTCTTGACCAGGCTGCCCAGCGGCGGAATTTCATACAGCTCATAGCACTGGGCGACAAAATCGGTGGTGCTGGCTTCGATTACCTCGCCGACTCTTTCTTTTTCAGCCATTCTAGCTCCTTAAATCTTTTTACTTGGGCAGCGCCCTCTTGCCGACCAACTCGTGCTTGGTGTGCCACTTCTGGACGGCCTCGATTACCTCGTCGGGGTGGTCGCAGACTATGAGCAGGTCGAGGTCTTCCTGGGAGACACAGCCTTTAGCCAGGACGGTGCTCCCCAGCCAGTCCAGAAATCCTTTCCAGTATTGGCTATTGAATATTATCACCGGGAAGGGCTTTATCTTATGGGTCTGCATCAGGGTCAGCACCTCGGTCAGCTCGTCGAGGGTGCCCAGGCCGCCGGGTACAATGATAAAGGCGGTGGCATACTTTACCAGCATGACCTTGCGGGCGAAGAAGTGGTGAAAGGTCAGCGTCTTGTTGGAGTAGATATTGCAGGGCTGTTCTACGGGCAGTTCAATGTTTAGCCCCACCGAGGTTACCCCGGCCTCGAGCGCCCCCTTGTTGGCCGCTTCCATCGCCCCCGGCCCACCCCCGGTTACTATAGAAAAACCAAGCTTGCCCAGCCGGTTGGCAATCTCCTCGGTCTGGGCGTATAGCTGGTCTTTTTCTTTGAGTCGGGAGGAGCCGTATATGGTTACCGCCGGCTCTATGCCGGCCAGGGTATCAAAGCCTTCCACCAGCTCGCCCATGATGCGGAACATGCGCCAGGAGTCTTCCTTGACCAGTTCGTTGATTTCATATTCGTTCGGCATAGCGTCCTCCTCCCTTGTGAAATCCTAATATCTAAGCACTAAATTCTAAACATATTTAGGATTTTAGCTTTTCAACTATTGAGCCAAATATCTTCATAAGCTCTGTAGCTTCACTAATCAACGATTGCTTTCTCTTTTCTGCCTCTTCCCCTTTTGCCTCAATGAGTCTTAACCAATATATGCTCTCTTTGGCTTCCTTGCGACAAATCTTGATTCTCATGGCAAAATCCTTTTTGCCCAAGGCTTCATTGGCTTCAATATAATTAGCTCCCACTGAACCAGAAGACCTGATAACCTGCTTGCTTATCTCCAGGTTTGCCACGGTTTTCGGGAGAATCTTTACAAATGCTATTACCTCTTTGGTAAAGCTGAGAGTTCGCTCTTCCAAATCATAATGTTTTGCGCTTTTAACCACAGTCATCTCAACCCGTTTAGGATTTAGATATTAGGATTTAGAATTTACCGTTTATTTCTTTTTCTTCGCCTCTTTTTGCTCCTTGGTCAACTTGGGTTTCTTTACGTTCTTTCTGCCTTTACTTCCCATTGTTATAGCCTCCTATCGTGTTTTATTGCTCAGTCCCAATCAGTCCTATCTCTGGCGCCTCCCCTTTTGGGGGAAGGGCCCATCATTTTGGGGGGAGGGGCAGCTCTTCTAGGGGGAGGGCCAACCACCCTGTTTTCTGTGTCGCGCAACTCTGCGAAGTCACTGCGATTTTCCAGGCACAAAAAGATAATCCAGCCAATAAAGGGAACGAGAAATACTAAGAGCCACCATAAACTCCGGTTCTTTCGGCGGAGTACCCACACGCTGATGATAATCCACAAGAGTAGACTAAGTAAATAAGACAACCAGTACAGGGCTCCATACGAAGTATAGAGAGCATACGGGTTTTCTAAACCTACAACTAAACCGAAAACTAAACCTATTACGAAAGAACCTACAAGTACCACTATCACCCAGGTCCAGTTCAGGTGTCTTTGAAACCAGTTCATTTTATTCTCCTTTCCCTTTGAGCTTCTATTTTTGACTCTTAATTCAGAGCCTCCCTTTACATTTGTGGCAGGTAATAGGACGTTGCCTTTTCTGAAGCATGTTAATCATCATTTTGCTTAGAATACCACAATTCTCTTTCCCCGTGTGGAATCTGTGGATTCCATCTCTGACGATTGCAACCGCATCGGTACTACGAGTTTCTAATTTTTGCGCTAATTCCTCATCTGATAATTGAGGGTTATAAATCACTGTCTTAAACTCAATCTCAGTCCATTCTGGTGCTCTAACCACTCTGCCTACCTCTCCCTTATTATACCCACCTTGTCCTCTTACTCAAACTCTTGGCGGAGGTGGGGGTGGGCAAATGCTCCCCAACCATTAATGCCTCCACCAACTGCCAGAAGCTCTCCCTATCGGCGCCGGTTACCACCGCCTGCTCATGGGCTTCGGACAAAGCCACGGGGTAGCCCTGCCCCCGCCGGCACTGGTCTAAGGCCAGACCGTGGGTCAAAGCGAGCAGGCTTTCGTCATTGGCTACCCACTGCGGAATCTCCACCCGCGCTATCTCATCGTCCACCCTCAGGTAGAAAAAGTAGACGCGGTGCCCGCCGTAGTGCTTCTCCACTATTGACGACTGGCTGATAAAAAGCGCCGACCTTTCTCCCTCATCCAGCAGGCTGGCAAACAGCTCCCTGTCCTGCACCCCAGCTACTTTATCGCAGTCCCTCGTCTTATCCGGGCAGTAGCGGTCGCAGTCCGGGGGGTCGTGAGGGCAGAGCGCCACCCGCAGGGCATTGACGACATCGGTGGAGCGGGGAAAGCTGATATAGCTGGCCAGGGCCAGCCGCCGCTCGGCGTTGAGCTTTCTGATTGCCTCCAGGTGGCGGAGAAAGCCTTTATGAAGTAATGCCTCGGTGACGAACTCGGGGTAGGTCTGTCCCGCCAAGCCCCATAAAATCAACGAGCCGTCTAACAATGCCAGGGCCGAGGTGTCTTTTGGTAATTCGCTGGCCAGTTCGGCAAGGCGGTGGCACTCGTCGACGGCGCGCTTGATGCCCAGAAGGACGCCCTCTATAGGCTGCTCCCGGCCCTTAGCCCCGTCGGGGGCGATGACCAGCTCTTCATCCCCGAAGTAGAGCGTGGGAAAACTGTCAAGGGAAGCCTGAGCTTGGGCGCCGTAGCTTAAGACCACGGCGCCGATGTTTATCAGGTAGCACCGGGTGGAGCGATGGCGGTCAACATCAATGTGAGAGCCGTCGGTGGCAATAACGCTGAATTCTGCGGGGAGAGGGGGCGGCTTATAGCGCCGGTCAAGCCCATCGGCTAACCCCGCCACCAGCCAGGTGGTCTTGGCGGAGTTTATCTTTCTTTTAAGCTGTTCAAGGTCGAGGGACTTATCGCCGAAGACATCGAGGGCGTGTTGCAGGCGCTTTTGCCTCTCCTCGCCGCCGGCTTTGAGCCTGGCGACCATGCTCCCAACCTGCGCTGCTACCCTGGTTAAATCCAAGGACATCTCTTCTGTCCAGCTACCTCAAGATGCCTCTGACAATAACATCCACCGCCTCGTCCTCGTCCAGCCCCCTTGCCATTAAGGTCTCTACCTGTTTTCTATCTATACTGCCGATAGCCGCTTCGTGGGTTACCTTGGCCGTGCCGTTGGTTACCGAGACGATGGGTATCGCTTTGGCTACGGCTTCGCTGCCGTTGACCAGCTCCATGCAGTCGACATGTCCCCGGGCGTAGGGGGCATTGCCGTATGTCTCCCCCCTGACCTCAGCCCGGGCCCTGTCGCCCAGCACCAGGCGGCTCTTGGCCAGACCCCTGGCTCCGGCGCCGTCGAGGTGGATTTTCTCCCATATCTTTATATCGTCCGAGCCCCGGCCGTAGGCCTTCACCACCAGCTCGGCTACTGCCTTCTCCAGGCAGACGACATCGAAATCGTAGTCCAGCTTTCCCACCAGACCCTGGCTTAAGGCAAAGGTGCTCTGCCATACTCCCCCCTTGCCCACCTTGACCCTGGCTTTGGGGATTACCTCAATGCCCCCCGACTCCCCGTGATAGTGGGTCTCTTTATAATCGAACCTGGCGTTAGCGCCAATCTCGATATCGGCGTCCATCTTGTGTATCACCTTGACCGCGGCCGGGAAGATGCAGTGGGCGATTACAGAAACCTGGCTGTTATCTCCTGCCCTCACCTTCATCACGATTTCTTGCAGCCCTTCCTTGGGCAGGATGCCAAAGCAGAGGTGGACGGGGTGGGGTATCCTGGCGCCTGCTTCCACCCGCATGTCAACGTCGACGCCGTTTTGAGTTTCTTTGGTCTCTATCTTTAGTCCCTTGATGCCATCGTTAGCCAGCACCCTGTTTTCATGAACGACCAGCTTGGCGACATCCTTAGTTTCCAGGACACGCCTATCGCCGCCCGCCTTCTGGTAGGCGTCAATCATCCCCTGGTATTCTTTTTCCACTGAGTAGCGAATCATCTTAACTTAACTGCTCTGGCTCATTGATGTGGGGGCAGGTCAGGCAGTTATTCTTGAACCAGAGGCTGGTCTCCGATGGAGCCCCTGTCCTGATTATCTTGCCGGCGCATAGTATAGAAACGCGCTGGGCGATTTCGGCCACCCTTTCGCTGTGGGTAATGAGCAAGACTGAAGAGCCCTGCTTGTTCATTGCCGCGATGCCGTTGAGTAGCAGCGGAAGGGCGACGATATCTATGCCCGAGTCCGGCTCGTCCAGTATGGCCAGTTTGGGGCGCATGGCCAGCACCGAAGCCAGCTCTATCCTTTTCCTCTCGCCGCCGCTTAAAGTAGCGTCGATGTCCCTGTCCAGGTATTGCCCCGGCTCCATCCCTACCATCAATAAGTAGTCTTCAATCTGCTTAGCTTGGCCGTTATGGCTGCTCAAAGAGAGGTAGTCCCTCACCGTCAGCCCTTCCACGCGGGCCGGCTCCTGCCAGGCCAGGGTTATCCCCTTCTTGGCCCGCTGGGAAACGGAGAGCTGGGCGATATCCTGCCCCTCGAAGATAATCCTGCCGGCGGTGGGTCGGTAGTTGTTGGTGCCCATTATCAGGTTGGCGATGGTGGTCTTGCCAGTGCCGTTTTCCCCCAGGATGCCGTGTATTTCACCCTTGCCGACATGGAGGTCCAGGCCGTTGATGATTGATTTGCCGTTTAGTTTTAGCTGAAGATTCTCCACGACCAGCATGCCTTCACCGCCTTAGCAATAGTATAATCCATAAGGGTTTTAAACTCAAACCTGCCTTTTTTGTCCCATACCCGCCCGCCCTCATAGGCTAGCGCCTCTTTAGACTCTGTAGCCCCACCCCCGCTTTATATCTTTCCCCGCCCGCCGCCCTTCTTAAGGAAACCCCTCCCCCTTTGGAAAAGGGGGATTAAGGGGGATTTACCCTATGAGGGTGGGTTTGGGTGGGAAAAAAGACTTACTTTTAAAAGGGGTGGGGCGCTGCCTTGTTAGATAAGTCCGCTATCTGTTATCATCAAGCCAGCTATGTCAGCAGGCTATGTCTATGACCCAATCTATCTAAAGCATGATACCGGAGAGCATGTGGAAAATGCCCAGAGGCTGGAGGCGATTATCTCCCACCTGGAGAAAACGGGGCTCAAAAAACAGCTAACCCTGATTAAACCCCGCCCGGCCACTGTGGATGAAATAGCCCTGGTGCACCAGAAACAGTACATTAAGCAAATCGAGGATTTAGATGCTAAGGGCGGCGGCTGGCTTGACCCCGATACCGTGATGTCGGTTGGCTCCTATGAAGCCGCCCTCTATGCCGCCGGCGGCGTTATGCGGGCGGTGGCGGCGGTTATGGCTGGAGAGGTTGCCAGCGCCTTCGCCTTGGTCAGGCCCCCCGGCCACCACGCCACCGCCGAGCGAGCAATGGGCTTCTGCCTGTTTAACAATATAGCTATCGCCGCCAAGTATGCCCTGGCTGAATATAAGCTGGAGCGCATCCTGATTATTGACTTTGACGTCCACCACGGCAACGGCACCCAGGAAGCCTTCTACGATAACCCCCAGGTGATGTATATCTCCACCCACCAGTACCCCTTCTACCCGGGAAGCGGCGACATCAATGAGAGCGGCGGCGGAGATGCCGAGGGAACCAACATTAATATACCCCTGCCGGCTGGCTGCGGCGATGGTGAATATCTAAAGGTCTTTGAGCAGGTTATCGTCCCCGCCGCCAGGAATTTCCAGCCCCAGCTTATCCTGGTCTCGGCCGGCTACGATAACCATTGGGCCGACCCGCTAGCCCTGATGGAGTTGAGCGTCAGCGGCTTTACTCAAATTGCCGGGGTTATCAAGGGCCTGGCCGATGAGCTCTGTAACGGTCATCTGGTGCTCACCCTAGAGGGCGGCTACAACCTTGACGCCCTGGCGGCGTCGGTCAAAGCCACCTTTGATGTCCTGCTGGGCAAAAGCGCTACCCGCGACCCCCTGGGCCCCTCGCCGCGCCACTTTAAGGTAGCCGATATTGAGCGCCTTATTGAGGCGGTAAAGGCGATACACGGGCTGGGCTAAATATGCTGGCAGAGGTCGGGGGAGGTGGCGCATTGCTGGCACTTCCCGTCGCAGGGCTCGACATGAATAGTCACGCTGGTATAAGAAAGCCTGGCTTCTATTTCCTGCTCCAGCTGGTCGCAGAGCCGGTGCGCCCTTTCCACGCTGATGTGCCTGGACACTACCAGGTGAAAGTCGATGTAACGCTGGCTTCCCGCCTTGCGGGTGCGTATCTTGTGAAAACCGGCTATCTGACCGCTGTGTCTTTTTAGGCAGGAGACTATCTCGTCCTCTTCGGCCTTGGGTAACCTGGTGTCCATCAGCCCGCCGGCCGACTTCTTCATGGTGAGGTAGGCGGTGCGGGCAATCAGTACGGCGACCAGCAGGGCGACGATGGGGTCGAGGATAGTAATCCCGGTCAGCCTTACCAGGACCAGCCCCACCAGCACCGCCCCCGAGCTCAGCATATCGGCGAACATGTCGCGGGCGGTGGCTTCCAGGGCTATGGAATCGGTGGCGCGGGCTACCCTTAAGGTATACCAGGAGATAATGCTGTTTATGACCAGGGCGGCGGCGGTCACATAGATGCCTATGGTTACCAGCTCTACGGCTGCCCCGGCAATGAGCCGGCTTACCGCCTGGTAGATAATGGTGCCGGCGGCGATAAATATCAGTCCGGCGATGACCACGCCGGCGATGTTCTCCGCCTTGCCATGACCGAAGGGATGGCGCTCGTCGGGGGGTTTTCCTGAAATCCTGATGCCGATGTAGCCAACGATTACCCCGAAGAGGTCGATAGTGCTGTGGATGGCGTCGGCCCTGATGGCGATACTGCCGGTAACGATGCTGGCGGCTACTTTTAAGACTATCAGCGTGCTGACGGCAAAGACAGAAAGCTTGGCGGCGCTCTCTTTAGTGGCTGGCATTCTCTATGCCCCTTTGGCTTTGGCCCGGGGTAGGAAAACCAATCCGCCCCACTCCCCCCTCTCCCAGACTATGAGCAGGGTAGGGGCGATGCACAATGAGCTATAGGTGCCGGCGACGATGCCGATGAGTAGGACCACGGCGAAGTTCTGGATTGATGCCCCCACGAATAGGAGCAGGGCTAATACCACGAACATGGTGGTCAGGCTGGTATTGAGGGAGCGGCTTAAGGTCTCCACCAGGCTGGAATTGACCACCGTGGTAAAATCGGGGCTTATGCCCCTTCTTAAGTTCTCGCGTATGCGGTCGAAAACGACCACGGTGTTGTTGATGCTGTAGCCGATGACGGCCAGGACACCGGTGATGAACATCAGGTTTATTTCCCAGCCCAGTATGGCGCCGAGGATGGAGAAGACCCCCAGCACCACCACCACGTCGTGGGCCAGGGCGATGATGGCGCAGATGCCGTAGTGGAAGGGCTTGGGCATGCGCCTGAAGGCCCAGGTGATATAGAGCAGTATACCAACGGCGGCTACGGCTACGGCAATAATGGCGTTATGGGCGGTCTGCGCGGCTACCATGGGCGATACCGAATAGAACTCCCTCTCGGTGAGGGAGCCGAACCTGGCGCTTAAACCGTCCTCCAGGGCCGCCTTCTCTTCCCCGCTCAGCTCCGGGGTGCGGATTATATAATCGCCCTCTCCGGTGCGCTGAATAATAACGTTATCATAGCCCAGATTTACCATCTCCTCCTGCAGCTCGCTCTGGGCTACCTCCTCCTCAAAGCTCACCGTCATTATGGAGCCGCTGCTGAACTCAATCCCCGGTTTGAGGCCGAAGACCACCAGGGCGATAATGCCGATAAGGATTATCGCTTCCGAGATGACCAGGAACAGGGTCCTCTTGCCGGCGATATCAAACATTTTTTCTCCCCCGGTAGGCGCTGAATAGCGCCATCTTGCTGGCTAGAGGGGTGTGCACGAACAGGCGCAGCAGGGTTCGGGTAACGATGATAGCGCTGAACATGCTGACCAGCACGCCGATAAGAAGGGTCACCGCGAAGCCGGTTACCGGGGCGCTTTCGGCGATGCTGCTGCCCAGCCAGATGAGGATAACGCAGACGATAAGGGTGGTTACGTTGCTGTCCCTGATAGCCGTCCAGGCGCGGTTAAAGCCGGCCTCGATAGCCGCCCCCAGCGTTCTCCCCATCCTGAATTCCTCCTTCATCCGCTCAAAGATGAGCACGTTGGCGTCCACCGCCATGCCGATAGAGAGGATAAAGCCGCCGATGCCGGCCAGGGTCAGGGTGACCGGAATCAGCTTGAATATCGCCAGCACCACGGCCCCGTAGAAAACGAGGGCTAGGCTGGCCAGGAGCCCGGGCAGGCGGTAGTAGATAATCATGAAGAGCATGACCAGCATGATGCCGATTATTCCCGCCTTCAGGCTCATGTCGATGAAGTCCTCTCCTAAAGTGGGGGAAACCGTCTGCTCGTAGATGGGGGTGAGGGGGAGGGGAATGCGCCCCGCATTGAGCAACGCCGATAGTTCGGTGGCGTCTGTATAGCTTAAGCCTTCAATCGTATTGCATTCCTCAAGGGGGTCGTTCACAGTAGGGGCTATAGGATGACCGTCCTCGCTCAGCAGGGGCTCGCCGCTCAAAAAAATGCCCATTGGCTGCCCCAGAATGCGCGGGGTTATCTGCCCACAGAGCTCCTTGCCCTCCTCGTTCCATTCAAAGACCAATAGTAATCGGCCCAGGTTATCTTGATTTATATAGGTATTATCATTGAAGTAGTTGCTGGTGAGCACTCTCTCCTGCCCGTCGATGGTGCCGGTAAGGGGTATCCACTCTATCTCTCCGTCTTCGTTCACTACCTGCTCCCGAAATTCAATCAGGGCGGTCTGCCCGATGAGCGCCTTTGCCTCCTCCGCCTCGCTTACCCCGGGTAGTTCCACCAGTATGCGGTCGTCGCCCTGCCTCTGGATAACCGGCTCCATTACGCCGAAGACATTGATTCTTCTCTCGATAACAGCGATGGCGCCGTTAATAGCTTCCGACTCTGAGCCCGGCTCCACTTCCGAAAAATCGGCTTGGTAGACCATGTGAATGCCGCCCTGCAGGTCCAGCCCCAGCCGCATTTCCTCCCGGCCGAACATGGGGTAGACCAGAGCGCAAACGGCAAAGGCAAAAAGCATTAATATTATTAGCAAGACCAGCGCATTGCCTCTAGTCATATCTTTTCACACTGCCTTCGTTGCCAAGTGGTCGCGGACATAGGCGATAGCTTCTTCTCTGGTAGCCACCTCACCTGAGGCCTGCGCTTCACGCACCGCCTCCAGCGCTTCTCCAATCCTGGGCCCGGGCTTTAGGCCGAAGATGCGGATTAGGTCGTGCCCATCTACCAGTTTGGGCGGGACCACCCGCTTCTCCTGCTCGGAGTGCTGGGCCAGGACGTATTCTACCATTTTGGTGTGTTCCTGCCACCCGGCCAGGTTCAGGTTCGGCCCCCTGGTGGCTAAGTGGTCGGCCAGGCTCAGGAAAAGGGTATCGATGCCGGCATCGGCGGTATCGCGGAAGTAACGGTAAATAGCCCGGTGGCTGGGAAGCTCTCCCTGGCTCAACTGCCCCGGCCTGAGGTGATAATTTACCATAAGCTCCACCAGCTTTATCTCTTTGCCGCTGAATCTCAATCTTTCCAGGATAGCCACCGCCGTGGCTGCTCCCAGCTTGGCGTGTCCTAGAAAGTGCGTCCGGCCGTCTTCGCCGATAGCCTTGGTCTGGGGCTTGGCCACGTCGTGGAGCAGGGCGGCTAACTTTAGCAGCGGCCGCCTGGTGCTGCCGCCGCTTACCGCTTGGGCGAAGTGCCGGCTTAAAACTTTAGACCAGGGGGCAACCGCCAGGACTTTATCATTGGCATGCTTCCAGCTTCCCTGGCGGAGCAGGAAGTCGACGGCAATCACCGTCTGCAGGGAGTGGTCAAAAACGTTCCAGAAGTGTTCCCGGGGCTGTTCGACCCCCCTGGCTTGAGCCAGTTCGGGGATGATAGCCGTAATCAGCCCCAGCTCATCAATGTAGGTCAGATATCGCTGGGGTTCGGGGACTGCTAATAACCTCAGTACCTCTTCTCTGATTCTCTCCCCGGCAACGCCGGCGATGAGGTGGCAGTTGTCCTGGATGAGGCTCTCGGTCTGGCGGTCGAGGCTGAAACCGAGCTCGGCCGCCAGGCGCACCGCCCTTAGCAGGCGGACGGCGTCCGACTGAAAGGCTGCCTCCGAGACCGCCCGAATTACTCTCTGCTTCAGGTCAGCCCGGCCCTTAAAAAGGTCTATCAGAGGAGCATCGGCGCTTTTCAGCTCGGCCAGGTCGACGGCTATGGCGTCTATGGTGAAGTCGCGCCGCCCTAAGTCCTGCTCAATGTCGCCCTGCAGTGTGGAGAGGTCAAGCTGCCAGCGGCCGCCCGGCGCTTTGCCGTCGGCTATCACTATCCGGCATATTTTGTTCTCTTTATCCAGCAGGACAAACCGGCCGCCGAGGGCATCGGCTACTTTGGGGGCTATCTCCAGGGCGTCGGCGTCCAGGGTGATATCGATATCGGCCGTCTCTCTTTTAAGCAGGACATCGCGGACAAAGCCGCCGACAAGATACGCCTTTATATCCTGCTCGGTGAGGAGTTTGCTTACCGCGGCTAGTAATGATGAGGCTCTAGGCTCGATAATTAGCTTCAAGGCTTCTTTACCCAATAATCTCTAAAGCTACACTATACTACCAGTCGGCTTACTTATCAAGGGGAGTATAAAGTAGCGACTGACTGGTAGTTGTGGAGTTAAGTGTTGGACAAAGGTGCGGTTACTTGCCAGTTTCGGTCATGCTTTTGGCAATGCTCTTCAAGATGGTGAGGATTCCGATAACGGCGCGCTGTACGTCAACAGGTTCCTGGGCCAACATCCTGGCCACATAGGGGTCTAAGTCTCCACCGCTATAGTGAGGCCGGCTCTCGGCTATGCCTGATGAAGAGGGGGAAAGGTAGCCGGCTAGAGTAAATAGCTCGTTCTCCTCAAAGCCCAGTGGTTCGGCGATTCTGCGCAGGATTGAGCCTGAAGGATAACGTTCACCTCTTTCAATGCGCCCGAGGTGCGATGAGGACACGCCTGATAAGGCGCTAAGCTGGCTTAACGTCAGCCGCATTGTAATTCTTCCCTGCCTGATTATTTCACCCAGATCGTTGCTTCTATCTCTTTCCATAGTAGCTAGATTATAATTCGCCAGATGGCAAATGTCAATACCTTTTGGGGAGAGGTAAGCAAAACTAAAGCAATAACCCCTTGACAAGGGGCAGACTCAGGGCTATAATGTTGCCAGTTGGCATAAGAGCGGACATTATGCTACTAAAAACAAGGGTTTTTGACCTATATTCAGGGAAGTATAAGAATCTGTCCGAGCTGGCTGGGGCTATGGATATATCGGTGAGCCAGGTCTACCGCGTGCTGGAAGGTAAACGAAACATCAATCGGAAATTCATTATCGGCGCCATGAAGGCCTTTCCCGGCTATAAATTCGATGACCTTTTCTATTTTGAGCCTGAGGCGCTGGCTGAGAAGACCTCCTACACGGCGACTGCTAGCAGTCGCCGCCTTCAAGATTTATTTTAGAGCTCGGTTGTCCCGCCTTCAACCTGGTGCAGGTTGTCCCGCTCCTCCAGGTGGTCTATATAGAGCACCCCGTTTAGGTGGTCTACCTCATGCTCCAGCGCCTGGGCCAGCAGTTCATCGGCCTTGATTCTTATCTCTTTACCCTTGGCGTCTCGCCCCTTGGCGGTAACTACTTCAGCGCGCTTGATTTCCCCAAAGTAGCCGGGGACGCTCAAACAGCCCTCGGTTACTACCCTTTCACCGCTCCGGCGCACTATCTCCGGGTTAATCAGGACTATATCCTCTTCTTCGGGCAGGCCGATGACGACCACCCGCAGGGAAACGCCTACCTGGGGGGCGGCCAGTCCCACCCGCCCGGGAACGGCGTGCATCGTTTCAATCATATCGGCTATTAATTTCTGGATTGAGCTATCAATAGTCTTGACCCGTTTTGCTTTCTGTCTCAGCACCGGGTCGGGGAGAGCGCGAATGGGTAAAACGGCCATCTTTAAAAACCCCCGCTGGTTTTCCGGGTTATAGTTTACTAGACTATCCCCAGCGGGTCAATGTCTACCGTCCAGCCCGGGGGAAAGGCTATGGGGGAGAGAAAGGCGGAAAGTTTCAAGCCGCGCGGGATAATCTGCCAGCGGAACCGCCCCCTCAGTTGGTGGATAAAGGCCGGGGCCGGCCCGATGAGCTCGATATCGGCAATACCCTGTGATTCTATTTCCTGCTTTAAGACCCGCCTCATTCTTTCCGCCTCCCGCTGGCAGAGGGCATCGTTGGCATGGCTGTAGGTAAGGCCGGCCAGCCGGGTGAAGGGCGGGTTGTGCAGTTGGCGGCGGTAGCTAATCTCCTGCTCATAGAACGAGGCGTAGTCGTGGGCAGCAGCGGCCTGGATGGCGTAGTGCTCGGGGGCATAGGTCTGGATGATAACCTTACCCCCCCGGCTGCCCCGCCCGGCTCTCCCCGCCACCTGAGAGAGGAGCTGAAAAGTCCTTTCCCCGGCGCGGAAGTCGGGCAGGTTAAGGGCGGTATCGGCGCTGACCACCCCCACCAGGGTGACCAGGGGCAGGTCCAGACCCTTGGCAATCATCTGGGTGCCGATGAGAATATCCGCCTGGTGGCTGTGGAACTTGGCCAGGATTTCATCATGGGAGTGTTTGCCCCGGGTGGCGTCGCTGTCCCAGCGCAGCCGCCTCGCGGTGGGGAAGGCGTACTCCACTTCCTGTTCCAGCTTCTGGGTGCCTAAGCCTAGGAATTTTATGCGTCGTCTCCGGCAGCGGGGACAGCTCTGGGGTACTGCCGTCCGGTAGTTGCACTGGTGGCAGACCAAGCTGTTCTCGGCCAGGTGATAGGTTAGGGGGACCTGGCAGCGCTGGCAGCGGAGGACGAGGCCGCAACTGCGGCACTGGATAAAGGTGGCGGCTCCCCGCCGGTTTAAAAACAGGATTACCTGCTCTTCTCTGGCTAGCGCCTGGTTTATCGCCTCGGATAGGGAGCGGCTGAAGAGGCTCCAGTTCCCGGCTTTAAGCTCATCCCTTAAGTCTACCACCTCAACCCGGGGCAGCGCCGAGCCGTCGCGGGGGGTAACCCGCTCTGGTAATGAGAGCAGATGGTAGTCTCCCCTCTGGGCGCGGTAGAAGCTCTCCACGTCGGGGGTGGCGCTACCCAGAACGACGGTAGCTCCGCAGGCCGAAGCCAGCTTTATCGCCGCCTCACGGGCGTGGTAGCGGGGAGACTGCTCGTGCTGCTTGTAGGTCCACTCGTGCTCCTCGTCGATAACGATGAGACCGAGGTCGGGCTGGGGGGCAAAAGCGGCGCTGCGGGGGCCGATGACCACCTCAAATTCGCCGTCTCTTATTCGCTGCCACTCGTCGAACTGCTCGCCCAGAGACAGCTTGGAGTGGAGCACTGCCACCTTGTGGGGGAAGCGGGCGGCGAATCGGGCTATAGTCTGCGGGGTGAGGGCGATTTCGGGGACTAAGACAATGCCCCGCTTGCCCCGCTTTACCGCCTCGGCCAGGGCTTGCAAATAGACCTCGGTCTTGCCGCTGCCGGTAACCCCGTGGAGGAGGAAGACCCGGGCTTTGTCCCCGTCCAGGCTGGACTTAATCGCCTCCAGGGCCGACCTCTGGGCGGCGGTAGGGGTGAGGGGCTGAGAAGGGGTTATACCCTGGTAGGAAATCGGCTCGCGGATTACCTTTACCTGCTGCCAGTCGGCCAGGCCCTTTTTGACCAGGGCGTCGGCTACTGCCTTACTGCAGTTGATGCTTTTGCTTACCTCCGCCCAGGGCAGGGGCTCGGTCTGCCGGGCCAGGAATTCAAGCAGGGCGGCCTGTTTTTTAGCCCCCCTTTGGTTTAAGCCGGCGGCTTCCTGACGGGCTTTAGTTGTGGGCGCCTCCAGGCGCAGGTAGGGCACTATTTTTGGTCTTACCTTGACCTTCTCCAGCTCGTAGCTTTTGACCGCCAGCCCCTGGCTTACCAGCTGGGAGACGATGGCTTGAGCCTTTTTCCTGCCCAGAGTTTTCTCCAGCTTCCTTAAGTTGAGCTTGCCCTGCTTCTTAATCAGTTCCAGGGCCTGCCTTGTTTCGGCATTAAGGGCGGAAGGGTCAAAGTCGTCGGGGGTGGGGGCGGCGCTGATAAAAGTGACCATCTTGCGCTCAAAACCCGGCGGCAGCATCAGGGCCACGGCGTCGAAGAGGGGTGACAGGTAATACTGGCTTATCCATTGAGCTAATGACACCTGGGCTGGGGAGAGGAGGGGGCGGGGCTCGATGACGCCGGCTATTTCCCTGGTCTCCTCGACCGAAGGGTGGGGCTTTAGCTCCAGAACGATGCCCTGGAGCAGTTTATCGCCAAAGGGCACCCATACCGCCTGCCCGACATCAATATCCAGAGCCGGGGGTATAGCGTAGCTGAATGTCCGTCGCTGGGCTGCCGGCGAGTTGACACTAACCTCAGCATACCTCATCCCGCCCTCCAACGAGGCTGCCTACTCTTTTTCCCGCTTTTCCTTGGTTCGGGATGCCTTACTACTGAGTCCACGCATGTAATAGAGCCTGGCTCGGCGCACCTTACCGTGTCGCGTTACCTCTACCTTTTCCACCAGCGGTGAGGAGAAGGGAAAGGTATGCTCCACGCCTACGCCGCGAGTAACCCGCCTCACCGTGAAGTTGCCGCCATCGGCGCCGCGGCGAAGCTTGATTACCACCCCCTGGAATACCTGGGTGCGTTCCCTCCCCCGTTCCACAATCTTGGCGCTGACCTTGACCGTGTCACCGGGGGCAAGGGTGGGGATATTGGGATTCGGTTCGTTCTTGAATATTGAGTTAACATCCATATTAAGATTGCCTCAATCTTTCTACAAAACGCTTTTCCTCGGGGCTTAGCTCGGCTTTGTCTAAGAGCTCGGGGCGATTCTTATGGGTGCGCCGGATAGCCTGCTCGCGGCGCCAGCTATCAACCTGGGCGTGGTTTCCGGAGAGCAGGATCTCGGGCACCGCCCACCCCCGATATTCAGCCGGGCGGGTATATTGGGGGTATTCCAGCAGACCGCCGACGTGGGAATCATCCAGCGGCGAAGCCTCGGAGCCGAGCACCCCGGGCACCAGCCTGAATACGGCGTCTATTACCACCATTGCCGCCAGCTCGCCGCCGCTGAGCACGTAGTCGCCGATACTGAGCTTGTCGGTAGCCAGGTGCTCGCTTACCCGCTCGTCGACTCCCTCATAGTGGCCGCAGATAAGAACCAGGTGGCTATGATGTGATAGCTCCTGGGCGACCTTTTGCGAAAAGAGCCGTCCCTGCGGGGTGAGCAGGATGACCGGCACGTCGGGCTCCCTTTCTATAGACTCCACGGCTTCAAAGATGGGCTCGGGCTTTAACACCATGCCGGCGCCGCCGCCGTAGGGGTAGTCATCGGCGGTGTGGTGCTTGTCATGGGTATAGTCCCGGATATTATGCACTCCCAGGCTGACCAGTTTCTGGTCTATAGCCCTTTTAAATATGCCCAGGCTGAAAATATCTTGGAACATCTGGGGAAACAGGGTCAAAACATCAATGTGCACGGTTCTAATCCTTCCCCGCTTCGGGAGCAATATGCTCGGTTATCTCTCCTTTAATAACTCCCACCGCATGAGGAATGGCCGGCAGGATTATCTCAAGGCACTCCCGGACTGCCCTGGGGCTGCCTGGCAGGTTGATAATAAGGCACTTTTTTCTGGTTCCAGCCACCGCCCGGCTCAGTAAAGAGAAGGGGGTGGCGCTGAAAGACTTGGCTCTCATCATCTCGGCCAGCCCCGGCACTTCCTTATCTATCACCGAGAGGGTAGCCTCCGGGGTGACGTCGCGCGGGCCCAGTCCGGTGCCGCCGGTGGTAATAATCACGTCCACCTCGCCCTCGTCGGCCCACTGGGTGAGCCTGCCGGCGATAACATCCTTCTCATCGGGAATGACCTCATACTTGGCCACCTGGCAATCTGAGGCGGGAAAGCTCTCCCGGATTGCCTGGCCGCTCTTATCAGGGCGCTTTCCCTGCCAGGAACGGTCGCTGATGGTAATAATGCCCAACTTAAACATAAAAAACCCCTATTTAAAGCAGACTATATTTTATCACATATGGGGCGCAAGAGCCAAATGAACCAATTTTTGAAGATTTGGTCTGACCAGGTATTGACAAAGGGGGGTAACTGTGCTATAGAATGGTAGAAAGTGGGGAATTATGGTGAGATAGGGTAAAATCGGGGTAGGTGTATGTTCTTTGGTGAATTTGAATATAAGATAGATGAAAAAGGCAGGGTGCCGATACCGCCCAGGTTCAGAGGCGAGCTGAAGGCGGGGGTGGTGTTGACGCAGGGGATGGAAAAGTGCATCACCATCTATCCCTTGCCCGAGTGGAAAAAGGTGGCCGATGAGCTTACCAGCGGTGCGGTTACCCGCAGTAAGTTGAGAAGGCTAAATCGGGCTATTTTTTCTTCTGCCTTTGCCATCAAAATGGACGGGCAGGGCAGAATAGCCATACCCATCACGCTGAAGCTGACGTCGGAGATTGTGGATGATGTGGTCGTGGCTGGAGCCAACAATTACCTTGAGCTGTGGAGTAAGGCGAACTGGGCCGATGAGAAGGGTTTAAGCCGGGAGCAGGCCTGGCAGATTATGGAGAGCCTGGAGAATCACCAATGAGCGTAGCCATGTCGGCGGCACCAGCCCATACCCCGGTGTTACTGGGGGAGACCATTGAGGCGCTGAACGTCCAGCCGGGGGGTCGCTATATCGACGCCACCCTGGGGGCGGGCGGTCATGCCGCCGCCATTCTGGAGAACAGCTCGCCCGGGGGGCAGTTGCTGGGCATAGATGCTGACCCCAGGGCTATAGAGATGGCCGCAGCCAGGCTTGAAGCCTACCGCGACTCCATCCTGCTGGTTAATGATAACTTCTCTAACTTAAGGGAAATCTGCCATAAGTACGACTTCTTGCCGGTGCACGGCATCCTCTTTGACCTGGGGCTTTCCTCCCTGCAGCTGGAGCAGGACAACCGCGGTTTCAGCTTCCAGCACGACGCCCTCCTGGACATGCGCTTGAGTCCCGACCAGGAAACCACCGCCGCCGATATTGTCAACACCTATCCGGAAAGGCAGTTAGCCCAGCTTATAAGGTCTTACGGTGAGGAGCGCTACAGCCACCAGATAGCCCGCCAGATTGTGCGCCAGCGCCCCATAACCACCACCCTTCAGCTGGTTGAAGCCGTAGAGCGGGCGGTGGGCGGCCGGCGGGGGCGGATTCACCCGGCCACCAGGACATTCTTAGCCCTGCGCATCGCGGTTAACCAGGAGCTTGAGAATCTGGAGTCGGCCCTAAAGCAGGCGACCAGTCTTCTCGGCTTCGGGGGCAGGCTGGTGGTTATCAGCTATCACTCCCTCGAGGACCGCATAGTCAAGAATTTCATGCGCCAGGAGGCGGGCGGAGAAAAGGCCTGCCTGAGGCTGGTTAATAAAAAGGTTCTTACTCCCTCTACTCTGGAGGTCCGGTCTAATCCTCGCAGCCGCAGTGCCAAATTGAGAGCGGCTGAGCGTATTACCAAGCTGGAGTTTAATTAAATTCTTTCGGGTTGACCGAAATATGTAATATGGGGAGGTCTTTAAAGATGTGAGAACTAATATCAATCGGTTTTTTGAATATATCAATAAGGAGGGGGTAGATGAAAAAGCGGAGCATCTTAACTTCTATCGACGTTGGCACCACTAAGGTATGCACCACCATTGCCGATGTGGATGGTGGGGGCAATATCCGGGTTGTCGGGGTGGGGGTTACTCCATCGATAGGCTTGCACAAGGGGCTGGTGGTCAACATCAATGAAGCCAGAGAATCAGTCCGGGAGTCGGTGAAGAAGGCGGAGCAGGCCAGCGGTTACAAAGTGGAATCGGCTTACGTTGGTGTAACCGGCAGGCATGTCAGCTCGCTGAATAACCGGGCGGTGGTCGCCATTACTCGTAACGACCGGCTGGTGCGCTCTGATGACCTGAGGCGGGTCTTAACAACTGCCCGCAGCATTAAGGTCCCTGTCGATAGAAGGCTACTCCATGTTATTCCTCGCGGTTACGCTGTCGATGGTCAATCAGGAGTCAAGAACCCGATAGGAATGCATGGCTTTAGACTGGATGTAGAGGCGCATATCATCACCGCCGCCGTAACTTCGGTTCAGAATCTGGTGAAGTGCATCCGGGGCATCGGCATTGATATTGATGACCTTATTCTGGAGCCTTTAGCCAGTAGCGAGGCGGTACTCTCTGATGACGAGAAGCAGGTGGGCGTCATCTTGGCTGATATAGGAGGCGGCACCACCGATATCGCCATCTTCAGGGAGGGGAGCATCTGGCACACCGCCATTCTACCGGTAGCCGGTTATCAAATCACCAGGGACATTGCTATTGGTCTGGGTCTGCCGTTTGACGTTGCCGAGGAGATGAAGAAGAAGTATGGCAGTGTTACCCCCGTTTATGAGACCAAGGCGGGTTCGGGCAACGATACCCTGCAGACCAATGGGCACGGTGTCTCTCACCAGGACCTGTGCGACATCATCCGGGCCAGGGTAGAGGAAATTCTGAGGCTTATCGTGCTTGAGATGCCCAATTCTGAATACGAAACTTTAGTCCCTGATGGTATAGTGCTCACCGGCGGCAGTGCCAACCTGGCTGGTATAGAGACCCTGGGGCGCAATACTTTGCAGCTCCCGGTGAGGGTGGGCGTTCCCGGCAAGATATACGGCATCGCTGATGCCCTTCACGACCCGGCATACGCCACCAGCGTTGGCCTGCTGTTATGGGGGGCGAAGTATAAAGGGAGGCAAGCCTGGCGTCGCCGGAGCCTCGGCTCAGGTTTGCGACAACTCGTTTCCCGAATTGCTAACCTGTTCCACCAGTGATTTCTTGAATTTTAGTGGCCAGGTTTAGTGGCCAAGAAAGGAGGGGGGAAATGGCAAAATCAACCTTCAGTCCTAATCCAGCTAAGATTAAGGTTTGCGGCTTGGGCGGCGGTGGCTGTAACGCCGTAACCCGCATGGTCAGGGAGCAAATTCAGGGGGTGGACTTCATCGGCATGAACACCGATGCCCAAGCCCTGTCCATCACCGAAGCCCCTATCCGCGTCCAGCTTGGTGAGAAGCTCACCAGGGGGCTGGGTGTGGGTGGCGACCATATCCTGGGTCAGAAGGCAGCCGAAGAGAACCGCGATGAGCTTAAGGAGCTCCTTGAAGGCTCTGACATGGTGTTCATCACCTGCGGCATGGGCGGCGGCACCGGCACCGGGGCAGCTTCGGTAGTGGCTGAGGTAAGCAAGCAGACCGGGGCTTTGACCATTGCCGTGGTCACTAAGCCTTTTACCTTCGAAGGTATCCACCGCACCGAGGTAGCCGAGGACGGCATTGTTCGCCTCTTGGGCAAGGTTGATACCCTTATCATTATCCCTAACGACCGCTTGCTCGACCTCTGTGACCAGCAGACGGTGGTGGACAATGCCTTTAAGATGGCTGACGATGTGCTGCGCCACGGCGTTCAGGCTATCGCCGAGGTTATCACTGTCCCGGGCTTAATTAACCTTGACTTTGCCGATGTTAAGACGGTGATGAAGGACGCAGGTCCGGCCTGGATGTCCATGGGCGTGGGTTCCAGTAAGAACCGGGCTGCGGATGCGGCCAGCGAAGCCCTGGCCAGCCCCTTGCTAGATGTTTCCGTCGATGGGGCGAAGGGCGTCTTGTTCAACGTTGCTGGCGGCACCGGACTTACCCTGTTTGAGGTTAATGAGGCGGCTGATGTCATAAAGGCAGCCGTAGACCCTGAGGCTAACATCATTTTCGGCGTGGTCCAGGACCCCAGTATGGGGGATGAGGTCAGGATTACCTTGATTGCCACCGGCTTTACCTCCAAGCTGGGACTGGCCGGGGTCAGCCGCGAAGAGGAGTTTATGCAGCTGCTTAAGGGCTTGAAGAGCGAGGAGGAACTGGATACTCCCGCCTTCCTGCGCCGTCCCTTGTTCAGCCACCGGCGCCAACCAATAACGCCGGCAACCAAGCTTATAAAAACTCCGCCGGGTGCACCTCAGAGGTGAGCCTTGTCGATAGCGGAAAATAATACCGGCTGAAAGGCTGTGGAGCGCTCTAGCTCTGCAGCCTTTTTGTTTGTCGAAAATCGGCTAAATTAAAGGGTAAAAACCCTTGACAAACACTATATATTGTGGTAGTTTTATCCTGTTGCCCTACATAATGTGGTGATGTTATGAATTGTCCCTATTGCGGTCATGCCGAAGATAAGGTTATAGACTCCCGTGAGGCGGGCGACGGGATACGCCGCCGGCGGCAGTGTTTGGGCTGCGGCGCCCGTTTTACCACTTACGAGAGGTTACAGCCGGCCAGCCTCTTCGTCATTAAAAAAGATGAGCGGCGGGAGGAATTCGACCGGGACAAGCTTATGAGCGGCATTCGCAAGGCTTGTGAAAAAAGGCCGCTACCCACCGGCACCGTCGATAAGCTGGTTGACGATATAGAGACCGAGCTTTACCAGGGGGGCAGGGCGGAGATACCTAGTGATGTCATTGGAGATATGGTGATAGAAAGGCTAAAAAAGCTGGACCACATTGCCTATATCCGCTTTGCCAGCGTCTACCGGGAGTTTGCCGATATTACCACGCTGAAGGAGGAGGTGGATACCCTGCTCGGTGCTGAAACCGAGCCTTCTATTCCTTCCAACCAGCTGCCCCTGCTGCCCGATGAAGAACTGGCCGTTAAGGGGCGGCCGGCAGGCTCGAAGAAGGGCAGGGCCAGGACGGGGAGCCGGAGATGAGCTCAGCTAATCGTAATAAAAGAGCCAGCCAACCGCTGGTCAATCGCACCCAGATTGCCAAGGCTATTTTTGCCGCCGCCGAATCTATGGGCATACCGGATAGGAAGCAGGTAGAGCGGCTGACCGCCCAGGTGATTGAGCGCCTGGAAAAGGCGCCGCCGGCGGGGGACGCCGAAACCGTCGAGCAGCCCCTGCCGGGGATGGAAGACCTGGTGACTAAGCCCCGCTATACCAGGCGCCTGCCCACCGATGCCGAGATTCAGGCTATGGTCATGGAAATTTTGCAGGCTGAAAAGCCGGCTCAGCGAGAGGAGGTCGAGCCTCAGATGGAACCAGCCATGGAATCAACTACCGTAGTCCAGTCCAAGGTAAAGCCCAGGCCCGGTATCAACCTCAGTGACAATGCTCACCGTGTTTTAGAAAAAAGGTACTTGAAGAAGGACAAACAGGGCAAGGTCATTGAGACCCCGGAGGAGATGTTCCATCGGGTGGCTGAGACCATTGCCTCGGCTGAGCTTATCTATGACCCCAAGGCGGACGTCAAAGCCAGAGAAGATGAATTCTACCGCCTGATGGCGGACTTAGAATTCCTGCCCAACTCGCCCACCCTGATGAACGCCGGGCGGGAACTGGGCCAGCTCTCCGCCTGCTTCGTCATTCCCGTTGGCGACTCCATGGAGTCCATCTTTGACGCCGTGAAGTACACCGCCCTCATCCACAAGAGCGGCGGCGGCACCGGATTTTCCTTTAGCCACCTAAGGCCCGAGGGCGACTTCGTCAAGTCGACCTCAGGCGTAGCCAGCGGCCCCGTCTCCTTCATGGAGGTTTTCGACACCACCACCGATGTCACCAAGCAGGGGGGGACAAGGCGGGGGGCCAACATGGGTATCTTAAGCGTTGACCACCCCGATATCATGAGGTTCATCACCGCCAAGGACGACCCCCGAAAGCTGAACAACTTCAACATCTCGGTGGCGGTAACCACCGAGTTCATGGAGGCGGTCAAGGCCGGCACCGACTACAACCTGGTTAATCCCCGCACCAAAGAGGTGACCAAGAAGCTCAATGCCAGGGAGGTATTCGATAAGATTGTGGACATGGCCTGGAGAACGGGCGACCCGGGCATAGTCTTCATCGACCAGATAAATAAGGACAACCCCACCCCCCACCTGGGCAAGATTGAGTCCACCAACCCCTGCGGCGAACAGCCCCTGCTCCCTTACGAGTCCTGCAACCTGGGCTCCATCAACCTGTCCCGGATGCTAAAGAAAAGCAACGGCCGCTTTGAGGTCGATTATCCCAGGTTGGCCGGGACGGTGAAGACCGCCGTCAGGTTTTTGGATAACGTCATTGATGTCAACAAGTTCCCCCTCGACCAGATAGCCGATATGACCAGGAAATTGAGGAAGATAGGGCTGGGGGTGATGGGCTTTGCCGACATGCTCATTGAGCTGGGCATCCCCTATAACTCGGAGGAGGCGCTGAAAATCGGCACCGAGGTTATGCGCTTTATCCACGACGAGGCGGGCAAGGCCTCGGCGGAGTTGGCCGAAGAGCGCGGCGTCTTTCCCGCCTTTGAGGGCAGCATCTACGATGCGCCCGGGAACCTAAAGGTGAGAAACGCCTCCTGCACCACCATCGCTCCCACCGGCACTTTGAGCATAATCGCCGGCTGCTCCAGCGGCATCGAGCCCCTCTTTGCCTTAAGCTATACCCGCAATATCCTGGACGGCGCCCAGCTGGTTGAGGTGAATCCCTATTTTGAGGAAGTAGCCAGGAGCGGCGGCTTCTACTCCGATGGGCTGATGAAACAGCTGGCTGGTGGGGCTAGACTCCACGAGATAGAAAAAGTGCCGGACAATATCAAGGATCTATTCGTTACCGCCCACGAGATAACCCCGGAGTGGCATATCAGGATGCAGGCCGCCTTTCAGAGGTCCACCGATAACGCCGTTTCCAAGACGGTCAACTTCCCCACAGATGCCACCAGGGAGGACATAGCCAAGGTCTACCGGATGGCTTATGAGGAGGGGCTGAAAGGGATAACCATCTACCGTGACCGAAGCCGCGACGCCCAGGTGCTGATCACGGGCAAGGAGGAGAGGGGTAAGGTTGAAAAACTCAAGCCCAGGAAAAGACCGGTTGAAACCAAAGGGACTATCGCCCGGGTCAATACCGGCTGTGGCTCCCTCTATATCACGGTGGCTTATGACGACAAGGGCATCTTTGAGGTCTTCGCCACCCTGGGCAAGTCCGGCGGCTGCGCCTCGGCACAGCTTGAAGCCACCTGCCGCCTGATAACGCTGGCGCTAAGGTCCGGGGTGGATGTTACCATGGTGGTGAAGCAGTTGCGGGGTATCCGCTGTCCTAACATCGCCTGGGAGGAAGGCCACTCCATCCTCTCCTGCGCCGACGCCATTGCCAGCGTGCTGGAGAAGCACATTAATAGCGAGGCTAAGCCCCAGGTTGAGGACTATGGGCTGGTCAAGAACCTGGCCGGGCAGTGCCCGGACTGCGGCAACCTGCTGGTCTATCAGGAGGGGTGCTATATCTGCCCTTCCTGCGGGTATACCAAGTGCTAGGGTCTTTCTTCCCACCCAGCCCGCCCAAAAGGGTTTCACCCTCTTAGACTCTCCTTACCCCTCCCCTTGTTTTTAGTCGCCTTACTTCCCACCCACCCGCCCTCGGAGGCGGTTCTCCTGAACCACCACTTTTTAGAGGTGATGTAATAGGGGAATAGCCCCTATAGGGTGGGTTTGGGTGGGACGCAGAACATCCTCTAAAACACTTTTCCCCACCCCCTTTAAGGAGTGTTAAAGAGGTCTAACCTCTGTAGGGTGGGTCAGGGTGGGTAGCTAAACACCCTCTAAAGCTCTCTTCCCCTGCCCGGTTTCCCCCTTTGGTAAAGGGGGATTAAGGGGGATTTCCCCTCTCTCTTTTCGCAATTTTACCCCAAAGCCTATATAATGGGACGGCATGGCCAGGCAAGAGCAGATTCACCAACTAATCAAGGTGGCGCTGGGGGAAGCGCCAGCCGATTTAGCCATAACCAACGGCTCTATAGTCAATGTCTACTCCGGGGAGGTGCTGGCAGGGGATGTCCTTATCAAGGGGGACAGGATAGCCGCTGTGGGCAAAGTTGCGGGCAAGGCTATCGGCCCGAAAACCAGAGTCATTGACGCTAAAGGCAAGACGCTCATACCCGGGCTTATCGATGGCCACACCCATATCGACACCATCTATTCTACCAGCGAGCTGGTGAGGTATGCCATCAAGGGGGGCACCACCACCATTATCACCGAGAGCGCCAATATCGGTTGCGCCCTGGGCTACGAAGCGGTTGTTGAGTTTTTAGAATCTACCCGGGACCAGCCGATAAAAGTCCTGGTCACCGTCCCGCCCATGGTTACCATAAGCCCGGTGACCGAAGAGCATGCCCTCAGCGTTGGCCAACTGCGCCGGTTGCTGAGAAGGCGGGAGGTTATCGGCCTGGGCGAGCCTTACTGGGGGGAGGTGGTGAATGGTAACCAGAGAGTCCTTGACCTTATCGCCGAGACGATAAGACAGGGCAAGAAGGTCGACGGGCACAGCGCCGGCGCCAGCGGTAAAAAGCTGCAGGCCTATGTCGCCGCCGGCGTCTCTTCCTGCCACGAGCCGATTACCGCCGAGGAGGTCATGGAGAGGCTGAGGCTGGGGCTTTTTGTCTTGCTCAGGGAAGGGGAGATAAGAAGGGAGCTGGAGGCCGTCTCCGCCTTGAAAGATGAAGGTGTTGACTTGAGCCGGCTGGCGATAGCCACCGACGGCCTGGGCCCAAGGCACCTTATCAACGACGGCTATATGGACTTCGTGGTGCAGAAAGCGATTGACCTCGGCTTTCCCCCGCTTCAGGCGGTACAAATGACGACGATAAACGTCGCCCGGCGCTTTGCCCTGGATGATGTTATCGGCGGCATCGCCCCGGGCAAGTGTGCCGATATCGTTATTATCCCGGACTTAAAGACCATCAGGGCCGAGTATGTTATCTCTAGCGGCCGTCTTGTCGCCCAAAACGGCGAGCCGCTGGTCTCGCCCCGGAAGCACGGCTACTCTCCATCTATTTTAAAGAGCATAAAGCTAAACAAAGACTTCAGCGCCGGGGACCTCGCCGTCCCCGCCGCCGGCCGCCAGGTAAAGGTCAGGCTCATAGACCAGGTGACCAATCTGGTCAGCCGGGAGGACTTCGCCTCTATGGCGGTCTCAGACGGACAGCTCAAAACCGATGCCGGCAGAGATATATTAAAGGTAGCTGCTATTGAGCGCTCCTTCGGCACCGGTAAGAGCTTCGTCGGCTTTATAAAGGGGATGGGATTTAGGCGGGGGGCGATTGCCACCAGCGCCGTCTGGGACTGCGGCGATATCATCGCCGTCGGCGCCGATGAAAACGATATGGCGCAGGCGGTGAACCGCATAAAAAAGCTGGACGGGGGCATCGTAGTCTGCGCCGGAGGCAGGATTTTAGCCGAGTTAGCCCTTCCCGTAGGCGGCGAAATCTCCACCGAGCCTATGGAGAGCCTGGAAGATAAGCTTGGGCGTATCCAGCGGGCCGCCGCCGACCTGGGCTGCCGACTGCCCGATGTACGCATTACCCTGGCTGTCCTCACCACGGCGGCGATACCCTTCCTGCGCATCTGCGAACACGGCCTGGTAGACCTAAGGCAGAACGAGTTTGTCGACTTAATAGTGGGCTAGGCAAAGCTTATGGGCTGGGATGAAATAAGTAAAGCCAGGCGGCGCCTCTCGCGGGAAGAGGGCGCCATCATCAAGGACTGGGGGGGCAGGCTCCCCTTTGTTCTGGTCTACCCTAACGCCTACTATCTGGGCATGTCCAACCTGGGGGTTCACGCCCTCTATAGCCTGCTCAACGGCTATGATAATCTCGTCGCCGAGAGGGCTTTCTGGGAAGAGGATAATAAGTCTAAACGCCTTCCGGCAATCTCTCTGGAGTCCCAGCGGCCGCTCTCCGATTTTGCCGTGGTCGCCCTCTCCATATCCTACGAGCTCGACTATTTTAACGTCGTACAGATGCTTAAAGCCAGCGGCATACCCCTGTATGCCGCCGACCGCGATGAGAGGCACCCCCTGGTTATCGCCGGCGGTCCCTGCATTACCGCCAACCCAATGCCTCTTTCTCCTTTCTTTGACTGCCTCTGTATCGGTGAGGCCGAGCCGATAGTCCCGTCCATGCTTCCCCTTATAACCGAGGGCATCGGGGGCAAGCGGAGCCAGCTGCTCAAAGCGCTGGCGGCACTGCCCGGCGTCTATGTCCCTCAGCACTATGGGGGGAAGCCGGTGTTGCGGCAGTGGGCCCAGAACCTGGACGATTTTCCCGTCGCCTCGGTGGTACTGACCCCGGATACCGAGCTTGGCGACCTATATCTTATCGAGGTGGAGCGGGGCTGTAACCGGGGCTGCCGCTTTTGCCTGGTAAGCAGGGCCTTTTCCCCTATGCGCTATCGCTCGGTAGATAGTATAATCACCCAGGCGGAGCAGGGGCTGAAGTATAGAAAGCGGCTGGGTCTGGTGGGGGCGGCTGTCTCCGACTATCCCCGGCTCGAAGAACTGCTAATAAAGCTGGGCCAGATGGGGGCTGAGCTTTCTATCAGCTCACTGCGGGCCAGCCCCCTTTCTAGAATAGTATTGAAAGAACTGGCTAAAGGGGGCGTTCGGACGGTTTCTATCGCCCCTGAGGCTGGCTCCGAGCGCCTGCGCCGGCTGATAAAGAAGGGCATCTCTGAGGACGACATCCTGGAATCAATGGAGAGAGTGGCTGAAGTGGGGATAAGACTGCTCAAGCTCTATTTTATGATTGGCCTGCCCACCGAGACCGATGAGGATATAGAAGGAATCATAAAACTAGCCTTAAACTGCAAAGGCATTATTGATAGGCAGCAGAGCGGCGGCCGTATCGCTGTTACTATTTCTCCCTTTGTGCCCAAGGCGGGCACACCTTTCCAGTGGCTGCCGATGGCTCAGCCTTCTGTCTTAAATCGGCGTTTGTCCCGCCTTAAAAAAAGCCTGATGCCGCAGGGAATCAAGATTAAAGCGGAAAGCCCGGCCTGGAGCCAGGTGCAGGGGGTCTTATCGCGGGGGGACATTAAATTAGCCGAAGTGCTGGCCGATATAGAAGAGGTATCGCTGTCCGGCTGGCGTAGGGCGGTGGCGAAACACCACCTGGACATTGATTTCTACGTTCATCAGCGGTGGGATGCGAGTCAAAAATTACCCTGGGAGATGATAGACCAGGGCACCAAAGCGGGGCTTTTGAAAAGCGAGCTGGAGAAGGCTTTAGCTTAGTAGCTCGGTTACTACCTCGTTTATCTCCCGCCCGTCGGCTCTACCCTTTAGCCTGGCGATGAGCTGGGGCATGACCTTTCCCTTATCGCTCAGGCCGCTCGCTCCCACCTCGGCGATAACCTTGCGGGCTTCGGCCACGACCTCCTCGCGGCTCATCTGCTGGGGCAGGTACTTCTCCAAGACAGCCATCTCCGCCTCTTCCTGGGACACCAGGTCGGCGCGCTTGCCCTGCTTAAAGGCTTCGATGCTCTCCTTGCGCTGCCTGACCTCCTTGGCGATGACGCCCAGTATATCGCTGTCCTCCAGGGTAGTCTGGCGGGCGATTTCGGCGTTCTTAATGGCGGCCATAACCAAACGGATGACCGAACGCTTCACCGTATCCCCATCCCTCATCGCCTGCTTAAGGTCATCCGTCAGCTTCTGCTTTAATATGGGTGCTTTCTCTGCCATAGTGTCTGCTATCTTCTCGGCATGCGGGCGCTCTTGCGCCTTTTGGCGGCTTCCTTGCGCTTGCGCTTAACGCTGGGCTTCTCGAAGTGTTCGCGGCGGCGCACCTCGGATAAAATGCCTTCCTGTTGTACCTTTTTGTTGAACCGCCGGAGCAAACTCTCAAAGTTTTCGTTGTCCGTAGCTGCTACATTAGCCACGCAGCCTCCTCCTCCTTCTCATAACCGCGACGGTTTTCTTATGTCCATCACATTTTAGTCGGCTAAAACTGGCCTGTCAACTAGCTATAATTATCCAGTACCTTGGTAATGTCTACCCCGCCCCCGTTGGTTTTATTTCCCACCCACCCGCCCTAAAGGGGTTTTACCCCTCTTACTACACCCCAATCTCCCGCTTTGTTGGGGTTTTGCTCTCCACCCCCCTTTTTAACTAGAGCTTTATTTCCCACCCAGCCCGCCCTATAGGGGGCAGTTCCCCTATTAACTACCCCCTAAAGAGCAGTGGTTCAGGAGCGAAGCCTCCGAGGGTGGGTTTGGGTGGGAAGAAAGACAACTCAATAAAGGGGGTTGGGGGGGATTAGTGCCGGCTTCGGCGCAATATCTCGCGGGCAGCCACCACCCCCGAAGCCGACGCCTGGATTAAGCCCCGGCTGACACCGGCGCCATCACCGACGGCGAACATGTTGCCGACCTCGGTCTCCAGGCTGGGACTGAGCTGAGGTCGGGAGGAGTAGAATTTAACCTCGATGCCGTAGAGCAGGGTATGGGGCGAGGCAACGCCCGGCGACAGCTTATCCATTGCCTGGAGCATCTCCACTATGTCGGTGAGGTAGCGATAGGGCAGGGCAAAGCTGAGGTCGCCGGGGGTGGCGTTCTTCAGGGTGGGTTTGGTTGAGCCCTGTTTGATGCGCTCCGGCGTTGAGCGCCGCCCCTCCGTCAGGTCGCCCAGGCGCTGGAGCAGGACGCCGCCGCTCAAGATATTGGCCAGGCGGGCCAGGTATCTGCCGTAGGCGATGGGTTGGTTGAAGGGCTTGGTGAAGGTGGTGCTCACCAGCAGGGCGAAGTTGGTGTTGGCGGTGGTGCGTTCGGCATAGCTGTGGCCGTTGACGGTGATTACCGGGTCGCAGCCGCCGGTGGTCTCCATGATGACCTCGCCGCCGGGGCACATGCAGAAGGTCCTGACCCGGTCGTCAAAGCTCCGGGACAAAAATTCCAGCTTGGACTCGTAGAGGACATCGGTCAGGGGCTTCATTACCGCCGCCGGCACTTCCACCCTGACTCCGACGTCAATGGGGTTGCTGTGCATGGTCAATTTAAGCCGCTCGGCTTCCTTGGCCAGCCAGTCGGCTCCCTCCCTGCCTGGCGCCAGAATCAGGTAGCGGCAGTCAATTTTATCGCCGTCCTCGGTCTCGATTCCCTTGACCTTGCCCCCTTTAACGCTGATGTTGCTAGCCCCTGCTTCAAGCCGGGAATCTATGCGGGGACTTAAGGTATCCCACATCGCTTTGAGCACCGAGCGGCAGTGCTCAGTGCCCAGGTGGCGGATGGGCATTGCCACTAATTTAAGCCCGGCCCGCTCGGCCTTCTGGCGCAGCTGGTCGACCCTGCCCCCAATGCCGTAGAGCTTATCCGGGGCGCCGAACTTGAGGTATACCTCATCGGCGTACTTGATGAGGGCTTCGGCCTCTTTCTCGCCGAGGTAATTGCTCAGCCTGCCGCCGATCTGTGAGGACAGGGTCAGCTTGCCGTCGCTGAAGGCGCCGGCGCCGCCCAGACCGCAGACCAGATTGCAGGGGGAACAGGGGGGGCAGGACTGACCGGTGTCCCGCGCCGGACACTGGCGCTTATCAATGTCCCTCCCCTTCTCAATGAGCAGAATATCCAGGTCAGGGACTTTAGTCAGTTCCAGGGCGGCGAAGATGCCCGCCGGGCCACCGCCGACGATGATAACATCGTATTTCTTGGTCATTTTGACAGCGTTGCCATTGTATAGCCTGTGGCTTGTAGCCGTCAAGGAGGAATTTAAGTATAAACCGCCGCCACCAGGGCGTCTTTGGCGTTATGCTCGTCAAAGAAGATAACGGCAACCTTCCTGCCCGGCGTCATCTCGGCGGCGGCTATGTTGCGGGCCACGGCGATGCCTTCCAGGTAGGCTTTGTGGCTGCCGGTAAGCTGGACGGTGGCGATATAGTCGCCGGAATTGAAACTCTTTAGCACCGCTTTGCTTAGTTTCATTTATCGCCCCTCCCCTGTTTTTCAGCTTTTGTTTTGCTTCCCACCCAGCCCGCCCTACGGGGTAAATCCCCCTTATTCCCCCTTTTTCAAAGGGGGAGGGGAAAGAAAGTGTTAGAAGCGTAGCTTATGGGGGTGGGTTAGGGTGGGAAAATAGACCTTGCTACACTCCCCCCAATGACAATCTCTGCTGGTACTCTCCGCGGCGGGGGCTGTAGGCCAGGGTCAGCCCGCTTACCCTCCTCTTGGCGGCTTCCAGCCCGGCGCGGCTATCGGTGATGGCGACCACATCGTATAGCTGCTGGCCGCAGTTAACCGGGACCAGTATAGAGCCGTTGACCGATTCTACCTCCTCGCTTCTTAAGTAAGCCTCCCCCCTCTGCTCGGCCTTGGCGACGGTATCTATGTTCCTGTCCTCAATCTGCCTCATGCGGTCATAGAGACGGTCTATTTCATCCCAGGTGAAGGAATCGACCACTATCGGCTCGTCCTCTACCGGGTCATAGCCCTCGACCTGGACGCGGTTAAGCCCCCAGGCGCCGGCTCGGTACCTGCCCTCGAATATGGGGTGGGATGGGCCGTAGGCGTAATCAGAAGAGTCGGAGGGCAGGGGGTTTACCAGGTAAGCCTTGTTGCCCTCGATGGAGAGGACATCGGGGACAAACGATAACAACCTCTGGATAAGGGTAGTGCCGCTGTTGTTGGGGTTGATGGTGAAATCGGGGTAGAAGCCGGTCAAGACCGATGACTGGGACTTGACCTCAAGATTTAAGCCCACCCTGGCCAGGACAAAGGCGAGGAGCTCTTTGACGCTCATCTCATCGCCTGCCTTGTTCCAGCGGAACTGGTGCCTGGCCCTCCAGTGCTCAATCAGGGCGTCGTCCAGGTAAAGCTCGAACTCCCCTTCAGTCCAGAGCTCCACGACGGTAGTTTGCTTGGCCCTGGGCTTGACCTGGTAGAGGAACTCGGCTTCCTCGGCGGAAAGGCTGTATTTGGAGGCTACCCGCCATATCCTTGAGGTGTCATCGCCCAGCCACCAGGCGTAGATGCCCTGGGCGTCGGGGGCGGTAATCCTCACCTTCCTGGCCTCGCCGTCCCAGATGACCTTGTAGCAGGCATCACCCAGGATAGCGCAATCGATCTCGGTCTCCAGGTCAAGCTGCTCCAGGTTGTTATCCTCGTAGGCCTGGTGCAGGGCGGCTTCGGCTCTCTGCGCTTTGGTCTTATCCTCCTCCGAGTCGCCGACCGCCTCCACGGCAAAGTTGACGCCCGACATCAGATAGGAAGAGACCTTGTCTATGGAAACCTTGCTGTAGTTGAAGGTCAGCCTTTTCTCCCCCCGCCGCTCCCGGCCTTCCCACTGTCGGCCGTGGTAGAAATCAAGCAGCTCTCTATAGCCCCTGAGGCGGTCCAGGTCCTGGCGGTTTAGCTGGGCGGTAATGGAAGTCTTATTCATCTTTTTTAGCCCCCGTGAGTCTTAATTTTTGGGGTAGATTCGTCTCTGGCCCTCTTTAAAATCCTCTGGATAGTGCGCTGGCTAACGCCGAACATGACGGCCAGCTCCCTGGCTCCTTTACCCTGGGCGGTGAACAGCTTCAGCACCTCTCTATCCCTAAACTTTTTCAGCCATTGCTGTCTGCCCCCGGGCTGGGCGTAGATACAGTCGGGAAAGGGGCAGTTGAGGCAGGAGTCGGCAAATTCACATCCATCATCTCGGTAACGACAATACTCAGGCAGCAAATCAAAATCGCTCTCATCCGAACCCATAGCGTCTTGCCTCTTGTATAACTGTGCCCTGAAATAGTAGCACACTCGTTCTAAAACAGTCAATGTCTTTTTGTCGTAAAAAAGGCAGGCATTGACAGGGCATAAATCCATAGATTATTATTAGGTAGCTTTCAAAGAAGATAATGGAGGTAGAAGGTGAAGCATAAGAGGTTTTTCCGAATTCTGGCCGTGGCCGTTATTCTTTCTTTGCTGATGCTCGCCATACCGTTTACGGCAGCCCAGGCGGCGCCAGTCCTTACCCCGAACCAGGGCGGGCCGGGGACGGAGTTTACGATAACCGGTCAGGTCACCGGTAGCAGCCACTGGGGTACGGTCTATGTCTTCTTCACACAGGTGAGCACGGATCACTATCTCGGAACATGTGAAGTTGCTCATACAACCGGCGCTCTCAGCGGTTGCACTTTTAATGTTCCGGCTGGTGCCATTGTCGGGTCAGCTATTATTTCTCTCCGTACGGAATCGACCATTGCTTCCCCACAAGTGGGCTCTCTCCTCGTCTTCAGTGTAGTCACCGCTCAAATCGCGGTAAGCCCTACATCGGGTTATGTTGGCGAGACTACGGTAACGGTTACCGGCAGCGGTTTTCTCACCGGCCAGACCATGACCCTTTCCTTTGATGCCGCGGTGATTGCCGACACCACACCAGCTGCGATTTCCACCGGCACCACCGGTGACTTTAGTGCCACCTTCACTGTTCCCGCCAGCTCAAGGGGGGCGCATACAGTAACGGCGCAAGGGAGCCTGGCTGAGTCGGCTACCGCCGCCTTTACCACCCTGCACAAAATAGTGGTTACCCCCACTTCAGGCGGCTTTGGCGATACGGTAACGGTTAACGGCACCGGCTTTGCCGCCAGCTCGGCTATGACCGTTTACTTTGACACCGTGGCCGTTGCCACCACGCCGGCCGCGGTTACCAGCGGCACCAGCGGCAGCTTTACCGCCACCTTCAACGTCCCGGATGTGGCCATAGGGGCGCATACCGTTAAGGCTCAGGATGCCGGCGCCGCTTCAGCCGAGGCGGCATTTACCGTTAGCACCAGCATCGCTATCAGCCCGGTTACCACGGCGTCTTCACCGGGTAATGTCGGCGACGATGTAACCGTTACCGGTAGCGGCTTTATAGCCAGCCACGCCATAACCATCACCTACGCCAGTACCCCGGTTACCTTTACCACTACCAGCCTAGCTGACGGCAGCTTTTCCTATACCTTTGAGGTCCCCGCCAGCACCGCCGGTGCCCATACCATAACCGCCACTGACGGCACCACCACTGTGACCACCACCTTTTACATGGAGTCAGACGCGCCGGCTATACCACAACCACAGCTACCCTACATGCTTGATAAGACAGGCTCGCAGGCAAGCTTTGACTGGGATAGCTCTACTGATGATAGCACGCCGGTAACCTATGACCTCCAGGTGGCCGCTGATGAGGATTTCACCACACTCCTGGTTGCTCAGACGGGGCTGACCTTATCGGAGTATACCCTCACCGAGGCGGAGAAGCTTGAGTCAACCAGCCAGGAAGAGCCCTACTACTGGAGGGTGAGAGCGGTGGATGCCGCCTCCAATGCCAGTGCCTGGTCTCCCGTCGGCACTTTCTATGTCGGCTTCAGCTTCGCTCTCTCGGGCTGGCTCCTGTATCTGCTGATAGGAATCGGGGTGGTTCTTGTCTTTATTCTCGGCTTCTGGCTGGGCAGGAGGTCTACCCCCGGCGAAGACTATTATTATGAAGCTTAGCTAACTTTTAGCCCATAGCACTGTAAACCCCCTCCCCTTGTTGGGGAGGGGGAATTTTTTATAAAAAAAGGGGGCTTTTAAGCCCCCCTCTTTGGGTTTCTTCTCCCTACCCCCTAACCCCATAGAACTACTTTTTAACCTTGTTGCTGACCTTTTTGAGTGCATGTTCAAAATCAAGCTTTCTAAATGGTTCTTCTTGTTCTAAAGCTTCTTGCCATGAAGCTGCTTTGCTTATAAGCATATCCTCACGAAAGATTTCTGGTTGCTCACTATCAGCTAAAGAGATATCCGCTGATTCCACATCGCTAATTTTTACTCCCATTATTTCCCCTTTCTTAGTCAATAGTTAATTCGGGCTTCTTTACCCATTGCCAGCCGTTGTCCGGTAATATAACAGCTACCTGTACAGGAGCACCACAAGTGGGGGCGGGGTTAAGTTCAAAATTTGCTGCCCCTATGGTTGTTTCTAAGATGTATACGGCAAAATTGATAGCGTCTTGAACTGGCATGCCATTATAAGCAATGGGCATTCTCCAATTCTCTACCTTAAACACGTCCTTTAATATCTCATCTGCTACACCCGCCGCTTTTAACTTGTCGACAATTCGGGCATCATAACCATTATATAATCGTGCAAATGGTATAGGAATTCCTCGCCAACTTGACCCGAACTTGTCTTCCGTTCGTACTTGCTTGACGCCTTTAGCATCCGGTAACTCAAATTCCCATTCTTCGGCAAGGAATTTACCAGGAGAATATCCGCCTATAAAGAATCCTAGTCTAAGATGTTTTCGCTGTTGCTCAATAGATATCCCTTTAAATTCTTTAACATATATATCTTCGATGAATTCGTATAATCCCGTAGATACTGCTTTTAGTGTGTTGGCACCTTCAACAAGCTTATCTAATCTACGGCTAAATTCTAATACCAAACTTTCTATTGACCTTGCTCCGATATTACCCAAGCCAAAAGACATAATGCCAATTGGGAGGTCTCTAACCTGAAACAACTTATGAGCATTGCTATACGTTTTAGCAATGCCGACCTGCCCAGCTTCGTTGCGAATTGTTAATTGACTCATACTATCAGTTGCTAAAACAATACCATCTCGCACCTTAACACTTGCTATTATTGTCATACGCTACCCTCTGCCTTTACTGTTCAGGGAGGTTAGCTTATCATTAACCAAAACCATTGTCAATGTTTTCTTCTTACCCCCCCCCCCACCCCCACACCCCCACTCACCCTCCCCCTCGCTCCCCTCGGCTCATACTGCTCAGCCGCCTCAACCACCAGCGCCAGGCTCATCAGAAAATCATCGTGCCCCTCGGCTGGGGAAACATAGAAATTCATCGTCTGCGATGGGCGGAACTGGCTCCTGGCCCGCTCCATCTCCAGCCAGAACTCCTTATACTCCTCGGAGCCGTCACCTTTATAGAGCTTCAGCCGCCCTGAGTTAATCGCCGCCAAGAGCTTAAAGCCCAGCTCCGACTTTGCCCGTGAGGTGAAGGTGAAGGGAGAGACGCGGGAGCCGAGAGCCTTCCTTAAGAAAGAGCTCAGCGGCTGGCCGATGCCGGTGGCGTCGACCGCTATTCGGCGGCAGTGCCAGACATTTTTGAGGATATCGACCAGCCGGGGGTAAAGATTGCTGTGCTTCTCGCCTGTCCACCAGTAGTGCTCCACCAGGCGTACTACGGGCTGTTTCTGGACCTGGTCGCAGACGGAGAAGTCCAGCTCGCCGATGGTGACCACGGTGGCGTCCTGGCGCGGCTTGAGAGCGCTTAAATAGGCCCCATCCACTTCCTCGGCCTCACCGGCCAGGTCAATGCCGGCGACATATATTTTCCCCGCCTCGGCCTGACTCTTTCGGCTGTGCTCCCCGCTTAGCTGGGCCAGTTGCTGGCGGCTCAAAAAACCCCCGCCGCCGTGGATGGGCAGGAGGCGGTACTGGGTCAAAAACAGGGGGTGGGAATCGCCCAGGCGCTCTCTTTCCGCCTCGACATAGGCCAGGTAATCGGGGTTATAGCTGGCTATCTCCTGCCAGTCATAGCGGAAGTGCCGCTTGATGCCGTCCTTCCTCTCCAGCTCCAGGTTGCTCTGCTTCACTTCCTCCAGCAGGGTGGAATCGTCCCAGGTAGTGCCGTAGTGGACGGTGGTGACGTTGGTGGTCGCCCCCATCGGCTTGAACTCCTTGCTGTACTTCTCCCGGCTGACGTCCTGAGACTCGTCTATTTCCAGCAAAATATGGGCGGTGTTGCCCACCACGTTGGCTTGCTCGTCGGCGGAGAGGAATATCGCCCGGGCGCTGCCCAGCCTGATGATGTAGCCCAGCTCGGCCTCCCAGATGCCGTTGAAGCCGGCATCGTTCAACCTGTCCTTGAGCCGAATCATGGAGATAACCGTCTGCGGCTTGAAGGTAGGGGAGCATTTGACCAGGTTCTGGGGCTGGGTCATATAGAGGGTCAAGAGCAGGAGCTCTACCTGCGCCGATAGCTCGTTCTTGCCTCCCTGGCGGGCCATTTCCACGGAGAAGGTTAGCCCCTTCTTAGCGAAGACGCTATCCAAGATAGCCGAAGCCACTTCCCGCTGGTAGGGGCGCAGTCTATTTAGTGACGATTTGTCCGATGCCGAGCGGGATGGCGATTTCCTTGATGACATTCTCTATTGCCTCCTTGAGTCCCTGCCTCTGCTCCTTGCTGATGTTGTACCTGGTCTTGACCAGTCTCTCCAGGGCGTTGGTCATTTGGATAATAAGGCTGATATTCTCCGGGTCGTTCTCCAACAGAGACTTTATCTTGACCCTGAGCAGGGCAATCTCGTCATCGATGCCTTCAACGCCGGCGGCCAGCTCAAAGTCGAGCTGCTCGGCCTCATCCAGCACCTTGGAGTAAAAGCCTTGTTTCTTAGGCTTTGGCTTGCCCTTGAGGGCGCTTCTTTTTCTCCCTGCTTCTGCTGGCATTTGGTCTATCTCCATTCTTTAGTACCCTGGCGGTGGCCAAGACGATGGTATGGGCGGCCAGGTCCCAACGCTGAATCTCTACGGCTAGCCTTAAGAGTCTCATCGGCTTCCCCTTTCTGCGAGTATTTATAATAGTACACATGTTCTATAATGGCTATGAGTCTTTGTCACCTTTTAGGTCTTTCGTCCCACCCCTCCCCGTTTTGTATCTTTTCCCACCCGCCACCCTCTTTAAGGAAGCCCCTCCCCCTTTGGAAAAGGGGGATTAAGGGGGATTTACCCCGCAGGGCGGGGAAAAAGACCCTCTCTAAAATGGTGGGGATAAAGGGGTAAATCAAGAGGGTGAAAGAGAGGTGAAACCTCTTTAGGGCGGGTAGGGTGGGCAGAAAAGCCATCGTTAGCAAGGGGGGGGGGCAAAATAAATTGATATTATGCTACCGCCGTTATAGAATAGGCTGGTAAAAATGAGCGTTGCCAGACAGCTTTATCAGCTTCAGGAAGTCGACCTAGAGATTGAGTCCGCTGAGCGGGCGCTAGCCCGGGTTATCAGCCAGATAGGGGCAAGCGGTGAGGTGGCCAAGGTCCGGCAGCAGCTTGAGCAGGAGCAAAAGCGTCTGGAGGAACTGAAGCACCAGCAGCAATCCGCCGAATGGGAGATAGATGATGTCGTTACCAAGCTCTCTACCGCCGAGGAGACGCTATTCAGCGGCCGGGTGAAAAACCCTAAGGAGCTGACCAATCTCCAGCATGAGGTCGATATGCTCAAGACCCAGCGCGACCATCTGGAGGAAAAGGCGCTGGAAGTAATAGAGCGGGTTGAGCAGTCTGAAGCCAGCCTGCTTGAGATAAGCGGCCGGCTGGAGACCCTGACCGCTGAGTGGCAGCGCCAGCAAGAACAGCTGTCCGACGAGAGGGGAAGGCTTAAAAGCTTACTGGCCGAGCTTGGGAGTAAGCGGCAACTATTGGCCGGCGAGATTGAGCCGCAGGCAGTCGAGTTCTATCAGGGACTCAAAAAAGACAAGGGGACGGCGGTAGCCAGGGTGGAGCAGGGGATATGCCGTGGCTGCCGGATATCGCTGCCCACCACCGAGCTACAGCAGGCGAGAGGCGGCAACCTGGTGCAGTGCAGTAGCTGTGGGCGCATCCTCTTCCTGGCCTGAGGCGCTAAGAATATGAAGCCGAAAAGAGTGGTAATCTACAGCGATGGCGCCTCGGCAGGCAACCCGGGGCTGGCGGCTATAGGCGCCGTCCTCAAGGACGGGCAGGGCAAGCTTCTGGCCCGCATCTCCCGGCGCATCGGGGAAGCCACCAATAACCAGGCAGAATACCGGGCAATCATCGCCGCCCTGGAGGAAGCCATCGGGCTGGGCGCCGAGGAAGTTGACATAAAGTCAGACTCGGAGCTGGTGGTAAAGCAGATTAACGGCAGCTACCGGGTAAAGAAAGCCACCTTAAGACCGCTCTATCAAAGGGTAGTCCAGCTCATCGGCTCTTTTGCGGCTTTTAGCATAAGCCACGTTCCCCGCCAGCAGAACAGAGAAGCCGATAGACTGGCCAATAAGGCATTAAAGTAGCTCGACCATGCCATCGGTTGACTAATAAAACCCCTCATACTACACTATAGATAGGTCAAGTAAACCGGGTGACCGCCCCCCTTCTTTGAAGAGGGGAGGAAAGTCCGAGCTCCGCCGAGCAGGGTGCTGGGTAACGCCCAGGAGGGGTGACCCTACGGAAAGTGCCACAGAAACACACCGCCCGCAAGGGCAAGGGTGAAATGGTGAGGTAAGAGCTCACCAGCGGCTGGGTGACCAGTCGGCTGGGCAAACCCCATCCGGAGCAAGATCAAATAGGGGGACATAGGGACGCTCGGCCTGTCCCTGGGTTGGTCGCTTGACCCTGGTGGTAACATCAGGGCTAGATAGATGGTCACCGTCCTTCAGCAGTGAAGGATACAGAACTCGGCTTACAGGTTTACTTGGCCTTTTTCCCAAAGATTTTCCCCTCCAGCTTGGCGCTGAGAAAAGGGAAGTAACCGACGGTTTTTATCCGTAATCAGGGCTAAAAATATAATGCCAACAGCCCTCAGTGAGCTTGTCAGCCAGGCCGCTTAGTCATATAGTGGGATGTTAGCGGCCCAGTTTTTAATGACAAGCAGTATGGAAGCAGTCAATCCGGTAGTTCGTGATTTTATCCTCTTCTGCGTTCAGCGGCAGGGGAAAGAGTGGCCGGGCCTCTATGATGAGATGTGTCGGGTATCCGGGCGTCGGCTCTTCCGCGGGCTGGGCTATGCCGATTTAAGAAAGCTGGGGCTGTCCTTCAGCCTCACCGGCCTGGAGGATACCATCAGGATGGTGGACGCCGTCGCTGCTGCGGTGTAGCCTTACCGCGTTTTGCCTTTCTTTTTTATCCCCTCTTTGATAAGATAGCCTCGCTTGAACCTATTTGTTTTAGAAGCGCTTTAAGGGAGAGTGATTGCGATGTCAAAAAAGATAAAAATTGTCGGATTAAGCCTGTTACTGGCGGCTATCGTCGTCCTGTCTTTCGGTGCCGGCTGTTTTATAAGTGCCAGCAACTCCGCGGAGACCGACCTGGGTATCGTCGAGCAGGCCTGGGAGATAATTCTCCAGGACTACGTGGAGAAGGATGAGATAGACATTGGCGCCCTGGCTCAAGGGGCTATCAGGGGCATGGTGGAGGCGCTGGATGACCCCTATACCTCCTACCTTGACCCTGAAGCCTATCAGATGAGCATACAGGACCTGGAGGGCAGGTTCGAGGGAATCGGCGCCTATGTGGGGGCCAGGGACGACCAGATAGTGATTATCGCCCCCATTTCCGGCTCGCCAGCGGAGATGGCCGGCATCAGGGCCGGCGATGTAATTCTGGAGGTCGATGGCCAGTCGACCGAGGGCATGAGCCTGCTTGATACTATACTCTTGGTGCGGGGTCCCCGGGGGACGACGGTTGCCCTCCTCGTCCTTCATGAGGGCGAGACTGAGCCGGAGCTGATTGAGATAGTCAGGGCCGAGATTGAGATACCCAGCGTTGAATTCGAGATGAGGCAGGAAATCGCTTATATCAGGATTACCGAGTTCACCGACCGTACCGCTCAGGAGCTGGCGCCGGTGCTGGATACTATAACCGGGCAGGGGGCTGCGGGCATTATCCTCGACCTGCGCTCCAATCCCGGCGGCTTGCTGGATGCCGTGGTCGATGTCGCCAGCTACTTCCTGGAGGAAGGGGTGGTGGTTGACGTGGTCGACAACGAAGGGGTGCATAGCGCTTCCTCGGTCAATCCCGCTGTTCCCACCATTTACCTGCCCATGGTGGTCCTGGTGGACGGCTATAGCGCCAGCGGCAGCGAGGTGCTGGCCGGAGCTCTCCAGGACTACGGGCGCGCTACCATTGCCGGCGTCACCACATTCGGCAAGGGCAGTGTCAATATCCTTCGCCAGCTTGATGACGGCTCGGGGTTATATATCACCACCGCCCGCTGGCTTACCCCCAACGGCCGTTTGATAGAGGGCGAAGGGCTGTCCCCGGACTACGAGCTTGAGCTTGAAGGCGAGGATGCCATCCAGTGGGCTATTGACTACCTGAGGGGTGGTGGCTGACATGAGATTACCCTTAAGGATATGCCTGATAGCCGCTCTGACCTTCGCCGCCAGCGCCATCGTCGTCCGCCTGATATGGGCGTTCACCAGCCACGTGATGGTGGTCAGCCGGGTGATTATAGTCCTGCTTATCCTGGCCGCTCTGGGCGTTGATGCCCTTGTCGCCTATCTCGCCATCAAGCCCAGCCTGAAGAAGCTGAAAAGCCTGCCGGTGGCGATAGCGGCCACGGTAGTATTCGGCGGGGCCCTGGCTGGCGCCGCCATTCACTATATCCGTTATGTTCCCTCGCCGGGGGCGTCAGAGCCCCTTAGCCTGGTCATAGCCAGCCTGCTCCTGGCCGCCTGTGTCAGCGGCTACGTCTTCTTGCTCTGGCTGGTCTGGGGGACAGGGCGCCGCCGCTCTTAACATCGTGGTAGAATGTATTTTAATGGATAGAGAAAGATTCGAGCGGCTGGTGGCCAGGGCGGTTGAAAGCCTGCCTGCCGAGTTCGGCGCCCGGCTGGAGAACGTCGACGTGGTCGTTGAGGACTGGCCCGACCAACACCAGCTGGCTGGGCTTGGCATAAGGGACAGGCGGGCCCTGCTCGGTCTTTATGAAGGCGTCCCCTTGACCGAGAGGGGCGGGCACTACGGGCTGGTGCCGCCGGATAAGATAACCATCTTTCAGAAGCCGATTGAGGCCCAATGCCGGGACGAGGCTCAGATTATAGCTGGGATACAAAAGGTAGTCCGCCACGAAATAGCCCATCACTTCGGTATCGGTGATGGCCGCTTAAGAGAGCTGGAGAGGGATTAGCTCCCTGACCATGTAGTCTCCCTGCAGTTGGTAGCCGAACTCGGTGCGGTAGTATTCCCTGGCGCCGACGCCGCTTAAGATTGTCATTTTCGGCGCCTTGAATTCCTCGCCGGCAATTCGCTCTGCCTCCCGGAGCAGGGCTTTGCCCAGGCCCTTGTGCTGGGCGGCGCTTTCCTGCTGCTCGCTCAAAGGTACCTCGGGCCCGTAGACATGTAATTCCCTTACCAGAGCCGAATTCCCCCCGTCCCGGGGTTGAATCCTCAGCCGCAAAAGCCCGAACAGTGTTTCCCTCTCGTCCTCGAAAGACAGGCAGATTTCCTTGCCCCCGGAGGCTTCATAATCCATCCTCACCAAGCGGGGCTGGCCTATTTCCCAGCCGTCCCGCGCCCGGTGACCGTACTCCCGGCAGCGGATGCACTTACATTCAATTCCCTGCTGCTTCATGCGTTGTTTAATCACCCCTCTCAGCGAGTCCTTACAGCCGGCGGTGATGTACTTGGCCGGTATGTCGCGCAGCACCCGCGATATGCGGACGTACTTGGGCACAATAGACTTGATAGCCACCATCAGCTTGACCATGGTGCTGATTTCGTAGGGCTGGTAGCGGTTCTGCTGGTACCACCTCTCCAGTTCGGTGCCCTCGACCACCATGGTGGGGTACAGCTTCAAGCCGTCGGGGCGGAAGCGCTCGTCGTCAAAAAGCCGGCGGGAGAGCTCCAGGTCGTGCTCCGGCGTGGAGCCGGGCAACCCCGGCATCCAGTGGTAGTGCACCTTAAAGCCGTGCTGCCGGAGCAAGGCGGTGGCCTTGACCACGTCTTCAACCTTGTGCCCTCTCCTTACCAGGCGGTAGATTTCATCGTCTAAAATCTGAACGCCCAGTTCCACCCTGGTGGCGCCGAACTCAAGCATTCTTTCAATATCCCCCTGCCGGCACCAGTCGGGCCGGGTCTCGATGCAGAGCCCGGTGCAGCGGTGGGCCGCCGTCTGGTTGAGCCTCTTGGCCTCTTCCAGGTCGGCTGATTCCTGGTTGTTTAAGCCGTCAAAGCAGTCCTTGATAAACTGGTATTGATAGTCCTCGGGGTAAGCCAGGAAGGTGCCCCCCATCACTATCAGCTCGACCTTATCGGTGGGGTGCCCCATCTCGGAGAGGACCTTTAATCTCAGCCTGACCTGCTTTTTGGCATCAAAGCCGCACTTTATAGCTCTCAGCACCGCCGGCGACTCCGGAGTGTAGCTCTGGGGCGTAGCCTGGTAGGTGGGGCAGTATACGCACTGCCCGGGGCATTTCCGCGGCTGGGTCATCACCGCCACCGGGGTGACGCCGGATATAGTCCTTGCAAATTTCTTCATCTTGTGCCATAAACAGTTTAGCAGATTAAAACTGATAGCAACAACTTTATGTTTTATATCTTTTCCCGCCATGCCGCCCTTTTAAGGAAGGGGGTTAAGGTCTTATTTCCCACCCTGCGGGGTAAATCCCCCTTAATCCCCCTTTTCCAAAGGGGGAGGGGAAAAGAGTCGTAATAGGGCACAGCCCAGCTCGGCAGGGCGGGTTGGGTGGGACGCAGAACCCAGATTAAAAGGGGGATAGGGTGACCAATAATAAAGATATCTTCGACCAGATAGCCCCCAGCTGGTATAACTTCCGCCACTGGTCTATATTCCGCAGCGAGCTGGAGGCGCTGGCACGCCGCTGGCAGAAAGGCAGGCTGTTGAACTTGGGCTGTGCCCATGGGCCGGACTTCCTGCCCTTTAAAGAAGGCTTTGAGCTATACGGGGTGGACTTCTCCGCCGAGATGCTCAAATTCGCCGAGAAGTACGCCCAGAAATTCGGCTTTGCCGTTAAGCTGACACTGGCTGACATTCGCCGCCTGCCCTATCCTGATGAAAGCTTTGACTGCGCGGTATCGGTGGCGACCTATCACCATATCAGGAAGGGAGAGCATCTGGCGGCAATAAGTGAACTCAAGCGGGTGCTAAAGCCGGGCGGCGAAGCCTTTATCACCGTCTGGAACCGGTGGCAGCCCAGGTTCTGGTTCAAACCGAAGGAGGCCAAAGTCCCCTGGCGCCAGAAAGGGGCAACCCTCTACCGCTATTACTACCTGTTCTCTTATCCAGAGCTGGAAAGGCTGGTAAAAAAAGCGGGCTTTGAGGTGGTAAAGTCCTTCCCCGAAAGCGCTTACCGCTTGCCGCTTAAAGTTTTCTCCCGGAATATATGCCTGCTGGTCAAGAAGGGGGGTTAATCTTTTTTAGCGGCTCTGGCGTAGATGGCCAGCTCGCTGCGCTTGAAGCCCAGCTTCTGGAAGTAGTTCTGCAGTTCCCAGTGGCGCTCGTCGATGACGGCGCGCACCGTGTTGACCCCCTTGGCTTGGGTGCGCTGGGCCAGGGCTTCGATTAATTTGGTGGCGATGCCCTTTTTCTGGTATTCGGGGTCGACGATTATCATGTGGATGACGCCCACTTCATCGATTGGTATGCCGACGAAGGCTAAGCGGCCCCAGATAAAGCCGATGAGTCGGCCATCGACTTCGGCGACACAGCTCAGGTCGAGCGGGCCTCCGGGGTTGGTAGAGGCTACCTCATCGTAGTCCATGGTGCCCCGGTAGCTGAGGCGGCTCCGCTTGGTGCCGGGTATCTTTTCCTCCCTGATTTTGCTGTAGACGGCTAAAACGCCTTCAATATCTCCGCGCTCCATGGGTCTGATTTTTACATCTATCTCGGCGCCGAACATAATAATCACCCCCGGTTTAATTTCTCTCGGGATAGGCTGAATTATAGGCAGCTTCTTCGTCTTTGTCAAATATGCTTGCCGTTTTTCTTTATGGACACGGCGGCGGCTTTGTGCTTTAATCAACCCTGGAGTTTTTAGATAAGGAGAGGGCGGTGGACTTTGACTGGGGAGAGATAGGCAAGATTTTCTTCTATGTGCTGCCGGTAATTGTCTTTATCCTGTTCAATATTTTCTTCCGCAAGCAGCAGGAACAGCAAAGGCGGCTGACGGTGGTTAAAAGCCTGCTTTCCGAGATGGAGCATAACCAGAAGCTCATGGAAGCCTTTCTCATGCGCTGGCAGACCAGGAAGTTCAAGACCGGTAACTGGAAGCGGAATAAGGATAAAATGGACTATATAGGCCAGGGTTTGCGTGCTACGCTGGCTGGCGCCTACGAAATCGCCGAGGAGTTCAACAGGGACATAGCGGCGGCTAAGAAGCATAAATCGCCGGGCTACCTGGCCGGTATCCAGGTGGATAGATTGAGGGAGCCGTTGGCTAAGAGCAGGCAGGGGCTTGAGCAGTGGCTTGAGCTGAATAAGGGGAGGAAAAAGCCAATTGAGGAGGACAGCGGTCCGGTCTCATAAGGTCTTGGTGTAGTCTATAAGCTTTCCCGTTTTGAAGCCCATATGGGAAAAGAGCGCCTTGAGCTGGCTATCTTTTTCGTCAACCATTATCCGCACCGCATTGAGCTTCTTGGCCTGGCTGGCCTCCACCAGGGCAGTGACCAGTTGGCTGGCGATACCCTGGCGCCAGTAGTCGGGTTCAACGCCCAGGATTTGAATCAGTCCCACTTCGGTAAATGGCTCCCCGAAATAGGCCCGCCGCGCCAGAAGAAAACCCTGCACCTCGCCGTTGACTTCAGCGACAAAGCTGAGGTCGGGGATTTTACCCAGGTCTCCGATAAGTAAATCGGTATAGGTAGCCGCCCGCCGTACCCCGGTGATTTTCCTGTCGATGGCTAAAACACTGTCAATGTCCTCAGGTTCCATAGGTCGGACTCTTACTGTATTTTTCTTTCTCTCTATAGCCGTCACCCAAGGCACCTCCTTGCTATGCCTCGTATTATCCCCCTTTTTTCGTTTTTGTCAATAGGTTGTTGCCCGTTTTTTGCCAATAGGCCTGCTTTAACCGCTGGAGGTTTTCCTGGACGGTGGCTGAGGTGATGTCTTGTAGGGACATTAATACCCCGTCTTCTCTATTATCGGTGTAGTAGCTGCGGCGCACGCCTACCTGAGTTAGGCCGTACTTGGCGTAGAGGCTGCGGGCGGCGGTGTTGGAGGCGCGCACCTCCAGGGTGATGAGGCGGGCGTTCAGCTCCGTGGACAGCTCGATGATGGCTATTAACAGCGCTTCGCCTATCCCCTGGCGGCGGTGCTTCTCCCATACGGCAATGTTGGTTATGTGGGCTTCATCGGCCATAAACCACATGCCAGCGAAGCCGAAGATATACTGCCCTATCGGTGGGGAAGCCCTCCAACCTAAGAACCGCTTCAGCTTTGATACCAGCCCGGAGAAGCCTTTCCTGGGGGTGGCTTTTGCCGGCTCTTTAAGCCTTTGCTTATCGTCGCAGGCGACGATATAGTGGGCCAGGCGGTTTTCCAGCTCGCGCTGGTAGTTGGCCGGCGGCCACAGGGTGGGGAAGGCTTCGCGGTCAATGGCATCAATCTGGGGGATGTCTTCTTGGCGCATCGGACGCAGATACATGCTCATATTCTCGTCTTCTAAATATCGGGATTATTGTAACAGAATCTATCGGGGCAGATAAAGCTTTTAAAGCTGGTGTTTTTCGTCCCACCCTGTCCCGCCCTATAGGGGTTATGCCCCTATTACCACACCCTAATAAGGGGGGATAAGGGGAAGAAGGGAAGTGGAAGAGAGGCAGAGCCTCTTTTGGGTGGGTTAGGGTGGGAAATAAGACCTTAAAGACCCCTTTCGGAGCGGAGTCCCCTTCGTTTTTAGAGGGTGGGAAAAAGAAGCTCGGGGAGGAGCGGGGGTACTAGATAGAGTGCTTCAAGCTATCTTTTTAGTGCCTGCATCGTTATACTATATGCACAGGATAACGCCGTAACTGCCTAGAAAGCTGACGGGAGTTGTCAGGTGCAAAATGAAGAGAGCCTGGTTCGGCGGGCGCAGAAGCGTGACCAGGAGGCTTTTGCCCAGCTATACGAGGAGCATTTTGATAAGATTTACCGCTATCTCGCCCTCAGGATAGGCAATGAGATGGAGGCGGAGGACATGACTCAGCAGGTCTTTCTAAAGGCGCTACGGTCAATCTCCTCCTTCCGCTGGAAGGGAGTACCCTTCTCCGCCTGGCTGTTCCGCATCGCCCACAATCAGGCGGTTGACTACCTGAGGAAGAAGACAAAGCGCGCCGCTGTGCCCTTGGATGAGTCGCTGGCCGATAGCGATGATACCCCCCAGTCAGCCGCCGAACGCAAGCTGGATGCCGAGCGTCTGCTTTCGGCGACCAGCCAGCTGACCGAAGCACAGCGCGAGGTAATCTCCCTGCGTTTTACCAGCGAGCTATCAATCGCTGAAGTTTCCAGGGTTATGGGCAAGAGCCAGGGGGCGGTAAAGGCGTTACAGCACAGCGCCATCGTCGCCCTGCGGCGGAGGCTATTGGTGACGGGAAATGAAGGGTAAAGAATTCAATAATATCTTAGATGAATGCCTGGAGCGGCTGCTGGTCGGCGGTGAGACCCTGGAGCAGTGCCTCCAGCGCTATCCGCAGCAGGCAGCCGAGCTCAAGCCGTTGCTGGAGACGGCTCTGGCGGTCAAGGAGGCGTCCGCCATCCAGCCCCGGGCCGAGTTCAAAGCCAGGGCCAGGTACCAGTTCGGCTCGGCGCTACGGGAAAAAACTTCTCCCAAAGGTCGCCGTTTGCTCGGCTGGATGCCGCAGTGGGCGACGGTGGTGGTTATGGCTCTGGTCCTGATGCTGGCCGGAGGGGGTTTGGTGACCGCCGCCGCGGGCAGTATGCCCGATAGTGCCCTCTATTCGGTGAAGCTGGCCACCGAGGAGGTCCAGTTGGTGCTGGCCCCCTCCCAGATGGACAGGGCGAGGCTGTGTGCCGATTTTGCCGATAGGAGGGTGGCTGAGATAATCTATATGGCCGACCAGGGCGATGCCGAGCAGGTGGAGTTGCTCACCCAGCGCCTGGCCGGGAATTTGGAGATGCTGACCGTTCTCGCCTCGGACCTGGGAGGGGATGAGCCACAGGTGCTGTTGGCGCCGGCGCCTGATTGGCAGATTGAGGAGGGTGGCCGGAATGCTTATGACGGGGCTGACGACCAGAATCAATTCTGGGCGACGGTGGTCAATGCGGCTGCTGTTCACCCCGACGAGCTACGGGCGGCGCTGGCAGGCGCGCCCGAAGAGGTGAGGCCTGCCCTGCTTCAGGCAATTGCGGTCTCGGAAATCGGCTATCAGAACATCCTTCATGCTCTGGATTAGTTTTATAAAAACTTTCCTTTTAAAATAGGTTGCCGCTAACCAATCGGCGACTTTTGCGTTATATATGTTAGTGGAAGCAATTTTGGAAAGGAGGTGAACAAATGAGACGGAAATTGCTAGTGGCTACAGGGCTGGTGACTATATCTCTGGCTCTGGTCTTATCCTTGCTGGGCTTTGGCGGCTGCACCGGCACTACCACCATAGGCGCGGTAGACCTGATTAACCAGCAGTATGGCATCTGGGTCAGCGGTGAGGGCGAGGTCAGTGTTACCCCCGATATCGCCATACTGTACTTAGGCATCGAGGCCCAGGCGGAAACGGTGGCTGAGGCTCAAACTCAGGCGGCTGAGGCCATGAATGACGTGCTGGCGGCGCTGGACGACAGCGGCGTGGCTGAGCAGGATATCCAGACCCAGTATTTCAGCATTGACCAGATAACCCGCTGGGACAGTGACAGCGATGAGCAGGTTGTGATTGGCTATCGGGTGGTCAATATGGTGACGGTTACGATAAGGGAGATAGAGCAGGTCGGCCCTATTATTGATGCCGTCGCTACCGCTGGCGGCGACCTCACCCGCATCAATGGCGTAAGCTTCTCCGTGGACGACCCCACCCTTTATTACCAGGAGGCAAGGGAGGCGGCAATGGCTGACGCCTTAGCCAAAGCCGAGCAGCTGGTTGCTCTGGCCGGGGTTGAGCTGGGTGAACCCTTCTATATCTCGGAAGGGAGCGTATCCCCTCCCGTGGTCTATAGAGATACCGACTTCTTGGTGGAGGGCGCTGGAATGCCCTCAACGCCAATCAGCGCCGGTGAGATAGAGCTCACCCTTACCGTTCAGGTGGCTTACGGTATCGAGAGCTGACGAAAGCTTTTAAAGAGGAGGTTGGGCGCTAAATCTGTCCGATATTAATAGAGAGCCTCTTTTTAAGGGGCTCTCTTATTTTATGGTTATATCGGCGTAGCGTTCCCACTCGCTATAGACACAGCCGCAGTACTGCTGGCGGTGGAGCTCCAGCGGCTTGGTCAGGCGGCGGCTGTCCGAGTAACGCTTCCTCAAGTCGGCGTAGAGGAAATCTATGCCTTTCTCCCCACCCACCTCATCCCCTATTCCTTTAAGTAGGTCGTGCTTCTGGTGGGGGCTGATGAGCAGGGTGGTGGTGAAGGCGTCAAAGCCCATCTCTTTGGCCGCCTCGGCCGTCTTCGATAGCCTTAACTTAAAACAGTGCCGGCAGCGCTCGGCTTCATGCCCTACCACCTGGCGGAAGTAGTCGATGATGTCGTAGCCTTCAGCGGTTATCAGGGGCAGGCCCATTTCTAGGGCCAAAGTCTGCATTGCCTCCAGCCTCTGCTGGTGCTCGGTGTAGGGGTGGATATTGGGGTTATACCAGAAGGCGCTTGTCTCATAGCCCTGCTCCCGCCAGTGTTCCACGGTGTAGGCGGCGCAGTGGGCGCAGCAGCTATGGACTAAGAGTCTTTTCATGTTTGTATCTTAGCTTTATCAGGGGTTATTTATCAAGAGGGGATTTTAAAACCTGAGTTTTTCTTCCCACCCAGCCCGCCCTGCCGAGCTGGGCTGTGCCTCTAACACTTTCTAGCGGGGTAGGGACTTCCTTAAGGGCGGTGGGTGGGAAAAGATATAAAACGGGGTGGTATTCCCCTTTTTCCTCCGCCCCTTAAGCTCTTCTTCCCACCCGGCCCGCCCATAGAGGATTTGCCTCTCTTTGCTCTTCTTATTTGCCTCCTTATCCCCCCGCCTAGTGGAGAATGAAAAGAGAAACACCGCTACAGGGGAGGGGAAAGGAAGTTTTAGAAGCGGAGCTTCTGAGGGTGGGTTTGGGTGGGAAGTAAAACGACTTTAGAGCAGTGTTCCCTGCGGCGGCTTTTTATTATAGGGCAGACCGAGGTGCTCGTAGGCGAGCTGGGTAGCCAGCCTGCCCCGGGGCGTTCGCTCCAGGAAGCCCAGCTGCAGCAGATAAGGCTCGTAGACATCCATGATGGTATCTGACTCCTCGCTGATAGCGGCGGCGATGGTATCCAGCCCCACCGGTCCCCCGTTGAACTTGTCAATGATGGTGCGGAGCACCTTGTGGTCTATCTCGTCTAAGCCGATGGGGTCTACCTCCAGCTTGGACAGCGCCTCGACGGCTACCGGCTGGGTGGCTATGCCCTCTGCCTTCACCTGGGCGTAGTCTCTGACCCGCTTGAGCAGGCGGTTAGCCACCCTGGGCGTGCCCCTGGCCCGGCGGGCTATTTCCTTGAGTCCTCCTTCTTCCGCCTTCACCTGGAGAATGCTGGCGGAGCGGTTGAGGATTTTCTCTATAGCTTGTTGCTCGTAGAAATCGAGGCGGTAAACGGCGCCGAAGCGGTCTCTCAATGGCGGGCTGAGCAGGGCAAAGCGGGTGGTGGCGCCGATGAGGGTAAAGGCGGGCAGGTTTAAACGCAGGCTGCGGGCGCCGGGGCCCTTGCCGATAATGATATCCAGGGCGAAGTCCTCCATGGCCGGGTAGAGCACCTCTTCCACGGCTCTACTTAAGCGGTGGATTTCATCGATAAAAAGTATATCCTGGTTGCGCAGGTTGGTGAGGATAGCCGCCAGGTCTCCGGTGCGCTCCACCGCCGGACCTGAGGTAATCCTGATGTTGACCCCCATCTCGGCGGCGATGATATAAGCCAGGGTGGTCTTGCCCAGGCCGGGGGGGCCGTAGAGCAGGACGTGGTCCAGCGCCTCCTCCCTGCCTTTAGCCGCGGTGATGGCTATCTTGAGGTTTTCCTTAATCTTGTCCTGCCCGATGAAGTCGTCAAAGCGCCGGGGGCGTAGACTGCTGTCCAGGGTGGCATCCTCGGCTCCGGGCTTACCTGAAATGACGCGCTCTATTTTTCAATCCCCCCTTACACCCAGAAAAACCAAAGATTTTTCTGGGAACCCGCTTGTCAGGCTAGCCTATTATAACACATCTCAAGGCGGCTAAAATCAAAAGCCGCCCCGAATATAAAAAGGGCGACTCTAAAAAACTATCGGCTCGGCGCTTTATCTAGTCGGCGGTCTCTTCCTCTTTATCCTCTTCAGCGGCGGGTAAGCTTGGCACTTCTTCTTTGGCTTCCAGGCTCGGCACTTCCTCTTTGGCGGCTTCCAGAGTCAGCATCCCTCCGGCTTCCAGGCTCGGTATCTCCTCTTCCCCGCTTTCCAGACTGGGCGCTTCTTCAGAGAGCGGGTAGTAGGCTGGAATCAGCTTACCGATGATTACGTTCTCTTTGAGCCCGACCAGCCTATCAATCTCGCCCTTGATAGCGGCCTCGGTGAGCACCCTGGTGGTCTCCTGGAAGGAAGCGGCGGCCAGCCAGCTATCGGTATTCAGCGAGGCTCTGGTTATGCCCATGAGCACCGAGTGGGCGGTAGCCGGCTCGCCTCCTTCAGCCAGCACCTTGGCGTTGATATCCTCATAACGGAAGATATCTATCAGCTCCCCGGGCACCAGGTCGGTGTCGCCTGGGGAATCGATGCGCACCTTGGACAGCATGCGGTGGACGATAACCTCGATGTGTTTATCGTTGATATTCACTCCCTGGGAGCGGTATACCTTCTGTACCTCGTCCACCAGGTATTGCTGGGCGGCTTCCTTGCCCAGAATGTGCAGGATATCCTGGGGGTTGATGGAGCCCTCGGTAAGCTGCTGCCCCGCCTTTATCTTGTCTTTACTCTGGACCCGAATATGGGCGCTGGCGGGGATGGCGTATTCCTGCTCCTGCTCCTCCATATAGCTGATAATCAGCTGGCCATCCTTAATAGCTACCTCCCCGGCGACACGGGCCAGGATAGGCTTGGTTTCGGTGGTTACCGCTTTTGACTTCTTTGACGAAGCTTTAGCCTTGGCCGGTGGGTTGGCTAGCACGGCTCCTATATCTACCTTTTGTCCGTTCTTGACCATGACCTTCCAGCCGGCGGGCAGGGAATACTCGTCCTGGTAAAGCTCAGAGCTGGTGATCTTTATCACCTTCACTTCCTCATCCTGGACCACCTCAGCCACGCCGTCTATTTCGGAGATAATGGCTTGACCCTTGGGCGGTCGGGCTTCAAAGAGCTCTTCTACCCTGGGCAGGCCGCTGGTGATATCAAGCCCGACCACGCCGCCAGTGTGGAAGGTACGCAGAGTTAGCTGAGTACCCGGCTCGCCGATGCTCTGGGCGGCAATTATGCCAACGGCCGTGTTGAGGTCAACCAGGTGCCCCCGGGCGAGGTCTCGGCCGTAGCACCGCTGGCAGGCACCGTGCCGGGAGTGGCAGCTAAGGGGAGAGCGGACATGGACCTTGGTTATGCCGGCGGCAATAATTTCCTTTACCTTCTCCTCGTCAATCTCCTCGTTTCGGTCGACGATTACCTTCTTGGTTTTGGGTTTGACTATTTTGCTGGCCGCCAGCCGGCCGATTACCCGCTCAGCCAGTGATGGTAGCAGTTCCCCTTCTTTGGGCTCGGCTATCCAGAGGCCGTCGGTGGTGCCGCAGTCCTCTTCGCGGGTGATAACATCCTGGGCGACGTCAATGAGGCGGCGGGTTAGATAGCCGCTATCCGATGTCCTCAAGGCGGTATCGGCCAGCCCCTTTCTGGCGCCGTGGGTGGAGATAAAGTATTCCAGGACGCTCAAGCCCTCACGCAGACCTGACTTGATGGGGAAGTCGATTATTTTACCCGAGGGGTCGGTCATCAACCCCCGCATGCCGGCCATCTGCCTTATCTGGGAGATATTACCCTTGGCCCCCGAGGTTGCCATCATGTAGATGCCGCCATAGCGGTCGAGGGTCCGGGAGATGACATCGGTAATCTTGTCGGTGGTTTCCATCCATACCCCTATGGTGTTGTTGTACTTTTCGTCCTCGGTGATTAAGCCCTTGTTATACTGGTTTTCAATAATGGCCACCCTCTCCCCGGCCTCTTCGATAAGCTTGGGCTTGCTCTGAGGGACCTGAATATCGCCCATGGCAATGGTAGTCCCCGATTTGGTGGCGTAGCGGAAGCCCAGCTGTTTGATGTTGTCCAACACGGCAGCGGTGTCCTCGTTGCTTAAAAGTTTATAGCAGTCGGTTACTATTTGCTTTAAGCTCGACTTATCGATGGCTTCGTTGTAGAAGCCCAACTCGGGGGGCAAAACATCGTTAAAGATAATGCGCCCCACGCTGGTCTTAATCCTCTGCCCGTTTTCCTGCTGCTTTCTGACCTCAATCTCGGCTCTTAAGTCAATATGTCCCAGCTCATAGATGAGCTTGGCCTCTTCGAAGCTACCGAGGATGGCGCCTTCGCCCTTAGCCCCGGGTATGACCGAGGTCAGGTAATAGCAGCCGAGGACCATGTCCAGGGTGGGGGTTACTATCGGCTCGCCGGAGCTCGGCAGCAGCATATTGTGGGTGCTGAGCATGATTTCCCGGGCTCCCCTGACGGCGGCTTTGGAAAGGGGAACGTGAATAGCCATCTGGTCGCCATCAAAATCGGCGTTGAAAGCGGAGCACACCAGGGGGTGTATCTGGATGGCGCTGCCGTCGATGAGCACCGGCTCAAAGGCCTGGATGCTCAGGCGGTGCAGGGTGGGAGCGCGGTTGAGCATAACCGGCTGCTCCTTGACCACCTCCTCGAGTATGTCGTATACCTCGGGCTTGTTTCTCTCCACCAGGCGGCGAGCGCTCTTGATGTTGTGGGTGAGCCCCTGCTCCATGAGACGGCGCATAATAAAGGGCTTGAATAGTTCCACCGCCATCCGCCGGGGCAGGCCGCACTGGTTTAGTTTAAGCTCGGGGCCGACCACGATAACCGAGCGTCCGCTGTAGTCAACCCGCTTGCCCAGTAAATTCTGGCGGAAGCGCCCCTGCTTGCCCCGCAGCATGTCGGAGAGCGATTTCAGTTTATGATTGCCGCTGACCGAGATAGCCCGACCCCTGCGGCCGTTATCGATAAGGGAATCGACCGCTTCCTGGAGCATTCTCTTCTCGTTGCGGATGATAACCCCTGGCGCCTCTATTTCCAGCAGGTGGCGCAAGCGGTTATTGCGGTTGATGACGCGCCGGTAGAGGTCGTTGAGGTCGCTGGTGGCGAACCTGCCTCCGTCCAGCTGGACCATAGGTCGGAGGTCGGGGGGCAGAACGGGAAGCACGGTCAGAACCATCCACTCCGGCTTATTGCCGCTTCGGCGAAAAGCCTCCACTACCTGCAGCTGTTTGGCTGCCTTGCGGCGGCGTTGCCCCGAAGCGGAGCGGGTTTCCAGGAGCAGTTCATTGCGCATCTCGTTGAGGTTGACGTCCTTGAGCAATTGCAGAATGGCCTCGGCCCCCATCTCGGCGTTGAATACCTGGTCGCACTTTTGCTTGAGCTCAAAATACTGGTTCTCGGTGAGCAGGGCGCTTTTCCTCAAGTCCTTGAGCTGTTCCACATCGGCGGAGAGCTTCTCCTCAAGCTGCGCCTTTTCCTCGGAGAAGCCCTGCCGCAGCTTGTTTATCTCCTCCACCGTCGCCTTCTTTTTCTTCTTCTCTTTGACCTCGGCTTCCACAGCGCTCTGGCGCTCTTCTATCTGCTGTAGGCAGTTCTCCTCCAGCTGCTTGATTGCTTCCTGGCGCGCCTCTTCGTCTATGGCGGTGATGATATAATGAGAAAAGTAGATGACGCGCTCCAGGCTCCGCGGCGAAAGGTCTAACAGTAGGCCCAATCGGCTGGGTATCCCCTTGGCGAACCAGATATGGCTCACCGGGCAGGCCAGCTCGATATGCCCCATGCGCTCCCTTCTCACCTTGGCCCGGGCTACCTCGACGCCGCACTTATCGCAGATAACGCCCTTGTAGCGTATCCGCTTGTACTTGCCGCAGTAGCATTCAAAGTCCTTGGTAGGACCGAAGATTCTCTCGCAGAAAAGCCCGTCCCTTTCCGGCTTCAGGGTGCGGTAGTTCACCGTCTCCGGCTTGGTTACCTCGCCGTATGACCAGCTCCTTATCTGCTCCGGTGAAGCCAGTGAGATACGAATAGCGTCAAAATCGTTGACTTCAAGCATTCTATTTTTCTACCTCTGCTTCAGTTTCACTATCTTTAGCCTCAGGCTCTGCCTCCGTTTTGGGGGACTCGGCTGTTTCCTCGCCGGCCTCAGGCTCTGCCTCCGTTTTGGGGGCTTCGGCTGTTTCTTCGCTGGCTTCAGGCTCTATTTCCAGTTTAGGGATTTCAGCCCCTTCCTCTCCAGCCCCTTCCTCTTCGGCTTCGGCTTCGGCGGCTTCTTTAGCCTCCTCGGCTGGCGTCATCTTTTCCTCTTCGTTAATCACCTCAATGGCCAGCCCCAGGCTTTGCAGTTCCTTGACCAGTACCTTGAATGATTCGGGGACTCCGGGCTGGAGGATATCCTCGTTCTTGACTATAGCCTCGTAGGTCTTGGCCCGGCCGGTGACGTCGTCCGACTTGATGGTCAGGATTTCCTGAAGGTTGTGGGCGGCGCCATAGGCTTCCAGCGCCCATACCTCCATCTCGCCGAAGCGCTGGCCGCCGAACTGGGCCTTGCCGCCCAGGGGCTGTTGGGTAATCAGGGAGTAGGGCCCGGTGGAACGGGCGTGTACTTTGTCTTCGACCAGGTGGATTAGCTTCATCATATAGATATTGCCCACCGTTACCGGTTGGTCAAAAGGCTGACCGGTGCGTCCATCGCGGAGGACGGCTTTGCCGGTGACCGGCGGGGGCAGGTTCCGTTCCGTTCTGGCCTGCTCCACTGCCTTCTCCAGTTGCTCCTGGTTGAGGCTCTTGCTTTTTATGCCCAGGTCTTCAAGCCAGAGGCGCAGGCAGGCATTCTTGGCCTCCCCGGGGTGCTCGTCGCTGAAGACCGTTTCCCCGTTGTAGCCCTGTTTTTTCAGCCAGGCTTTAGCCACCTCCAGCCGCAGGGTGGGGTGGTCGTTGGTGGGGTTAAGGTCAACGGCGCCGCTCCTCTGGGCTATCCAGGCTCTGGCCAGGGCGTCCTCAATGTTGACATCGCTGGCGCCGTCAAAGACCGGGGTGAGCGCCCTGAAGCCCAATAGCTGGGCCGCCCATCCCAGGTGCGTTTCCAGCACCTGTCCCAGGTTCATCCTTGAGGGCACGCCTATCGGGTTGAGGATAATATCAACCGGCGTGCCGTCGGGGAGGAAGGGCATATCTTCCACCGGCGCAATCAGGGAGATGACCCCCTTGTTGCCGTGCCGCCCGGCCAGCTTGTCCCCTACCGAGACCCTTCGCTTCTGGGCAATCCAGACCTGCACCCACTGGTTGACCCCGGCCGGCAGGTCGTCGCCGCTCTCCCGGGAGAAGACCCTGACGTTAATCACCTTGCCCCACTCGCCGTGAGGCACGCGCAGGGAGGTATCCTTGACCTCCCGGGCTTTCTCCCCGAAGATAGCCCTCAGCAGTTTCTCCTCGGCGGAGAGCTCGGTCTCACCCTTGGGGGTAATCTTGCCCACCAGTATGTCATCGGGGCCGACCTCGGCGCCGATGCGAACAATGCCGGTCTCATCGAGCTCGCGCAGGCTTTCCTCGCCGACATTGGGTATATCACGGGTAATCTCTTCCGGTCCCAGCTTGGTATCGCGGGCTTCCACCTCGTGCTTCTCAATGTGAATGGAGGCGAACTTGTCCTGCTCCACCAGGCGTCTGCTGATGATGATAGCATCCTCAAAGTTATAGCCTTCCCAGCTCATAAAGGCGCAGGTCACGTTCTGTCCCAGGGCCAGCTCTCCGTATTCGGTAGATGAGCTGTCGGCCAGAACCTGCCCCGCCTCCACCCGGTTGCCCTTGCTTGCTCTAGGCTGCTGGCTGATACACGTCCCCTGGTTGGTGCGGACAAATTTCATTAAGGGGTATACGTCCTTATCGCCGTTATCCCTGGTGACCACAATCTGTGAGCTGGTAACCGAGGTGACTACCCCGCCGTTCTGGGCAAAGATGACCTGCCCGCTGTGCTTGGCAACCTCGATTTCCATGCCGGTAGCCACCACCGGGGACTCGGGGCGGAGCAGGGGGACTGCCTGCCGCTGCATATTAGAGCCCATCAGGGCGCGGTTGGCGTCGTTGTGCTCTAGGAAGGGTATCAGGGCGGTGGCGACGCTGACTATCTGCTTGGGCGAGACGTCCATGAAATCTATTTTGTCGCGCGCCTCCAGCAGGTAGCGGTCGCCCAGCCTGGCTTCGACCCTTTCCTCTAAAAGCTGGTTCTTCTCGTCGAGGCGGGCGTTAGCCTGGGCGATGATATATTCGTCTTCTTTATCGGCGGTCATATAGATAATTTCATCAGAGACAAAGGGCACCACCTTTATCTTTCTGGGGGATAGTTTTGCCAGCCTGGCGGCCATGTTAGCGGTAATGACCGCCTCGGCTTTGACTATAGTGCTGCCCTTGTCGTTAACAACTGCCTCCCAGGCCGTCCTGCCCTCCAGCTCTTCGGAGGTGTTATCTATTTCGCTGATTACCTTGCGGTAGGGCGTCTCAATGAAGCCGTACTGGTTAATCTGTCCGTAGGTAGCCAGCGAGCCGATGAGGCCGATGTTAGGCCCCTCCGGCGTCTCAATGGGACAGATTCGGCCGTAGTGAGAGAAGTGCACGTCGCGCACCTCAAAGCCGGCCCGCTCCCGTGATAAGCCCCCCGGGCCCATTGCCGATAAGCGCCGCTTATGGGTAAGCTCAGCCAGGGGATTGGTCTGGTCCATAAATTGTGATAGCTGTGAGCCGCCGAAGAACTCCCTGACCGCAGCCACTACCGGGCGAATGTTGACCAGGACGCTGGGGGTAACGGCATCGGCGCTGATAATGCTCATCCGCTCCCTGACCACTCTCTGCAGGCGCAGCAGCCCGATGCGGAACTGGTTTTGAATCAGCTCGCCGACAGTGCGCACCCGCCGGTTTCCCAGGTGGTCAATGTCATCGGGGGTATCGCTGCCGTTATTAATCATGATGATGCGCCTGACTATCTCGACGATATCTTCTTTAGTCAGCGCCCGTTTGCTTTCTGGAATCTCAAGGCGCAGTCGCTTGTTGAGCTTGTAGCGCCCCACCTCCCCCAGGTCATAGCGCAGGGGGTCAAAGAACAGGTTCTTTATCAGCTTCCGGGCGTTTTCAATATTAGGCGGGTCGCCGGGGCGCAGCTTTCTATAGATATCGAGCAGAGCCTCAGGCTCATCCTTGACCGAAGGCTCGCGCTCCATAGTTGAGCGGATAAACTGGTGCTCCGGGGAGTTGTCTTCACCGGCGAATAGCTCCAGCAGTTGCTCCTCGCTGCTGTAACCGATAGCCCGCATCAGGGTAGTGATGGGAATCTTGCGCTTGCCGTTTATCTTGGCCGAGACTACATCGCGGTTGCTGGTCTCAAACTCCAGCCAGGCCCCGCGGGAGGGGATTAGCTTGGCGTGGCACAGGCCGCGGCCGGTGTTGGCGTCTTCCTCTAAGGTAAAATAGACGCCCGGAGAACGGAGCAACTGGCTTACCGCCACCCTTTCGGCGCCGCTGGTGATGAAAGTGCCTTTAGCCGTCATAAGGGGAATATCGCCGAAAAAGAGGTCTTGTTCCTTGATTTCCCCGGTCTCCTTGACCAGCAGTTGTGTCCTGACATAGAGGGGGGTGGAATAGGTCAGGTCTTTCTGGCGGCACTCCTGCTCGGTGTAATGGGGCTCGCGGAATTCATAGTCTATAAAGCTGAGCGCCAGGCGGTTGCCGGTGAAGTCCTCAATAGGGGAACTCTCCTCCAGCAGCTGCTTCAGTCCCTTCTCCTGGAACCAGCGGAAGGAGTCGGTCTGGACCTTAATCAGATTGGGTACTTCTAGTATCTGGGGTAACCTGGCGTAGGACTTCCTGGGGGCGGGAGATGCATTTTGTTCAATGTCTGATGTTAACATAAATATTGTCTCTTAAACTCTACCTATCTATAAAGAGCGGGCAAATTTTGCATAAAATGCGGCACTAATCCCAGATAAAACCAGAGGTCAGTAAAGAGGTATAATAGGGTGAAAAGGTTAGTGGCATGATACAAACCTATATGATACCACTAATTCTGGCTTTTGTCAATACCTTTTTGTCCAATTGGCGAAAAGTGGTGGTTACTCCTGCAGCGGGATGAGGCAGATGAAGCGGAGCACATCGGCGCCGGTATTTCTAAAGCAGTGCTGTTCGTCGGGGGCGACAAAGACAACACTGCCCTTAGCTATGGGGCTCTCTCCCTCTTTGCCCGTCACCACCCCCCGGCCGGCGAGGATAAATACCTCGTGCTCCCAGGGGTGGGAGTGGTTGAGGGTGGAACTGCCCGCTTTGACCTCAAAGACCCTCATGCAGAAGTTGGGCGCCCCGTCTCTGGCGGTAATAACCTCGCGCTTGAATACTCCGGGCACCTCTTCGGTGGGCGGGGTATCAACGTAATTAGCTATTTTCATGATTGCTAACCCTTTTCAAGTTTCGCTACCGCTGGCTAGGAACTCTTTCTGCAGTTGGGCAACTACTTCCTGGAACCGCTTGTTGTGCGCCTCTCTGCCCTCAATATAATCAGCGGGGACCCACTCCATGTCCTTCAGGTTTTCTACCATCATGGGCAGCAGGTCATGGGGGAGGGATATAATCACCAGCCCTTTGGGTAGCACCTGCCTTGAGTTCCAGCCTGAGCTGAGATTGGTAACGGTAAAATTCAGCTCGCCGCTCAAATATGGGTAAACGAACAGCCAGGCACAGCCGATTACTGTTGACCCCTTGGCCGTCCACATTTTGCCGGTGGTGTAGCTGTATGCCCTGGTTAGAATCTCGGCCTGGGTCGGGTCGGCGGTGACTAATAATACGTCGGGCTCGAAAGTCATCTTGTCCAGGGGAGCGAAGACGATATATCTGCAGGTGCCTTGGGCCAGCTTGGGAATGGGCGGGTAGATTCTTCGGTTGGCGCGGTCTTCCTTGAAGAGCCCCAACCTGGGGCCTATCTGCCCGCTCTCGAAGATTGGGTCGGGCTCCTCCATGCCCAGTATCAGCGGGCCGACGCACTCGAAGTCTTCCTTGGTGGCGTAAAAAGGCGGGGCCTGGTGGGCTTCCCTGAGCATCTCGCAGAGGGCTAAGGTTTTCTTCAGCTTGGGGATTCCATCTGGTTTATTGAGCAGGAACTTAACGCCTACTGGCGGCCGCTCGAAGTTAAACTTTTTGAATATGGATAAGTCGCTCAAAATTTTTGACCTCCTTTTAACTGGGGAAGGGGGGATTTGAACCCCCACGCCTTGCGGCACATGATCCTAAATCATGCTCGTCTGCCAATTCCGACACTTCCCCCCGGCTTTAAGGTTCTCTTGGAAGAGGCAAGGCTATCTTCGGCTACTATAGCACTTTCCCTGGCTGGTCTCAAGATGTTCGGGGGGTTAAAGAATCAAGGGGCCATGTGGTATACTAGGGGTCAGCTAGCCCGCTTTTAAAGCCGGCGGGGGGATTTATAATGAAACAGGCCCGGGGAGGCGTTGCTTACCGCCAGAGGGGGTTCACCCTGCTTGAGGCGTTGCTGGTGATTGCTATCCTGGCGGTAATAGCCCTTATAGTTGTGGCCAACTTCGGCTGGTTCTCCGGGCGCGGCCAGACCGAGGTCTGTAACATGGAAGAGCAGTTGGTCAGGATTGCCACCATGGCTTATTACTAGGCCAACGGGGCCTGCCCCACATCTATTGAAGACCTGGCTCCTTACATCGACGACCCGGAAGATATAATGGGTAGCTATAGTTTCGGGGGCACTTACCCCGACTGCACGGTAACCCAGGAATCCTGCCCTTAAGAGCTATACCTCGACTATTCCTAAGTCGGTGAGCCTGATTTCGGGGATTACCGGCAGGGCCAAAAAAGAGAGGGTGGCGAAGGGCGAAGCCAGCTTGGTGCCCAGCTCGGCGGCTGTCCTCTCCAGTTTCTCCAGTTTGCTTACCACTGTCTCCAGCGGCTCATCGGATAGTATGCCGGCAATGGGCAGGGCTAGGCTGGTTAAAACCTTGCCCTCCGCCGCCGCCACCAAGCCGCCCTGCAGGCGTTCAATCTCCTTAACGGCGGTGAATATATCCCTATCGTTGGTGCCAGCGGCGATGATATTATGAGAATCGTGGGCGATGGACGAAGCCAGTGCTCCCTGTTTTAAGCCCATTCCGGCCACCAGCCCCAGACCGATGTTGCCGCTGGCCTGATGCCTCTCCACTACCACCAGCTTCAGGATGTCCCTCTCCAGGTCGGGGATAACCTCCCCGCCGCTGACCTTGACCTTCTCCTGCCGCTTGCGGGTGATTATCTGGCCGGGGACAACCTCGATAACCGCCTCGGTTTCACCGGAGGGCGGGAGCTTAAGCTCCTCTATGGGGAAGGGTTTTACATTGACGGTATTGGTCAGCCCACTGCCGCTGGCTTGGGGCGTGGAGAACAGGGGCTTGCCCTCCTCAGCCACCAGCCGGCCCCGGTAGAAGACCATATCAATCTGAAAGCGGGTTAAATCGCCGAGCACAATCAGGTTGGCTATATAGCCGGGGGCTACCGCCCCCAGCCCATCCCGCCGGAAATACTCGGCGGGGTTGATGGTAGCCAGTTGAATAGCCCGCACCGGGTCGAGCCCGAGGTGGATTGCCCGGCGCACCACCCCGTCGATATCGCCGTCCCTGAGCAGGTCGGCGCAACTGCGGTCGTCAACGACCAACAGGCACCTCTGGTAGCTCTTATCGGTGACCAGGGGCAGCAGGGCTTCCAGGTTTTTCTCCGAGGAGCCTTCCCGGAGCATGATAAACATGCCTTGCCTCAGTTTTTCCCTGGCTTCCTCCAAAGAGAGGGACTCGTGGTCGGAATAGATGCCGGCGGCGATATAGGCGCTTAAATCCCGGCCGCTGAGGCCGGGGGCATGGCCATCAACAATCTTCCCCCGGGCAGAGGCGATTTTCTTGAGTATCCCCTTATCACCGCCGATGACGCCGCGGAAATTCATTACCTCTCCCAGCCCGATGCACTCCTTCCACTTTAGAATCTGGCGCACTTCATCAGGTCCCAGGCTGGCGCCCGAGGTCTCCAGGCGGGTAGACGGCACGCAGGAAGGCGCCATCAGGAAGAGCTCAAAGGGCAGGAGGCGGGCGCAGTCCAGCACATACCTTATGCCCTCCAGGCCGCAGACGTTGGCTATCTCATGGAGGTCGGTGACCAGGGCGGTGGTACCGTGGGGCACTACCGCCCGGGCATATTGGCCGATATCGAGCATGGAGCTCTCGGGGTGGATATGCCCGTTGATGAGCCCGGGGGCGATATACCTGCCGCCTAAGTCCAGCACCTCTTTGGCTTTGGTATAGTCCCCTATACCGGCTATCCTGTCCCCGCAGATAGCCACGTTGCCGTTTTCAATCCGTCCGGTAAAGACATTGACCACTCTGGCACCGCTTAAGAGCAGGTCGGCGGGGAGATCCCCCTTAGCCACCGAGATTAAGCGGGCCAGTCTTGACGGCATCAGCCTTCCTCCAGGGCGCATATATCGGGCAGGTAGCGGAACCTCTCGTTCCAGTCTATGCCATAGCCGACGATAAACTTATCGGGGACGGTGAACCCCAGGTAATCGATGTTAACCGCGACCTGGCGGCGGGAGGGCTTATCGGCCAGGGAGCAGAGCTTTAACGATGCCGGCTCTTTCTGGCGCAGATAATCTAAGAGAAAAGCAACGGTGAGGCCGCTATCTATAATATCCTCAATGAGCAGAATGTCCCTGCCGGCAACTTCGGACTGGGTATCATGCACTACCTTAATCTTCCCCGAACTCTCCGTCCCCCCGCCGTAGCTGGAGACCCGGATGAAGTCCACCTCCAGAGGAAAATCGAGGAGACGGATGAGGTCGGCTAAGAACATGAAGGAGCCTTTGAGGATTGCTATCAGGACGGGCTGTTTGCCCCGGTAATCGCGCTTGATTTCAGCCGCCAGCCGCTTGACGGCGGCGGCTATCTGCTGGCTGGTGAAGAGGACGCTCAGTTTGGGTTGTGAAGCCATAGCTACTTTTAGATTATAGCCTTTGGCTCTAGTCCTGTCCATCTGTCCCTTTAGGTTTCTCGTCCCACCCAGCCCGCCCTATAGAGGCTCTGCCTCTAACACTTTCTTTCCCCTCCCCCCATAAAGGAGGGTGAAGAGGTCAGACCTTTGTGGGTGGGTTAGGGTGGGAAAAAGGACACTCGCTGACAGGGGAGGGGGTTAAAGGAGAGTGAAAAAGAGGTGAAACCTCTTTTGGGATAGACGAGTTATTTATCTTTGATGATTAGCCCTTCTCCGGGGTATGACCACGATGTGGGGGGTGCCGGTCAGGGGGTGCGGCTCCACTCTGACCGATGCCGAAAAGACCTCGCTTATTCTGGTCTCGGTCAAGACTTTACCGGGAGTGCCGTCGGCGCAGACCCGGCCCTCTTTGAGCAGGACTAAGCGGTCGAAGTAGAGCGCCGCCAGGTTAAGGTCGTGCATGGCGGCAACGACGGTAAGCCCCAGCTCGGTATTCAGGGCTCGCACCAGCTCCAGGATTTCCATCTGGTGGGCGATGTCCAGGTGAACGGTAGGCTCGTCAAGCAGCAGTAGCTGGGGCTGCTGGGCCAGCGCCATGGCCAGGATAACCTTCTGCCTTTCCCCTCCGCTCAGCTCGTCGAAGCGGCGCTCAGCCAGCTCCCCGATGCCGACCTGCTCCAGGACACTATCGACCAGTTGCCTGTCGACCTCGCCTTCCTCGGCCAGGGCTCTGAAAAAGGGAGTCCTCCCCAGCATAACCACCTCGCCGGTGGTAAAGGCGAAGGGTATGTGGAACTGCTGCGGTACCACGGCTACCTGGCGGGCGATAGACCTCCGGCTCAAAGCGCTTAAATTATCCCCGTTGAGCCTGATTTCCCCTTTAGCCGGTTTCAGGATGCCGCTGGCTAGTTTGAGCAGGGTGGTCTTGCCCGAGCCGTTGGGGCCGAGTAGCCCCACCATCTCGCCCCCCTTAACGGCCAGGTTGACGCCGTGCAAAACCAGCCCGTCGAAGTAAGAGAAGTCCACCCGGCTAATCTTCAAGCTTAACATCAGAAAGCGTACTCCTTCCTGGTGCGCCTCAGCAGGTAGAGAAAGAAGGGGGCGCCGACAATGGCGGTGATAACCCCCACCGGAATCTCTGCCGGAGCCATGGCGGTGCGGGCTACAAGGTCGGCGACGACGACAAAGGCGCCTCCGGCCAGCGCCGAAGCCGGCAGAAGAAAGCGGTGGTCGGGGCCGAAGCTTAAGCGCATGGCGTGGGGCACTACCAGCCCGACAAAGCCAATCAGACCGCTGATGGAAACGGCGGCGGCGGTGAGCAGGGAGCCTAGAACCAGGATAATCACCTTGTCTCTCTCCACCTCAACTCCGACATAGGCCGCCCCCTCCTCCCCCAGGGAGAGGGCATTGAGGTGAAAGGCGAAAAATCGGGCGGCGACGATGCCGCCGATGACCAGCGGGGTGATAACCGCTATCTGCTCCCAGCCGGTCACCGAGATATGCCCCAGCAGGAAGGAATAGACCGACTGGAGGCTTAACTGCAGGCGGTCGCTTATTGAGATTAAGAGGGCCATAATGGAGGCCATAAAGGCGCTGACCACCACCCCGGCCAGGAGCATACTTACGATAGGCGTTTTGCCCCCTACCCGCGCCAGATTATAGACCAGAAAGACGGTAGCTAGGGCGCCGATGAAGGCGGCTACCGGCACCAGCCCGAAGCCGAGGAAAGCCAGGTTTATCGGTATCAGCATGGCTATGGTAGCCCCCAGGGCGGCGCCGGCTGAGGTGCCGATGATATAAGGGTCGGCCATGGGGTTGCGCAGTAACCCCTGGAAGAGCACTCCTGCCGTAGCCAGAGCCATGCCCACCAGCGCCCCGCCGATTACCCTGGGCAGCCTTATCTGGAAGATTATCGTCTCCTCCACCGCCCTCCAGGTCTGGGGGAAATCAAAAACAGGAATCTTATTGAGCGCCATCTTGACGATATCGGGGAAAGAAATAGATACCGCGCCGAAGGCGCTGGCCAGAAATAGGGCGACTATCAGGCTGGCGCCCAGCAGGAACAGGACCAGGATTAGCTTATTACGACGTCTCAATTTAGTAAAACTCAGCTATTTAATACAAAAATCCCCTCGTCTGCAGAACAAGGGGATTTACTTACCCGTAATCTGCCCCCCTTCTCCGCGGAGGCGACACTAGTTTAAGGCTGGTGTTCTGACTTGAAGAGGCCTTAGAGCCTCTAATCACAGCAGGCGGGACTGTGGCGGATTCGCACCGCACTTGCTTTCCATTTAAGCCCTTGGCTTACGCTCGGGCACCCTGGTCGCTATTCAATTTTACTAGAGCATATCAAAAAGAAAGGCCGAAGTCAACTTGGGCTGTTTCCTAAAGGTAAGTCCCCGGCTACTTGGCCGTTATCTTCCGCACCTTTACCTGCGGCAGCAGTTTTTCCACGTCGGCCTTGTGGGCTAGTTCCGTGCCCGGGGTTAAGACGGCGGCGGTCCCCATGGCTACCGCCAGTCGGCAGGCTTTTGATAGCGGCTCATCATTGGCCAGCTTCAGGGCAAGACCGGCGATAGTGCAATCGCCGGCTCCCACGGCGCTCTTCACCTTTACCGGCGGCGGTACCGCCTTCAGGATTTCTTTCTTGGTGGCGGCAATGAGGCCGTCTTGGCCCCGGGAGATAACGGCTATCTCCACGCCCATATCGACCATGTCGAGCACCGCCCTGACGATTGCCTCTTCGTCGGGAAGCTCCCGCCCCAGCAGCTCCTCGGACTCCTGCACGTTGGGCTTGATGAGGTAGGGCTTGGCCCTTATACCCTCGGCCAGCCATTGGCTATCGGCGTCCAGAATAGCTTTTACCCCGAAGGTTTTGGCTTCCTTGACTATGGTGTAATAAACATCGGCGGGGATGCCTGGGGGGACACTGCCGCCGGCCACGATTAGGCCCGGACGGGGGCGAATCCGCAGCATTTTGCGGCGGAACCTCTCGGACTCCCCCTTGGCGATATGGGGACCGGGGGAGTCGATTCTGGTCTGCTGGGAGCTTTTGCTGTCGGTGATGATGAAGTTAGTCCTCGTCTCCCGATGGATAGGGGTGAAGCTGAAGGGCACCCCCTCTTCGTCGAGCAGTATCTCCACCGCCCGGCCTATGGTGCCGCCGATGAAACCGTAAGCCACCGTCCTGCCCCCCATCTCGTGGATAGCCCTTGAGACGTCTATGCCTTTGCCCCCGGCATAGCGGTGCAGCCGTGACCAGCGGTTCAAGCCGTCCACCACCAGCCCATCCACGGTGATGTGCTGGTCGAGGCTGGGGTTGAGGGTTATGGTGGCAATCAGGGGCTCTTTCATTTTAGTATTCCCGGTACCACCCTTCCTGGAGAGGAGCCAGCTCATGGCTGGCCAGTCCCAGCTTCTTATACCAGGGCACGGCGTCTTTAGCCGCTATCTCGTTCAGCCTTTTCAGCCTGTCGGCGCTCACCGTAGCCAGGAGCTTAGCCCTTTCGCCGGCGTCATCGACGTTCATTGCCTCCTGCCATATCGCCCGCCCGGCCAGAAAGCCGGAGGCTCCGCCCCGGCAGGCGATTTCTACCTGCTGGCAGAAGACCTCAAAGTCCACCCCGGCGCTCAAAACCACCCAGGGGGCCTTTGACGCCTTGTCCAGCTGGCGGCAGAGGTCGATAAGTTCTTTCTTGTCCTTTTTGTAGCGCAGGTCGGCGGGAAACTCGGCTTTGAGCACATCCACGGGCAGGTTGGTGATATGCTGGGCGGTCTTGGGTACCAGCTGCTCCTTTACCGCGGCAAACTGCGCCGGGTTATTCACTTCCTCGCCTACGGGGTAGCTCAGCGGCTCGACGACTAAGGGCAGGTCATACTCCTGGCATTCCCGGGCAATCCTCTCGACCATGTCCAGCAGTTTGTTGGCCAGCTCGATTAGGTCTGGGCGGTAGTGGACGAGGAGCTTAGCTGCCGAGGCGCCCATCCGCTTGACCTTCTCCACGTTCCAATCTTCCTCGAGTTGGGTCAGGCGGTATTCCGAGCCCCCGCCGTAGCCCGAGGCTTCCAGGCTGACCAGCAGTCCGGTGCTCTTGGGCAGGACGCCGCTGCCGATGCACTGGGCGGCGCCGAAGAGGGGGTCGAGCAGTACCGCGCTGGCATGGGGGGCAAGGTGAGAGCACAGCTCCAGCTTGCGCTGAGTCATTTCTTGGTATCCGGTCTTCGCTTTAGTTACCCCTCCCCCTTCAATGATGCGTTGCAGTGAACGGCGGTGGTCCATGGCGCATATGTTGAAGATGCCATCGGCGTTGGCCAACTCCTGCAAGCCCCTCAGCTTACCGATACTCAGATTCTTCATGATTACCCAGCTATTATGGAATAAAAACTGGGTTTAATCAAGGTGCTGTATTTGATTAGTCTTATTTCCCACCCTCCCGCCCAAAAGAGGCTGGTACCTCTCTTTGACTCTTCTCCATCCCCAACCCCCACCATTTTAGAACGGGTCTTGCGTCCCGCCCTGTCCCGCCCTATGGGGTGGTTTCCCCAATCTTCCCTTTATTGGGATGCTGTAAGAGGGGTCAAGCCCCTGTAGGGTGGGTTCGGGTGGGATGAAAAAGGTAGGTTAAAGACGGAGTGGGGGGGGGGTAATCTGGCCACAAAAAAGGCTATTTTTAGCGCTGTTTGTCTTTTTCGCTTCTGCAGAGTATAATTGGGGGACGTTTGTTTTGATTGGAGTTAGAGAATATGCCCTGGTTTTATTATACCTGCCGACTATTGATCAAGATACTGCTTAGAATCCTGACTCGATGCAAGGTTACGGGCAAAGAAAATGTCCCCCAGCAGGGGGCCCTGCTGGTGGTAGCTAATCATCTTCATGCCTACGACCCGGCCGTGGTGGGGATTAGCATGGACAGGATAGTGATATTTATGGCTAAAGAGGAGCTATTTCATTTCTGGCCACGAGCCTACGTCCTCAGCGGTCTTGGTTCTTTTCCGGTGCATAGAGGGAAGCTGGATAGAAAGGCACTACGCCATTCGGAGAAGGTGCTGGCTGATGGCATGGTTCTGGCTATGTTTCCTGAGGGCTCAAGGAGCGAGAGCACCCAACTGCAGTCAGCTATGCGCGGCTCGGCGCTGATAGCCACTCGCAGCGGTGCCCCTATTCTTCCCGTAGGCATCATCGGCACCGAGAGGCTTGAGTGGTTAGGCTGGGTAAGCCGTCCCCGGATAACGGTCAATTTTGGTAAGCCCTTCTATCTACCGAAGGGTAAGGGTAAAGTGACCAGGGAGGAGCTGGCGGAGTATACCGACTTTGTGATGGAGCGTATAGCCGAACTGCTCCCCCCGCAGTATCGGGGCTGTTATGCCGGCAAGGTAGCTAAGGGGCATGAAGATTGAAAAAACGGGAGAGATAGGCTTTTGCTTTGGGGTCAAGCGCGCCATTGATATGCTGGAGGAGCTTTCCCGTGAGCGCGGTGGGGTGGAGACCCTGGGGGCGGTGGTGCACAACCAGCAGGTCCTGCAGAGGCTGGCCGAGAGCGGGGTCAGGGTAGCCCGGGGTGTTAAATATATACAGGGTGATACGGTGGCTATCAGCTCCCACGGGGTAGCCCCGGAGATGGAAGAAGAGCTCCGGGCGCGGCATATCGATATCGTTGATACCACCTGCCCCTTCGTTCACCGCCTCCAGACCGCCGCCCGCCGCTTAGCCGAGAGCGGTTTTTTCGTCATTATCTACGGCGATGCCGGCCACACCGAGGTAAAGGGAGTTCTGGGCTGGGCTGATGGCAAGGGGCTGGCTACCCTAGATGACGAGGTCGTTTCCCGGCTGAAACCTTTGCCCCGCCGCATCGGCGTCCTCTCCCAGACCACCCAGATACCGGCCCATTTCGTTGAATTTGTCAAGAAGCTCATTGACGGCGCCTTTAGCAAAGACTCCGAACTGCGCATTATCGATACCATATGCCATGACTTGAGAAAACGACAGGCTCAAGCCCTTGAGCTGGCCCGCCGCGTTGACCTGATGCTGGTTATCGGGGGGCATGGCAGCGCCAATACCAACCGCCTGGCCGAGCTATGTTCGGCGGCAACCGAAACCTGTCTGGTGGAGACGGCGGAGGAGATAAAGCCCTCCTGGTTTAAGGGCAAGCATCATATAGGCATAACCTCGGGTGCCTCCACGGCTAGAGCTGACATAGATGAGGTACTGGCCAGGCTAAAGACCCTGGCTCAATAGGTGCCCGCTTTTTTAATGCGGGACTTGATGGCAGACACTACGCTGCCGATAACACCCACCAGGAAGGCAATCGGGGCCAGGTAAAAAGCCGTGTAGTAGATGACACCTGATGCGTAGTAGCCGAAGCCGGTTTCCGTGTCCTGCAGGCCGGGGACGGCCCAGACCAGGCCGAGGCAAATCCCGAAGACCCCGACGGCTATCCCCGCAATTATTAAAAACTTCTTCAGCATCTCGCCCCTCCCCTTTGAAAGAGTGGCCGATATAAAGGTTAACAACCAGCGTCTTATAGCCCCATCTCCTGAGCCACCACCTCCCGGTGGAAGCTGGCATCGCCGAAGCTGACCTCAGCCGCCTTCGCCCGCCGCGTGTAGTACTGCAAATCGTGGTCTATGGTGACTCCGATGGCGCCGTGAATCTGGTGGGCTAGGGCCATAACCCGCTGACAGGCTTCGCCGGCCCATGCCTTGGCTATGGCTACCTCTCTGGCGCAGGGAAGACCCTGGCTCAGCCTCCAGGCGGCCTGGTAGGTGGAGAGTCTGGTGCCGTCAACATCGGTGGCCATGTCGGCGCAGTAGTGCTGGATAACCTGAAAACTGCCGATGGGCCGGTCGTATTGCTTTCTTTCCTTGGCGTAGTCGATGGTCATGTCCAGCGCCTGCTGGATGCAACCTACCATCTCACAGCATTTAGCCACCGCCGCCCGCTGGATTATCCTCTTTACCTCCGGCCACCCCTTATTCAACTCGCCCAGGATATTCTTTCTAGGCACCTTTACCCCTTTAAAGACCACCTCGCACAGCTTATCGTTGGCGATGGTCTTCAACACCTTGTGGCTTATGCCGGCGCTCTTGCCTTCGACGATAAAAATGGTGATGCCCTCTTCCGCCTTGGCTTTGGCATCGGTCCTGGCGGCCACCAGCATGTAATCGGCGATATGGGCATCGGCGACGAAGAGCTTGGTGCCGTTTATGGTATAGTTGGCGCCTTCAGCTTCGGCCTTGGTCTCAATGCCGTCGGCGTCATAGCTGGCGCTGGGCTCGGTCAGGGCCAGGGTGAAGATAGCTTCGCCGCTGGCTATCCTGGGCAGGTACTCATCTTTCTGCTCCTCACTGCCGATATCGAGGATGGGCAGCCCGCCGAGGACCACCGTGGAGAAGTAGGGCCCGGGCAGGCAGGCCCGCCCCATTTCCTCCAACAGCAAACCTAAGTCGAGGAAGCTCATATCACTGCCGCCGTACTTTTCGGGGAGGGCCAGCCCCATCCAGCCCAACCCGGCCATCTCCTTCCACAGCTCCGGTGAATAGCCCAGCTCGCTCTCTTCTATCTCTTTGACCACCGTTTTGGGGAACTTATCGGCCAGAAAATCGCGGGCCATCGTCTTTAACATTTCCTGTTCTTCAGAGAGAACTAAGTCCATTATCATTGCCTCCTATACTAGCCTGCTAATCAATTTATTGGTTGGGCAGTCCCAGCTTTCTTGAAGCCAGAATATTCTTTAAGATTTCCGAGGTGCCGGCCTGCAGGCTATAGCCCTTGGACGATAGATAAGAGTGGTAAGCCATGCCCTGCATCGGCGCCCGCGGGGACTGGGGCGAGAGCTGTCCGTAGAGCCCCAGAATCTCTATCGCCGTGCTGGCCAGGCGCTGTTCAAAGGCGGTGCCGTAGGCCTTGGACATCGACGATTCCCAGTTGGGGGCACGGCCCTCGTCCATGACCATAGCCACGCGGTACATATGCAGGCGCCCGATTTCAAACTCTATTTCAAGCTGGGCCAGCCGGGAACGGATTAATTTATCTTCGGATAGCGGCTTGCCCTGTCGTTTGGTTTCCTTGGTGTACTTGATGAGGGCTTCAAAGAGGGGGTAGTTAGCCATCAGCCGCTCCATGCCGCTTCTCTCGTAGTCAAGCTGGTTCAAAATCTGGTAAAAGCCCTTGTTTTTCTCTCCAATCAGGCAGGTCTTGGGAATACGCACGTTTTCAAAGAAGACCTCGTTGAAATGCACGCCGCCGGTAATATCAACGATGGGGACGACGTTAATCCCGGGCAGGCTGGTCTCGAAAAAGAACTCGCTGATTCCCCGGTGCTTGGGGGCATCGGGGTCGGTCCTGGCTACCAGGTAAATCCAGTTCATGGTGCCGCCGCCGCTGGTCCAGGTCTTCTGCCCGTCAATGATATAATGGTCGCCGTCCTCGGTGGCTTTGGTTTTAAGCGAGGCGAGGTCGCTGCCGGCATCAGGCTCGCTCATGCCCAGGCCGACATAGGCTTCACCCTTTAGAATCATGGGAAGTAACTCTTTCTTCTGCTCATCGGTGCCGTAGTGGACGATGGCGCCCCCTATCTGGCGGTCGGCGAACCAGTGGCAGGCGGCTGGCGCTCCGTAGCGCAGCATCTCCTCGGTCAGGATAAGGCGGTGGATGAATGATAGCCCTTGACCGCCGTACTCCTTGGGCCAGGTCAAGCCAATCCAGCCCTTCTTAGACACCCTTTTGGTGAACTCCGGGTCGTGGCCCATTATCCAGGCATCGCAGTTCGGCTGCCACAGCCCCTGCTTTATCTCCCCTTCCAGAAAATCGCTAACTTCCTGTCTGAATTTCTCCTGCCCCTCACTCAGGCTAAAGTCCATGCTCTATTCTCCCTTCCAGTGGTCGGTCTATAAAAAAGTATCCCTTTCCGGTGTCCGGGATGGGGTCAGGTACTCCGTATTGCCAGGCAGGTCACGGTTCGGGAAATGCCGGTGATGGGGTGGATTTTTCCGGTAACCAGGTCGCCGATATCGTTCAAGGTTTCTTCTTCCAGTATAGCGATTATATCATAGGGACCGGTTACAATATCAACCGATTTTATTCCCTTCAGCCGTTCCATAGCCGCCGCCACTTCCTTATTTCTGCCCACGGCTGTTTCGATGAGGACGTACGCCTTGGCTGCCATTGGTTTTACCTCCTTCTACTGGGCTCGTAACCCATAGCGGCTCTCCTAGAATACCAGTATACATTAAAAGCTTAAAGGGAGCATACTGTCAAGGTTTGGCTAGCCTTGACACCATATAGCTGGCTCGGCTTATAATAAGTGCAATTTAGCTTTTCAAGTGCATTTTGTTAGGAGGAGTGTCTTGGACTATTTTTTAACCGAGCAGCAGAATGAAATCAAGAATCTGACCAGGACCATCGCCGAGGAGCAGGTACTGCCGGTGCGGGCAGAGCTTGATGAAAAAGAAGAGTTCCCCTCGGAGATTATGAAAATTCTAGCCGATGCCGGCTTGTTCGGCGTCTATCTTCCCGAGGAGTACGGGGGGTTGGGGGGCGGCATCCTCGATTTGTGTCTGGTGGTGGAGGAGCTGAGCCGGGTGTGCAGCGGGGTAGCCGTCAGCTATGCCGCCAGCGGTCTGGGCACCTTACCCCTTTTGCAGTACGGCACCGATGAGCAGAAACGGAAATACCTGCCCGATATTGCCAGCGGGCGGAAAATGGCCGCCTTCGGTTTGACCGAGGCAAATGCCGGCAGCGACGCCGGTGGCATACAGACCACCGCTGCCCCCACCAGCGGCGGCTATATCCTCAACGGCACCAAGCAGTTTATCACCAACGGCGGCGAGGCGGAGGTAAATACCGTTATCGCCCTGACCGATAAGAGCAAGGGGCCGCGCGGCGCCAGCGCCTTCCTGGTGGACAAGGGGGCGGAGGGCTTCACCTTCGGCAGGAAAGAGAAGAAGCTGGGCATCCGTTGCTCGGCCACCAGGGAACTGGTCTTTGAGGACTGTTTTGTCCCCGAGGAGAACAGGCTCGGCCGGGAGGGGATGGGGTTCATTATGACCATGAAGCTGCTGGACTTTTCCCGCCCGGGCTTAGGCGCTCAGGCGATGGGACTGGCCCAGGGGGCACTGGAGGCCGCCGTGGACTACGCCAAACAGCGCGTCCAGTTCAGCCACCCCATTTTTGCCCAGCAGGCCGTCCAGCACATGCTGGCCGATATGGCTATAGATGTGGAGGCGGCCAGGGCGCTGGTCTACGCCACCGCCCGCATGATAGACGGCGGGGCTAAGAATTTTACCCGCGAATCGGCAATGTCCAAGGTCTTTGCCTCAGATGCAGCCATGATGGTTACCACTAACGCCATGCAGGTCTTTGGCGGCGTCGGCTACATGCGCGAGTATCCCATTGAGAAGATGTTCCGCGACGCCAAGATTACCCAGATATATGAAGGCGCCAACCAGGTGTTGCGAAGCGAGATTGCTTTTGCCTTGAGGAAAAAGAAATGGTGAGGGGCTAACGCTCTTTTTTCCCCTCCCCTCAGCGTTTTTATTTCCCACCCAATCCCGCCCAATGAGGCTGGCGAGCAAGACCTCCGAGGGTGGGTTGGGTGGGACGTAAAGGTTGAGCTTAAAAAAGGGGTGCTGTAATAGGGGTGTTAACCCCTGTGGGGTGGGTCAGGGTGGGAAAAAAGGCAGCCGAGGGGTCAAAAATCGGTAGTGGGTCATTTTGAGCGACCCCTGCTAAAAATGACGGCTAGGGCATTAACCCCGATTACGGTCAGAGCACCACACGGGACGGCGAGAAATTTGGTATGCCAAAACCAGCCCTGATTTACCGAACACCCCAGCCAATATAATTATACCACCCTAGTTTTATTTGCGTAATAGAAGGCGCTCCCTCTAGCAGACAATCCGCCATATGGCAGTAGCATGACTGGCCACAAAGGGTAGCGCCTTCAGAATAATAATAGGATAACAGCCCAGAGGGTGTCAATGGACAATTTAGGTGGATAATGGATATTTTTTATATCGCACAATTCAAAATACATTCTCTTTTATTAGAATTACGACATAACCCCGATGCATCGCTTGACGCATTATGTTATACTTGTAAATAAGAACCACGAAGTAATATTTACTCATTGTTACTGGGGGCTATATGAATAAAGAAAAATATAAAAATGCAATCTTGTTTTTTTCTGAGAATGTACCGGCTCTTGGAGTTACAAAATTAAATAAGCTGTTGTACTTCTTGGATTTTGACCATTTTGAAAAATATGGTGATGCAGTTACAGGCGATACTTACGAGAACAAAGAACTTGGCCCCGTTCCTCAAAATATCGATAATATCCTAACAGAAATGCAAGCTGAAAATCTAATAGATATTGTTCCTGAACAAGTAATTAATTTTGTGAGATACCATTTACTTGCTAAATCTAAACACAACATGAACATCTTTAAGTCAAGTGAAATAGAGGTATTATGTGAGATTGCCGAAAAATGGAACCATCATACTGCGAAAGAGATTGTGATGGCAAGTCATGGAGAGGCACCTTGGTTAGCAACTCGGAATGGAGAGGTTATTCCTTATCCTCTTGCATACTATCGTGGGAAGTATGAAAAACCATCATATGATGAAGAACCAATAGAATCATCTATTTCGGCTTAATATATTCAGGGCTTTGCAATCTAGTTTTTACCTCGATTCTCACTTTATTTTCCTTATTGCAAGTGTGCTTGTCATACAAAAATATTAAGAGTATTTTTCTTTCGTCATCGCTACTGATATCTTCGTAAATAAGTCTATATCCACTTGATTTTCCCTTATTGGTATTGACATTTATAACTCTAGTTTTAAATACCTTGTGGTCTGCGCCAAAGCCAGGATAGGGGTCTGTCTGTGGTAAAATCCGGCCAAGTTCAAGCAGTCTTACCGCATAAAGCAGGTCATTCTTAACCAACTTGAACCTCTTCTTAAGTTCTTTAAGGTCTTTCTGAATCTGCGGTAGCTGAATACATTTTACGACAATATTCATATCAGCATATTAAACCACTAGTCTTAAAATTTCTTTAATCGTCCAGATATGGTCACTTATTCCGCTAGCCATCGCTGGCGTTGTCGGATATGGGTTAGCCAGCGTCTTATGTGGCCTAGCAAAGTTATAATACATGAAGTGGAGAGCTACGGCGTGTTCTAGGTTTTCTATCTTCTTTGAGAACGCATTGGTCAATCTAGTAAATCTTCTCATGCTCATTCTCATTGTGAGATTTTGTCGCTCTACAAAGCTCGTAGAGATAAGGCTTGGGTCGGGGTTGCCTTGAATTATATGGGGGTCTGCACCGATACACTTAGCAGGGCTGTAGCGTGTCTCTGAGTCAATCTCTTTGCCATAGAGCTTAACCAACATGGCGTAATCTACCTCAGCACCGAATGTATCCTCTACAGCCCATAGATAGACCTTGTGCCCGTCTGTGGTTAGCTGAACACGATTAGCCAGCCTGCTTTTAAGGTCTTTCATAAAAGCATAGCCACAACTGGCATCACGCAGACCGACTAACCATGACGGAACTAATTTAGTGTCTGCATCAATAGCCGTCCATGTCCACACATCACCATACCCTAAGCGTCCTTGTTTATCTTCCGGCACATTCTTTTGCTTGGCATAGCAGAATGACCATATCTCATCACATTGAATATGCTTGCAGGGTAGGTTACGCAGGCGCTTGTCCTGATACTCGGCACAAGCCTTGCCGACCTCAGCTAGTAGCCTGATTACAGTTCCTTTGGCTGTGCCAGTCATACGGCAGGTGGCACGGATAGAATTGCCTTCAACTAAGGCCGCAATGACCTTTGCCCTGCGCTCTATACTTAACCTATTCATACCTATATTATACCTGACCGCTCAAGCATTGTCAAGGGGTTTAGGGGCATTTTGGCACGAGTTTCAAGAAATTGGTTAAGAGCTAGGTTGCCTCCGGCAAACCTTGTTGTTTCCCCTCTTTATGATAGCCTAGTTTGGCCCATACAATATTTACTGCGTTGACTGGCCTTCTCCCCTTGAAGTCAAAATTCGCTTCGATTAGGCGATTCAGGACTTCTTTTTTGGTCAGTTGTGGGTTTTCATCCTTAAGCTTTTTAATGGCCGCCTGCACTCCACTACGACTTTTAGCAGGCTCCCGACCTGGTTTTATGTCTTGTCCTGGAGGGCCATTCGTATATCTATATTCGCCATCTTTTATTTTGACAAAGTGCTTTTTATCTCGGCGTAACGCTGCATAAATATTGGCTTGTATAGTTCTCCTATCGTTATTAACACCGGCTTGAAGCATTATCTCTGTGGCATCTAAAACTTTGAAATAGCCGCCTAATTTAGACGCAATTTCTTTAAGCATTTCAGGATAACTCTTATCCTCAAAATGGCCTACACGAATATCTTGGATTGATGCGGGGAGAGCTTGATGTTTGTTTCTATATAGGCGAATAAGATTTTGGGTAGCCTCTATTTGCCTTTCTAGTTCCTCCCTTTCGTTGAGTAGCCCCGATAGTTTACCTTCAACTTTATCAAGTTGCCCTTGTAATTCCTCTACCAGTTCCATTGTTTCTCTAATCCAGCTATCGCTCATGTTTTACCTCCATGCTAGTAATTGCGTGTTTGTATGTCATTTCTTATAATGTTAGCATTCCCTATTCACTTGCGCCTATACTGCTTTGGTATTCTAATAATGTGCGGAGGGCAGAGGAATTGAACCTCAGCGCAGAACGCTCGAAGGATTTTGAGTCCTCGCCCCATACCAATGGGTAATACCCTCCGACATAAGATAATGCAGTATAGAAGTTAGTCGCTCCTATACTGCATTATACTTTTACTGGGAAATGTTGTCAATAGGTTTTTGGTCGTTTTATAGGGAATAATACCTATTTATTTTGTTTCCAGCGGCTATTAGCTGCTTTTCTAGCTATTTCACTTCGCCGTTCTGGTGTTAGTTTATTAGCCCTAGCCTTACCGCCCTTCTTCCCGCCTAGCCTACCTAGAGCTACAGCAGCAGGGTTCTTAACGATGTTGGCCTCATCAGTAGCTTGCTCGACAATGTTGGCAGCTATTACATTGGGGTCTTTCTTTTTGCTTGAACGCTTAGGCATATATCAATTATACCACACCCGCAGGACGAGTCAAGGACTTTTTTGGCAAAGGTCGTTCAAATTGACCCACTACCCAAAAATCGGCTAACTTGACAGTGCACGGCATGCTAAGTTTATAATAGGAGGATTAGGTTGGAGAGGGGGTGGGAGGCGATGCAGGTAAATGTCGCCCAGCTGCTCAGGTCGGCAATAGGCGCCACGCGTGATTATGAGGTAAAGCAGGTTATAGATGTAACCGGTGACGGCGTTAACAGCCTGGTAGAGGGCAAGGTCAGGTTGATGCGCACCGACCGGGGCATCCTGGTCAAGGGCGTGCTGGATACCGGGGTTGAGCTTACCTGCAGCCGCTGCCTGAGCCCATTCCATTGCCCTTTGGCCCTGAATATAGAAGAAGAGTATTTCCCGACAACCGATGTCGTCAGCGGTGCTCCGCTGTCATTGCCCGAGGAGCCGGGCAGCTTTACCATAGATGAGCACCATGAGCTTGATTTAAGCGAGGCGGTACGCCAATGCGCCTTACTGGCTATCCCTATGAAACCGCTTTGTCTGGAGAATTGTGCCGGATTATGCCCCCTCTGCGGTCATAATCTTAACCTGGGGGCTTGTAACTGTCGGCCTGAAGCCGACCCTCGCTGGTCTGAGCTCAGCCGTCTGGCTTCGGCTGGTGACGACCTGAGCGGTGAGGAGAAAGGAACGTAGTAGATTATGGGAGCTTTACCCAAGCGAAAATATGCTAAGGCGCGTCAGGGCAAGAGGCGCCGTCATCTAAAATTAACTTTACCATCCCTGGACTATTGCCCTCAGTGTCATAGTCTTAAGCTGTCTCACCATGTCTGTCCCACTTGCGGGAGCTATGCCGGCAGGGAGGTCATCGAGGTCGAAGGCCCCAAGAAGAAGCCGACGGGCTGATGACCGCTTGACCGGCAGGGTCGGAGCCGTTTTCTTAAAAGCTGTCCCGTTGCTTTGGATATTTTTTTTTTAGAGAAGGATTTCTATGCTTGAGCCGATGAAGGTAGCCTATGTCTTTCCCGGGCAGGGTGCCCAGTGGGTAGGCATGGGGCGCGACCTTTATCAGAATTTTGAGGCGGCTAAAGCCGTTTTTGAGCAGGCCGACGAGACCCTGGGCATGGCTCTGTCCGAGCTGTGCTTTGAAGGCCCTGAGGAAGAGCTCCGCCAGACGGTCAATGCCCAGCCGGCGATAGTAACCGCCAGCTTTGCCTGCCTGGAGGCTGCCCGCAGTCTGGACGCGGGACTGCCCCCGGCCAGCTTTGTTGCCGGTCATAGCCTGGGCGAATACACGGCGCTGGCCGCCGCCGGCGTGCTTGACTTTGCCGCTACCGTCTATCTGGCCCGGGAGAGGGGGCGGCTGATGCATGAGGTGGGGCAGATAACCCCCGGGGGCATGGTGGCTATAATCGGGCTTGAGGGAGAGCTGCTGGCCGAGGTCTGCCAGCAGACCGGCGCCTGCATCGCCAATATCAACTGCCCCGGACAGATAGTCATCAGCGGTGCCGAGGACGCCCTGAATCGGGCGGCGGATTTAGCCAGGGAAAAAGGGGCCCACCGCACTATCCCCCTGCAAGTGAGCGGCGCCTTTCATACCCCGCTGATGCAGCCGGCGGTTGACGGTATGTCTGAGGTTATAGCTACCCTTTCCTTTGCCGAGCCAGCCGTTCCCATTATCGGCAATACCACCGCCCAGCCGCTTTTCACCGCCGAATCGATTAAGCGGGAACTGCTTGCCCAGCTGTGCCATTGTATCCAGTGGCAGAGTTCGGTGGAGTATATGGCTGGCGACGGGGTATCAACTTTTATTGAGATTGGACCGGGAAAGGTGCTGGCCGGTCTCATCAAGCGCATTGACAAAGGTGTTAAAATACTGAATATAGGTGATGCCGAGGCGGTTAAGAATATGACGAGCGAGGTGAAATAATGGACCTAGCCACTAGAGTAGCTATAGTCACCGGCAGCGGCCGGGGTATTGGGCGGGCGATCGCCCTGAAACTGGCTCAAGCCGGAGCCACGGTGGTGGTCAATGACATCGGCGACGCCAAGCCGCCCGAAGCCGTGGTCAAGGAAATCAAAGCCATGGGCAAGGAGGCCGTAGCGGTCATGGCCGATGTCAGCTCAGCTTCGGATGTCGCCCGTCTGGTGGAGAAGACCTTAGCCGCCTACAAGCGGGTTGATATCCTGGTGAATAACGCCGGCGTCAACCGCGACCAGCTCTTACTACGGATGTCGGAGGAGGACTGGGACAAAGTGCTGGCTGTCGACCTGAAGAGCGTCTTCCTCTGCACCAAGGCGGTGGTAAGGCACATGGCTAAACAGCACTGGGGCCGGATTATCAGCCTTTCCAGCGTGGTCGGCATCGTGGGCAACAAGGGGCAGGCTAACTATGCTGCGGCCAAGGCGGGCGTTATCGGTTTTACCCGCGCCATCGCCAAGGAGGTAGCCTCCCACGGCGTCACCGTTAATGCTATCGCCCCCGGCTTTATCGATACCGAGATGACTAAGCGGCTCAAGGAAGATTGGAAGCGGGAGCTGAAAAAGAGCATACCCGCCGGTGAATTCGGCTCTCCCCGCGACGTGGCTGAGGCGGTCGCCTTCCTGGCTTCCGAGGAGGCGCAGTATATCACCGGGCAGATTTTGGGCGTGGATGGGGGCATGGCGGTATCCTGGCTTTAAAGCTGTTGCCTAATTAGAATTAAGTGCTATAATAAGGGGTTGATTTTGGAGATGAATCTATGGGGGTACGGCGGAAAGCTCGGGTGATAGCCCTTCAGGTATTGTATGAGGTCGACTCTGTGGGGCATAATATGGAGAGTGCCCTGGCCCCTTTTCTGGCTGACGGCAGGCTTTCCGAGGAGACTATCGGCTTTGCCCGGGAGCTGGTCAGCGGGGTTATCCAGAATAAGGAGAAGATTGACCAGCATATCAAGCAATTTGCTCCTGCCTGGCCGGTTGAGCAGATACCAATCGTGGACAGGAATATCCTGAGGCTTGCAATATTTGAGATTTTACTTGATAATAGTGTGCCAGTTAAGGTAGCTATAAACGAGGCGGTTGAGTTAGCCAAGATGTTTGGCGGCGATAACTCATCAAAGTTCGTTAACGGGGTCTTGGGCTCGGTTAGCGCGCTTACCGCCAGATAGAAATAGAGGGAGGTTATTTAAAGATGCCTACAGTTTTTGATCGGGTGAAGAAGATAGTTGTGGAGCAGTTAGGCGTGGAAGACGCGGAGGTGGTGCCCTCAGCTAGCTTTGTTGATGATTTAGGCGCTGATTCGCTGGACCTGGTGGAGCTGGTAATGTCGCTGGAGGAGGAGTTCAGCAAGGAAGGCCATAAGGTTGAGATACCGGATGAGGATGCGGAAAAGATATTAACCGTTCAGGATGCTGTTGATTATGTTCATGACCACGGCATCAAGGATTAGCCGTTAGGGGAGTTATATACCGCCTTAAAGATAGCTTTTGTATCTTTTTAGCTTTTAATAGGGGAATCTATCCCCCTTTATCCCCTCTTTGGGGGTGTCTTGCCTCCCATACCCACCCGCCCGAAATGGGCTTTGCCCCTCTTACGAAAGAGACTTAGATGATTGAGATTGTCCGAGCTGAGGAACGTCACGTATCCGATATAGATAAATTGTTTCTGGAATTCATACTTTTCCATCAGGATATTGACCCCATTTTCACGCCGCGCGATGACGCAGTGCCCGGTTTTGAAGAGGAGCTGGTGCGCCGGCTTATGAAGTCGCCAGGCGGTCTTGTGCTGGTGGCGTTGGACGGAGAGCAGGTTGTCGGCTACTCCTTATCAGAAATAGAGGAGCCTCCAAAAGGATTAAAGCGCGATAAGTATGGATATGTTCATAATATCGCAGTCACCGCAGGCTATCGCCGCAGGGGCGTTGCCGAAAAAATGCTCGGCGAGATTTTAAAGTGGTTTCAGTCAAAGAACGTTGAGCGCGTTGAGCTTGAGATTACTACAAGGAATCAGGTGGCTTATTCGTTCTGGGGAAAACAGGGGTTCACGGAATACATGCGTAAGTTATATCGGCGAATTTAACCAGCCGGTTTCACAATTGCTAAACCCCCTGGATTTCAAACTGACCCGCTACCCTCTTTGGGGGTCTCTTGCTTCCCATACCCACCCGCTCGATATGGGCTAAAGTTTCTATTGGGGTGTCCTTTGTATGGTATCAATGATAATCAGGTGCGCGCATTCAAAAATTTATCCACAATATTATCTACTATGGCTCTGTCTGGCTTATAAAAATCAAATAATCCGAATAAGCCTGTCGCAATCCGATACACATGGTCTTTAATTTTAGGCATTATATCTACCACTCGTAATTCTAAATAATTGTCATATTTCTCTTCTGCACACTTTCGAGCGTGCACAAAAGGCATTCTGCTGGGGTCGGCAACTCTTAATTCTCTGCCTTTAAGTCCTTCGTAGGATAAAGTTAACTTTGTCTTATCGCTTTGCTTCAAGCCCAACTCAGTGCATAAGTTCGAGGTATAGCAGAATATTTCTGAAATTCTCCATATCGCAACGTCAAACCACAGCCATTTATGGTCCTTTGATAATCCCTCCGGATGAGTGACATCTTCTTGGTGAGTTCGTGCAAAGAAAAAATGCCCGCGATTATTCATTGCCCAATAGTCGAACTCATCACCCCTATCACTTATGATAGACCTTTTACCTTTTATGACAGCCCTAATACCATCAGCAAGAGAAACAGGTCTATCTTCGGGTTTTGACAGCACGACTCCAATAGGCCACCCCGTATTGTGACACTCGCTTTTTGTAGCTATCTCAAGAAGGGCAGCATTGCCAATTTTGTCAAGACCATAGGGGACTTGAATTATAAATTTGAAAAACCCTTCAGTAAATCCTGCTGATGTTATTTCGCTCATAGCGTTATCATTCTCATTTTTAACCCACGCAAAGAAATACCTTTCTGCTTCCTCCTCCTTTTCTGATGCCGCCGGTTCCTTCTTAATGCTAACGGGTTTCTTAGACTCCTTCGCCATCTCTGCTATCTTGGTCTCTTCTTCCTCGACACCCTCAGTTGGCCTTTTTGCCTCTATTTCTTGGCTAGCTTTTATGCATTCCCTTATCAATTGTCTCCATTCAGAAGGGGCTTTGACTGTTAACGTCCTTGCGCCTTCAGCCCTTATATATATTTGGCCTGATTCAAGAATAACTTCTTCGCTTACTGGAGAGACACAATCTTTGGTGCAAACAAACGGATAATCTGGAAAGCGGCCGATACTTATTATTGGGTATATAACACCTTTGGAAGACGGTTCCTTATAGATTGTAATCTTTATTCTATCTTGCCCTATCAAGTATTTTTCTACATGTTGGCATAACCTTGTAACTTCATAGGACGCTGTGATTTCGTCTGTAATTGCTGGGTCAGGTTCATGGCTCTTATCAGGCCTTTCTCTGAAACCAATGATTATCAACCCGCCTCCTGAATTCGCAAATCCTAGCACATGTTTCACTAGTTTTGCAGCAAAATCAGTCTGCTCATCAAACTTAACTGCGGACTTATATTCTGTGTCCTTTGCTTCTGCGGGGTAATCTAATTTATCCTTTAGATACCCGTGTAATCTTTCTAACATAGGTATATCCTACCCTTATTATACCACCACTTTACTTAACAACCCCTCCAAAACCCCCTTCCATCCCTTCACTCTCTTGTAGCTCACCCTTATCTGCGTCCGGCTCACCGCTATGCCCTCTCCCAAAAGCGCCTCCAGCTTCGGCTTATCAAACTGCATGCCCCCAAATAATCTAATGACAATCTGCTTATCCTCGGTGGTGATGGACTCAATGCCCGCCTTTGCCGCCAGGAGCTTAATCCTGACCGCATAGAGCAGGTTTTTCACCTCAGCCGGCAGGGCGCCGAACCTATCGCTGAATTCCTGAGCTAAAGCCTCTATCTGCTCCAATTTGTCCAGCTTGGCCAGGCTCTGGTAGAGGTTAAGGCGGGTGTCGACATCAGCCACATATTCATCGGGGATATAGGCTTTCAGGGGCAGGTCGAGGCTGGGGGGTGGTAGAGGAGAGGGTCTTGATTCTTTGGGGATGCCGGCCTGCTTTGCCTTTTGCGATTCCACCGCCTCGGCCAGCAAACGGCAGTAGAGGCTGAAACCCACGGCGCTGATGTGCCCGCTCTGCCTTGGTCCCAAAAGCGTCCCCGCTCCCCTGATTTCCAGGTCTTTCAAGGCAAGGCCGAAGCCGGCGCCGAGCTCGGTGGCTTCAAAGATGGTCTTTAAGCGCTTCTCGGCGGTTGGGGTCAGCTGTTTGCCCTTATCGTAGAGGAAGTAGGCGTGGGCCAGATTGGCGCCCCGCCCCACTCTGCCCCTCAGCTGGTAGAGCTGGGTCAGCCCGAACCGGTCGGCGCGGTTGACAATCAGGGTATTGACGTTGGGCATATCCAGCCCCGACTCAATGATGGTGGTGCAGACTAAAATATCGCTCTCGCCTCTAGCAAAGTCGGTCATCACCTTCTCCAGCTCCGTCTCCGGCATCCGGCCGTGGGCGATGGCGATTCTGGCCTCCGGTACCAATGATTGCAGCTTATCGGCGACATAGTCTATGCTCTGCACCCGGTTGTGGACGAAGAAGACCTGCCCGTTGCGCTCCAGCTCTCTCAAGACAGCCTCCCGCATCAGCCTTTCGTCGTACTGAGCGACATAGGTCTTGATGGGCAGGCGCTGCTCCGGGGGCGTCTCCATGGTGCTCATGTCCCTCACCCCCACCAGCGACATATGCAGGGTGCGGGGGATGGGGGTGGCGCTTAAGGTGAGGACATCCACCTCCCGTCTCAATTTTTTGAGGTGCTCCTTGTGGGCGACGCCGAAGCGCTGTTCCTCATCAATGATTAGAAGCCCCAGGTTTTTGAAGGCCACGTCTTTTTGCAAGAGGCGGTGGGTGCCGATGCAGATATCCACGCTGCCGTTAGCCAGCCCCTCCAGGATAGCCCCCTGCTCCTTCGGTGTTTTAAATCGGCTCAAGACCTCGATTCTCATCGGGAAGGCTTCCAGCCTTTCTTTGAAGGTGGCGAAGTGTTGCTGGGCGAGGACGGTGGTCGGCACCAGCACCGCCACCTGCTTACCGTCCATCACCGCCTTGAAAGCGGCGCGGATGGCGACCTCGGTCTTGCCGTAGCCCACATCGCCGCAGACCAGGCGGTCCATAGGCTTGGCTTTCTCCATGTCCCCTTTCACCTGCTCCTGCACCTCCATCTGGTCGGGGGTCTCCACATAGGGGAAGGAAGCCTCCAGCTCCTGCTGCCAGACGGTATCCCGGGAGAAGGTGAAGCCGGGGACGACCTCCCTGGCGGCGTAGAGGGCCAGCAGCTCCTGGGCGATATCCTCCACCGATTCCCTCACCTTTTGCTTGGTCCGGCTCCACTCCTGGGTGCCCAGCCGGGAGAGTGTCGGCGGCTGTTCCCCGCCGCCTATGTAGCGGTTGACGCGGTCTATCTGGTCGGTGGGGACATAGAGGGTATCGCCGGCGGCATATTGCAAAACCAGGTATTCCTTCTGGCTTTCATTACTGCTCATCCTGGTGACGCCGGCAAACTTGGCGATGCCGTGCTCGACATGCACCACGTAATCGCCGGGGGCTAGCTCGATGAGGAACTGGTGGTGGGGCACCGGCCTTCTCTTGACCAGGCGCCTCTGCTTGAGAAAGCCGAAGATTTCGGCATCGGTGAAAAGATGGGTCTCATTATTCATCACCCAGCCCTCGGCCAGGAGCCCCTGGACTAAGGTCAGCGAACCGGGCGGGGGTATCTCTTCTATCTCGGTAACCGCTGAAGCCATGATATCTTCCTGTTCCAAAAGCTCGGAGAGGCGGCTGGCCTGGTGGCTGACCATTATCAGCCGCCGCTGTTGCTTTAATAACTGCTTTGCCTTCTTAATAAATGCCGGCAGTTGTGCGGCGTAGCCGGGGGCAGTGGTGAAGTTCAGCTGTTGGGCTGGCTCTTCCTGTCCGATACCCCAGGCGGTGAGATTGAGACGTTTTTTCTGCCTTACCTTTGGCTCCAGCTCCGGCCAGGTGAAGTAGGGGCGGGGGAAGTTAAGCGGCAACTCTCCTCGTTCCAGCTTCTCGGCTCTTAAGTCGTTGGCCTGGCTGTCCAGCTCCTCCATCGTCTGCTGGATATTCGGCTCTTCATCGAGCACCAGCAGGCAGTCCGGGGGCAGGAAGTCCAGCAGGCTGTCGGTGTTAAACAGGGGGGCATAGAAGGGCAGGTTGGGCGGGTTTTGCTTATCGGCCAGCATAGCCAGCTCCTGCCCGATTTCAGCGTTGCCCGCTGGCGGCCTGACGCTATTTACTATTTGCTCCAGCTCTTCCTGGCTGCTCATCAGCGGGGCCAGCAGTTCCGTGGCTGGACAGATAGCTATTGATGGTATCGGGTTTGCTGAGCGCTGGCTGGCCGGGTCGAAGAGGCGGAGGCTGTCGATGGTATTGCCCAGGAACTCGAGACGGGCGGGGAGGTCGCTGGTGGGGGGGTAGATATCTATAATGCCGCCGCGGTGGGCTATCGTCCCCGGCACCTCCACGGTGTTTTCCAGCCGGTAGCCCATAGCCTGCCATTTCTTTAGCAGTTGAAAGGGCTCAATATTCATTCCCCGTTCTACCTTGTGGCAGGCGGCGGCGAAAAGGCGGTAGGGCGTTGTCTTTGCCGTCAAAGCCGGGGCGGAGGCAACCACCAGGGGAGGGCTTGCCTCTCCGTTTAGGCCAGCCAGTGCCGCCAGCACCGGCACCCTTTCCGGCTCTTGTTGGTCTGAAGGGAGGCGTTGGTAGGGGAGGGCATCGGGTTCGGGGAAGAGCTTTATCTGGCCGGCCTGGCTCCAGGTTACCAGTTGTTCATAGAGCTTGCCGCATTTTTCCGGCTGTGCCGTAACCACCACCATAGGTAGATTCAGGGATTGGTACAGGGCGGCGATGAGGTAGGGCTTGGCCGCTTCCAGCACCACGGCCCTGGTGTTACCGTTCTGTTGCTTTAGCTCGGCTACCAGTTGGCGGTAGGCGGGCATTTCCTCGATGAGATGCAGTAGTCGGTTTAGTTTCAATTTCATCCTCTCCAAACGCCGCTAGGGCTAGCCGAAACGGCCTAGCCCTCAAATAAGATTCTAGCACAGTTTTGGTTTTATTTCCCACCCTGGTCTCGCGTCCCACCCAGCCCGCCCAAAAGGGTTTTACCCTCTTAAACTTTCCTGCTTTGCCTCTCCACCCCACCCTATTGTGACTCAGCTTTAACTTCCCACCCAGCCCGCCCAAAAGGGGTGAGACCTCTCTCTAATTTTCCTTCATCCCCTTATCCCCCCTTGTTGGGGTGCTGTAATAGGGGTGTCAACCCCTGTAGGGAGGGTGGGTGGGTAGCAAAAACTAAGAGGGGTAAAAATCCTTGGTGGAATATTAGCTCTTGACGGCAGTAAGATTATGGTTTAAATTATAACCTACCGCTATCGGTACTTTTAAGAGCATGCTGTATCATTGGATAATAGCTGGCGGTCTGATTAGCTTCGTGCTTAATATTTTCTTAAATATCTGGGCACTGAAGAGACCGCGTAGTGATAGCAAGCTGCCCCAGCCGGCGCCTCTGGTCTCTATCCTCATCCCGACCAGGGACGAAGAGGACAATATCGAGGCTTGCCTGAAATCCCTGCAGAACCAGGACTACCCCAATTTTGAGATTTTGGTGCTGGATGATAGCCGCAGCGATGATACCTTTAACATTGTGCAGCGGATAGCCGCGGCGGACGAGCGCATCAGTCTGTTCCGCTCGGAGCCGCTCCCCGAAGGCTGGGTGGGCAAGCCCTTCGGCTGCTACCAGCTTGCCCGGAAAGCCAGAGGCTCCTGGCTATTATTTGTTGATGCCGATACCGTGCATGCTCCCCATATGCTGCGCAGCGTGCTGGCCATGGCCCTAAAATTAAAACCAGGCATGCTCTCCGGGTTCCCCCGCCAGCTGGCTAGCTCCTGGCCGCAGAAGATAGCCATCCCGGTAATATACTTCGTCATTATGAGCTGGTTTCCGCTCTGGTGGCTGCAGCGCTCCCGAAAACCGAAGCCCTCGCTGGCTATCGGGCAGTTTCTCCTCTTCCCCAAAGAGGCATACTGGCGGATTGGCGGGCACAAGGCGGTGAAGTCCCGGATTCTGGAGGATGTCTGGCTTGGCGTTGAGATAACCCGTCACGGCTGGCGGCATATCGCCCTTGACCTTTCCCCGGTGGTTTCCTGCAATATGTACCGCAACCTGGGAGCCATGTGGGAAGGGTTCGTCAGGTGGCTATATTCGGTGGCGGCGCTTTCCCGGGTGGCCCTTGTTTTGATGATTGCCGCCGGCTACCTTTTCTTTCTGGCCCCGTTCTACTGGCTCTGGAGGGAGTTGTTTGTTGTCTCCGCTCCCACCGGCTGGGGGGCTATCCTTGTCCTCCAGGTGGCCTTGATAGTAGCTATGCGCTGGCTGGTAGATGGGCGTTTCAAAAGCTCGCTTATTTCCACTCTCCTGCACCCGCTTGGCTTCTCATTCCTGGTGCTGATCAGCCTCTATGGCTTCTCGCGGCAGGTGGTTGGCGCTGGCGTCCGCTGGAAGAATCGGCTCTACAGCGAAGCATCGGCGGCAAAGTAGGACTCAAGCCGGCGCTTGCTTCCCCTCTCCTTGTCCAGCATCCCCCAGCTTGCTATAATGTAGCCAATCTAGTTTGAGGCTGGCCAAGATGGAAAAGTCCTCGGCACTTTATCACCGAATAGTGGCTAAGTTCGGCACCAGCCTGCTTACCGGCGGCGGCGACCGTCTCGACCGGGAGGTAATGTCGAGCCTGGTGGGGCAGATAGGGCAGCTGCATAAGCAGGGGCGGGAGGTGGTTATAGTCTCCTCCGGGGCTATAGCCGCGGGCAGGCATATGCTGGGGCTGGCCAAGCAGATGAAGGGCATCCCCTTCCGGCAGGTGCTGGCTTCGGTGGGACAGCACCGCCTGATGAACCTCTACGAACAGCTTTTCAGCCAGTATAATATCACCGTGGCTCAGGCGTTGCTGGCCAAGACCGACCTCCTCAACCGGGCGGGCTACCTCAATGCCCGCAATACCCTGCTGGCCCTGCTGGAGCTGAAGGTTTTATGCATCGTCAACGAGAACGACGTGGTGGCGGTGGATGAGATTCAGGAGGCGGTATTCGGCGATAATGATAATCTTTCGGCGATGGTGGCTAATCTTATCGATGCCGACCTGCTGCTCCTCCTTACCGATATCGGCGGGCTTTATACGGCCGACCCCCACCGCGACCCCGATGCCAGGCTCATTCCCCAGGTGGAGGTGATAGATTCCAAGATTGAGCGCCTGGCGGCGGACACCCCGGGGCGGCTGGGGGCGGGGGGTATGATTACCAAGGTAGGTGCCGCCAAGCTGGCTACATCTTTCGGGGTGACGGTGGTCATCGCCGACGGCAGGGAGAAGGATGTTATTTTAAGGCTGGCGGACGGTGAGCCTATCGGCACCCGTTTCCTACCGTCTGCCAGCAAGCTGGAGAGCCGCCGGCGCTGGATGCTCAGCGGTCTTTCCACCAAGGGCAGGCTGGTGGTAGATTCCGGGGCCGCCCTGGCGCTAAAAAAGGAGAAGCGAAGCCTGCTGGCCGCCGGCATAAAGGATATTGAGGGCAATTTTCAGCGCGGTGACATTGTCAATATCTGTGACCCCGAGGGGGCCCGGCTTGGCTGTGGCATCACCAACTACAGCTCGGCAGATATCAAGGTTATCAAGGGGGCGCACTCCGGGAAGATTGCCACTCTTCTCGGTTATGACTACGGTTCGGAGGTGGTGCACCGGAATAACCTGGTGGTGGTCTAGAAAGCGAGGCTAGAGTTAAACATGGGCAAACTTGTCGGTATAGGCAAACTCTATGCTCCGGGGGGCGACCAAACCGGAGTCGGTATTAAATACCGCTTCTATGTTGAGTCGGCAGCCGGCTGGCGGGGTGAGTTAATCCTCAGGGAATACCGGCGCTTCAGCGACGGCGATGGCTATGTGATTGAGCTGGAGGATGGGCGCAGAGGCGATTGTTATGTCCGCAAGATGGTCAACCGGGTGATTGCTAACGTTCCCCCCACCTTCAGCTACTATTTCCGGGGGAGCGGGCGGCTCACCAAGCCAAAGAAGTAATGACGGGGAGGAGGCTAAAATGAAAGGGACACCAACACAGAAACAGGGGAACGTTGCTAGACAAAACAAAAACGGAACACGAGATAAGTCTGGTGATGGAGCAGAGCTTCCCAAATATACCCCGCCTAAAAAGAAGTGACTAGACTTATGGAACAAGTAGCACTTTTGGAGCAAAGCCCCCTTAAAGGAGCAGGGGGAAACAAAAAATAGGGAGGTTTTGTCTCCGAGGGGGTTAACAGGTCTCACTTCCCACCCACCCGCCCTCATAGGCTTCGCCTCTAAAACACCCTGATTTATTGGGGTTTTGTGATAGGGGCACCAGCCCCTGTAGGGTGGGCTGGGTGGGACGCAAGACACAGGTTAAAAAGGGGGTGAGGCAGAGTGAAATCGGCAATCAAAGAACTGGAAGAAAAGGCTAAAGCGGCCAAGGCGGCTTCGCGCCGCATGGCTTACCTCTCGGCTGAGGTCAAGAACAAAGCTTTGCATAATATCTCAAGCGAGCTATTAGCCAGGCAGGAAGAAATACTGGCGGCTAACCAGATTGACTACCACCAGGCCCATACCTCGGGGATGAACGCCGCCCTGCTGGACAGGCTTATGCTATCCCCGGAACGCCTTAAAGGCATGGCCAACGACGTGCTGGCGGTGGCGGCGTTACCCGACCCGGTGGGCGAGGTCTTCGATGAGCGCACCATGCCCAACGGCCTGCAATTGAGCCGAAAGCGGGTGCCGCTGGGGGTGATTGGCGCCATCTACGAGAGCCGACCCAACGTTACCATAGACATCTCCGCCCTCTGCTTAAAATCGGGCAACGCCATTATATTGAGGGGGGGCAAGGAAGCCGTCCATTCCAATAGCGCCCTGGCTAAGGTAGTCCAGGAAGCGGCAACCAAAGCCGGCGTCCCCGAAGGGGCGGTGCAGTTCATTGAAAATACCGAGCGGGCGCTGGTCGACGAGATGCTTAAATTACGCCAGTATATCGACCTGGTCGTTCCCCGGGGTGGTGCCGGTCTGATAAAGCTGGTCAGAGATAATGCCGCCATGCCGGTGGTGGCCGGTGGCATCGGCGTCTGCCATACCTATGTCGATAAAAGCGCCGATGTCGATAAAGCGGTGGCTATCGCCTTTAACGCCAAGGTTCAGCGCCCCACCGTCTGCAATGCCCTGGACACCATCTTGGTCCACGCCGATATCGCTAAGCGCTACCTGCCCCTGGCGGCGGCGGAGCTGGCTAAGGCCGGCGTGGAGATGCACTGCGATGAGCGGGCGATGGCTATCTTAAAAGCCCAGCCCTCTTTGAAGCTCAAAGCGGCCACCGATGAAGACTGGGGCAAAGAGTTCCTGTCGCTGGTGGCGGCGGTCAGGGTGGTGGACTCGCTGGACGAGGCGCTGGAGCACATCGAGCGCTACGGCTCGGGGCACTCCGAGGCGATTATCACCGAGGAAGATAGCGCCGCCACGCGCTTCCTCAACGAGGTGGATGCCGCCTGCGTCTATGTCAATGCCAGCACCCGTTTTACCGATGGCGCTCAGTTCGGGCTGGGGGCGGAGGTGGGCATAAGCACCCAGAAATTCCATGCCCGAGGCCCGCTTGGGGTGAGGGAGCTGACCAGCTATAAGTGGATTATCCTGGGTAGCGGGCAGGTAAGGCCTTAAAGCGGCTATAGCTTCTCTAGGGCAGCCTTTTGAACCTCAAAAAGCTGGTTGATGCCCTTTTCCGCCAGGGAGAGCATGGAATCGATGGTCTTGCGGGGGAAGGGCTTGCCCTCGGCGGTGCCCTGGACCTCGACAAAATCACCCTGGCTGGTCATTACCACGTTAAAGTCGACGGCGGCGTTGCAGTCTTCGTCATAGCACAGGTCTAGCATCTGGTAATCGTGGACGATGCCGACGCTGGTGGCGGCTACGGCGCTCTTTAGGGGGATAGACGATATTATGCCCATGTTGGCCATGGTCTGCAGCGCCTGGTTGAGGGCGACATAGGCGCCGGTGATGGCGGCGGTGCGGGTGCCGCCGTCTGCCTGCAGCACATCGCAGTCTATGATTAGAGTCCTTTCCCCGAGGTCGGCGAGGTCGGTTACCGCCCGCAGCGAGCGCCCGATGATGCGCTGGATTTCCTGGCTCCTGCCGGCAACCCTGCCCAGTGCTGCTTCGCGGGGGCTGCGGGTGACGGTGGAGCGGGGCAGCATGCCGTATTCAGCGGTAATCCAGCCCCCGCCCCCTCCCCTCAAGAAGGATGGCACCTTCTCATCAACGCTGACCGAGCACAGCACCCTGGTCTTTCCCAGCTCAATCAGCGCCGAGCCTTCGGCAAAGCTCTGGAAACCGGGGGTTATCTTTGCCGCTCTTAGTTCATCGTGGGCACGCCCGTCAGCCCTTTTCATAGGTAGTGTCTCCGTTTAGAGGTATGTCAGAGTATATCATTGATGGCTGGCATTGGCAATCCTCCCCGCCCCTTTTTTAACCTGAGTCTTTCGTCCCACCCAGCCCGCCCAAAAGGGGCTGGTGCCCCTCTCACAACACCCCCAAAGATTAAGGGGGGCAAAGCCTTGTAGGGTGGGTTTGGGTGGGTAGAAAAACAACCGCTAACAAGGGAAGGGCTTTGACCTGCATATGTACTGCTGATAGAATGACCACATGAACATTACCCCTAAAATTACCAGCTTAATAGACGAAATCAAGAACGATAAGACTCATGGCGCCAGCCAGCTGGCCCGGCAGGCGGTGAATGTTTTAAAGACTGCCGCCGAGCGCAGTCAGGCGGAAAGCGTTGATGAGTTTTTAATGGAGCTAAAAGGGGTGGGGGAGGGGCTGATGGCCGCCCGTCCGGCGATGGCGCCCATTTCCAATATCACCAGCCGTTTTTGGGACGCCATGTCCCCGGTTTCGCCGAACGAGGGCCTGGAGGCGGTTAGGAGCTTTGCCCTGGCTAAGGCTGATGAATTAGCCGAGGCTTCACTAAAGGCTATAGCCCGGATTGCCGGTTACGGCGCCGAGTTGCTCGCTGGCGGCGACAGGATAATGACTCATAGCTATAGCTCGACGGTGGTGGCGGCATTAAAAAAAGCATTTAGCCAGGGTAAGGGCATTGAGGTAATCGTTACCCGCTCCGGCGGCAGCGGTCAAAGGACTGCCAAAGAGCTGGAGAGTCATGGGCTGGAGGTTACCTTTATCGACGATGCCGCCATCGGGGTGTATATATCGGGGGCGGACAAGGCGATAATTGGCGCCGACAGGGTCTGCGCCGACGGCGGTATCGTAAACGGCGTAGGCAGCTACCAGCTAGCCCTGGCTGCCCAAAAAGCCGGCGTCCCCCTTTATGTTTTAGCTGAGACGCTCAAGTTTGACCCCCTAGGTAAGAGCGGACAGGTTGATTTGGAGGAGCGGGAGCCGTCCGAGGTTGTTAAAGCGGGAAAGCTGCCGCCTCGGGTCAGGGTTAAAAACCCCCACTTTGACATTACCCCTCTGGAGCTGGTCGGCGGGGTAGTTACCGAGGACGGGCTGCTCCAACCGCCAGAAGTTATCGCTTATATGGAAAGGCTACTGGTTTAGGTAATCCTGTATCTTGGGCGAATCGAACCACAGACCGGCGATATATAGGTCTTCGTGGTATATGTTTTCCCAGCCGATTCTTTGCAGTAGATAGTGAGGAGAAGTGCCGGTATCTTCGAAGTAAAAGGCGACGGTAACGCCCTCCGGCTCATCGCTGAAGTCGGCTGTGTAGGTAACGATGATGTAGCCCGATGCCTCTCCCATCTCCAAGAATTCCTTGCTTATGTAGTCGCCGACGATATCTTTTAGTGTTTGGCAGACTTCGTCGAATTCGCCCTCGGTCAACAGGCTCCTGTCTTCGGGAACGAAGTACCCCAGATAGGTCTCATAATCGCCGTCGTTTATGGCCCGCAGGGCGCCCTCCGTGATTTGGTCTACCGTCGTACTGGTGCAGGCGGAGGCGCCGACTGCGACCATGAGCAGTATGAGGACGGCGCAGGCTACCTTGACTATTGACTTTTTCATCTTTACCTCCTTTTAAATTATAGTACCCGGGCCAGTGTCTCCTTGAGCTCGGGCACGGTCGGGTAATCATTTATATCCTGGGGGGCTATCCACCTTGCCTCTTTGTGTTCCCAGTCAATCTTGATTTTGTCCCTGTCCTTTATCCGGAATAGATAGGGGTGGACTATCCACCTGACGCCCAGCTCTTTATCTTCAATGGCTAAGGGTTTGCCTTTTCTTACCAGTTTCACCTCTTCACCGGAGAGGCTGGTTTCTTCGGCTATCTCGGTCAGGGCTTGCTCGTCGGCGGTGGTCTCTATATAGCCGCTGACCCCGGCCCACCTTCCCTGGTAGCTGCCGACCTGCTGGCTGCGGCGCAGAAGCAGTATCTGGTTCTCCGATTCAAGGAAGCAGGTAACCACCTTTTTCTCCTGGAGGTTATTTATCTTACCTTACCCCCTCAAGTTTTGCGTCCCGCCCAGCCCGCCCTAAATAGGCTTCGCCTCTAGAACTCTCTTTGCCCCCCCAATAGGGGATATTAGCCCTTCTTGGGTGGGAAGTAAACCTTATTTTAAGCTCAAAAGGTACTCTTTCAGCCAGTTTAAGGCCGCTTCGGCGGCGCTCTGTTTATTCTGCTCCCGGTCTCCGGTGAAGAGGTGCTTCTGGCTGGAGGTCCTTTCCCGGTGAGACAAGCCGATGTAGAAAAGCCCCGCCGCTTTTTCCGGGGTCGCCCCGCCGGGCCCGGCAATGCCGGTATCGGCCAGGCATATATCGGCGGCCAGGAGGTTTTTACCCCCCTCTGCCATCTCTTCGGCTACCTGAGGGCTGACCGCGCCGTACTGGTTGATAGTATCCTCGCTCACGCCCACCACCTGGCTCTTGACCTCGTTGCTATAGGCGGTCACCGAGCCTTTGTAGTAGTCCGAGCTACCGGCGACATTGGTTATGCGGTGCGATACCAGTCCCCCGGTGGCTGATTCCACTACCCCCAGGGTCAGCCCCTTCTGGCGGAGCAGGTTGCCGATTTCTTGCTCCAGGTTCATATGAACCTTTCCATCAAGCCGTATATCGTCTCTTCGTCTACCCGGTCGCCGTTGTCGCTGAGTTTCTTGATGGCGTGCTCGGCGACGCTATGCTTGCGCAGGTTATCCATGTCATCCAGGCAGTCATATATGCCGACCCTTCTGCCCACCCTGAAGTTGTGCCTCTCTGCCGATGATAGGGACTGGAACCGAGCGATAGTATCCAGCATCCTCTCCTTGTCCTCAGGCAGCTTGCCCTCGACCTCCTGGAGCAGGTTGGTGATATGGTCGCTGACAAAGTAGGAGTGGCAGTCTAGGTTCTCGATGAGCAGTTTTTCCTCGACTACAATCTCCTCGTCTGTTGCCCGCACGAATTGGCCGCTCTTGACTTCATCGTGCAGGGGCATGCCTGGCTTGGTGGTCAGGGTCCTGACCCGGATAAATTCGGGGTCTATCTCGCTCAAGACGCGGGCGGTCTCGGTGGCATGCTCCCGCCACATCTTTTTCCCTCCCAGCCCCAGGACGACATATTCACACAGTGAGATGCCCGATTCTACTATCTTCTTACCGCCGACTATGTGCTCGGCGGCGGTAACTCCCTTGTCCATGTATTTAAGCAGTGGGTCGTAGCCCGATTCCAGCCCGATGTGCAGCCGGGAGAGCCCCGCCTTGTGGAGCGCTACCAGTTCCTCCAGTTTCTTTTTAGCCGCCGTCTTGGAGCGCCCATAGCTGGTCACCCGGGTGATAGTGGGCAGGGTCTGCTTTAGGAACTTCAGCACCTCGACCAGGTCGGGCGTTCTCATAATCAGGGTATTGGCGTCCTGGAGAAAGGCGCTGGTGCCGCCGTGGTAGAGCCAGAGGGCGACGTTGAAATAGATTTCATTCGGTGGGCCGTTGAGGACAGCCGCCGCCACCTCCTCCACCTTGTCCCCGTAGCCGGACTCCCAGGAGATTTTCTTCAGCTTGTCCTCTATCGCCTTGACGGTCAGTATCTCCTGCTTTATCTCCTCCACCGGCCTCAGCTCAAACCTTTTCCCCTTGTAGATATGACAGAACTTGCACCGGTTCCAGGGACAGTTCCTGGTTGCCCGGATGAGCAGTGAATTGGCCTCGCTTGGCGGCCTGATTGGTCCCAGTTCAAAAGACTCTGCCATCGCTTGCCTTTCCCTCTAGAGATAGCCGAGCACATACTGCTTGATGAAGTCAAAGTTATTCTTCACCTTTTCCCTGCCTACTACGATGTCCATGTGCCCGGGGAGCAGGTACTCAATGTCCAGCTTTGATAATCTCTCTATAGACTGCTTGAGTTGGCTGGCGTTGCCGCCGGGCAGGTCGACCCGCCCCGTGTTTTGATTAAAGATGACATCGCCGCAAATGAGGACTTTCTGGCTCGGGCAGTGAAAGCAGATGCTATCGGGGGAGTGCCCCGGGGAGGGGATAAGCTCGAATTCCACCTCTCCGGTGTTCAGCTTGTTGTCGTCAAAGAAGCTGTCCGGGGTAAACTCCACGGCGGGGAGACCGAAGAATCGGGACGTCTGGTTAACGGTCTTGTCCCAGGAATCTTTCTGGCTGGGGTGGAGGACTATCTTAGCCCCCGAGACCTTCTTGAAGGCTTCGTTTGCCCAGCAGTGGTCGCCGTGAAGGTGGGTATTGGTGATGACATCTATATCCTTGGGGTCAATGCCGTCCTGGCTCAAGTCCTGGAGCAGTTCGGGCAGGAATTGAGTGAGCCCGGTGTCAATGATAATGGTAGTCTTATCCTTAATGACATAGGTATTACAGTCCATCATTCCCTTTTCCGGGAAAAAGTATAGATTTTTGGTTAGCTTCATGCTATCATTACCTCTAACTAGTTCATTTGACCCGACAACCTTTAATTATAAAGCAACTACAGGCTAAAATAAAGCCAGGGGTTTATTTAATTAGCCATTAGTGGCACCAAGCAAGAAGGAGGTTCTATCATGGGAGTGCTGAGCGGTATTCTTATTATCCTTGCCTCACTTTGCGCCATTATGGGCATTCTCACTGCCTCGGAGGTGATTGAGCCCTTTAGGGAAGGGCTTGACCTGATATTCTGGTTCGGGATATCGGGCATTCTATTTGTAGCTACTATCGCCCTCGGCGTGAGCCGCGGCGAGTAATTTAGCTGGCTTAATTAAATAAACGGGTGTTTTAGCGAGCCCGGCATCGATGATAATGCTGGTCTTATCCTTAATGACATAGGTATTGCAGTCCATCATTCCTTAAAAGGAGGTTTTACCATGAAGGGTTTAGCTGTTTTGGCCGGTATTTTTGCTTTCCTTTGTATGGTGATGGGCATTATCACTTACTTTGGGCCGGGGTTTCTGGAGAGTATGCCGGCCAGTCTTGCTTTCTACGAATTTTGGTTCTGGATATCAGCCCTTCTCTTTTTAGCTACTATCGCCCTTGGCATGGGTGGTCGCAGCGAGTAATTTAGCCTGGCTTAATTAGATAGGCGGTTATGGTGTCTGTTTCGGGCAGAGGGGCTAAGATTTCAGTGCGGGTTTACCCCAATGCCGCCCGAAACGGGGTGGTCGGCTTTGCCGACGGTGTACTGCGGCTGAAGGTAGCCGCCGCCCCGGTTAAGGGCGAAGCTAACCGGGAGCTAATCGCTTTTCTCTCCAAGCTTTTAGGGGTGGAAAAGAGCGCCCTGACCATTATCAAGGGGCATACCTCAAGGAATAAGCTCCTGGCCGTTGACGGCTTGAATCCGGAGGAGGTTATCAAGCGGCTCCTGCCTGCTTAAAACCTCCCCCATTTTGAGCTGTCCTATTTCTTAGCCTTCTTCGCCTTCTTGCGCTTGTAGTAGCGCCACAGTATGATGCCCAGTATAGTTCCCCAGATGGGGATGAAGATTAACAGCCAGATACCTATAGTAGCCAGCACCTGCCCGGCGATGACCAGCCCTCGGGCGGCCGCTTTGAGCACTTCCAGCACGTTCCAGCCGACGCGTACCAGCGGCTTGGCGGTAACCTCAGGCTCCAGGGATACCGAAATCAGGCTGGTTGATGTGGTCCGCTCCAGGTATTGAATTCGTCCCTCTATTTGCTCTATCTCGGCGCGTATTCGGTTGAGGCTGTCATAGATGCTGAGGATGTCGTCCACGTCTACGGCCTGTTCCAGGAGGGCCAGGTATTGCTCTTCGGTGGCCTCGGCGTTTCGGAGCCTTGCCTGGAGGTCGATATACTCCTCGGTTACGTCCTGGCTATAGGTCCTCTCCGATTTTATCCTCACCGCCAGGTCTCCCAGTTGGGCCATCGCCGTTTCAAACTGGTCATCGGGCACCCGGAAAGAAATCCATCCCCTCATGTCCTCTTCCTCGCCCGAAATGTAGGAAGATACCACGTAGCCGCCAAGCCCAGCCGCCAGCTGGGCTATATCTTCTGAGGCCTGGACTACGTCTTCCACCACCAGCTCCATCTCCCCGCTGCGGACTATCATCCGCTCCTCGGTTGTGGGTAGGGTATCGTTGGTATATTCCACGCCCCCTCCGCCGCCTGGCGACATCACCCCCGGCGGCAGCAGTGCCCCTTCTTCCTGCATGTCCTGTGCCCCTCCGCAGGCAACCAGCCCCAGCGCTAATGCCACCAGCAGCAGTCCGATGAGCATCCTTTTCATAGTAGTGCCCTCCTCTTTATCGTCCCTTTTCTAATATACTATAACGTAGAGGCAATGAAAAGGTTAGGCTGGTTGATACAAAAAATGGTGGCTAGCGCAGAGCATCACGACTTACACTCCGCCTCTCTAGCCACCATTATAGTCTAATATTAGCCGCTAGCTAGGGGGCAACGACTATTATGTTATCGTAGGCAACCTCTGAGAAGGTGCCGGCAAGGGAGCGAACTCCCAGGCTGATATCACCAGCCGAGTAGGCGCTGTCGTAGACCTCGTCTAATAGATGTCCGTTAACCCAAAGGCTCAGGTAGTTGCCTACGCACTCAATGTGGACGAGGTTGTCCACGCCCCATCCCTGATTGATGTATGATGAGGTACTGAAGGCAAGGGTTGCCTCGCTTCCACCTGTCCACTTCTTTATCATGTAGTAACCATCGGCGCTAATGCAAAAGCTGTAATAATTACCCCACCCGTCGTCTCGAACGTCTATGATATGCCAGTTATCGTCGGTACCGGCAATAAGCCGGGTCTCTACTTCCAGGATGAAATCATCGAACCACTGATAGGCATAGGACCAGGTATAAAAACCAGCCGAGGTCAGGTTCATTACATGAAGCCGGCCTTGCCAGAAGAAAGCTTCACCATCGGCACCAGAGAAAACATCCCAGATACCGGTATCCACGGTGAAGTCGTCTTGGAACAAGACCGTTATGGCACTTACAAAGTGGGCGGTGACGCTCTCATTCGAGTTCATGGTAATGGAGGTGGTGGGGTTGCTGCCGGAGGCGCTACCGCTCCAGTGGTCGAAGTTGTAACCGCTGGCCGGGGTAGCCGTCAGCGTTACCACCGTCCCATCAACGTATTGTCCGCCGGAGGGGGAAACGGAACCGGTCCCCGCCGGGCTGACGTTGACGGTAAGGGTATACTCGGGGATGGCTTCAAAGAAAGCGGTGACGTTCTTGTTGGCGTCCATAACAATGGTGACACTGGGGTTGCTGCCGGAGGCGCTGCCGCTCCAGTAGGCGAAGTCGTAGCCGCTGGCCGGGGTGGCCGTCAGCGTTATCACCGTCCCATCGTCATACTGGCCGCCGGAGGGAGAGACAAAACCGCCTCCTGCCGGGCTGACATTGGTGATAAGGGTGTACGTCTGATCCCACGGGCAGCCGCCTATCCACATCAGGCTCAAACTGAGGAGTAAAACGAGGCTGGTAATCACGACAAGGTGGGTATGTTTCCGTTTTAGCATAAAACACCTCTCTTTACTTAGTGATTCTGCTGGCTTCTTGCCGTATTCTACCACAGGCTGTCAAGGTTTACTATAGGCTTAAGAAACCTAGACCGGGATACTTTCTTAATTCTCCACCGTTACCCAGAGCCTCTGGCCATCGGTGATGAATTCTATGGTTCCCTGCTCGGAGGTGAGGTATACATTCTCGGTTCCCAGCTCAGCCTCCAGCCTGGCCAAAACATCGCCGCTGGGGTGACCGAAGGGGTTTTCCCCCACCGAGATAACCGCCGCTAAAGGGTTAACCGCCGCCAGGAATTCGGGGGTGGTGGAGGTATATGAGCCGCTGTGGGCGACCTTGAGCACGGTGCTGGCCAGGTTGGCGGGGAGGGAAATTAGCTCAAACTCGGCCTCCTGCTCTATGTCGCCGGTGAGCAGGAAGCTCACCTGCCCGGCACTCAAGCGCAGTACCACGCTGTTATTGTTTAAATCGGAGCCGGTGCCGGCTAATAGCGACTCTGGCGGGTGGAGCACCTCTATTATTACCCCGTCGCCGAGGTCAATCTGCTGTCCGGCTTGAGCCAGGGTGTATTCAATATCATTTTCTTCAATCAGCTCAAGCCATTCCTGGTACAGGGGCGATGAGTCAGCTAAATCGGGATAGAGCACCTGCTCCACCTGGTATCTCTGCAAGACCTCCACCAGTCCGGTGAGGTGGTCGGAGTGGGGGTGGGATAGTATCACCAGCTCTATGGTCCTATCCCAGAAGGGCATCCTTTCGCCCAGCTCCAGGGTCAGGGCTTGGGGGCTGGGCCCGCCGTCAATCAAGACCTGCTGGCTGCCTCTTTGAATCAGGATGGCGTCGCCCTGACCGATGTTGAGGAAGCTTACGCGGAGCTCGTTATCGGGCACGGCCGCCGCGGCCAGCCAGACCAGAATAGCTATCACCAGCAGGGGTGGTATAACCCACCTCTTGGGCAATCGGGCAACGAGGTCGGTGGCTTTATCCGCCCCTGACTTCAGCCAGGCTCTGGCTCTAGACGCCCCATCGCCCAGCTTCTTCCGGCTGACGAGCCAGACGACGATAGCCAGGGCTGAATAGTAGACCGCTATCAGGGCGGTGTTGACCGAGCCGACCTCAACGGAGGATGTAGGGAGAGCGGCAAAGCCGCCTACTATCATCAGCATGTATGAGGTGAACAGCCAGGCCAGCCAGCCTATTGCCTGGGCGATAGGTAAGGCAAACAGCCCGACGAACCCGGCCAGAGCCCCGAGCATGATTATGGCGGGCAGCGCCGGCAGGGCGAGAAATGTAGCTAGAGGGCCGACCAGGGAAACGATGCCGAAGTAATGGGCGATGACCGGCCAGACGGCTATGGTGGCGGCCAGGGTCACGCTTAAAGTATCGGCGGTAATATTGGCTATCGAGGCTAATATCCCCTCCTCCCTGATAACAGCCTTGACCGCTCTTCTTCCCAGGCCCATCAGGGGAGGGGCGATGAAGATTAGGCCGGCCATGGCCAGGAAGCTCAACTGGAAAGAGGCGTCCCAGAGGATTTGGGGGTTGATGCCGACCATTACCGCCGCGGCAAAGGCAAGCGAGGTGACGGCGGTGCGCTGCCGTCCCAGAAGCTCGGCGGCGAGGAACAGGCTGGCCATAATTGCCCCCCTGATCACCGGCGTGTGGGCACCGGTAATCAGCACGTAGAGCCAGATTACGCCCAGCGCCAGCCAGATGTAAAGGTAGCGCCTTCTGCCGAAGAGCCAGATTCCGATGCTGAGCAGGATGCCGGCCATGATGCTTAGGTGCAGGCCGGAGATAGCCAGCAGGTGGGCGGTGCCGGTCTGGGCGAAGTCGTCTCTGACCTCGGTGGGGATATTATATCTGATGCCCAGGATAACGCCCTGGGCCAGCGACGCCTGCGGCTCGGGCAGGACCTCGGCTATGGTCTGGGAGAGGCTGTCTCGGAGCGAGTAGAGCCATGCCAGCGGCTCAAAGCCCTGGCCCGTTTCCAGAATTTCTATTTCGGGGTAGGTCATGGTGGAGTATATTCCCTGATGGGCCAGGTAGCCTTGATAATCAAAGTCATCGAGCTGGGGCGGCGTCTCCAGCCTTCCCGTTACCCGGAGGACATCGCCGTACTCATAGGCGGGATAGCGGGGCACGAAGAGAAGGGCATCGCCCGATAGCTCCTGCCACTCTTCCTCCTGCCATATTACGCTGGCTGATAAGCGGATATGAGTCACCTCGTCCCTGACCTCGGGGTCTTCACTAACTATGCCCCTGATTTCGACCTCCTGGCCGTTGTAGAACCGGAGGTGGCTCTCGTCCTGGGGAGGCAGGCTTGTCTGGTAGCAGAGGGCGCCGCCCAAAAAAGCGATAAGGCAGACGGCGGCTAGAATTATTACTTTTCGCTGGCGGGGGAGGAAAAAGAGGAAGGGGAGGGGGGCCAGCCCGATGAGAATGAGGGCCAGGGGCGGGGCGAACTTTGACCCCAGGTAGATACCAGCCACCCAGGCACCGCTTAGGTATATAAGCGCCAATATTCTTCCCTATAGTTTAGTCGGCTACGGTAACCAGGTCTCTAATCTGCTCGTAGAGGGAAGGCCCTATGCCCTCGACCTCGGTCAGCTCGGTGATGCTGGTAAAGCCCCCGTTTTCCTGGCGGTAGTCGATGATAGCCTGGGCGCGGCTGGGGCCGATGCCGGGCAGGGCCTCCAGTAGCCAGGCTTCAGCCCGGTTGAGGTCGATTCTCTGCGGCTGCTCGGCTTCGCCGGCCGTGGGGATGTAGATTTCCAAGCGCTCAAGGTCGGCGTTATCGGTGGTGCCGCCGGCGGCTCCAATCAGGTCTTCCAGGCTCACCCCCGATTCCAGGGGATACCAGCCGGAACTGTTTACGGCGCCGCCCAGGTAAATCTGCCCGCTTAGCTCAGGCGGCGGCGGCAGGGAGATCTCTATCGGCTGCTGCGGGCTGTACCTTTGCCAGGCTATTACGGCCCCGATAACGATAACGGCTATCAGTAGAACGATAATCAGCGTCCAGAATCGGTCAAGCTTGGCTGTTGCCATTTGGGGGGCCTCCTGAAAACTGGCTGTAGCCAGTATAGCACAAAAGGCGACAGGCAACAGTATATCCGCCGGCTTCTAAAAGGCTTTTAAGAGCCTCTGAGGGCAGTCCTTAACGCCTCTTCCGACTCAGGGGTGGTGACGGCTATTATCTGGTCTTCGGCTTTAAGGACGGTGCTGTCGGCGGGGACAAAGGGCTTCTTTTGCTCACGAATAATCAGCGAGAGGACACTCCCCTCTGGCAGCTTAAGCTCTTTTACCGCTTTACCTATGGTGGTTGAGTGGGGCGGGATTTTTATCTCCACAATCTCCAGCCCTTTGTCTTTGATATCCAACAGGTGCGTTATGGTGTGGGTCGGCACCTCTTCTTCTATGTGTTCCAGGATAATGTTGGTGCTGCTTACGGCATCATCAATGCCCAGTTCTTTGAAGATGGTCTCGTTCTTGGGGTTGTTGATGCGGGCTATAGTCCGGGGAACGTTGAATTTGTGCTTGGCTACCTGGCAGGCGACCAGGTTGTCTTCATCGTCACCGGTTACGGCGATGAACATGTCGGCTCGGCCGGTGCCCACTTCGGTCAGGGTAGTCACCTCGCAGCCATCGCCGCGGAGGCAAACGCTGCCCAGTTCGCCGCAGATGAACTCGGTCCTGGCGGCGTCCTTTTCCACCACCAATATCTCGTGCCCTTCATCCAGCAGGGCTCGGGCCAGGAAGTAGCCCACCCTGCCCCCGCCGATAATAATGATGTACATTATTTAGCCTCCTCCTCCGCTCCCAGTTTTTCCTTTAGCATCTGGGCAAATATGGTGGTCGGGCTGAAGGTCTCTATGCCCAGGGAGCCGAACAGCTCCCGGCGCAGGGGGTCATAGGTGCGGCAGAGCACCTTGGGCACATTGAAGATATGCTTGGCGATTTGAGCGGCCATGATATTGCGGTTGTCCCCCTGGGTTAAGGCGACAAAGGCATCGGCTTCCTCTATACCCGCTTTCTTGAGCGATTCCTCTTCAGTACCGTTGCCCACCAGCGCCGTGCCCCCGAACTCAGGAGGCAGTCGGCGGAAGCTATAGGCATCGAGGTCCAGGATAGTGACGCCGTGCCCTTCAATGTCCAGAAGTCCGGCCAGTCGAGACCCCACCCGTCCGCAGCCCATAATTACTACTTTCATAATATTAGCTCACTTGGCGGTATACTGGTGATATAGTATAACCTGGCAGGGGGCATTCTGCAGCACGTAAGGCACCACACTGCCCAGGTTGAACTGTCCGAAGCGCCTCTTGTAGATAACGCCCATCAGGATTAGGTCGGCCTCTCGTTCCACGGCTTCATCGACAATGGTCGGCCCCGCTTCACGGGCTTGAAGCAGGTCGGTCTCCAGCTCATAGTCTTCTTCTTCAGCCACGCCGGCTATATGGTCCAGTATGGCCTCAGCCTTTCTGATTTCAGGTTCAATCTCGGCGTTGATGGGCAGGGAGCGTTTGATGGTAATGACGTAAATCGCCCAGATTTTGCCCTTATTCTTCTTGCTCAGCTGGCAGGCTAACCTGGTCGCCTCGTCATCAGCCTGAGTGCCGGTTACCGGCAGCAGAATCTTGTTGAACTCCATTGCCCTCTATGCCGTTTATTATAGAGTAATTGGAATTATAACCCCCCAGCGGCAGTTCTACAATACCCCCTCCCCGGGCTTCTTGGGTACGTGGCTTAGAGGCAGGCCCGATTTCCAGCGGTAGATAGCGTAAGTGATTAAACCGACGGCCATCCAGACTATGCCTATCCAGCGACTGTAGGGCTGGGTAATTAATATGATAACCCATATCGTTGTCGTTGCCAATAGGCCGATGATGGCGCTTACCGGCAGTTCACGCCCCTTAATCCTGATGTTCCAGCGGAGCTTAAAAGGACGTTTCAGCTCCGGTTGCCTGACCCTCAGGCTGAGGATGGAGGCATGGGCGAACATAAAGGCTAGTAGCGAGCCGAAGGCATATAGTGCCCCCATGTTTGCAAAAGTATTAGTAGTGAAGAACCCCGGGGTCAAGATGATTAGGGCTATTATGCCGAAGACAATGATGGAAACATAGGGCGTCTTGAATCGTGGGTGCACCCGGCTTAAAGCCATCGGCTGCAACCTGTGGCCTCCCATTGAGAAAGCGAGTCTTGAGATGCCCATTAGCCCGGCATTGGTGGCAATGAGCAGGATAGTGCCCGCCAGTAAGGCTATCAGCGGCTTGAGAATCTCGGATAGCAGGGCTATAGGAAGCTTGGCGGCGATGCCGGCTACGGGGTCTCTAGCCCAGTCGGTGGCAAGCTCTTGGGGGGTCATCGCCGAAAGGCTGACCAGGGAAATGCCGGCGAAGATGACCAGGACGGCGACTATCATCATGATAAGTGCCCGGGGCACTCTTTTCTCCGGCTGTCTGGTTTCCTCCGCCATCTGAGACATAGTTTCAATGCCGGTATAGGCAATGGAGGCCAGGGCTATGCCAAAAATCAGATTCTCGGTAGAGGGCCAGTTATCGATGATGCGGTGAAACAGCACCGGTGGGTTGAAAAGCAGGATGAAACCTATGACCACTAGGGTAACCTGGGTGGTTATATCCAGTACCGCGGCGCCTATGTTTACCAGCGAGGTCTCCTTGACCCCGATGACGTTTATCATCATGAGCAGGAGAACTATGCCCATGGAGACGGCGGTACCCAGGATGGGCGATGCCTTGAACGGTTCCCAGAAGAAACCGAGGTAGGGGGGTATGGTATAGGCTGATATCGCGATGGTGACGATGTAGCTCAGCATTAACGCCCAGCCGGCAACGAAGCCGGCAACATCGTTAAAGCCGTGACGGGCGAAACTGGCCGAGCCGCCGGCTTCGGGCAGCATGGCGGTGCCTTCGGCGTAGGTAAGGGCGGTAAATATAAACAATATGCCGGCAATGCCCAGCACTATGGGGGTGGCGCCTAAGGCTATCAGGGCGACGATGCCCAGGGCGTAGTAAATAGAGGAGCCGACATTCCCGTAGCCGGCACTGAACAGTGCCGCTACCCCTAATACCCGTCTTAATCGGGGCCGCCTGATGCGGCGGGGACGGAAAATCTTGTCGCCGGGTTTGGGCCGATAGCTCTCTTGCATCTTTTTAATTTACCCGATTTTACCACTATATAGCATAGCCCACAATTTTGTGAATTTTATGCCTATAAAAGCTGCCTGTCAATCATTTTTATTGCTTGACAATCGCTTATCTCTTAAACTAAACTCATCTTGGAATCGATGTTAAATCGATATGGCAAATTTCCTTACTTCTACCCCCGGCTTTCTATCCCTTGTTATCCCTATATGTATCCCGGTATGCTTTCTATGGGCAAAGGAGGATTAGAGCGTGAGGTTTCCTTTTATTCCCCGTGAGGAGAAGTTTTTTGACCTTTTTCAAGATAGCGCCCGGAATGTGGTGACATCCGCTCACCGGCTTAAGGAGATGGTTGATACCTGGGAAGGCGTTGAGGAAAGAGTGGGTGAGATAACCGAGCTTGAGCACAAGGGGGACACAATCACCCATGATATTATAGCGCGGGTGCACCGCACCTTTGTCACCCCCTTTGACCGGGAGGACATAGTCCAGCTGGCCCATTCCCTGGATGACATCATCGATTTCATTCATGCCGCGGCTGATGCTATGTTCCTTTACAGGGTGGACCGCCCGGGGAAGAGGGCTCAGGAACTGGCTGACATCATCGTGCAGTCGACGGAGGAGGTGGAGAAGGTAATGCCCCGTTTGAGGAAGCGTATCGTCTTAAGCCAGGTCCTCAAACGGTGTGTGGAGATTAATCGGCTGGAAAATGTGGCCGATAGGGTGTACCGCTCGGCGATGGCGGAACTCTTTTCCGATTCTACCGATATGGCTCATATTATCAAGTGGCGTGAGATTTACGCGCATATGGAGAGTGCCACCGATAGGTGCGAGGATGTGGCTGATGTCCTTGAAGGGGTAGCCCTAAAGCATGCTTGATTCTTCCCTCTGGCTTCTTCTCCTTATTATTGCCTTCGCCATCGGCTTTGGTGTGGTCAACGGCTTTAACGATGCCGCCAATGCCATCGCCGCTGCCATTGGCACCCGTTCCATTTCCCCCCGCAATGCGGTAATAATGGCCGCTTTCGTTAATTTTGCCGGCGCCGCCACCGGTCTGGAGGTAGCCCGTACTATCGGCAAGGGGATTCTAGCCCCGGAGGCAATAACCTATCTGACGGTGATTGCCGGTTTAGCCGCGGTTATTGTCTGGGGGACTTTAGCCACCTACTGGGGCCTGCCCATAAGCGTAACCCATAGTTTTATTACCGGCTTGGCTGCCGCTGGGGCAGTGGCCGTGGGCATAGAGGCTATACAATGGGATGTCATGCAGAGGGTGCTATCGTCGGTGGTGGCGGCTCCCATCCTCGGCTTTATTGGCGGCTTTGCCGTCATGGTCATTCTTTTCTGGCTCTTCCGCCACAGCGCCCCCGCCCGAATGAGGGTTATTTTTAGCCGTTTGCAGTGGTTTACCACTGCCTTTTTAGCCTATAGCCACGGCAAGAACGATGGCCAGATGCCAATCGGCGTTATCACCATGGCGCTGGTCATTTATACCGGTCAAAGCGGCCTCTGGGATAATGTCCCCTTCTGGGTAGTCGTCGTATCAGCCTTATCCATAAGTGCCGGTACGGCTTTTGGCGGCTGGCGGGTTATTAAGACGTTGGGATTCAAGGTCACCGCCTTGCAACCGGTCCACGGCTTTGCCGCTAATTTATCAGCGGCGGCGGTTATTGAAGCAGCTTCGGTACTGGGCATCCCGGTGAGCACTACCCATTGTGTCAGTTCGGCTATCATGGGGATAGGGGCTACCAAGAGGTTTTCGGCGGTGCGCTGGGGGGTGGCTGGCAATATCGTGGCTGCCTGGATACTTACCTTCCCCATCTGCGGAGTGCTGGGCTATTTCTTTGCCTGGCTCTTGGGGATGGTATTCTAAACCGGTTTACAGGCTGATTTCCCGGGGGGTTACCCGGTGCTTCTCGGCGGTGATGATAGCCTCAATGGCCGATACCGCCCGCAAAATGTCGTCCTTTTTGTTTAGTATTACGTAGTCAAAGAGGGGTAACTGCTCTATCTCTGTCTCGGCCGTTTTCAGGCGCAGCTCCAGGTCGAAGTGCGATTCGGTGCGGCGCTCTTTGAGCCGGGCGGTAAGCTCTTCCATCGACGGGGGCATGATAAAGATAAATACCGCCTGGGGCAGCATTTTCTTAATGCTGGCCGCCCCCTGAATGTCAATCTTGATGAGCGTATCCTGCCCTGCCTCCAGGGCCTGCTTTACCGGCTCTTTGGGCACGCCGTACCAGTTACCGTAAACATTGGCCCATTCCAGCAGCTCTTCGTTTTTGAGCATCTGCTGAAAATCTTCCGTGGAGACGAAGTGGTAGGCAACATTGTTTTCTTCTTCAGCCCGCTGGGGGCGCGTGGTTACCGTGGTGATAAATTCAATCGGGTAGCCCGATTCTTTCAGTCGGCTTAAAACGGCGTCCTTCCCTGCCCCGGAGGGGCCGGAGAGGACTATAAGCAATTGCTTTGAACTGAGGTTGAACAGAGGTTCACTTTTAAGGCTCGTCTTTTTCATCGCCTAGTTCAGGTCTCAGCACTGACCCTCCTCGGACGGTTTGTGTTCTGCCAGTAATGGTTTCCGGAGCGAGGGCGGCCAGAATAATATGCCCGCTATCAGTGAAGATAACGGCCTTGGTTCTTCTACCGTTGGTCATATCGATTAGTTGCCCGTTCTTCTTACCCTGCTGGATGGTGCGCTTGGTGGGCGCAGAGTTTGGCGAGGCTATAGCAATAACTCTATTCATAGCTAGTATATTACCGAATCCAATGTGAATAAGCTCGGCGACCATTCTTAACACCTCTAGAAGATTACTTTATAGTGGTATCAGTCCAGACCTCTGGCGGGAGAGGGGAATACCTATTATTGGCGCTGTCCATCACCCCCTTCTCTTTTAAATTGCGGTGCTTACTATAATATACCCTCAGCGATAATTAGGCAATGGGTTTTATGGCTAAAACGGCTTGAATTTTTTAACATTTGGTGATATTCTATTTTTATGGATTGAGCATACATGAGCGAAGCTACCGACCAAGCATTGGGCTATCTCTAAAAAGAAGTGGTTTTGGGGATAGCCTTTTTAGTTTATCTAGTTAAGGAGTGAGCCGAAATTGTATAAGATTTTACTAAAGCAAGACCTGGCGCCCAGCATTCATCTTTTCAAAGTTGCGGCGCCGGCGGTGGCTAAGAAGGCCAGGGCGGGGCAGTTCGTCATGGTCAGGATTGACGAAAAAGGCGAGCGCATTCCGCTGACCATCGCCGACTTTGACCAGAAAGAGGGGAGTGTTACCATCGTCTTCATGGAGGTGGGCACCACCACCGCCCGGCTGGCTTCAATGGAGGCCGGCGAGGCTATAGCCGATTTTGTGGGGCCCCTGGGCCTGCCGGCGGAGATTAAGAAGTTCGGCACGGTGGCCTGCGTCGCCGGCGGGGTGGGAACGGCTGTGGTAGCCCCCATCACCCGGGCGTTAAAGCAAGCCGGCAATAAGATTATCTCCATCCTGGGGGCGCGGAGTAAAGATTTGCTCTTCTGGGAGAAGGAGCTGGGGGCTTTTAGTGACCAGCTAATCGTGACCACCGATGACGGCTCTTACGGGCGCAAGGGGGTGGTCACCGAGCCGCTAAAAGAGCTCCTTGAGTCCGGGGAAAAAATCGACCGGGTCATCGCCATCGGCCCCGTGGTCATGATGAAGTTCTGCTCTCTGACCACCCAGCCCTTCGGCGTTAAGACCATCGTCAGCCTGAACCCGATAATGGTCGACGGCACCGGAATGTGCGGCTGCTGCCGGGTATCGGTCGGCGGCGAGACCAAGTTCGCCTGCGTCGACGGCCCCGACTTCGACGGGCATGAGGTGGACTGGGAGCTGCTCCTTGCCCGCCAGACTATCTACCTTGATGAAGAGAAGTGTTCTTTTGAGCAGTGGCAGAAAAGTCATTCGTCTTGAAAGGTGAGAGTATATGGCTACGCTGAATCTTAACCGGGTGCCGATGCCCCGGCAGGACCCCAAGAAACGGGCTAAAAACTTTGACGAGGTCGCCTTAGGTTACAGCCTGGAGCAGGCCAAGGAAGAAGCCAGCCGCTGTATCCAGTGCCCCAAGCGCAATTGCGCCGCTGGCTGTCCGGTGGGGGTGGACATACCTGAGTTTATCAAGGCTATCAGCGATGGCGATATGCCGGAGGCGGTCAGGATACTCAAGAGCAAAAACGCCCTGCCCGGCATCTGCGGGCGGGTCTGTCCTCAGGAGACCCAGTGCGAGGCTACCTGTTCCTTGGCTAAGAAAGACGCCCCTATCGCCATCGGGCGCCTGGAGCGTTTCGTGGCTGACTGGGAGCGGGCTAACGCGGGGGCGGCTAAACCGGTAGACCCGCCTAAGCCGAAGGGTAAGCGGGTAGCGGTGGTCGGCTCGGGGCCGGCGGGGCTTACTGCGGCGGCTGATTTGGCTAAGCTGGGCCACAGCGTTACCCTCTTCGAGGCATTGCACGTGGCCGGCGGGGTGCTGATGTACGGCATCCCCGAGTTCAGGTTGCCCAAAGAGATTGTCCAGGCCGAGGTCGACTACGTCGTCTCTCTGGGGGTGAAGCTGGAGCTGGACGCGGTGGTGGGCAAGTTGGCCACGGTGGACGAACTGCTTAGTAACGGCTATCAGGCCGTTTTCTTAGGCACCGGCGCCGGCGCCCCCATGTTCATGAATATCCCCGGCGAGAACCTCAACGGCATCTATTCGGCGAACGAGTTCCTGACCAGGGTCAACCTGATGAAGGCTTACCGCTTTCCGGAATATGATACCCCGGTCAAGCTGGGGCGGAGGGTGGTGGTCATCGGCGGCGGCAACGTGGCCATGGACTCGGCCCGCTGCGCCCTCAGGCTGGGCGCCAATAAGGTCTATATCGTCTATCGCCGCTCCGAGGCGGAGATGCCCGCCCGCCGCGAGGAGGTGGAGAATGCCATGGAGGAGGGCATCGAGTTCAAGCTGCTGACCAACCCCAAGCAGATGCTGGGCGACGAGAAGAACTGGGTGGTGGGCATTGAGTGCTATGAGATGGAGCTGGGCGAGCCTGACGACAGCGGTCGTCGCCGCCCCATTGTCAAGGAGGGCAGCGAGTTCACCATCGATGTGGATATGGTAGTAGAAGCCCTGGGCACCCGCCCCAATCCCCTGGTCTCTTCCACTACCGAGGGTCTGGAGACGACCAAGTGGGGCACTCTGGTAGCCGATGAGGAGACGGGTAAGACGGTGAAGGATAGGGTCTGGGCCGGCGGCGATATAGTTACCGGCGCCGCTACCGTGATTAGCGCTATGGGGGCGGGTAAGAGAGCGGCGGCGGATATGGATAAGTTTTTGAGGGGATAGTAAGGTGATGACAATTGTCCTCTTGACTTTTTGTTACTACTCTTGTATAATATCTCCAAATAGGAGATATCCCCCCTGTTGCTTCGGTAGCAGGGAGCGAGGCCGTCTTTCGAGGCGGCCTTGGCATATTGGGAGAAAGCCTTGAGTACTAACGTCTACATTGACGGATTTAATCTGTATTATGGCTCAGTTAGGAAAACGCCATTTAAGTGGTTAGATATCTCTGCGCTGTGTGCAACTTTGCTTCCTAAGCGCCAAATCAATAGGATTAGATACTTTACCGCCCACGTCAGAGCTTTACAGCATGACCTAGAAGCTCCGGTCAGGCAAGATATTTATCTCCGTGCTCTCAAGACTATTCCAAATCTTACGATTCATAAAGGTCACTTTGCACCCCGACCAAGCGTTTTTCCGCAATTTCCCTTGGCGTATCGTAATCCGAGCAAACCGCCATTAGTAGTGCAAGTGCTGCGGACGGAAGAGAAGGGGTCAGATGTAAACTTAGCAACATTTCTGCTAGCCGATTGTTTCGATAAAGATTTCGATGAAGCGGTAGTCATTTCCAACGATTCTGACCTTGCTTCTCCAATAGAAAAGGTAGTTAATCAGTTCGGAAAAGTTGTTGGCGTCATTAACCCTCATTCGAAAAGGCAGCTTAGTGGGAAGTTGATTAGCGTGGCAAGTTTCCATGTTCGAACAATCAATAAGAAAGTCCTCGCTGCTTGCCAATTTCCAGCAACACTTACTGATTCAAAAGGAACGTTTACGAAGCCTGCCACTTGGTAGATCACGATTTCGTTTATCATGGGCATCTAAGACAGGTGTTCACCAATGCTTTTACTTTCCACTCTCCCCCCTTCGTTTATCTTCCCAAACCCAGCCCGCCCACTTGGGCTGGGCTATTTCCCTTTAAGCCGGATTTTTAGTAGAATTAAATCTAATTGTGGCTAAATTAGAGCTGGTTGCCGACGGTATCTACCGCCTGGAAGGGCGGGTTAGCGGTGTTAACGCTGTCTTCGCCGTTTACTTTATCAAAGACGGCGATGGCGCCATAGTGGAGCCGGGACCGGCCGTGCTCGTTCCCGATATACAGGAAGCAACAAAAGAGCTGGGTATTTTAAGCCCGCAGTATATCATCCCCACCCATATTCACCTCGACCACGCCGGCGGGCTGGGCAGGCTGGCTGAAGTTTTCCCTGAGACCGAGATAGTAGTCAACCGGCAAGGGGCAAAGCATATAATCGAGCCTTCGCGGCTGATTAAGAGCACCCGGATGGCATTCGGCGATGACTTTGAGTCCATCTTTGGTCCCATTCTGCCGGTGCCGGCATCGCGCCTCAAGGTAGTCTCGGACGGAGAGCGGCTTACTGTGGGCGGCCGTGAACTGCTCATCGTTCATACCCCCGGTCATGCCGCCCACCACATCGCCATCTTTGATACCAAGACTAAGGGGCTTTTTTGCGGCGAGGCGCTTGGCCTCATCTATGGCCCCGGCTATCCTCCTCTCCCCGCGGTGGCACCGCCGAGCTTTGATTTGGAGCTTTACCTGAATGATATGGAATCATTGAAGGCGCTAAAGCCGGAGCTCCTCTTCTACTCTCACGGCACGGTCGCCCGGGAGCCGGAAGGGCTGATTACCGCGGTTGTGGAGAACACCAGGTTGGTCGGCGATTTTATACGGCGTGATTTGAAGGCGGGAGAGAGCGAGCAGGCGATAATCAGTCGCGTTGGGGACTACCTCCGTGAGCGTTTCAAGGCTACCCTGGATGAGTACGAGCTGATGAGTAATGTTAAGGGTTATATACATTACTTTAAGAAGAAGGGTTTAGTGTAGGGGTTTTATTCACCCCACCTCCCCCCAATGTCTTTCTTCCCTAACCCGCCCGCCCATAAGCGTCCTTCGTTTGGTCTCCCCCTTTAGTAAAGGGGGATTCAGGGGGATTTTCCCTTTCTGCCCCCTTCTTTTTAGCCCCGAATTCTAGTAGAATAGTCTAGTAAGATGAAAGAGGGTTCGACCCCTATCCGCCGCCAGTACCTCAAAATCAAGCAGAAGTACCCCCAGGCGATTGTCTTCTTCCGCCTGGGCGATTTCTACGAGACCTTTGATGAAGACGCCAAGCTTGCTTCGCGGGAGCTGGAGATTGTCTTAACCTCGCGGAGTATGGGCAAGGGTCATAAGGTGCCGATGGCGGGCATTCCCTATCATGCCCTGGACAACTACCTGGCGCGGCTGATAAGTCGGGGCTACAAAGTAGCTATCTGCGAGCAGGTGACCAGGCCCGGCGAAACAAAAGGCTTAGTCCAGCGCGAGGTCGTCCGGCTGGTAACCCCGGGCACGGTGGTTGAGCCCAGCCTCCTTGACAGCAAGAGCAATAACTATCTGCTCAGCCTGGTCTGGAGCGAGGAGGATATAGGGCTGGCTTATGTTGACATAACCACCAGCGAGTTTGCCACCACCCAGCTTCCCCGCCACCGCCTTGTCCCCGAGCTGGAGAGACTCAAGCCCTCCGAGATTATCGCCGCCGAGAGCGCCGAGCTGCCCGCTCTGGGGCTGGCGGCTTCGGTAACCCGCCTTGAGGACTACCGCTTTGAGCTTGAGGTTGCCCGCCAGACCATTCTCGACCACTTCGGCGTAGCCACCCTCGATGGCTATGGCTGTTCCCATCTGCCCCTGGCGGTCAGGGCCGCCGGGGCTATTGTCCACTACATCCAGGAAACCCAGAAAGGGGTGCTGGGGCAGCTCAACCGCCTCACCACCTACTTCACCGATTCTTTCATGGCCCTGGACGTGCAGACCCAGCGAAATCTGGAGCTTTTCCAGGGCAGCCGCTCCGGCGCTCTGGATGGTTCGCTCTTGTCCATCATTGACCTGACCCGCACGGCGATGGGGGGCAGGCTTCTGCGGCGCTGGCTGGGCCAGCCCCTGCTCGATATAACCGAGTTGAACAAGAGGCAGGACGCCATCGAGTGGTTTGCCGCTAATACCCTGGCGCGCCGCCAGATCGTGTCCTGCTTAAGCGATGTCGCCGACATTGAGCGCTTGATTAACCGCGTCAAGAGCGGCATTGCCCTCCCCCGCGAGCTAATCGCCCTCAGCCGCAGCCTGGAGGCGGTACCCAAAATCGGTGAGGTCTTAGAGCCGATAGGCTGGCTCAAAAAGGAACTGAAGCCCTGCCCCGAGGTGGTGGAGTTGGTTGCTAAAGCCATTGTGGAACAGCCGGGCGCTCTCGACGAGGGCGGGGTGATAAGAAAGGGCTTCTCCGAGGAATTGGATGAATTGCGCCAGTCTTCTAAAAACGCCAAGCAGTATTTAGCCGATTTGGAGCGCAAGGAAAGGGAAAAGACGGGGATAAAGTCGCTCAAGGTGGGCTTCAACAAGGTCTTCGGCTACTATATTGAGGTCTCCAAGCCCAACCTGTCTCAGGTGCCCCCGGAATATATCCGCAAGCAGACGCTGGTCGGGGGCGAGCGTTTCTTCACCCCGGAGCTCAAGGAATACGAGTCGTTGATTTTAAACGCCCAGGATAGAATCGCCGAGCTTGAGGCCCAGCTTTTCCGCCAGGTATGCGGCCAGGTGGGGGCATCGTATGAGCGCATCTCGGCTTCAGGGCTGGCTTTAGCCGATATAGACGCCTTCTCCAGCCTGGCTGAGGTCGCTGTGCGCTACGGCTATGTCCGTCCCAAATTGACCACGGACAACACCATAGACATTTCCGGGGGGCGCCACGCCGTGGTGGAGCGGACTTTGGACGAAAACAGCTTCGTCCCCAACGATACCTTTCTCTCCAACGACGACGCCCAGCTTATCGTTCTCACCGGCCCTAACATGTCGGGCAAATCGACCTACCTAAGGCAGGCCGCCTTGATTGTGCTATTGGCCCAGGTGGGCAGCTTTGTCCCCGCTGCCTCGGCCACCATTGGCTTAGTAGACAGAATCTTTACCCGCATCGGCGCCCGGGAAGACCTGCCGGCGGGGCAGTCCACCTTCATGGTGGAGATGGTGGAGACGGCCAATATCTTGAACAACGCTACCCCCCGCTCCCTGATTATCTTAGACGAAATCGGGCGGGGCACCAGCACCTATGACGGGCTTTCCATCGCCCGCGCCGTCGCCGAGTATATCCATTCCTATCCCCGCCTGGGAGCCAAGACCCTCTTTGCCACCCACTACCACGAGCTGGTGGAGCTGGCCAATTTCCTGCCCCGGGTCAAGAACTTTAACGTTGCCGTCGCTGAGGACAAGGGAGAGGTTACTTTTCTCTATAAGATTGTCCCCGGCGGCGTTGACCGTAGCTACGGCATCCATGTGGCTAAGTTGGCCGGGCTGCCCAAATCGGTGGTGCACCGCGCCAGCGAGGTCTTAGCCGAATTAGAGGACGGCAGCCGCCAGGCTTCGGTCAAGCGCCGTAAGAAGGCGGTACCACAGCAACTCCCGCTTTTGGGGCCGAAATCGCCCCTCTTTGGAGAATTGGAAAAGCTGGACATCAACTCGTTGACACCATTGGAAGCCCTGAACAAACTCTACGAACTACAGAAGAAAGCCAAGGAAGGAGAACAGAGGTGAAGATTTTAGCTGTTTCCTGCAGTCCCCGGAAAAAGGGGAACACCGAGATTCTTTTGGGTGAGGCCCTCCAGGGAGCTAAAGCCGAGGGGGCGGAAGTAGAACTTTATAGCGTATCGGGCAAGAACATTGAGCCCTGCGACGGCTGCTGGACCTGCATGAAGGATGGCCAGTGCCACATCAAGGACGATATGCAGGAGCTGTACGATAAGCTTCTGGCCGCCGACGGCATCATCTTCGGCACGCCGATATACTTCTACGCCATGACCGCCCAGGCCAAGACGGTAATGGACCGCACCATGCCGCTGGGCCACCCCGATAGGAACCTGGCCAACAAGGTGGGCGGCGTTATCGCTGTCGCTGGCAGTATGGGGCTTGTCGACGCATTGAAGGACTGGTATTTCTATATCGTTAGCCACCGCATGCTACCGGCCAACTTTGTCGCTGGTTACGGCGGAGCTAAGGGCGATGTCAACAAGCTGGAGAAGGGCAGGCAGGCGGCTAGAGACCTGGGAAGGCAGATGGTGAAGCTGGTTGAGAAGAAGTTTGAGTACCCGCCTGAGTTTATGAGCCCCCCCATCGCCTACGGGACACATACCTTTTAGGGGGCATTAACCCTCCGGGAATCTATTTGCCTACCTTGACCAGTTTCGGCGCGCTGCGCCTAGCTTTGCTCACCTTAGGCCAGGGTACATTTACCTTCTTTACGCAGTCTGTAACAGACTTTGCAAAATCTGGCTCCATAAGTTTCACCTTTGGCCTTAGCCCTGATGTTTTTACCGAGGTAGCAGTTGTCGCAAACGTGAAAGATCTTAGGTCGGGGGTTTGCATTCGAGAAATAGGCTGCCTTGAGCAATTCGGCAGGTATTGGAGCGCCGATAATGCATTTTCCGGCGATGCACAGTCTGACACAAGTTTTACACAATCTGGCCTTCTTACGCTTCATGGGTAACGGCGGTTGATTGGCAACCAGGTTTTTCTCATCAATGTTCTGGCCGAGGTGGCAATTCTGACACATATGAAAGATTTCGGGGCGTTCTGCTGAGTAATAGGTATTAACGACGCCGCCTTTGTATGGTCTGGGAAGTATTGGTATGCCGGGAATGCCTGCTGCTCCTAGTGCGGCACAGGTTGCACATAAGACGAGAGTATGGCCATCTATGACTATCGGGGGTGTACCTGTCTTCAGGTTGCCTTCAACCATGTTATTGCCGACGTGACAGTTCTTATATTCGTGGTAAACTGTTGGTTGTAGCTTTGAGTAATAGGCCATAATAACACCTCCTTTCTCTTTAGTTTCCTTCCTTACATTATAACCCCATCTGTCAACTTTTATTGCCATAGCTGTCCAAAAGGGTAAAGGGGCGTTAGCTTCTTAAAAAACAAGCTCCCCCTCTCCTTAACTAAGGAGAGGGGGACACAGCGGGTGAGGTTGCCTTAAAAACTTAAAGGTGAGGCTTGCACAAAATCTCTCTGATTTTAAGCTCGAAGAAATCGTGGGTGTTGGCCGGCTTCATCACCACGGCGGTATCGGCGCCGCGGCCGCTGCCGGCAATAGCGATAATATCCTCATCGGTGCGCACCAGCCCGCTATCGGCGGCCATCATGGCTATCTCGCAGACCACCTTTATCCCCTGCCCGAAGATGCGCAGGGTATCGGCGATTACCTCTCCCAGGACGGACATATTGTATTTATTGCGCATGGCCCGGCTCAAGCCCCCCAGCGAGTGGGTGGTGGTGAGGACGGTGCCCCCTTTGGACTCAACGGCTTGGCGGTTCTCCTCGGTGAATTCCTGGGTATCGGGCTGGCGCATGCCGGTAACGTGGGTTACGGCGATGACCCTTGACTTGTTGAAGACTTCCATAGCCCTGACGGCGGTATCGCCCACGGTGGAGGCGACCACTACGGTCTTTATGCCCAGCGCCTCCGCCCTCTCTTTGGCGAGCTTGAGCGTCTCCTCGGTATTAGCGCTGCCCGGCTTTTCAAAGTAGACCGTTTTTAGTTCCATTTCTTCCCGTCTCCTGCTAAAATTTTCGGCTGGTTTTTACATTATACTACATTGCCTGGCTATAGGGAGTGTGGTATAGTTTAGCCATAGTGGCCGCCAAGATTGAAACCATTCCTGAAGGCACGGTTACCTCGCCTGAGGGTTTTCTGGCCGGCGCCACCAGCGCCGGGATAAATAAAAACGCCGCCGGTAAATTAGACCTGGCCGTTCTCTTCTCCGAGACGCCCTGTGCGGCGGCGGCCCTGTTTACTGACAGCAGACTCAAGGCAGCCCCGGTGGTTTTATCCCAGCAGAGGCTTAAAAAAGGGAAGGCGGGGGCGGTGGTGGTCAATAGCGGCTGCGCCAATGCCTTCACCGGCCAGGAGGGTTATGCCCACGCTATCGAGATGGCGGAGCTAGCCGCCGGGGGCATCGGGCTGGAGCCAGAAGACGTCTTGGTGGCCAGCACCGGCGTCATCGGCGTGCCCCTGCCCATGGAGCGCATCAGGAGCGGCCTGGAGCGGATAGTCCTTTCCGGCGACGGCGGTCACGAGCTGGCTAAGGCAATAATGACCACCGATACCATTCCTAAGGAAATAGCGGTTAGGGTAAAGGCGGGGGATAGTCGGTTTACCATTGGCGGGGTGGCTAAGGGCTCGGGGATGATTCACCCCGACCTGGCAACCCTGCTCTGCTTCCTCACCACCGACGCCTCCCTGGGGAAAGGCTTTCTTGAAAAGGCGCTAAAGAAGGCGGTGGAGGCGTCCTTTAACATGGTCTCTATTGACGGCGATACCAGCCCCAATGACATGGTGTTGTTGATGGCTAACGGGCGTGGGGGCAGTGTCCCCGCCGACGCCTTTGAACAGGCATTGGAGCAGGTCTGCGTCTACCTGGCAAAATCTATTGCTGGTGACGGCGAGGGGGCGACCAGGCTCATTGAGGTAACGGTGGCTGGCGCCGCCAGCCGGCTTGAAGCCAGGACAGCGGCCAGGGCGGTGGTAAGCTCTTCCCTGGTCAAGGCGGCCGTCCACGGCGCCGACCCTAACTGGGGGCGGATTGTGGCCGCGGTGGGGCGGAGTGGGGTGAAGGTGGAAGAGACCAAGCTCGACCTTTCTATCGGCGAAATCCCGGTGCTAAAAGCGGGCAGCTCCCTGCCCTTTGACAAGCGGGCTTTAGTCCAGCGGCTCAAGGGGAAAGAGGTAACGATAAGCCTGGACTTCAACCTGGGCTCCGGCAAAGCCACCGCCTGGGGTTGCGACCTCTCTCAAGAATATGTAACTATTAATAGTCAGTATATGACCTGATGACTGGGGGGTAGAGAAAAAAGTGGGCAAGGTTATTGTGGTCAAGCTCGGTGGCGCCACCCTGGGCAGCCACGATACCGCTATTGAGGACATCGTCAAGCTCCAGCAGCAGGGCAGGTCGCTGGTGGTAGTCCACGGCGGCGGCAAGGTGATAACCGACTGGCTGGAAAAGCAGGGGATTGCCACCCGCTTTATCAACGGCGAGCGGGTAACCGATGAAGCCACCCTTGAGGTGGTAGTGGCGGTGCTGATAGGGGTGGTCAATAAGGAGATTGTGGCCGATATTAACGCTAAAGGTGGGATGGCGGTCGGCATCAGCGGCGTGGACGGGGCTTTTATTCAGGGTAAAATCAAGGACGTGGAGCTGGGTTATGTGGGCACGGTGGCTAAGGTAAACCCCGCCCCCCTGGAACCCCTGCTGAAGTACGGCTATATCCCGGTGGTGGCTCCGGTCAGCCTTAATGCCGGCAGGGCGGAGAAGGCGCCCAAGCTGCTCAATATCAACGCCGATGCTGTAGCTGGCGAGATTGCCGCCGCTATCGGTGCCGAGAGGCTTATCTTCCTGACCGACGTGGTCGGTATCAGCGACCAGTCGGGCAATCTGCTGTCTCAGCTTTCGCCCGATGAAGCCGAGGCTCTAATTGCTTCGGGGGTGGCTTCGGGGGGGATGATTCCCAAGGTCAAAGCCTGCCTGAAAGCCCTCTCGGGCACGGCCACGGCTTGCATCATAGACGGGCGGCAGCCGAACGCCCTGCTCAATGAAATAGAAGGTAAGGGTGGCGGCACCACCATAAGGAAGTAAATAGGTAAGGAGAGTTAATATATATCTTTTCCCGCCCACCGCCCTTTTAAGGTAAAAGGGGGCTACGCCCCCTTTAAAACCCCCAATGAGGGGTTAATAGGGTAAAAACCCTTTTGGGCGGGCTGGGTCTGGGAAAGAAGAGTTTAGTTAAAACCAAACGGGAGACAAGAATGACTGACTGGCAGGAACTGGAGAAAGAATACTATATGCAGACCTTTGAACGTGTCCCCTTAACCATAGTCAGGGGGCAGGGGGCGCGGGTCTGGGATGATAAGGGACGGGAGTACCTTGACTTTGTTGCCGGCTGGGCGGTCAATAGCCTGGGGCACTGCCATCCGGTGGTGACCAAGGCACTCACCGAGCAGGCCAAGATGCTCATCCAGACCTCCAACCAGTTCTACACCGTTCCCCAGCTCCGCTTTGCCCAGCTCCTGGTGGAAAACAGCTGTCTGGACAAGGTATTCTTTGCCAACAGCGGCGCTGAGGCTAATGAAGGAGCTATAAAGCTGGCCCGCCGCTACGGGCAGCTTAAATTAAAGGGAGCCTACGAGATTATCACCACCGCTGGTTCCTTTCATGGGCGCACCCTGGCGATGGTGGCGGCTACCGGTCAGCCCAAATTTCAGCAGTCCTATCCTCCCCTCCCCACCGGCTTTGTCAATGTGGAGTATAATAATATCAAAGCCATAAAGTCAGCCACCACCGAGCGCGTCTGCGCCGTGATGGTGGAGCCGATACAGGGGGAGGGTGGGGTCAACCTGCCCGACGATGGCTATCTGCCTGCCATACGAAAATGGTGCGACCAGAAGGGCATTCTGCTCATTCTGGACGAGATTCAGACCGGCATCGGTAGGGTGGGGACGCTCTTCGCCTACGAGCAGTACGGCCTTGAACCTGATATAATGACCCTGGCTAAGGGTCTGGCCAGCGGCGTGCCCATCGGGGCTATTCTGGCCAAGGATAGGGCGGCGGTGTTCGCCGCCGGTGAGCACGGTTCTACCTTTGGCGGCAATCCCCTGGCCTGTGCCGCTGGCTATGCCGTGGTAAAATTCGTTTTTGATAATGATATCGCCGGCAGGGCAAAAGAAGTGGGGCAGTATCTTATCAAGGGGCTAGAGGGGATGAAGAAGAAGTTCCCCTTCGTTACCGAGGTTCGGGGGCGGGGGCTGTTGGTGGCTATGGAGTTTGATAGCGATATTGCCCAGCCGCTGGTGATGGCTTGCCTGGAGCGGGGCTTGCTGGTCAACAAGCTCAAGCCCAACGCCCTGCGCTTTATGCCCCCTCTCATTATCGGCAAGAGCGAGGTTGACGAGGCTTTAGCTATTCTGGATGAGGCGCTGGTTAGCGTGACAGTTTAATATCTTTTCCCGCCCACCGCCCTTATAAGGAAGGGGTTACGTCCCCCCCCCCTTGCGGAGTAAACTGATTAGAGAGTTTTTGAGGGACGAAGTCCCTCTTATAAAAACCCTTCCCCCTCCCTTGTAAGGGAGGGGGATATAAGGGGGAGGGTTGCTAAGTAAATAGATAAAGGGTAAAGTAGAGACTCTCGCTAAATAGGAGAATTAATCGGCGAGTCCAACGGAGATTTAATATGGCAGATAAAGTGGTACTGGCTTACAGCGGCGGCTTGGATACCTCGGTGGCTATCAGGTGGCTTAAAGAGAAGCACAATCTGGACGTTATCGCCTTCAGCGTTGATGTCGGCACTGAACCCGACTTCCCGGCAATTCGGGAGAAGGCGCTGAAAATCGGCGCGGTGAAGGCTCTGGTCAGCGACGCCAGAAAGGCTTTTGTCGACGAGTTTGTTTTTCCAGCGCTTAAAGCCGGCGCCGTCTATCAGGGACACTATCCGCTATCGACGGCTCTGGCTCGCCCGCTGATGGCGAGATTGCTGGTGGAGACGGCTATCAAAGAGGGGGCGAAAGCGGTCGCCCACGGCTGCACCGGCAAGGGCAACGACCAGGTGAGGTTTGATGTCAGCGTGGCCGGTCTGGCCCCCGAGCTTAAGATTCTGGCTCCGGCTCGTGACTGGGGTATGACCCGGGAAGAGACCATCCAGTACGCCCAGCGCCATGGCATCCCCCTGCCGATTACGGCGGCAAGCCCCTATTCTATAGACCAGAACCTCTGGGGGCGGAGCATTGAGTGCGGGGTTATGGAAGACCCCTGGGCAGAGCCTCCCGATGACGCCTTTCTCTGGGTAGGACCCCTGGAAAAAACGCCAGGTAAGCCGGAATATGTTGAGATTGGTTTTGAAAAGGGCATACCGGCGGCGGTGGACGGGCGCAAGATGGACGGCATCGCCCTTATCCAGCGCTTAAACGACCTGGCCGGTAAACACGGCGTGGGCAGGATTGACTATATCGAGGATAGGGTCGTCGGCATAAAGTCGCGGGAGGTATACGAGACCCCCGCCGCCCTGGTGCTCCTGCAGGCGCATCAGGACCTGGAGGCAATGACTTTGTCTAAGGAACAGCGGCGCTTCAAGCAGATGGTGGCTGGTGAGTATGCCGACCTTATCTATAACGGCCTCTGGTTCACCTCCTTCCGGGAAGACCTGGAGGCTTACGTTGAGTCTTCCCAGAGCTTCGTCAGCGGCACGGTGAGGCTCAAGCTGTTCAAGGGGAGCTGTCAGGTGGTGGGGCGGAAGTCCCCTTACTCTTTGTACCGCCATGACCTGGCTACCTATGATAAGGGAGACGTCTTCGACCAGAGCGCCTCCCCCGGTTTCATCAACATCTGGGGACTGCCGGCCCGCACCCAGGCACAGGTGCAGGGTAAGAAGAAAAAGGGAGGAAGCAAATGAGCCATATCAGGGGTCGCTTTAAAAAGAAGGCCGATAAACTGGTAAACGAATACACGGCTTCTATTCCCTTTGACTGGCGCCTCTACCCATACGACATTGCCGGCAGTATCGCCCACGCCCGCATGCTGGCCAAGCAGGGCATAGTCCCGGCTAAAGAGGCCGAGACCATTATCGGCGGGCTGAGTGCCATCAAGGAGGAGATTGAGCGGGGCGAGTTCCAGTTCAAGACGGAGCTGGAGGACATCCATATGAATATCGAAGCCCGGCTGATAGAGAAGGTGGGGGAGGTGGGGGGCAAGCTCCATACCGCCCGCTCCCGCAACGACCAGGTGGCTCTGGACATGCGCCTCTTCGCCAAGGACGCCATTACTAATACCCTGCTGCTGATTGCAGAGCTACAGCGGGCGCTCATCGCCTTAGCCGAGGCCAATAAAGGGGTAATCATTCCCGGCTACACCCATCTGCAGCCGGCACAGCCGCTCCTGTTGGCGCACCACCTTTTAGCCTATTTTGAGATGCTCCAGCGCGATACTACCCGCTTCCTTGATTGCCTCAAGCGCACCGATGTTATGCCCCTGGGCAGCGGCGCCCTGGCCGGCGTCGCCTACAAGATTGACCGCCAGTTCCTGGCTAAAGAGCTTGGTTTTGGACAGCTCAGCCAGAACAGCCTGGACGCCGTCTCGGACCGCGATTTTGTCCTGGAGTATGAGGCAGCGGCGAGCTTTTGTATGATGCACCTCTCCCGGCTGGCCGAGGAGGTTATCCTCTGGTCTTCCGCCGAGTTTGATTTTATCGAGCTTGACGAGGCTTACGCCACCGGCTCCAGCATCATGCCCCAGAAGAAGAACCCCGATGTCGCCGAGCTGGCGCGGGGCAAGGCGGGACGGGTCTACGGCAACCTGATGGCACTGCTGACCACGATGAAGGCTCTCCCCCTTGCCTATAACCGCGACCTGCAGGAGGACAAAGAGGGCTTCTTTGATACCGTTGACTGCCTGCTATCTACCCTGGAGGTATTTACCGGCCTGGTCAAGACTCTGAAAGTCAACGCAGGGAACGCCCGGAGGGCGCTGGAGCGCGGCTATATCCTGGCCACCGACCTGGCCGACTATCTGGTCAAAAAGGGCGAAGCCTTCCGCACCGCACATGAGGCGGTGGCTAAGCTGGTGAGCTACGCCGAGAAAAAGGGTAAGCCCTTGCCTGAACTCAGCCTGGCTGAATACCAGAAGTTCTCCCCGTTATTCGCCAAGGACGTCTACTCCGTTACCCTGGAATCGTCTATTGCCGCCCGTGATGTCGTTGGCGGCACTGCCCCCAGACGGGTGGAGAAAGCGCTGGCGGCAGCCAGGAAGACGCTGGGAGATTCAAAGAGTGGAAGATAAACCCCGGGTAAAGCTGGCCCCGTCTATCCTCTCCGCCGATTTCGCCCGCCTCGGCGAGCAGGTAACTGCCGCGGCCAAGGCCGGCGCTGACTATATCCATGTCGACGTTATGGACGGGCAGTTCGTGCCCCAGATAACCATCGGCGCCCCGGTGGTGGCTGCCCTCCGCAAGTGGACCGGCCTGCCCTTAGATGTCCACCTCATGATTCAAACACCGGAGAAGCAAATCGCTCAGTTTGCCGATGCCGGCGCTGATATTATCACTGTTCATGTTGAGGCCTGCCCCGGGCTCCAGCAAATAGTCCAGGAGATTAAGGGGTTGGGGGTCAAGGTGGGGGTATCTCTCAACCCGGAGACGCCCTTAGACTCGCTCGGCGAAGTCCTGCCCGCCCTGGACTTGGTACTGGTGATGACGGTCAATCCCGGCTACGGCGGACAGCCCTTTATCGAGTCCACGCTGGAAAAGATAGCTAACTTAAGGGCTGAATTGGACGAAAAAGGCCTGGCGGCCGAGCTGGAGGTGGACGGCGGCATCAATGCCCAAACGGCACCAAAAGTGGTAAAGGCGGGGGCCAGGGTGCTGGTGGCGGGGGCAGCCGTCTTTGCCTCAGGGCAGACGGTGGAAAAAGCCCTCAAGGAATTAAGGGCTAGCCTGTCTTAGCCAGTTTGTGCTGACTGCGCAGGCATCGGGTGCATAGGTTCATCTTTTTGGGCTTGCCATCTATAACCAGGGTAACCCGGTGAATATTGGGCACCCAGCGACGATTGGTATGGCGTTTAGAGTGGCTTATATTATGGCCGAATTGGGGCGTTTTGCCACATAGGTCACACTTCAAGAGCTTTTCTCCTTTGACTAACGAACAAATTTAGGGTAGAATTCCGTTCACAATGTTAGCATAGCCAGACGATTCTGGCAAGGACGGTCTTTGAAGATGGGGAAAGCCAGTTCTATTACCGGGCGGGACTTAAAGGAAATGCTTGCCGCCGCTACTGCCTGGTTGGAGAAGAGCGCCGCCGATATCGATGCCCTGAACGTCTTTCCTGTGCCTGACGGAGATACCGGTACCAATATGCTGCTTACCATGCGTTCCACGGTGGAGGAAGCCTATCGGGCCCCCAATAATAGCGCTTCAGGCGTGGCAAAGGCTATGGCTAAAGGGGCATTGGTGGGGGCGCGGGGTAATAGCGGGGTAATCCTGTCGCAGATTTGGAATGGTCTGGCCCAGGGTCTGGCCGATAAGGAATCGGTTAACGGCGCCGAGCTGGCCGACGCCTTGATCAAGGCGTCGGAGGTGGCTTATAAAGGGTTGAGCAACCCCGTGGAAGGGACTATCCTCACCGTGGTCAGGGAGGCGGCCGTCGCTGCCCAGGAGCATGCGGCTACGGGAGGCGATGACGCGGTATCGGTTTTGGAGGCTGCCGCCGATGCCGCCAAGGAGTCGGTGGCTAACACCCCTACCCTGCTGCCGGTATTGATGGAGGCGGGGGTGGTGGATGCCGGGGGGCAGGGCCTGTATACCATCCTGGAGGGCTCTCTCCACTACCTTAAAGGCGAGGTGGAGCAGTTGAAGCTGCGCCGTCCCTGGATGATAGCCAGCAGCGTGCCCCTGACGGCCAAAGTGTCCCAGATGGCCGCCGCTGATGAGATGCCCTACGGCTATTGCACTAACTTCGTCATTCAGGGGGAGGAGCTTGAGCCCGATAAGCTGAGGAAGAGGCTGGAAAAGCGGGGGCAATCGGTGATTGTGGTTGGCGATGAATCGGCGGTCAGGGTCCATATTCACACCTTAGACCCTGGTGATATTATGAGCTTCGTTATCCCTCTGGGGACTCTGCACGAAATAAATATACGCAATATGGATGAGCAGTACCGGGACTTCCTGGAAATGCAGAAGGAAAGGATGCCCGCCGTTGAGATAGCTATCGTGGCGGTGGTGGTTGGGGAGGGCTTGAGCAACGTCTTTGCCAGTCTGGGGGCTACCTTTATCGTGCCCGGCGGGCAAACGATGAACCCCAGTACCAAGGACTTGCTCCAGGCGGTGGAGGCGGTGCCTTCGGAGAAGGTTATTCTTTTGCCTAATAACAAGAATATAGTGCTCACCGCCGAGCAGGTACAGTCTTTGACCAAAAAAACGGTCAAGGTGGTGCCCACTAAAACAATCCCCGAGGGGGTGGCAGCGCTTTTAGCCTTTGATTATGAGGCTGACCTGGAAGCCAACGTCCAGAATATGGAAAAGGCGCAGGCGGCGGTCAAGTCTATCGAGGTTACCCGGGCGGTGCGCGCCACCCGGCTGGGCGGGCTGGATATAAAGAAGAAACAGGCCATCGGCTTCCTCGATGGCGACCTGGTGGCGGTGTCCGATAAGGCGGAGGATGCCCTCACCGAGGTGCTGGACAAGGTAAACCTGGATGCGGCCGAGGTGGTTACCATCTACCACGGGGCTGATACCAATTCCACCGAGGCGGAGAAGGTCGGCACTGCCGTCCGCGAGAAGTATCCTCAGCTTCAGGTTGAGGTGGTTCAGGGCGGTCAGCCTCACTATAACTATATCGCTTCTGTAGAGTAAAAGGGGAGGGTTCTATTATGACGGTTAAGATTGTCACCGATAGCCTGGGTGACATACCCTCCGGGGTGGCTGAAGAGTTGGGGATTACCGTAATCCCGATAAACGTTATCTTCGGTACCATAAATTACCGTGACGGCGTTGACCTGACCACGGAGCAGTTCTACGATAAGCTGGCGGCCAGCAAAACCTTTCCCACCACCATCGTGCCCCCCCTGGGCAGGTTCGCCGATACCTACGATAGGGTGGCTGAAGAGAGTAAGGAAATTCTGGTCATTACCAGTTCCCATAAGCTCAGCGCCAGCTATGAGACCGCCGTGCTGGCTAAGGAGCGGATGAAGCGCCAATGCCGGGTGGAGGTTATTGATTCCCTATCGGCGGTTATGGCGCAGGGGCTGATAGTTATCGCGGCGGCTAAGGCGGCCCAGAGCGGGGCTAAGATGGACAAGGTGCTGGATATAGCCCGCCATAATATCCCCCGGGCGGATGTCCGCATGGCCTTTGATACCCTGGAATACCTCAGGCGGGGCGGGCGCATCGGCAAGGCGAAGACTTTTCTGGGAACGGTGCTCAAGGTGACCCCTATACTGGGCTTAAAAGACGGCGAGGTCTACCCCTTTGACCGGGAGCACTCCCGGGCCAGGGCCATAGACTACCTCTATGACTTCGCCGCCGGCTTCGCCCGTATCGACGGGATAGCCGTGGAGGATGCCACCACCCCCGATGAAGCCGATGAATTGTGTGAGCGCATTAGCGCCGAGTTTCCCAAGGCGCCTATCTACCGCTCCAAGGTAGGCCCGGTAATCGGGGCGCATGTCGGCCCCCGCGTCCTGAGCGTAGCCGTGCTGGGGGACAGGGAGTAGCCTTATGGTCAGGGTTGTGGCCGATAGCACCTCCGACCTGCCGTCTGAGGTGGCTAAAGGGCTGGGAATTACCGTGGTGCCCCTCTATGTGCACTTCTACCGCTCCAAGGTGAGCCCGGTAATCGGGGCGCACGTCGGCCCCCGCGTCCTGGAGGTAGCCGTGCTGGGGGATAAATAGTCGTGTCCGTCAGAATCGTTGCCGACAGCGTGGCTGATTTGCCGCCTGAAGTGGTTGAGAAGCTGGGGATTACCGTGATTCCACTGATTATCCGCTTCGGCACAGAGGTCTACCAGGATGGAGTTGACCTCACTGCCGGCGAGTTCTATAAGAAGCTGCAGACCAGCAAGTCCTTTCCCTCGACCTCGGTGCCGGCGCCGGCAACCTTTGCCCGGGCCTATGACCGGTTGGCTGAAGAGACTGATGAAATCCTGGTTATTACCCTCAGCTCTAAATTCAGCGCTATCTATGGGGTGGCGTTGCAGAGTGTGGAGCTGATGAAAAAGAAGTGCCGGGTGGAAGTATTTGATTCGGAGTGGGCTACCACCGCCGAGGGGTTCATCGTTATGGCCGCGGCTGAGGCGGCCAAAGCCGGAGCCGGCCTCGACCAGGTTGTAGGGGCGGCGGCTAAGACCATTCCCCGCGTTGATTTTCTGGCCGCCTTCGATACCCTGGAGTACTTGAGGCGGGGCGGGCGCATCGGCAAGGCGCAGGCCTTCCTGGGGTCGATGCTCAAGATTAATCCCCTGGTCACCTTAAGAGAAGGCGTGGTTGAGCCGGCGGGCAGGACCCGCTCCCGGGCTAAGGCGATAGACCGCCTCTATGCCTTTGCCGCCGGCTATGCCCGTATCGAGCGGATGGCGGTGGAGAACACCGCCTGCCCCGAAGACGCCGAGGCGCTGCTGGAACGGCTCGGCGCTATATATCCCAGAGAGAGAATCTATCGCTCCCGGATGACGCCAGCCATCGGCACCCATACCGGGCCCGGCCTTTTGCTGGTATCCGTGCTGGGAGACAAGAAGTAGTTAGCCTGGCATAATGGAGACCGAGACGTGTCCATGAATATCGAGTCTCTGCGCAAGATTCTCCAGCTTGAGCGGGGAAAGGGTTATACCGATACCGCCGTCATCGGCGGCCTGGACAGGTTCCTGCACCGCTGGGCCGGCCAGGCCCTGGAATCGATAACCAATCCCCAGCTTTTGAGCCACTTCCGCCGCCTCCGCTTAGACGATTCCAAGTATGCTTCCCTGACCAAACCGCGGCGGGAGCGTTGGCTGGAGGGGGTGCTCGAGTTTCTCTCCGAGATAGAGCGCAGCGAAGTTGACAGTGAAGCTAGACCGTCGCCGGAAAGCGCTGCCCCCCCCGCCCCCCGCCGGCGTCCTTCAACAAGACAGAAAGCAGCCGGTGAGTCTCTGGATGCCCCCATCACCGCCATCAAGGGGGTCAGCACCAGTCTGGCGGCTAAGTTCAAGCGCCTGGGGGTGGCAACGGTTCGCGACCTGCTCTATTTCTTCCCCCACCGCCACCTTGACTACAGCCAGAGGAAGTATATCTCCCAGCTCAGCGAGGGCGAGGAGCCGACCATTGTCGCCAATGTCTGGCAGGCTCAGGTGACCATGCTGGGGGGTAGGCGGGGCACCGAGGCTATTGTCGGCGATGAGACGGGCAATGTGAGGGTGGTCTGGTTTAATAATCCCTACCTGGCCAAGAACCTGCCCACCAATGCTAAGGTGGTGCTCAGCGGCCGGGTGAGCCTTTTCGGCGGGCGGCACGTTTTTGAATCTCCAGAGTGGGAGCTTTTGGAGGACAAGGAGCTGGTTCATACCGGGCGCCTGGTGCCTATTTACCCCCTGACTCAGGGACTCAAGCCCCGGCAGGTGCGGAAATTGATGAAAGGGGTGGTCGACCGCTGGGCAGGGCAGGTGGCGGACTTTCTGCCCGCCGAGTTGAGGGAGCGGCGCAAACTGCTGGAGCTTCCTCGGGCGATAATGCAGGCCCACTATCCCGATGACGCGGAGGCAAGAGAAAACGCCAGGCACCGCCTAGCCTTTGACGAGCTCTTTCTCCTGCAGTTGGGGGTGCTGGGCAGAAAGTACGACTGGCAGGAAAGCCAGCCGGGCAACCCCTTTACCGCCGATACGGCGGTGCTGGACGCCTTCTTGAAGTCCCTGCCTTTCCAGCTGACCGGGGCCCAGCAAAAAGTGCTCAAAGAATTACTGGCCGATTTGGAGAAGCCGAGGCCGATGTCCCGACTGCTCCAGGGGGAGGTGGGTAGCGGCAAGACGGTGGTGGCCACGGCGGCTCTGCTTGTCGCCGCCGCCAATGGCTATCAGGGGGCGTTCATGGCGCCGACCGAGATTCTGGCCGAACAGCACTTCACCAATGTCAGCCAGCTCCTCTCCCGGGCCGGCAAACAGGTGGCCGAAGAGGAAAACCTCCGTAGTTTCTCCGGCCTGCTTTCCAAGCTGCTTACGGTGGCGCTGCTTATCGGCGACATAAAACAGGCGCGGAAGCAGGAAATCCAGCAGCGCATCGGCGCCGGTGAGATAGATATCGTTATCGGGACTCACGCCCTTATTCAGAAAGAAGTCGGCTTCCAGAGCCTGAGTTTAGCCGTGGTCGACGAACAGCACCGCTTTGGTGTCGCCCAGCGCTCGGCGCTGCGGCAGAAGGGGTTTAACCCCCATGTGCTGGTGATGACGGCTACCCCCATCCCCCGCACTTTAGCCCTGACCCTTTATGGCGACCTCGACCTCTCGGTCATCGATGAGCTTCCCCCGGGCCGGCAGGCAGTCAAGACGCGCTGGCTCAAGCCGGCGCAGAGGGACAGCGCCTATGAGTTTTTGAGCCGCCAGGTGGCTCAAGGGCGGCAGGCGTTTATTATCTGTCCCCTGGTTGAGGAATCGGAGGTGATTCAGGCTAAGGCGGCGGTGGCGGAGTACCAGCGCTTATCCGGCGAGGTCTTCCCCGACCTGAAGCTGGGCTTAATCCACGGGCGGATGTCGGCGGCGGAGAAGGACGAGGTAATGCACCGCTTTCGCTCCGGCGAACTGGAGGTCTTAGTCTCAACGCCGGTGGTGGAGGTGGGCATAGATGTGCCCAATGCCACCGTGATGCTGGTGGAAAGCGCCGACCGTTTCGGCTTATCCCAGTTGCACCAGTTCCGCGGCCGGGTGGGCAGGGGCAGCGAGCAGAGCTACTGCATGCTCTTGGCCGAGAACCCGTCCGAGGTAGGCAGAGAACGCCTGGATATCATTGAAAAAACTCAAGACGGCTTCCAGCTGGCTGAAGAGGACCTGAAGCTGAGGGGGCCGGGAGAATTCTTCGGCACCCGCCAGAGCGGGCTCCCCGACCTGCGCATGGCCAGGCTCTCCGACGTAAAGCTTTTGGAGTTAGCCCGCGCCGAGGCGATAAGCCTCTTTGAAAATGACCCCGGCTTGAAGAAATCAGAGCATGCCCTTCTGGCTAAGGAGCTGGGGCGCGTCTGGCAGCCGGGCGGGGAGTTGAGCTAGGAATGTGGAGTAGCAGACAAAAAGAGGGGGATTAAGGGGGTGAGGTAGAAAAGAATAGCGTTTACCAACGTTTTTTCTTCCCGCCTACGAGAGTCTAGTCGCTTAAAATATATAGGGTTGACCTTTAAAGTGAAATATGTGTTATAATCTAGGCATAGATTAAAGCAAAAGCCCACAAGAGCCTTGCTTAGCCTGCAAGCCTGTTTTAGGGGATTTGCCGGGTTTTTGTTTTAAAAAGGAGGGAAAGGACTTGAAAGGAACGATAAAAAAGCTCATCCGGGACAGAGGCTTCGGCTTCATCACTGCCGAAGACGACAAGGAGGTCTTCTTCCACCGCTCCGATTTAGCTGAAGCGGACTTTGATACCATGGAAGAAGGCGCCAGCGTGGAGTTCGAACTGGAAAGCGGTGCCAAAGGACCGCGGGCGGTTAAAGTAAAAGTGACTGACTAAAGCGAATAAGGGGGCAGCATGTTAACGGTAACGGCGCAGGCTGCTGAAGAGTTGAAGGAAGCTGTTCAGGCCCAGACGCAAGACCCCGAGATAGCCATCAGGCTTGTCCCCTCCACTTCTAAGCCCAACCAGCTAGGCATGGCGTTGGACAAGGAAAAGGAGGGCGACCAGGTGGTGGAGAGCGAAGGGGCCAAGGTCTTATTCATCAGCTCTGAGCTGTCTCAGGCGCTTGATGGGATGGTCATTGATTGCCAGGAAACCCCCGAAGGCGTGCAATTCAGTCTAACTAAGCTGGCTGCTGACAGTAAGTAGCCCGGCATTACCCCTCTCCGTCCTTAAATCAAACAGGCGGCTCTTTGGAGCGGTCGTTAAATTGACCGCTTCAGGGAGGAATATCCTCGTTGAATTAAAGGCCGAGATTGCTGACGGCATGTCTGCAACGTGCTATAATTTAGGCATAGATGATTAAGCAGAGAATTATCGAGCTGCTGGCGCAGGCGGCGGCTAAAGCCCAGGAATCGGGCAAGCTGCCCCCGGTTGTCTTGCCCGAGATTACGATAGAGCACCCTCAGAACCCGGAGCACGGCGATTATGCCTCCAGCATCTCGCTGAAATTAGCCCGCGCCACCGGCACCGAGCCGCTGACGATTGCCCGGGATATAGCCGCCCTTATCGTCCCCAACCCCGAGATTGGCGCCGTCACCGTGGCGCCACCGGGGTTTATTAATTTCACCCTCGGTAATGACTGGCTGACCAGCCAGGTGGACTCAATCATGGCCACCGGCGATGCCTACGGCAATGTTGACCTGGGGCAGGGTAGCCGCGTGCAGCTGGAATTTGTCAGCGTCAATCCCACTGGGCCGCTCCATGTTGGGCATGGCCGCGGGGCTATTCTGGGCAGCACCCTGGCCAATGTCCTGGCGGTTGCCGGCTATAAAGTGGAGAAGGAATACTATATCAACGACGCCGGCAGCCAGATAGACGCCTTCTATCGCTCTCTCTACGCTCGCTATCAGCAGTGTCTGGGCACCGATGCCGAGATGCCCTCCGATGGCTACCTGGGCAAATATATGGTCGACCTGGCTAAGGAGATTATCGCCGAGGAGAAAAAGCGCTTTCTCTCTATGCCCCCCGAAAAGGCGCTACCCGAGCTGGGCAGGATAGGCTTAGCCAAGATGATAGAGCTTATAAAGAGCGACCTGGAGCGGTTGGGGGTGAGCTTTGATGTCTGGTTCAGCGAGCAGAGCCTTTTCGATAAAGGGCAGTACCGCAAGGTAATGGCTTTGCTTCAAGAGGGTGGCTATATCGGGGAGAGGGAGGGGGCTACCTGGTTTGTCTCCACCGCCCTGGGTGACGACAAGGACAATGTGGTGGTGCGCAGCGACGGCTCTCCCACCTATTTTGCCTCGGACATTGCCTATCACTATAACAAGTTCCTGGAGCGCAAGTTTGACAAGGTGATTAATATCTGGGGGGCTGACCACCAGGGGCATATTTCGCGGATGAAGGCGGTGGTCAGCGCCCTGGGCATCGCCCCGGAGCGCCTGGAGGTGATAATCTCCCAGATGGTCACCCTGCGTCGCGGGGACGAGCTGGTCAAGGTCTCTAAGCGCAGCGGTGATATTATCACCCTCCGTGAGGTGGTCGATGAGGTCGGCGCCGATGCCTGCCGCTATTTCTTTGCCGCCCGCTCCGCCGATAGCCAGATGGACTTTGACCTGGAGCTGGCCAAGAAGCAGTCCGCCGATAACCCGGTCTACTATGTCCAGTACGCTCACGCCCGCATTGCCAGCATCCTTCGCCTGGCTAAGGATAGGGGGGTCAGCGGCGACGGCGATGTTTCCCTGCTTACCACCGAGCCGGAGCTGACCTTAATCCGCAAGATGCTGCTTTTGCCTGAGACGGTCGAGGTGGTCGCTCAGACCCTGGAACCCCACCACCTCGCCTATTACGCCCAGGAGTTAGCTACTGTCTTTCACAGCTTCTATATGAAGTGCCGCGTCGTCTCCGAGGATGAGAAGCTGAGTCGGGCCCGCCTCAAGCTGGTTAAAGCGGCCAAGGTCGTTCTGGCCAAGACTCTCCACCTTATGGGGATGACCGCCCCCGATGAGATGTGACCCGCTTACTAGAGCCCCTGCTCCTTATATTGCTTGGTTAGCTCGGCATAGATTTGCGGCGCCTGCTCCACCCACCATAACTGCTCTTTGGTAGCCTTGCCCATTACCCTGCCCGGGACGCCGGCCACGAAGGAACCGTCGGGGATTTTGCTCTCCTGTTTTACCAGGCAGCCGGCGGCGATGATGCAGGAATCGCCGATTTCGGTATCGTGCAGTACGGTGGCATTCATCCCGATAAGCACTTTGTTGCCGATTTTGCGGCAGTTGAGCACCGCCCCGTGCCCGATATGCACGTTATCCCCGATGACCACCTCCTCGCGGTATTCGGGGTTGGACAGAGTACCGGAGTGAATCACGCAGTTATCCTCGACGGCGGTATTTTCGCCGATTTTTATACTGCCGAAGTCAGCCCTGATGACCGCCCCCGGCCAGACGCTGGAATGCTCACCGATTTCCACCTCGCCGATAACATAGGCGGCTTCGCTGATAAAGGCGCTCTCGGCGATTTTTGGCTTTTTATCCCCCAGGCTTCTAATCATTTTTACCCCCTTAGATTCCATCCTATTATAAGCCCCCACCCCATTTTTATCTATTCCCGCCCGCCGCCCTTTAAGGTAGGGCTAAAGCCCTTTTTACCCCTCCCCCCAGGGGAGGGGAGATTAGCCCCACTTTTTGGGGGGTAAGAACGAAGACTTTATAGGGTGGGATGGGTATGGGAAAATCTCTCAAAGGGGTGGGGAGGAGAGTTTTAGAGGGCGTTCTTCTTCCCACCCAGCCCGCCCTCATAAGCTGCGCTTCTAGCACTTTCTTTCTCCGCCCAGTCTCCCCCTTTTGTAAAGGGGGACTTAAGAGGGATTTTCCCTCTCTCGTCTTGTCCTGCTCTCCCCCTTTGTGCTAAACTTGCCTCTTGAGGAGGCTAGATGAGAAAGCGCGTTTTTTCCGGCATTCAACCCACGGGCTCCCTCATGATTGGCAACTACCTGGGGGCGATGCAGAACTATGTCAAGCTTCAGGATGACTACGACTGCGTTTACTGCATCGTCGACCTTCATGCCATTACCATTCAGCAGGACCCCAAAGAACTGAAGTCAAGGAGCCGCGAGGTCACCGGCCTGCTCCTGGCGGCCGGCATCGACCCCAAGCGCTCTATCCTTTTCATACAGTCCCACGTCAGCGCCCACAGTGAGCTGGCCTGGATTCTCAACTGCTTTATCCCCATGGGCTGGATGCAGCGCATGACCCAGTTCAAGGAGAAATCGGCCAAGCACAAGGAGCAGGTGAGCGTTGGGCTCTTCGATTACCCGGCCCTGATGGCCGCCGATATCCTGCTCTACAATACCGATGTCGTGCCGGTGGGTGAAGACCAGAAACAACACGTGGAGCTGGCTAGAGATACGGCACAGCGGTTCAACAGTATCTACGGAGAAACCTTCGTCCTGCCGGAGCCGCTTATACCCGATGTCGGCGCCCGCATCATGGGCTTAGACGACCCCACCAAGAAGATGAGCAAGAGCGAGACGGCCTCGGGCCACGCCATTGACCTCCTCGACCCCCCTGATGCCATCCGCTCAAAGATAATGCGGGCGACCACCGATTCCCGGCGCGAGATACGCTTTGACGCCTCCCGCCCCGGTATCTTTAACCTTTTGACCATCTACCACCTGTTTAGCCGGCGCAGTCAGAAGGATATAGAGGCGCAGTTCGAGGGCAAGGGCTACAGCGATTTTAAGGAGGCATTGGCCGAGGTGGTCATTGAGGGCTTGCGCCCCCTCCAGGAGCGCTATAGAGAGCTGACCGCCGACCCCACCCACATCGACTCCATCTTAGCCGACAGCGCCGCCCGCGCCCGCCCCACGGCGGAGAAGGTCCTGGCTGAGGTTAGAAGGAAGGTGGGGTTGGGGTAGGGGATAGTAAGAAAGAGGGGCTGAAAGCCCCTCTTTGACTCCCTGTATAGGAATCTTTGGGAATCATCTAGTCTATGGGAAGCTTTGTAGAGATCTAATCAAGCGCTCTCTTTTCCTCCGGTTTGGATTTCTTGAACCTTCGGCTAAGTAGAATGGCCACCGAGGACCAGTATAGTCGTCTGGGAGATAGCCAAGCCACTGTAAAGATGATCTCCCTATCCAAAGTGCAACACTCAAGGGCGCGAGCTTACTTCCAAGCGCTGTCCCTGTAGCTGCTAGGGTGAGGCTGGTAAGGAAAATACCCCAATCGCTCCAAGTCTTTGGAAGCAAAAAATCACGAAAGGTATTGCGAAGTGCACCATGTTTAATCTGACTGACAAGGTCGCTTGTGAGTTTTGCTTGCAAGTAGGGGAGAGGTTTAGTCGCTACAAAGTCGTCTGCTGTGCTAAACCATTCACGAACTCTTGCAATCTCTCCCTTATCATCTAACAACGTCTTGGCGTATTCAAAGACTTCTTGTTGGGATGTTGGTTCCTTAACCACTTTCGTGATTTTATCTACTATACCTTCAACAACACCTACAATCTGGTCTGTGCTATAAGGAAGTTCTTGTGCTAGTTGGCTCTTTTGGGGAGCTGCTATCCCAGCAGCCTTGGCGAAAATCCTGAGTAGCTGGCCGTTGGCTGGGGTACCGAAGTTACGTGTTGCCCCCGATGTTCTGAAAGCGTCTGCATGATTCTTGGCAGCGCCAAGGATATAAGCTGCCCTACCTTCAGGGTCTGGCTCCTTTAGCCCTCTCCTCACGTAGTCTAATTGTAGACCAGATTGACGCAGATTATTTAGTAAGTCTTCGGAGTTTAGCTTCTTACGCTTTATCTCGCTCTTGGCCCACGCTTGCCCTGTTCCAGTGGGCATGCCACGGACACGCGCTGTGGCGTCTTTCCCTTGATTGCGGTCTTCGAGCCACATTTCGCGTATTTCATCATCAAAACCATCAACCCAGTGAGCGAATTCCCATGAATGCTTCTGCCGTTCTTCGCTGTTTAGAAGCCACCAGTCTCGCGCCATGACCTGAAGATGACCGTTTTTGATATACCACAATAATTCGTCCTTGGTTGGTAGCAAAGGGTCTTGCGACGAGAGATAATCTAAAAGAGATGCAGAGGGTGCCCAAATAATCACCTTTGGGCAAGTCAGTATTAGAGTGCGCAGATTTGCATAACCATCAAAACGAAGCTCATTAATATGACAGAAAATCTCCACCGCCCAACCCCCTACTTCTTATACTTCTTCACAAACCGCCCCATCCTCAAAAGCGCTTCCTCAATCTCGGCCAGGGAGGTGGCGTAGCAACAGCGGATATAGCCCTCCCCGCACTGCCCGAAAGCAGAGCCGGGGACGACGGCTACCTTTTCCTCAACCAGCAGCTTCTCGGCGAACTCCTCCGAGGTCAGGCCGGTAGCCTTGATTGAGGGAAAGGCGTAGAATGCCCCCTTGGGCTCAAAGCAGGGCAGGCCGATTTTGTTAAAGCCCTTGACCATAAAGCGCCGCCGGCGGTTATAGTCATCGACCATTTCCTTACTGCTGTCCTCGCCCGATTTCAGCGCCTCAATGGCGGCTACCTGCCCCATGGTCGGGGCCGACATTATGGTGTACTGGTGAATCTTGGTCATGGCGGCGATAAGCTCTTTATTGGCGGCGACATAGCCGATGCGCCAGCCGGTCATGGCATAAGCCTTGGAGAAACCGCCGAGCAGTACGGTGCTCGCTTTCATCCGGGGCAGAGCGGCAAAGCAGGTATGCTCCACGCCGTAGACTAGCTTGGCGTAAATCTCGTCGGAGACTACCAGCAGGTGGTGTCTTTGGGCGACCTCGGCTATCTGGGCCAGCTTGTCTCTGGGCATCACCGCCCCGGTGGGGTTGGCCGGGTAACCGATGAGGATAGCCTTGGTCTTATCGGTAACCTGTTCCTCGATATCGGCGGCGCTGACCTCAAAGTTGTTCTTCTGGTTGGTGGGCACCATAACCGCTCTGCCCCCGGCCAGGGTCACGCAGGGGTTGTAGGAAACATAGCAGGGGTCGGGCATAATGACCTCATCGCCGGGGTCAATGACGGCCCTCATCGTCAGGTCCAGCCCTTCGCTGACGCCGACGGTAATCAAAAGCTCGCTATCGGGGTCGTAGTCCAGCCCGTAGCTCTTCTTCAGGTAGCGTGACAGCTCCCGGCGCAGTTCGGGCATGCCCAAGTTTGAGGTATACATGGTATACCCCTTCTCCAATGAGTATATGGCCGCCTCGCGGATATGCCAGGGGGTGGCGAAGTCGGGCTCGCCCACCCCCAGCGAGATTACCCCTTCCATGGAGGCGAGCAGGTCGAAGAACTTCCTTATCCCCGAGGGGGAAAGCTGGTTGGCCCGCTGTGAGGTCAGATTCCGTGTCCTTGTTGACATAAAAAATCTCCTAGAGTATCACCGGCTGGCGTTTGGTCCCTTCTTCTCCGCCCAGGATTTCGCCGTCTTCCTTATACCTTTTAAGCATGAAGTGGGTGACCGTCCCCTGCACCCCTTCGATGGGGGCCAGCTTCTGGGAGACGAATCCAGCCACCTCGTGCATGGTCTTGCCGGCTACCAGCACCAGCAGGTCGTAGGTTCCTGAGAGCAGGTAGACCGAACGGGCCTGGGGGAAGCGGTAGATGCGCTCGGCTATGGCGTCGAAGCCGGCGTCCCTCTGGGGGGCAATCCTGACCTCGATTAGCGCTTCCACCTGCTCGTTGCCGACCTTTTCCCAGTTGACTATGGTCTTGTATTTGAGGATGGTCTGGTCTTTCTCCGCTTTCTTGATGAGCTTGCTCACCTCGTCGGCGGATTTGCCGGTCATGGAGGCTATCTGCTTGGCGGTGGTCCTGGCATCGTTTTCCAGTATCTTTAGAATCTCTTTTAACATGGCTAACTCCTTATCAGCTCGGTTAGCGACCACTGGTCTTGGGACTCATTATAGCAGAGTTGGAAGAGTTTGTTATCCCCGGTCCTGACCCGAAAGTATCTTTCCCCCGGCTGGCGCCACTCCTTTTCTATCTCGGTCACCTCGTATTCCCCGCCCTGCCAGCTAAAAGACCGAGGCCTTTCGGCGTAGCTTTGGCCGGAGTAGCAGTTGACTTTGAGGTTATTTGACCCGTTTGAGGACGACCCCTCGTTTCTGGAGGTCAACATCGACCACTTCCCATCCGGAGCTTAGCCAGGCAATAGCCTGGGGATGGCTCCTGTCGTTTTCCCACCACGATTCAAAGGTATAGGCGGCTGTTTCCAGCTTAGAGCCGATAATGCCTTCAATCTGCACGAAGGGCAGGTGCAGCTGGCTGGCTCTGTAGCCGCCCAGGAAGTCTCTCAGCGGATTATATTTGGCGACGCTCTCCACGTCCACCGCCTCCCCGCCGCTGGGCTGGCTGGGTTTGCTCTCGGCTGGCGCTGGACTGCCGGACTTGCTTGCCACCACCTCGTATTTTCTTAGTTTAGCCCCGACCAGTTTTATATGCAGTAGTGATTGGCACGACGGGCAGTTTATCTGACCGTCGTAGTTGTTGGTGTCGATGAATTCGGGTATCTCAATATTCTTGCCGCAGACCAAACAGTTAATTTCCACTTTTTTGCTCCGTTATCTTTTCCCCATTTCCCCCTTTGAAAAGGGGGATTTTCCTCACCCCAAAGTCTTGCTTCCCACCCAGCCCGCCCAAAAGGGCAAAGCCCCTCTTGGACTCTCCTTCTAAAGGGGTGCTTAGATTTTGATTTTCTCTGACAAAGACTTTTTTATGCGAATCTCTACTAATTGACGAGTAATTTGTTCATCGTACCTGAAGTATATGAGTTGAGTCCCATTTTCAGCACATAGTTTAGCTTTCAATTTATCACGTTCCTGTGTTTGAAGAAATCCTTCTTCTCCTCCGAAAAGTGGCACGGGTTTATAGTGTTGCTGTCCTTGATATTCAATTGCTACGTTGAGTTCAGGTATAAAGATATCGAGTCTCTGTCTGCCAAGCCACTCCGGGCTCGCTTGGTGCATCACTTGGTTTTCTGGGAAAATATCTCGCACCATATTCAATAGTTCTATTTCAGAAATCCATCCCTCGCTAATACGTGGGATGCCTAATGATTCTCTTATCTCATTTTCGGCTTCATGTTTGTCTATGTCTTTTTCTGTAGCTGTGCGCATTATATATGGCCCATAATGAACCATCACTTTGCTACCATACATAGGGTCGCAGTAGAACAACTCGGAAGGAACATCACGACAGAGATGACAAATTCCTTCACGGAAACCAGTTTGTTTATATTTAGCTATAAACTTGTGAGGCCAGCCATTTTCTGAATAGTGGTTTCTTTCGGAAAGGGCTTTTAAGTAATATTTTTCTAGCGCTGGTCTGAAACATTCGCAGAAGTAAGATTTGCCGCATACTCTACATATAAATCTAATAGTCCAATCCCATACTCCTTCTATGCAAGCGGCCAAGTAGTCAGGAAGGCACTGGCATGAGGGGACTATGGTATCTCCAACAGGAGTAAGAATATTAGCTGGAATTCCTAACTCGCTATTCCAGCCCATTCGTACTGTATATTTATAAATTGTCTTTAAAGGCTGTTGCTTGACTTCTAGCGGTCCTGAATGAAGTAGGTTAGCTGGTCTTTCGAAATGAATTTTCTTAGAGTCGTCTTGCTTTGTTACGATAGTAAATTCAAAGCATCCTAAGTCAATAGCCTTTTTCTTAGGTAGGTCTTTCAAAAACCAAGGAAGTTGAATTATTGAAGGTTGAGGTGGCCATCTGTTAATTGGTAAGTGTGCACTAGGCGAGCCCCTGCCGTGATTACTTGCTATGTTGAAACGGAGGATTTCACCAGAAGCGACTAGATATTTGAGCTGGTTCTCGAATTGCTCAGTTACAAGGCTGATGATTAGTTCAGGTAGACTTTGCATGACCGAAGTTAGAATCCGAGCTTTCAAGTCGTCTTGGAACTTTTGGGGGTCTATATCTAATCGTACAAGAGTCATGGCTTTATTACCCCCCCCTATACCCCCGCTCTCATCTTGTGCCAGTCTGTAGCCTGTTCGTAGGCATAAGCAACCTTCAAAATAGCTTCCTCGCCAAAGGGCTTGCCGATTACCTGCATCCCGATGGGCAGCCCGTTATCAAAGCCGGCGGGAATGGATATAGCCGGCACGCCGGCAATGTTTATGGGCAGGGTGCAGACATCGCTCAAGTACATCTGGAGCGGGTCGTCCAGCTTCTCCCCAATCCTGAAGGGGACGGTGGGGGAGGTGGGGGTTATCAGGGCGTCGTATTTTTCAAAGGCCTGGTCGAACTCCCGCCTTATTAAAGTGCGCACCTTCTGGGCTTTGAGGTAGTACGCGTCATAGTAGCCGGCGGAGAGGGCGTAGGTGCCCAGCATGATGCGCCGCTTTACCTCGTCGCCAAAGCCGAACTGCCTGGTCTTTTCCATGGCTTCCCACATGCTGTCGGTATCGGTGTAGGAGAAGCCGTACTTCACCCCGTCATAGCGGGCCAGGTTAGCCGAAGCCTCCGAGGGGGCGATGATATAGTAAACGGGCAGGGCGTAGGGGGTGCTGGGCAATGATACCTCCCAGTCTATCTTGGCCCCCAGCTCCTCCAGTTTTTTGACGGCGGACTGCAGGGCTGTTTTCACCCCGGCCTGCATCCCCTCGACGAAGTATTCTTTGGGCACGCCGAGGGTAAGCCCCTTGAGGTCGTGGCTCAAGCACTGAGTATAATCGGGCGTGGGCTCCGGCACCGAGGTTGAGTCGCGGTTGTCGTAGCCGGCGATGGCATTTAAGACTATAGCGCAGTCGGTGACGTCTTTGGTTAAAGGACCTATCTGGTCGAGAGAGCTGGCGAAGGCGACCAGCCCGTATCGGCTCACCCGGCCGTAGGTGGGTTTCATACCGACAACGCTGCAGAATCCAGCCGGCTGGCGTATACTGCCCCCGGTATCCGAACCCAGGGCGTAGATGCCCTCGTCGGCGGCTACCGCCACTGCCGAGCCACCGCTTGAGCCGCCGGGGACGCGGCTCAGGTCCCAGGGGTTGTGGGTGGGAAAGAAGGCCGAATGCTCGGTGGAGGAGCCCATGGCGAATTCGTCCATGTTGGCTTTGCCGATAATCACCGCGCCGCAGGCGTTTAGTTTCTCCATCACGGTAGCGTCGTAGGGGGGGATAAAGTTCTCCAGCATCCTTGACGAGCAGGTAGTCCGCACTCCCCTGGTGCAAATGACGTCCTTGATTACCACCGGAACACCGGTGAGGGGATGGCTGTCACCACTTTTTAGGCGCTGGTCGGCCTTCTCGGCCTGGCTTAAGGCCAGCTCCCCGGTAACGGTAACCAGGGCTTTGAGCTTCGGCTCCAGCTCTTTAGTGCGCTCCAGGCAGGCTTTGGTCAGTTCCACCGAGGACAGCTTCCTGGCCTTGAGTAATCGGTGCGCCTCGTGTATGGTCAGCTGCGGCGGTATCATTCCAGCACTGCCTTTACCCTGAAGTATTCGCCTTCCTTGCGGGGGGCGTTGGCTAGAATCTGCTCGGGTGGGAGGGAATCGGCGACTTCATCGTCCTTGGTTACATTCTGCAGGGGGATGGACTGGGCGGTGGGCGGGACGTCAGTAGTATCTACCTTCTGCAGTGCCTCAAAGCTCTCCAGGATATGGGAGAGCTGCTCCCGGAGCCTGTCAACCTCGGCCTCGGTCAGGCCCAGCCGGGCCAGGCGGGCAATGTGCAGTACTTCTTCACGGCTTAGCTTCATCGTGTGCCCATTATAGCACCCATATTTGAGTGTGGGCAACAGAGATAAGTCTTTTTTCCCGCCCAGCCCGCCCTATAGAGGCTTCACCTTATGAGGAATCTCAAGCCCCCCAAGAAGAAATTGATAGAAGTATTGCTTCTATAGGGTGGGTCAGGGTGGGAAGAAAAGCTTTGGTTTAAATGGTGGGGGGTAAACTAAGAGTGTTTTAAGAGAGGTGAAACCTCTCTTTGACTCTTCTTTGTTGAACAATCCGTCCTATTGTTCAATGTCTTTATTTCAGTTTTGATGACACTTCACATACATGGCCATAGAACTCGGGCCTTCGGTCGTTGATAAAATCGACTTCGTGCTTTTTTGGTTCAATTACCCAACGCTTCTTGCGGGCTTCCGCCGGTTTGATATTAGCGTATATTATGTCCTGCTCATTCTCTTTTCCTTCTGCCAAAGATTGCCCAAACCAATAAACAATCTTACTACGACCGGCGAACGTAGTCCCCCGCTCTTTGCCAATGCGGTTAACGCCGACACAAAAAACGCGGTTCTCGGTGGCTCTTGTGGGAATGATATAGTCGGGGTAGACATTACCAGTTTCAGGCCAATTGGCGGGGAAAACTAGTATATCAGCTCCTAGTAGTGCTAGAGCCCGAGAGTGTTCGGGGAACATCATATCGTAGCAGATGCCCATCCCAATCCTACCCACGTCGGTGTCGTAGGTGGTCAGAGGCAAGTTGCCGGGGTCTAGAAAGCGGTCAACACCGAGATAAGGAAGGTGAAGCTTGCGTTGTTTCCCTACCAGACCATCGGGACCAAGCAAAACCGCTGTGTTGTAACACTTGTCTCCATCGCTCTCAAGGAGACCAATGACGACATATACATTCAGTTCTACACAGGTAGTCAGGAGCTTCTTCGTGCTGGAGCCTGGTATCGGTTCGGCAAGTGGGAGAGCCTCCTCGCGGCTGTCAAAGCAGTACCCCGTCAGGGCACATTCGGGAAAGACAATAAGCCTGGCTCCCTTCTTGGCAGTACGCTCTATTAGTTCAAGACATCTGTCTAGGTTTTTCTCCTTCTCCTTGATTTTGGGCTCCATTTGCACTCCGGCAACCTTCACTTTTTCATCCATTTGTTTTCCCCTTTCAGATTTCAGGCGCTTTCGAAAGTATTGTTTCAGACAATTGCTGCCGTCAATGTTCTTATGTGGATCGTCTTTTTTAAGATGAAAAACCTCCTCGACATAGGCAGAGGCACCTAAGATTCCATTGTATAACATTAATGTTACACTATACCAATATTCAAACCTTCTATATCTATGTTTTTCTAAAAACCATTCCCCCCCTAATTCTTCATAACAATGTTTGCCAAATCCTAATTTATACCGAAATTTTCGCCACCCGCTGCTTCCTTCGAGAGCAATAGCTTCTACCAAGCTATCAAGGTGCATGTGAAGCATTCTGGAAATAACCCTTTTCTTAACATCGGGCAGCCTTGCTGGATTACCATCCCAGTTCCCCATTACCCTCACTATGTTACTAAGTTCTCCTAATAACCTCTCATAAATGGCCTCTACTCTTTGCTTATTCGTTGCGCGAAGTCGTGACCAGATAGCTATCCCAGTTATAGTAGCAGTAATGAAGGCACCAATTAAACCATACAATACATTGGTGTCCACCTTAACCTCCTTTTGTGAAGCAGGCTGCCAAGATCAACTAATCCATACATTTTTTACCCTGCATGGCAATTATACTATTAGGGTGGAGGGTGTCAAGATGGTTGTCAGGGGGTATGGTAGATAAGAACTCTGCTATAATAAACAAGGTATGATGACTACCCGCCTCATAATAGCCATAGTCACCACCCTGCTGGAGGAGGCAGCCATAGCCGCCATTGTGCTCTGGGGCCTGCCCAAGCTGGGCGTTGACCTGCCCATATTCGTTCTCGTCATCATCATGGTACTCTGGGCGGCATATGCTGTTTTTACCTACCACCTGGGCAGCCGAGCCCTGAGGAGAAAGCCTCTAGCCGGTCTGCTGGATATGGTCGGCAGCAAGGGCAAGGTAGCCAGCCGGTTAGACCCGGAGGGCCTGGTCAAGATTAAGGGCGAGCTCTGGCAGGCAAAGTCAGACGGCGGCAGCATTGATAGCGGTGAGGAGGTCACCGTGGTGGGGCAGGAGGGACTTAAGCTCGTTGTGCGCAAAGGGGGACTGAATTAATGGCGGCGGTCAATAATATGAATACTCTTCTCGCCGACGGTAGACGAAAGAGACGATGAGCAGGATTAGCCCCGTTGCCATAAGAGCGATGCCGTAAATCATTAGAGGAGTCAGGGCGTCTCTGATAAGCTGTGTTATCAATGTCTGGAGGTAGGCGGACAGACCGGTGTGGACTAGCTGTGTTTCGGCTAGGTAGCGGGCAATGAAAACGAAGGCAAGGCTGGGGATGCCGCAGACCAGGAAGGTTATACCTAAGTGCCGGGTGCTGCCTTTTACCTCACGGTACACCAGGATAATGAGCAGGATTAGCACCAGGGCAAGAGCAATCAGGACATTGAAGGCGATATTGACATAGCCGACAATCCGCTTGGCCAGCTCGATCTGTTCCATGACCTCGGCGTCAAGCATGGTTTCATCGAGCTCAAGCGTTGACGGTATCTCCTCGGAGAAGGCGTCCCAGAACAGGTTGAATTCCAGTTCCAGCAGTTCCGGGGGTAAAAATTGAAGCTCGAACGGAGGGTCGGCCAGCACTTCCTGCCAGAGGTTGTCTCTAAGGCTCTCTTTCAATGTGTCCAGCGGGATTTCCAGGCTTAAATGCTGGCTTTCTCCCTCAAGGTAGTCATAGAAGGTATATATAGCGATGCTGGCCTGCTGCTTTAGCCAGACTTCCTCGTCGGCGACGGTAGCCTCTACCGCATCAACTACTACCCGGTACATGTATTCCTGCCCCGGGGGGATTTGTTCGACCATTATATCTTCAGCCAGCGAGGGCAAATCGAGGTTCTTAACTTGGGCGGAGACGAAGTCGGGGCTGAGGGCGGTCTGGTTTATGGTCAGCAGGGGGCCGAAGATCATCAGGGACAGGGAGAGAAGGGAGCCCAGAATAAATAGCGCTAATCCCTTTAGGAACTTCATTTGACGGAATTCTACCACTGGGATAGCGGCAACGCAAGGGCTCTGCCCCCTCCCCTTTAGTTTTGTTTCCCACCCTGGCCCGCCCTAAAGAGGTTTTTACCTCTCTTTCACTCTCTTCCTTAAAAGGGCGGTGGGCGGGAAAAGATATAAAAACAGGGAGGGGAAGGGTTTTAAAAAAGTCTCCCCCGCCCCGTTTCTTGCTTTCGAGCTTTGAGATTGCTATCATAACCAGCGGTGACCAAGCGCAGAATCGATAGCCTGCTGGTGGAGAAGGGTCTGGCGGAAAGCCGGGCTAAGGCCCAGGCCCTAATCATGGCTGGGGAGGTGGTGGTGGAGGGTAAAGCCGCCATCAAGCCGGGGATGCTGGTAGCCGAGGAGGCGGCGATTACCCTGCTAAAGCCGCCCCCTTTTGTCAGCCGCGGCGGCATCAAGCTTGACTATGCCCTCGACCACTTCCGGCTTGACGTCTCCTCTAAAGTGGCGGCTGACATCGGCGCCTCAACTGGCGGCTTTACCGATTGCCTGCTTCAAAAAGGGGCAAGCCGGGTCTATGCCGTAGATGTGGGTTACGGGCAGCTGGACTACCGTCTCAGGAAGGACGAACGGGTGGTAGTTATGGAGAGGGTGAATGCCCGCTACCTCATCTCTCTGCCGGAAAAGATAGACCTGGCTACCCTAGACCTATCGTTTATCTCGGTGGAGAAGGTGATACCTTCGGTGGCTCAGTTGCTGAAGGATGACGGCTATTTGCTGGTGTTGCTCAAGCCGCAGTTTGAAGCCAAACGGAGCGAGGTAGGCAAGGGGGGTATAATCAGGCAGCCTTTAGTGCACGCCCGGGTCCTGGGGCGGTTTATCGCCTGGGCGCTGGACAAAGGCTTCAGGCTGGGGGGAGTGGTGGCTTCACCCATCCTGGGCGCTTCGGGGAACAGGGAGTTCTTTATTCTCTTGAGGTTGACATAATGCAGACCAGGCCGGTGGCTCTGGAAGTAGACGGCTTGAATATCGTCGGTCAGCTTTACCTGCCCGACGGCGATGCGCCCTATCCTACCGTTTGTGTCTGTCATGGTATACCGGCCAAGATTGCCGACCTCACTAATAGGGGCTATGCCTTGCTGGCGGAGCAGATTTGCCGCCATGGCTTTGCCGTCCTGATTTTTAACTTCAGGGGAAAGGGCAAGAGCGGCGGCAACCTGGATATTCTGGGCTGGGTCAGGGACCTTAAGGCGGCCATTGATTACTTGAGCGCTCTATCTGAGGTGGACAAGTCTCGCCTTTATCTGCTCGGCTTCAGCGGCGGGGCGGCGGTCTCGGTGTATCTAGCCGCGCAGGATAAGAGGCTATCGGCGGTGGCTGCCGGCGCCTGCCCGGCGGAGTTCAGCTTCTTTACCAGGGTTGATGACCCGCAGGTGCTTATCGACCATTTCCGCAGTATTGGCGCCATCAGGGATAGTGATTTTCCCCCTTCCATTGAGGAGTGGCTCAATGGCTTCAAGGTAGTTCGCCCCATTGACTATATAGCCGGCATTGCCCCACGGCCTTTGTTACTGGTGCAGGGCAGCGCTGATGAGACCGTTAGTGTCGGGCATGCCCGCAGGCTGTATGCTAAGGCCGGCGAGCCCAAGAAGCTGGTCATTGTTGAGGGGGCTGGCCATCGGCTGAGGCAGGATGAGAGGGCGGTGGCGGTGGTCATAGAGTGGCTTGAATCACTGGCCCCTCCCCACCCCTAACGTCTTTTTTCCCAAACCCACCCACCCAAAAGGGGTTTTTCCCTCTTGAACTCTCTTCCTCCCCACCCCTTAAGTTTTTCTTCCCGCCCAGCCCGCCCTATAAGGGTGGCACCCTTTTAACTACCCCCAAAAAGCAGGGTTGGTGGAGCTAGCCTCCGGGGGTGGGTTAGGGTGGGAAAGATAAGTTTAGCGGGGGGTTGGGTTTGGTGGATACAACCCCTCTTCCCCAATCGTATTTCTTCCCACCCTTCCCACCCTAGAGGGCTTGGGCTGTGCTGAAATGGTTTGACCTCTAGATAGCAGTTGGTTTATAATAAATTTAGAGGCAGATAGCTTGCACGAAAGTTGCGGCGTTTTTGGCGTATATGCTCCTGGCGAGGATGTAGCTAGACTTACCTTTTTTGCTTTGTTTGCCCTCCAGCACCGCGGTCAAGAGAGCGCGGGTATTGCCACCACCGATGGTAAAAAACTCCAGGTCTATGCTCGCATGGGGCTGGTGTCCCAGGTATTTGACGAGGATTCCTTAAGCCAGCTTGGCGGTAACATTGCCATCGGTCATAACCGCTACTCAACCAGGGGTTCCAGCCGCGTAACCAACGCCCAGCCGATTGTCGTCGGCAGGGGCTCAAACGCCATCGCCATCGCCCACAACGGCAATATCGTCAACGCCGAGCACCTCTACCAGGAGCTTTGCGACCAGGGCTATACCTTTAAGACCTCCACCGATACCGAGGTTATCGCTAACCTCATCCTCTCTTCGCCGTCTAAGGACTGGGTAGACAAGATACGCTATGCCGTGCATCGGCTTCAGGGGGCCTATTCTCTGACCCTCTTGACCAACCGCGCTTTGTACGGAGTCCGCGGCCCCCTTGGCGTCCGCCCGCTCTGCCTGGGGACGCTTGATGGCGGCTGGGCTATCGCCTCGGAGAGCTGCGCCCTCGACCATATCGGCGCTCAATTTTTAAGGGAGATTGAGCCCGGCGAGATAGTTACCGTCAACGAGAACGGGCTGGAAAGCCACCGGGAAAAGGTGGATAGAAAAGCGCTCTGTATCTTTGAGTATATCTACTTCGCCCGCCCCGATTCGGTAATCAACGGTCGGCTGCTCTACCCGGCGCGGCAGGCTATGGGCGAGGGGCTGGCTGAGGAACACCCGGTAGCCGCCGACATGGTTATGGGTGTGCCCGATTCGGCTACTGCCGCCGGCATCGGCTATTCCCGATGTTCGGGTATACCCTTATGCGAGGGACTGCTCAAGAACCGCTATGTCGGCCGCACCTTTATCGAGCCCGACCAGCGCATCAGGGACCTCGGCGTAAAGCTGAAGTTTAACCCCCTGCCCCAGATGCTGGACGGACAGCGAGTGGTGGTGGTTGACGATAGCATCGTTCGGGGCACCACTACCCCCAAGGTAGTCGGGCTGCTGAGGAGGGCGGGGGCTAAAGAGGTGCACATGCGCATCTGTGCCCCGCCTATCCGTTACCCCTGCTTCTTCGGTGTTGATATGGCTACCCGCTGGGAGCTGATTGCCGCTCAGAAGACCATACCCGAGGTCAGGGACTTTATCGGCGCTGACTCACTGGGCTATTTGAGCATTGACGGGCTGATTAAGGCGGTAGCCTTGCCCAAGGATATCTTCTGTCTGGCCTGCTTTACCGGTGACTACCCGATACCGGTTCAGATTGAGATGGACAAGCTGGCGATGGAGACCACAGCCGCCGATGAATATAGTCCCTTTGGCATAAAGCAGCGGTGAGCTTTAAGGTCATCCTGCTTGACACCAGGACTTGAATCCATTATTAATAGCGGTAACCAACTGCTCCAATATTCATATATAGGAGGATTGATATCATGGGTTATTTCGCTATACTGGCGGCTATTCCCGGCTTCTTCTTGAGCTCTTTCTTTCTGATGCTCCTCTGGGGGGTTATTGCCCCTGAGCTGAGCATAGACACGATAAGCTATCCCATGTCGATGCTGGTGACCATTACCCTCTGGCTGGCCGTGGCACCCCTGGCGGCGGTTGCTGGTCGAAGAAGAAGAGATTATTAGCCGCTATTTCTATCTATAATATAATAGATTTTAACTAACGGGAGGTGCTTTATTAAAGAGAGCTATGCCGGCGCTGGCGTCGATATTGCCCTGGCGGCTAAAGCCAAGGAGCTGATTGCCCGGCATGCCCGCTCCACCCACCGCCCCCAGGTCTTGTCGGGGGTGGGCTTCTTCGGCGGGCTTTACCGGTTAAAGGGCTATGACGAGCCGGTGCTGGTCTCCAGCGTTGACGGGGTGGGTACCAAGCTGAAGCTCGCCTCGGCTTTAGGCAAGCATGACACCGTTGGCATCGACATCGTCCATCACTGCGTCAACGACATACTCGCCTGTGGCGCCGAGCCGCTCTTCTTCTTAGATTACATCGGTATGGGCAGGATGGTGCCGGAGAGGGTAGAGGCAATCGCTAAAGGGCTGGCCTCCGCCTGTCGTGAAGTCGGCTGCGCCCTTATCGGCGGTGAGACGGCCGAGATGCCGGGACTATATTCCGGCGAGGACTATGACCTGGTGGGCTTTGTCATCGGGGTGGTGGAGAAGAGTAAGCTCATCCAGGGCAGGAAGATAGCCGCTGGCGACGCTATTATCGGTCTGCCCTCAAGCGGGCTTCATACCAACGGCTATTCCCTGGCGAGAAAGGTCTTCGGCGAAAGCCGCTCGGTCTTAGATACCCCCTACCCCGAATTGGGGCGCACCCTGGGCGAGGCGCTTCTGGAGCCTCACCGCAGCTACTATAAGCCGTTGAAGCCGCTTCTGCCTCTTGTCAAGGGCCTGGCCCATATCACTGGCGGCGGCTTGATTGATAATGTGCCCCGGGTCTTGCCCGAGGGTCTGGCGGCAGGATTCGATAGCAAAACCTGGACAGTACCGCCCATCTTTGCTCTTATAGAGAAGCGGGGCAATATCGACCGGGACGAGATGTTTCATGTCTTTAATATGGGCATCGGTATGGTTATAATCTGTTCAGGCGATAGTGTCGCCAAGTTGACCAAGTCATTGCCTGAAGCTAAGGTCATCGGCGAGGTTATAAAGCAGAAGGGGATGAGGGTAGTTATCGAGTAGGAGGTATTCATGCGAGCCATTATCAGTGTCTCTGACAAGGCCGGGGTTACCGACTTTGCCAAAGGATTAAGCCAGCTTGGCTTTGAGGTCTTCTCTACCGGCGGCACCAAAAAGGCGATTGCCCAAGCCAGAGTACCGGTAAAAAGCGTCTCCGAGATAACGGGGTTTCCGGAGATTTTAGACGGCCGGGTAAAGACCCTGCACCCCATGGTTCACGGCGGTATTCTGGCTAACCGCAAGGTAGCCGCCCATATGGAGGAACTGGCCAAGCACGGCATCGCTGAAATCAACCTGGTGGCGGTCAACCTCTACCCCTTCGTTCAGACCGTCTCCAAAGAAGGGGTCAGCCTTGACGAGGCGCTGGAGAACATTGATATCGGCGGGCCGACCATGATTCGGGCGGCGGCCAAGAATTTTCCCAGCGTCATCGTGGTCGTCGACCCCGCTGACTACCCGCTGGTCCTGGAGAAATTGAAACAGGGAAAGGTGGACCTAACAGAGCGCAAAAGGCTGGCGCAGAAGGCCTTTCAGCACGTGGCTATCTATGATACCGCCATCTCCCAGTATCTCAGGCGGGACAGCGAAGGTTTTCCTGAGGAGATGACCGTCGCCCTTAAAAAACGCTACGGGCTTCGTTACGGCGAGAACCCCCACCAGCAGGCCGCCTTCTATGCCGAGCCGGCAGTGGGGGAGGCCGAGACTGGCATCACCTGGGCCGAGCAGCTGGGGGGCAAGGAGCTTTCCTTTAATAATATCCTGGATGCCGACGCCGCCTGGGGGGTGGTGACCGATTTTGCCGCGCCCACGGTAGCCGTTATCAAGCACACCAATCCCTGCGGGCTGGCCAGCTATGACGATATTGCCGAGGCCTATCGGCGCGCCTTCAGCGGCGACCCGGTGGCCGCCTTCGGCGGCATTGTTGCCTGCAACCGGGCGCTTACCCTGGCCATGGCTCAAGAGATGAAACCGGTCTTCTACGAGATAGTCATCGCCCCGGAGTATGAAGATGAAGCGCTAAAGCTATTAAAGACTAAGAAGGATTTACGTATCCTGGTGGCGGGACTGCCGTCGGGTTACGGGAAAACGCCGTCAGGTTATCTCGACTTCCGACGGGTAAAGGGCGGCTTTTTGGTGCAGGACTCGGACTCTCTGCCCGAGGGCAAGGTGGAGCTAAAGACAGTGACCGCCAAAAAGCCGACAAAAGAAGAAATCGCCGACCTGCTCTTCGCCTGGAGGGCGGTCAAGCATATAAAGTCGAACGCCATCGTCCTGGTCAAGGACAAGACACTACTGGGCATGGGCGCCGGACAGCCCAGCCGCATCATCAGCGCCCAGATAGCCATCCAGAAGGCCGGGGATAGGGTCAAGGGCAGTGTGCTGGCTTCGGACGCCATGTTCCCCTTCCCCGATGTGGTCGAGGCGGCGGCTGGGGCCGGGGTTACGGCTATTATCCAGCCCGGCGGCTCAATTCGGGACGAGGACTCAATTAAGGCGGCTGATGCTCATAAAATGGCGATGGTCTTTACCGGCACCAGGCACTTCAGGCATTAAGCTCTAATGTGGGAGGGAGGCTATGGCTAACGTAGTACTGGTTTCTGATATGCTTAGAGGTTTTCTGGAAGAGGGTTATCCTCTTTATTGCGGGGAGAGGGCTCGGCGCATAATCCCCAATGTCCAGCGCCTGCTGGAGCGGGAAATTGCCAAGGGCTCTCAAGTTTTCTTCCTTTGCGACCAGCATGCCCCCGATGACCCCGAGTTCAGCATGTTCCCCCCGCACGCCATTGAGGGCACTGTCGAGGCCGAGGTCATCCCCGAGCTGGCCAAGTATAAGGGCGAGGTAATACCTAAAAAGACCTACAGCTCGTTTTTCAATACCTCGCTTGAGGAGAAGCTGAAAAAGCTGAAACCGGAGAAGCTCATCGTCTGCGGGGTCTGCACTCATATCTGCGTTTTGTACGCGGTGGCCGATGCCCGAATCCGCGGTTACAGGGTAGAGGTGCCCGTCGACTGCGTCGCCTCCTTCGATGAGCCGGCGCACCACTTCGCCCTGAATTACATCGAAAATACGCTGGGGGCTAAGTTGACCGGCCCGGCGGTTGACCGCAAGCCGCCCAAATTCGAACCACTGGAGGACGTCTTATCCGGCAAGACGGCTGATGTCTACTTCGCCCGCACTGTAGAAATACTGGGTAAAGAAAAGCTTGACCCGGTGGCGACCATGGAGTTCTTCGCCAGCCGGGCGGGGGTCTTCTGCGGCATAGAGGAGGTCAAGGCCCTGCTCTCCCGGGTATTACCCGAAGGCAAGCGTGAGGTCTGGGCTCTGGCTGAGGGCGAGACCATGAAGGCGAAAGAGGTAGCCCTGCGCATCACCGCCCCCTATCAGAGCTACGGGCTCTACGAAACGGCCATAGACGGCATTCTGGCCTGCTCCAGCGGCTGGGCCACCGCCGCTCGGGAGTGTGTGGAGGCCGCCCGGGGGATACCCGTGGTCAGCTTTGGCGCCCGCCATGTTTATCCTTCGGTGGTGGGGATAATGGACTACTCAGCCATTGTCGGCGGTTGCGCCGGTTGCTCCAGTATTGCCGGCGCCGAGCTGGCTGGCGTTGAGCCGGCGGGGACTATACCTCATGCCCTGATTTTGATTATGGGGGATACGGTCAAGGCTACCCAGGCCTTTGATAAGCGCATGCCTGAAGGGATTCCCCGTGTTTCCCTGGTTGATACCTTCAAGGATGAGGCAGAGGAGGCGGTGCTGGTGGCTAAAGCCCTGGGGAAGAAGCTGGCCAGCGTGCGCCTGGATACACCGCCGGAGCGGGGGCGGGTTACCCCCGATCTGGTCAAGGAGGTCAGGGCCAAGCTGGACTTAGCCGGCTTTAAGCAGGTCAAGATTTTCGTCAGCGGCGGCATAACCGTGGAGCGTATCGCGCAGTTTATTGAAGCCGGAGCGCCGGTGGACAGCTTCGGCGTCGGCAGCTATATCAGCGGGGCTAAGCCCATTGATTTTACCGCCGACCTCCATGAGATAGAAGGTAAGCCGATAGCCAAGCGGGGCCGAATCCCCGGTATTACCGCCAACCCCAGGCTGAAGCGGATACTTTAATAGGTTTTCCGCCTCACCCTACAAGGTTTATTTTCCCACCCGGCCCGCCTTATAGAGGTTGTGCCCCTTATATATCCCCCTTTAGGGGCTGTGTCTCCACCCCATTTTAAACGTGCGTTTTACTTCCCACCCAGCCCGCCCTATAAGGGTATCACCCTTCTTAAGTACCCAACAAAAGTGGGTGATTGGGGGGTGTTTAAGAGGGGGCAGAGCCCCCTCTTTACCTTAAAAGGGCGGTGGGCGGGAAAAGATATAAAAAGGGGGGAGGGGATGCTTAGTCCCGCTTAAATTCCAGACGTAAAACCTGTTTGGTATCCTCGCTGACCTTTACCCGCTCATCTATGCGCCAGCCGACCACCCACAGGATTTGCTCCCCTGAACAGACAATGGGAATTCGATTGCGCCAGTTACGGGGGATCTTGGCGTCTATCATGAACTCTCCCACCTTCTTGAGCTGGCCTAAGCCCAGCGGCTGAAACCTGTCCCCCCGCCGCCGGGGCCGCACCACCAGCTTGCGGCCGGTCTTGCCCAGGTCAAGGTAGGCGGTGAAGTCGTCTTTCTCCGTCATCTCTTCCCGGTCAACGATGGTCGCCTCTACCAGCCAGCCGGGTACTAACGTTTTTCCGGGAATCCCTAGTTGAAACTCTTCTTTCAGCGGGGGGAGGGGGGATAGGGTGGCCGAGTCCGGGGTCAAACGGTATTGGCCGTATTCTACGGAGAAGGTCAGCCCGCCGGGTAGGTTAAGGCTTTTTCCCGCCGGCTTGGCGGTCAGGGACATCATTTCTTCAATATGGCGCATTTCAATGTCCTTGGCGCTGCCCAGCAGTTTTTCCACCGATGCTCTGAGCAGGTATCGCTTCAGGGCGGGGGGTAACGGCTCAAAGCTTTTCTTGTCCAGGATAATGCTCTCTTCCTCCTGACGGGCAATTTCGTCCCACAGCCGGGCGATTTGCTCATCGAGGAAGTCGATGTCGTCGCTGGCAATGCGGCCGGTGCGGAGCAGGGTCTCCGCCAGGCGCGGGTTGTAGCTCTCGAGCAGGGGCAGGAGCTGCTGGCGGATTCGGTTTCTAAGCGGCGATAGGGAAAGATTAGAGGCGTCCAGGCGGGGCATAAGCCGGTGCCGGCGGCAGTAGTCTTCCGTCTCCTGGTGGCTTATCTCCAAGAGTGGTCTTATTACCGTCAGGCTCTTAGCCTCAGATTGCCATGTGGTAGCCGCCTGCAGTCCCCTCAGCCCTCTGGTCCCCGTCCCCCGGATGAGGTGCATCAGTATCGTCTCTATGTGGTCGCCCCTGGTGTGTCCCACCGCCACCCGGTCGGCGCCGATGGACTCGGCAACATCGGCCAGGAAGCGGTAGCGCACCTCACGGGCGGCTTCTTCCGGGGAAAGGCGCTCCTGCTTCTGGTAGCCTTTTACGTCTCGCTTCTCTATGGTAGCCGGGATGCCCAATTTTTGGGAAAGCCCGGCCACGTATTCGGCGTCAGCCTCAGACTCGGCGCCCCGTAGCTGGTGGTCGAGGTGAGCCAGGTGCAGCTTTATCCCCAGCTCTTTCCGCCCCTTGGCCAGGATATGGAGCAGGCACACCGAATCAGGGCCCCCGGATACGGCTACCACCAGCCTGCCCGCGCCCGATACCAGCTTGTTCTGCTTGATAAAGCCCAGGACACGCTCTCCCAGCGGCGGCTGGCTTTCTCCCCTCATGCCTTTAGTCCCCCGGCCTGTTTTTAAACACCAGTTTGGTGCGGTGGATGGAGGTGGGGTGGTCAAAGCCCAGGGCGGCGGCTACCTGCTCCGGCCTTCCCGAACCACTGCTATCACAGCGCAGTCTCATGCCCAGGCGGGAGTAGCCGCGGTGCCAATCAACGAGCCAGAGGTCGCTAGTCAAAGCCCTCAGGTCGTAGTTGCGGGTGCCGGTGTCCCTCTGGTGGTGCCAGGGTAGTTGCTTGGCCGATAGCAGGGAGACAAGAGCCGATTCTACCCCCGGCTTGTCCTTTTCGGTGGCTACTTCGACCTCGTATTCGCTGAAGCCGACCTGCGATTGTAGAGAGGGCATGGTCGGGGCTACCGAGTTGACCTGCATTATTTCAATGCCGGCGGGCAGTTGCTGGCTTACGGCGTTGGTGAAGAAGTGCGGGGAGACCCATTTGCCGCAGAAGATATCCATAAGCTCAGCCTGGCTGGTTATCCCCACCGCCAGGGGGGCGGCCAGCGATAGGCGGGGGTGGGGGCTGAACCCCTCGGTGTAGGCCAGGGGTATGCCGGCTCGTTGCAGGGCTCTTTGCCACAGGCGCATTATGTCCAGGTGGGAGATGAACTTTAGCTCCTCTCCCCGGCTGAACCTAACCCGCAGTCTTTGCATTCTTTTCCTTGGTTAGTAGAATCTTCTCGATTTTCATGCCCCGCATCTCGGTGATAACCAGCTTCATCTTCTTGTACTTGAGCTGTTGCCCCTGTTTGGGTATGTGCCCCAGGAGGTCGAGGATAAAGCCGGCCACCGTCTCGTATTCGCCTTCGGGGAGGTTTAAGCCCATCTCTTCGTTGGCTTCCTCAATCCGCATGCCGCCATCAATAGAAAAGGTGTACTCGTTGATGGGCTCATAGTCCTTCTCAATATCGGCCAGCTCGTCGCCTACGGGGCCGACGATTTCCTCAACCAGGCGGCTGAGGCTGACGATGCCGGCGGTGCCGCCGAACTCGTCTATGACCACCGTCATGCGGTAGTTTTTGTCCTTCATCTCGGTAAAGAGTTCGCTGATGCGCTTGGTCTCGGGGGTAAAGTAGGCCGGGCGAATCAGCTCGTCGATGAGGCTATCCTCGTTGATAGCCTTCTTGGCCTGGGCCATGACTATATCCTTTACCGAAAGAATGCCGACGACGTTGTCCATGTTGTCTTCGTATACCGGGAACCGTGATAGCGGGGACTCGGCATAGAGCTTGAAGAAATCGGTCAGCTTGGTGCCCTTTTCTACCCATACCACCTCGGTGCGCGGTACCAGGACGTCGCTTACCGGGCGGTTGCCAAACTCAAATACCTTGTGCAGCATCGCCGCCTCTTCCTCCTCCACCGTCCCCTCTTTATGCCCCACCGATATCATGGTTCGTATCTCCTCCTCGCTGGCTAGAGACCTGGGCACCGGCGTCCCGCCAAACATTTTGCTGAATCCGGAGGCAATCCAGCTTAAGCCTATCACGAAGGGGGTGAGCAGCCAGGAGAGGGTGGCTATCGGCCTGACAAAGGTCAGGGATATCCTTTCGGCGTGGCGGGTGGCGATGGTCTTGGGGGTGGTCTCACAGAATATCAATAGCACGATGGTTATGGCGATAGTGGCAATGAGGACACCCCACTGCTCCCCCCAGAGGCGGATGGCCAGTAAGGTGGCTAGGGCAGCGGCGGCGGTGTTTACCAGGTTGTTCCCCAGCAGGACGGTAGACAGGAACTTCTCCGGTTGCTCCATCATCTTGGCTACCTGTCTGGCTCCCCTTACTTTGGTAGAAACTAGGTGCTGAACCCTTATCTTCTGCAGGGAGATGAAGGCGGTCTCCGAGCCGGAGAAGAAGGCTGATAGAAAGAGGCAGACAATGAGCAGCACCAGGTATAGCGTTTCAATACCAGACATTTATCTTCACCTTATTCTGTTAGTTGCTTGCCGTCATCATAGCATTGGCTGGGGGGTGTGTCAAAGCGCTTTTGGTCAATTGTCGGGCAGGCTGGTTCTTTGCCGCCCCACCCCACTTTTATATCTTTTCCCGCCCGCCGCCCTCTTAAACACCCCCAATCTTCCACTTTTGATGGGTACTTAAGAAGGGTGATAACCCTTATAGGGCGGGTTGGGTGGGACGTAGAACACAGGCGGTTATGCTCTCTCTATGCTATAATTCAGCTATGAAAATCCTGGGTATTGAGACCTCCTGCGATGAGACGGCGGCGGCGGTGGTCGAGGACGGGCAAAAAATGCTCTCCAACCAGATTGCCTCTCAGGTAGAAATCCATGCCCGCTATGGAGGCATCGTCCCCGAGGTAGCCTCCCGTCAGCACCTGTTGTCGGTTATCCCCGTAATAGAGCAGGCAATGACCGAAGCCGGCACTACCTGGAAAGAGCTATCCGGCATTGCCGTCACCATGGGGCCGGGTCTGGCCGGCTCGTTGCTGGTGGGGGTCAATGTGGCTAAGGCGATGGCTATGGCCCACGACCTGCCCCTTATCGGGGTCAACCACCTGGAGGCCCATATCTACGCCAACTGGCTGGAAGGCGACAGCATTGATTTCCCGGTGGTCTGCCTTATCGTCTCCGGGGGACACAGCGACCTGGTCTTGATGAGGGGGCACGGCGATTACGCGGTGCTGGGCAGGACCAGGGATGATGCCGCCGGCGAAGCCTTTGATAAAGCCGCCCGGATACTGGGGCTGGGCTACCCCGGAGGCCCGGCTATTGAGCAAGCGGCCAGAGCGGGCAGTGCCTCGATACCCCTGCCCCGCGCCTGGCTTAAGGGCAGTAGCGACTTCAGCTTCAGCGGGGTCAAGACGGCCCTGCTGCGCCTGGTGGAAGGGGGCAAGGTGTCATCGGCGGCTGACGCCGCCGCCAGCTTTCAGGCGGCGGTTATCGAGGTCCTGGTGGCTAAGACAATAGCGGCGGCTAAGGAGCGCCGGGCCAGGCAGATTTTACTCTCCGGCGGGGTGGCCGCCAACGGGCTACTGCGGAGCCGGCTGGCCCAGGACTCCCCTCTCCCCGTCTTGGTTCCCCGGCCGGTGTTGTGCACCGATAACGCTGCCATGATTGCCGCCTGCGGCTATTACCGCCTCCAGGCGGGTGGGGTAAGCGGGCTGGAGCTGGATGTTGTCCCTGGCCTTAAACTGGTTTAATCGGGGGCACTTTGCGGAGATAAAAGGCTAAATTGCGCCTCTAAATGCCTGTAAACTGCTGACGTTAGCTGTTAGCAATCATTTATTGAGTTGCGACTTGGGCTCTGGTGCGCTATGATAAAACAGTTAGCACTCTCGTAGTGAGAGTGCTAACAAATTGAGACTGTGACTGTTTTACAAGTTGAAGGAGGAATGAAATGGCGGTTAATCTGCAACCGTTGGCTGACCGGGTCTTAGTCAGGCCTATCGAGACGGAAGAGGTGACCAAGGGCGGTATAGTCCTGCCTGATACCGTCAAGGAGAAACCCCAGGAAGGGAAGATTTTGGCGGCTGGTCCGGGCAGGTTGTCCGAGGATGGCAAACGAATAGCCATGGAGGTTAAGACAGGCGATATAATTATCTATGCCAAGTATGGCGGCACCGAGATTAAGGTTGATGGCGAGGAGCTGGTGATTCTGCGCGAGAGCGATATTCTGGCCAAGAAGGCTAAGCAGGCGAAGCAAGCAAAGTAACGAGGTCGTTAATATAAGGAGGTAAAATGGCTAAACAGATTATATTCGATGAGGAAGTCAGACATTCGGTAAAGAGGGGGATAGACACCCTGGTCGATGCCGTCAAGGTGACCTTGGGCCCCAAGGGGCATTGTGTGGCCCTGGATAAAAAATGGGGGGCTCCGTCGGTAATTGACGACGGGGTTACCATTGCCAAGGATATTGAGCTGCCCGACCCCTTTGAGAACATGGGGGTGCAACTGGTCAAAGAAGCGGCCACCAAGACCAACGATGCCTGCGGTGACGGCACCACTACCTCAACCGTTTTAGCCCACGCTATTATCAGCGAGGGCTTTAAGAACGTGGCTGCCGGGGCCGAGCCCATGGCACTTAAAAAGGGCATCGAGAAGGCGACACAGGCCATTGTTGCCGAGCTTAAAAAAGTATCCACCGAGGTCAAGGGCAAGGAACAGATTGCCCAGGTGGGCACGATAACCGCCGTTGACAAAGAAATCGGCGGGTTAATCGCCGAGGTGATGGAGAAGGTGGGCAAGGACGGCGTTATCACCGTTGAGGAGTCCAAGGGGATAAAGTACGAGACCGAGTATGTAGAGGGCATGCAGTTCGACCGAGGCTATATCAGCCCCTATTTCATCACCAACGCCGAGAAGATGGAAACGGTGGTAGAAGACCCCTATATCCTCATCACCGATAAGAAAATCTCGGCGGTCTCCGACCTTCTGCCCGCCCTGGAGAAGATACTGCAGGTATCAAAGAACCTGCTTATTGTGGCCGAGGATGTCGACGGCGAAGCCCTGGCGACGCTGGTGGTCAATAAGCTGCGGGGCACCATAAATATTCTGGCGGTTAAGGCTCCCGGCTTCGGCGACCGGCGCAAGGCGATGCTGGAGGATATGGCTATCCTTACCGGCGGCAAGGTTATCTCGGAAGAGGTCGGGCGCAAGCTGGACTCGGTTACCGTGGAAGACCTGGGTAGAGCCCGCCGGGTAACTTCCGATAAGGACAATACCACTATCGTCGAGGGCAAGGGCTCGGAGGAAGCCATCAAGGGCCGAATAAAGCAGATTAAGGCCCAGATAGAGGATACCACCTCCGATTTTGACCGTGAGAAACTGCAGGAGAGGCAGGCCAAGCTGGTGGGCGGGGTAGCCGTAATCAAGGTAGGAGCGGCTACCGAGGTTGAGCTCAAGGAGAGGAAGCACCGCGTTGAGGATGCCCTCTCGGCTACCCGGGCGGCGGTCGAGGAAGGCATTCTGCCCGGAGGCGGCGTTGCCCTGCTCAGGGCGATTGCCGTCCTGGACAAGCTGGAGGTCAGCGGGGATGAGGCTACCGGCGTCAATATCATAAAGAAGGCGGTGGAGGAGCCCATCCGCTGGATTGCCATAAATGCCGGCAGGGATGGGTCGGTGATAGTAGACGCGGTTAAGAAAAGCCCGCCCGGCGTTGGTTATGACGCTGAGAGCGATGACTTTGGTGATATGGTGGAAAAGGGCATTATTGACCCGACCAAGGTGGTAAGGTCTGCCCTGGAGAACGCCGCCAGCATTGCCGCCATGGTTTTGATTACCGAGTCTCTGGTTACCGATATACCGGAGAAGGAGAAGATGTCGTCCATGCCGGCTGGTGGTGGTATGGAGGGTATGTATTAATTAGACTTTCCTGAATAAAAAAGAGGAGGACGTGAGTGGACAAGAAGTCCAAGCCTAAACCCAAATAGCATCCTAGGGTATAACAAGGAGCATAGCCGTGGTCTTCAAACCACGGCTATTTTATTATTTGTGCTTACCAGAAGCAGATTGGGGGGAGCTGCCCCTTTCCCCACCCCCTGTCAGGCTTATTTTTCCCACCCGAACCCGCCCTCAAAGGCTCTACGTCCCTAGCCCCCCTGTTTTCCATTGTCTTACTTCCCACCCGCCCACCCTAATGAGTAAACTCCTTAACCTGGTTGTTACCCTTCCCCACCGCTTTGATGGCGTAGGTAAAAATTTCCCACCTAGTACCCACCCTATAAGGGCGGTGCCCCTTATATATCCCCTTTTAGGGGCTGTGCTCCACCCCACCTCATTGGGGGTGTTTAAGAGGGGGCTTTGCCCCCTCTTTACCTTAAATGGGCGGTGGGTGGGAAAAGATATAAAAGGGGGTGGGGCAGCTAAGCTACCTTATACCTTTAGCAGTTCCTCCAGAGGCTCATCATCAGCCACCGGCCCGACCACCGCCAAACGCAGCTGACCTGATACCAACAGCTCTTGAGCTATCATTTTAAGCTCCTCGGCGGTGATGGCATCAATAATGGCTACCACCTGATCAACGTTTAAGATGCGGTCGGTGAGGACTTCCTGTCCCCCCATCCATCCGGCAACAGTGCGGCTATCCTCCATGCGCAGTAGCAGGCGCCCCTTGGCCAGCTCCTTAGCCTTGGTTATCTCAGCTTCGGGGACTGTCTCCTTGAGCTGGGAAAGCTGCTCCAGGACGGCTTTGATGGCTACCCGCAGGTTTTTGGGCTCCACTCCGGCATAGATGGTAACGGCGCCAGTGTCAAGATAGTGCTCGGCGTAGCTATGGATGCTGTAGGCAAGTCCCAGGCGGTCGCGAATCTCGCTGAACAGGCGGCTGCTCATGCCCTCTCCCAGGATGACGTTGAGCAGGTCGAGGGCAAAGCGCTTGGGGTGGAGCAGGGGCAAGCCGCTCAGCGCCAGGCAGAGGTGGGCCTGCTCGGTATCTTTCCTCTCGATGCGCACCGGTGGGAATTTTCGCTCTTCATATGCCGAATATCCGGGACGGGGCTCCCGCTCAGCCCACCCGCTTAGGGTTTGCTCCACGGCCGCGGCCGCTTCCCGGTGATTGATAGCGCCGGCTATGCTGACCACGGCGTTGCCGGGGAGATACTGGCGGGCCATGTAATCGAGTATCATCTCCCGGGTGAGGGCAGCCACCGATTGCTTGCTGCCGGCTATATCCCTCCCCAGGGGGTGAGAGGGCCACAAAAGCTCATCGATGAGCATGTTGACCAGCTGGGATGGGGAGTCCCTGCCCATGTTAATCTCTTCAATGATAATCTGGCGCTCGCTCTCAATGTCCGCCGGCTCGAACCGGGAGTGGAGCAGTATATCGGCCAGCACGTCCAGGGCTAGCTGGAAGTGGGCTTGAGCCACCTTGCACCAGTAAACGGTCAGCTCCTTATCGGTGCCGGCGTTGATGATTCCCCCCACCCCCTCTATTGCCTCGGATATTTCCTTGGAGCTGGCGCGCCGGGAGGTGCCCTTGAAACAGAGGTGCTCAATAAAGTGCGAGGCACCAGCCTGTAGCTCGCTCTCATAGCGGGAGCCGACCCCGATGAAGATACAGATGGATACCGAGCGGGTGTGGGGCATGGGGGCAGTGAGGAGACGCAGTCCATTACCTAAGGTGGTCTTTTGATACAAATCTTGCCTCTATAGTTAAGGTTAAATGATATTCTAATGTTATGGCCGAGGGGTGTCAATCTAAAAAGGTCATGACGTTCTTCTTCCCCCCGCCCAGATTTTATATCTTTTCCCACCCACCACCCTTTTAAGGTAAAGAGGGGGCAAAGCCCCCTCTTAAACACCCCCAATAAGGGGTTAATAGGGGTCTAACCCCTTTAGGGCGGGCTGGGTGGGAAGAAAAACGCTGGGGGGGCTGGCAGGCTTTGTAAAAAAGGAGCGTTTATTATAAACTGGTAGGGAAACACCCTTTAACCAATATATCAGGCAGGTGGGCAAGATGGAGAGAAAATACAAATACCAGAGCGCTATCCCCCAGTACTACAACGTAACCACCAAATTGATCGACGAGATGGTGGAGAAGGGGCTGGGCGATAAGATAGCCGTATACTACAAGGATGAGACCTATACCTATGCCGAGATGCAGAGCTTGATAAACAAGGTGGGCAATGCGCTCAAGATTCTGGGCGTGCATATGGAACAGCGGGTTATGCTGGTAATGTACGATTCCCCGGAGGCTATGGCCAGCTTCTTCGGCGCTATCAAAATCGGCGCCATCCCGACGCCAGTCAACTACATGTATACCATGCACGATTACCGCTATCTGCTCAATAACAGCCGCGCCCGCACCCTCATCGCCGATAGTGACTTTATTGAGGAAATCGAGGGTTTTAAGGAGAAGTTTCTCTACCTGGAAAACACCATCATCGTGGGGGATAAGACCAGGGCTTACCACATCTCCTTCCGTGACATCGTCGACCGCTGTTCCGATAAGCTCGACGTGGCTTATACCACCTTTGACGATGCCGCTTTCTGGAATTACACCTCGGGCAGCACCGGCGTCCCCAAGGCGGCGGTTCACCTCCAGCATGACGTCTTCAGCTGTATCGACAGCTATGCCATAGCCGTCCTGGGCATCACTCAGGACGATTTACTCTTTTCGGCATCCAAGTTCTTCTTCGCTTACGGGCTGGGCAACAGCTTCTTCTATCCCCTGGCCCTTGGCGCCTCGGTGGTCCTGCTCCCCGCCCGCCCCCGCCCCGAGACCATATTCGCCACCATCGAGCGCTACCACCCCACCGTGTTCTTCGGCGTTCCAACGCTCTACGCCAATATGCTGGAGGTAGAGGGCGCCGAGAAGAAATACGATTTGTCCTCCCTGCGCATCTGCACCTCGGCCGGTGAGGCCCTGCCCAGTGAAATCTTTGCCGAGTGGAAGGAGAAATTCGGGCTGGAAATCCTGGACGGCATCGGCTCCACAGAGCTTTTGCACATTTTCATCTCCAACCGCCCCGGTGATGTCAAACCGGGAAGCTCCGGTAAGCTGGTTCCCGGCTATCAGGCCAGGATTCTCGATGAGGAGGGTGAAGAGGTGCCCGATGGCAAGGTTGGCACTCTGCAGGTGCACGGAGAATCGACCGCCGCCTATTACTATCGCTATCACGATAAGACCAAGACCTCCATGCTGGGAGAGTGGTTTAACACCGGCGACAGGTATTATCGTGACGCCGAAGGTTACTACTATTACCGCGGCCGCGCTGATGACATGCTCAAGGTGGGCGGCATATGGGTCTCGCCCATTGAGGTCGAAGACGCCCTGGTTTCCCACCCGGCGGTGCGGGAGGCGGCGGTGGTGGCTCACAAGGACGAGCATCATCTGGTCAAGCCTAAGGCGTACGTGGTGCTCAAGAAGGGCAAACGCAAGTCCGAGAAGCTGGCTAAGGATATTCAGCTCTTTGTCAAGAAGAGCATAGCGCCTTATAAATACCCCCGGTGGATAGAGTTCGTTAAAGCTCTTCCCCGAACCAGCACCGGTAAGATACAGCGCTACAAGCTGAGGGAGGATGATTAGCCGGGCAATCTTTTCCCCGCCCCGTTTCCCCCTTTAGTAAAGGGGGATTGAAGGGGGATTTTCCCAGTCCTGCTTTCCCCCCGCCCCCAGCGTTTTTCTTCCCACCCAGCCCGCCCTCGGGGGCAGTGCCCCCAATCTCCCACTTTTGTTGGGTACTTAAGAAGGGTGCTAACCCTTATAGGGTGGGACGTAGAAGGTAAGCTTAAAAGACCCTCCCTCCTTTAAGGGTGAAACAAACTATAAATTGACTTAAACACCTGGCGCTGTTAACATTTATATATGGAATCCAGACTAAAACTATTCCCACCGGCATCGGCGGTTAACGATAGCGGGCACCTGGTCATCGGCGGCTGCGATAGCGTGGAGCTGGCCGCTGAGTTCGGCACGCCGCTCTATGTCTTTGGCGAGTCCAGCTTACGGAGCAAGTGCGCCGAATTCTTACGTGAGTTCACCCGCCGCTATGCTGATGCCGCCGTTCTCTACTCCTGTAAGGCTTTCATCAATAAGGCGCTGGCTCAGCTCTTCATGGAGGAGGGGTTAGGGCTGGATGTCGTTTCCGGCGGCGAGCTTGCCATTGTTCACTCAGCCGGTTTCTCTATGGACAGGGTCTATTTCCCGGGCAACAATAAGTCAGCCGAGGAGATAAAGCTGGCCCTGGAGCTAGGCGTGGGGCGGATAGTGGTCGACAACCTTCAGGAGCTTAGCCTCTTAGAGCAGTTAGCCGGGGAGGAGGGCCATACACCCGATATATGGCTGAGGCTTACTCCCGGGGTGGACCCGCACACTCATCGCCACATTGCCACCGGTAACGTTGACAGCAAGTTCGGCATACCCCTGGTCTTGGGTGAGGAAGCGGTGACAACGGCCATGTCCATGTCGGCGCTTAACCTCCACGGTCTGCACTTTCATATCGGCTCCCAGATAGCCGAGACCGGGCCTTATGAGCAGGCTATCGAGATTATACTTAAATTTGCCGCCGATATGGGCCGGAAGCACGGGTTTGGGCTTGAGGAATTGAGCCTCGGCGGCGGGTTTGCCGTTCAATATACCCTGGACTCTCCGGTGCCGCCTGTCTCGGCTTACGCCGAGGTATTAACGTCCAGTGTGATAAACGGCTGTCAGAAGCTGGGGCTGGCCCGGCCGCGGCTTTTCATCGAGCCGGGAAGGGCAATGGTGGGGCAGGCTGGGGTGGCTTTATACACCGCGGGGGTGGTCAAAGACATTCCCGGTGTCAGGCGTTATGTATCGGTGGACGGCGGCATCGCCGATAATATCCGCCCCGCCCTTTACCAGGCTAAATTCGAGGCGGTAGTTGCCAACAGGATGAAGGAGAAAGAGGCGGACAAGGTTACTATTGCCGGCAGGTTCTGTGAATCGGGGGATGTACTGATTGAGAATATTGCTCTGCCCCCCGTTTCAGCCGGAGATATTATAGCTGTACCCGATTGTGGTGCCTATTGCTTGCCCATGGCGAGCAACTATAACGCCTCTTTAAAGCCGGCCATTGTTATGGTGAAAGAAGGCAAGGCGCGGCTGATTCGGCGGCGCCAGACCCTTGATGACCTGACCCGGTGTGATTTAGTTTAAAGGAATTATAGTATGTGGCAGGTAGTCGGCCAGTCTAGGGCGGTCACCCTGCTCCAGCGTAACCTGGAGCGAGGTTCTATAGCCCATGCCTATCTTCTGGTCGGCCCCCCGCATGTGGGCAAGATGACCCTGGCCTTGGATTTAGCCCGGGCGCTGAACTGCCAAGGGGCTGAGCCTCCCTGCGGCTCGTGTGACGCCTGTCAGAAAATAGCTGGGGGTAAGCACGCCGATGTCCAGATTACGGGCCTGGACTCCGGCGGCAATGGCAATAGTAAGCCCCGCGCCGAAATCAGCATCGACCAGGTCAGGGAGATGCAGCATTCGTCCAACCTGCCCCCCTTTGAGGGCAGGCATAAGGTATTTGTTATTGACGGCGCTGAGCTCATGTCCAATGAAGCCGCCAACTGCCTGCTCAAGACCCTGGAAGAGCCGTCGGAGGGGGTAATCTTTATTCTGCTGACCAGCAACGACTCCGTCCTGCCCGCCACCGTGGTCTCCCGCTGTCAGCGGCTGGAACTGCACCCCCTGGCCACCTCGGAGGTGGAAGCCGTCCTTAATGAACGCCGGCTCGTTGAGCCGCCTAGGGCTGAGCTTCTGGCCAGGCTCTGCCATGGCCGTCTGGGCTGGGCGATGCTGGCGGCGGCTGATGACAACCTGCTCCAGCAGCGCGCCGAATTGATAGGTAGGCTGCTTGATATAACAAAAGGTGATAACGGGGAGCGTTTTGATTATGCTTCCCGGCTGGCGGCTCAGTTCAGCCAGAACCGGGGCTCGGTGCAGGAGGTGCTGGACTTGTGGCTCGACTGGTGGCGAGACCTGCTGCTGGTCAAGCTCGGCTCTGGCGATACCATTACCAACGTCGACCAGGGAGCGGCGTTGGTGGACATGGGCCGGGGTTACAGTCTGGCCCAGATAAGGTCTTTTATCAATAGTATTCAGGCGGCTGGAGAGCAGCTCGGGCAGAATGCCAATCCGCGGCTGGTGCTGGAGGTGCTCATGCTCAGCATACCGGGAAGGGGTGGTGTTTAAGCTATGGCTGATATTGTGGGTATACGTTTTAAGAAAGCCGGCAAGGTATATTACTTTGACCCCGCCGGCATCGACCTTGAGGTGAATGACTATGTCGTCGTCCAGACGGCTCGCGGGCTGGAGCTGGGCAGGGTGGTCATTGCCCCGACACAGGTTGTGGCTAACGAGGTGACCGAGCCCTTGAAACCGGTGGCGCGCAAGGCGGAGCCGGAGGATATCAAGAAGGCCCAGGACTTTGAAGACAAAGAAGGGGAGGCCCTGGTCGAGTGCGGTAAGCTGATAGCCAGGTTGAAGCTGCCGATGAAGCTGCTCGGCGCCGAGTATAACCTCGACGGCAGCCGCCTTACCTTCTTCTTCAGCGCCAGTGAGAGGGTCGATTTCCGTGAGCTGGTTAGAGAACTGAATAAGCGTTTTAAGGTGCGTGTCGAGCTGCGCCAGCTGGGGCCCAGGGATGAAGCCAAGCTGGTGGGCGGCTTCGGGCGGTGCGGGCGCCCCCTGTGTTGCATGAATTTCTTGACCGAGTTCTCTCCGGTCTCTATCAAGATGGCTAAGGAGCAGGACCTGCCTCTTAATCCGCTCAAGATATCGGGGGTCTGCGGCCGCCTGTTGTGCTGCTTGACCTATGAGAGCGAGCAATACCACGCCATGAAGGCGAAACTGCCCAAGCCGGGCCAGCGGGTGACTACGCCTATGGGGACAGCCAATGTGGTGGGGGGCAATCCGCTAAAAGAAACGGTGCTGGTCGAGCTGGAGAGCCAGGCAACCGTGGAGCTGCCCTTAAGCGATATTACCGTCGAGAAACAGGCGCCCGATAAGGGCTAGTCATTATTGGGGCAGGTATTTCTGCCACTGGCTCTGGCTCTGCTGGTAGTGGTGGGGGATGTAGAAGAAGCGGTCTCCCCGCGGCATTGCCGGTGGGCAGATTAGCTTCATTCCCGCTTCCTTGGGGGTCTTACCCGCCTTGCGCCGATTGCAGGGTATGCAGGCGCTGACCACGTTTTCCCAGGTATGTTGGCCGCCACGGTAGCGGGGGATGACATGGTCTAGGGTAAGCTGGTGGGTCTGCTTGCCGCAGTACTGGCAGGTAAATTGGTCGCGGTGGAAAATCTCAAGGCGGGTCAGCCTTCGCTGGGGGCGGGGGCGCTTAATCATGTAGGCCAGGCGGATGACCGAGGGCACGGGGAAGGTGTTGCTGGCCGAGTGGATAAAGCCGGTGCCGTTCTCCAACATCTCCGCCTTGCCACGGTCTAGCAGTATTACCGCTCGTCGCACCCGGCATACATTGAGTGGCTCATAGCTTTGATTTAATATCAGGACGGGAAGGTTTACTATCTCTAAGGCATTCATCAACACAGAACCTGACTATTTTACTAAAAAACTCGGGCGCTATGCAAACTGGCGGCTAGCTCCGCCGCTCTTTGCGGCTACGGCTTGTCTTCTTGCGACTGGCGGTGGCATCGGTCCGGTAGTCGGGGGCGGTGATATTCCAGACGACACCGATGTTAGGGTCGGACAGGCGGGAGCTTATCGGGCTGTCAAGCTCATCCAGTGAGCAGTTAGTGGTAAACACTGTTGGCAGCTGGTAGTTATAGCGGTGATTGATAATCTGATAAAGCTTTTCCTGCGCCCAGGGGGTGGTCGACTGCTTACCGAGGTCGTCCAGAATGAGCAGGGGGGCGTTCTTTATCTCTTCAAACACCTGGTCGTAGGTCACCGGGCTCTCCGGGCTGAAGGTGGAGCGCAGGTGGTCGAGCAGGTCGGGCACCACTACGAACTTAACCGGTTTGCCCTCTTTAATTCGGTGGTTGGCGATAGCTGCCGCCAGGTGAGTCTTGCCACAGCCGTTAACGCCCACAAAAACCAGCCAGCCTTCGGGCGATTTGGCGAATTCGAAGGCAAGGCGAAATGCCTCTTTCAAATTCTCGCGTTGCTCTGGCAGTGGATTAAGCCCTTCCCGCTTAAAATTATCGAAGGTCATATTTTTGAGCAGCTTGGCTTCCAGGCCGCTGTATTTCCGCAGGCGGCTCTGGCGCTCTTTTTCCTTTTTCTGCAACGTACAGCTACAGGGCACGGTCCGGCTGTAGTCCGGCTTGCCCGAGGGCAGGCGGGGGTGGACAAAGCCAGCCCCTTTGCAGAGCGGGCAGATTGAGTCTGGCGATGTTTCTGCCGCTTCTTCAGCGCCGGACAATGTGTCCGTATTTGCCCTTGATGTACTTGTCCGGGTCTGTCTTTTTAGAATCTCCCCGATATGCTCCATCTTTCTTACCTTCGGCTGTCCAGCGTTCTAGAATGGCGGAGATATAGCTCCACTTGCGCTTGTTTTGGTTAACTGCCTCTTTAATGGCATCCCTTATCCAGGTCTCGGGATAGACTTTCAGGGCGTCGCGCAGTTCTTCGGCAATCATCGGGGTCAGCATGCCGATGTTCTGCTCATAGAGGCTAAAAGTATCGGGCGGCTCCTCGGTATCAATCAGGGCCGGCTCTCTTGTTTTCAGCCCGCCTAAATCCAGCTCGCCGTTTTGAATCTTAGCCATAGCCTGGCGGTCGGGCTCGGCATTGAGGAAGTAGATGTCCTCTAGTTCCCCGTCTCTATCCAGCGCCAGGTGCAGGATGGTACCCCGCTTGGTAGCCGTCTCCAGGGCATTACGCAGGGCCTGGTCGGGGGGGCTTTGGCCACTTTTAAGGCTGTCAATCAGGCTCTTGTTGCCCAGAAGCTCCCGGTAGCTGATAAAGCGGGGGTAGCCCCGTTTCTGGTAGAGCGTCTGGAAGACGTGGAGGGTGACTTTCAGCTCGGCGATATCGCTGATTTGCGGTAATAGCCGGCTGAAGAAGGCATTGGGCAGGGGGGTAAACTGCGCTTTGGCCGGGAAACCTTCAAACTGCTTCATAGCAGGCTCAGCTCTTCATTGGTAATATTCTCGAACTTGGCCAGCCGGGACTTGAAGAGCAGTTTGACCTCGCCGGTGGGGCCGTTGCGGTGCTTGGCGACTATGATATGGGACGGTGGCGGGTAGCTCTCCCCGGGGTGCTCTCTCTCCCAGTCCTCTTTGGAAGGATAGTAGTATTCATCACGGTAGACGAATATAACGACATCGGCATCCTGTTCAATGCTGCCGCTTTCCCTCAAGTCGGAAAGCTGGGGCTCGTGCGAGGCTCGCCCCTCCGGGGCTCGGCTGAGCTGTGATACCGCCAGCACCGGCACGTTAAGCTCGCGGGCAAGCCCTTTGAGGGCGCGGGAGATTTCGCTGACCTCCTGGACGCGGTTATCGGTCCTTCTGTCTCCCTGCATCAACTGCAGGTAGTCAACGATAATCAGGTCGATGCCGCGCTCAAAGTGCAGGCGGCGGGCTTTGCTTCTCATCTCCACCACCCGTAGCTGGGGGGTATCGTCGATATAGATTGAGGCTTCGGAAAGCTTGCCGATGGCGTCCATAATCCTTTTTTCCTGCTCTTCATTGTGGAGCCCGAGGCGAATCCGCCGGGAGTCGACCTCGGACTCGCTGGCCAGTATTCGCCAGACCAGCGGCTCCCGCGCCATCTCCAGGCTGAAAAGAGCCACGCAGGCCCCCTGCTCCACGGCAGCGTTTCGGGCCAGGCTGAGGGAGAGACTGGTCTTGCCCATGCTTGGCCTGCCGCCGACGATAATCAGGTCGGAGCGCTGGAAACCGCCCAGGAATTCATCCAGGCCGGTAAAACCTGAAAGCACGTAGGGGAGCGGGCCTCTGGGGGCGCCTTCCGCCTCCGGGGTGGTGGCCTCAAAGTAGGTGTCCAGCACCTGGCGGATATGGGTGAGGTCGCGCTGGCTCTGGCCGTGGCGCAGGCGAAAGAGGATATCCTCCGCCTTGTTGAGGCTTTCATCGACACTGGGCTCGGCCTGATAGCCGATGCCGGCAATCTGTCCGGCGGCGGCAATCAGATTGCGCATTACCGATAGGCGGTAGACGATTTGGGCGTAGTCTTCAATGTCGAGGGAGGTGGGGCATATGGCTATGAGGTGGCTTAAATAGGCGGCGCCGCCGCATTCGGCCAGTTTCCCCTGCCGGTCTAATTCCTGGGCCACCGTTATCTGGTTTATGGTTTCGTTTTCGGGGCGCTGGTAAAGCGCCAGGCATGCCCCGTAAATCAGCGAGTTCCGTTCGGTATAAAAGTCTGACGGCTCTAATAAGGCGGCAATCTTGTATATCGCCGTCCCGTCTATCAGCAGTGAGCCGATTACCGCTTCCTCGGCATCGGTATCATGCGGCGGCAGTCTCTCGCCGTTCATGCTTCAGGCCTTCTCCTCTTTTTTGGTTGTCTTCTTGGTCGTCGTTTTCTTGGTTGTCTTCTTGGTTGTCTTCTTGACGGTCTTCTTCTCCGCCTTGGCCGGCGCTTTCTCCGCTTTCTTGGTTGGCTTTTTCACCGTCTTCTTTTTAGCTGGCGCTTTTTCTACTTTTTTGGTTGTCTTCTTCACCGCCTTCTTGGCCGGCTTTTTCTCCGCCTTCTTCTTTTCTTTCTTAGGAGGTTTCTCTTCCCTGGGGGCTTCCTCCTCGGTCACGGTGACCATTACTTTGGGCGCGATATCCTTAGCCAGCTTGATGGAGACCTGGTAGCTGCCGAGTTGGCGGATGGGCTCGTCCAGTTCAATCTTTCTTTTGTCGATAGCCAGGCCGGTGACGTTTTCCAGCTCGGCGGCAATATCGGCGCTGGTGACCGAGCCGTAAATCCTCTCTTTGGCCCCGGCCCGGGCTTTGAGGTTGACCTCCTTGCCCTCCAGCGCTCTGGCTAGCTCGGCCAGTTCGGTATCTACCTTGACCTCGGTCTCGTCTCTGGTTTTTACCTGGCTCATCGCCTGGGCGTCGGCCAGGGCGGCTAGTTTTTTGGGGATGAGGAAGTTCCGGCCGTAGCCATCGGCTACCTCTTTTACCTCGCCGGCTCTGGCCACATTGGGCACGTCCTGCAGGAAAACTACTTTCATACTCTTTCCTTTAAGCCTAATTATACTTTACTTGCTGGAGAAGTGAAAGGTCTCGGGGGCGAATTTTTTGGTTAAAAATAGCCCTTTTCAAGTCAACGATTACCGCTAGCAACTGCCCTTATCGGCTCCGGTTTAAAGAACGGCGTCCAGGCTTTTTTTCAGCTTTTCTTTGGGTTGATAGCCCACTATGTTAGAGACGGGCTCGCCGTTTTTAAAGATAACGAGATTGGGGATGGCCATTATGCCGTATTTAGCGGCGGTCTGGGCATTCTGGTCGACGTCCACCTTGGCGAAGGTTATCTTATCGGCGTACTCACCGGCCAGCTCTTCCAGCGCCGGCGCCGCCATGAGGCAGGGTCGGCACCAGGGCGCCCAGAAGTCCACCAGCACCGGCACTTTCGCTTTCAGCACCTTCTGCTCAAAGCTGGCGTCGTCTACTTCAATCGGCTTGCTCATAATTCTCCTCCTTGATTATTTGGCAGATGTTTCGCTCTACTGTCTGTTTGGCCAGACCTATAGCATTTTTAATCGCCCTGGCTTGACTGCGGCCGTGGGCGACGATGATAGTCCCGTTTACCCCCAGCAGGCAGGCGCCGCCGTATTCTCTGTAGTCTGCCTTCTTAGCCCAGGAGCCCAGCCCGATCTCCTGGAGAAGGGCTCGTCCTCTAAGGTGAGAGGCAGTGGCCACGATATAGCCTATTTGGCGCGCCGCTCCCAGGAAGGTGTCGCCTAAGCCTTCAATAGTCTTGAGCACTATATTGCCGGTGAAGCCATCGGTAACGATGACGTCGGCGACTGCCTTGGCTATGTCCTGCCCTTCTATGCTGCCGGCGAAGTTCAGGTTGGTCTTCTTTAGCAGACTGTAGCTTTCCTGGGCCAGGCGGTTGCCCTTGGTTTCCTCTTCGCCGGTGCTGAGCAGGCGGACGCGCGGCGCTTCTATGTCCAGCAGGTTTTTAACGTAGATTGAGCCCAGGTGGGCAAACTGGACCAGATAGCTCGGTCGGCACTCGGCATTGGCACCGGAATCAATGAGCAGGAAGGGGGTGGCCGGGGAGAGGTCGATGAAGCTGCCCAGGGCGGGACGCTCAACGCCTGGTATCTTTCCCAGCTTTAGGAAGCTGGAGACCAGTACGGCGCCGGTGTTGCCGGCGGAAACAAAGGCTGAGGCGAAGCCGTCCTTCACCAGGTTGGTGCCGACCACTATTGAGGAGTTCGGCTTGCTTTTGACCGCCTTTATCGGGGACTCAGTAGGGGCGATAACCTCCTTGGCTTCAATAATCTTGAGGTTCAGCTTTCTTATCTGGCGGCCGGCCAGCACGTGGAGTATGGATTTATTGCCCACCAGGGCAATATCAACCTCGTATTCCTGGGCGGCTTTAATGGCCCCTTTTACTATTTCCCGGGGGGCGTTCTCCCCGCCGGCGGCATCAACGGCAATCATCATCTCTTTTTCACTCGCAGTCTTTTATAGCGATGGGGCGTGATACTTCACCTCGCTTACCTCAAATCCCTTGAACTTACTTCCGTTCCGGCGGTTAGCCATCTCTTCATGCACCAACAAGGCGGCGCCTATCGCCCCCATCACCTCGTGGTGGGCGGGGACAATCACCTCGGTTTCAAGCTCTTCTTGAAGCGCTTTGACCATGCCCTGGTTGAAGGCGACGCCGCCCTGGAATATTATCGGGGGTTGAATATCCTTGCCCAGGCTGACGCTGTTAAGGTAGTTGCGCACCAGCGCCTGGCACAGGCCGTAGATAATATCCTCGGTGCGGTAGCCGCTCTGTTGCTTGTGTATCATGTCCGATTCGGCAAAGACGGTGCAGCGCCCGGCGATGGGCACCGGTTTGGTGCTTTCCAGCGCCCGCCGGCTGAAGTGCTCAATACTCATGTTGAGGCGCAGTGCCTGGTGGTCGAGGAAGCTGCCGGTGCCGGCAGCGCATACCGTGTTCATGCCGAAGTCGGTCACCATGCCCTCCCGGATAATGATAATCTTGCTGTCCTGCCCCCCGATTTCAATGACCGTCTGCGCCGTGGGGAAGTAGTGCAGGGCGCCTATGGCGTGGCTGGTAATCTCGTTTTTGACCAGGTCGGCGCCGACGAGAACTCCCGTAAGGTAGCGGGCGCTGCCGGTGGTAGCCACGCCGCCGATATTCACCTCCCGGGGCAGTTGCTCTTTGATTTGGGCCAGTCCCTGCTGTGTCATCTCAATGGGCTTACCCTGTGTCGGCAGGTAAAGGTGGGCGACCAGCTCATCATCCTTGTTGAGCACGGCAAACTTGGTGGTTACCGAGCCGACATCAATGCCCAGATAGGCTTCCATGAACTCTCCTCTAAATATATCTAATATTAGACCAGGGGGACGGGTTACTAAAAAATCTCTCCTTTAAATCTATATAATCTTAGACCAGGGGGCGCTGTTTGACAAGCGCCTCAGCTATCTGCCTTGCCGAACTCCCCTTTAACCCTGGCCACTGTTTCCGGACTGGCCAGCAGGTCGACAACCGTCATCGCCATAGCCTTGGCGGCATCAAGCATCCCCTTGATACCGGCCTCGGAGGCGGCCGCCAGGGCGAAATCCGGGGAGTGTGAGACTACCTCCGCCGGGGCTATGGCTACGGTGGGGTGAATGCTGGGCACTTTCTGGCTGATGTTGCCCATATCGGTGCTGCCCACCCGGCCGGAGGCGGCCAGCTGCACCTTGCGCCCCAGGGACTGCATGTTTTGCCGGAATAGCCTGACCAGGGTCGGGTTATTGCGCATGGGCGCATAGCGCTCCTTGCCCCACTGGTATTCCAGGCGGGCGCCGGTGGCGGTGGCGGCGCCGACAAAGCAGTCCAGCACCCTCTCCTTTAGCTCATCCAGATAGGCATCGTCCTCGGCGCGCACCAGAAACTTTCCGGCGCTGTGGGCGGGAACGACATTAGCCGCCTCTCCGCCGTCGGTGATAATGCCGTGGATGCGGGCTTTGTCCTTGATGTGCTGGCGGAGCGAATTAATGGCGGTGAAGGAGAGGAGCATCGCCTCCAGGGCGTTGATGCCGGTTTCGGGGCGGGTTGCGGCGTGAGCCGCTTTGCCCAGGAAGCGAACTTCCAGACTGAGGCAGGCCAGGGCCTGGATGGTGGCCGAATCATGCCCGCTGGGGTGCACCATCATGGCCGCGTCTACATTATCAAAGGCTCCCCGCTCGGCCATTATTATCTTGCCCCCGTATAGCTCCTCGGCGGGGGTGCCGATAACCAGGACGCTGCCGCCTAATTGGTCTATAGCCGCCTTTGAGGCTACGGCGGCGCCAACGGCGCTGCCGGCTATCAGGTTATGACCGCAGGCATGGCCGAGCTCGGGGAGGGCATCGTATTCGGCCAGAATGGCGATAGCCAGCCTGCCCTCTCCGTAGCTCCCCCTGAAAGCGGTGGCTAGCTGGCAGGTGCCCCGCTCTATGGAGAAGCCGTTTTCCTCCAGGTATTGGCTGAGCCAGGCGGCTGCCTTGACTTCTTTGAAACCCAGCTCGGGGGTAGAGTGGATTTTGAGGCTCAAATCACGGAGCTGTTTTTGGCGAGCTTCTATTTCGGCGACGACTGAGTTTTTTAGCTTTTTGGTATCCAAATTTTTGCCTTCCGACTGTTGTTCCATTATAGCTTAAGTGCCAGTGGAATTTCTAGGCGAGTCTCTACGGTTTTACCCCTATCCCCCCATGTTTTCGGTTGTCTTGCTTCCCACCCTGAGCCCGCCCTCGGTAGGCTCTGCTCGCCCAGATTGAGAAACCCTGCTTCGAACATCCCCTATCGGGTATTGCATCCTGGAGCCGATTGTGGTATACTTACAATTGGCTTACGAATTAGATAAAAGTTTCTTGTTAAGTGGGGCTGGGAACCCACTTTTTTAATTATGGAGGTCTTGAAACCGGGATGAAGAGCGAATTTATGCTGGCGATAACGCAGCTCTCGGCGGAGAAGAACCTGCCCAAGGAGGTAGTCCTTTCTGCCGTGGAGACGGCGCTGGTATCGGCATACCGGAAGGATAATTTTGGCCCCACCCAGAATCTTGAGGTCAAGATTGACCCCGCTACGGGCCGGGTGAAGGTGTGGGCGGAGAAAACCGTGGTCGAGCAGACCACGGATACGCGCCGTGAAATATCGCTGGCTGAGGCGAACAAGATTAACCCCGATGCCCAGCTCGGTGAGGAGGTCATGGTGGAAGCCACTCCGCGCAACGCTGGGCGCATTGCCGCCCAAACGGCCAAGCAGGTCATTCTCCAGCGCCTCCACGAGGCGGAGCACAGCGCCATCTTTGAGGAATATTCGGATAAAGAGGGCGATGTTGTCACCGGGCTGGTTCAGCGCATCGAGCCCAGGCAGCTCTTCGTTGACCTGGGCAGAGCCGAGGCGATACTCCCCGCCGCCGAGCAGGTGCGCACTGAGAGGTATCGTATCGGCCAGCGGCTCAAGGTCTATCTCCTGGAGGTAATGCGGACCAGCCGGGGACCTCAGGTGGTAGTCTCCCGCTCCCACCCCGATTTACTGCGCCGCCTTTTTGAGCTGGAGGTGCCCGAGGTTCTTAACGGCACCGTCGAGTTGAAGGCCATCGCCCGCGAGGCTGGCTATCGCAGTAAGATAGCGGTGGCGGCACGCCAGGAGGGCATTGACCCGGTCGGCTGCTGCGTCGGTCTCCGAGGTATCAGAATACAGAACATTATGAGGGAGCTGAACGGCGAGAAGCTGGACGTTGTCATGTGGGATGATAATGTTTCCGCCTTCATCGCCAATGCCCTCAGTCCGGCACAGGTAATAAGCGTGGAGCTGGACAAGGACGGGGGGATAGCTACGGTGGTTGTCCCTGATAAGCAATTATCGTTGGCCATCGGCAAGGAGGGGCAGAATGCCAGGCTGGCGGCTAAGCTCACCGGCTGGCGGATTGACATAAAGAGTGTCTCAACCGCCGAGGAGGAAAAGCTGGCCAAGGCCAAGCTTGAGCCTGGGGTTACAGAAGAGGCAGTGGTTGGGGCAGAGCCTGTTGCCGAACTGCCGGCTATTGAAGGAGAAGCCCCGGCCCCTGAGAAAGAAGCCGAAGCAGAGCCGGAGCCGGCGACCGTTCTTGATACCACCCTTATCCCCCCGGAGCCTTTCCTGGAACCGCAGGCTACGGGAGAGAAAGCCCGGCTTCGGTTTGCCGAGGACGTTTTAGCCTCGGGGCCGACCAAGTCGGTGGCTAAATCGAGGAAGAAGAAAAAGAAGGGCGCTTATGAGCGCAGCGCCGATGACGGCGTCAGAATCAAGAAACAGCGCCGGGAGACGGAAATCCTTGACGAAGACGAAGGAGAAGAGTATTAATCCGACTTCGGTGAAGCATATACCACAGCGGACCTGCGTTGCCTGCGGTAGGGTAAGGGCCAAGCGGGAGCTAGTCCGTCTGGTGCGTACCGCCGACGGCGTGGAGGTTGATACCAGCGGTAGAAAAGCCGGCCGCGGCGCTTACCTTTGTCCGGCGGCGGGGTGCTGGGAAGCTGGGCTTAAAAAAGGTCGGCTGGAACACACCTTGCACACCGCGCTTACCGAAGATAACCGGCAGCGACTTATTAAGTACGGCAAGGAACTGGAGTAAGGAGCGATTTGGTGGCCAAGAAGAGCGAACCAACTGAAGCCAAGGCAAAATCGGTTGAGATTCCTCAATCAATAGCGGTGAGGCATCTGGCTGAGCTTTTGCAGGTCAGCGCCATAGACATTATCAAGCAGTTGATGAGGAACGGCATTTTTGCCAATATCAACCAGGTCATTGACTATGAGACCGCCGCCGCCGTCGCCGCCAACCTTGGTTATGAAGCCAAGCCGGAGTCCCGGGCGGCTCGGGCCGGGGAGAGTCGGCGCTATCGGCCTAGGGGCGAGGAACTGAGCGGCCTCCAGCTCCGCCCGGCGGTGGTTACCATTATGGGGCATGTCAACCACGGCAAGACCCGCCTTCTGGATGCTATCAGGCAGACCAATGTGATGGACAGCGAGGCCGGAGGCATTACCCAGCATATCGGCGCCTATCAGGTGGAGGTTAACGGGCAGAAGATTACCTTCCTGGATACCCCCGGTCATGAAGCCTTTACCGCCATACGGGCCCGCGGCGCCCAGGTAACCGATATCACCATCCTGGTGGTGGCGGCTGACGACGGGGTGATGCCGCAGACTCTGGAAGCCATCGACCATGCCCGCGCCGCCGGGGTGCCCATCGTGGTGGCGATTAATAAGATTGATAAACCGGAGGCTAACCCGGATACGGTAAAACAGCAGCTATCCGATGCCGGTCTGCTTATCGAGGAGTGGGGAGGCGACATCGTCTGTATCCCCATTTCGGCCAAGGAGAAGAAGGGCATCTCGGAATTGCTGGAAAATATGCTGGTGGTGGCTGAGATGGAGGAACTTAAGGCAGACCCGTCTCAGGCGGCAGTGGGGGTGGTTGTTGAGGCTGAGATGGACAAGAGCAAGGGGCCATTGGCCACGGTGCTTATTCAGAACGGGACCCTGAAGGTCGGGGACACGGTGGTGGCCGGCAGCACCTGGGGCCGGGTGAGGGCGATGTTCAATGATACCGGCAAGCGGGTGAGGAAGGCGGAGCCGTCCATGCCGGTGGAAATCCTCGGCCTGGACAGCTTGCCTCAGGTGGGCGATACCCTGACCGCCGTGGCTGGCGAAAGCCAGGCAAGGGCTTTAATCCAGAAGCACCAGCAGGAGATACAGCCCCGGGCGGTGAGTCTGGATAACCTCTACGACCAGATAAGCGCCGGACAGGTAAAGGAACTCAATGTCGTTCTCAAGGTCGATGTTCAGGGCAGTATTGAGCCGATAAGAAGCTCCCTGGAACGGCTGGCAACGGAGAAGGTCCAGGTCAGGATTATCCATAGCGGCAGCGGCAACATCACCGAGAGCGATGTGATGCTGGCCATTGCCTCCAAGGGACTCGTCATAGGCTTCGGCACCGGCGTTGAAGCCGGGGCGAAGCGCCTGGCCGATGTGGAAGGCATTGACATCCGTTCCTACGATGTGATTTACAACCTGGTGGACGACGTGGAAAAGGCTCTGAAAGGCATGTTGGAGCCTACATATGTCGAGGTCGTCGAGGGCAGGGCTGAGATAAGGGAGGTCTTCCCCAGCGGCAAGAAGACAAAGGTAGCCGGCGTCCACGTTAACGAGGGCAAGCTCAGCCGCGGCGCCCAGGTCAGGGTGCGGCGTGGGGAGAAGGTAGTATCCGAGTCTGTGGTCAACAGCCTGAGGCGTTTCAAAGACGACGTCAAGGAGGTAGCCTCCGGCTATGAGTGCGGCGTGGGCGTTGAGGGCTTTGACGACTTTAAGGTCGGCGATGTGCTGGAGCTTTTCCGCAAGGAGAGGTCTAACTAGGGGCGGAGGTCATGGCACATCGCATCGAGCGGGTGAATCATCTTATTCGCCAGGAGATTTCTCAGCTTCTTCAGCGCCAGGTCAAAGACCCCCGATTGGCCAGTTTCGTCGCCGTGACCGAGGTCTCCACCTCCGCCGACCTGCGCTATGCCAAGGTATTTGTCAGTTGTATGGGCAGCGAGGAAGAGAGGGCGGAGATACTAAAAGGCCTGGTGGCGGCTAGCGGCTTCTTTCGCAATAAGCTGGCTAAAACCTTGAGAATGCGCCGTATCCCCGAGCTGAGCTTCCACTGGGACGATTCTATTGAGCGGGGGGCTCACCTCTTGCAGTTGATTGATGAGGTTAGCGCTGATACCACTCCAGAGCGGCATGGTGACTAATGGACGGCATCCTGAATATCAACAAGCCCTGGGGCAAGACCTCTTTTAGCATTGTCTCCCTGGTGAAGCGCCTGAGCGGGGAGAAGCGCGTGGGGCATGCCGGCACCCTCGACCCGGCGGCTATCGGCGTTCTGCCGGTCTGTCTGGGCCAGGGGACGCGTATAATCCAGTTTCTACAGGATACCAACAAGGTCTACCGGGCTCAAGTTGAATTCGGCGCCGCCACCGATACCTACGATGCCACCGGCAGCGTTACCAGCCGGGGAGACCCCTCCGGCATCAGCCGGGAAAAGCTGCTCTCGGCGCTTGATTCCTTTCGCGGCCGGATAAAGCAGACCCCTCCCATGTATAGCGCCGTCAAGCACGGCGGCAAGCCGCTCTATCAGCTGGCGCGCTCCGGTATCAAAGTGGCCAGGAAAAGCCGCCCGGCGCATATTTATCGCCTGGAGCTTAGCCGCTGGCGGCCGCCGGTGGCCACGATAGAAGTGGAGTGCGGCAAGGGCACCTATATCCGCTCGCTGGCCCATGATTTGGGGCAGCTTCTGGGCTGCGGCGCTAACCTGAAGAGCCTGTCCCGCCTGAGGTGTGGCCTCTTCAGCCTTGATGACGCCGTTTCGGTGCCCCAGCTTGAGACCGCCTTTGAGCACGGCTACTGGCAGCGCTTTATCTATCCCATAGATATCGTGCTCCTTAACTGGGCGGCGGTGGTGGTCGATGGCGCCACTGAGGAAGACATAAAGAACGGCCGTCCCCTGGCTTTAGAGAATGATAGCGGTCTGCCGGCCCCTGCCTACGGAAATCACTGCCGCGTCTATAACCGCGATGGCTGTTTTCTGGGCATGCTCTACTTTGACGCCGAAAGGGGACGGTGGCAGCCGGAGAAGGTTTTTTCCCCTTAGCAAGACTTGACAGCCTGCCTATAATAGGGGTATAGTTCAACCGATACTCAAGAAGGGGGTGATTTAGTTGCAGGCGTATTGCTTTAAGTGCCGGCGGAAGGTAGAGATGAAGAATCCCCAGAAGGTTACCCTGAAGAACGGCAGGCCAGCGACTAGAGGGGTTTGCCCTTCGTGCGGGACGAAAGTATTCAGGATTGGCCAGGGCTAATCGGTTCGGCCGATTGCCTTTAGGCTAGAGGTGTAAGCAATTAAGTCCTCTTCAAGTATAGGCAACAGAGTGTGGTAGGAGCTTAAAGCTCCTACTTGCTGTGCCAGGGGGTATTTTGGGTGCTAATCTCCGGCAGTGTTACCAGAGAACTTCTAAAAAGCTTTGGTGTGGGGTGGCGGGATTGGTGCCTTTTCCCTCTAGGTTCGGTTGTTGGAAAGGAGGGCAATTAGACCTTGAGCAAGATAAATGTAGCTATAGTAGGGGTGGGCAATTGCGCCTCTTCTCTGGTTCAGGGAATCCACTACTACGCCAAAGCCAAAGAGGATGAGTTTATCCCCGGACTGATGCATGCCAACCTGGGCGGGTATCATATCCATGATATCAATTTCGTGGCCGCCTTTGATGTCGATAAGAACAAGGTAGGCAAGGACTTAGCCCGGGCTATCTTTACCTCGCCCAATAATACCTTTAAGTTTTGCGAGGTGCCCACTACCGGGGTTAAGGTCAATCGGGGTATGACCCATGACGGCCTGGGCCTCTATCTATCTAAGATAATAGAGAAGGCGCCGGGGCCTACCGCCGATATCGTTAAAATCCTTAAAGAAACGCGCACCGACGTGGTCATTAATTACCTGCCGGTGGGCAGTGAGGAAGCCACCAAGTGGTACATAGAGCAGGTGCTGACCGCCGGCTGCGGTTTTATCAACTGCATTCCCGTTTTTACTGCCCGGGAGAAGTACTGGCAGAAACGCTTTGAGGAAAAGGGCCTGCCCATCATCGGCGATGATATAAAGTCTCAGGTGGGGGCTACTATCGCCCATCGTGTCCTTACCCGCTTGTTTGGAGACCGCGGGGTTAAACTGGAGCGGACCTATCAGTTGAACTTTGGCGGCAACACCGACTTCTATAATATGCTGGAGAGGGAAAGATTAGAGTCCAAGAAGATATCCAAGACCACCGCCGTCACCTCTCAGCTTGATTATGAGCTTGACCCGGATAATATCCATGTCGGTCCCAGCGATTACGTCCCCTGGCTGCTCGACCGCAAGTTCTGCCACATCAGGATGGAGGGGCGCACCTTTGGCGATGTCCCCTTAAACCTGGAGATGAAACTTGAGGTCTGGGATAGCCCTAACTCGGCAGGGGTAGTTATTGATGCTATAAGATGCTGTAAGCTTGCCCTGGACCGTGGACTTAAAGGAGCGCTGGTAGCTCCTTCTGCCTACTTCATGAAGTCGCCGCCGGTTCAATACACCGATGACCAGGCTCATCAGATGGTGGAGGAGTTTATTGCCACTAACAAGCCAGTGGAAAGCATGCCCCTTTGACCTAAAGTCGCCACGGAGGTTTTAACAGCTAGCGGTGAAGATAGCACTAGTCTCCCCATATGATTTCGCCTATCCCGGCGGTGTCGTCCTCCATATCTCCTGCCTTGAGCGTCAATTCACCAGGATGGGGCATGATGTCAAGATTATTGCTCCCGCTTCCAAGGCTGTTCCCGGCTTCGGCGATAGGTTCATACCGATAGGCAGCCCCCGCCCCGTTCCCAGCAGTGGTTCCATTGCCCGCCTTACCCTTTCCTTTTTCTTGGCTTCCAAGATAAAGAAAGTGCTCAACCGGGAAAACTTTGATGTTATCCACCTCCATGAGCCTCTGATGCCCATGCTGTGTACCGACGTGCTTCTCCTTTCGCCGACGGCTAATATCGGCACCTTTCACGCCACTCACGGCAGGCCGGGCTATAATCTATTCAAGCCCTTCGGCAAGTTTCTTTTGAAGAAGTGCTTCCGCCGGCTTCACGGCAAGATTGCGGTGTCTAAACCGGCCATGGATTTCGCCCATGAGCACTTCCCAGGATACTATAATATTATCCCCAACGGCGTCGATTTGGAGCATTTTTCCCCCGATGTGCCGCCGATTGAGGAGTTCGGCGACGGCAAGACGAATCTCCTTTTTGTCGGCCGTCTGGAGAAGCGAAAAGGCTTGAATTATCTGCTGGAGGCTTTCGTGCGGGTTCAGCAGGAAATCCCCAACTCCCGGCTTATCGTCGTCGGCCCCGGCACCAGGCTGCGGCGCCGGTATGAGAGGGAGGTGTCCAGGACTGGGCTAAAGGACGTGGTCTTTACCGGCTTTGTTTCCTACGACGACTTGCCCCGGTACTATAAGACCGCCGATATTTTCTGCGCTCCCGCCATCGGCGCCGAGAGCTTTGGCATTATTCTGCTCGAGGCTATGGCTATGGGTAAGCCCATTGTCGCCTCCAATATAGATGGCTATGCCAGCGTGGTAGCTGACGGCGTTGACGGGCAGTTGGTGCCCCCCAGAGATGCCGAGGCGTTAGCCCGGACCCTAATTTCCACCGTGAAAGACGGCGCGCTCTGCCAGGAGATGGTGGCCAGGGGCAGGGCTAAAGCCCTGGAGCACAGCTGGGAGCGTATCGCCCGGAGTGTCCTGGACTATTATCAAAGGGTGCTCAGTGAGCCGCCCTGGAGGAAGCAGTTTCCCCGGGTGAAAGCGACGCCGGTTTCGGTTTAAGCCAAAAAGGGGAGTAGTTCAGTTAATACCGTTTCAAAAAAACCAGGCTCTGAAGACGGTCTCTACCGATTTCGCCGCGCCATATCCAATCGCCTTACCCAGCCAGTGGTGTGGCTTTTGGCCAAGACACCGCTGAGCCCCACCGCCATAACCTGTTCCGGTTTTGTTATCACCCTGGGTGCGGCGGCGCTCATTGCTACCGGACATCCTTTTGCCGCTGGCTTCATGGTTTTGCTGGGCGGCTTTTTCGATATCCTGGACGGGGCGCTGGCCAGGCTTACCGGCCGGGTTACCCCCTTCGGCGGCGTCCTTGATTCCACCTTCGACCGTCTCTCCGATGCCGCTCTGCTGCTGGCTATTTTGTTCCTATTCGACTGGGAGCCTTGGCTGGTGGTGCTGGCTTTCCTTGCCTTTGTCGCCTCCCTGCTGGTGAGCTACATCAGGGCCAGGTCGCGGGAAGCCGGCCTGGAGTCCAAGCGGGGAATATTTACCCGCGCCGAGAGGGTGGTAGTGCTGGCGCTGGGCCTGCTCTTGAGCCACCTGGATAACGCCCTGGTCATCACCCTGGCGATAATAGCCGCTTTTAGCTTTTTCACCGCCGGCCAGCGCTTGTTTTCCGCCTGGCGGTATGGCAAGAAAAGATAGCCCTTTTCTTTAGGGCGCGGTTTATGTTATAAGTTAACGGAGGCAAAAATGCCGGTTATCGCCATTCTGGGAGCCCAGTGGGGTGATGAGGGGAAGGGCAAGGTGGTCGACATGCTTGCCCAGAGGGTGAATATGGTCGTCCGCTTTTCCGGCGGTGATAATGCCGGTCATACCGTGTCCAACCCCGCCGGCGAGTTCAAGCTGCACCTGGTGCCCTCGGGCATCTTTGCTCCTAAGGTTACCTGCATTATCGGCAACGGGGTGGTGATTAACCCCAAGGTGCTGATTGGTGAGATAGACCAGCTCAACCAGCGCGGCGTGGATACCTCAAGGCTCTTTATCAGTGACCGGGCCAACCTGATTATGCCCTATCATCTTCTCCTCGACGGACTGGAGGAGGAGGCGCGGGGGGGCAAGGCTCTGGGCACCACCCTTAAAGGCGTTGGGCCCGCCTTTGCCGATAAGACGGCCCGGTTGGGCATCAGAGTCGGCGACCTGCTGGATAAAGAGGCGTTTTATGAGAGGCTGGGCGCGGTGATTGACTACAAGAATGTCATCCTGACCAGGGTCTACGGGGCTGAAGCTCTATCGCTGGACGAGGTCTACAGCCAGTATTGCCAGTATGGGGAGCGCCTGGCGCCGCATATCCGGGAGACGGTGATAATGCTGCATGAGGCGTTGGACCGGGGGGAGCTGGTGCTTCTAGAGGGGGCTCAGGGGACCTTGCTCGACCCCGATTTCGGCACCTATCCCTATGCCACCTCATCCTCGCCGCTGGCGGGGGGGGCCTGCCTGGGGGCGGGCCTGGGCCCGACTAAGATTGACCGCATTCTGGGTGTCTACAAGGCTTACTGTACCAGGGTGGGCGGCGGGCCCATGCCCACCGAGCTAAAAGACGAAACCGGTGACCTGATTCGGGAGAGGGCGCACGAGTACGGCACTACCACCGGCCGCCCGCGACGCTGTGGCTGGTTCGATGCCGTTGCCGCCCGCTTCAGCAGCCGGGTTAACGGCTTTACCGGGGCGGTGGTTACCCGCCTTGATATACTTGATGTCCTGCCTGCCTTGAAGGTGTGCGTCGGCTACAGGCTGGACGGCAAGACCATTGACTCTTTCCCGGCCAGCGCGGCCGCTCTGGCCAGGTGCCAGCCGGTCTATGAAGAGCTGTCCGGATGGGAGACCCCGACCACCGAGATTCGCCGTTACGACCAGTTACCCCCTAAAGCCCGCCAGTATATAGCCCGACTGGAAGAGCTGATTGCCTGCCCGGTGAGCCTTGTCTGCGTTGGGCCGGAGCGGGAGCAGGCTATAGAGAAGACGCCGATTTTATAGCAGGGAATTTCAGATGGCTATAGTGAGGCCAGCTACCGAGCAGGACATACCGCGTATCCTTGAGCTATACAATGAGCTAACTGAGGAGCGGCGTGGCCTTTCCCCTGACGAAACCCAATCGGCATTCGCTCAAATCACCGCCATGCCCGGTCACGAATTGCTGGTGGTTGAGGAAGATGGTGTGGTGGTTGGCAGCATGGTAATGCTGGTCGTGCCCAACCTTTCCCATGGGGCTCGTCCCTGGGCAATGGTGGAGAACATGATTGTTGACAAGAAGTATCGCCGTCGGGGGATTGGTCGGCTGCTTATGGAGTATGTTATCGCCCGCGCCCGTAAGGCCGGATGCTATAAGGTCCAATTCCTCAGTAATAAGAAACGCCGCCAGGCGCATAAATTCTATCGCTCACTGGGCTTTGAGGCATCTGCCCACGGCTTCCGCCTCTATCTGTAGAATTTATTCGTCCCATCCCCGCCCCAACGTCTTGTTTCCCACCCAGCCCGCCAAAAGAGGCTGGTGCCCCTATTAGAAACCCAAAAAAGAAGAGTTTTAGAGGTGAAACCTCTATAGGGAGGGTAGGGTGGGACTTAAGACCTACGTTAAAAGTGGTGGGGAAAAGGGGCAGATAAGGAGTGTGTAAGAGGGGTGAAACCCCTTTAGGGTGGGAAATAAAAACCTCTATACCTTCAGGTCAATCTGGTATTCTTTAAGCGTTTCCCTGATGATAGCCGCCGATTTCTCGCTGGGCTCGACCAGGGGCAGGCGCGGCTTGCCCACGTTGAAACCGAGGTGGTTGAGGGCGTACTTGAGCGGCGCCGGGTTAGGCTCGATGAAGAGCGAGTCTACCAGCGGCAGCAGGTGGCGGTGAATAGCGGCCGCTTCGGCCAGTTTGCCGCCGAGGACATAGTCTATCATCTGCTTAATCTGCCTGCCCACCAGGTGGGTGGCAACGCCGATGGTGCCGTAGCCGCCGAGGGCCATGATGAGAAAGGTATCGTTATCGTTGCCGCTCCAGATGAGGAAGTCCTTATCGGCCTGTTCAAGCGTTTTAGCCACGTGGCTCATATCGCCGCAGGCCTCTTTCACCCCGACGATGTTATCAATCCGGCTCAGCCTGACGATGGTCTCCACCGACATATTGATGACCACGCGCGAAGGTATGTTGTACATGATAATGGGCAGGCTGGTGCTATCGGCGACGGCCTTGAAGTGCTGGTAGATGCCCTCCTGGGTGGGCTTGTTATAGTAGGGGACTACTAGCAGGCAGGCGTCGACACCGATTTTCTCGGCCGTCTTGGTCGCCGCCACCGCTTCGGCGGTGCTGTTACTGCCGGTGTAGGCAATAATCGTTGCCCGCTTACCAACCGCCACTTTCACCTCGGTGAAAAGGCGCCCTTCTTCCTCACGGACCAGCGTCGGCGACTCTCCGGTAGTAGCCGCCAGCACCACGCCGTCGCTTCCGGATTCAATCAGCGCCAGCGCTAGTTTCTTGGCCTGTTTATAGTCAACCGCCCCTTTTTGGTCGAAGGGGGTTACCATAGCCGTCAGTAATCGTCCCAGTTCTTTCATCTTCCCTACCTCCCCGGATGTAGCCAGTCCCGCTTAATCATCTCTTCGGCAATCTGGACGGTATTCAGCGCCGCTCCCTTGCGCAGGTTATCGGCGACAATCCACATCACCAGGCCGTTGGGATGGGAGGCGTCCCGGTGAATGCGCCCGACAAAGACCTCGTCGGTGTCAACCGCCGACCAGGGCTGGGGATAGAGGCTGATGGCAGGGTCGTCCAGCACCTTGACCCCCGGCGCCTGGGCCAGGATGCGTCTGGCTTCATCGGGGGACATGGGCTGGGAGAATTCCAGGTGTACCGCCTCGGCGTGCCCGATGAATACCGGCACCCGGGCGCAGACCGCCGAAATGGCGATATCGGGGGCGTGCATTATCTTCCTGGTCTCCTCCACCATCTTCCACTCTTCTTTGGTATAGTCGTTGTCCAGGAAAACATCTATCTCCGGTAGTACGTTAAAGGCTATCTGGTGGGGGTAGACATGGGGAACTGTGGTCTGCCCATCCAGCACCTGCTTGGACTGTTCGGTCAGCTCCTCTACGGCGGCTAAACCGGTGCCCGATACCGACTGGTAGGTGGCGGCAACAATGCGCTTGATGAGATTAGCCTTGTGCAGGGGGTACAGGGCCACTACCAGCTGGATGGTGGAGCAATTTGGATTGGCGATAATGCCCTTGTGCTTCTTGATGTCCTCGGGGTTGACCTCGGGCACCACCAGGGGCACCTTGTTGTCCATGCGCCATGCCGAGCTGTTATCGATAACCACAGCTCCTGATTGGGCGGCTATGGGCGAGAAGTAGCGGCTGGTCTCAGCCCCCGCCGAGAAGAGGGCGATATCTATTTTTTTGAAGGACTCAGGGACAGTCTCCTTGACCACTACCTCGCGGTGACTGACAAACAGCTTCCTGCCGGCGGAGCGGTCTGAGGCCAGGAGCTCAATGGAGTCCATAGGGAAGTCGCGTTGCTCTAATACCTTGATGAACTCCTGCCCCACCATTCCGGTGGCGCCGACAATAGCCACTCTAAACTTCTTCATCCCTCCTCCAGACCGAGCAGGCCCTCCAGTCCGTAGGTCAGCCCCTTCTGCTTGGCCGCCTCCCTGACGGCGAGCATAACGCCGGGCATAAAAGCCTCCCGGCTAATCTGGTCGTGCCGTATGCTTAAGGTCTGCCCTTCTCCGCCCAGCATTACCTCCTGGTGCGCCATCAGACCGGGCAGGCGCACGCTGTGAATACTGATGCCCTCGACTAGCTCTCCCCGGCTGGCCAATTTCTTGCCCGCCGGCGGGGTGGAGAACGGTCTGCCTCTGGCTTGAGCCATGGCTCTGGCGGTAGACAGGGCGGTGCCGGAAGGGGCATCAACCTTGCGCTCGTGGTGAAGCTCTATGATTTCGGCATAGTCGAGGTGTTTTCCGGCTATCCTGGACAGGTGCATCATCAGCACCGCTCCCAGAGCGAAGTTGGGCGCTACCACGGCCCCAATCTTATGCGCTTCAGCCAGACTTTCAATCTCTTTAATATTTTCGGCGGTAAGTCCGGTAGTGCCTATCACCAGGTTAACGCCGCCTTCAGCGGCGGTGCGCGCCGCCGGCATCACAGCGTCGGCCGTGGTGAAGTCCACCATTACCTCTGGCTGGCAGGCGGTAAGAATCGGCTCAAGCTTTGAGGAGAGGGGTACCGTGCCCGAGCCATCGGGCAAAGTCAAGTAGTCTTCAGTCGCCTTTGAGTCCACCGCCCCCACTATCTGCATGTCGGGCTCACGGCAGAGGGCGTTTACCAGGGTCTGTCCCATTCTGCCCAGTGCTCCGTGAACCACTACCTTTATTGGCTTCATCGCCTTGGTCCTGGTCCTCTATTAGGTCCCCGGTTATAGTAATTGCCTTTATTTCGGGGAGGGCCTGGGGTATGCCTTTTGAACGGGTAGTCTTTAGACGGCGGCTCTGGCTCTCCGGCTCGGGGCGCCTGCGGCGACTTCTCGGAGACCGCCCGCCGCGACAGGTTTACCCGCCCCAGCTCATCGATGTTAATCACCTTGACGGTAACTTCATCGCCGATTTTAACTTCGTCCTCGACCTTGCCCACCCGATGGTCGGCCAGCTCGCTGATGTGAACCAGCCCTTCCTTGCCGGGGGCAATCTCCACCATAGCGCCGAAGTTCAATATCCGCGATACCTTTCCCGTGTAGATTTCGCCGACCTCTGCCTCCTTGGTCAGGCTTTCGATAATCTTGATAGTCTTTTGGGCGGCTTCCTCGTTGGGTGAGCCGATAATCACCGTGCCGTCATTATCGATATCAATAGTTGCCTTGGTCTCGCTCATGATTGCCTTGATTACCCTGCCCCCGGTGCCGATGACGGCGCCGATTTTCTCCGGGTCGATGGTTATCTTATACATCCTGGGCGCATACTGGCTGAGTTCAGGACGGCTGGCGCTGATGGCCTGCTGCATTATTTCCAGAATGGAGAGGCGGGCCTGACGGGCTTGATTTAGCGCTTCTTCCACGATTCCCAGGCTTACCCCTTTGAGCTTGGTGTCCATCTGCATGGCGGTGACGCCCTTAGCCGTCCCGGCTATCTTAAAGTCCATATCTCCATAGACATCCTCTATGCCTTCTATATCGGTCAGGATAACATAATCGCCCTTCTCACCGGTGACCAGGCCCATAGCTACGCCGGCGACGGCGGCTTTGGTCGGTATGCCGGCATCCATCAGGGACAGGCTTGAGGCGCAGACACTGGCCATAGAGGTGCTGCCGCTGGAGCTCAGTACCTCGGAAACGAGGCGTATGGTATAGGGGAAGTCCTCGTCCTCGGGCAGTATCGGCTCAATAGCCCTTTCCACCAGAGCGCCGTGCCCGATTTCACGCCGCCCCGGAGAGCCGACGCGTTTCACCTCGCCGCTGGAGAAGGGGGGAAAGTTGTAGTGGTGGATGAACCGTTTCTTTTCCTCTATGCCCAGCCCGTCGAGCGGCTGCTCTTTGCCGACCGAGCCCAGGGTGGTGATGGTCAGCACCTGGGTCTGGCCCCTGGTGAACAGGGCCGAGCCGTGGGTGCGGGGCAGAAGCCCCACTTCACAGCTTATGTCCCTGACATCGGTTAGCCCGCGCCCGTTGATGCGCTTCTTTTTATTGAGGAGGTTGTCCCTTATTTCGCTCCTGACCCTGCTCTCAAAGGCGGCGGTTATTGCCTCTTCGCTGAACGACTCAGCTAGATTCTCCGCTAGCTCTTTCTTCAGGTCGCTGAGGGCGTCTTCTCGCTGTGACTTCTCTGGTTGGCTTAAGGCCGGTACCAGCTTCTTATCGACTATCGGCGCTATTGCCGCCAGCACCTCGGGGCTGACCTCGGTGGCCGGGGCTTTCACCTTGGGCTTGCCGTGGGCCTGCTGTAGCCGCTCCTGGAGCTTGATAATCTCCTGGTTTGTCTGGTGAGCAAGCTCTATCGCCTTCAAGACAATGTCCTCCGGGGCCTCGTTGGCACCGGACTCTACCATTGCTATCGCTTCCTTGGTGCTGACCACCACCAGGTCGAGCTGGCTGTCCTCCAGCTGGGCTAGTGTTGGATTTAATACCAGCTCGCCGTTGATGTAGCCCACGTGAATTGCCCCCACCGGGCCATCAAACGGTATCGGTGAGATTGATAGTGCCGCCGAGCTGCCGATAACGGCCAGGATATCGGGGTCGTTTTCCTGGTCGGCGGAAAGGACGGTGATTATGAGCTGAATGTCGTTGCGCCATTCCTTGGGCAAAAGCGGGCGCAGCGGGCGGTCGGTAAGGCGGCTGGCCAGGGTCGCTTCCTGGCTGGGGCGCCCCTCCCTTCGGATAAAGCCGCCGGGAATCTTGCCGGCCGCATAGAGCCTCTCTTCATAGTCTACGGTCAGGGGCAGAAAGTCTATACCCTCTCGCGGCTCATCGCTGGTGCAGACGGTAACCAGGACTACGGTATCCCCGTAGCGGGCGGTTACCGCGGCGCCTGCCTGTCCGGCCAGTTTTCCCGTGTCTATGGTGAGCCTTCTGCCGCCAACCTCACAGTCAAAAGAACTAGATGTTATCAATGGCCTCTCCCTACTTGAAGGCTTTACTTTCGTATCCCGAGCTTGGCAATCAGGCTGCGGTATCGACCGACATCCTCTCGTCTCAGGTAGTCTAGTAGCCTTCTTCTTTGTCCTACCAATTTAAGCAGCCCGCGTTGAGTGTGATAATCATGCCGATTAGCCATCATATGCTCTGTCAGCTGGTTTATCCTCTCGGTAAGCAGGGCTATCTGGACTTCGCTTGAGCCTGAGTCGCCTTCGCGGAGCCCGAATTTGGTTATGATTTCCGTTTTTTTCTCTTTGTCCAAGTTATAACCTCTGTGTTCTTTGAATCAACCGATTATAACATAACTCGGGGCGGCTGTAAATTTGTTGCCTTCGTTTTTATCTCATATCTTAATCCCCTCCCCACTGTTTAGAAAAATCTCTTTTTTCCCGCCCACCCGCCCTACAGGGGCTATTGCCCCTATTAAGACTCCTTAAAGAAGAGTTTTAGAGGTGAAACCTCTTAAGGGAGGGTTGGGTGGGAAGTAAAACGTATGTAAAAACGGGGGGCAGGGAAAATAAAGAAGTAAAAAAGAGGCACCAGCCTTTTGTGGGTGGGCTAGGGTGGGAAAGAGAAGCTTGGAAGGGGATTGGAGATAAAAACGTTATCCACTTTATATGATTCTCCACGCTTGACTTTTGCCATAAAGACTAGTTATAGTTATGGCTGAAGTCGGTACCTTGATTAAGTGTGGTTTCTAAGCTTGACCCCCGTACAGGTGGGGAATCCCCGGTAACTTATTACAACCTGACATTACGGCAAAGGGTTTTGGAGCCAGAGACTGCAACGAAGACAAGGGACTAACAGAATCTAATAGGAGGTGCAGTTAATGGCTCTGGAAGACAAGACCCTTACGTGCCGTGACTGCGGGCAGGAGTTCGTTTTCACCACCGGTGAGCAGGAGTTCTACCAGTCTCACGGGCTGCAGAATGAGCCCACCCGATGTCCAGAGTGCCGCGCGGCTAAGCGGAAAGACCGCTGGGGCGGCTATAACCAGCCGCGACAGATGTATACCGTAACCTGTGCCGAGTGCGGCGTCGAGACCACGGTACCTTTTGAGCCCAGGGAAGGGCGACCGGTCTATTGCCGGGAGTGCTACGCCAAGCAAAAAGAAGCTAGATAAACCTTAAAGTTCATCTGGTTACCAACTCTATATCATGAATGTTGGTATATGTCGGGTTAAGCTACGCTTTCCCGAAAATCTATCGCTTAAAGGCAAGCGGCAGGTACTGAAATCTATTACCACCCGCCTCAGAAGCAAGTTCAATGTCTCCGTGGCTGAAGTGGATGACAATGAATTATGGCAGTTAGCTTCTGTGGGGATTTGCTGCGTTAGCAATAATAAGCGGTATACCAACGAGGTCCTGTCCAAGGCTGTGGCTTTTATTGTTAACGGTCGTTTTGAGGTAGAGATTCTCGACTATGAGATTGAGATTCTACCCGTTTCCTGACCGGGGCGATAATGGATACCTCTGCCTTTTTGCATCATCTGAGTGCTCAAACCGGCTATAGCGGCCAGATAGCTCATATAGAGCATATTCCGCGCCGCCAGGCGAGATGTGCCCAGTTAGACAGAGCTTTGCCCGCCAGCCTTCAGGGCCGCCTTGATGAGCACGGTTTATTGCCCCTCTACAGCCATCAGGCGGAGGCCGTAAACCGTGCCCGCGAGGGCAGGAATGTGATGGTGGCTACTTCCTCGGCCAGCGGCAAGACCCTCTGCTATAACATCCCGGTTATGGAGGCGGTTTCAACCGAGCCGCGTAGCTGTGCCCTTTACCTCTTTCCGACCAAAGCCCTGGCTCAGGACCAGTTGCGCAGTCTAAAAGAGCTGTTTTACCCCCACCTCTTCCAGATGGGGGAGGTTACCACCTTTGACGGCGATACCCCCCAGCCGGAGCGGGCTGAGGTGAGAAAGCGGGCCCGGGTGATACTTACCAACCCTGATATGCTCCACCTGGGCATATTGCCCAATCACCAGCAGTGGTCAAGATTACTGCGCCGCCTGAAATATCTGGTGCTGGACGAAGCCCATACCTACCGCGGTGTCTTCGGCTCCCACGTTGCCTGCGTCATTCGCCGCCTGCGCCGCTTGTGCCAGCTCTATGGCTCCAATCCCCAGTTTATCTGCTGTTCGGCGACGATAGCCAACCCCGGGGAGCACGCCCAGAAGCTGGTGGGCCTGCCCTTTACCGTGGTCGATAATGACGGCTCTCCCCACGGCGGCAAGGAATTCGTCTTCTGGAACCCACCGATTATAGATAGTGCCAGGAGTGTCCGCCGCAGTGCCAACGGCGAGGCGGCCAGCCTCTTCGCCGAGCTGGTGAGCAGCAATATCCGCAGTCTGACCTTTGTTCGCACCCGCCAGCTGACCGAGGTTATCTATAACTATACTCGGCGCAAGCTGGCCGAAATCGACTCCGCCCTGCCTAAGAAAATCAAGCCTTATCGGGCGGGCTATCTCCCTGAGGAAAGGCGTAAGATAGAGAAGGAGCTCTTCGGCGGCGAGCTTACCGGCGTGGTGGCCACCACCGCCCTGGAACTGGGTATAGACATCGGCGACCTGGAGGCTACCGTGCTCACCGGCTATCCGGGAAGCATCGCCAGCGCCTGGCAGCAGGCGGGGAGAAGCGGGCGGAGCCAGGACAAGTCCTTGAGCTTTCTCATCGGGCTGGACAATCCCCTTGACCAGTATTTCATGCGCCACCCCGATTCCTTTTTCGGCAAGAGCTTTGAAAACGCCCTGGTCAACCCGGACAACCCCTATATTCTGCGCGATCACCTTCTGTGTGCTGCCTGGGAGTTGCCGCTGGGCGCCAAAGACGAGCCGTTCTTTGGCCCCGCCTCGGCTGGAGAGATAGCCGGATTTGAGGAGCAGGGTCTGCTCCGACAACGCAAGGACAAATGGTACCCTGCGCCGTCGGTTATTTACCCGGCCCAGGGGATAAACATCCGCTCTACCTCGGGGGAAAACTTCGCCATTATCGATACCTCAAACGGCTCCCTGCTGGAGACCATCGGGGCCAGTGTGGCCCTTTTTCAGATTTTTCCCGGCGCTATCTACCTCCACCAGGGGGAATCTTATCTGGTTGAGGAGCTTGACCTGCACAGCCGCACTGCCTTTGCCAAGCCGGTTACGGTCAACTATTACACCCAGGATAAGGAAATCACCGACCTTCATATCCTTAAAGTGCTCCGGGATAAGACCTGCCGCCAGAGCCGGGTATACCTGGGCGAGGTTGAGGTTACCACCAGGGTGGTCGGTTTCAAGAAGAAGGCGCAGTTCACCGAGGAGGTAATCGGTGAAGAGCCCCTTGACTTGCCCCCTCAGCGTTTCCCCACCGTCGCCCTCTGGTTTGACCTGCCGCCGGAGGTGGTAAAGCGGGTGGACAGGGCGCAGTTGGACTTTGCCGGCGGGCTGCACGCCGCCGAGCATGCCGCTATAGCCATCCTTCCCCTCTTTGCCCTCTGCGACCGCAACGATATCGGCGGTGTCTCCACCCCCCTCCACCCCGATACCGGACGGCCCCAGATATTTATCTACGATGCCCATCCCGGCGGCGTTGGCATTGCCGAGAGGGGCTTTGACCTGGTGGAGCAGTTATGGCAGACTACACTAAAGGCAATAAAAGAGTGTCCCTGTGAGGAGGGCTGCCCCAGTTGCGTTCAGTCGCCGAAGTGTGGCAATAATAATAAGCCCCTGGATAAAAAGGCGGCCCAGATGCTATTGGAGGGGTTGCTTTAAAGAATAGGTTTATTTTCCTGCCCACCTGCCTTTAAGAGGTTTCACCTCTGTATAACTCTCCTGAGTGGGGGGTAAAGGGGGTCCAAGAGGGACGAAGTCCCTCTTATATAACCACCTCCCCCTCTCCTTTAAAGGAGAGGGGGACATAGGGGGTGAGGTAGATAAAAGATATTGACAAAGCCTTAAAACCGAGCCGTGAGACCTGGTTCAAGCGGGCGATGAGCCTCTTTGACCGCCCCACTGTGGACGAGGCGGTATGGGAAGAGCTTGAAGAACTGCTTATCTCGGCCGATGTCGGCATGAATACCACCGCCAAGCTCCTGGAGCAGACGAAGCAGATGGCCAAAGAGGGCAAACTCGCTCAGGGTTCGGCGGTGCGTGATGCTTTAAAGGAGGCGATGGTTAAGCTCCTTGAGGTTGAGGTCCCGGAGCCGGTTTCCCCGTCGCCGCCCAGGGTTGTGCTGGCGGTGGGCGTTAACGGCAGCGGCAAGACTACCTCTATCGCCAAGCTTGCCTACGGCGCCAAGAAAGAGGGAAAGAAGGTGCTCCTGGTGGCTGCCGATACCTTCCGGGTGGCGGCTATCGACCAGCTGAAGAAGCTGGCCGGGGAAATCGGTATTGACGTTGTTGCCCACCAGCCCGGGGCCGATGCCGGGGCGGTGGTCTTCGACGCCTTGGAAGCGGCGCGGAGCCGAAACGCCGATGAGGTGATTATCGACACCGCCGGCAGGCTGCACACCAAGTTCAACCTGATGGAGGAGCTTAAAAAGATTCGGCGGGTGGCGGCCAAGGTTGACACCACGGCGCCACATGAGGTAATTTTAGTGCTTGATGCCACCACCGGTCAGAACGGCTTGACCCAGGCCAGGTATTTCACCGAGGCGGTGGGGGTAACCGGCATTTTTCTGACCAAGCTGGATGGCACCGCTAAAGGGGGTATAGTGCTGGCTATCTGTGACGAGCTGAAAATACCCATCCTCTTCATCGGTGTTGGTGACGGATTAGAGGATATGGCTCCTTTTGATGCCGAGGAATTTGTCCAGGCGCTATGTTCCTGATTTTTAGGAGGGAAGATTGATTACCATAAGCATAAGCCCAATCGCCTTTACCATAGGCTCGGTGAGCGTCAGGTGGTACGGCATTATGATTGCCCTGGCGGTGCTGGTGCTGGTCTTGTGGATGCTGTGGGAGGTAAAGCGGGGGGCTAAGCTTTCTTACGAGACCATTATTACCACCGCCCTGGTAGCTGTTCCATCGGGGATAATATTCGCCAGGCTGCTCCACGTTATTGATATGTGGGATTATTATATGGCCAATCCGGGGCAGATAATCGGCTTTTCCGGGCTGGCTATCTTCGGTTCTATTCTGGGCGCGGCCCTGGGTATCTGGATTTGCAGCCGGTTTCTCCATTACCGCTTTGGTTACCTTGCCGACCTGTTGGCACCGGGTATCATATTGGCTCAGGCTGTAGGCAGGGTGGGTTGCACCATAAATGGCTGTTGCTATGGCATAGAAGCACCAGCTTGGCTACCTTGGTCCGTGGTCTATACTCATCCTGAGAGCTATGCCCCTCTGGGAGTAGCCCTTCACCCCACCCAGCCTTACGAGCTTATTTTTTGTCTAATAGTTTTTGGCGTGTTGCTCAGGTTGAGGGGTCGTTTTAAGCCTGAAGGCTCTCTGTTTCTTATCTACCTCGGTCTTTACTCAGCCTGGCGGGTGGGCATTAGTTTCCTGCGGGACGGGACACCATTTCTCTTTGGCTTACAGCAGGCTCAGGTGATAGGCATAATCGTGTTGCTCGTTGTCATCCCCTTACTTGTTTTGAGGACGCGGAGGGCTAGGGTGGAAAGTAAGGCTTAAATGATGATAGGCAGGCGGCTTTTAGTACCTTCTCTGTCTGCCTCCGCCGCCGAATCCACCGCCTCCGCCGCCTCTTCTACCACTGTATGACGAACGACCGCCGCCTCTGCTGTCAGAACGAGGGCGAGCTTCATTAACGTCGAGCGTTCGCTCCTTTAGCGTTTTTCCTTTGAGGCCGGTAATGGCCGCTTCGGCTTCAGTCTTTGAAGACATTTCAACAAAGGCAAATCCCCTTGATTGACCGCTATACTTGTCTTTGATAATGTTTACCGATGTCACTTCCCCAAAAGCGGCAAATTCTTGCCGTAGTTCCTCGTCGGTTACCTCGCGGGATAGGTTGCCCACATAGATGTTCATATTGGCGCCCCCTTTTTGTTTATAAGTACTTCCTGGCCTAACCCACTATTGCTTGCCGAGTCGCCTCCGTCGGGCATTCCTTTTTGCCTTCAGACGCGCCGTTTCTCTCTTGGATAGGAAGTAACGGCGGGATTTCACCTCGCGCAGGATTCCAGCCATCTGTACCATCTTTTGAAAGCGTCTCAACAAGGAGTCCTGGCTTTCACCTTCACGTCTTGAAACTGCCAACGACATAACTCAACAACACCTTCCAGTAACATACATAGGCCAGGTATTTCCCGGCCTATGCATGCACTTAAGTTCAAACTAGACCTATTTGTTCAGTTTGACTTTATTGTAGCACTCGCTACAATACACCGGTCTGCCTTCTCTTGGCTCGAACGGTACTTCGGTCTCCTTACCGCACTCGGCGCACGTTACCGGGAACATCTGGCGTCGGGACCTGTAGCCGTAGCTATCATTTCCGTAACGCTGTGCTTTCCTGGCTTCGCGGCAGGCGGGACAGCGCTTGGGCTCGTTGGTATAGCCCTTGGACTGGAAGAACTCTTGTTCCTCAGCGCTGAAGGTGAAGTCAGCCCCACAATCGGAGCACTGGAGTTGCTTGTCTTCAAAACTCATTGGATGACCTCCTCTCTTAAATAGTTGGTTAGAGTTGCGGTCATCCAACACTTAAAGTAAATCTGAATGGATTTAACCAAGTATGTAATAACCTAAACTAAACCACCGTGTATATTATACAATAAAGAGGGCGTTTTGGCAAATGTCAATAGAAACCTGCCGGTTTTAGCTAACAAAGGCGCCTTACTTGGCGGGGGCGAAGTCGATGATATTGAGCCTGAGCCTTTCCTCCCCGCCCCAGCGGTCGACCTCCAGGTTGTAGACAATGCCCAGGTGGGATGATACCTCATCGCGGTGGTTCCCCAGCCTGAAGCCCACCCCGTCCCAGACCACGCCGCCCTGCTTTAACCTGAACCTAAGGTGTTCCCCGTTACTGCCCATGGTGCGGCAGTTGACCACCTCTGTCTGCTGGCTTAAAAAAGTAGGCGCTGGGTTGCCCCGTCCGAAGGGGGCCAGCATCTGGATGGTATTGAAGGTATTCCCGCTTAAGCTCGGCAGGGCGACCTCGGCGTCTATATTCAGCTGGGGGCGCAGGTCAGCCCCGGCTAGCTTTTCGGCGGCTAGCTGGGAGAGGCGCCTGGTCAGCTCGGGCAGGTTCTTGGTGGGCAGGCTAAAGCCGGCGGCCTGGGAATGACCGCCGAACTGTGATAAAAGGCGGCTACACTGGTTGAGGGCCTGGATAATATTGAACTCAGGGATACTGCGCCCACTGCCGCTGCTTACCGCTTCGCTGGTCCTGACAACGATAGTCGGGCGGTAGAACTCCTCGGCCAGCCTGCCGGCTACCAGCCCGGCAATGCCCAGCGGGTATTCGCTGTCGGCGGCCACCAGCAGGGGTGAAATTCCCTGTTCTAATATCTGCTTTCTGGCCCTGGTTAAAATCTTGGTGGTCAGCTTTTGCCGCTCGGCGTTTTTCTCTTCCAGCCATACCGCCAGGCTGCACGCCTCCTGGGTCGATTTGGTCATAAGCAGTTTATAGCTGGTCATGGCGTGGGCTAACCTGCCGGCGGCGTTTAGGCGCGGGGCAATGACCCAGGAGATGCTCTCAGCGTCGAGGCTGCCCGGCTTCAAGCCCGCCTGAGATATAATCTCCTTGATTCCGAGGCGGGGAGCGGCATTCATTAGCTTCAACCCCTCCTTGACCAGGTACCGGTTCTCTCCGGCCAGCGGCGCCATGTCGGCTACCGTTCCCAGGGCGGCTAGGTCCACCAGCCCGTCCAGTTGCTCTTCCTTGCCCAGGTTCTGGAACAAGGCCTGAAGCAGCTTGAGGGCGACCCCGGCGCCGGTCAGCTCGGAAAAGGGATAGCTTGAATCGGCCCGCTTGGGGTTGATGATGGCGATGGCGGGCGGGATTTCGTCCAGGGGGGAATGGTGGTCGGTGATGACTATATCCAGCCCCAGGCGGTTTGCCCGCTTGACCTCGGCCAGGGCGGTGATTCCACAGTCAACGCTGATAACCAGGCTGATGCCCTGCTTATGAAGCCTTTCCAGGGCGGTGTTATTCAGCCCGTAGCCCTCGGTCAGGCGGTGAGGTATGTAGGGGATGACCTTGCCCCCCAGGCTTGATAGCCCCTGGACGAGCAGGGCGGTGCCGGTGATGCCATCAGCATCGAAGTCGCCGTAGACGGCGATGCTTTCTCCGGAGAGCAGGGCGCGGTAGATGCGGGCTACCGCCGGCTCGATATCGGGCAGGCGGGAGGGGTCGCCGCAGAGGCGCTTATCGGCGGCGAGGAACGGCTCTAGCTGGGAGGGCTCGCTGAGACCGCGGTTATATAGAAGCTGGGTTACTAAAGGGGCAAGACCCGGGTTTTTAGCCAGATGTTCGTCTGGAACCAGCGGCAGCAAATTCCAGCGGTAGCGATTCAAATCTACTCCTCGGAGTACTCTCTAAAGACCAGGGTTGAGTTGTGACCGCCAAAGCCGAAGGAATTGGACAGGGTGGTGGTAACCCTGGCCCGGCGGGCTACATTAGGTACGTAATCCAGGTCGCACTCGGGGTCGGGGTGGGTAAGGTTTATCGTTGGCGGTATTATCCCGTTCTGGATAACCATGACACATATGGCCGCCTCAACGGCGCCGGCACCGCCAATGAGATGCCCCATCATTGACTTGGTGGAGCTTACCGGGATTTTATAGGCATAGTCGCCGAATACCCTCTTTATGGCTTTGGTCTCCATCCTGTCGTTTAAGGGGGTGGACGTGCCGTGGGCGTTGATGTAGTCAATATCGGTGGCTTTAATTCCGGCTTTATCCAGCGCCTTCTGCACCGCTACGGCGGCGCCCTCTCCGCTGGCCAGAGGGGCGGTGATGTGGTAGGCATCGGCGCTGGCCCCGTAGGCTAGCATCTCGGCCAGTATTTTAGCCCCCCGCTCTCTGGCAAAGGCGAGGTCTTCCAGGACGAGGACCCCCGCCCCCTCGCCGATGACGAAGCCGTCGTGCTCGATATCAAAGGGGCGGGAGGCGAGCTGGGGCTCGTCGTTTCTGGTGGAGATAGCCTTGAGGGCGTTGAAGGCGCTGACGCCCACCGGGTTGATTATGGCTTCGCTACCGCCGGTGAGCATCGCCTTGGCGTCGCCGCGTTTGATGGTCTCGAAGGCGAAGCCGATGGCATCCGAGCTGCTGGAGCAGGCTGACGCCGTGCACAGGTTTGGCCCCTTGGTTCCCAGCACGATTGATACCTGGGCGGAGGCTATATTAGGCATCATCATCGGGATGAGGAAGGGGCTTACCCTGTCGGGCCCCTTATCCAGCAGTACTTTGGCTTGTTCAAACAGGGTGGTTAAGCCGCCGATGCCGCTACCAATGACAACGCCGATATCTCTTTCGTTAGCATCGTCGATTTTAAGCCCTGCCTGCGCCACCGCCTCCAGGCTGGCGGCTACCGCCATCTGGGAGAAGCGGTCGTTGCGGCGGACATCCTTGGGGCTCAAATAGTTGCTGGCCTCAAAGCCCTTTACCTCACCGGCAATCTTGGTCTCAAAGGCTGAGGTGTCAAAAAGGGTGATATGGTCAACCCCGGACTTACCGGCGATAAGGGCTTCCCAGGTGGTGGCGACATTCAGTCCGAGGGGGGAAATAATCCCTAGGCCGGTAACTACTACTCTATTATCTTCGTTTGACATAGCATTCAAAAAGGGGGGAAACAGATTTGGACTATTTATTTTTACCATAATTTCAGTTTCTCTGCAACTTTGGTTTTACGTCCTACCCAGCCCGCCCTACAGGGGTTAGACCCCTATTACATCACCCCTAAAAAGTGGCGGTTCAGGGGCACTGCCTTTGAGGGCGGGTTTTGGGTGGGAAAAAGGACTTTTTTAAGAGAGCATTGCATTTGACCGCCGCCGCATCTCGCCATATAATTTTTAAAGAGTATGGTTATAAGCTCAGAAATACCCAAGGTTGCCCTGGATGCCATAGGCTGTAAGCTCAACCAGGCGGAGACTCAGCTTCTGGCCCGGCAGTTTGCCCGGGCCGGCTATCGGCTGGTGGCGGCCGATGACGGGGCTGATGTCTACGTGCTCAATACCTGCACCGTTACCCATGTTGCCGACGGCAAGTGCCGCCGCTGGCTAAAAGGAGTGCACCGCCGCCACCCCGAGGCTCTGGTGGTGGCTATCGGCTGCTATGCCGAGCGCGCCCGCCAGGAGCTGGCCCAGATTGAGGGGGTAGACCTTGTCCTGGATAACCGCCAAAAACCGCAGCTACTGCGGCGGCTGGAAGAATCAGGGAGACTGAATCGTCCCGCTGCTGGGGAAGCTTCATCTGCCGGTGCCGATTTCAGGACTCGCGCTCTGGTTAAGGTCCAGGATGGCTGTAATAGCTTCTGCTCCTACTGCATTGTGCCCCTGGTGCGGGGACGGGAGAAGAGCCTGCCCCTTGACCAGGTGGTGGCTGAGGTCAAAGACCGCATTGCCGATGGCTATAAAGAGGTGGTGCTCACCGGCACCGAGATTGGCTCGTATAACGATGGGGGGGCGGACTTAAAGGAACTGCTAGAACGTATTCTGGAGGAGACCGACGTTGCCAGATTGAGACTTTCCTCCCTCCAGCCGCAGGAAATATCCCCCGGGCTTATCGGGCTGTGGCATGACAGCCGGCTCTGCCGCCATTTTCACCTCTCGTTGCAGAGCGGTAGCGACGGGGTGCTGGAAAGGATGAAGCGGCGCTATACTACTGCTGACTATCAGCGGGCGGTAGCCTTAATCAGGGATAAGGTGCCGGAGGCTGCTATCACCACCGATATCATCGTCGGCTTCCCCGGTGAGACCGAGGCTGAATTCCAGGAGAGCTATAATCTGGCCAGGCAGTTGGGGTTTGCCCGTATCCACGTCTTTACCTATTCCCCCCGCCCCGGCACTCAAGCTGCCCTGATGCCCGACCAGGTGGGGGATAAGCTCAAGCGGGAGCGGAGCCGGAGGATGCTGGCTTTAGCTAGAACAAGCGTTCGTAAGTTCAGGCAAAAATTTCTGGGCAAGACGCTGATGGTGCTGTGGGAGAAGGAAACCTGCGGTGTCTGGTCCGGCCTCACCGATAACTATATCAGGGTATTTACCAAGAGCAATAAGGACTTGACCAATCAGCTCCTGCCGGTCAGGCTGTTGGAATAACGTATTTTGGGAAGGAGGCGAGTACTGCTATGTTTGAGCTCTGGAGAAAGAATAGAAAGTTGGATAGAGTGTGAAGATTTTATGATAAAGAAATAAAGAAAGCCAAAAAAGAACATAAGTCGTCCCGTGAAGTTGATGACCTGATTGGATTAGCTATGCTAGAGACAGAAATGATTGAAGAAGAGATAAGCTTGCTAGTGAGCAATCACTTGCAGGGAAAAGCGCGGCAGTTATTTCTGCCGGTTCCACAGTCTGGTGAGGAGGGTATGTGGGAACAAGGCAGGAATATGGGTCACTGGTATCTTACACCAAACGGTATTACAAGAATAAAGGGTCTTATTCGGGAGGAGAAAGCGGCGAGACGCAAAGCTTTTTTGGAATGGGCTAGCCCTCTTACTGGGATTATTGCGGCCACTACAGGTTTATTAGCGGTTATATTTGCAATGACCTAGGAAGCTGACTTTTCATTCTATCTCTAGCCCAGCACCACCGAGGTCTCAATCTGGCGCTCAGGGATATCCCAGTAGCTCTTTAGCACCGCGTCCTTATCCGACAGCAGCTTAAAGCCGTGCTTCTGATAAAAGTCAATCGCCCAGCGGGCATCGGCCCATGTTCCCACCAGCAGGTGGGGGGTGGCCACCAGCCCCTTAATGTGGGCGAGGAGCTTACTGCTGATTCCCTGTCTCTGCCACTCCGGCAGTACGTAGGCATGGCGGATGAGGGTGACGTCTTTTATCGGTTCCAGCCCCATAATTCCCACCAGCTCCCCGTTTACCTCCCAGCCGAAGAAGCTCACCCGTTTCCATTCCTGCTCCAGTTCTTCCCTGGGCATATAAGGCTGGTGGTAACAGTCAGGCGGTATAACGCCTTCATAGGCTTTGGCGGCCTGGTTGATGATGAAATATACCTGCTCTATATCGCTTGAGTGGCACTGGCGAATCATGGCTTTTTGTCCTTCCCGTGGGGTTATTGACACAACCAACGGTCACCCTTACAATAACACTTACCGTTTGGTCGAGGCAAATATCCTCAATATGGTTAACGGGCGGAGGTTTCAAAATGAGAATCGCGCCGAAAACCGATAATATACCGAAAAGGTGGTATAACATCATCCCCGACCTGGACTTTAACATTCCCCCCATGATGAGCTCCAGCGGCTATGCCCTCAGCCACCACGACCTTGAGTATCTGGCGCCTTATTTCATCATTGACCAGGAGCTGGAGAGGGAAAAGCGGGAACTGCCTATTCCCAAGGAAGTCGGTGAGTTCTATTCCCACTGGAGACCCACCCCCCTCTACCGCGCTGAGAGGTTGGAGAAGAACCTGGAAACACCAGCCCGTATCTTCTATAAGGACGAAGGCGGCAGCCCCTCGGGGAGCCATGAGATGAACACGGCTGTGGCTCAGGCGTACTACGCTGTCCAGGACGAGGGCGTGGAGTGCATGGTGACGGCCACCGGCAACGGCGAATGGGGGGCCTCCCTGGCTATCGCCTGTAACTACTTTGGTATCCGCTGCAAGGTATACATGGTAAGGTCCAGCTACGAGCAGAAGGTATACGGGCGCTACGTCATGGAGATACTGGGCGCCGAGGTCGTTCCCAGTCCCAGCGAAAAAACTTTTACCGGTAAGAAGATACTGGCCCAGGACCCCAACTCACCGGGAAGCTTGAGCATCGCCTTGAGCGAAGCCTTCCAGGAGGCTAACAGCCGTGACGATACCAAGTTTTCCTGGGGCACGGTGATGAATCATGTCCTGCTGCACCAGACCGTCATCGGCCTTGAGGCGCGCAGCCAGATGCACGGGGTCGGGGTTGACCCTGATTTAATCATCGGCGCGGTCAGCGGCGGCAGCGGCCTGGGCGGCCTGGCTTTCCCCTTTTATCAGGAAGGCAGGCGGGGGACGCGGATAATGGCGGTTGAGACGGCGGCCTGCCCCAGTCTTTCCAAGGGGCGTTACGCCTACGACTACGGCGATACCGAGGGGCTATCACCCATGCTTAAGATGTATACCCTGGGGCGTAGCTTCGTCCCGCCGGACATCCGCGCCGGTGGCATGCGCTACCACGGGATTTCGCCGCTGGTCAGCGCTCTCTACCGGGAGAAACAGCTCGAGGTAAAGACCTATATGCAGCGCAAGGCTTTTGAGGCGGCCATAACCTTCGCCCGGACCGAGGGGTTGATACCTTCGCCGGAGACCTCTTATGCGGTGGCGGCGGTTATTGATGAGGCGCTGGCTTGCAAGCAGAGGAAAGAGAAGAAGAATATCCTGTTTCTGCTGGATGGCAACAGCAATCTTGACCTCAGCACCTTCAAGGATTTCGCTCAAGGGGCGATAAAAGACCAGCCTTTCCCCGAGAAAAACGTCCAGGCGGCCCTGGAGCAGTTGCCCGAGGTAAAAACGGGCTAAAAGCCCCTAACCGCTTGACCCTTTATCGCTTGGGGCCTGGCCGTTTCGCCAGGTGCCCGATGTAGCCGATAAGCTTCTTTGGCTCTACGGCGAAGGGTCTAATTCGGACAATCCGCCGCCGTCCCCAGGTTATCCAGTTCCGCGCCCAGAACCACCATATGGCAACGGCGATGACGAAGCCGATTAGTCCCAGCACGGCGAAATAGCCCCAACGCCACCCCAGCTCCGGCAAATACTCAAAATTCATGCCGTAGATACCGGCTACCAGGGTGAGGGGCAGGAAAATGGTAGCCACCATGGAGAGGACTTTCATCGTCTCGTTCTGCCGGTTGGCCATTGATGAAAGGTAGGTAGCCAGGGCGTTATCGGCCCTATCCCGGATTATCTGGTTCAGGTCTTCAATGCGCACCAGGTGGTCATAGATATCCCGATAGAATATCTGGGCTTCCTTCTTTATAATTGGGAACTCGCCGCGGCTGAGCCGATTCAGGACTTCTCGCTGGGGGGCCATAACCCGGTGTATTCGGAGCGTGGAACGCTTGAGCTTGAGGACGGCTTCCAGGGTTGTCTGATGAGGATTACGGATTACCTCCTCCTCAATCTCTTCGGCAATATCACTCATCTTATCGATAGTGGGCATAACGTTATCAATCAGCGTATCTACCAGGGCGTGGGCGAGAAAGTCCGCCCCCCGCTTCATATGGTGGCCGTCATCTTCTACCCGCTGCCTGATTGCCTCTATGCTGTAGAGAGGGAATGAGTGGTTGCTCACCACGAAGTGGGGACCGAGGAAGATTTCCAGTTCGGCTATCTCAACTATCTCCGACTCCACGGCATAATTGATACCGTGAGCGGTAAGGAAAAGGTAGTCGCCGAAGTCGTCAATCTTTGGTGAGTGGATAAGCGGGCTTACGCAGTCCTCAATGGCGAGGTTGTGGAAGTTAAAGGTCTGCGCCAGGAATTTGCCGTCTTCCTCCGTGGTCTCGGCGATGTCTACCCAGAGCAGGCCTTGCCTGGACTCGAAAGCGGCTTTAATCTCTTTCTCAGCGAGGTCACGCTTGAGGTCGCCCTTAGGGCTTAAGTAATAGGCTTTGAATGGCATATCACACCTCCTTCCTTTGTGATTGGCGTTGGCAGCTGGTTGTTACGGTATTACTTTACAACGTTGGGGAGATGTCGGCAACAGGGTATGAATAAAAAGTGCGCCTAGAGGGATTCGAACCCACGACCCTCGGTTCCGAAGACCGATGCTCTATCCGCTGAGCTATAGGCGCTTGCTTGGTTGGGGTGAGTGGAGGGATTTGAACCCTCGTTCTCCAGGGCCACAACCTGGCGCCTTAGACCACTAGGCGACACTCACCACGGCTTAAAAGTATGGCTATTATAGCTAAAAAGCGCTCCGCTTTCAAACGATTACCTTTTGGCCATCTCAACAATGGTGACCCCCTCGCCGCCTTCCCCGTAGATAGCGGGGCGGTATGCCCTGACCAGCGGGTGCCGGGCCAGTTGCTCGCGGACAGCCTGGCGCAGGGCCCCTGTCCCCTTGCCGTGAATTATCCTTACCTGGCCAAGGCCGGCCATGAAGGCGTCGTTCAGGTAGCGGTCAAGCTTGAACAGCGCCTCGTCTATGGTAAGCTGGCGCAGGTGCAGTTCTTCTATCGGCTCGGTTTTACCCACATGTGCCCCCTTGACGATTTTAGCACGGTGGAGGAGGGTAGACAAACGCCTTTCCCCCCCCACTAAGGTTTTATGTCTCACCCAGCCCGCCTATGGAGGTTTTGCTGTCTATTCCATCTGTCTGCCCCTTTGTCCCCCCGTTTTTACAGGTGTTTTGCGTCCCACCCGGCCCGCCCTACAGGGGCTGGTGAGTGAGACCTTTGTGGGAGGGTGGGTTGGGAAGTAAAGTGCTGGGGGGCAAAAAACCCCAAATAAGAGTTTTAGAGGTAAAACCTCTTTTGGGTGGGTAGGGTGGGAAAAAGGACTTAAGCTAAGAAAAGGGAAGGGGTCAATCAGGCTTCTTTAAGAAAATCTCCAGGCTTTTGATTTTGCCCACTCTCTTCAGGCTGGAGGCTATAGCCATCAGGACATTACTGATAATCTGCCTGGGGAAGCCGCTCAAAGCTATGGGGGTATTGTTTGCGTAGAGGGAGACTCGCTCTCTTTGAGGCTTGATAAAACCCTTCTCCAAAAAGTCGGCCAGGCCTTTAATATCTTCCAGGGAGAACTGCCTGGTCTTGATTTCCAGGGGCTCATCGGTGGCGATGGCGATGAGCTTCTTGACTGAGGCCAGGGGCGGGCCGACCTGCTGGCGGTGGACTTCTATCTTGGGGGCATTGCCCTGCCGGAAGCCCTCGGTCAGAATGATGTCATATTCCTCGCCGAGGAGGTGGGCTATCTGCTCGAGGCTGATGTCGCCGCTGGCGGGCTTGATTAAGACCAGCTTATCCGAGGAGCTGAGCACCGTAGCCTCGCTGCCGGCTCTGGTGTGGCGCCAGCTATCCTTGCCCGGCTCGTCAAAGCTCAAGTCCTGGGGGGTGTGTTTTACCGTGGCTACGCGGTAGCCCCGCGATTTCAGCTCCCGAATCAGCTTTTCGAGGAGGGTTGTCTTGCCTGACTTTGATTTACCGATAATAGAAACTACGGGCGGCATGCTCTTATCCCTTTTCGGCTAAAAATAGCGCCGCCTATAATTCGCCTTGCACCAGGGTGGTGGTGTCCTGGACTCCCTGGACACTGCGCACTTCGCCGACGATTACCTTGGCCAGCTCAAACAGGGTCTTGGCTTCGGCGGTGGCTATGGCGTCCCACTCTCCGAAGACGAGGTTTAAATCGGTGATTCCGGGAGTGGCGCGAATCTGGGAGAGGGCGCTTTCTTCCAGCCCTGGAACCAGCTTGATGAGAAGATATCCCTTAACCATTTGGCGGTATTATATTCCCTATCGCTTTGATTGACAAGTCTCCGTTAATCCCACGCGTATTGACAAAAAACCATTAACTAGGTTATATTTAAGCATTATTTTACTGAATGGTGGTCAGCCAGCAATTGCTAGGAAAGATGGCACCGGGAAAGCAAACCTTCTGTCCTTTAGAGGGCGGGAGGTCTTTTAAATAAACTGGAAATTAAAAATAAAAGGAGGACAAAATATGGAAAGGTCAATGTGGTTTCTTGACCAGGAGGACATGCCGACCAAGTGGTACAACATCCAGGCTGATTTGCCCGAGCCCCTGCCGCCGGTACTGCACCCGGGCACGGGAAAGCCGATAGGCCCCGATGACCTGGCGCCGCTGTTTCCTATGGGCCTTATCATGCAGGAGGTGAGCACCGAGCGCTACATTGAAATCCCTGACGAGGTGCTGGAGATCTACCGCACCTGGAGGCCAACCGTTTTGCACCGGGCACGTCGGCTGGAGAAGGCCCTGGATACGCCGGCTAAAATCTTCTACAAATACGAGGGGACAAGCCAGGGAGGGAGCCACAAGCCAAACACGGCGGTAGCTCAGTGCTACTATAACAAGATGGAGGGCATCAAGCGTATAACCACCGAGACCGGCGCCGGGCAGTGGGGCAGCGCCCTGGCCCTGGCGGGTGCATTCCTAGGCGTCGAGATCAAGGTCTATATGGTCAGGATTAGCTATGACCAGAAGCCCTATCGCCGCATCGCCATGGAGCTCTGGGGGGCGAAGTGCGTCCCCAGTCCCAGCCCCGAGACCAAGGCAGGGCGGGATATGCTGGCCAAGTGGCCTGATTGCCCCGGCAGCCTGGGGCTGGCTATCAGCGAGGCGGTGGAGGAAGCCGTCAGCCGTGACGATACCCACTACTCCCTGGGCAGTGTGCTTAACCATGTCCTGCTTCACCAGACCATCGTCGGGGAGGAGACCAGAAAGCAGATGGAGATGGCTGACGCCTACCCCGATATCATTGTCGGCTGCATTGGCGGCGGCTCAAACTTCGCCGGGCAGTTCCTGCCCTGGATAAGGGATAAGATTAGCGGCCAGAAACCGGATATGCGCATTATCTGCGTCGAGCCGGAAAGCTGTCCCACCGTTACCAAGGGACTGTACACCTATGACTTTGGCGACCTGGCCGGTCTCACCCCCCTGCTCAAGATGCATACCCTGGGTCATACCTTTGTTCCGCCCCCAATCCATGCCGGCGGACTGCGCTACCACGGGATGGCGCCCATCATCTGTCACCTCCATAAGCTGGGCCTGGTTGAAGCCCAGGCGGAACCTCAGACCAAGGTCTTTGAGGCCGGCGTGCAATTCGCCCGCACCGAGGGCATCATCACCGGCCCTGAGCCCTGCCACGACATCAAGGTGGCTATTGACGAAGCCCTTAAGTGCAAGGAATCGGGCGAAGCCAAGACCATCCTGATAGCTCACAGCGGGCACGGCCACTTCGACCTGGCTGCCTATGACGCCTACCTGTCGGGCAAGCTCCAGGACTTTGCCTATCCCGAGGAAGAGGTAAGGAAGGCGATGCTCGAATTGCCCGAGGTGCCTTCTTAAGATAAATAGCTCGACTAAATGGGGGCTGGGCTTTTTAAGCCCAGCCCTTTTTCTTTGGCTGGTTGCGCCGATAGGCCGGCTATCATATAATGCAACTGGCTTAAGATGGCTAAAGAAAAGGCTAAAGACAGAGAGCAGACCAGACGAATTATAAACCGCTTCGGCCGAAAAAGAGGCAACCTTATCCCCATCCTGCAGAAGGTCCAGGGCGGGCTGGGCTATCTCCCCCGGGGAGCCATGCTGGAGATTGCCCGCTTCCTTGATATCCCTGAGATGGATGTTTACGGCGTGGCTACCTTTTACAATCAGTTTCGCTTCAATCCCCCGGGGAAGCACTCGATAAGGGTATGTTTGGGCACTGCCTGCCATATGAAGGGCGGCTACATCGCCCTGGACGCCTGGAAGAGAAGGCTGAATATTGACCGGGGGCAGACCACCTCTGACCGTGAGTTCGACCTGGATACCGTCGCCTGCGTGGGCTGCTGTGTTATGGCGCCGGTAACCGTGGTCGATGATAAGCCGGAAGGTAAGGTTGAACCGACCAAGGTAGACGGAATCCTGCTCTCGTTCAAGCTGGAAAAAGAGAAGCGGTGAAAGCAAGCGGTCAGCAGAAAGCGGCCTCAACCTTCGAGGAAATAAAGAGACAGGCACAGTCCCGATGGCGGGAGCTCCAGGATGGCCAGGCGGTAATCATGGTGGGTGCCGCCACCTGCGGTAGGGCCGCCGGGGCACTGGAAGTCATCCGGGCGATAAAAAGGGAGCTTGAAAAGCATAAGCTCGACTGCCCCGTAATCGAGGTCGGCTGCATGGGGCACTGCTACGCCGAGCCGATAGTCGTTATCAGCAAGCCCGGTTTTCCTGCTATCGTCTACCGTCAGGTCAATGCCGTCATCGCCCGCAGGCTGGTCAGGGAGTTTATCCTCGGCGATGACCCCTGCCTGGAATTCGTCCTCGGCGCCCTGGAGAAAAACGAGCTTGTCCCCAGCTTTGCCGATTTCCCCCGCGCCCGCTTTGAAAGCAAGCTTATCCTGAAAAACTGCGGGTTTATCGACCCCGAAGATATAGAGCACTACATCGCTAACGGCGGCTATTCGGCTTTGGTCAAGGCGCTTAAGCTAGAGCCGGAGGAGGTTATAGAAGAGGTCAAGAGCTCCGGGTTGAGGGGCAGGGGCGGCGCCGGCTTTCCTACCGGAGAGAAGTGGGCAATCTGCCGCCAGGCCCGGGGCAGGCCCAAGTATATAGTCTGTAACGGCGACGAGGGCGACCCCGGTGCCTTTGTGGACCGGGCTATCCTGGAGAGCGACCCCCACTCAGTAATTGAAGGCATGCTTATCGCCGCCTATGCTACCGGCGCTCGCTACGGCTATGTCTACGTCCGCGCCGAGTATCCCTTAGCGGTCAAACGCGTGCGCATCGCTCTCCGCCAGGCCAAAAGGCTCAACCTACTGGGACGGAATATCCTGGGCAGCGATTTCAGCTTTAATATAAAACTCTTTCAGGGCTCGGGCGCCTTCGTCTGCGGTGAAGAGACGGCGCTGATTGCCTCGCTGGAGGGAGAGGCGGGCACCCCGAATTACCGCCCCCCTTACCCAGCCACCAGCGGTCTCTACGGCAAGCCCACCCTTATCAACAATGTCAAGACGCTGGCTTTTATCTCCCGTATCATCGGCGACGGCGCCGAGAAGTTTGCCGCTATCGGCACCGGGGGGAGTAAGGGGACAGCCGTTTTCGCCCTGGCCGGCAAGGTGGTCAACACCGGGCTGGCCGAGGTGCCCATGGGCACCACCCTGCGCCAGCTTATTTTCGATGTCGGCAGCGGCATCCCCGGGGGCAAGCGCTTCAAGGCGGTGCAGATAGGCGGCCCCTCCGGCGGCTGTCTGCCCGAATCGGCCTTGGACCTGCCCATTGACTTCGATTCCTTGACCCAGGCCGGGGCGATGATGGGCTCCGGGGGCATGATTGTCCTTGACGAGGACGACTGTATGGTGGAGATAGCCCGCTATTTTCTGGAGTTCACCCAGCGGGAGTCCTGCGGCAAGTGCACTTTCTGCCGCCTGGGCACGAAGCAGATGCTGGAGGTCTTGGCTGAATTTACCAGGGGCGGGGGTGAAATCAAGGACCTGGATATGCTCGTTGAGCTGGCCGAGGACATAAAGGCGGGCTCGCTCTGCGGACTGGGCAGGACAGCGCCCAATCCCGTACTTAGCACCCTGCGCTATTTCCGGGACGAATATGAGGCGCATATCAAGGAAGGGCGGTGCCCGGCGCTGATGTGCCCGGAGCTCATCGCCTTTTATATTATCCCCGAGAAGTGCGAGCGCTCCTGTGATGCCTGCGTCGGCACCTGCACCGTGGAAGCTATCTCCAGCCACCCCAGGAAGCGCTACAAGATTATCGACCAGGAGAAGTGCGTCAAGTGCGGCACCTGCCTTACCTCCTGCCCCCCGCAGTATAACGCCATCGTCAAGCTATCGCCGCCCAGCGAGGTGCCGAAATAAAAAGATGAAGACGGTATCTTTAACCATTGACGGCAAGGAGATAAAAGCCCCTCAAGGGCAGAGTGTCCTCTGGGCGGCGCTGGATAACGGCATTTACGTCCCCAATCTCTGCGCCCTCCGCGAGAAAGCAACGCCGGACGCCTCCTGCCGTCTCTGCTGGGTGGAGGTGGAGGGCGAAAGCCAGCCGGTTACTGCCTGCACCCAGAGCGTAGCCGAGGGAATGGTGGTGAGCACCAGGGGTCAAGGCGCTATGAGGCTGGCGCGTACCGCCCTGGAGCTGCTTCTGGCCAGCAATGTGGTCGACTGTGCTAATTGTCCGGCCAGCGGTGCCTGCGAACTGCAGAAGATAGCCGCTCACCTGGGAGTTAAGCTTAAGAGCCGGCGTTTCCGCAAGCTACTGCGCAATCTGCCGATAGATTCCAGCAGCCCCGAATTTACCTACGACCCCAATAAGTGCGTCCTCTGCGGCCGCTGTATCTGGATATGCGGGGAGCGCCTGGGCATCGGCGCCCTTGGCTTTGCCCACCGCGGCTTCAACCGCAGAATGACCACCTTCGGCGACGAGCCCCTGGCTAAGTCGGCGTGCCAGGGATGCCGTGAGTGCGTGGATAGCTGTCCCACCGGCGCCCTGTGCTTTAAGTAGCTGTTAGCTCTTTAGACCCCGGCCAATTCCCTGCCCATTTCAAGCAGTCTTTCCCCGTTTCATTGGCTGCCGGTTAAGGGGTTGGGTCGTAGTAGGTAATTATTAGCTGGGGATGCGGGCTGGGAGAGGGATCCTCGGAAGAGTGGAAGAGTTTCCAGGCCTCTTGGGTGCTCTCATCGGGATCTGCCATCATTACCCCGTAATTTGCTATGCTGCCGTCAAGCCAGCCCTGAACCAGGTCGGTAATGGTCCAGTAGACAAAACCGCCGGTGGCCGGAGTCGGCAGATTCAAGACGGCTTCCAGTACCGTCGACGCGTTTGGCTGGCTGTTCCAGGTTATAGTGGCTTCGTCCCAGGATACCAGCACCTGGTAAGCTCCAATGAAGCCGGCTACTGCCGGGCTCGTGTCGAAGTAGTTTAGTCCCAGGGTGGCATCTATTATTACGGCATCTTCGGGAAGCTCGGTGAGGTCGAACTGGATAAAAGCTCTACTGATTCCTGTAGCATTAGAACCAGCAGATAGGTAAACTTCATTTCCATAATTCGTGGCCGGGATGTCATTTCTTACATAGCTGTCCTGGCCGTTGGTATCGCCGAGCTGTATGGTTACATACTCTATTGTGGCCGAGACGAGCGGCCAGTTGATATAGGCGGTCTCATCGGCGGTGACCGTTACCTGCCCCTCCATAGTATTGTAATAGAGAAGCTCCAGCTCGATGGTATGGAGGCCGGGGGTTAAGTTGGTTATGACGTAGGGGGTTATATTCCCCGTATAGACCCCGTCGAGGTAGATTCTGGCTCCATCGGGATTGGAATTGATGTTGAGGGCACCGAATATCGTTTCGACGGTGATAGCGCAGCTCTCGCTGTCTGTCCCGCCTTTGCCGTCGCTGATGGCTACGCTGACGATATAGCTCCCCTCGGTTGCCGGCGCTGTCCAGGAAACGATGCTGCCCGTTCCGGTTATAGCCCCACCGGTGGCTGACCAGGCATAGCTGAGGGTGTCGCCATCGGGGTCGCTGGCGCTGCAGCTTATGGTGCAGCTACCCCCGGGTATCACGCTGCTGGCGCTCGGGGTGAGGCTGGCGATAGACGGCGGCGTATTGGCTACGCTAACGGTGCAGTTCTCGCTGTCTTCCCCGCCCCTGCCATCGCTGACGTTGGCGGTGATGGTATAGCTTCCCTGGGTTGCCGGCGCTGTCCAGGTAACGGCGCTGCCCGTTCCGGTTATAGCCCCGCCGCTGACCGACCAGGCATAGCTGAGGGTATCGCCGTTGGGGTCGCTGGCGCTACAGCTTATGGTGCAGCTGGCCCCGGGCCCCAGGCTAGAGACGCTGGGGGTGACGCTGTAGATAATCGGCGGCGAGTTGGTGACGCATCCGCTGCCCATGAGCATGGCCAGGGTAACCAGGCACACAACCAGCCATTTAATTCCTTTATATTTCCCCATTTTCGCTGCCTCCTTTGGTTGAACCATATACCCCTGTTGGCCAAATCTTACCCCCTCGGCTTGGTTTAAGTCAATACTCTTCTTCGGGTATTAAATCAAGGAAGTAGAAGGACTCCCTCAATACCGATTCCCCCCGGTGAAAGCCTATCCCCTGTTTGAATATGGGGCCGTCATAGACAAAGGTGTGAAACTCCCCGTTCTCGCCGCTGGGGTCTATATCGGGGGGAAGCTCGGCGATAAAGTCTTTATCAAGCTTCCTGCCCAGGAATTTCTTATCCAGGACTTTGCTGTCAATACAGGTAGCTACCGCCTGGAAGCCGGAAGCAATAAACGAGCCGACGAGCTCGGCGGAGTCTCTTCCCCATATTGGGAAGACGCCCTTCATGCCTGCCTTAGCCAGGTTTTCCTCCCGGTACTTCCTCACCTCTTCTAAGAAAATATCGCCGAAGGCTACCGCCTCAATGCCGTCCTGCTTGAACTTTTCCAGGGCTTGCTTCATTCTGGCGCCGTATTCTTCGGTGGAGCAGGACTTGGGGATAAGGACTTCGTGAAGGGGTATATCCAAGGAGCGTGCCTGTTTTTCCACCATAATACGGCGCACGCCGTGCAGACTGACCCGCTCATAGTCCTCGGTTATGGTGGTTAGCAGAGAGGCTACCTGGTATTTTTTGTCCTTCTGGATTTGGTAGAGTGCCATGGCGCTGTCTTTGCCGCCGCTCCAGCCGAAGAGTATTTTTTTCATGAACGAGGTTTTCCTGTCTACCGCTGTTTTTAGTTGGTCTTGCGTCCCACCCAAACCCGCCCAAAAGGGTTGCACCCTCTTACAACACCCCAAAAATCAGGGGGAGAAGCCTTTGAGGGTGGCGGGTGGGAAAAGATATAAAAATTGGGGGAGAGGGGCTTTAGCCCCTCTTAAACTCCCCCCAGTTCTATAACATCGTCAAACTTATCAAGCCCTGTCGCTCTACGTGTTTGTTCGTAGGTCTCTTCAGCTATCTCTGTTGGTGTCCTACCAAGTTCTTTAAGAGAACGCAGTTTCAGGTGGGTGGATTTTAGTGTTCTTTCGATAGTCATTGCCGAGGCTATTTGCCCTTGCTTGCGACTACGACTCTTCTCGACACGAGCCTCGTAATGCATTTCTTTTGCAGCACGGTGATAGTCTCTGAATTTGATACGTTCTATTATATCGTGATATGACATTTTACTTCACTCTTCTTACTTCCCCGCCTCCTTCTTTAACACCTCCGCCTTATCCGTTTTCTCCCAGGGGAGGTCGAGGTCGTCACGGCCGAAGTGCCCGTAGCAGGCGGTCTGCCGGTAGATGGGGCGGCGCAGGTCAAGGGCGCGGATAATAGCTTCCGGTCTGAGGTCAAAGTGCTTGTCTACCAGCTTGAGTATGTCTCCGTGGCTGACCTTAGCCGTGCCGAAGGTCTCAACCGATACCGAGAGGGGGCGGGCAACGCCGATGGAATAGGCAATTTGGATTTCCAGCCGCTCCGCCAGTCCGGCAGCGACGATATTCTTGGCTATATAGCGGGCCATGTAAGCCGCCGAGCGGTCGACCTTGGTCGGGTCTTTGCCGGAGAAGCTGCCGCCGCCGTGGCGGGCGATGCCGCCGTAGGTGTCAACCAGAAGCTTGCGGCCGGTAAAGCCGGTATCGGATACCGGCCCCCCGATGACAAAGCGGCCGGTTGAGTTGACATAATATTTGGTCTTATCGTCTATCAGTGTCGCTGGAATTACCTCTTTGATTACATGATTGATGATGTCCTTGGCAATCTGGGCCTGGCTGACATCGGGGTTGTGCTGGGCGCCAATCACGATGCTGTCTACGCGCCGGGGGGCGCCGCTAGCGTACTCTACCGTTACCTGCGATTTGCCGTCGGGGCGGAGGTAGGGAAGGGTGTTATCCTTTCTCACTTGAGCCAAGCGCTGGCATAGCTTGTGGGACAGGGAGATGGGCAGCGGCATTAGCTCGGGCGTCTCACTACAGGCAAAGCCGACCATCATGCCCTGGTCGCCGGCGCCGATGTTATCGAGTTCATCGTCTGAGGCCTCTTTTGCCTCCAGCGATTTATTCACCCCCAGGGCGATATCGCCGGACTGCTCCTTGATGGAGACCATCACCCCGCAGGACTGATAATCAAAGCCGTATTCGGGGTGGGTGTAGCCGGCGTCGCGGACTACCCCCCGCACTATCTGGGGAATCTCGACATAGCAGTCGGTGGTAATCTCACCGAGAACGATTATCAGGCCGTTGGTTATCGCCGTCTCGCAGGCTACCCGGGCATAGGGGTCCTGCCCTATAATGGTGTCCAGGACGGCGTCGGCTATCTGGTCGCAGAGCTTATCCGGGTGCCCTTCGGTGACCGATTCCGAGGTGAGCATATAGGCGGGTGAACTGCTAAAGCTACTTGGCATTTCTCTCCTTTTCTAGGTACCTTCTTGCCAGCTGGTCAGGTATTGCTCCTGCTCTGGTGTCAGGCTATCAATGTTAATCCCCTTGGAGTCAAGTTTCAAGCGGGCTACCTGTTTATCTATTTCTTGGGGTACGGGGTGGACCTTAGTGGCGAGTTTCCCCCTGTTTTTGACCATGTACTCCAGGCATAGGGCCTGGTTGGCGAAGCTCATATCCATAACGCTGGCCGGGTGCCCCTCGGCGGCGGCCAGGTTGATTAGTCTGCCTTCCCCCAGCAGGTAAATGTGGCGGCCGTCTTTGAGGGTGTACTCGTCAACGAATGTCCTTAAGCGGCGCTTACTGCGGGCCATCCTTTCCAGGGCCGGGATGTTTATCTCCACGTTGAAGTGCCCGCTGTTGGCCAGAATAGCGCCGTCTTTCATTGCCTTCAGGTGGGCTTCGTCAATGACGCTCTTATCGCCGCTGACGGTAATAAAGATATCGCCTATCCTGGCGGCTTCGGCTATAGGCATGACCTGGTAGCCGTCCATAGCCGCCTCCAGGGCGCGCACCGGCTCGACCTCGGTGACGATTACCTGGGAGCCCAGCCCCCCGGCCCTCAGGGCGAGGCCGTGCCCGCACCAGCCGTAGCCGCAGACCACCACCTTTTTGCCCGCCCAGAGGATGTTGGTGGCACGGGTGATGCCGTCAATGGTGCTCTGGCCGGTGCCGTAGCGGTTGTCAAAGAGATACTTGGTCTGGGCGTCGTTGACAGCAATTATGGGATACTTTAATCCGCCCGTTTTCTCCAGACTGCGCAGGCGGATAACGCCGGTGGTGGTCTCCTCGGTGCCGCCGATAACATTGCCGAGGAGGTCTTTCCGCTTGGTATGCAGGGTGGTGACCAGGTCGGCGCCGTCGTCCACGGTAAGCTGGGGGTTATTGTCCAGGGCGGTATCGATGTGCTTATAGTATGTTTTCTCGTCCTCTCCCTTAATGGCGTTTACCGGGATGCCGTATTCCACCAGGGCGGCGGCGGCATCATCCTGGGTGCTCAAAGGGTTGGAGGCGCAGAGAATAGCCTCGGCCCCGCCTTCCTTGAGGGCCAGCGCCAGGTTGGCCGTCTCGGTGGTGATATGGAGGCAGGCTGATATGCGGATGCCTTTTAAGGGCTTTTCTTTAGCAAACCTTTCCCTGATTAGCTTTATAACCGGCATCTCGCGGTAGGCCCATTCTATGCGCTCCCTGCCGGCTTCAGCTAGAGAAGGGTCTTTTATATCGTAATTTTTCAAGTTCACCCCCTATTTTCAACAGTTCTTTTTCTTCCCACCCTAATCCGCCCTCAAAAGCTGCGCTTCTAAAACTTTCTACCCCACCCTGTTTTAGGGAGTGTTAAAGAGGTCCGACCTCTGTAGGGTGGGTTTGGGTGGGTAGCTAAACACTCTCTAAAACTCTCTTACCTTCCCTTTCCTCTTTAAGGGCGGTGGGTGGGAAAAGATATAAGATATACAGCCCCCGCCCCTCAATAAATCTTATCGATGATTTTTCTTACGTTTTCCTCTAAGGGCTTTGAGGTATCAATTATAGCATGTTTTGGCGGCGATGCCTCTACCACCGGCTCAAAGGCGGGTTTCTGAGACTGGTAAATCTCCCAGCGCCCGTCCGAGGTTGTCTCCTGTTGTAAGCGCTTTTTCAGGCGCTGCTTGATACTTTCTTCGTCCAGGGTGCACTCAATGATGAAAAAATCGGCGCCCATTTCTTCCGCCAGCCCTTTCGCTTTGCGCCGCTCCTCAGCCTTGGTAAAGGAAGCATCCAGAATCACCGAGCCGCCGGCGCCTAAAATAGGCTTTGCCCCGGAGAACATTTTATCATAAGTCTTACGGGTGAACTCAGCAGAATAGATTCCGCTGTCGAATTCATCGAAGCGGTGCTCGGTTACCGGGATGCCGGCTAACTGCTTGCGGGTGACATCCGAGGATATAACCGCCAGCCCCAGCCTCCTGGCTAGGGCTTGGGCCAGGGTAGTCTTGCCCGTGCCCACCAGACCGACGGTGATGAACATTATCGGTCTGGCCCTGGTGTAGGCCCGGGCTAAATCAAAGTAACTCTTGGCGGTAGCCAAAGTCCTTGCCTTTTCCTCCTTTGCGATATAGGGGTCGTCCAGCTTGAAGCTCTCTACCTTGCCTCGCACGTAAGCCCGGTAGCCTTTGTAGAAAGCGAGCAGCTGGCTCAGCTCTTCGTCCCGGCTCTCCGCCAGGTAGGCATCGACAAAGGCGCGGGCGAGGTCAGCCCGCCCGTGGTGGTCTAGGTCCATAGCCAGGAAGGCGACCTCGGAGGCGACATCGCAGTAGCGGAAGCGCTCATTGAACTCTATGCAGTCGTAGATGCAGATGCCATCGGTAAAGCAAACATGGGCGGCGTGAAGGTCTCCGTGGCAGTCCCTGATTCTGCCCTCTTTTGTCCGCTTTTGAAACAGGGGGGCATTATCCCGGATAAAGCTATCGGTGTAGTCCTTGATGTGCCGATAGCCTTCTTTGGAGACGGTCTTGCCGATGTATCTTTCGGTCTGGTCGAAGTTTTCGTCGGTGTTTTGCCTGATGGTCTTAAGCTGGCCGAAGGCGCTTATTTTGGCGCTGGTCTCCGCCTTGCGGTGAAAGGCGGCCAGTTTCTGGGCTACCCTGGTTATCATTTCGGCTGATACCCGGTTATCCTCAAGCAGTGTCTCCATCATGGCTTCCTGGGGGAGACGGCGCATCTTTACCGCGTACTCTATAGCCTCCCCCCGCCCTTCCACCGAGATAGCCCCCGGGTCTCGGGTTATGGGCACCACCCCCAGGTAGACCTCGGGGCAGAGGCGGCGGTTGAGCTCGACCTCCTGCTGGCAGTAGAAGCGGCGCTTTTCCAGGGTGGTGTAGTCCAGGTAGCCCAGGTCTACCGCCTTCTTTACCTTATAGACATATTCGTCGGTGAGGAAGACGAATGACATCTGGGTCTGCACCAGCTCTATTTTCCCCGGAGGCTGGGGATAGGCCTGGGGCTGTAGCAGTGCTTTGACCGGTTCCGGTAGCTGTGACATTAGTTCCTGTCTAAGTTTTTCTTCCCATACCCACCCGCCCAAAAGAGGCTTCACCTCTCTTAGACTCTCTATACCCCACCCCGCCCTGTTTTCGGGTGTCTTTCTTCCCACCCAAACCCGCCCTAGCAGGGCAAAGCCTTTGAGGGTGGGAAGTGGAGACCTTCAAAATCCCTCTATCTCAAAGGGAATTATACTATACTTTTGGGGACGGCGGGGCATCCAGCCAGTCTCGCAGTTCCGCCAGCACCGTTTGGTGATTGTTTCTGGTTACGGTTACCAGGTTTACCTGGGGCTGGGATTTAATGGCATCGGCGCAGGGGTTGGCGCTGAGCATGATGGTCGCCAGCAGTCGCTTCTGGCTCTTGAGTATCTTTAGGACGGCTTCCCTGAATTTAGCCGATAGCAGCTCCATCTTGCCGATTTCGTCAATGACCACTAAATCGCGCTCCTTGATTGCCTGGTTAATGGCGGCGACGCCTACCTTGTCCAGGCTTTCGAGGTCAATGCCGTACTTGCTTACCCGGTGCCGGCTGTGGAAATAGAGGTGGGCCAGTACCGCCGTCTGTCCGTCCAGGGTAACCAGCCGGAAGCCCTGCCTCACCCCCTGGCTTTTTATCTCCTCGGTGTAGAAGCCGCCGGCTCTGCCTTTGAGTCCGGCGACGGCTTGTTTAATCAGGCTGGTCTTGCCGGTTCCCGGCTGACCGGTGAGCAAATAGACTGGCTTCATCGCTTTTTCTACACACCTTAATCTTTTTTAGAGTGGAGCTGGGCAAACCTGGCGAAGGAGCGGTCGTAGCTCTTCTCCACCTCAGGGGGGAAGACGCAAGCGGGGAGCTCATTAAGCTGCAGGTGGTAGGCGATGCAGTCGCAGCACTTGCCCTTACGAGAGCACGGCTCATAGGTGCAGGGGCATTTGGCTTTGTTTTGTTCAATCTGACATTCCATTTAGCCGGTTTTTCCTCTCGTTGAATTGTTTATCAACCTCACCCCCTTTGTCCCCCTCTCACACACTCCCCCTTCCCCACAAACAATTCAATTATATGTAGCGTTTTCTTATCTCGAAAGAAAGCCCGGCCAGCACTTCAAGGGCTTGGGCGGCGGCTTCCTCGCTGATGTAGGCCAGGGTGCAGCTGGGGGTGAGCAGCCCCTGCGCTATCAGTTGCTGGAAGGGAACGCCCTTTCTGGTGAAGGGCGCCATAGCTTCCTCGAGGCGGTCTTTTAAGCTGGACACCGTTTCTTTGGCCAGGGAGGCTTCTTCGTTGGGGACGATGCCCCAGGCAATGACGCCGCCCCTGTCCAGGAACTTCTTGATTTCCGCCGGATAGAGGCTCAAGGACTGGGCGTAGTTGTAGGCGTCCAGGTTGAGGATGTCGACCTTAGTGGCGAGCAGAACCGACCAGTCGGTGTTGCCGCAGCAGTGGATTCCCTTTAGCCCCTTGATGCCGCCGAAGACCTCGTCCAGCAGGCTTATCACCTTCTCTCGCGACAGTGAGACAAAGGCCGAGCCGAAGGAAACCATGTAAGGCTCGTCAACGAAGATGATGGTGTTGGGCGATAGCTTCTTTAATTCCTTTTCCTGCCAGCCCGCCTTGAGCCTCAGGAACCTGGCGGCGGCGTCGGCCAGGGTCTCGTCGTAGATGATGGAGCGCTGGTCGTTGTCGGTGACGGTCAGCCCCCAGCTTATCGGCCCGGTCACCTGCCCCTTGACCGCCAGCGGCTTTAGGTCTTTCAAGCTTAAAAAAGCGTGCAGGCCGGCGGCGTAATCGGCGCTGACCGGGTATTGGTCAACGTCGTTCTCCAGGTAGGCTGAGTACAGCTTCTCCAGTGGCTTGTCCAGGTCTTTAGCGCGGTCGACATAGACCTTATCATCGGTTACCGTTATCCCGGGGAAGCCTTCGCTATACTGGGCGTACATGTTCTCCTTGAAGGCGCGCCTGGGCAGTTGCGGCCAGCATGGGATGTCTTTGAGGTAGCGGCTGACCACGGCGCAGGCCTCAACCGGGTCGGTGTGGGGCATACTGCCCACGGCCGTGGGCAGGCAGTTGAACTCTGTCATTGGCTAGTTATCCCCCTTTAAATACTTGCCGAGGAGCAGCTTTAGCTTTTGCTTCTGTCTCGGAGGTATGAACTTGCGGCTGGTGGCAATGGCGACTTTAAGGGCGTCGGCGCAGTTGCAGTCACGCTTTTCCGGTATTCTGGCCACGGCCAGCTTGACGATTTTCTTGGTGGTATCGACGTTCTGGCGCAGGGTTTTGAAGATGACCTCCAGTACCAGGGGCTCGCTTTTATCCTGCCAGCTATCGTAGTCGCTAACGCCGGCGATACTGGCGTAGCAGATTTCCGCCTCCCGCGCCAGCTTGGCTTCAGGCAGTGCCGTCATGCCGATAATGTCAGCCCCCCAGGAGCGGTAGAGCCTGGACTCGGCTTTGGTGGAGAAGGCGGGCCCTTCCACAACCACAAAGGTGCCCTTGCCGTGGACCTTAGCCCCCGCCTCTTTAGCCGCCTCGAACAGAATACGGCTCAAGACCGGGCAGAAGGGCTCGGCGAAGGGGATATGGACGACGATGCCCTCCCCGAAAAAGGTGTTTGCCCGCTGCCGGGTGCGGTCGATGAGCTGGTCGGGGATGACCAGCTGGCCGGGCTTTATCTTTTTTTTGAAGCTGCCCGCGGCGTTGACCGAGATAAGCTGTTCCACCCCCAGAGATTTCAGGGCGTAGATATTGGCGCGGTAGGGGACTTCGCTGGGGGATATCTGGTGCCCCTTGCCGTGGCGGGGCAGAAAGGCGATGTTTTTTTCTCCCAGCTTGCCGGTGGTTATGGGAGCGCTGGGTTTGCCGAAGGGGGTGTCTACATTTATTTCCTTGATATCGGTCAGCCCTTCAATATCATAAAGCCCGCTGCCGCCGATGACGGCTATTTTAGCTTTTGGCATTTAGTTTTTTCTCCTTAGTTCCATGAACTGGGCTGCAATGTATACAAACATGGCAAAAAGCCCTGCAATGAACAGAGCGAGCACCAATGGCTTCAGTGGATCATAATACATTTCTAGCGCTATTATGCTAACAGGCATTATGATGCTAAAACATGTGAGATATCCTAATACGCCTAATCCCCATCCTAAGAGGGGAGGATAGGCAAATGCCTTAAGGCGACTTTCTAGGTTTGAGATTCCATATTTGAGAGATGCAACTTTGTCTCGCTTTGCGTAGGCGTTTTCTTCCATTCTCTGCCTCTGCTGGTCTGTTAGCTCGCTTTCGGGTATCAAGTGCATTGCCTCTAGTTCTTTGAGTTGCTCTTTCTTATTAGAAAGTTCGTTCAGTAGGCTTGTCTTCTCAGCCCTTCGAGCTAGGATGATTGCAGTTATAAAACCGCCTAAAATGGCTACAATCGCAGCCGATGCCTGTGCTATGGTGCTATAAAGCCAGTTAGGGTCGCCAACCATTTTGCTCCTCCTTTATCCTGCTTGTCCATTGTCCTTCAACTTACCACTGAAAGAACAAGCGAAAAAAGAGCAGTGGCAGAAGCCACCCAAAATCCTATTGCTTGAGTTTTATTTTGACATTTAGATGTTTGGTTATAATAGTCAATGTGGCTATTGAACTTGTCAACAAACTCCGCAAAATTTATCCCAAGTATATGTGCTTGAGCTCCCTCCATCGGTGGCCCTATTTGCAAATGTGATATGCTTTTACCTGCCTTTTTCCAATGAAAACACCCCAAAGTAAGAAACATTAGAGTAAAGACACCCCAAGTTATAGTTAGCCAGTTCATAGCTCACCTCCCCCCAATCTTTCTTATCCCCTGCCCAAAAGGCTTCCTTATTATACCACTCTCGGTGATGATGGCGGTTATATAGCGGTGGGGGGTAACGTCAAAGGCGGGATTGGCGGCATCAACGCCCTCCGGGGCAACGCTCACTCCCTGGATGCGGGTCACCTCTTCCGGGCTTCTCTGCTCGATGGGAATCTCCTCCCCGGAAGCCAGCGAGGGGTCGATGGTGGTGGTGGGGGCGGCAACGTAGAAGGGGATTTTGTGCTCTTTCGTTAGCACCGCCAGGGTGTAGGTGCCAATCTTGTTGGCGGTATCGCCGTTTAGGGCAATCCTGTCGGCGCCGACGATAACGCAGCTGACCTCTCCCCGGCCCATAAAGTAGCCGGCCATGGAATCGGTAATGAGTTTAAACGGGATATTCGCTTCCTGAAGCTCCCAGGCGGTGATTCTGGCCCCCTGGAGGAGGGGGCGGGTCTCGGTGGCTAAGACCCTTATTCTCTTGCCCTGCTCAAAAGCCTGCTTGATTATCCCCAGCGCCGTGCCGTAGCCGGCGGTAGCCAGAGCGCCGGTGTTGCAGTGGGTCAGGATGGTGAAGCCGTCTTTAATTAGCTCGGCGCCGAGCCGGCTCAACTTCAGGGTCGCCTCAGCCTCTTCATCGTGTATCCTGACGGCTTCAGCCACCAGCGCCTTTTTAATCTGTTCAACGTCTCTGCCTACCTCGGCGACTTTGAGCATTCGTTCAATAGCGCGGAAGAGGTTGCCGGCGGTGGGGCGGGTGTGGCTAAGGGCCTGGCTGGCGGTGCGGAGCTCTGGCATGAAATCGCCTTTAGTCTTAGCCTTGATTTCCAGGGCGGCTAGAGCCAGCCCGTAGGCACCAGCTACCCCGATAGCGGGGGCGCCCCTTATTTTCAGTTCTGCGATGGCTGAAGCGATATCCTGATAGCGCTTTAGCTCCAGATAGGCTCGCTGATGGGGGAGTTGGCTCTGGTCTAAGATTCTTACCCTATCGCCCAGCCATTCGATAGCTTTCATACGGTTAAATGTAGCCTAGCTCGGGTAGAGCCGTCAAGGGCTTTGGCTTCCTTGACATAGCTTATCGGCTCAAAGTAAACTTTCTGATATGGCTGAAGGTCTATCGGACATAGAGAAGCTGAAGGGCCAGGTCGGGGTGGAGTGGCAACCCAGGGAGTACCAGATTGAGCGGGGGATGATAGAGCGCTTCACCAGAGCTGTGGGCGACGCCAACCCCCGGTGGCAGGAGGGCATGGTCGCCCCGCCAGCCTTCATTCTGTCTATCGGCTTTGAGCATTTCGTCGATGGCTTGATGTCCTTAGCCCCTTTTAAGACGGTGCTCATGGGTAGCACCGAGATTGAGTGCTACCAGCCCGTCGGGGCCGGCGACGTGATAACGGTTGTCTTCAAAATCGGCAGCCTCCGTGAGCGGGAGGGCAGCATGGGCAATATGGCCTTTATGACCTTCGACAGCAGCTATAGGAACCAGGAAAAGAAGTTGGTGGCTAAGTGCCGCCAGATGATTATCGGCTACTAAAATGAGCAAGCAGCTTTACTACCAGGATGTCAATGTCGGCGACGAGGTCTCTCCCCTGGTCAAGGAGCCGACCACTACCCAGCTGGTGATGTGGGCGGGGGCGTCGGGCGACTATAATCCCATTCACTATGACAAGGACTTTGCCCAGAGCCGGGGCTTGGCCGGCGTTATCGTCCCTGGCCAGCTTATAGGCGCTTTCCTGGGGCAGATGATGACCGACTGGATGGGGGAGAGGGGCAGTCTCCGCAAGCTGAGCTGTAGCTACAAGGGGATGAGCTACCCCGGTGAGAAGATTACCTGCCAGGGCAAGGTGACCAGGAAGTACGTTGAGGAGGGGCAGGAGTTGGTGGGGTGCAAACTGTGGGCGGAGAACCCCAAAGGAGAGAAGGCAGCCACCGGTACGGCCATTGTCGTTCTGCCCTCCAGGGGCTGATTATAATTTCAAGAGATCAGAAAGGAAGGCGAAAACGATGGGTGATAGATTGAAGGACAGGGTAGCCATTGTTACCGGCTCGGGGCAGGGCATCGGCAAGGCGATTGCTCTGGGGCTGGCTGAAGAGGGGGCCAGGGTTGTAACCAATAACCGCCGTCCCGGTACCGAGGGCGGCGACGCTGAGACCGTTGCCAAGGAGATTAAGGCGCTGGGTGGGGAGGCGGTGCCCTTCTTCGGCAGCGTCTCCGAGTTCGATGTTGCCGAGAAGATAGTGAAAACGGCCACAGACAGCTTCGGCAGGCTGGATATTCTGGTGAACAACGCCGGCGCCGATGCTCCGCGCATGGTCTGGAATATGAGCGAGGAGGACTGGGACCGGTGCCTGGACTCCTTTCTTAAGGGCTCCTTTAACTGCACCCGCTTTGCCTGCGGCTTGATGAGGGAGCAGAAGTGGGGCAGAATCATAAACACCACTTCTACTGCCTGGCTGGGCACGGTGGGGCACTGTAACTACGGCGCGGCTAAGGCCGGGCTGGTCGGTTTGACCAGGGCGGTAGCCAGGGAGATGGGCCGGTACGGGGTAACCTGCAACGCCTATGCCCCGACCGCCGCCACCAGGTTTACCTTAAGCGATGAGATAGTGGCCGGCTTTAAGAAGAGATATGAAGCCGGGCTGATGACCAGGGAGAGGTTCGAGGAGTTGACCAACCCGCCCCGCCCGGAGACGGTAAACCCGTTTATCGTCTATCTCTGCACCGATGAGGCGGCTGATATAAACGGGCAGGTCTTTGATGTTACTGGTGGCAATATCGCTATTTACTCCGAGCCGGTGAAGAAGAAGTCCATCGTTAAAGAGAAGGGTATGTGGACGGTGGAGGAGTTAATCGCCCAGGTGCCCGGGGTGCTGTTGGCAGGATATAAGAACCCGGCGGCGCCGAAGAAGGAGAAGTAGGGACTAGCTGGGCCTTTCAGAGGTCTTTTCCCCCACCCCGATTTATATCTTTTCCCACCCACCGCCCTTTTAAGGTAAAGAGGGGGCTTTGCCCCCTCTTAAAACACCCCCAATGAGGTGGGTGGAGCACAACCCCTGAAGGGGGATATATAAGGGGTACCACCCTTATAGGGTGGGTACTGGGTGGGAAATTCTTTCTTACGCCTTCAAAGTGGTGGGGTGGTCAGGACTGCCGCTTCTGCCACTCCTGGCGGGTCAGCTCCATGAGCACAAAGCTATAGCCGTCCTTTTTCAGTTCCCCGAAGGGAGCGAAGCCGCATTTTTGGAAACACTTGTGGGCCCTGGCGTTTGAGTCCAGGGTCTTCAGGTAGATTCGGTTGAGCCTGGTCTGCCGGAAGATATGGTTGGCCAGGGTAGCTACGGCATCGGCGCCGTAGCCCTTGTCCCAGTAACCGCGGTTGCCAATCATAATACCCAGCTCGGCTTCGCCCTTGGCCTCATCAATGCCGTAATAGGTGCAGTTGCCGATATGCTCGCCCTCCAGGGTCTCTATGGCGAACCGATTTCTAAGCGGGGAAGGGTAGCGCAGTTCGCTGGCATATTCGGCTAGATACTGGGGGAAGGTGATGGTGGATGCTGGCGCCGCGTCAAGCCGGGCCAGCTCCTGGTCTGTCTGCCAGGCATAATCATCCGGGGCGTCGGTTAATCTTTTGGTCCTTAGCTTAATCTTATTGCCGATAGTCATGCCACCCTCGGAATGGTCTCAGATTCGGAAGGATAGCGGATCCTCTCCCGCCTCGAGCTCTTTCAGGGCCTGCTCCGCCGCATGCCGGACGACCTCACCGGGCTCATTCAGGCACTGCTCGAGGCAGTCTTTAGCCTCAGGGCCGCCTATCTTGCCCAGCGCCCGGATGGCGGCCAACTGCATATCAACATCGGGGTCGGTGATAAGCTCTGCCAGGTAGGGTGCCGCCTCTTTCTCCCCCAGCTCACCGCAGGCGCCGGCGGCTTCATAGCGCATCTCGGCATCGGCGCTGGTCAGCTCCTTGAGCAGTATGGGGAGCCAGGAGTGGTTGCAGCTCTTGCCCATGGCGAAAAGGGCGCTTATCCTCAGTTTGGGCTGGGCGCTTTTATAGGCGGTGACGATGGCTTTCTCCATCTGGGGCAGGCTTAAAGGCGCCGCCGCCTCCAGGGCACGGCGCTTGACCTCTATGGGCTTGCTCTGGTCGTCGATGGCGGCCAGCAAAGCCCGGCATATCTTTGATTTATGGCTGGGGCGTAGCTTTTTAAGCTCGGCCAGCATGGCAAACTTGCCCAGCGCCGTCGCCGCCGCTGCCTGGACTTCTTCAGACTTGTCCTGCTCCAGCAGTTCGATGAGGGGGTCAATCAGCGATGCCTCCTCGCTTTCCCAAAGTCCTTCGATTGCCTTGCTCCGCACCTTGTCGTCAGGGTCTTTTAAGCGGCTCTTGAAGATGCTGTCGAAATCTAGCTCAAAGTTGTCCTCGGCCAGCTCAACCAGCCGATACATTATCTGCCCCCGCCGTTTTGGCTCGATGGCTTCCCATGCCTTTTCAAAGAGGGCCAGTTCTTCCGAGTTCAGGTTTGATAGTTCGGCTAGCTTTGAATTGAGCAGGGTCTTATCGCTGTTAGCCAGCTCGGCGATGGTCTCCTCGATGGGTAATGACATTGCTCCCTATTCTTCCTCTTCCTCTTCGACTTCCCAGATAGGCTGGGTAAAATGGTCGATGTATTCTTCCATAGCCTCAGCCACGACCTGTTTCATCCTGTCGGCGGTCTCCCTGGCTGTCTGGACCAGCTCGGCAAAGTCGATTTCGATGCTCAGCATCCTGGTCAGCGCCTGAAGCACCGCCAGGGCTGCCATCGGGTTCTGGATTCGGGTGGCGTGCATCGGCACCTCGCCCAGGAGGCAGATACCCTCGATTTCCCTCTCTTTGGCCACGCCCAGCAGTAGCCCGTTTAAGCCCGCGATTTGCAGGTTGCCCCTCTGCACCAGGTCGTATTTCTCCAGCTCGCCGCTCATGTGCTGGCTGGTGACCACCCCCCACACCCGGGGCTGCTCGGTGTGGTGGATGCGGCTTAAGGCGGCGGCGCAGGTATATATTCTCTTGACCTGAAACCTCTGGGCGACATCAATGACGCAGTTAGCCAGCTCGTAGCCCTTGGTGTAGGGCTGGTCTTCGCCGATGAATAGTATTATATCGCTGCCTCCGCCCTTATTTTTCCAGTAGTAGAACTGGCTCTGGGGGAACTGCGGCGCCTCGACCACATTGTCCTTAGCCACTACCCCGATGGCGTCGAAGAAGGCGGAGGGCTCGATTTCCCCCAGCTCTTTGAAGTCCAGGTTTTTCTTGAGGTAGCTGGCTACTATAATGGATACGTTGCCGATGCCGGGCCAGGAAGCCAGCATATTGGGTGAGTTGAGCTTGGGTCGGGCGTAAAGCCTGATTAAGTCTTTCATTTTCTATCCCTTACTGGCTACCGACAGGCGGGGGCAGTAAATAGGCGGGGTGCTGACCATGCCGCCCACCCACTCCGCCTGGCTGCCGATAGCGGTAACCTCCCTAAGCGCCTGATAAACATTACCCGAAACCATGGTATTCTTGACCCTACCTACTATTTTACCACTTTCCACCTTATAACCTAAGAGGACATTGCCGCTGAAATCGCCGCCCAGGATATTGCCCTGTTCGGCGCCCATGAGTTGCTCGATGACTAACCCCTCTTTCATATCGCTTACCATGTCGTCAAAGGGGGTCTTGTCCGGGGCGATAATAATGGTGCTGGCCGAGGGGACGGGCAGTCCTCCACCCCGGCGGCCGCTGCCGGTGCTTCTGGTATTGGCTAAGGCGGCGGTCTGCAGGTCGTAGAGAAAGCTGGCTACCTTGCCCTGCTCAATGAGGGGGGTGCGCTGGCTGGCTACGCCTTCGTCATCGCAGGGACGGCTGTGGGGGCGGTAGGCTATTGTCGGGTCGTCCCAGAGAGATATTTTTTGGTCAAACACTTTTTTGCCGAGCTTGTTGCCAATGGGTGAAGCCCCCTCGAGGACGGTCTTGCCGTTGAAGGCCATCATCAGGGAGGGAATAAAAGCGCTTACCACCCCGCGGGGGGTGAAGATTACCGGTAGCTCTCTGGTGGGCGCCGATGCCTGGTTTTTGGCCAGCTCAAGCTGATTGAGCACTACTCTGGCTATCTCTTTGGGTTGGGTTATGGGGTGGCCGGAGCTCTGGCCTTCGCCGACGAAGAGCATATCGGTATCCCGAATCAGACTGCCTATAATGCCCAGGCTGAAGATGCTCTTCTTGTAGCTGGCCTGCCCGTCCCGGGAGTTTATAAGCTTTAGTGAGATTGTCTCTTTAGCCACCATCGCCTCGCAGATTATGTCCGGGGTATGTTCGGTGATTATAGCGATGAGTTCTTCGCCCAGCCGGCTCATTTTCTCTAGGGGGGTGGACTCAACCGCCGGGTCCAGGGTATCAACTTTGGGGTAGGTGGTGGGGGAGGGGAGCTCAAATTTGGCCGGCATGCCGAAGCGGGCGGTCTCAACAGCGCTGTCCACCAGGCCCTGGCGGGCGGTCGGCTCGGTGGTGGTGGCATAGCCCAGCCTGCCTTCCTTGATGATGCGCAGCGCCAGGTGGGTGCTCTGCTTGGTCTGGATAGATTTAAGGCGGTTGGCTTCAAATTGCAGAGGGGTTTCCTCCGATGAGAGCAGGAAGACCTCGGCGGCTTCGGCTACCTTTTTGGCTTTAGCCAGAATCTCTTCCACTAACTGCCTCCCACCAGGCACTTACGAATTCTGATGTGGGGGCTGCCGTTGGAGACGGGCAGGGGCATCTGCCCCGCCTTACCGCAGCCGCCGCCTTGGTTCATATCCAGGTCGTTGCCGATGGCATCTATATTATTTAAGGTGGTGAAGACGTTGCCGGTGAGCACCACTGGCCTTAAAGCCTCGGCGAGCTTGCCGTTGCGAATCATGTAAGCCTCGCCAGCGGAGAAGGTGAACATCTCCATGCTGGTGGTGCCGCCGAACCAGTTCTTGGCGTAGACCCCTTCCTTGATGTCGGCGATTATCTCCTCAAAAGAAGCTGCCCCCGGCTCGATATAGGTATTGGTCATGCGCACGATAGGCGGGAAGCTGTAGTTGATGGCCCGGGCGTTGCCGGTGGGCTTTTCGTTCATCCTGGCGGCCGTCTCTCTTGAGTGGAGCCTGCCCACCAGTTTACCTTCTTTAATAAGGTAAGTCTTTTTTGCCGGCACGCCTTCGTCGTCGTACTTATAGCTGCCGCGCAGTCCGGGCAGGGCGGCGCTGTCCACGATGTTGAGCTCGGGGCGGCCGAATTTGCGGCCCAGGACCATAACCTGGCGCAGGCGCTCGTTTTCGTAGACAAAGTCCGCCTCCGAGAGGTGGCCGAAGGCTTCGTGGACGAAGACGCCAGCCAGCACCGGGTCTAAGACCACGGTGTATTCGCCGCCCTTTACCTGTGGGGCGGAGAGGAGGGCCACGGCGTTCTTGGCCATCTCCGCCACTTCCTGGTGCAGGCCCTTTATTGAGCTGAAATCGCCCCGGCTGCCCAGGCTTAAACCCGCCTGCTGTACTTCGCCGTCCCCGGCGGCGACGGCGCTCAGGCGCAGGGTGATATCCGTCCGCTGTTGCTGGATGTAGCTGCCCGCCGAGTTTAAAAAGATGGTCTTTTTGTGGCTGTCGGCGTAACCGATAACCGAAGTCTGGAGCCTGGGGGTGCGCCAGATAATATCGTTATATTCGTCAAGGAGCTGTTTCTTTTCGGACAGGGATATAGTCAGGGGACTATCTTTTTCGCTGGCTACGGTGTCAACGGCGGGTTCAACCGATGCCAGCCTGCTTTCTTCTTTGCCGACCAGCTTTGCCTGTTTTACCGCCAGCTCTACTCTGCTAGGCAGGTCGCTGAGCTCGTTGAAGCTGGTGAAGCCCCAGCCGCCTTTTACCAGGGCTCGGATATTGCCGCCGACGGCGGTCGATTGACCAACGGACTCCAGCTCCCTGCCCCGGTAGGTGATGTGGCTCCGCTGGCTTTCCTCCAGGCGAGCCTCTATATAGTCGGCGCGGTATTTCTTGAGGTCTTTAACTAGCTGGCGGCCAACGGCTTGGATATCGGGCATGACATGAATAGTTTACCCAGTCGTCAGTGTGGCTGTCAATCTAGGGGTGGGGGATAAAGGGAGGTCTAGCCCAGTTTTTAGAGTGCGTTTTGCTTCCCACCCAGCCCGCCCTACAGAGGTTCGACCTCTTTAACACCACTTAAAACAGGGGGTAAGGGATAAGTTCAACTTGGATGATTAAGGGGTTGGGGATAAAAAGGGCTTTAGCCCTTCATTAAGGGCGGTGGGCGGGAATAGATATAAATCAGGGGAGGGTGGGGAAAAGATTGCCCTTCATTGAAGTCTTATTCGTGGATTCGGCTCAGGTACCAAACGCCGGTGGGCATATCCCGATAGATATCATAGACCAGACCCCGGCTGGTCTTGACCCTGAAGTAGTTCCGCGTAATCTCCTTTCCCCACCACTCCTCCACCGTCTGCCAGCTCTCGTACACCTTGGTCACACGCTGTCTCTCCCCGTTTCTGGCCAGGCTCAGCGGCACGCCCTGGATGTTCACTTTTACCTTCAGCTCTTCCGGTTTTTCCAATATCCTAGCCAATTCTCTAACCCCCTTTAACTTATAGCTTGCGTAGCACGCCGATTACTCTACCCTGAATCTCCACCTCATCGGGCGGGAAGTGCATCGGCGCCATCTCTCTGTTGGCTGGCTCCAGCCTGATGAGGTCAGTTTTATGGTAGACCTTCTTTATGGTTACCTCCTGGGCTGTCTTCAGCCAGACCGCCGCCATCTCCCCCTCCTCAACCGTGCTTGCCGATTGCATCAGGACGATGTCTCCGTCGCTAATCAGGGCGTCAATCAGGGAATTTCCCTTTACCCTGAGGGCATAGATGCCTTTCCGGTTTCGAATTACCTCGTCGGTTAGCTGGAGTGTCTCCTCGGGGGCGGAAGTCCAGCTATCGGCGGTGGGCACCGGTATCGGTTTGCCGGCGGCGATGCTCCCCAGCAGGGGCACCTCGAAGATAGCTCCTCGTTTTCTTCCCACCAGCTGGATGCTGCGGAAGACCTCCGGGTCGCGTTGGATGTGCCCCTCGTCTTCCAGCTTGTTTAAGTGGTACTGGACTACCGAGGGCGTGCTGATTTTGCACCCCCGGGCGATGTCCCTGACGGTAGGGGCGTAGCCCCGGTCATCGAGGAATTTGCCGATAAATTTCAGGATGCGCAACCGCGTGCTGGGAGCGCTGGCCATAGTTGTCTCCTTGGTACATTTGTTCTTAAGACAAGTGTATCATAACAGTCGGCGCTTGTCAAGGGCTGGCTCCAAATGCGGGGCAAAGGGCCTTGCTTCCCATACCCACCCGCCCAAAGGGGTTTCACCTCTTTTAAGACTCTGTAACCCCTCCCCCCAAGGGGGGGCAACTATCCCTCTATTCTCCCCAGAAAGGAGAGTATTAGGGCTTTGAGCCTGTAGGGCGGGTAGGGTGGGAAGTAAAACACAGGTTGAAGGTGGGGTGTAGCAAAGAATTGACAGCTTCGGTCTCTAAACGCTAAAATTGGTTGAAATCGACCGGGTCTTTTTGTTCCTTATTCTCTCGTTGATATGACTTGGCGCTAGTGCCCTTAAAGCCTTTAAGCAAGAGAAAGGGGGTCTGTCTTTGAGCCAGCCGCCCGCCGAAGCGCAAGTAGCCGTTAAGATAAACGAGGATTATTGCAGCCGTTGCTCTATCTGCCAGTCCCTCTGCCCCTTTGAGGCGATAAGCAAAGACGCCGAAAGCGGCCAGATTATCCTGGATATAGAGAAGTGCCAGGTGTGTGGTATCTGCTACTCCGCCTGTCCGGCTAAGGCTATCGATATCATCTATTATGACTGTGGTTCCCTGCTCAAGTATCTGGAGCAGGCCAAGCCGAAGTATAAAAGCGATACCCTGGTTATCATGTGCAAGGGGAGCGCCCCCGACTTCGCCGGAATCAAGCAGATATTCGGGGTGTCCGAGTTTATCCCGCTATCCGTCCCCTGTGTCGGCCGTATTTCCGAGGAACTGCTCCTGCAGGCGATGGCTATGGGGATAAACAAAATCTTTATCCTTGCCTGCGATGAAGACTACTGCCGCTTTGATAGGGGCAGCCCGCTCACCGGGCGCCGAGTCCTGGCCCTCAACCGCCTGCTGGAGCAGCTGGGCTACGGCCGGGAGGCAGTGACCCTGAAACGGCACAGCCTGAAGGTCAAGGTGGATAAAGACCTCTGCATCGCCTGCGGCAACTGCGCCTTTTACTGTCCCTACGGCGCCCCTAAGCTGGAGAGCGTGGGGGGAATCAGGTTTGACCTGGATGCCTGTCGCGGCTGCGGCTTATGCGTGGCGGTCTGTCCCGCTTTCGCCCTGGAGATGGATAACTGGGAGCGAGAACGCCTCTCGACAACGATATCCCAAATGCTGGCGGAGATGAAAGCACCCAAGGTCCTGATTTTTCGTTGCCAGTGGGCGGTCTTTCCTCCCCTGAACGGAGAATCGAATCCCCATGTCCGCGCCATAGACCTGCCCTGTTCGGCCCGGGTCGACGCCTTTCATATCCTGGAGGCACTGCAGAAAGGCGCCGATGGCGTCTTGATAGCCGCCTGCCCTGAGGACGACTGCCGGCAGGAAGGGGCCAGCGGCCGGGCGGAGCACTTTATGGGAATGCTCAAAGAAAGACTGAACCAGATAGGCCTCGGCGATAGGCTGCACTTCTGCCATGTCGCCCGCAGAGACCCCGGGCAGATGGATAAAGAGCTGGAGCAGTTTAACCAGAGCCTGAAAGCCATCGCTACCAAGAGGGAAAGCCAATGATTGTAACCGCACTGAAGCCACTGGATGAGATTCTAGATTCCATCTTCCCCTATAACAGGGTGTTAATTGCCGGCTGTGACGGCTGTACCCAGCCGCCGAGGGGCTTGAGGGAAGCCGAGACCCTAAAAAAACTGCTTGAGCTTGCCGGCAAGCGGCGGGGTAAGGATTTCCAGTTTAAGGTGCTCTCGCTGGTGAAGCAGTGCGATTCCTTTCTGACCGCTTCAGAGCTAAAACCCCATCTGGAGGGCGTAGAAGCGGTGCTCTCTCTAGCCTGTGGGGTGGGGGTGCAGACCATAGCCGAACTCTTCCCCGACCTCCCCGTCCTGCCGGCGCAGAATTCCCATTTTCTGGGGCAGGAGAACAGGGAGGGGGGTGCCCTGGAGGACAGGTGCTCCGCCTGCGGGGATTGCATCCTGGCCCAGACCGGCGGTATCTGCCCGCTTACCCGCTGCGCCAAGGGACTGCTTAACGGCGCCTGCGGCGGCGCCCGGGAAGGTAAGTGCGAGATGGACCCGGAGAGGGACTGCGCCTGGGAGCTTATCTACCAGCGCCTGGAAAGACTGGGCAAGCTGGACCTCATCAGGGAGTTCCGCCCGCCGCGCAATTACCAGGCAAAGGCCTGGCGGCTGACCACGTAGCTTTATTCCCGGCTCCAATTGCGGATATAGCCAGTAGCTGATATAATCAAACAGCTATGGTTCCAGCCAGGAAAACCCCCAAAAAAGATAGCCAAAAACTGGAGACAATGCGCCACTCGGCATCTCATGTCCTGGCCGAGGCGGTCTTGTCGCTCTTCCCTGATGCCAAATTCGGCATCGGGCCGGCCACCCGGGACGGCTTTTACTACGACTTTGACCTGCCCCGCCCCCTGACCCCCGATGATTTGCCCATCATTGAGTCTAAGATGAGGGAAATAATCGCCGCCGACCTTCCCTTTAGCCGGGAGGAGGTGGCTAAAGAAAAGGCTAGAGCGCTGTTTGCCGCCCAGCCCTACAAGCTGGAGCTAATCGATGAGATTCCCGATGAAAAGGTGGGGCTTTATCGGCAGGGGGCTTTCCTTGACTTGTGCCGGGGGCCGCACGTTGGCTCTACCGGTGAGATAAAGGCTTTTAAACTGGTCAGCATCGCCGGCGCCTACTGGCGGGGCGATGAGCACCGCCCCATGCTACAGCGGGTATACGGCGTCGCTTTTGACACCGAGGAGGCCCTGGCCGAGCACCTGAACAGGCTTGAAGAGGCGGCCAAGCGCGACCACAGGAAGCTGGGCAAAGAGCTTGACCTCTTCAGCCTCCATGAGGAGGCTGGCCCCGGCCTGGTCCACTGGCACCCCAAGGGGGCGGTGATACGCCGTGTTATTGAGGACTTCTGGAAGGACGAACATATCAAGCGCGGCTATGACATCATATATACTCCCCACATCGCCAAGGTGGACTTGTGGAAGACCAGCGGCCACTGGGAGTTTTATCGCGATTACCTCTACAGCCCGATGGACGTTGAGGGGCAGGAGTATATCATCAAGCCGATGAACTGCCTGGGGCATATCCTGATATACAAGACCAGGAAGCGCAGTTACCGGGAGTTGCCACTGCGCTATGCCGAGCTGGGCACGGTCTATCGCTACGAGCGCTCCGGCGTTCTGCATGGCCTATCGCGGGTCAGGGGCTTTACCCAGGATGACGCCCACATCTTCTGCCGCTTCGACCAGCTGGAGGACGAGGTGGCGGCGGTGCTGGACTTAGCCCTTTTCATGGTGGATACCTTCGGCTTTGAAAGTTACCAGGTGTTTCTTTCCACCCGCCCCGAAAAGTATGCCGGTGATACCAAGGTCTGGGAAGAGGCTACCGATACTCTGGCCAGGGCACTGACCCGGCAGAAGCTCGCCTACGAGGTAGACCCCGGTGAAGGGGTTTTTTATGGGCCCAAGATAGACATTAAGTTTGAAGATGCGGTGGGGAGGGGGTGGCAGGGGCCCACCATTCAGGTTGACTTTAACCTTCCCCAGCGCTTTGATGTTAACTATGTCGGCGAAGACGGGCAGGAGCATATGGTGGCCATGGTGCACCGTACCGTGCTGGGGAGCATGGAACGCTTTCTGGCCTCGCTGATTGAGCACTACGGGGGCGCCTTCCCGCTTTGGCTGGCGCCGGTCCAGGTGACGGTGATTCCGATAGCCGACCGCCACCTGGAATACGCCCGTAAGCTGGAGGCTGAGCTTAAAAGCGGGGGGGTGCGGGTGGTGGTCGACGAGCGCTCGGAGACGGTGAACCTCAAAATTCGGCAGGCGCAGCTGGAAAAGATACCCTATATGCTGGTTGTCGGCGACCGAGAGATTGCCGAAGCCAACGTTTCCGTCCGCCTGCGCAGTGGGGAGCAGCAGGCTTCGCTGCCCTTCGCCGATTTCAAGAAAAGGGTCATCAAGTCCATAGCCAACCGCGACAAGGAGTTAAAGCGCTAACTTGACTATCTTAAGGCTTCTATGCTATAGTTTTGGCTCTAGAAAGTGCTAAGGGTGTGGGGGAGGTATATAGGACATAGTTAAAACGCTACGGGTTAACCAGGGCATTAGAGCCAGGGAAGTCCGCTTGGTGGGTGAGAAGGGGGAGCAGTTAGGGGTTATGCCTTTGAACCAAGCGCTGGAGACAGCCAGAAGGCATGACCTTGACCTGGTGGAGGTAGCCCCTACCGCAGTACCGCCGGTATGCCGCCTGCTTGATTATGGTAAGTATAGGTATGAGCAGGCCAAGAAAGAGCGCGAGCTTAGGAAAAGCCAGAAGGTTTCCCTTTTGCGTGAGGTCAGGCTGCGGCCCAAGATTGATAGTCATGATTTTGAGTCTAAGGTCAGGTTAGTAAAGAAACTGCTGGGTGAGGGGGACAAGGTCAAGGTGACGGTAAGGTTCCGGGGGCGTGAAATCACTCACCCTGAGCTTGGCTGGAGGTTGTTGCAGAGGACGACGGAATCCTTGCAGGGGGTGGCGGCTATTGCCCGGCAACCGGTAATGGAGGGGAGGAGTATGACCGTAATCCTCTCGCCGGGAGTTACCCAGAAGGCTAAAACAAGCGAGGAAGTAAAAGAGGCTAAGAGTGCCCAAGATAAAAACCCATAAGGGAGCCAAGAGCCGCTTCCACATCACTGGGAGCGGCAAAATTATGCGGGTTAAGGGCGGCAAGAGCCACTTGCGCCGCCGTAAGGCAAAGCGGACCAAGCGTCTCTTTGATGAGATGATACCGGTAAGTCCCGTCGATAGGAAACGGATGAAAAGGCTTTTACCCTACGGAGTGAAATAGGAGAATAGCTTTTGAGAATCAAGAGAGGTGTAACCAGCCACCGCCGCCATAAGAAGGTATTAGCTATGACCAAGGGGCACAGGGCGACCCGGCATTCCCTTTATCGCCGGGCCAAGGAGTCCATGCTCCATGCTTTGAGCTATGCCTACGCTCACCGCCGGGAGCGAAAGGGCGATATGAGGCGGCTTTGGATTCTGCGGGTTAGCGCCGCCAGCCGCGCCCAGGGGCTTACCTACAGCCAGTTTATCAATGGCTTGAAGAAGTCGGGGGTTGAAATCAACCGCAAGATGCTGGCCGATATGGCGGTCAGGGAGCCGGAGGATTTCGCCAATCTGGTGACTATAGCTAAGGGGAAGGTGCAGAGCTAGAGGTTAATAAATCCTATCCCCTTTATCCCCTTCCCTTTATTAACGGGAAGGAGAAGTTTGTTTTAAGAGGGGGCTTTGAAGCCCCTTTTTTGTTTGCCCCTCCCCCCCTAAGGTTTTTCTTCCCACCCGAGCCCGCCCTAGAGGCGTCTGCGGGTTAGTGCACATTGATTTCTTTACTAGGTTGACTTATATTGTTATCAAATGACAAATTTACAAAAATACAAAGGTGATTTGAGTAAGCTCATTGCTCAGAGCGAACTATTACTTTACTCTCTTGCCAATGAAGTTGAAGTTGATGTGGTAATTGATAATGGAGTAGAGAAGAAAAAGCTAAAGAAATATCTAGAAGAAAAAGAAATAACTCTCCCTGATTTCAAAAGTGAATACGAGAAGTGGTATTCAGAGGCGCTTGAAGTGATAAAGCAAGTTCTCCCAAGTCGCTACGAAGACTTTAAGCGTCTTTACAAAGATGAAAAACGTAAAGATATTGACTATCTTACCTACACTGTGTCTGATTATATGATTGGACTTACAAAGACGAGTGGATGGGAAAAGACTATAGTGGTAGATACAAAAGCGGCTGTCCCAAAATTTCAACAGCAAATGAAAATACTTAAGGCTGCTGAGAGACGCTTTGAGAGTTCGCTTTTTGAAATAAAACAGCTTCTTCAAGCCGACATATTTGATAGCGAGATAGACGCGGCACGTGAATTATTGAAAAATGGATATACTCGCGCTGCTGGTGCTGTTTCAGGCGTTGTACTCGAAAAGCACCTAGAGCAAGTCTCGCGCAGCCATAATGTGAAGATTAAACAGAAAAGACCTGGAATCGCCGATTATAACGAGGCGTTAAAAGAGGCTCAAGTAATTGAGACACCCACATGGAGGTTCATTCAGCATTTGGCTGCCCTGCGTAATTTATGTGACCATAAAAAAATGCGAGAGCCAAAACAAGAGGAAATTGAAGACCTCATAAATGGGGTAGATAAGATATCTAAGACCGTTTTCTAAATTGAAACCCTTATAAAGGGCAGTCCAAGAGGGGCGTTAGCCCCTCTTTTATAATATCTTCCCCCTCCTTTGTTAAAGGAGGGGGACCGAGGGGGTGGATTTTAAAATCCCCTCTTTCTTGACCCTGTTATCGCTTATAACCTATAATCCAAGACAGCCATGTTAAAGCAGCTTGAAGAATTAAAAGCAAACGCTATTAAAGAGCTGGGAACCGTTAACCAGGGCAAGGAGCTGGAAGCCTGGCGGGTGCGCTATCTGGGCAAGAAGAGCCAGCTGACTACGATTTTACGGGGCCTGGCCAAACTGCCTATGAAGGAGAGAAAGAAGGCGGGCGCTCTGGCTAACCAGATTAAAGCCAGCTTAGAAGACAGCCTGGAGCAAAAGAGCCAGCTCCTCAGGGAGACGCGGCTGGCGGCTACCGTCGGGGAGGAGCAGATAGATATTACCCTGCCCGGCCGCCTCTTTCCGGCAGGTCGTTTGCACCCCATAACCCAGACCGTGGATGAAATCTGCGAGATATTCGCCTCTATGGGCTTTCAGGTGATGGAGACCCCGGAGGTGGAGTGGAACTCTTACAACTTTGAAGCGCTGAACATGCCCCGCCACCACCCGGCTCGCGATACCATGGCCACCCTCTGGGTTGATCATAAAGACGAGCAGGGGGAAAGAGACATGCTCCTGCGCACCCACAATACCGCCGGGGATATCCGGGCTATGGAGACGATGAGTCCCCCCATAAGGGTGGTTACCGTGGGTAAGGTCTATCGCTATGAAGCCAGCGACGCTACTCATACTCCCATGTTCTATCAGATTGACGGTTTTGCCGTGGATAAGGGCGTTACCATGGCTGACCTGAAAGGGACGCTCTATGAGTTTGCCTGCCGTTTCTTCGGCGAGGACAGGGAGGTGCGCTTCCGCTGTGACTACTTCCCCTTTGTCGAACCCGGCGTGGAGATGGCTATAGAGTGCCTGGTCTGCGGCGGCGCTGGCTGCCGCTTGTGCGGCAACAGCGGCTGGATTGAGATACTGGGGGCGGGCATGACCCATCCCAAGGTTCTGGAGCGGGGCGGCATCGACCCCCGGGCCTATACCAGCTTTGCCTTCGGTATGGGCATAGACCGCCTGCCCATGCTCCGCTACGGCATTGACGATACCAGGTTGTTCTACGGCAGCGACCTTAGATTCTTGAGACAGTTCTAAAGGTTTAATGATGAAAGTTCCACTGAAGTGGCTTAAGGACTATGTGAATATCAGCCTGCCGCTTCCTGAGCTGGCCCAGGGGTTGACCATGGCCGGCATTGAGGTCAAGGGTTGGCAGGTTATCGGCGGCGACTGGGAGAATATCGTTGTCGGGCAGATTGCGGACATTAATCCCCACCCCAATGCCGACCGCCTCACCCTGCCGACTATAGACCTGGGCACCGAGAAGCAGACCGTGGTCTGCGGGGCACCCAATCTCAAGGTAGGTGATAAGGTCGCCTTTGCTAGTGTTGGTGCTCAGCTTATTGATGGGCATACCGGGCAGGTGTTCCGCTTAAAATCAGCCCAGATTCGCGGTATTGCTTCCAGCGGCATGGTCTGCTCGGAGAAGGAGCTTGGCATCTCCGATAGCCACGAGGGAATCATGGTCTTGCCCGCCGAGGCTCCGGTGGGTACCACCCTGGCTGATTATATGGGCGACGTTATCCTCGACCTGGATATAACCCCCAACCGCCCCGATTGCCTCTCGGTAATCGGTATCGCCAGGGAGGTCGCCGCCCTGACCGCTCAGAAAGTCCGTCTCCCCGAGGCCAAATATGATGAAACGGCGACTTCTATAGACAGCCAGATAGCGGTGGAGATTACCGCCCCCGACCTCTGTCCCCGATATAGCGCCAGCCTTATTACCGGCTTAAAGGCGGCTCCTTCCCCGCGCTGGATGCAGCAGCGGCTTCTGGCTTGCGGTATGCGCCCGATAAGTAACATCGTCGATATCACCAACTACGTCATGCTGGAATACGGGGAGCCGCTGCACGCCTTTGACTATAACCAGGTCAGGGGTAAGAAGATTATCGTCCGCCGCGCTGAAGAGGGTGAGATTATGGTCACCCTAGATGGGGTAAAACGGGCGCTGTCTAACGATATGCTGGTTATTGCCGACGCGGAGCGGGCGGTGGCTATCGCCGGGGTGATGGGTGGTGCCGACAGCGAGGTGACCGAGCAGACCACGGACGTATTCCTGGAGGCGGCCAGCTTCAACCCGGCCAGCATCTATCATACCGGCAACCGCCTGGGTCTGCCCAGCGAGGCCCGGATGCGCTTTGAGCGGGGAATCAGCCCCGAGCTGACGATATCGGCGCTGGAAAGGGCTACCCAGTTGCTCGTCGAGTTTGGCGGCGGCAGGGCGGCTAAGGGTTTTATTGACGCCTATCCCGGAAAGAAGAAGCGTGAACCCATCTTGCTGAAAGTTAGCGAGGTAAAGCGCCTCCTGGGCGTTGATTTCAGCCTGAAGCAGATAAAAGGGGCGCTGGCTTCTTTGGGCTTTGATTGTAAAGCGGCCGAGTCGGCTTCTCAAGTATGGGCTACCGCTCCCTACTGGCGGAGTGACATCGCTCTGGCCGAAGACCTTGTCGAGGAGGTCGCCCGTATTATCGGCTATGACCAGATTCCGGTTACCATGCTCAGCCAGCCTCTGCCCCGACAGACCCCGTCGCCTATGCTTAAGCTAAAGCGGGAGACGAGGCAGAGCCTCACCGGCGGCGGCTTTCAGGAGGTCATCACCTTTTCCCTGACCGGCCTGGAATGGCTCAAAAAGCTGTTGCCCCAGCCTCATCCCATTAAACCCCCGCCCCTGCGCATGGCTAACCCCATGACCGCCGACCAGGAGTACCTCCGCCCTAACTTAAGGGCTAACCTGCTGGCGGCGCTGGAGGCAAACCGGAGGCACGAAGAGGGCGGCATCAGGCTCTTTGAGCTGGGCAGGGTATACCATCAGAGGCCTGATGACCTGCCCCATGAGCTGGAGATAGTCTGTGGGGTGCTGGCCGGCCCCAGGTTTGAACAGTCGTGGCGCGGCGGCGACGAGCCGCTTGATTTCTTTGATGCCAAGGGAGTGGTCGAGAGCTTACTAGAGCATCTGGGGGTAACCGCCGATTTCGAGGCGGGCTCGGACGAGAGCCTGCACCCGGCAAAACAGGCGGCTATAGCTATAGAGGGTAAAAGCCTGGGCGTTATCGGTGAGCTGCACCCCAAGGTATCGGATGCCTTTGAGCTTTCGGGCAAGGTCTATCTCTTTGAGCTTGACCTGACGGCGCTCCTGCCCTTTACCTTAGGTCATAGATTATTCCAGCCGATATCACGCTTTCCGGCTATAGTCAGGGATATGGCCCTGGTGGTTGATAGCGGCATAGCCCACCGCCAGGTGCAGGAGATTGTCAGCGGCTTTCCCCTGGTGACCGAGGTCGCCCTGTTTGATGTCTATAGCGGGGGGAAACTGCCGGCGGGCAAGAAGTCTTTGGCTTACCGGGTTACCTTTCAGTCGCCGTCCCATACCCTGACCGATGAAGAGGTCAACAAGGTCCAGAAGCAAATCCTGGACAAGCTGGCCAAGCAGTTAGGGGCTACTCTACGCGGCTAAGGTTGGCAGGCTATTCCCCACCCCGTCCTCCGAGGTTTTCTTCCCATACCCGCCCACCCAAAAGAGGCAAAGCCTCTCTTCCATTCTTTTTATTTATCCCTTTATCCCCCCGCCTGATGGGGGGAGGGGAAAGAAAGTTTTAGAAGCGGAGCTTATGAGGGTGGGTTGGGTGGGACGTAAAACCTAAAAACGAGGGATTTACAGGCATAAGCCCCGTGGGTTGGGTGGGTAGCAAGACGAACTCTAAACGGGTGCTTTAAGGGGGTCTGTCCGCTATTTCCTCCAGTTTTTCCTCTATGAACATTTCCGCTTTCAGCAGGTCTTTTTCATTGGGCCTGTCCCGTATATCCCCGTAAAATGTCCTTGGTGTTGGGTCATCGAGATATTTCCCCGGACAGCAGAAACGCCCGATACATTGGAATCTCAGATGTTCTATTTCCAGCGCCAGCAGTTGCAGGGCTGGTTCAGCTTCTTTAGGGCCGAATTCATACCCGGAGTAGGTAACAAAAACGATCGCCTTTTTGGAATCAGGCCCGAGCACTATTTTCTTGTGTAACTTCAGGACTCGCTCATCTTTAGTAGGTGGAGGGGCTTTCGGTATCGGCTCTTTTATGTAGGTGAGAGTTTCCCCCCTGTCTCTAAGGGGTATTCTGGGGTCTATATCGTATATTTTCTTTCTTATTACCGCTAGTATTTCGCTGTAGGGAAGATGTAATATGACCCCTGAACCTACACACAAGAAGTCGTAGTTGGCAAGGTCAAAGGGAGGGTTCAAAATATCCTCCGCTTTTCGGCGGACCTTAAACATATCACATTTCCAGCCGTTCTTTTCAAAGGTGCTCTTAAATCGTTCGGCTACCTTTTCGGTATGACCTGTGTACGATGAGTAAAGAATCAAGCAATTCTTAGCCATTTCCTCCCCCTTCTTCTTGCTAACAGCTGGCTCCCTGATTCTGATTCTTCATCTATCCTAGCACCGCACTCTCTATCTGTCTATCTAATTGACAGGAGGAAGTGGGTAATTATTGCTAGGTTTCCCTACCCCCTTTTAACAGGGGTTTTTCTCAAACCCACCCGCCCGCCCAGTAGGGCTGGTGCCCCTATTAAAAACCCCAAAGAAGGGTTTTGGAGGTGAAACTCTTGTAGGGTGGGTTATGGGCGGGAAGAAAAACGTAAGTTAAAACAAAGGGAGGGGTGAAGGGCGAAGCCCCAAAGGACGAGTGAGGAAAAAGAGAATCGTTTAAGGGGATGAGGCAGCTGTTTAATCTTTAATAAGCTCTTTTAGTTTTTCGGCTATTTTTTCCAGTGGTACAAGCTGGGCTTCTTTTTCCGAGCGCCTCTTTATTTCGGCGCTGTTTTTGGCCAGAGTTCGGGGGCTGATGGTCACCCGCAACGGTATCCCCAGCAGGTCGGCGTCGTTGAATTTCACCCCCGGCGATTCCTTGCGGTCGTCAAAGAGCACCTCCAGCCCTTCAGCCTCCAGCTCGCTGTAGACTTTCTCGACGACGGCTTCTACCTCCGAGCTTTCCTGGTAGAGGGGGCAGAGATAGACATGGTAGGGGGCGATGGAAAGAGGCCAGAGAATGCCTTTATCGTCGTGGTTCAGCTCTATGACGGCTGCCATCAGCCGGTCAAGACCGATGCCGTAACACCCCATGATGATGGGGTGGGATGCGCCGCTCTGGTCGATAAAAAGGGCACCCAGTTTTTCACTGAGGAAGGTGCCCAGCTTGAAGACATGCCCCACCTCAATGCCCCGCGTGGACGATAGCCTGGCGCCGCACTTAGGGCATTCGTCCCCGGCGCGCGCCTGAGCGATATCGGTCACCAGCTCGGCTTTAAAATCTCTGGGGTAGTTGACATTCTTGAAGTGGGTATCGGCTTTGTTGGCGCCGGCAACAAAGTTTCCACCTGAGGTTATAGAGTCGTCGGCGATAACCTTGATGCCCTTTATGCCCACGGCAGAGGCAGCTCCAGGCACCAGACCGGCATTTATAACCTCGGCCTCGGTGGCTAGCCGAAGGTCAATACAGCCCAGGGCGTTCTTCAGCTTTATCTCGTTTACCTCAATGTCTCCCCTGATAACGACAAAGGCCAGCTTGCCGTCAGCGATGTAGAACACGGCTTTGAGGGTATGGCTGCGGGGTATTTTGAGGAAATCGGCTACCTCTTCAATGGTGCCCGCACCTGGGGTGGCTACCTCTTCCCGTGGCAGCGGCTTCTCCGCCTCCAGTTTGTCCTTGGCGCTCTCCGCCCTCTCCAGATTGGCGGCGTAGTGGCATTGGTCGCAGTAGATAATCTCGTCCTCGCCGCTTTCGTTGACAGTCATGAACTCGTGGGAAGCCTTGCCGCCGATGGCGCCGCTATCAGCTTCAACCAGCAGGGTGGGCAGGCTGCAGCGGTCAAAGATATTTTTATAGGCCTGGAGCATCTTATCGTAGCTCTGGTTTAAGCCCTCTTCATCGGTATCAAAGCTGTAGAGGTCTTTCATGGTGAACTCGCGGACTCTAATCAGCCCGCCCCGGGGGCGGGGCTCGTCGCGGAACTTGGTCTGGATTTGATATAAGAGCAGGGGCAGGTCACGGTAGCTCTGGACATTATATCTTACCAGCTCGGTGATTACCTCTTCGTGGGTTGGCCCCAGGACTAGCTGGCGTTCCCGGCGGTCGGAGAGGGTAAACAGCCCCTTGCCGAAAGCCAGGTCCCGGCCCGTTTCCTGCCACAGCTCCAGGGGCTGGAGGACGGGCATTATCAACTCCTGCCCGCCGGTGCTGTCCATCTCGCCGCGGATTATATTGCCTATTTTCTTGAGCACCCGCCAGCCCAGGGGCAGGTATGAATAGATGCCGGCGGCTATCTGGTGAATCATCCCTGCCTTTAATAGTAGCTGGTGGCTGACCGTTTCCGCTTCAGCGGGCGCTTCTCTCTGGGTCTTGCCAAATAGCTTTGATATGCGCATCTTTTGCCCGGGTTAGACTTGCCAATCCTTGATAAGTTTGTCCTCTTTGTCTCTCATATTTCCGGAAACGGCGTATATGAAGTCAATGATTGTCCAGATTCCCAGCCCGCCCAGGGTAAGCAGCATGGCAATTCCGCTTCCAATCTTGCCCAGATAGAACCGGTGAATACCGGCTATCCCGAAAAACCAGGCGGGAAGGGCGCAGAGCAGGGTGACGATAAGCCTTGATTTGGCCGAGACGTCGCCTGTTGCGACTTTGGCTTTGGCCCCGGCTTCGGTCAGCCTTACCCCGCATTTAATGCATATTTCAGCCAGTTCGTTTGTCTTAGCACCGCAGGCGTAGCAGAAGCTCCTCCCGGCCAGGGGCCTGGCTCCGCAATTGAGACAGATTTCCGGCGTCCCGGTAAGTTCTTTACCACAGTTTCGGCAATACATTTTTCTCCTCCTTGATGATGGATAATTATAGTAGTCGTTTTAAGGTTCTCACCAAGAAGTTCGCCCCAGAATCCCTTTTTCCCTTAAAGGTAAGGATTTCCGGGACCTCTTTTAAGATTATGCTCTATACTTCTACCAGTTCTTGATGAGTCTGCCCTCTCCGTCCCTCATGTTTCCGGTAACGGCGATTAAGAAATCGACGAAGGCCCAGATGCCTACTGCCGTAATACATATATAACCAAAAACGGCTACGCCCCACCACCCGGCGGCTAAGAAGACAAGGCTTACGAAGTAAATGATGCTTAGGATGAGCATACCAATTGCTGACCCGGTCTTCCCCACGTAGAAGCGGTGGATACCAAAAATTCCCAGGAACCAGGCGAGCAGGGTAGCCGCCAGCCTCGATTTGGTGGAAATCTCCCCGCTCACTACCCTGGCCGCCTTTGCCGCCTTTGGTGCCTCGGCTAGCCTTACACCACACTTGACGCATATTTCGGCCAGTTCGTTTGTCTTAGCCCCGCACGCCCAGCAGTAGCTCTTCCCGGCCATGGGTCTGGCTCCGCAGTTCATGCAGATTTCCGGATTTCCTATCAGTTCTTTGCCACAGTTACGGCAAAACATTTCTTTCCTCCTTGATGATTTAAGATAGTTATAGGATGTTACTCCATTCTGCCTCCTTATATTGTTTTGATTATTTTTTAGACTTTAAGTTGGCTTATAAAAGCCTTGCTACATTAAATCACATTGAGCCGCTTTATTAAAGGGGTTTTGAGTTTTCAAACTCTCTCTTTCTTTCTAGCTTTCTTAATCTCTTTTAGACTTCTTGGATAAAGTCCCGTCTTTGTTTTTTTGTAACTTTGTAATTCAACTACTAGGTTTTTTCTACTTTCCTCCTCACCTTTTCTATGAAACATAACCCGTACTTTATTTTTGGCAAAGTGCTCTAGAGAACAGCGTGTGAAGTCTTCGTAATTATCTGCGTAAAAGCCTCTATCGCGGTCTTCTTGTCTAATGTAAGGAGCTAGTTGATACCAGCACCGCAGGGCTGGAGGCCCGGCAAATGATTCTATTGCTATCTTTTTATCAACAATCCCTTCTGCTACCAAGCTCCCCAACATATCAAACCAATCAATCAACTCATCGATAGCGACTTTCTGTTCATCAGCCAAGTTTATAGTTTCATCAGGTTTGAGTGCGTAAATCGTGTCACGTAATAACTTTTTGATTTCGGGGTTACGTAATGTGGAAAATAGATTAAACGCGAGTTGAGCATTGGTGCTTTTTCGTGCCTGTTTTACTTGCAGGAATGCAAATGCTACGCCCCCAGCCAACAACCAAGTGCCAATGGCTGCCACTACTTGCCATATTTCAGCGTCCCACCAGATGCCACCCCAAGTTCTAATAATGGAGTATATTGCAACTCCACCCAAAAACCAAACAGTTAAACGCCAGGCTGCTGAGTTCATCTTTAGTCTCCGGTCAAGTTTTCTATAACCTCTCCACTTCCCTCATCAAAGCTACCACAAAATCCTTCTCCTTTATAGTCCTTAGCTTCTTGCCCTTCTTGAACAAGACGGCCCTGCCCTTGCCGCAGGCGATGCCGATATCGGCGTCCTTGGCTTCACCGGGCCCATTGACGACACAGCCCATCACCGCCACCTTTATCGGCTTGTCAATCTTTAATAGCTCCTCCTCAACTTTGCGGGCCAATTCTACAATGTCTACCTCAGCCCGACCGCAGGAGGGGCAGCTGACCAGCACCGGCCCATGCTGGCGCAGGTTGAGGCTTTTAAGGATTTCGTATCCGGCGATGACCTCCTCTCTGGGGTGGGCGCTCAGAGAAACGCGGATGGTATCGCCGATGCCTAAGTAAAGCAGGGTGCTGATGCCCACCGTGCTGCGGATGATGCCGGTGCGGGGGGGACCGGCTTCGGTGATGCCGATGTGCAGGGGGTATGGTATCTTCTGGGCGATGCTCTGGTAGGCCTCAATAGTTGTGGGGACATCAAAGGCTTTCAGCGAGACCTTTATAAGGTCAAAGTCAAAGCTTTCCAGCAGTCTTACCTGTTGCATTGCCGCCTCGACCATCCGCTCGGCGGTGGAGAGCCGGGGTTTTTTGGATGGGGGCAGACTGCCGGCGTTTACCCCGATACGAATGGGGACGTTTCTTTCCCTGGCGGCATAAGCCACTGCCTTTATCTTCTCCCGCTCGCTGATGTTACCCGGGTTTAAGCGCAGTCCGTCACAGCCGGCTTCCAGTGCTTTCAGGGCCAGGCGGTGGTCGAAGTGAATATCGGCGATTACGGGTAGGGAAATGCCCTTTTTTATGGCTGATATTGCCTGCGCCGCTTCCATGTCGGGCACGGCCAGCCGCACCAGCTCACAGCCGCAGTCCTCAAGCTCCTTGATTTGCTCGATAGTTGAGCTGACATCACGGGTATCGGTCTTAGTCATGGACTGCACCACGATAGGGGCGCCGCCGCCGACGGTTACCCGGCCGATTTGAATCGGTTTTGACATTCGCCTGGGGTTCATGGGATTATTTTTCTGCTCCTGTTCTCGGTTGTCTTGCGTCCCACCCGGCCCGCCCAAAAAGGCTAAAGCCTCTTTATGGATCTCTTTTCCCCTCCCCTTTTTCACCGGGGTTTTTCTTCCCACCCGGCCCGCCCTAAAGGGTAGCACCCTTTTACAGCATCCCCCTCCGAGGGTGGCAGGGTGGGAAAGAAGCCTCCTTGTTTTTAATCTTTATAGTTTTACGGAATCAGGCTTTCTCCGCTTATCCATCGGAAAATATCCTGGTAGGTGACCAGCAGCAGTAGGCCCAATAATATCATGAAGCCGATTGAGTGCACGATGGTTTCAATTTTGGGGGAGATGCGCTTGCCCCGCCGTATCCATTCAATAATGACGAATAGAATTCGCCCACCGTCGAGGGCGGGAAAGGGTATTAGCTGGGTTATGGCAATAGCGATGCTGATGAATGCCGTTAGTTCCAGCACCGGGCTTATCCCCGAATGGGCCACCTCTCCGGTAATCTGTACAATACCCACCGGGCCGGCCGCGGTGAAGGGTATGGTGCCCAGAATCAGGCTGACTATTCCATTCTTGTAGAGGATGAGGGTCTCGATGCAGGAGCGCGTTCCCCGGGGGATTGCCTCCCAGGGGGGATAGCTTTCGCTGACGATAACCGCGTCTACGGTGCGGGATAACGTGCCTATCGCCCCCTCGCCCTCCGGAGGGCGCCAGCGGGGGATAAGGCTGACCGTCTCGGTGGTGGCATCGGCATGTTCTATCATTATGGCGATTTCACTGCCCAGGTTGAGCTGGATAAGGCGGGAAAGGTCGCCGCCGTTGTTTATCTCCCGGCCATCTACGCTGAGAATAGTATCCCCGACCTGAATGCCGGCCATCTCGGCGGGCGAGTCGGGGGCAACCTCTTCTACCACCACCTGTCCCACGATGGCATCGTGGGGGACCATGTAAGCCACCGATAGCAGTAAGAAGGGTAGCAGCAGGTTCATCAGTATGCCGCCGCTTAAGACCAGCAGCCTGACGCCGTAGCCCTTGCCGGCCAGGCTCCTGGGCGCACTGGGGTCGACCTCTCCCGACATCTTGTTGAAGCCGCCGAAGGGTATCCAGTTGATGGAATATATGGTCTCTCCCCATTTCTTACCGTAGAGGCGCGGCGGGAAGCCGATGCCGAATTCCTCCACCCATACCCCCGTAGCCTTGGCGGCAATGAAATGCCCCAGCTCGTGGACGAGGATGAGCACGGAGAGGACGATTACACCTACTATTATGGTGAGTATCATTTGTCAAGCTCTCTTATCAGCCCGGAGACCATCTCTCGCCCCCACTCGTCGGCGGCCATAATCTCCTCCAGGGTGGGGTGAGCTGTAGCTTGGTGTTTCTCCAGTGCCTTTCCGACCAGGCGGGCGATATCGGTGAATTTGATGCGTCTTGATAAAAAGAGCTGGACGGTGGCTTCATCGGCGGCGCAGAGCACCGCCGGATAGGTGCCTCCCTTTTTCCCCGCCTCGATGGCCAGTTTGAGGCAGGGGAAGCTGTCAAAATCGGGCGGGGCAAAGTTTAGCTCTTTGATACTTTCCCAGTCGAGCCTGGGGAGCTGAGGGTTGTCCAGGCGTTCCGGGTAAGAAAGAGCGTACTGGATGGGCAGGCGCATATCGGGGTAGCCCAGCTGGGCTTTAACCGAACCGTCAATAAACTCCACCATGGAGTGGACAATGCTCTGGGGGTGGACTATAACCTGGATTTTTTCAAAGGGCATGTCAAAGAGCCAGTGGGCTTCGATTACCTCCAGCCCCTTGTTCATCAGCGTGCTTGAGTCAATGGTGACCTTGCTTCCCATCCGCCATGAGGGGTGTTTCAGGGCCTGCTCCGGGGTAACCTCAGCCAGTTGGGCCGGTGAATAACCGAGGAAGGGTCCCCCCGAGGCGGTGATGATGAGTCGGCTTACCTTCCCGCTTTCACCCTCGAGGCACTGCCAGAGAGCGCTGTGCTCGCTATCAACGGGTATAATCTGCGCTCCATTTCGCTCTGCCTCCCCGGTGATAATCTCGCCGGCCATAACCAGCGATTCCTTGTTGGCCAGGGCAATCCTCTTGCCGGCTTTAGCCGCGGCCAGGGTGGGCTTTAGCCCCCACTTCCCCGAGGTGGCTATAACCACAATATCTACATCGGGGTGGCTGGCTATTTCTTCCGGGGATAGAAATTCGTATTCGGCTTTGCTTGAGGGAGCCTCTTTACTCTGGGAATGAACGAACCTCGGCCGGAACTGCTCTATTTGCTTGGCCAGCAGGGCGGTGTTCTTGCCGGCGGCTAGCCCGATGATGCTAAAGTGTTGGGGCAGGGCGCTGATTACCTCCAGGGTCTGGCGGCCTATGGAGCCGGTTGAGCCCAGGACGGCTACCTGCTTTACAATACTAGCCATATCACATAATAGTATACCACGACGCCAGCCAAGACAACGCTGTCTATCCTATCCAGGAAACCGCCGTGCCCCGGCAGCAGGTTACCGGAGTCTTTTACCCCCATATTGCGCTTGAGCAGGGACTCGGCCAGGTCGCCGAGCTGCCCGAAGAGGCTGACCAGAAAGCCGAGGAGCGCTGCCTGCCAGTAGCTCAGGGGCAGGGCCAGGGTAAAGAGGAGGCTGACGATGATAGCGCTTAAAAGACCGGCTATCGTCCCTTCCCAGGTCTTGCCCGGGCTGACGGCGGGAGCGAGCTTGTGCCTGCCCAGCGCCTTGCCCACGAAGTAGGCGGCGGTATCGGAGGCGAAGGTGGCGGAGAGGGCCAGAAATACCCAGTTTCGCCCGTCGTCCAAGCCCCTTAAGGCGACGAAGTGGCTCAGCAGCCATCCCAGGTAGAGAATGCCGGCGATCGTCCAGGCCCAGCCCAGGAAAGCCCCCTCCTTTTGCCGGCGCGCCAGGAGGCAGAACAGGGATAGCACCACGGCCGAGGTCAGGAGCAGGGGCATGGTAAGGTCGTAGCTGCAGTGGGGGCTGGTTATGAACAGGAGCGTCCAGACCAGCCCGAAGTAGGTTAGCGGCGCTAGCTTGGCGCCAGCCGCCATTTTATAGAATTCAAAGGCCGCCAGCAGCCCCCAGATAGCCACCAGAACGGTGAATGTGGGGAAAGTATATTCTGGTCTTGAAAACCAGACGGCAACGATTAGCAGAGGGATGCCCCACAGCGCGGTTATAAACCTTTTCTTCAGCATGCCTGTCTTTGATTATAGCCCACCGAAGCGTCTTTGTCTCTGGCTGTAGGAGAGCAGCGCCTTGTCAATCTCTTTGTTATCGAAGTCGGGCCAGAGAACCTTGGTGAAATAGTATTCGCTGTAGGCGGTCTGCCATATCAGGAAGTTGCTGAGGCGGAGCTCGCCGGCGGTGCGGATGACCAGGTCAACCTCGGGCAGAGCCGCGGTGTAAAGATAGCCGGTGAACAGTTCCTCGTTTATTTCCTGGGGTGGGATGCCTTCGGCTACGACCTTGCGGACGGCGTTTAAAATCTCGGCCCGCCCCCCGTAGTTAAAGGCCAGGCTGAGCGTCATCCCGGTGTTGTTTTTGGTGAGCTCTAAGGCTTTATTTGTGGCTTGCTGCAGGCTTGGCGAAAGCTCGTCAAGGCGGCCCAGGTGGCGGATTTTAATCCCGTTTTTATGGAGTTCCAGGGTCTCCTTGTTTATTTCCTCTTCCAGGAGGTTAAGCAGGCCGGTAATCTCCTCTTCCGGGCGCTTCCAGTTTTCGGTAGAGAAGCCGTAAAGGGTGAGGTATTTCAGCTTGAGCTTGTTAAAGTAGGCAATTACCGAGCGCAGGTTTTCCACCCCCGCCCGGTGCCCCTCGAGCCGGGGCAGTCCCCGCTTTTTCGCCCATCTACCATTGCCATCCATGATAATGGCTATATGGTTGGGGAAGCGGGCGGTTTTTTTGCTGGCTGGTGAAGTAGCTGTCACTCTGGCGCTCATATCCTCGCGGCTAGCCGGGCTAGACCTCCATGAGTTCGGCTTCTTTGTCCCGGGCTATTTGCTCAATATCGGCGATGAAGCTATCGGTGAGCTTCTGCAGCTGGTTCAGGGCGCGCTTGTGCTCGTCCTGGGAGATTTCCTTATTCTTTTCCAACTCCTTTAGCTCGTCCATGACCTCATGCCTCAGGTTGCGTATCACTATTTTCCTATCCTCAGCCCTCTTGTGCACCATCCTGGTCAACTCCTGCCGGCGCTCCTCACTCAAAGGGGGCAGGGCCAACCGGATGGCGTTACCGTCGCTGGTGGGGTTCAGCCCCAGGTCGGACTTCAGGATAGCCTTCTCTATGTTGGGTATGGTGCTCCGGTCCCAGGGCTGGATGACCAGGAGCCTGGCCTCGGGGGCGGAAATGCCGGCAATCTGGTTCAAGGGGGTGGGAACGCCGACATATTCTACCTTGATGTGCTCGACCAGGCCCGGTGTAGCGTGCCCGGTGCGGATGGTAGCCAGCTCCGTCTTAAAGCCATCGACCGAGGCTCGCATCTTTCCCTCAATATTCAATAAACTGGGGCTAACCACCTTAATTCTCGCTGTAGACCAGGGTGCCAATAGAGTCACCGCTTACCGCCCGCTCTATGCTGCGGGTCGCCTGGAGGTCGAAGACGATTATCGGCAGCCTGTTTTCCAGGCACAGGGAGAGGGCGGTGGCATCCATCACTTCCAGGCGCATGTTTAGCACCTCAAAGTGGGTGAGTTTGTCGAACTTCTTGGCTTTGGGGTCAATGATGGGGTCGGCGCTGTAGATGCCGTCAACGTTGTTCTTGGTCATGAGCAGGACATCGGCCTCAATCTCTACGGCGCGCAGGGCGGCGGCGGTATCGGTGGTCATATAGGGGTTGCCGGTGCCGGCGGCGAAGATAACCACTCTGCCCTTCTCCAGGTGCCGGACAGCGCGGCGCCTGATGTAAGGCTCAGCCACCTGTTGAATGTCTATAGCTGTCTGGATTCTGGTAATCACCCCTTCTTTCTCCAGGACGTCCTGGAGGGCAAGGGCATTTATTACTGTGGCCAGCATACCGGCGTAGTCAGCGGTAACCCTGTCCATTCCCTCCTCCTCAGCCTTGGCTCCCCGCCAGATGTTGCCGCCGCCAACCACAATGCCTACGCCCACGCCCATTTCTATCACCCGCTTGACCTGCCGGGATATCTTGGTCAGGGTATCGCCGTCAATGCCAAAGGCGGCGCCGCCGCTGAAGGCTTCGCCACTCAGTTTGATTAGGACACGCTTATATTTAGCCGCGCTCATTTTCCCGATTCCGGCTCGCCTAGTTCGAATCTGGCAAATCGGCTTACCTTGATGTTCTCTCCCACCTTGGTGATAGTCTCGGTAATAATATCCTGAACCGACCTTTCCTGGTCCTTGATGTAGGGCTGGAGGAGCAGGCAGGCGGTTTGAAGCTCGGCGCCGGTTCCGGCGGGGACTTCTTCCCCGGAGATGAACTGGGGCTGCATGGCGGCTACCTGCATTGCCAGGTTGTGGGCCAGCTCCTTGAACTCATCGGTGCGGGCGGCAAAATCGGTTTCACAGTTTAGCTCGACCATGGCGCCCACCCGACCCCCGGTGTGGATATAGGATTCAATTAGCCCCTGGCTGGCAGCGCGGTTTTCTTTTGCCTTGGCCTTAAGCAGTCCTTGTTCCCTGAGGAACTCCAGCGCCTTTTCCCGGTTTCCCCGGGACTCAATAAGGGCCTGCCGGCACTGCATGATGCCAGCCCCGGACTCTTTTCTTAACTTTTTTACCTGGTCTAGCGGGATTTTCAAGCCTTTTCTCCTTTAGCTTCATCGTCGGGGGAGAAAATAAGCGGTTGTCCGCTTTCCACGCCCTCCAGGGGCGGCGCCCCTTCTTCACCGGCCTCGGCTAAGGCTGCCTCACCGCCGGTTTTGCCCTCGATGACGGCGTCGGCAATCTTGCTGCATATCAGCCTGATGGTCCTGATGGCATCGTCGTTGGCGGGAATAGGGTAGTCTATGTCATCGGGGTTGCAGTTGGTATCGACTATGGACACCACCGGTACGCCCACCCGCTGGGCTTCGGCTATGGCGATTCTCTCTTTGGTGGGGTCAATAATGAACAGGGCATCGGGCAGGTTGGTCATCTCCTTAAAACCGCCCATATGTCTGTTGAGGCGCAGGATTTCCTCACCCACCTTCAGGGCTTCCTTCTTGGGCAGGCGTTCAAAGTCCCCCCGGCTTTGCTGGTCTTCCAGGCGGACGAGATAGTCTATTCGGGCCTGGATAGTGGCAAAGTTGGTCAGCACCCCTCCCAGCCAGCGCTGGTTGACATAAAACATACCGCAGCGCTGTGCCTCCTGTTCTATAGACTCTTGAGCCTGCTTCTTGGTGCCGACAAAGAGGATGTTGCCGCCTTCGGCGGCTATCTGCCGGACAAAATCGCAGGCTTTGTCCAGCATCACCGCCGTTTGTTCCAGGTCAATGATATGAATACCATTGCGCTTGGTAAAGATGTATTTCTTCATCGCCGGGTGCCAACGGCTGGTCTGGTGGCCGAAGTGGGCCCCGGCTTCTAAAAGCTCTTTAATAGTGACTGTGTCTGGCAAGCTTTAGCTCCTTTCCCGTTATGGTATCTCCAGTAGTCAGTTTAACAGTATAGCATACTGGCTGGCTGGCAACAATATACTATCGTTTTTCTTAACGCCCCACCCTACAGGGGTGTAACCTCTATAGACTCCTCTCTCTTCCTTTTGGGGGGTTTTTAAGGGGGGCGAAGCCCCCCTTTTCCTTAAAGGGCGGTGGGTGGGAAAAGATATAAAACAATTAGGTGGCTTCCTGTCCTTATAAGACTCTCCCCCCGCCTCCCCACTAAGGTCTTTCTTCCCGCCCGAACCCGCCCTATAGGGGCTTCCTGCCCCAGTTTCCCGCTTTGATTGATAAATATTCTATAAAGCCTTATTATTAGGTTAGAAGGATAGGGAGAGCTTAAAGATGCAGATTAGGAAGACATACAGCGGGGTGCAGCCTGGACTGCTCTATGACGAGGTCAGGGACTTCGTTTTAAAGCAGGGAACGGTGGTGGCTGAGGCTAAGCTGGAAACATACTCTATGCCCGAAGACTCCTCATCGTTTATCTCGCGGGGCATATTGACCTTTAACCTTCAGGGCGGGGCGGGCAAAGAGTGCCTGAGAGCGCACATCGTGGGCTCAGCCAGAAGCGAGACCAAGCTGATACTTGATATCAATGAGAAGCTTTTCCCCAAGGAGAAGCTCTCTGCCCTGCAGGAAGACCTGGGCTTTATCTTTGGCTCCTACGAGGCCAAGCCCCGCTAGAGAGGCATTTCGCCTCTTCTTAAATTACCCCTGATTAGCCATTATTTCCTAAAGCGCCAACACCCTTAAGGAGTATCTAGACCGGCTCCTGCCCGTCACCTTGTTGAGGAGGAGGGGGAACATAAGGGCAGATTGTGAAAGTGCACTCATCGCAGATGCTATCGCCACAAAAAGCAGAAATGCTGACGCTGACACACTCGTAGGGGAGCTCAAATTCAAACAGGCAGGGGCCGGTAGCACACGTCCCACTATCTATGACAGCTAACGGAGTATATATTTGCCATTCAAAAAAGGTCGTTTCACAATCCGGAGGTTCGCACAGGTAACTGGCGCTTATTTCCAGAGCGCCGACATCAGGAGAAATATATGAGATCTGGCCGCACACCGCCGCCTGTTGCGTAGTTCCCCATGAGATAGTGATATCTCCCCACTGGCCGCATTCGCATTCTTCGACGTAAGGACAGATTGTGAAAGTGCAAGTATCGCAGAGGGTATCGCCGCAGTAGGCGCTAACGGAGACCTCAGCACATACATCAGGGAGCTCAAATTCAAGCAGGCAGGGGCTGGTATCGCAGGTGCCGCTATCTATGACGGCTACCGGGACCGATACTGTCCATTCATAGCTCGGTTCACAATCCTCTGGCTCGCAGAAGTAATTGGTGCTTACTGCCACAACGTCAGCACCCGCCGGAGTATCTATGGTGCCGCCGCACTCCGTTGTCCCCAGCCAGTCTCCTGCCGAGACGGCGATATCTCCCCACTGGCCGCAGTCGCATTCCTCTTCTTCGGGGCAGATGGTGAAACTGCAGTCGGCGCAGCGGTTGTCGTCGCAGAAAGCGGAGACGCGGACGGTAACGCACTCATCTTCGGGGATTTCAAACTGGAAGACGCAGGGACTGGTATCAGACGTCCCATTCATACTTATCGGGGCCGATACCGTCCATTCATATGTTGTTTTACATCCCAGAGGTTCACACAGGTAATCAGCGCTTACTTCCACGGCGCCAATACCCTCAGGGACATATACGGTATCGCCGCACTCAACCGCCTCCTGCCAGGCTCCCGCCGAGACGGAGATATCTGCTACCCAGTAGCCGCATTGGCATCCATGACAACCAAGAAATCCCGTACAACCAACAAATGCAAACGAGAGGGCTATCAGTAACAGGGCCATTCCTATCGCTAAAAATCTAGACCGCATTTAGATTACCTCCTAATTTATAATGAAAATGGCATCAGCCAAGGCTTACTGCCACTATTGGAGAATGTTCTGGATTGGTTTCCAGGACAAAAAACATCGTTCACCTATGTTATCACGTTTTTCCCACTTGTCAATAGTTGAGTAGTCTTGAGCAGGCTCTAGCCGATAAAAATCTCTTTACTTAAGCTGGAATATGCAGAATGTGATATAATTTAGGCTGGGGGTTGTGGTGTTGTGGCTTTAAAGACAGTAGCTACCAACCGCAAGGCTTATCACAATTATAATATCGGCGATAGCGTGGAAGCCGGCATCGCCCTTACCGGCACCGAGATAAAGTCAATCCGGGCCGGCAGGGCCAGCTTGAGCGATGCCTACGTCAGACCCGAGGCCGGGGAGCTGTGGCTTATGAACGCTCATATAGCTCGCTATGAAGCCGCCAGCTATTTGAGCCATGAGCCGAGGCGGCGCCGCAAGCTTCTACTGCATCGCAAGCAGATTGGCAGCCTTACCAGCCAGGTAGTGGAGAAGGGCTTTACCCTGGTGCCACTTAAGCTGTATATTAAAGGTAGCCTGGCTAAAGTCGAGATAGCCTTAGGTAAGGGCAAGAAGCTCTATGATAAGCGGGAAGCCATAGCTCGCCACGAGGCGCAAAGAGAGATGGAGCGGGCTATAAAAAGGAAAGGGCAGGGAAGGAGGTAGCTTAGCTTTTAAGGTAATTGGGGACGCGTGGGTTCGACAGGGGAGGTAGGTTACAGGATTGCAGGCTGAGGTGCCGCTAACCTCATAAAACCGGCGGCAAAAATAACTGGCGAATCTGAATTCGCTTACGCAGCCTAATTAAATAGGTTGTGCGCCCGCCCAACTTCTCCTCAATGGGTTGGGGTCGGGTGCCGAAAATTGAGGTGCCGTCACCCTGACGTTGATAAGGGTGGTGAAAGAATTATCAACTGGCCTGGCTTTAACTCGGTCAGCAGAGGTTAGCCGGGCGAGATTAAAGAGCTGACTAAGCCTGTAGCATATTCTGGGCAGCTTCTCTTGGACGGGGAGTTCGACTCTCCCCCGTCTCCACCAGAAATTAGTAAGCGCCAGCTTTAACGCTGGCGCTCTTCTATTCCTGTCGGTTAAACAACCAGATAGCTCCGGCGAGTAATACCATGCCCACGCCAAGAACCAGTAGCGCCGACTCCGCAATGCCCATTGTATGGCCGAATATTGTTACCCCGGCAGCCTGGCTGCCTAGAAAGACCTGGCGGATGGCATCGATACCATAGGTAACCGGGTTAATCTTGGAAAGCACCTCGAGCCAGGTAGCCACGCCGGTCAGCGGGAAAAAGATACCGGAGAGGAACATCATCGGGAATATCACCAGCTGCATAGTAAGCTGGAAACCTTGTTGTGAGCGCATACGGGCGCCGATGAGAAGCCCCAACGCCGACATGGAAATAGAAAGGATTATTATCAGCGGTATCAATCCGAGCACTATTCCCCAGCTAAGAGAAACGCCAATAATAGGGGCAACCACCAGCATGATAACACCTTGCATGATAGCGATGCCGGCGGCGCCTGCGGCTTTGCCCAAGAGTATTCCACTGCGGTTTAAGGGCGAAACCAGCACTTCTTTAAGAAAACCGAACTCCCTGTCCCATACAATCGACACTCCGGACATTATAGAGGTCATAAGCACCGTCATGGCCAGAATACCCGGGTACATAAACTGGAGGTAATCCACACCCGGCATCATCTGGCCGATAAGCTGGCCGAACCCAGCTCCAAATATTACCAGGAATAGAAGCGGCATAGAAAAAGAGGAGATCATACGCATCCGGTCCTGTATAAAGTGCAGGAACTCTCGATAGGCTATTACCCATATTGAGTGAAAGAATTTTCCCATTTTTGCTTAATGACCTCTCATTCTCACTTTTCTCTTCATATGCTGCATCTGGTCTACGTCCTGCTCCCTGATGGCGCGGCCGGTGAGTTTCAGAAAGACATCTTCCAGCGTCGGCCGATGAAGGCCTATAGAAATAAGACGCAGGGGGAAGCCGGAAACAAAGCCGGGCAGGAATTCCTCGCCATGGGGGACGGTAAATCTTATCGTTCCGTCCTCCTGTTCCGGCTGGAGATTATACTGGTCCTTGAGCAGGCTTACCGCCTTGTTGTTATCCTCTGTCTTTATGGTTACCACATCGCCGCCAAAAGCATCCTTGAGGTTGTCCGGCGTATCCAGCGCCACAATTTTACCGTAGTCAATAACGGCAATGCGGTCGCAGTTCTCAGCCTCATCCATATAATGCGTGGTCATGAATATGGCCAGGTTTTCCTTTTTGCGTAATTCATGGATATGGTTCCAGATACGGCTTCTGGTCTGCGGGTCGAGCCCTAATGTAGGTTCGTCCAAAAATAACACCTTGGGGTGGTGCAACAGACCGCGGGCAATCTCCAAACGGCGTTTCATACCCCCGGAATAGGTGTCGATTTTCTCCTTCCTTCTATCCCATAGTTCTACCATTTCGAGTAACGCCTTCATCCGCGGCTCCATGATGTCCCTGGGGATACTGTAAGCATAGGCATGGAAACGCAGGTTCTGTTCCGCCGTCAGGTAGTCGTCCAGCGTCGGTTCCTGAAAGACCAGACCGATTGAGCCCCGTACCTGATCGCGCTCTTTAATAACGTTAAAACCATTGACTATTGCCTCACCTTCGGTAGGGGAGAGCAGGGTACATAGCATGTTGATAGTGGTCGTTTTGCCCGCGCCGTTGGGGCCCAGGAAACCGAATATCTCGCCCTCCTGAACTCCAAAGGAAACGCCGTTTACCGCCTCTAGTTTACCGAATTTTTTTACCAGATTTTTCACCTCGATAATATGACTTTTGGGCATCCTTACCTCTCCTTTAACCCTTAAAAACTCCGCCAGCTATTATATACCTGATGGCTAAATATCACCATATTATAGCTGATATTGGGATTTTAATGAAATTAGATATTGTCTTTCTTCCCACCCGAACCCGCCCTATAAGGGGCGATGCCTCTTATATATCACCCTTTAGGGGTTGTGCTCCACTCCACTCATTGGGGGTGTTTAAGAGGGGGCTTTGCCCCCTCTTTACCTTAAAAGGGCGGAGGGTGGGAAAAGATATAAAAAGGTTGGGTGGGACGCAGAACTAATGCTAAAACCGGGCACCCCCAGCTCCTCCCTGTTTTCAATTGTCTTTCTTCCCGCCCAACCCGCCCTATAGGGGCTTTTTACCCCAGTCTCCCGCTTGAATCGGGTTATCGCAAGACTTGTGATTATTCAGCGGCGATAGTAGAATATATTATAGAGTAGTCAGCAGAGGAGGCTCTTGTTCCGGGTTGAGGTCTCAGTAAAGTCCGGCCTTCCCGACCCTCGCGGAGAGGCGTTACAAAAGGATGTCCGCGACCTCGGCGTTACCACTGCCGAGAGGGTGAGGGTCAGCGATATATACCTGCTGGAAGGGGACCTAAGCCAGAAAGAGCTGGCCCTAATTTGCCGGGAACTTTTGTCCGACCCCGTAGTCGAAGAGTATTCCATCGGAGAATCATCCCTTTCCGTCCCGCCGGACGCCCATGCCGTTGAGGTTGCCTATAATCCCGGGGTGATGGACCCGGTGGAAGAAAGTGTCAGCAAGGGCATTCTTGACCTAGGCTTGACTACGCTTAAGTCGGTAAAGACAGCCAAGAGATGTTATCTATGGGGCAGGCTTTCCGCCGCTGACATCGAGTTTATCTCCAATAAGCTGCTGGTCAACAGCGTTATTCAGCATGTCGTTACCGGACGGGAAAGGGTGTCGCTGCCCTCGGCCGAGTACCAGTTCTTGCGGGAAGAGGTGGCTCTGCTGGCCCTGGATGATGAAGGCTTAGCCAGGCTGGGGCGGGAAAAACTTGAGCTGAACCTGAACGAATTAAAGCAAATCCAGAGTTACTTCGCTGGTTTAGGCCGCAATCCCACCGATGTTGAGCTGGAAACCCTGGCCCAGACCTGGTCGGAGCACTGCAAGCACAAGACATTCAATTCCAGAATCAGGCTGGGGGAAGAGGTCATCGATAATCTGCTCCGGAGCACCATCATGAGGGTCACCGAGGAGCTGGATAAGCCCTGGTGCCTTTCCACCTTTAAAGACAACTCCGGAGTGATAGATTTTGACGGGCGCTACGCCCTCTGTTTTAAGGTTGAGACCCACAACCACCCTTCCGCCATCGAGCCCTACGGCGGGGCGTCGACGGGAATAGGTGGGGTAATCCGCGACCCGCTGGGCACCGGGCTGGGTTCGAAGCCAATCGCCAATACCGACGTGTTCTGCTTTGCCCCGCCCGACTTCCCCCACGATAAACTGCCGGCCGGAGTCCTCCATCCCCGCCGTATCCTCAAAGGGGTGCGCGCCGGGGTGGCTGACTACGGCAATCGGATGGGAATTCCCACCGTCAACGGGGCAATTCTCTTTGATGAGCGTTATCTGGCTAACCCGATAGTCCTCTGCGGCACCGTCGGGCTTATGCCTAAGAGCGCCGCCCAGATGGGCAAACAGCGGCCGGGCGACCTGGTGGTTGTGGCCGGGGGTCGCACCGGGCGGGATGGTATTCATGGTGTCACCTTGCTTGCCTCGGCGCCATTAACCGGGCAGTCTGAAGAGGTTTCAGCTAGCCGTGTTCAGATAGGCAACCCCATCACCGAGAAGAAGCTCATTGATGTCCTGCTTGTCGCCAGGGACAGGGGTCTCTATCGGCGCATCACCGACTGCGGCGGCGGCGGGCTCTCTTCGGCGGTGGGGGAAATGGCGGAGGAGACGGGCGTGCGTGTGGATTTAGAAAAGGTTCCCTTAAAATACTCCGGCCTCTCTTATCGGGAGATATGGCTCTCCGAGTCTCAGGAGAGGATGCTGCTGGCGGTACCGCCGGAGTGCGTTGAAGAATTGATTTCCCTCTTCGCCAGCGAGGACGTTGAAGCCACCGTCATCGGCGAGTTTACCGATGATAAGCGTCTTAAACTATTCTACCAGGACAACCCGGTGGCCGACCTTGACATGGAGTTTTTGCATCACGGACTGCCCCAGATGGAGAGGGAGGCGGTCTGGCAGCCGGCTGAGCATCTAGAGCCCGATTTCGCCCAGCCCCCCGACCTTAGCCAAGACTTAAAGAAAATCTTAGGCTCCTGGAATGTTTGCAGTAAGGAGTGGGTCATCCGCCAGTATGACCATGAAGTCCAGGGGGGTAGCGCTCTCAAGCCCATGGTGGGCATAAACAACGATGGCCCCGGTGATGCCGCTATCATCAGGCCGCTGCTTGATTCTGATATGGGGGTGATTATAGCCAACGGCATCAACCCCAGGTATGGGGACATTGACCCCTACTGGATGGCGGCTTCGGCGGTGGACGAGGCCTTGAGGCAGGTTATCGCCGTCGGCGGCAGCCTCAAGAAGGTGGCTTTACTGGACAATTTCAACTGGGGCAATCCGGAGAAGCCCGACCGCCTCGGCGGGCTGGTGCGGGCGGCGCAGGGCTGCGCCGATGCCGCCCTGGCCTACGGGGCGCCCTTTATCTCGGGCAAGGACAGCCTCTACAACGAATATGAAACAGAGAAGAAAAACATATGTATTCCTCCCACCCTGCTTATCTCGGCCATGGCGGTGATGGAGGATGTGAACCGGGCGGTGTCCATGGACGCCAAGAAAGCGGGCGACCTGCTCTACATAGTGGGGGCGACATACAACGAGCTGGGCGGCTCGCACTACTACGCCGTTCACGGCGCTATCGGCAGCCGGGTGCCCCGGGTCGACGCTCAAAGGGGGAAGAAGCTGATGGACGCTTTGAGCGCCGCCGCGGAGCAGAGCTTAGTAAGGGCTGGCCACGACCTGAGTGAGGGTGGCATCGGGGTGGCGGCGGCGGAGATGGCCTTTGCCGGGGATTTGGGCATGACCCTTGAACTGGCTAAAGCCCCCCTGGGCGAAGCCATCAGCCGCAGTGACAGTATACTATTCTCCGAGTCCAACACCCGATTCCTGGTTGAGGTGGCGCCCGAAGATAAAAGGCGCTTTGAGGAAGCGATGAAAGGGATAAAGTTCGCTGCCATCGGGCAGGTGACCGGAGGCGACAGGCTTGAGGTCTACGGCATTAAAGGAGAGAAGATAGTCTCGGCAACCCTGGCGGAGTTAAAAGAGGCCTGGCAGAGACCACTGGGCTGGTAGAGATATTATGGCTGAAGTAAGGACACTAATCTTAAGGGCACCGGGAACGAACTGCGACCAGGAGACCGCCTTTGCCTTTGAGCAGGCGGGCTCTTCTGTGGAGCTGGCGCATGTCAACCAGCTCGTCCGGCGGGATAAGCTCATTTCCGATTACCAGATACTGGTCGTGCCCGGCGGTTTCACCTACGGCGATGATATTTCGGCGGGGAGGATTCTGGCCAACGAATTGAGGTTAAAGCTGGGCGAGGACATCAAGAGGTTCGTCGAAGGTGGCGGGCTGATACTGGGGATTTGCAACGGCTTCCAGGTGCTGGTCAAAGCCGGCATCCTGCCCCCCTCGGCCGACGGCAACCCGGGGCTGACCCTGGCCGGCAACGATTCTAACCAATTTGAGTGCCGCTGGGTCTATCTCAGCGTCGACCGGCAAAGCCCCTGCATCTTCACTAAGGGCATAAGCTCCCTTTACCTGCCGGTGGCGCACGGCGAGGGCAAGGTGATGGCGGAGGCGGAGACGCTGGGCAGGTTAAAGGTGGTACTGCGCTACGCCGATGAGAAGGGTAATACCCGCGCCGGCTACCCCCAAAACCCCAACGGCTCGGCGGATAACATCGCTGGTATCTGCGACGCCTCGGGGCGCATCTTCGCCTTGATGCCCCACCCTGAGCGCTTTATCCGCTGGACACAGCACCCCCGCTGGTCGCGGGAGACACCCAGACAGCACGGGGACGGCCTGGCCGTTTTCGGCAATGCGGTGGAGTGGGTCAGGCACAGCTAGAAAAGGACGTTATGAGCTATATCTCTTCCTGGAGCGGGGGCAAGGACAGTTGTTTTGCCTGTCACTTGGCGCTGGCTCAAGGCTATGAAATCTCTCATCTGGTTAATTTCATCTCCCGGGAATTCAAACGGGTGAGCTTCCACGGGACGGAAAAGCGCTTAATTCAGCTCCAGAGCCAGGCTATCGGCGTCCATCTTTTGCAGAAGGAGACCACCCGGGATGGCTATGAGGCGGAATTTAAAGAAGCGGTGCGGAGCCTGCTCCCCGAAGGCATAAAGGGGATGGTCTTCGGCGATATCTATCTCGATGAGCATAGGGAGTGGGTAGAGAGAGTCTGCGGCGACCTGGGCATTGAGGCTATTGAGCCGCTTTGGGGTAAAAGCACGGAAGAGATACTCACCGATTTCATAGATGCCGGCTTTGAGGCCGTTATCGTCGGCGCCAGGTTCGAGCTGATTGATGAGGGCTGGCTGGGGAAGCAGGTGAATAGAGATTTTATGGACTATTTAAAGACCAGAAACATTGACCTCTGCGGGGAAAAAGGGGAATACCATACCCTGGTGGTCAACGGCCCCCTGTTTAAGCGAAGGATAGAGATAACCGAGAGCCAGACCATTAAGCGGGAAAACTACTGGTTCCTGGATACCGTTAAATACCGGCTTGACTGATAGATTCCGTTGATTAACTAAGCCCAGAGACAGATTTGACAAAAGCGCTATATCGCATGTAATATAGCAGAAGAAAAGTGACCGAGGTACCAAGGTTCAGGCCGAAAAAGCCTTCGCAGTTCTCCCGCCACCCGCAGCCGGGTTACCGGGTAAGAGGCAGGGTGTGGCAGGAGAAGGACGGCGAGCTTTTTATGGGGTGGGGGAGAGCGCTGTTGCTGGAGCGGATTGATAAGTTCGGCTCAATAGCCGCCGCCGCCCGCTCCATGAAGCTGGGTTACCGCAACGCCTGGCTCTGGGTGGAATCAGCCAATCGTCTGGTGCCGGCACCTTTGGTGGAGAAGAGCGCCGGCGGGGCGGGGGGAGGACGTACCAGGTTGACCGAGGCGGGGCGGAAAGCGGTGGAAGAATACAAGCAGTTACGGAACAGGTTCGAGGAGTTTTTGAAGGAGGTTGAATGATGAAATAACTCCCCCCAAGGCTATATCCGATTTAACAATTTTAAGTTTAAGGAGAAGAAATGGCAAAGATTAAAGAAAACATTCTTGAAGGTCGGCAGAGCATATTTTATGTTCTACTCGGCATCTTAGTCTTTGGTTCTATCTGGGGACTCTTGGAGGCTACGCTGGGCGGTTTCCTGAACCTGATTATCTTCCCTAACAAGGGCGCCATTATGGCTGGCATCGGCGTGGCTGTCATGGCTGCGGCATTGGCCATCTACAGAAAGCCGAGCATGCTGCTGGGCATAGGTATCGTCGCCGCCTCGTTTAAGTGGTTCAATGCCTGGCTTTTGTTTGTGCCCCTTAACGCTATCCAGGTTGTAAACCCGGCTATGGCTATTGTTTTTGAGTCGCTTGCTTTTGGCCTGGTAGCCATATTCCTGATGAACAGAATGGAAAAGAATGCACTGGTTGGCGTTGGCGCCGGAGCCCTGGTCGGTTTTCTGAGCGCTGTTGCCTGGGTCTATTTTGCTATATACGTGATGAATGCTCCTGCTTATGCCCGCGTCGTCTTTACCGCTGGGGGATACATCTCCAATCAGGCGGTAATGCAGGCTGCCTTCTTCGCCATATTTGCCCCCCTGGGCTACCTGGTCGGCACCAAGCTTGGGGCTAAGACTTTCCCCCTGCTGACAAAGAAGATGCCTCTTTATTACGCCAGCACGCTGGCTACCATTGCTATTTGCTGGGGGGTAAGCGCTATAGCTTTCGTGTCGGGGCTTTAATTAAAAGCAGTGAATATTATTGTCACCGGTAGGGTAGGAGCTGGTAAAACTACCGTCTGCGAGAAGGTTGTTGAGCTAGCCGGAAGCCGGGGATATAGCTGTGGCGGTATTCTTACTCCCAAGGCGCCTGATAAAGGCATTATTATTGTAGATGTTCAAACCGGGGAAAGTAAGGTACTGGCCAGTATCAATAATATATACCAGGGCCCCCATACCGGGAGATATTTTTTTAATCCCGAGGCTATCGAGTTCGGCAATAAAGCCATAGATAGGGCGGTTTCTTCGGATATCCTCTTTGTAGATGAGGTTGGCTATCTGGAACTCGAAGGCGAGGGATTTGCCAGAGCCCTGGAAATAATCAGGGCGGGGAGAGTTAAAAATTCCATTCTGGTTATCCGCCAGGAGCTTCTCCCTGCCTTCTCAGCTCGCTTGGGCTCTGAGGTAACAACTGTCGAGACCACCATCAAAAATCGTGACCGCCTGCCGCATAAGATAGGTACGTTATTACGCTTAAGTGAAACCAGTTGACCGAAACCAGCATTATGTTCCGCGGGGGATTACCCTATTGCCGGTGCTTAAAGTATAATCTCCGTTAATGCATTACGGGGTATGGGGTTTAGATAGCTGAAAAGTTGCAATGTTGGCCGTACCTAGATATAATTTTTAAGTAGGAAGGGGGGGGAAGATGGCTAAACCAAAGGTCGCTTTTTACTGGTGCGCTTCCTGCGGCGGCTGTGAGGAGGCGGTGGTTGACCTTAACGAAGATATACTCAAGGTGGCCGATGCCGTGGATATCGTTTTCTGGCCGGTGGCGCTGGATTTCAAGCGCAAGGATATCGAAGCCATGAAAGACGGCGAGATTGCGGTTAGTTTTATCAACGGCGCGGTAAGGCTGGAGGAGCAGGAGGAGATGGTAAAACTACTCAGGCAAAAATCCCAGCTGGTGGTTGCCTTTGGCGCCTGCGCTCACCTGGGTGGTATTCCGGGGCTGGCCAACTTCTGGAACCGGGATGCTATTTTCAATCGGGTGTATAAAGAAGTCCCCACCGTGGATAACCCCAAGGGAACTTTCCCCCAGCAAAAGACGAAGGTTAAAGAGGGCGAGCTTACATTGCCCGAGTTCTACGATACGGTAAAGACCCTGGACCAGACCATAGACGTGGATTATTATCTCCCCGGCTGTCCCCCGCCCCCCGATTTAATAATGGCAGCGATAACGGCTATCCTTGAAGGGAAACTGCCGGAGAAAGGGGCGGTGCTGGCGCCCAATAAGGCTCTCTGCGATACCTGCCCCCGGGCAGAGTCCAAGCCGGAGAAGCTATCAATCGACGAAGTCAAAAGGCCCTGGCAAATCAAGATGGACCCCGAGCTGTGCTTTCTCGCCCAGGGGGTAATCTGCATGGGCCCGGCTACCCGCACCGGCTGCGGAGAGACCTGCATCCGGGCTAACCAGCCCTGCCGCGGGTGCTTTGGCCCGGTGGACGGCGTCGTCGACCAGGGAGCCAAAGCCCTCTCCATGATCGCTTCTATACTGGGACTGGATGGAGAAGAGAACATGACCGAGGAAGAGGTCAAGAGAAAGATTGACGAGATTGCCGACCCGGCAGGAACGGTCTACCGGTTTAGCCTTGCTTCCTCTTTGCTTAAAAGAAAGAGAATGGAATAGGAGGCCGGAGTGAAGAAAATAACCATAGACCCGATAACCAGGCTTGAGGGACATGGCAAGATAGAGATATTCCTCAATGACGAGGGTAGTTGCGAGCGTGCCTGCCTTCAGATTCCCGAGCTGAGGGGATTTGAGAAGTTTTCTGAGGGAAGGGCGGCTGAGGAGATGCCCCGAATAACCACCATGATATGCGGGGTATGTCCTACCGCTCACCACATGGCGGCAAGCAAGGCTCTGGATGACCTCTGGAAGGTTGAGCCGCCCCCGGCGGCCAAGAAGATAAGGGAGCTGATGTACAACGCCTTCCAGGCGGAAGACCATATACTGCACTTTGTCTTCCTTGGCGGCCCCGATTTTGTCGTTGGTCCCTCGGCACCGGCCGCCGAGAGGAATGTCCTGGGGGTTATCGGCAAGGTAGGGTTGGAGGTGGGGGGCAAGGTCATCGAGATGAGGAAGAGGATGAGGAATGTCTTAAGGATAATCGGCGGCAAGCCGGTTATGCCTACCTGCGGCTTGCCGGGTGGGGTATCAAAGCAGATTAGCGAAGACGAGAGAAAGACGATTATCGAAGCTGGGGAATACGGCGTTGATTTCTGCCAGTTTGCCCTCACCCTTTTTGATGACGTGGTGCTCAAGAACAAGGAATATGTCGACCTGATTACCGGCGATGTCTATTCGCACAAGACGTACTATATGGGTATGGTGGATGAGAATAACAAGGTGAACTTTTACGATGGAAAATTAAGGGTGGTAGACCCTGACGGCAAGGAGTTTGCCAAGTTCAAGGTTCAGGACTATCTGGAGCACATCAGGGAGCATGTTGAGCCCTGGACTTACGTCAAGTTCTCCTACCTCAAGAAGGTGGGCTGGAAGGGGTTCGTCGACGGCAAGGATAGCGGAGTTTTCCGGGTAGCGCCGCTGGCCCGTTTGAACGCCTCCGACGGCATGGCCACGCCGCTGGCCCAGCAGGCCTACGAAAAGATGTTTGAAATTTTAGGGGGTAAGCCGGTCCACAGCACCCTGGCTTTCCACTGGGCCAGGCTGGTGGAGGCGCTTTACGCCTGCGAAAGGGTGCTGGAGCTGGCTAAAGACCCTGAAATAACCTCGGACGACATCGTAACCCTGCCCACGGAAACGCCCAAAGAGGGGATAGGGGTGGTTGAAGCGCCTCGGGGGACCCTTATCCACCACTACCAGACCGACGAGCGGGGAATTCTCACCAAGGTCAATCTGATTGTGGCTACTCAGAATAACTCGGCGGCAATCAACATGTCGGTGGAGAAGGCGGCCAAGTCGTTGATAAAGAAGGGGAATGTCCCCGACGGCATCCTCAACATGATTGAGATGGCCTTCAGGGCCTATGACCCCTGTCACGCCTGCGCTACCCATTCCCTCCCCGGAAGGACGCCGATTGAGGTCTATGTCTACGACTCGGCGGGGAACCTGGTAAAGAAGCTGGAAAGGTAACCCGGCTCTCTAGACCCCAGCCAAAGATTACACGATTTTATCAATATAAGGAGGTGGGCTGTGAAGGAAAGGGTGGAAGCGGCTTTAGCCAAGATAAGGCCTGCCTTACAGGCAGACGGAGGAGACGTTGAACTGGTGGGTGTGGACGATGGGGTGGTTAAGGTAACCCTAAAAGGGGCTTGTGCCGGCTGTCCGGTGGCGGAAATGACCTTGAAGCAGGGTATTTTGCGAGTGCTCAAGGAAGAGATACCCGAGGTCAAGGGAGTGGTCGCGGTTTAAGGGTAGCTTTTTTAAAGAAGGTGGGATAATGCCTATATACGAGTATGTCTGTGCCAATTGTAAGCTAAAGTTCGAATTGCTTAAGGCCATGAGCCAGTCGGACGAGGGCGCTACCTGCCCCAGTTGCGGACGTAGCGCTAAGCGGGTGCTTTCGTTGTTCTCCAAAAGCTCTGACGGTTCACCATCGGCTAATGGAGGCAGTTCCTGTAGCACCTGTGCCTCCGATTCCTGCAGTTCCTGTTCTTTGTAAGCTTCAAGAAGAGGATAAGAGCTAAAGAAAAGATGAAGACGCTTGTCCTGGGAGTGGGCAACTCCATTCTCACCGACGATGGGGTCGGTATTGAAATTGCCCGCCAACTCAAGGAGAGGAAGCCTGAGTTAGAAGTAATCGAGGCCGGCGAAAGCGGCATCGGCCTTCTTGATGTAATAGTTGGCTACGATAAGCTCATTATCATTGATTCGATAATAACCGAAAAAGGGAAACCCGGAGAGCTTTATAAGCTCGGCATTGAAGCTCTGAAGCCCGCTGAAAATCTGTCTTCATCCCACGGCGTAGATATTGCCACCGCCTACGAGATTGGGCAGGGGCTGGGCTATGATATGCCCGAGCATGTCAGCATATACGCTGTGGAGATAGAGGACAATACCACCTTTGGCGAGAAGTGCACCGGGGAGGTAGAGGGGAGGATACCATTCATCGCCGAGCAAATAATAAAGGAGGAAAGACTGTGACTGATTTTGAGCCCAAGATTATAGTCTTTTGTTGTAACTGGTGCTCGTATGCCGGGGCTGACCTGGCGGGCACCTCAAGATTAAAGATTAAGCCCAATTTCAGAGTAATCCGGACCATGTGTTCGGGCAGGGTAGACCCCTCCTTTATTTTCCACGCCTTTGCCAAGGGCGCCGACGGGGTGATGATAGCCGGTTGTCACCCCGGGGACTGCCACTACAGCACCGGCAATTATAAGGCGCGGCGCCGGGTGATGTTGCTCAAGAAAACGCTCCCCCAGCTCGGCATTGAACCGGATAGATTGAGGCTGGAGTGGATTTCCGCCTCTGAGGGGACAAAATTCCGCAGCACGGTCAACGAGTTCATCGACCAAGTCACCGGGCTTGGTCCCCTCAATAATTAAAACCTCCCTTTTAAGGCAGATGAGGCTGACCGGAGTAGAGAGATTGACCAGAATCAGTGTCCGTGGGGTGGTGCAGGGGGTCGGCTTCAGGCCCTTTGTCTACCGCTTGGCTCAAGAGCACCACCTTAAGGGTTGGGTGCGCAATACCTCGGGAAGCGTCGAGATTGAGGTTGAGGGCGACAACGGTAGCCTGGACAGATTCTTAAACGCCCTTGAAACCCAGGCCCCGCCCATGGCACGCATTGAAAATATTGAGGTTGCTTCCTATCCGGCTAGAGGCTATACCGACTTCCAGATTGAGCCAAGCCTGAGCCGGGAGGGAGAGTACCAGCTGGTTTCGCCGGATATCGCCACCTGCGAGGACTGTAAGACTGAGATTTTCTCCACCGCCGACCGCCGTTCAGGTTACCCCTTTACCAACTGCACCAACTGCGGCCCCCGCTTCACCATTATCGAGGACATCCCCTACGACCGCCCCAAGACCACCATGCGCCAGTTCCAGATGTGCCCCCGCTGCCAGCGGGAGTACGATAACCCCTTGGACCGTCGCTTTCACGCCCAGCCCAATGCCTGCCCTGAGTGCGGGCCGAAGCTGGAATTAGTCGGTAGCGATGGCAGGACGGTCGAGGGCGAAGACGTCATTAAAACGGCCAGCCAGCTTTTGAAAGCGGGCAAAATACTGGCAGTCAAGGGTCTGGGCGGCTTTCAGCTTGCCTGTGACGCCACCAGTGATGAAGCGATAAACCTTTTGAGAATCAGAAAGCGGCGCCGCTCCAAGCCCCTGGCGGTGATGATAGGCACCATCGAGGAAATCAAGGGGCACTGCCTGGTCTCCGATGAGGAGAGAAAGCTCCTTGAGTCTCCCCAGTGCCCCATCGTCCTGCTCGGGTGGAAGCAGGGCTCAAATATATCTAAGGCGATAGCCCCCAATCTGAAATACCTGGGGGTAATGCTGCCCTATACGCCCTTGCACCACCTGCTGCTTAAAGAATGCGCTCTGCCTTTGGTGATGACCAGCGGAAACTTAAGCGAGGAACCCATCGCCAAGGACAACGATGAGGCTTTAAGGAGACTCAAAGGCATCGCCGACTATTTTCTGCTCCATAACCGGGGAATCTACGCCCGCTATGATGACAGCGTCTCCATGGTGGAGGGCGCACCCCAGGTGATAAGGCGGGCGCGGGGCTACGCCCCCTATCCCATTTTTCTCCCTTTTAAGTCAAAGCCGGTGCTGGCCTGCGGCGCCGAGCTTAAGAACACATTTTGCCTGACCAAGGACGAGCACGCTTTCTTGAGCCAGCACATCGGCGATATGGAGAATGAGGAGACACTAGTACACTTTGAAAACACTGTACAGCTCTATAAAAAGCTGTTCCGCATAGAGCCTGAGATTATAGCCTATGACCTGCACCCCGATTATCTGGCCACCAAGTACGCTCTTGAAGTAGGGGCGAAGGATAATCTAAAAACTGTCCCGGTTCAGCACCACCATGCGCATATCGTGAGCTGTATGGTGGAGAATAATACCAAAGGGCCGGTTATCGGGGTGGCGCTGGACGGCACCGGGTACGGTAGCGACGGCACCATCTGGGGCGGCGAGTTTCTGCTCAGTGAGCTGGGCGGCTTCAAGCGGCTGGGGCACCTGGAGTATGCGCCCCTGGTCGGCGGTGAGGCGGCGATAAGAAAGCCCTACCGTATGGCGCTTAGCTATCTCTATACATTGCTGGGTGAGGACTTTTCCCTGGAAGGACTGCCGCTTGAGCGGCTTGAGTCTGCTGAGACTGGGATAATAAAACAGCAGCTTAGGCAAAAGATAAACTCGCCGCCGACCTCGAGCGCCGGCCGGCTCTTCGATGCCGTCTCCGCCCTGGTCGGGGTCAGGGGAGAGATTGACTACGAGGCCCAGGCGGTCATTGAGCTGGAGATGCTGGCCCCCGATGAAACCAGAGTGGAGCCTTACCCCTTCGCCATCGTTGAGGAGGGGGTAGTGAAGGTGGTGAAATTAAAAGAGCTATTTGAAGCAATAGTTCAGGATGTTAGAAATCAGACCTCGCCATCGCTAATATCGCTCAAGTTTCACTATACCGTGGCCGAGATAGTCGCCCAAATGGTTAAAGCCATCGCCAGAGAAACGGGCATAGAGCAGGTGGCGCTTAGCGGCGGCGTCTTTCAGAACCGACTTTTGTTAAAGCTGGCTGGCTCCGCTCTAAAGAGAGAGGGCTTTGAGGTGCTCATCCATCACCTGGTGCCCACCAACGACGGCGGTATCTCCCTGGGACAGGCGGTAATTGCCAATTTTGCCGATAACTAAAGGGGGCGAAGCCTCCATAAATACATATATAATAAGGAAGGTTGTTTTTCCCACCCACCCGCCCAATAGAGGTCTGACCTCTATTCCCTCTCCTTATTTGCCCCTTCTCCCCCCGCCTGGTGGGGGAGGGAAAGAGAGACACCGCTCCGATGGGGGGAAGAAAGTTTTAGAAGCGTAGCTTATGAGGGTGGGTTGGGTTGGGAAGTAAGAGAACTTCTAGAAACGGGGTGGAGGGGTAAAAGGGCTTAAAGCCCGCTTCCTTTAAGGGTGGCGGGTGGGAAAAGATAAATAAATAGGGGAGGCAAGAATATGAAAAAAGTAAAAATGGGAGCTCATCCTATGGTCTGGCCCCACCCCACCGTTCTGGTCGGGGCTGATGTTGACGGTAAGCCTGACTTCGCTGCTGTCGCCTGGGCTGGTGTTGCCGCCAGCACCCCGCCGGCGGTTACCATCGCCCTGCAGCACCCCCGCTACTCACTCAAGGGCATTCGCCGTAACCTGACCTTCTCAATTAACATCCCTTCCCGCGAGCTGGTCAGGGAGACCGATTACTGCGGGCTTATCTCCGGCGCTAAAACGGACAAGGTAAAAGACTGCCAGTTCAAGGTTTTCTACGGCAAGACGGCCGCCGCCCCGCTTATCGAGCAGTGCCCTATCAACCTGGAGTGCGAGGTCCTGCACATTATTAATATGGGGAGCCATGCCCTGGTCATCGGCAAGGTGGTGGAGACCCATGTCTCCGAGGACTGCCTGACCGAAGGCCAGCCGGATATGAGCAAGGTCAGGCCGTTTACCTTTGTCCCCGGCAAGTACCATGCCATCGGCGAAGCCTTCGCCGACGCCTTTAGCATCGGCAAGGAGATAAAAAAGATTAAGAAGGACTAGGGGGGAACAGTCCGGTTTAAAGAGACGTTTTATTTCCCACCCTCCCACCCAATAGAGGTTATACCTCTCTCCACACTCCTTTCTGGGGTGGAGGGGTAAAAGGGCTTAAAGCCCCTTCCTTAAAGGGTGGCGGGTGGGAAGAAAGACAACTAAAAACGAGGTGGTGGGGGAGAGAGTACAAGAGGGTGAAACCCTTTTGGGTGGGTGGGTATGGGAAGAAAAACCATGGGGGAGGGGTAATTTTAGGAGTTAGATATGTGTTTAGCCATACCGGCACTGATTACATCAATAGAGGGTAAAGAAGCCGAAGCCGAGATCGGCGGCATAACCCGCCGCATCAGCCTCTGGCTTACCCCGGAAGCTAAGGTCGGCGACTACGTGCTGGTGCACACCGGCTACGCCATAAATGTCCTCGACCAGAAAGAGGCCGAAGAAACGCTGGAGATTTTGCGGGAGATAGCCGAGGGGGTGGAGGATTGAAGTTTATCTCTGAATTCAGGCGCTCGGAGCTGGCTGAGGGGCTAATCTCCCAAATTCAGCGCCGCTCCCAGACCCCGGCGCGTTTCATGGAGTTCTGCGGCGGCCATACCGTGACCATCTTCAGGTATGGCATCCGCCAGGTTCTGCCCAAAACCATTGACATGGTCTCGGGGCCGGGCTGCCCCATTTGTGTTACCGCCAACGCTGACCTGGACAAGGCGATTGCCCTCTCCCAGATTCCCGGGGTAATTATTGCCACCTTCGGTGATATGCTTAAAGTCCCCGGTAGCCGTTCCAGCCTGCAAAAGGCTAAAGCCGAAGGCGCCGAGGTGCAGACGGTATATTCCACCATGGACGCCCTCAAGATAGCCGAGGACAACCCCGATAGGTCGGTGGTCTTTCTCGGCATCGGCTTTGAGACCACCGCCCCAACCATCGCCGCTTCTATCCTCCAGGCGGAGGAGAAGGGGATAAAGAACTACTACGTGCTTTCTTTACATAAACTCTGTCCGCCGGTGATTCGGGCACTGCTTGATTCCGGCGAGGTCAAGATTAACGGGCTTGTCTGCCCCGGGCATGTCAGTACTATTATCGGCTCTCACCCCTGGGAGTTTATCGCCGCCGACTACGGCATTCCCTGCGTCGTCTCCGGCTTTGAGCCGCTGGACATCCTGCAGTGCGTCGATATGCTGGTGGGCCAGGTGGAGAAGGGTGAATCTAAGGTTGAAATCGCCTACCGGCGGGGGGTGCGCCCCGAGGGCAACCGGCAGGCATTAGAGCTTATGGAGCAGGTATTTGAGCCCTGCCCGGCTAGGTGGCGGGGAATCGGTGAGGTGGCCGATAGCGGCTTGAAGCTGAGGGATAAATATAAGAGCTTTGATGCCGAGGCTAACTTTGAATTCGAGCCGGGGGCGGCTGTCGACCCGGCGGGCTGTATCTGCGGCGACATCCTGCGCGGCGTCAAGACGCCGGATGATTGTAAGCTCTTCGGCAAGGCCTGCACCCCAGAGAACCCGGTGGGACCCTGCATGGTCTCTACCGAGGGCAGTTGTTCGGCTTATTACCTTTATGGAGGGGGCATTGGAGGATAAGATTTTACTGGCCCACGGCGGCGGCGGCAAGCTGGCCCATGAGCTTATCGAGAAGAGCTTCCTCAAGGCTCTGGCTAACCCTCTTTTAGCTAAGCTTGATGACTCGGCCGTCTTTGATTTAAGCGGCAAGCTGGCTTTCACCACCGATAGCTATGTGGTCAGCCCCATATTCTTCCCCGGCGGCGATATCGGCAAGCTGGCCGTCTGTGGCACGGTCAACGACCTGGCTATGTCCGGCGCCAAGCCGCTTTATCTCTCCCTTTCTTTCATTATCGAAGAAGGGCTGGCTTTAGGCGAGCTGGAGCGAATCGTAAGCTCGGTGCAGAAAGCGGCTGAGGAGGCAAAGGTGGCAATCATTACCGGTGATACCAAGGTGGTGCCCAGGGGTAGCGCCGACAGGCTGTTTATCAACACCGCTGGTATCGGTATAATAGCTAAAGGGATTAATGTCTCCGGAAGCAACGCCAGACCTGGAGACAAGGTTATCTTAAGCGGGACTATCGGCGACCACGGCATTGCCGTAATCAGCCAGCGCGAGGGCTTGAGTTTCTCTACTAAACTTGAAAGCGACTGCGCCCCCCTCGGTGACTTGGTAGCCGAGATGCTCAAAGCCAGCCCCGATATCCACTGCCTGCGCGACCCCACTAGGGGAGGGCTGGCTACCACCTTGAACGAGCTGGCCAAGCAGTCGGGGGTGAGCATCAGGATTGAAGAGGAGAAAATTCCGCTGCGGGAGGAGGTCCTGGCCGCCTGCGAGATGCTGGGCTTTGACCCCCTATATGTCGCCAACGAGGGCAAGCTGGTGGCAACAGTCCCGCCTGGAGACGCCGATAGAATTCTTGAAATCATGAAGAAAAACAGGTACGGCAAAAAATCCGCTATTATCGGGGAGGTGGGGGCGGAGCCTACGGGGCGGGTGGTAATGAAGACCGTTCTGGGGGCTTCCAGAATCGTTGACATGTTAGTCGGCGACTTACTGCCCAGGATTTGCTAAAAAATGCACGAATTAAGTATTACTCAAAGTATGCTCGACCTGGTGCTGGGAGAGGCGGAAAAGGCCGAGGCTGAGAGCGTGGCTAAAATCAACCTGGTCATCGGGGAGATGACCGGCGTGGTCGGGCAGTGCGTCCAGTTCTACTTCGATTTTTTAAGCAAGGGGACGGCGGCGGAGGGGGCCTCGCTCAATTTCAAGGTAACCCCGACCACGGCCAGGTGCCGCCACTGCGCTAAGAAATTCGAGCTGGGGGAGTTTGACTGGACTTGCCCCTACTGTAAGGGTAATAATATAGAGATTGTCGGCGGCAAGGAACTCTTCGTAGAAAGCATTGAGGTGGAATAGATGGAAATCAAGGTGGTTAAGGATATTCTGGGCGCCAACGAGCAGATAGCGCAGAAGAACCGGCAGTTGTTCGATAGCCACCATGTCTTCGTGGTCAATGTAATGGCCTCGCCGGGGGCGGGTAAGACCAGCCTTGTCCTGGAGACCATCAAGCGGCTAAAAGGCAAGACCAAAATCGGTGTCGTTGAGGGTGATATAAGCTCCAGCCTGGATGCCGAAGCCATCGGTAAGGAAGGGGTGCCCGTGGTACAGATAAATACCGGCGGGGAGTGTCACCTTGACGCCAATATGACCTCTAGCGCCCTGCCCAGCGTGCCCTTAAAGGATATCGAACTGCTCCTTATCGAGAACGTGGGCAATCTGGTCTGCCCCGCCGAGTTTAGCCTCGGTGAGGATTTAAGGGTCTTGGTTGCTAGCACCCCTGAGGGCGACGACAAGCCCTTCAAGTACCCGTTGATGTTCCACCAGGCGGACGCCGTGCTCATCAACAAGGTTGACCTGCTGCCCTACCTGAAATTCGATGTTGACGCTTTTAGTAAGACTATTCGGGGGATAAACCAGAAGGTGAAGATTTTCCCCATTTCCTGTACCACCGGCGAGGGGATTGACCAGTGGGTCTCCTGGCTGTTCGACCAGATGAAAAAGGGCTAAAACTAAAGGAGACCTTTAATATCGCTGACGTTTATCTCCAGCATCCTGATGCTGGCCAGGATGCGGTCGACGTTTCTGTCTACTGCCTGAATCCCCCCCGAGATGCGCTTTAGCTCGGTGGCTGTCTTTTTTAGCGCCTGAATCTTTTCTGCCATGTCCCCTATTTTATATTCTTCAGCCATGCTACTCCTTATGCCTTAAGTCTTTGAACCTTTTCGCCTTGATGTCATAGCGGGGCAGGCTGCCATACTGGTGGAACTCCAGGTTGTAGCCCAGCCCGGTCTTTACCCTGAGCTGGTCGGTCAGCTTATTCTTGATGGCTCCGGCGTTGTTCTCCTGCCCCGGGACTGGCTCCACCTTCAATGTTATAACGTCAATATCGCCCTTTTTGGTCACTATTACCTCGTATTCGTCACCCAGCTCCGGGATACCTCTGACCACTTCCTCAATAGAACTTGGCGCCAACAGCAGCCCCTTCACCTTGGTGATGTCATCGGCGCGGCCGACAACGCCGCCTTTAAGCAGCCGGAATGTCCGCCCGCACTGGCACTGGTCGGGGCTCCACTCGCTTATATCCTTGGAATCGAACCTGATGCAGGGGTGGGCGAAGCGGTCGAAGGTGGTGATGACCAGCTTGCCCCTCTTGCCCGGCTCGGTGATAGCCTGGCCGCTCTCGATATCCTCCAGCTCGACGAGGTGGAAGGCTTCAAGGATATGCAGTCCGGCCTGGGCCTGGCACTCAAAGCCCCAGTGCCCTATCTCGGTGGCGCCGACCTGGTCATAGACCTTAGCCCCCCACATCTCCTCCATGCGCTTTTTGGTTGCCGGGATACAAGCCCCCGGTTCGCCGGCGGCCGTTATCTTCTTTATATATAAGTCCTTAGCCGGGTCCAGCCCCAGCTTTTTCTTAGCCGTGGCGGCCATGCCTAAGATATAGGTGGGGGTGGCCATGAGGGCGGTGGTCCTTAGTTCCTGCATCTTGAGCAACCTGGCCTCTGTATTGAGCACGCCGCCGGGAACGACCTCACAGCCTATCTTCTCAGCGGCGTAGTGACCCGCCCAGAAGGCTATGTTAACGCTGTAGCCGAAGGGCAAGAACACCCTGTCGTAGTCGCGATAGCCGTGAGCATACAGGGCGTAAGCCCATGACTCGGCCGACCACTCCCAGTCCTGCCAGGTCTCCGGGTGATAGACGGGCTGCCCGGTGGTGCCGCTGGTCTGGCGGTATTCGGTTACCTGTTCTAAGGGCACAGAAAGTATACTACCGTAGGGGTAGGGCTCTCTGCCCTGCGCCTCGCGGAGCATCGCCTTTTCCGTCTTGGGGACTTTGCCGATATCGTCAAGCGTTTTAATATCGCCGGGCTCAAGGCCGGCCTCCTTATAAAGGCGCTGGTAGAACGGCGAGTTTTCATAAGCCCACTTGAGGATGTTCTTAAACTTCTTTAGCTGTAACTGCTGAAGTTTTTCACGCGGCAGTGTCTCCAGGACTGGGTTCCAGTATCGCTCCACCTTTTTCATTAACGCCTCCTGCCTTTAAAACCGCCTATCTCACCGGCTCAAAGGCATAATATACCCTGTCGCATATCTTTGTTTCTTTCTTGACCTCTATCGGGTGTGACGGGACTTCAAAGACGACCAGCCTGACTTCATCGTCCTCTTTTAACTCGCCTTCGGCGCAGTTTATTATGCGAACCAGCAGGTGCTTGAGCGGGCTGCCTTTTTCAAAGCCGAGCCAGGCCATGATTAGCGGCCGGGGAAAACCAAGGGGAGCGCCGGCCTGTGTCTCGGTGAAGGTAACCACTTTGGCTCTTTGGGGCAGGTCTACCCACTCCAGTTCTTCGGCCCAGCACTTAGGGCAGATAACGCCCGGCGGGAAGGCGATATGCCCGCACTTCTTACACTTGGTGGTGGTAAACCTGCCCTCTCTGAGGTTATCGTAAAACTGATAGAGCCGGTTAAACTCCGGGCATTCCAATGGCCACATATCCATTTCGGTAATATATCTTCCGTCCAGAGCCGGAGTCCCTACTATTGTTGCCTCTTGTAATTCCGCCATCTTCTTTCTCCTTGTCCTGATGATGTTTTATTCAACCGGTTCCGTTCCGTAGATTACCACCGTGTGCTGGGCACAGGCGCCGCTCAAGTTATGGGCTAGGGCAAACTTGGGATTTTTCGCCTGGTTTATCGCCCTCCCCTGGAGTTGCTTGCAGAGCTCGAGGGACTGGCGGGCGCCGGAGGCACCGAAGGGGTGTCCGCAGCTGATAAGGCCCCCATCGGTATTTATGGGACGTTTGCCACCAAGATTGAGGGCACCTGAGGCTACGTAAGCACCGCCCTCTCCCTTCTCACAGAAACCGAGCTCCTCCATCTCTATAATCTCGGATATGGTGAAGCAGTCATGGACCTGAGCTACATCTATATCCTTGGGGGTAACTCTAGCGTTCTTATAAGCCACCTCAGCCGCTTTCTTCAGATGAGGCCACTCGGCCAGGGTTTCACCGGGCCAGCCGGCCGACATGCTGTGGGTGGCGTGCTGTCCCGTGCCACGAATGTAGACCAGCGGCCGCTCAGACATCTCCCTGGCCCTCTCCTCCGAGGCAATGATAACCGCCGAGGCGCCATCAGTTAGGGGACAGCAGTCAAAAAGACCGAATGGGTCGGCAATTAGCCGGGCATTCAGCGCCTCTTCCATGGTGAGCGTCTTGGGGTAAAAGTGCGCCTTGGGATTGGTAGAGCCGTAGTTATAGTTGGCTACCGAGACATGGGCCATCTGCTCCTTGGTTGTCCCGTAGCGCTTCATATGCATTTTGGCAATCATGGCGAAAAAGGGTGGGGGTACGCCTAAGCCCATGGCCGAGTCCCAGTCATGGTCATTGACCGCCAATTCTGTATAGTTTGTTTCCCATCTCTGGGGCAGATAACTCTTCTCGGCGCCGGTCACCAGAACTACCTCGGCGATGCCGCTTTCTACCAGTCCCTTGGCCAGAATAATCCCCGTGTTGGAGCCAGCGCAGAGGGTATCCAGCCGGGTACAAATTGAGGTCGGTTTTAATCCCAGTCTGTGAGCTATAAGAGGTGCTGTGTTAAGGGCGTTGGAATGCCTCCCCACTTTTGTGGAACAAAAGAGGAGGCCATCAATGTCTCCGGGCTTCAGTGCCGGAATGTCGTCAGAGCAGGCTTTGGCTGCCTCCTGAACCATATCGAATAGGGTTGCCTGTCTTACGCCGAATTTACTTACGCCCCCGCCAACGATTACAGCATGCGTCTTCTTCGCCATCAAAATGCCTCCTGTTTTACCTCCGGGCTAGTATATCTCTTCACCGAACAGGATATGGAAGTCTGATACCTTTGTCTGCCACTTGGCCAGGAACTCCTGGAACTTGGGCGACTTGGCGTCCTTCTGGTAGAAATCGTCCAGGCTGGAAAGGTGCAGGATGCCTACATATTTATAGGGAATCTCCCCCTTGGCGGCGCCGGTTATCTTGACCATCTCGAATTTCTTGGCTGAGGGCAGGCTCTCCAGCAGGGGACCTTTCTCGTTGATGACATAGTCTTTGTATTCCTCGTCGGTTACCTCTGGCTTTAGATTATAGAGAATGATTTCCTTGGCCATTTTTGGCCTCCTTTCTGTTGATTTTAGAACGGATACTGCCTATTTATCTTTCATAAGCCCCAGTTCTTTAAGTTTAGCCGCAGTCGGGTTACCGTTTTTATCCCAGCCACGCGCCTGGTAATACTCATCGAGCATGGCATCGAGGTCTGCCTGGCTGATAAGTTGACCGGCGGAAGCCCCGGCTTTAATTGGCTCAGTCATTAGACGCCTGGGGAATGTGTCGTCCTTGCGGCTGAAGCCTTCCCTTCCATTGAACAATCGGGCTACGTTGTTTATCCTCTCCCCGATTTGCTGGACTTCATCGGCGGTGAGGTGCATCCCGGTAGCCGCGTTCACTAAGTCGGCCGTGTTTTGACAGGCGATGCCGGGCACAGCCATATCGAGGATGAAGGCGCACATGGTGGCGCAATCACAGGTGACGCAACGGACATCCTGGTTCCATTTGGTCAGCCTGCCCTTTCCTTTTATGGCAAATCTATCAACCTCTTCCGGATGGGGGATGCCGAAGATTTCCTGGTAGGCGTACCCCCGGTTGTGGTCGGCTCCGGTGTAGGATGTGGCGTAATTCAGACCGTGTGCCTTTGCCCCCCTGACATCATAAGCAGGTAGTTCCAGTCCTTTTATCTGCATGGCATACTCTTCTGAGCCTTTACCTATTTGCTTGGCCGCTTTCTTGCTGCCCTGACACAGAATGGCGCCTAAACCTTCTTTATAAGCCATCTGCCGGAGCATCTCAATCACTGCTTCATGATTCCCGAACTTGAGCTCTAATCCCCCGGTATCCTGCTTGGTCAGTATGCCCCTCTCGTAGAGCTCCATGGCGAAGCCGATGGTGACACCGGCCGACATGGTATCTATACCATACTCGTCGCAGAGCCGGTCGGCGGCAATGATGGCGGGCAGATAGCCTACGCCTACGGTGCTTCCCAGCGAATATGTCGTCTCGAATTCAGGGCCTTCGCTGAGGTAACCGGCATAGGGGCCCTCTTTGACCAGTTTGACCTGGGTACAGCCCACCGGGCAATCGGCGCAGTGCGCGCTGGTAACTATCATGGCATGCTGGGCATCGCGGCCCTGCTCTTTTACCAGATCGACCTCGCCGGTAGCCGACCAGTTCTTGGTCGAATAAATTCCCATTTTGGTCATGTCATCGATTATCATGGGGGTGCCGTCCTTGGCGAAATGGGGGTAAAGCACCTCGCTATCTTTCATCGCCTTGTTAAAGGCCTGGCGCGCTTTTTTGAGCTTGGCGGCGTCGGCTATAGCCGGCCTCTGGTGTCCGCGTATGGCGATAGCCTTCAGGTTCTTGGAGCCCATCACCGCCCCCAGTCCCTTTCTACCGGCCGCCCGGCGCTCGTTGACGATACAGGCCAAGGGGACAAGTCTCTCCCCGGCAGGGCCAATGCAGGCAATCCGGTAGTTATGGTCGCCAAGCTCCTCCTTAATGAAAAGCTGGGTGTCGGTGGTCATCATGCCCTGCAGCTTTTCCGCAGACCGGAAGCGTACCTCGCCCTCCTTGATGGCTATGTAGGTGGGCTTCTCCGCTCTGCCTTCGATGATTATCATGTCGTAGCCGGCCCTTTTCATCTCGGCCGGGAAATGCCCCCCCGCCAGAGCCATGCCTACGGCATTGGTCAGCGGTGACTTGGCCACTACGGCCATTCGGCTGCTACAAGGGACACCCGTGGCTGTCAGAGGTCCGACGGCGAAGAATAGTTTATTTGCCTTGTCTAAGGCCGGAGTCCCCGGTTTTAGCTCATCGTATAAGTATTTTATGGCAAAACCGGTACCGCCAAGATAGTTCCTGGCCAATTCTTCAGAGACTGCTTCCTCTTTGGCGGACTGACTGGTTAAGTCTACCCTTAAAATTCTTCCCGTATAACCGCCCTTATACATAAAGCTACCTCCATTCATAGCTTATTTGAGATATTAGCATCTTTGGCCAAGAGCACCGGCTTAAAGGTGTAGCTTGATGGTCATTTTTAACTTCTATATCATACCACAGTTTTCAATGCAAGCTAATAGGCGGACTTTGCAAAATGGCGCCGTTTCTCTCATAATGGGGGCTGACAGCGATAAAACTATTTAAGGGAGGCAGGACGTGACCACAGTAAAAGACTTCAATAGCTATGGGGAGGAGCTGGAGCGGATACTTATGCTCAAGACATCGCCCATAGCCGTGAAGATGCTGGAGAAGGAAGAGGATATTCCCGCTGAAGCCATCAGGCCGAAAAGGGACCGCGGCTACCACCTCGCCCAGTGCCAGGCCTTTGCCCTGACGCGCCGCCGCGGTGAGACGATAGCCATGCTCAAAGAGGACAACTGGTGCTGGGCGTCGCTGATAGGCTACGGGCTGGTTAAACCCTTTGACGAGAAGAATATTTCCCCCCTTATCTATATAGTGGAAAACATGGAGGCGGCTAAGAAGGTAGCCAAGATTTTCCCCCGCCTGGAATACGGCAAGTATATCGGCATCCTCTCCGCGCCCTTAAAGAGCGCCAGCTTTGAGCCGGACCTGGTGCTCGTCTATTCCAACACGGCCCAACTCCGGAGCCTGCTCCTGGCGGTGAAGTTCAAAGAGGGATACCTGGTGAACTCCCAGTTTGACCCCATCGATTCCTGCGTTTACTCCGTGGTTCCGGTGATGCTCAACGGCCAGTACCGTATTACCCTGCCCGACCCCGGTGAGTACGAGCGGGCGATGGCGGGGGAGGACGAGATTATCCTCTCCGTGCCGGCGGATAAAATGGCCGAGATGATGTCGGGGCTGAAGCGCTTTGACGATATGAAGATGAGCTACAAGTATTTCACCATGGACCTGAGGCCCGATTTCCCCCGTCCTGATTTCTACAAGGAGCTGTTTAAGATGTGGGGGCTGGATGTAGAGGAATGAAAAGGGCGGCTCCCTATAGCCATATGGCGAAAACAGTTGACTTTTTATCTGAGCACTAGTATACTCAGCCGTGGTCGGCTGTTTCTTACCCTGAGCTGGGTCGGCCATCAATAAACTTTAGAGAAGGATAGATTTATGCCCAAAGATTTTGTTGACCTGTTAGCTGATTTGCAAGAGGAAGAGGTTATCAAGCTTACCAAGCAGAGGCTTGAGGCTGGCGAGGAGGCATTGGCGATTCTGGATGATAGCCGCAAGGCTATGGAAGTGGTGGGCGACCGCTTTGCCGAGGGCAAATACTTTATTCCCGAGCTGGTCTATTCCGGCGAACTGCTCACCCAGATAACCGAGCTGGTTAAACCGTATCTGACCCGGTCGGCGGAAAGCAAGCGTCTGGGTAAGGTGGTTATCGGCACGGTAGCCGGTGATATTCATGATATCGGCTTGAACATTGTCGGCTTCATGCTGGACGTTCACGGTTTTGAGGTCTACAATCTGGGCGTTGATGTTTCCCCGCAGAAGTTCGTCGAGAAAATGAAAGAGACCTCGGCGCCAGTGCTGGGGTTAAGCGGGTTTTTAACCCTCGCCTTCAACTCTATGAAGGAAACGGTGGAGGCTCTGGAGGCGGCCGGTTTGAGGGATAAAATGAAAATCATGATTGGCGGCGGTCAGATGGACGACGAAGTTAAGAAATTTGCCAAGGCTGATGCCTACGGCAAGGATGCTATGGAGGCGGTATCTCTGGCCAAGAAATGGATAGGAGTCAAGTAAAAGTAGCCAAGCAATGGGCGGATATGACCTGGCAAGAGAAGCGCGAGGAGCGGTTTGAGAAGTGGCTCTCGGCGCCGGGCGTCAACTTCGTTAGCCCCGAAGCCAGAGAGGGCTACAAAGCCAGGGCTACCAGAATCATCAACGCCATCAAGCTGGAGAAGCCCGACCGCGTGCCCTGCCAGATTCCGGGCGGTTCCTTCCCCGCCTACTACGCCGGCTTCGACTTCAAGACGATTATGTACGACTATGAGGCGATGCGCCGGGCCTGGGTGAAATTTGCCCTTGACTTCGATTCGGACACGGTGGGCGTGGCCGCTTTCACCGTCCCCGGGAAACTATACGATATCCTCGACTACAAGCTCTATAAATGGCCGGGCAACGGTCTGCCCGATAGCGCCTCCATGATACAGTTCGTTGAGAAAGAGTACATGAAGGCCGATGAGTATGACGCCCTCATCGACAACCCCGCCGATTTTATGCTCCGCTATATCCTGCCCCGCACCTGGGGGGCTTTTGCTCCTATGGCCAAGCTCCCTTCCATTTCCTCAGTTATAGGCATACCTTTCCTGATGCTCAATGCTGCCAGTGATCCTGAGTTTCGCCCCATGTTTGACGCCATCAATAAGGCCAACGAGGAAAAGGACAAGTGGCTGAAGGTCGTCATCGAAGTCAGCCAGTCCGTCCTGGAGGCGGGCTACCCCTCCGAGGGTGGGGGCATAGCCCTGGCGCCCTTCGATACCATCGCCGATATTCTGCGCGGCACCTATGGTGCCGTCATGGACATGTACCGCCAGCCGGATAAACTGCTGGAGGCTATGGAGAGGCTCATACCTTTAAGCCTGCAGGAGGTCAAAGAGCAGGCCGATATGTCCCTGAGCCCGACCGTGTTCATTCCCATGCACAAGGGCGACGACGTGTTCATGTCCGATGAGCAGTTCGAGAAGTTTTACTGGCCCTCTTTCCGCAAGCTGTTGCTGGCCTTGATTGACGAGGGCCTGGTGCCCTATATGGTCGTTGACGGCACCTACAACCGGCGCCTGGAATATATCAAGGACCTGCCCAGGGGTTCGGTGGTGTGGGTCTTTGAAAAGACGGATATGGCCAAAGCCAAGAAGGTGCTCGGCGGCCATGCCTGTATCGGCGGCAATGTCACCGGCTCTCTGCTGCGCACCGGCACACCGGAGAAGGTCAAGGAATACTGCCGCTGGCTCATCGATACCTGCGCCCCGGGCGGCGGCTACATCCTGACCCTGGGAGCCAGCATTGATAATTGCAATCCGGATAACCTGCACGCTATCGTGGATACGGCCAAGCAGTACGGCGTTTATAAATAGACTTAAATAGGAGTATCAAAAATGATGAATACAGAAAAGAAGTGGGCGGATATGACCTGGCAGGAGAGGCGCGAGGAGCGGTTTAAGACGTGGCTCTCACCAGACGTAAAATTCTCCTCCCCCGAGGCGGGAAAGCGGTATAAGGAGAGGGTAACCAGATTCATTAAAGCCATCAAACTGGAGGAACCTGACCGCGTGCCGGTCATACTGCCGGCGGGGAATATCCCGGCTTATATCGCCGGGGTAAATCTCAAGACGATTATGTATGATTATGACGAACTCCGCCGGGTGTGGCGGGAGTTTATCCGGGAATTTGACTCGGACACGCTTCTCGGTCCCGGTCTTATCCTTCCGGGGAGGGTACTTGAAACCATTGATTTTAAGTTGGAAAAATGGCCGGGGCATGGCCTAGCTGACGATATCGAATCTTACCAGTTCATCGAAGGAGAGTATATAAAGGCGGAGGAATACGATAAGCTCATTAAAGACCCTTCTGATTTCTGGCTGAGGACCTTCATGCCCCGCGCCATGGGTGCCTGCAAGGCTTTTGAGAAGTTGCCTCAACTGACGGCCTTTATCGGCATACCGGTCTTCTATGTAGCTTACTTCGCCGACCCGGAAATCCAGGCGGCTTTCAAGACACTGATGGATGCCGGAGAAGAAACCATGAGATGGATGGAGGCTGTCAATGATGTCAACCGGGAGTCGCTGGAAGCGGGTTTCCCCGCTTTCTGGGGTGGTATGTCTGGGGCGCCCTTTGACATGATAGGCGATATGCTCAGGGGGACGGCAGGGATAATGACGGATATGTTCCGGCGGCCGGACAAGCTTCAGGAAGCGATGGAAAGGATGGTGCCTATAGCGATTGATGAGGCCGTAGCCGGCGCAAATGCTTCAGGATGTCCGATAATTGTAATGCCCCTCCATAAAGGGACGGGCGGTTTCATGTCCAACGAGCAGTTCAAGACCTTCTACTGGCCCACCTTCAAGAAGATTATGATGGGCTTGATTAGCGAGGGTCTGGTGCCGATGCCATTCGCCGAGGGGAACTATGAACCGCGGCTGGAGATTATCAAGGATATGCCCCGAAGTGGGGTGATATGGTGGTTTGAACAAATGGATATGGCTAAAGCCAAAAAAGTCCTCGGCGATACCGCCTGTATTGCCGGTAACGTTCCGGTCTCGGTGCTCTGCACCGGTACTCCCCAGGAGGTCAAAGAACACTGCCGCCGGCTTATCGAGACCTGTGCCCCAGGCGGCGGTTATATCTTAACCGGAGGGGCAGCCGTGGATAAGGGGAACCCGGACAATCTGCATGCTGTGATGGACGCGGCTATAGAATATGGCATCTATTGATAGAATAAAAACTATCCAGCACCAGAATCCCTGGGCTTACTTCAGCCCGTATATGTTCAGGTTCAGGCTCACCATGGCAGGTGAGCCGATTTGTTTTCCCGGGCAGAGCCGGGATTTTTATGCATCATTTGGTCAAGTATTGACAAGACAGATGAGGAGAGTATAATTGGAAAACGACCCTGTGGAAAACAGCCTTAAGCTACAACGGAGGCTAAAAACAATCCTTGTTTTGAAACCAGGCGGCCTCGACTAGTGAAAGGAGGTACACTATGACGTAGGGGGGAAACGGTCTCTGGAGAATCCACTAAGGAGGTAGAATTTACCAAAATGAAGAAGTATCTATTAATTCCTTTAGCCATTATCCTTGTTGCCGGGATATGCCTCGCTGGTTGCGGTGAGGATATGCCAGCGCCCGGCAGCGTCCTGCGTGTCTCCATGCCTACTTTCTCTTATGAGTCGATGGACCCAATCGATGGAGAGTCGTTCTTCGGCTGGTCCATGTACGACCCTATAGTTACGTGGGACGATACCGGCACCTTCGTTGGGGCGTTAGCTGAAAGCTGGACGATAAGCGAGGACGGATTGACCTGGACCTTCGATGTACGTGATGACGTATACTTCCACAACGGCGACCCGGTTACCTCCGCCGACCTCATGTTCTCCGTGGAGCACATGCAGTCACCCGAATCGTGGAATCCATGGTCTCCTTACTTGAGCTACAACTTCGATACCATGTATTGCCCTGATGAAGATACCTTTGTCTATCAGACCATAGAGCCTGAGATTCCACTGGCAATGTGTTTTGCCGCCACGCGGGTTCTGCCCCAGGCCTATATCGAAGCTAACGGTTGGGACTATTTTGAGGAGCACCCCATCGGCTCCGGGCCTTGGATATTCGAGAGTTTCGTTTCGGGCGATTATATTCAAATGACCGCCAACACGGAACACTGGCGCACTATACCCGACTTCGAGACTCTTATCCAATATGTAGTCCCTGAGGAATCGACCCAGGTTGCCATGCTCGAGCGGGGAGAGGTTGATATCATCACTGGCATCTCCCTTGACCGTGCCCTCGATTTGCAGGACGAGGGTTGGAGATTGCAAGCAGCCGGGGTCCCCACCGGAATAATGCTTAGTATACCTGGCACCTGGTTTGAGGAAGCAGGGCCGACGTATGACATAAGGGTCCGACAGGCCTTAACCTATGCTATCGACTACGAGGAGCTCTGCGAGACCTTCTTCCATGGTTTCGCCGAACCGGGAGGCCGGTGGTTCATGTGGCAGGGTAGCTGGGGCTGGGACGATGATTGGGAGCCTGAAACATACGATTTGGCTATGGCCCAATCGTTGCTAGCGGACGCTGGCTATCCGGATGCCTTTGATGACCCGGTAATAGACATATGGGTCCAGGTTGGCTCCGGATATACGCCCGATTTGATGCTGATACTCCAGGGCTACTGGACGGCGGCTGGCATCCAGACACAGATAAACATTGTCGACCCCTTTGAGTGGGCCGGCATGTTCTTCGTCCCGCATTATGACGACCCGACCCTCCCTAACACAGGCGCCATTTTCCCCTGGGTATACCCTGACGCCTGGGCTAACAACGTCTACCACTCATTCAACATGTACTGTGGTGGCGTGCACACCTGCTCGAACGACCCACAGGCGGTGGTGCTCTATGATAAGGCGGTCCATGAGCCTGACCCCGCGTTGTGCGAGCAGTACTGGTCAGAGTTTATGACTTACGTAAATGATGTTATGCTCGTGAACTTTGGTGTCGCCTTGGTATGGGACCAGATGGTCGTCAACGACGATGTCATTGGTGATTTCGGCTGGGGTCTTTGGATGACCGTGGCCGACGCTTACGCGGACATTGAGGCCAGGTAGAACAATACTTGTTCTACAAGGTTGGGCAATGGGGTTCCGGGGGGCGCAAGCTCGCTCCCCGGAGCCCTTTGGTGTGGCCAAAAATTACGGTTCTTAATTAAACTGTGCTGTTGCCTGCCGGGCGGGTAGCTAAAATTTCTAGATGAATTTAAGATTAGCTTTCGGCCCGGAGGCAAGAATATTTGGCAATTCGGTGGCAAGGATATATAATAGTGTCAAGTCTTAGGGATATGCGGACTTACGCTGTACCAGCCAGATATTGTATTAAGGAAAAGAGCCGATGACGCGCTTCATCATAGTGCGCTTGCTCCAGTCATTTGTAGCCCTCATCGGTATCTCGGTATTAATCTTTATCCTGGTTCGGGCTTCCGGAGACCCCACCATGCTGTACCGGACCAGCATGTCTACAGAGGAAGACATAGCCCGTATCAGAGCCAATCTGGGCCTGGATAAACCCTTACCGGAACAGTACTGGATTTTCATAACCGACCTGGCTCAGGGCGACCTCGGCGAGTCCCTTCTTGGCTCGAGGCGGCCGGTAACCGAGATGATTTGGGAGAGACTGGACAATTCTTTACTGTTGGCTGTCCCGGCATTCTTAATAAGTATGATAGCGGCGCTCTTGCTGGGGGTTTTGGGGGCGGTCAAACGCGACACGTGGATGGACAACGGGGTAAAGTTCGTAGCTATCCTGGGGCAGGCGTTGCCTGGTTTCTGGTTAGCTATCATGTGCATCCTGCTCTTTTCTGTGTATTGGCAGATATTGCCGCCCTTCCACATGGGTGATTTTAGTCACTATGTGCTGCCGGTCTCCACCATGGCCTTTTTCCTGTTGCCGGGCATGCTACGCCTGGTCCGTTCCAGCATGCTGGATGTCCTTGACAGTGAATACATCAAAATGGCCAGAATCAAAGGGCTTCCTGAGAGGATAGTTATCTGGAAGCATGCCTTGAGGAATGCCCTGATAGCGCCGCTGACGGCGGCGGGCATGATATTAGCTCTGCTGGTTACCGGCACCGTAGTTACCGAGCAAGTTTTCGCCTGGCCCGGCGTCGGGATGTTGATGCTGGATGCCTTGTTTTCCCGTGACTTCCCGGTGGTACAGGGTATTGTCCTGATGATAGCAGTTCTTGTTCTGCTGGTAAACTTATTAGTCGACATCTTGTACGCATATATTGAACCGCAGATACGATACCAACAGATGTAGGTTTTTATAAGATATGGCGACGACAAAGCTTATGGGTTTGGATAAGGTTAGCGGGGTAAAACGACCGAAGTCGATTTTCCTCAATTTAACCTTTATTATCCCGGCGGTAGTGTTGTTCGTGGCGATGATTATGGCCATATTCGCCCCCTTACTGGCGCCTTATCCCTATGACCAGATAGCGTTAACGGATAGGCTTATGCCGCCAGCCTTTATGGAGGGGGGCAGTACCGCTCATATCCTGGGAACGGACCTGGTCGGGCGGGACATCTTGAGCCGCCTCATCTACGGCGCCCAGATTTCCTTAAGCGTCGCGCTGATGGTTATCGTAATTACCGCCGGTATTGGAACGGCGCTGGGGATAATAGCCGGCTATCTGGGAGGGCGCACTGACGGCTTTTTAATGCGGGTAACCGATATAAGCCTGGCCTTTCCCGCGATTTTAATAGCGCTCCTCTTTGCGGCTACTATTGGGCCTGGTTATTGGACCGTTGTGATTGCTATATCTCTGCTCGGTTGGGCCCCCTTCGCACGCTTGATACGGGGAGAAGCCCTGAAACTGCGTGAGGCGGACTTCGTGGCGCAGGCGCGCATCATCGGCACCTCCCCGGCGCGAATCATGCTCAGGCACATTTTCCCCAACATTATCAATCCCCTGATAATAATGGCGACATTATCGGTGGGTATGGTGATTTTAACGGAGGCTGTTTTGAGCTACCTTGGCGCCGGCATCCCGCCTCCAGCCGCGTCATGGGGGAACATGGTAAACGATGGCAGGAGTCTCCTGGATGTCGCCTGGTGGATATCTACCTTCCCGGGCGTAGCCATCGGGCTGGTGGTGATGGCCGGGAATTTCCTGGGCGATTGGCTTCGCGATAAGCTTGACCCCAGGCTGAGGCAAATATGAACAAGGTTCTTCTTGAAGTAGAGGACCTGCACACCTTTTTCTTCACCCGGAGGGGCGTGGTCAAGGCCGTCGACGGGATAAGCTTCTACGTGCGTGAGGGGGAGACCTTCGGGCTGGTGGGTGAGTCCGCTTGTGGCAAGACGGTAACCGCTTTGTCTATCCTTCGCTTGCTTCCCGAGCCAGGGGGCAGGATTGTCGCTGGCAAGGTTGTCTTCGATGGGACGAACCTCCTGGAGCTGGACAAGAAGGAGATGAGGGCCTATCGCGGTAGAGAGATTTCTATGATTCTCCAGGACCCGATGACTTCGCTTAACCCGGTTTACTCCATCGGCGACCAGATAGCCGAAGCGGTGCGGATGCGCCATGACCTGCCTGATAATATGGTTAAGCCGGAGGTCATTTCGGCACTGCGGTTGCTTAAGATACCCTCTCCGGAGACGATTTTGGGTGAATATCCTTTTCAGCTGAGCGGAGGGATGAGGCAGCGGGTGGTGGGAGCCATCGCCATGTCCTGCCGCCCCCGCCTGTTGATAGCCGATGAGCCCACCACTGCTCTCGATGCCACCATACAGGCCCAGTACCTGGCCCTGTTTAAGGATGTCCAGAAAAAGACCAATGTCTCGATAATCTTTATTACCCACGACTTCGGGGTCGTGGCCAATATGTGTCATCGGGTAGGGGTGATGTATGCCGGTAAGATAGTGGAGACGGCTTCGACCAGTGAATTGTTCAAATCCCCCAAACATCCTTACACCGTGGCTATGATGGACTCGGTGCCTCGCCTGGACCATAAGGATAAGCGGCTTTATTCGATTAAAGGGCAGCCCCCATCGCTGATGAACTTGCCTCCCGGCTGTCGTTTCTATCCCCGCTGCCCCGTTGCCACCGATGTTTGCCGCAAGAAAGAGCCTACTATGGTGAAGATTAGCGATGGGCACTCGGTATCATGCTGGAGGCTGAAATAGACCATGGCTGAGATTTTACTGGAAGGGCGCGACCTGACCAAGCACTACCCGATTAGAAAGGGTCTTCTCCAGCGCACCGTCGGCTGGGTAAGGGCGGTGGACGGCATATCGTTCACCATAGAGCGGGGCAAGACGCTGAGCCTGGTTGGGGAGTCGGGCGCCGGCAAGACGACTACGGCCAAGGCGGTGCTGCTCCAGGAGAAGCTGACCTCGGGGACTATCCTCTTTGAAGGGCGTGACTTAAGGAAATTCTCCCGCTCGCAGCTGGCCAGGGAGTACCGGCCCAGCCTGGGTTCGGTACAGCAGAACCCGTGGAGTTCCATGAACCCCAGGATGCGGGTGAGAGATATCGTCGCCGAGCCGCTGGTGGTGAATACCAAGAAGTCAAAGGAGCAGATTCGGAGCCGGGTAGCGGAGCTACTGGAGCAGGTTGGGCTTAGAGCGGACCATGTCGACCAATACCCGCATGAGTTCAGCGGAGGACAGCGGCAGCGGATTGCGGTGGCGCGTGCCCTGGCCTTGAACCCCAGCCTGGTCATTCTGGATGAGCCCGTCTCGGCCCTGGACGTCTCGATTCGGGCGCAGATAATGAATCTCTTGAAAGACCTCCAGACGAAGAGCAATCTAAGCTATCTGGTTATAGCCCATAACCTGGCCACGGTAAGGTATATGAGCCACACCATGGCCATAATGTATCTGGGGCAGATAGTGGAGTACGGGGGGGCGGAGGAACTGTTCAAGCGGCCTTTGCATCCCTACACAAAGGCATTGATATCGGCATCGCTCTTGAGGTTGCCTGAGGACGAGGAAAAAGAAAGAAAACAGATAATATTGAGTGGTGAGATGCCATCGCCCTTGGATCCTCCTCCCGGGTGCCGTTTCCACACACGCTGCACCGAAGCCGCATCGATCTGCAGCCAGGAGGTGCCACCGCTCCGCAAGGTTGGCGCTAACCACTATGTAGCCTGCCTCAGGTTTTAACCATAACTCGAGATTGCTCCTGATTTTAATACTTGCGGGTATCCTTTCTGGAAGAGATTAATTAAAAGGAAAGTGAGTCCTATGGGCGATATATTAAAAGGCAAAGTGGCGGTGGTTACCGGCTCCGGTCAGGGGATTGGTAGAGCCATCGCCGTGGGTGTAGCCGAGGAGGGCGCCAGGGTGGTTACCAATAACCGCCGCCCGGGGTCTACCGGTTATGCTCATATGAGCGAAAAGATTCTCAAATCAATGAGCGCCGAGCAGAAGGAGCGCCTGTCAAAGCAGCTGGAGGAGGCGAGCGGAGACGCCGAGACTACCGCCCAGGCGATAAGGGCAAAGGGCGGCGAGGCGGTGCCTTTCTTCGGTGATATCTCCGACTTCGAGGCGGCAAAAGGGTTGATACAGAAGGCCGTCGACAGCTTCGGCCGAATCGATATCCTGGTCAACGTTGCCGGCACCTTCGGCTTCAGCCCCATCTGGGAGATGAGCGAGGAGCTCTGGGACAAGGTTACCCTGACCAAGCCCAAGGGCTATTTCAACTGCATTCGCCATGCCGTCCCTTATATGATGAAGCAGAAGTGGGGGCGGATAATAAACTGCACCTCGCGGGCTTTTCTGGGGGATGTTCTCAAGCACGCTGAGTACTGCGCCGCTAACGCCGGGGTGGTGGGCTTGACCCGAGCAGCGGCCAAGGAGCTGGCCCGCTACGGTATAACCTGCAACGCCTTCGCCCCCTTCGCCCTGACGCGCGCCTCCCTTGAGCTGGAGGCCTACGACGAGGCCGTAAGCGCGGAGGAGAGCCCCTGGATGGACCGAAAGTTCAGCTTTTCCCTGGAGATGACGCCGAGCCCCGATGACGTAGCCCCCCTGATAAACTATCTCGCCTCCGACGAAGCGGCTAACATCAACGGCAAAATCTTTAACGTGGGCGGGCCCATCATCAGCCTCTACTCGGAGCCCGAGGTGGCCAAGACGCTGGTCAAGTACGGGGGCGGGTGGACGCTGGACGAGCTGAAGCAGCAGATGCCCTTCTGGCTGTCACCACCGGGGTAGTTCTTTAACCGCAACCATAAAATCAGGATAAAAGAAAGGAGAGCTAAAATGGCCGAATCGAAATACGGGAAGTACATTGTCTATGAGCCCAAGGAGAACATCGTCAAGCCAGAGTGGAGTCCCAAGGGCCCGGTTCCTGGCCGCGTCGCTTTCATAGACCAAGAGGTCGTTGACGGTGCCTTCTACCTGGAGTGCGTTTGGCTGATGCCCGGAATGAGGCCTCCGCCCGGGGTCGACATTGAGAAGCTGGGGCCGCAGGCCCATAGCCACGATTACGACGAAATGTTGGGCTTTTTCGGCTCCGACACGGAAAACATGAAAGACCTGGGCGGCGAAGCCGTCTTATACCTTGAGGACGAAAAGCATGTAATCAACAAGAGCTGTGTGGTCTTTATCCCCAAGGGGATGCAGCACTGCCCGTTATACTTCACCAGGATAGATAAGCCCATCTTCCACTTCAGCGTTGGCCCCGGCAAGATGTACTTTTAGGCCGCATACATCTAATATCAGAATTTCGGCCGGGGACTAACACCGGGTTGGGCTTCCAGCTTGATTAGCCTGTCTTTATGCCTGAGCTCTTTGAGCTGAGGGATAAGGAAGCCTAAGGTCAGCAGGAAGGTAAGCCCATCAGCCATGGGGAATGCCCACCAGACGCCGTCCAGCTGCCAGAGGGGTGGCAGTATGAATATCAGGGGAATCAGGAACAGGATTGGCCTTGATACCGCAGTGATGAACGACTCAAGGGCCTTGCCGATTGACTGGAAGACCAGAGAGCCGACCATTATAACCCCTATCAGGTACATGCCCAGGAAGATGCGCTTGGCGGCGTAAGCGGTTAGAGCAACCAGCCCGGTATCATTGGTGAAGATGCGGATAAACGGTTCCGGGGCGAAATAGAGAGCCCCGAAGACCAACAGCCCGAAGGCGGTGGCCGCCGCTATGGCTATCATTATGGCCCTGATTGCCCGGCCGTAGCGCTTGGCCCCGTAGTTGAAGCCCAGAATCGGCTGCAAGCCCCCGCCGATAACGATAGCCGGCATGAGGGCGAACATCATTATGCGGTGAATGATGCCGAAGGCGGAGATGGCCAGGTCGCCGCCGTAAGTTACCAGCATCCTGTTGACGAAAATAGCCGATATGCTGCCAGCCACCATCCTCACGAACGAGGCAATTCCGATAGCCAGAATCTCTCTCATTATCTGCCATTTGATAATCAGGTTCTTGGTGTGAATCTTAAGGAAGCTCTTCCCCCTAAAATAATAGTTCATAAAGTAGAGAACAGAGATTAGCTGGGCTATCACTGTGGCCAGCGCCGCCCCCTGTACTCCCATCCCCAGCGGTATGATGAATATGGCGTCCAGTATAATGTTCAATACGGCGCCGATAATCATGCCTATCATCGGTACGCGGGCGTTGCCTTCGGCTCTTATCAGATTATTTGATGCCATGGCGAAGGTCATGAAGAGCATACCGAAGATGATAATTACCATGTATTCCCTCGCGTAGGGGAGGATAGTCTCCGAAGAGCCCATAAGCCTGAGCCAGAAGTCGGGGTTGGCCAGGCAGGCTATCATCATGGCCACCGATAGCAAGATGTTAGCCGTCAGGGCGTTGCCCAGCGTTCTCTCTGCCTTGGGCTTATCGCCGGCGCCGAGGGACCTTGAAATCAGCGATGCCCCGCCCATCCCCGTCATTTCCCCGATGCCTACCGACAGCAGCTGTAAGGGAAAAACGATGGAAAGCCCGGCAATCCCCAGGGTGCCAACGTAGTGACCGATGAAAATCGTGTCGACCACGTTGTAAAGGGTCATGACGAACATGCCGATAAAAGTGGGCAGGGACAGCTTAAACAGCAGCCGGCCGATTCGGCTGTCGTCAAGCACGCTTTGATTCTGGTTATTCATCATGGCAATCGTCTATCCTTAAAAAAGCAGGTTTACCCGGTAGCGGTTGCAGAGGGGGTGGCTACTGCAGTCTGGATAATATGGCCTGTAGTTTTTGCAGCGAGTCCGATAAGTCCGCCAGTTCTTCATCGGTGAGACCGGATAGGGTTTCCTTGGTGGCCTTCCTTATTAGGATGCTGTGTTCTTCCAGGGTAGCTTCGCCTTTAGCGGTAAGCACGATATTGGTCATTCTCCTGTCGGTGGCATCCATCTGCCTTTCGACTATACCCAGGTCAACCAGCTTGTCTACCACGTGGGTCATCTGCGCCCTTGATACCTGTAACCTTTCTCCAATCTCGGCGATGTGCAGGGTTCCCGTTTCCTTGAGTAGCTTCATAACCCCGAACTGGAGCGGCGAAATATCCATATCAACGCTGCCCAGCGCCGTCTTTAGCAATTTCCGGCCTATGCCCCTAAAGATAAGAGGGGGCACCGATAACAGGTCGGTGGCGATTCTATCCAGGATATCCTTTCTCATCTCCCTGGCTCCTCCCCGGGCTCTCCTTAAAGGGGATATAATTTATTTTGTATATAGTATACAAAATTAACTATATATTGTCAAATCTTCACCGTTTTGTAAAATTTTTTAAAGATTAGCTTGACCAGAATGAAAACGCCGTGCTATGCTTGGCCTTGAAAGGAGGGGCTTGATAGCATGGCTAAAAAAGAGTATGCCCATCTGGTAAAGCCATTACTTGTTCGGAAGGGACCGCCCGGGTTATATCCCGAACCGCGTTTCTGGATGGAGGGCAAGGACATGGAGGGGTTCAACGCCAGTTTTTCCTTCGGCTTCGTCAAGAAGCCCGGCGTTTGTCACCCGCTGGAAGGAGCGCTGGTACACCCCTACGATGAGTGTCTGGTCTTTGCCGGCATTGATAATACCAACATGCTCTATCTGGGTGCCGAGGTGTCAATCCTGCTGGGCGAGGAAGGCGAAGAGCACGTTTTTACCGAGCCCTCGGTAGTGCTTATCCCCAAGGGCATGCCCCACGGGCCGGTTACCTATCGGCGGGTGGATAGCCCCATTGCCCACTACACCATCGGCCTGGCTCCGGAATACAAGGCGACTCCGGTCCCCCGGAAGGCAAAGACGAGCGGCTCAAAGTACGGGCACTTAATCAAACGGCTGATTACCTATATCGACTGGAAAGAGTTCGATGCCCGAAAGCCGGGCCCGCCCGCCCCCGACGAGCCGATAAGTTACGCCTTTATTGCCGACCGCGCCGGTATCCTGCACCCTGCGGAGAGGGGAGTGGGGCCGGGCAACGGCGACCAGATTGCCTGGCTCTTCGGCAAGGACCTTGAGGGCTTTGATGTTAATTTTACCTGGGGGTTTTACTCCCGGTGCGGCAAGTGGCACCGCGGCGGCGAAGCCCACTACCATCCTGAGGCGGAGATTCTGGTCTTTGTCGGGCTTGACCCCGACGACCTTAGTTACCTGGGCTGTGAGCAGGAACTGGGTATGGGCAAGGATTACGAAAGGCATATATTCAACACGCCTACCGTCGCCATCTGCCCCGGGGGTTTTCCCCACCTCCCCCTAATCACCAGGTGGGTGGATAAGCCCTACGGCTTTATCGTTGTCTGCCTCAGCGGCGAACACGCCTCGCCCTGGGTGGAAGCCTAACCGGCTTCGTTACCTTTGAAATCACTGGTTAGAAGGAGTACTAAAATGGCCACTAAAAAATATGCCCATCTGGTGAAAACGCTACTCGTCCAGAAACCGCCGGCAGGCCTGTATCCTGAGCCCTGGATATGGATGGAGGGCAAGGACATGGAGGGGTTCAACGCCAATTTCTCCTACGGGTTCGTTAAAAAAGCGGGCAAGCTTCACCCCATGGAAGGCGCCCTGGTGCACCCTTACGATGAATGCCTGGTCTTTGCCGGCACCGATAACACCGATATCACCTATCTGGGCGCCGAAGTCTCGGTGGCGCTGGGCGAAGAGGTTGAGGAGCATGTCTTTAACGTGCCCTCGGTAATCATCGTTCCCAAGGGGACGCCGCATGGCCCGGTTACGGTGGGAAAAATAGAAAGACCTATCGTCCACTACTCCATCGGCCTGGCCGCCGACTACAAAGCCGAGTCGCTCCCCGAAAAAGCCAAGACGAAGGGTTCAAAATACGGGCGCCTGGTTAAGCCGCTCGGCCCCGGTTTTGAACCGGTCAGGATGTCAAAAATAGCCAAGGACGAGCGTCTGCTGGCGGAATTTAAAAAGGAGCATCCTGATTTTCAGATGGATATGGGGCAGGTGGGACTGCTGGGGCCGGGGAACGCCGACCAACTGGTCTGGCTCTACGGCAACGACCTTGAGGGCTTTGAGGTCAATTTCACCTGGGGATTTTACACCGGCTCCGGTATATGGCACCGCGGCGGCGAAGCCCACTACCATCCTTCAGAGGAAATACTGGTCTTCATCGGGCTTGACCCTGACGACCTGAATTTCCTGGGGTGCGAGCAGGAGCTGGCTCTGGGCAAGGAATATGAAAGGCATGTCTTCAACAAGCCCACTGTGGCCGTTTGCCCTTCCGGCTTTCCCCATCTCCCGCTCATCACCAGGTGGACGGATAAGCCCTACGGCTTTATCGTCTGCTGCCTCAGCGGCGAGCACGATTCTCCCTGGGTGCAAGAAGAGGAATAATCACTTTAAGCCCGATGTAATTTGAGGGAGGACATAAATAAAATACCGCAGGTTCGGCACACTTGATTGGGAGGTATCGGTATTAGGCTTTGGTGTTATGCGGTTGCCCTTGATGGCGGCAGACCCGACCAAAATAGATGAGGCCGAGTCCATCAAGATGCTCCGCTATGCCCTTGATAAGGGCGTTAACTACCTGGACCTGGGTTACCCTTACGATATGGGGCGTCATGAGCGCCTTACCCGCCTGCTCAGCCGGGCGCTTTCGGGCGGCTACCGGCAGAAGGTCAGGGTCAGCGCCTATCTGCCCTCTCTTTTGGTCAGTTCCTCCTCAGACTTTGACCGCTACCTGGACCAGCAGCTTGAGTGGCTGAAAACGGAGAGGCTGGACTTCTACCTTTTAGGGGGTTTGAACCGGGATAGCTGGCCGCGCTTAAAGGAGTTGGGGGTACTGCGCTGGGCGGAGGCGGCAATAGCCGATGGGCGAATCGGCGGGCTGGGTTTCTCTTTCCACGACCATTTTCAGGCCCTCAGGGGCATACTGGAGGACTATGACGGCTGGGCGCTGGCCCAATTCCAGTACAGCTATATGGAAGTAGACCGTTTACCTGGCGTCAGCGGGCTGAAATACGCCGCTGACAGGGGGCTGGCGGTGGTGGTTGCCGAACCGCTTGGTGGGGGGAGGTTGGCTAAAGAACCGCCGCCTTCGGTAGCCAAAGTATGGGCGGATGCTAAAGAGACGCGCTCCCCGGCCGAGTGGGGACTGTGCTGGGTCTGGAACCACCCCGAGGTGGCTGCCCTGGTCAGTGACATGAGCACCATGGAGCAGGTGGCGGCCAACCTGGCCCTGGCCGATAGCGCCCAAGCCGATAGCTTTACCGTTGCCGATGAGGTCTTGATAAGCCGGGTCAGGGATGCTTACCGCAAGCTGAAACCCATCCCCTGCACCACCTGTCGCGGCTGTATGCCCTGTCCTCAGGGCATTGATGTGCCCCGCCTCTTTGAGCTCTACAACGATGCCGTTATCTACGATGACATGAAGACGGCGGCCTCTATTTACCGCCGGGAAAAGCACCGCATTGATGACTGCACCGAATGCGGCATTTGTGTCTGCGCTAGGGAGATTGCTATCACGGACTGGCTCAAAAAGCTATCGGCGGCATGGGACAAAAAATAGAGGCGGGGCTTTGCCCCTGGCCTTTACCTGGCATCAGCGATACTAGGCGAGGGCTTTCGGGTAAGCCAGATAAAGGCGCCGATACCCAGCAGTAGTATAACAGCGGCTGAGTAAAAGGCCGATTCAATACCCAGCCAGTCGACGATTCCACCCAGCATGATGGGGCCCACGCCGTTGCCAATTTGCATTGCCATCATGAAGAGGGCCATACTGGCCCCCATGCCGAAGATTCTGCCCTCTTCAACGATGTAGGCAGTAGCTGCCGGCATGGCAAAGGAGGTACCGATAGACATAATGGCGTACATTAACAGCAGCGGCCAGAAGCCGCCAGCCAGAGGCATTAGCGCGATAAAGATAATGGCGGCGGCGCTGCCGATGGCTACCAGCCCCCTTCGGCTGTATTTATCGGCCAGGATGCCGGTGAAAGATTGCAGCAGCGCCAGCGGCGTGCGTGATGCTATCAATACCCCGATAAGGCTGACGCTTAAGCCAAGATTCTGGCTGGCGAAGAGGGGTAAAAAGGTCATTATGCAGGCCATACTGAAGCCATTTGCCATCTGAAAGGCAAATGCCCCCTTCAGTATATTGCTCTTCCTTAAGCCGGTAAAAGCCGTACCTTGCTTTTCCGAGGAAGTCTTTAGGGCAACTTCAGGCAGAAAGACGATAGTGGCTATTAAGCCAACCAGGCAGAGTGCCGCCATCACCAGGAAGGTGGTGTTGACGCTGAATAGGTCGGTGAGCACGCCGCCAAACAGGGGCCCGATGCTCATACCGCTGAAGAGGATGGCACTGAAGTGCCCCATCCACTTGCCTTCCTCACCCTTCGGCGTGATGTCGCCGAGGTAGGCCTGGGCGATAGGCAGGTGCATCGAGGCGCCGATGCCCTGAAAAATGCGTACCAGTATCAGCTGGAGGGGGGTCTGCGCCCAGATAAAGCCGAGCGAGGCGACGGTCAGAATGGCCAGACCGGTGATGAGAAATACCTTGCGCCCAAAACGGTCGGAGAGCCGGCCCATGAAAGGCAGAGCCGCCAGCAGTGCTAAGCTGAACCCGGCATTGATAAGGCCGATTTCAAGCGCCGTGGCCCCCATCTGGTCGGCGTAGATTGGCAGTAAAGGTACCACTATGCCGAACCCCAGCATGGAGATGAGCATAGTAGCCACCAGCACAAAGAAGGCTTTTTTGTCCATAAGAAAAATACACCAGATGCCCCCCAGTAGGCTGGGGGGCAATCGCCTTTACCCTTATCCGGGATAAAGATACCGAGCTATTCTAGCAATAAAGCGGGGGAATATGCAAACAGATAAAGAGAAGAGCCTGGCTCATTTGTCGGCGGCGGCTTGAAACTGGTATGATGTAGGCAAGTTAGATATGGGGGTGAAAGCATTGGATATGCTGGAAGAGCTGGCCCAGATTGCCCGCACCAGACCGGAGAAACTGAAAGAAGAGAAGGAAAAGGGCGTTAAGATAGTGGGCTATATAGGCAGGTTCGTGCCCGAGGAATTGCTCTATGCCTCCGGCGCCCTGCCTTACCTGATGTGTAGAGGGGGGGAGCCGGAACCGCCCGATGCTGTAATCCCCTATATGCTTCGCTTCATGAGCCCCTATGATAGAGCCCAAATCGGCTATTACCTTCTGGGTATGGACCCGGTAGTGCCCATGCTCGACCTCATTGTGGCCCAGTGCAGTGATTGCCATGAGTCAAGGCTGGCTGATTTGTTGGAGTACTTCAAACTGCCCACGGCCAGGTTGGGCGTCCCCCCCGACTGGCAGAAGTCCCTCTCCCGGGAGTACTACCAGAAACGCCTGGCCGTGTTGAAGGAAAAACTGGAGGCCCTAACCGGCAATAAAATAACGGATGAAAAACTCAAAAAATCGACCGAGTCCATCAATAAGCTAAGAGACATCTTAAGCCGGATTAACCTGCTCAGAAAGCAACAGCCGCCGCCTATAGGCGGTTACGATTTTATTCGCTTGAACCACTACTCCTTCTATTGCCGCCTGGAGGAGCTGCTGCCCAGGCTAGATGAGCTTTATGCGGAGCTAAAAAAGGGGCAAAGCCCCTTCCCCCAGGATGTGCCCCGACTGCTTTTAGCCGGTCATGTGGTGGGTGTGGGCGATTATGTGGTGCCCAAGCTGATTGAAGACTCCGGGGGAGTGGTGGCGGCTGAGCTTCTCGATGAAGGGATGAGACAGCCCGCCTGGAAGGTAAAAACAAGCGGCGATTTGATGGCCAACCTGGCGGGGACCTATTATTCGGAGAGGACGCCGCCGTCCATATTCCAGCCGGCCTGGGAGAAGAGGGCCGATATAATAAAGAATCTTATAAGGGACTTTAACATCGACGGCGTGATATGGTACCAGTTGTCCTTTGAGGAGATATACGACCTGGAAAGCTCCCTTATGGCCAAGGTGATGGACGAGATTAAGATTCCTTTCCTGAAGCTTGAGTCCTCATACGAGTATTCCAGGGAAGCGGTAGGGCCGCTAACCACGCGGGTGGAGAGCTTTGTCGAATCAGTCAGGCAGAGGAGGAACCGATAAAATGGCCAGGGATATATACGTAGAATTCTTAAGATTGACCGGTTTTGAAGAGGAGGAAATAGGGAAATACCTGCCCCAGTGGCGTAAGGCGTCGGAGAAGCTGGGCTTGACCGAGGAAGACGTCAGGTTCGCCACCGAGGAGCGGCTGCCCGCCTACTTTGCCGTAGAATTGGAAGGCATCAGGAAACTGCTGGGCTGTTTCGTCAAGGAGACCATAGACTTGACCCAAGCCAGCGAGTACAAGGAGAGGGGGGTAAAGATAGTCTATGGCATTCTGCCCGCCGTCCTGCATTTTTACTATGCCCTCAAATTAACGGCGCCGGAAAAGGTTTTCGTTTCCTTCCCCGATATATTCCTGACCATGGTACTGAACGGCTTCTTCCACAAGCTTGCCCCTTACCTGGAGGAAGCCGAAAAAGCCGGCATCCCCTACGGCTGCCGCCACTGCGCTTTGAACAAGGCGAGATATGCCGCCCGCCGCCTGGATATTATTCCCTCACCCGATGTGAACTGGATATGGGGCTTTATCTGCGATGAGGCGCCTAAAACCGACGAGTTCATTAGTATCTACCATGACCCTGAGTGGAAGACCTATATCACCCGCCTGCCTCACGACCAGTCCCTGGGCACGGTGGAGGACGAGGTCGCTGAGCGGGTCGAGTACCTGGCCAATCAAATGAAAGACGGCTTCGAGTCGGCCCAGAGGGAGATCGGCATCAAGGTACCGGAGGGGAAGATAAGCGAGGTAATCGCCATCTGGCAGAGGTATGCCGCCAAGCTATCGGAGTTAGCCCTGCTGATGAGCGCCGACCCGCAGCCCCTGGGCGCCATAAGCGGGCGCCTGTTCTGGGAGGGCTTGTTCACGCCCTTTAACACCGGCATCGAACACCTGGAGGAGGCGCTGGACATTACCATCAGAGAGGTCAAGCAGAGGGTGGCTAACAAAGAGGGCATTCTGCCTCCAGGAGCGCCCAAACTGCTGATTTACAGCGTTCACCCCACCGTTCCCTGGATAGCTAAGATGTTTGAGGAAAACGGGGTGGGAATACCTTTGAGCGAGTTTTTTATACTGTCCAAGAAACAGCTTCAGCCGCCTAGCTTTGAAGACCCTTATATGGCGGCGGCTGAAGGCTGGCTCAGGACATCGGGGATGGTTAATCCCGGCTATCAGGCGGAGCAGATATGTGAAAAGCTGGAAACGCATAAGTTCGACGGCATGGTTTTCGGCTTAATGGACTTTGACCGCTGGCTGGGCAGCAGTCACCGCTTGCTGACCAGGATGGTGGAGGAAAAGACCGGGTTACCGGTGTTCTATATTGAGGGAGACAACTGGGACGACCGTGATTACAGCCCGGAGGCGCTGAGGACGAGGATTGAGAGCATATGCGAGATAATGAAGATAAGGAAGGCCTGAAGCCGTGTTTGCCGGCGTCGACATAGGCTCGGTTAGCAGCAAAGCGGTGATAATCGAGGGAGAGGAAATCCTAGCCTTTTCCCTGCTGCCCACCAGCTATGACCGCCAGGAAAGCGGCGCTAAGGTTCTGAAGCTGGCCTTAAGAAAAGCCCGTAAATCAGCTGGTGACATAAAGTATATCGTCTCCACCGGTTATGGCCGCAGGGCCTTCGCCTCGGCGGATAAGGTGTTGCCGGAGATAGTCTGCCACGCCAGGGGTACCAAGTTCCTCTTTCCTGAAGTCAGGACCATTATCGATATCGGCGGGCAGGACAGCAAGGTAATCGAGCTGGACGAGGCGGGAGGGGTTGTCCGCTTTGAGATGAACGATAAGTGCGCCGCCGGCAGCGGCCGGTTTCTGGAGGTCTTAACGGAGAGGATATTAAACCTGCCCCTTGACGAGCTTGGCCCGCTGGCCCTGAAGTCAAGTAAGCGCCTAACCTTAAGCAGCGTCTGCACGGTATTCGCCGAATCGGAGATAATCTCTCTGCTATCGGAGCACACGGCTAAAGAGGATATCGCCTACGGGATAAGCAGGGCGATTGCCCGCAGGGTGATTGGCATGGGGGTGGGGGGGCAAGTCAGCTATAACGAGCCCATAGTCTTCTCCGGCGGGGTAGCCAGGAATATCGGAGTGGTGAAGGCGCTTGAGGAGGAACTGGGCAAGAAGGTGGTCACCCCGAAGGAGCCTCAGATAACGGCTGCCCTGGGCGCGGCTATTTTTGCTGAAGAGCATAGTCGCTAAGCCTTTATCTTTAAGGCGTTTCTTTAGACTCCCTGGAGTACATACTGGAATTGCCGATGGTAAACCAGAAAATAGGGGAGTCAATCCTCCGGAATAACAAGGGGCAGTGCTTCAGTCCTCTGGGGATAAAGACGAGGCAGCTCTTTTTGAGGATGTATTTTTCGTCATCCAGCCATAGCTCGACTTCTCCCCCCAAGTCATGCGGGTCTTCCCGGTTAGTCCCGATAAATCCTATAATCTCATCGAAATCGTGTACATGGGGCTCCTCCAGGGAAATCTTCTGGGAGCCTTCCCAGAACCAGAGACCCTCCATGTAAAAAGCCCCCTTGGCTACCTCATCGTCCAGCCATAACAGACGAGTTGCTTTGACAGCAGTGGCGGCCTCTTTGGGCAGAGCCTGCATTCTTTCCCATATCTCCTTAGGGAGAGGTTTGGTATCGGTGATGATGTTTTTGGCGTATTTTAGTTCGGCCATTTCCTTTTACTCCTTTTGCCAGAATCTTAAAAACCGCTGGTTACCGCAATGACTCTATTATATTAATAGTAAGGCCAATAGTAAAACTAGCTGCTTTCAAATGTGGTGTGGTGGGAGGCCTTAAACCCGGTAAGCCTTTAGCTTTGAAATGAGCCGCAGAGGACTCGAACCTCTAACCTGCTGATTAAGAGTCAGCTGCTCTGCCAGTTGAGCTAGCGGCCCGGACTATCTGATATTTTAGAGGGTGTGATGGCTTTTAGCAAGTCGGTGGCGCTAGAATAGGACAATGGCTTAAGGGGGTGAAAAAGCGGGGAGGCTCTTTCTAAGACGCCGGTTTTGGTCTCAATCCCTTTGTAAAGGACCGAATACGTGACCAGATGCGGGCCCAGTAGCTACCTTTCCAAAGGCGAGCCCCCTTGGTATCAGACCAGATGCGGGACCAGTTTATGCGGGGCCACTTTCTGCGGTTCCAGACGCGGGGCCACTTTTTACGATACCAGAGATACCAGTTCAGCCAGCCTAAAAGCAAAAGGGCAGCGATTATACTTATTATGAGCCACCAGTTGATGCTCAGGAATACTTTGAAATCGCCGCTCAAGCCGGAAAGCATTACCCCATAACGCCCCGATTCTAAATCGGTCAGGGTGAAGCTTACCAGCTCGCTTTGACCGGCACCCGGCGTTACTTCTTTAGTGGCTATTGTCTCCCCGTTTATCTGTAGCTCGACGGTGAAAGTGCCCGCCTGCCCGCCGCCATTGGTTACATTGGCGGTGATGGTGACGCTTTCTCCCGTCTTGGTGACGAAGGTAACCGGCTGCCATATTTCCCTCACGCTGGAGGTGATGTTCAAGCCACTGACGACGAAGTTGGCCAGAGCGGGGGGTTGGGATGGGGGAGGCACGTTCACCAGTATGGCGAACGGTGAAGCGAGGTAATTTGTCTCTGCGGTTATCCTGCCGATTTCGGCCGGTATACCGCTGGCAGGGGGCAGGGTAATCCATAAGCCCTGTACATCGTCGAAGAAGGCGATAACCGGTGAGGAAGCGCCAGCAGGCAGGTCATCGGGGTCATAGCTGAGCTGTATTATCAGTGAAGGGTCGAAGAAGGTGGCGCTATAACAGGGGTCATTCCTGTCGCTATCTTCATACCCCGTAAAATCATAAACCGGGCCTGCTATTGCCATATCCTCCGGTGGAGGCGGTCCATACTCGGACAGACTCATCACCACTACGTGGGGGAAGCAGTAGCACTCGGTACACTCACCGCAAAGTATCTCCATGTTATAGAGAATCTCCATGAAGTGCAGGTCGTCGGGGTCATAGGCCAGCTCTTCTTCAAGGGTCCTGTTGAGACAACAGTCCATCTCTATGATGGTTATTTCACCCAGCATGTCTATTTCCATGAAACAACCTTCTATCTGACCACCACCGCCGGGTGGTTGAGGTGGAGGTGGGGGTGGGGGTGGTGGGGGAGGAAAATCGTCGACGAGGAAATAGGTTATGTCGAAGGAAAGGGTGTCTCCCTGGGCATCGTTACCGGTGGCGCAGGGTAGCTCCCAATGCCAATTCAGGGTGACGGTGTCCCCGGGGTTTAAGGGGACTATCCAGATATAGTTGGGGTCGAAAGCGTCCTGCGGGAAGTTGTCAATGGTCGTCGGCAGATCTAGGTTGGTATCTAGAGCGACGGCGGGGTTGGTGGAGAGGTCAAACAGCAGGTAGTCATCAAGCTCGCCCTCCCCTTCGGTATCAGTCTCGGGCTCCGGGTTTAGGCCTTCACCGCTAACGATATTGTCTATCCAGATGATAACAAAGCCGTCCAGATTACCGGCGTTTTGCAGGGTGAGCGTCTCGGTGCCGCTCTGGCAGGGCAGAATACCATCTATGCTCCAGGGGGTAGCTCCCGTTCCTCCCAGAGTCAGGATTATTGAGGGCGGGTCTGCGGCTTGCACCGGGGTCGGTGATGAGCCGAGCATAAACAGCCCTATTATCACCGCCAGCAACAGCCTGGTGGCATATTTGATAATTCTACCGTTTCCCATCTTTATCGTCATCAATCTCCCCATTCAACTTTAAGCCAGTAAATTAAGCCGGCGGGATTGCTATCCGCTGTACCACTCGACATTTGCTCATTAGCGGCCAGAATTACGAGGACATTCTCCCCCGTTACTAAGTACGTTGCAGGAATAGTATAAGTCTCTACAGTACTCCAGTTGGAGGCATGCACGTAATCATCTGTGAGGTCAGAGGTCTCCCATCCTATACAGGCACAGGGGGCCCCATCGGAACAGGGACCAGGCCCATCGGCATCAACCTGTGCGCAACCGAGAAGGTTTCCATTTATCCAAACGGTGTAGCCGTTATCCACGGTTATATCCAGGGTAGCCCCAATCGGCGAGCAGGGGATATCGAATGTCCTTTCGAACTGCACCACCCGTCCTACTACCGGTGCCTGCTCTCCCGCCGGCGGGTCATCGGTTCTATAGGTTTCCCATATCCAGTCAGCTGTAGGTTCCTCAAGTCCCGCAAAGTAAGTACTGACGGGATCCCAATTACCGTGCACCCAGGCAGGTACCGCATTTTGGGGAGTAGTTAGTAGCACGTTGTTGACCTCGGTGACCATTGTATTCGCGTCGCTGACGATTATCAGATTTCCAGGCGGGCAGCCTACCCAGGCGGTGAAGGTGTTACCCGCCGAGGTCTCGGTATCACTGAAATAGCTGGAGGTGCCATTGCTCATTATCCCCAGCAGGAGGACAAGAGCTAATGAGAGGACTAAGACCTTCTTCATTATTTATGGCACCTCCCTTCTTTCAGCATTCTGTTCATAGCTATACTTGCTCGCCTCTATAGCTTACGCTATCGCTTAAGCTCTTATTACAACAAGTCTCTGGTGGGGTAGAACCTCTCTCACCCCACCACTACCTTGTTTCTACCTTCAATAACTACCTATCGCCATTAAACGTCGGTGTCGTTATAGGTGATGAGGCGCATTTCGAACAGGTAGTCGCTCGGATTCCAGCCTGTCATCTGACTGCCAGTGAAGTCGGCAGACAGCACCAGCCAAATCTTGGCGTCCGCCAGGTCCATGTTAAGGTTAACAGACTGCCCAGTGACGTTGATAGCGCCGTTAACATCAGCAACATAGGTGCCTATCAGCATACTGCTGGTGCCCGGCCACGGGTCTTGGTAGTAAATGAGGTCATAACTGGCTGAAGGCGTAAGACCAAAGGCTTCAAGGGTGTAATTGAATGTGCTCGCCTTGGGGTCATAGGTCAGGACGGCATAAGTGCCATCAATTACCGGCGTCCAGTACTCATTGCCAACCATTTCCGCTGCGCTGGTCGGTTCTGTCAGATTTGCCTTGTTCTCTAGGCGAACCACCCTTGCGTTATAATCGGGGTACTCAGGCGTTGGTGCAGGAGCATTCGTCTGCTGGAGCAGCGCCTCGATGTCAAACACCACCTGGTCGCTCTGGAACTCGTTGCCTGCATCATCCTGGATGTGGAAGCTTACCCAGACCTCGAATCTCTCGTTTACATCCATCTCTCCCAGATAAATCCACTGGCCCTCAAGCTCAGCCAGCCCCCAGCCTTCAGACTCGAGGATGATATTTGTCCCGCCGCTTCTCACGCCATCGAACGTTGTGTCGTAGTACACATCAATGGTGGTGTAGCACTCCAGGGAGTTGTCATACCTCAAGGCGTCGGGGTTATAGCTGCTGTTCGCCCAGTAAGCATCGGCTTCCGAATCCCCGATGCCGTTCTCAAGACCCATCACGTTGGCGAAGTGGAGCCAGATGTTGCCGGGGTTATCACCAACGTTGCGAAAACGTACAAAGCCCCACTCCGTCGTCAAACACGGTTTGATGTCTGTGATTGTTATTATCGGTGCCCCCGCTACAAGGTCAATCGTCCCTGCAGTGAGGGAGTTTCCGGTGACGGTCTCGGTGTCGCTGAAGTAAGCAAAGGTGCCGCCAGCAATCAACCCAATTATGAGGACCACGGCTATTGTCAATCCAAGTATCTTTTTCAACTTTTTATTCCTCCTGTAATTTGTTAGTCTGTGTTTAAAGGTTTTATCAGTCCCACAGGTCTTTAGGCATCACCTCCCTTTTTGGGGCTACCTTTTCCGGTTGACGATTTATTTTTTCCGGACTACGCTCCGGCTCTTTATTGCGTCCCAGCTCTTTGAAGATATCTCTGACAATGAGAGCCACCAGCGCTGTAGCGGGAAGAATAATCACTAAGAACCAACCAAGCTTGGTGCCGATGAAATTGGCTAGATAGCCGACATAGGGAAGCTTGAAGAGGTAAACACCCTCGACATCGGAGAGGGCAACTGGCCAGGGGTCGGGGTCTTCCACGGCGTCCCCCTTGGTCACCAGGGTGTCACCATCAACCGAGAGCACCCGGTGGGTAACCAGCTCTTCCCCACGCTGATAGGTTATGATGGTCCCTGGTTCGACCTCACCCCCTACGGGGCCGGTGATTACCATGTCCCCCATATTGATGGCTGGCTCCATACTCTCACTCCTCACCAGGCGCATATCGTAGTTTGGTGAGAAGTACACAAAGACAAAGCCAGCAACAATTAAAGCCAGCACTACTGTGACTAGCCAGCCCAGAACTTTCATTGTACCAGTACTATAGGTGAATAGTAATGGGTAAATAGTACTCTAACGACTGACAGATGTCAAGACTACTTATCCTATCCTTTCCCTATTTTACCTACACCAGTATTTGGTCAGCAGGCGTAAAAAGCACCAAAAGGGCTATGACGACAGTCACATTACTAATTAACCCTCTACTTTGAGACTATCTAGCTATTCCTGTGAGGCTTGGGCTGTGATAGATATAATGATAGATGAAGACATTAAAGTTCACCGTTCCATTATTTATAGTATTAGCCGTCAGCTACCTGGTAATCTCAGTCGGAGGACTGGGCGTCGGTACCCTGGCGACCAGCGGCAACGCGTTGAGGCTTACGCCGGCGGCCCAAGCCGGGGCGCTTACTCCTGGTGACGGCAGCCCTGCCGCTGCGGCCATGCCTGACCAATCTGAGGCACTAATCTCAAACGACCCCTACCTGGCTAACCAGTGGTCGCTTGGCCAGCTTCAGATAATTGATTTGTGGCAGACCGCCAGCGGGGGCTCTGGAGTAGTGGTGGCCGTCCTCGATACCGGCATCGACCAGGACCACGAAGACCTGGCCGGCAAGGTGATAATCGAGATTAACCTTAGCGGCAGTCCTACCTCAGGCGACGTTTACGGGCACGGTACTCACGTAGCCGGTATTATCGCCGCTTACAGTGATAACGGCCTGGGCATTGCCGGTCTGGCGCCGGAGAGCTGGCTGATGAATATCAAGGTGGCTGGCGACGGTGGTCTGTGTCAGGCTTCAACCCTGGCCATGGGTATTGTCTGGGCCGTTGATAATGGGGCCAGCGTTATCAATATCAGCATTGAGCTTAGAGGGCCTTCAGCGGAGCTGGAAGAGGCCATAAATTATGCCTGGGAGAGGGGGGTGGTGATTATCGCTGCCGCTGGTAATGAGGGCAGTTCGTTGCCGGTCTACCCCGCCTATTATGAAAACTGCATCGCCGTGGCGGCTACCACCGAGGATGACACCCTGGCGCCGCTATCAAACTACGGCGATTGGGTGGACGTGGCTGCCCCCGGCTTTAATATCTACTCCACCTTGCCCGATGACGACTACGGCTATAAGAGCGGCACTTCCTTCGCCTGTGCCCATGTCAGCGGGCTGGCGGCGCTGCTTTTCAACGTGGTGAGCGATAGCAATGGCAACGGCATGCTCAACGACGAGGTCCGGGCCGCCCTTGAGAACGGCTATCTGCAGTATCTACGTTAGGGAAGAGTCAGGATAAGGCAGATTGATGCCCACCTTTGGTACTATGGGCTGTCGCTTAGTATATCGCTTAGCTCCTGCCGACTGCTCATGCCGGCGACCGTTTCCAGGAAATCCCCCGGTGAGGCGCTTCGTTCCCTTAGCTCTCTCAAGTCGGCCCCGATGGGGCTGACGGAGGTCGGGCTGTCGGCATAGGCGCCGTAAAAGGCGAAATAGGCCTGGTTCAGCCTTCTGATGTAATAGCCCATCGAGGCTAAGTATTGCCGTCTCTCTTCCATGAATTCCTCGGCCAGCTCAATCTCTCCCTGCGCCAGGTATTGGTCGACGGTTATTCTTATCTCCCTCATCTCCTGGTTGAAGTCAAACCCTTCACCGTCTTGGGGCTGGCCGTTATCGACGTATTCGGGGTAGTATCTTTCTAAGACGATGGCGCCGATTTCGTCGCTGACCATGCTGGCCAGGGTCTCGTTCATGGTGGCGATTTCATAGTTACGGGATATGCCGAGCAGGTCGAGTATGTAGAGAAAGCCCAGCGGCTTGAAGGCCAGGTATTGGTGCAGCCATTCCTCGACGGCGGCGTTGATGGTGAACTGCAGGCTGGCGTTGTCGGTGACCAGTGTGGGATACAGCGCCCCGGCACCGCCCAGCCTGACCACCAGGGCGGAGACGCCCAGTTCATCGACCTGCTCTTCAATGCTCTCTATTTCCTCCAGGGTTAGGTCGGCTCTGAGGGCTATCTCCCTCATGCTCTCTATACTGTCCCGGGGCGAAACCACCAGCAGGTAGGGCAGTTCCCCCAGCCTGAAGTTCAGCGGCGGGAAGTTAATCTCCAGCCCTATATATTGATGAGCGGGGTGGAAGATGTCCTGCTCGGCCAGGACCTCTATTATCTGGCTGGCTATTATCCTCTCCACGCTGCTGGTTAGAGCCGCTCTTTGCTCTTGCCGGCTTTCCAGCTCGGCCTCAAGCGCGGCTAAGTCCCCTTCTTCATTGCCGGCGCCGACGGCGGCTATCTCCCATTCCAGGCTTCTTATCTGCTCCCCCAGCTCGAAATACTCTATCACCGTGGCCGCTTGGTCTTCGGCTTCTACTTGGTCACCGGAAAACCACTGTCCGACCTCATAGCATATAGACTCGAGCTCCCATATTACCCAGTTGAAGCGGTAGGGCGCCACGATTGAGTTGAGGCGGCTGTCGAAGTCTTGGGCGGAAGAGCAGCCCACGCCGAGCAGGCAGAGCAACAGCAGGCTTATAAAGATTAATTTCAGTCTCAAAAACCTACCCCCTGTTGTCCCCTTAGGTCTGTGGAAACAACCCCCCGCGGCTTCGCTATCAAAGGTCTTCAATGCTATAATAATCCTACCATACCCGGGGGCTAATTGTTAGCCAGAGAAGCGATATGAAAGACTATTACCAGATACTGGGCGTTGGCGAGAACGCCAGCCAGGAAGAGATAAAGAAAGCCTTCCGCAAGCTGGCTTTCAAGCATCACCCCGATACCAACCCCGGTAATGAACAGCAAGCCGCCGAGCGCTTTAAGGAGATAAACGAGGCTTACGGGGTGCTCGGCGACGAGGACAGAAGGCAGCAGTATGACCTTGCCCGCAAGGGGCAGTTTGCCGGCGCTGGTTATGACGGCGGCTACTCCCAGCAGGATATTTTCCGCGATATCTTCTCCAACCCGGCTACGGTCGACGAGCTCAATCGGATGTTCGCCCAAGCCGGTCTCAGGTTCGACCCCGAGTTTCTCAACCGGGTCTTTTTCGGGGGGAGGGGCTTCGCCTTCCGCTTCTATACCGCCCCGGGCGGGGCGGGGCAGAGAGCCTATCAGTCGGGCTATCCCTCCGAAAGCGCCGTCTCCACCTATAAGCCGAGCTGGATGGAAAGGCTGCTTTCTAAGGCGGCTTTTAAGGTCGGCCGGTTTACCCTGCGCCGGCTCCTCGGTGTTGAATTTGAGCCGCCGGGGCAGCTCGACCGGCACATGGAGCTGGAGATTCCCCGGGCCGCGGCTGCCAGCGGGGGCGAGAGGCAGGTCGCTTTTAAGAGAGACGGGCGGAAAAAGAAGCTGATGGTCAAGATACCGCAGGGAGTCAAGACGGGGACTAAAATCAGGCTCAGGGGCATGGGCAAGAAGAAGGGTCAAAAACACGGCGACCTCTATCTCAATATAAAGGTTAAGGACTGACCTTATTTCCCGCGATTATAGCTCTTGACAGGTTGCCTGCTTGTGTTAGAATAGGTAGTAATACTATGTAGATAGGATAACGACATAACCCGTGAGAAGGCAATACATCGAGCAACTGAAAAAAGGGCTGACCGAGATAGCGCTTCTCTATTTGATTAACGAAGTGCAGACCTACGGCTATAACCTTATCAAGGAGCTGGAGAGAAGGACTACCGGTTATTTCAGGTTTAAAGGGGGGACTATTTACCCCGCGCTACGGCGGCTGGAGCTCAAGGGGCTGATAAAGAGCCGCTGGCAGCGGACTGCCCGGCGTCATTCCAGGAAGTATTACCGGATAACGGAGCAGGGCAGGCGGTTGCTGGCTGATAGACTGGCCGAGTGGAGAGAGTTTTCCAGCACGCTGAGTACGCTTATGGGACTGAGCAATACCGGTAAAGCAGTGTCCCCTGATACAGCTTAAAGCCCGCTTCTACTAAATCATTCCGGAGGTGGTAAGCCGAAATGAAGAAGGTAGGCATCGTTGTTGACAGCGCCGTCAGCATCCCCGGGGAACTGATAAAGAAACACGATATCCGGGTAATTCCCCTGCAAGCCATTTTTAGCGATAGGTCCTACCGGGACGGGATAGACCTGAAGACCCCCGACCAGCTCTTCAAGTTAATCGATAAAGCCGACAAGTTTCCCACCTCATCAGCCCCCTCACCCGCTGACTATCTGGGGGTCTACCGCGACCTGAGCCAGAAGGTGGACAGCATTCTTTGCGTTACCATTTCAGCCGAGTTGAGCATGTGCTTTAAAGCAGCCACCCTGGCTAAGGAAATGGCCCGGAGCGAACTGCCCAAGCTCAGTATCGAGGTATTCGACTCCAGAACGACGGTGGGCGCCATGGGACTCATAACCCTGGCGGCGGCTCAAGCTGCCGCTTCGGGTCAGTCAATAGCTCAGGTCGTTGCCGCCGCCGCCGAGGTCAGAAAGAAGGTGAACTGCGTTTTCCTCTTTGATACCCTTTCCTACCTGGCCAAGAGCGGTCGCATCGGCCGGGCGGCGGCTTTGATGGGCAATATGCTCAGCGTCAAGCCCATCGTTGAGGTGTCTACCGCCACCGGGCGCGTGGAGCCGGTGGGCAGGGTGAGGACCAAACCGAAGGCGGTAAAGCACTTGCTGGAGATAGCCGAACAGAGGGTGGGCACCAAAAAGCCGGTTCATGTTATGGTGGAGCATACTCGCTCGCTGGACGAGGCAGAAGAGCTCAAGCAGATGGTTGCCGAGCGCTTTAACTGTGCTGAGCTTCTCCTCTGCGAGTTTAACCCGGTAGCGGCGCTGATTACCGGCCCCAAGATGGTGGGCTTGAGCTTCTATAGAGATTAATACCGTTAGAGACTATATCTCTGCCTCATTCTGGCTGGCATCGAGGAGGAGATATTTTACCTCGCCGCCGCAGAACTCACGGACCAGGTCGGCCAGCTCCGCGGTTATGGCTTTGGCCTCCCCTTTAGCCACCGGCGGTAAGCAGTCCACGTTTATGGCCACATTGGCCGTCTCCGGGGAAAGCTTGGTATGGTCGCCCTGCCTCCAGTTCCAGCGCCGGCACATTACCCTGGAATTATCGACATAGATTACCTCGCCCGCCGGCGGGTACTCAACGGTTTCCGAGTTCAGCGGGGTGAAGGGCTCATCGCCCTTAGCCAGGGTGAGGCGCAGGTCGCCGTCAGCCGATTCCAGGTCGTCGCCGCCGCTGGGCACCATATGTTTGATGGAGAAGTAGTTAAACAGGGCTACCAGGGTGTTGATATAGGGCAGCTGGTCGCCCCGCCGGGCGCGCCGTCCCAGCGACTCAATTGAGCAGTAGAACTTATTGGGGTTGGTGCCGAAGTCGGTATAAGCCTGCCGCCAGTTGGCTATGCGGGGGTGGCTCTTAATCTCCTGCAGGGACTCATCATGGGTAGCCTTTTCCACCGTCTGGCTCAATAGCTCAATCAGCTTTTGGTTTTCACCGTGGTTATCGACCCCCCTGGCGATGACCACCCCCCGAATATAATTGGGGAACTTGGCCAGTACCTCTTTTGATACAATGTCCTTCATCGGCTCTTACCTCCTAACTAATTCTGGCGGTAACCCTGGCCAGCTCCCAGGCATATTCGTAGAGGTGCAGGCCCTTGCTCATGGCCAGGAGCTCGCCGTCTTCAACCCCTATCTCCGCGGCCATGTATTCTTTCAAAAGCTGAATAGCGGCCAGGTTTGAGGGGAAGCCGGCCCATAGGTCCCAGGAGCGGAAATAGACGATAAACTTCAGCTTATTATCGCGGATTCTGGTGTCTATGGCTCTGAGGCAGGGGGGGTCGTCAAGTTCTATAGAGCTGGCGTCTCCCACGGCCATGAAAGCCTGATTGGTATCATAGCCGTCCTGCTTATACATTTCAATTACCTTGGGTATCTGCGCTTCCAGGTATTGACCGTAGGTGTATTGCTCGCCTTTGCCTTTATGGGCGGTCATGAGGTAGGGGAGGTAGCTCTCCATGTATTCCATGGATGTAGGCGGCGGCACGCCCTGCGGTGTGGAGGGAATGATGGGTCTGGTTGCCGGGTTGCTGACCTGGACCACCACCAAGTCAAGTTCCTTGCGGCGCTGACCGGCGTAGCTGCCGCGGTCAATCTTATACTCAAAGCCCTCGGTCAGGGTCTTGCGCAGGCAGAGAAACCAGGCCTCGGCGAGGTCTCTGGCTTCGATTACCGATATTTTCATGCCTTAAACCATCCCTTTCTATAGAGCCCGGATGAACTCGGGGCGCAACCGGGACATATCTTTGGTGGTCAGGACCTCATCAATGAGCTTGAGCACCTCTGCCTTCTGCCGGGGCAGCCTGGCCTTAATCGGCAGGTAGTTAGAGGCATGGTTGGCGGTGAAGAAGCAGTTGCTAAAATTGGCGTTCTCGATTATTAGTTTTAGCTCTTCCAAAGACTGGAAGGGCGAGATAAGCTGGAACCTGCCTTCTTCCCAGTCCCGGTGCAGGGGAGTGCCGGGGACGAGTATTATGGTCAGGGCACCGGCGAAATCAGGGTCGATATCGGAGAGTATACAGGCGGTCTTCAGGGCGTGGTTGCGGCTGCCCTCAATGCCGCCCAGCCCCAGTATTACCGTCACCGAGAGGGTGATGCCGGCCTGCTTTATCTTTCTCCCCGCTTCCACTATCTGGTCGTAGGTGGCCCCCTTGTTAATTTTCTCCAGTATTTCCTCATCTCCGCTCTCCACGCCCATGTAGGCAATTGTAAGCCCCAGCCGCTTTAGTTCTTTAAGTTCGTCGAGGCTCTTTATCAGGGCGGCCTGTGGGGTGGTATAGGTGCCGATCCTGGCCAGGTGGGGGAACTTCTCATTAAGGTATTTCAGCACTGCCACCAGCCTGGCCTGGGGAGCAATCAGGGCGTCTCCGTTTTCGAGGAATACCCGCCGCAGGCTCCAGCTATAATTTTGGGCTACCTTGTCAATGTCCTTTTTGATGTCTTCAAAGGGCCTTATCCTGAATTTGACCCCAGTGTAGGTGCCGCAAAAGGTGCACTTGTTATGGGAACAGCCCAAGGTTACCGGCAGTAAAAGGCTGTTGGCTTCGCTGGGGGGTCTTACTATCACTTGCTCATAGTCCATGTAACGGCGCTCCTATCTTTAAAGCCCCTTTTTGAAGATGGCGAAGAACCTGTCTTCGTATTCCTCAAAGAGGCCCCAGCGGTCGAGTTCTTTTTTTAGCTCGCTGGGTTCAAACTCTCCTCTGTCGACCATATTAAAAAGCTCGTTAATCCTTACCCTGGCGTCGGCCGGAATGCCGCTGGAGTCTACATCCAGTAGGCCTCTGGTCTCCAGCTGCGAAATATTATCGGGCAGAGAGCTTCGGGTCATTTCGTAGATGAACTTCATCAAGGATACATCCCAGAGCTCGTCCTGCCCCCTGATGATAGAGGTCAGCGGGTCGCCGCGCCTATCAATGTCATCGTTGAGCTTGGCGACTACCGCCAGCAGGTTATCGGAGACAATGGAAAGCTCCTTGGGCTCGTTCTTGTAGGTATAGAACAAGCCGGGGGCGTTGGAGCCGTAGGTCTTGATTAAGGTATCAAAGTACTGCCTCGCCTCCGAGCTGAATCCTTCCAGCTGGGAGAGGTAGAAGGGGGTTACAATCTTTGGTCTCTCGGCGATTACCCTGCCTTCTCTAATCACGGTCTCGGCGGTGGTCTTGATTAGCTCGGAGTAGACCGGCTCGGTGACCAGGTAGTAGTATATGTTGGTCGTGCCGAAGGTAGCCAGGCTCCGCTTGGGCGGCCTTAATATCTCGGTCCGCTTGACGGCTTCTCTAATCCTCTCGTCATCAATATCCATTGGTTTTTAGGCTATAGCCGCTAGCTCCTGCTTGTACTCGTTGAGAAGTACGATGTATTGCCCGTCCAGCTGGGCTAACAGCTGGTGCCACTCCTCCTGGAACTGGGGCTGTCTTTCCACATCTATCTTGAACCCTGCCGCCGAGCCCATCTGCTGCTGGAGTGCCTGCTGGACCTTGGCTTCGAACTCGGTCTTTAACTGCTGGTAAGCCTGCCTTCTCTGCTGTTCGCCCTGCTCGGCGTAGTGGTTGAAGATGTTTCTCATCTTGCTGTAGATGTTCTCCACTCCCACCTTGTCTTTCTTTAAGTCTTTTATGCCCTCCATGGCCTTTTTGTTATTCTTCTTGGCGATGTCGTTGCCGGGCAGGTTGATGTTCCGGAGCAGTATATCGGTTACCCCCTCTTTGATATAGCCGACCACGCTTTCTTCGTAATTACTCAGTTCGGCGCTCAGGTTCAGGTTTTGCTTCAGGTACTTAGCCGCCAGCTTTTCCCCTTCGGGGACATGTTTCCACCTCAGGCGCTCTTCAGGCGTGGCTTCGCCTATCTTCTCTATCTTTTCCAGTGCTATCTCGCGGGCGCTCTTGATATCAGCCATATCAATCCTCTTAAACCCATTCTTACCTATATTATACTAGATAGTCAAACAAGCCTCAAAGTTTTTGGCACCTGCCGGGTATGGCTTGCCTTTGTCACTGTAGATGATATAATTCATCTTGGAGGGGGGGGTTAGAAGATGAAGAAGGTACAGATTTTAGCGGTAACACTTTTGGTAGTTTTAGTCCTGCTGGTGGGGATGGGAGCCGTTGCCTGCGGTGGGGCGGCTGATGAGACGACAACGCCTCCGCCCGGTGATGGCGCAGAGACGACAACCCCGCCGCCCGAGGAGGAAGTGACTGGGTCTGATGGTCGACTTAGGGTCGTGGTAGATAATATCGAAAGACATATTAGATACCTGCCCGATGAATGGGAGGGGCATTTTGGGGTACGGCCTCTGGAGCCTGGTGAGGGGGTCGATCTTATTGTTATTTATCTAACTATTGCCCCTGTACAGGACATTTGTGTGCCCGGTTTAGAAGCGGTGATGTGGTTTCTGGCTGATACTGATGGCAATGAATGCACGATGACGAATGCCACGTATGTCGGCGGGCGGTGGCTGCCACCAACAGAAAGCAGTTGTGGAGAAGAAGATTTTTGGCATGAAGTAACGGCTGAGGTTAGTTTCCCATTTCCTGAGTATGCCACGCTAGCAACACTTGAAGTTGTTTATTCTTTCCTAGAGCCTGGGGAAGGGGGGTCTATACAAGAGGGGCAAATAGACATTGTTCTTCCTTGATTAGAGCAAGGGATTCCCGCCAGAAAACTGATGACTATGGGGAAAGACTTCGAAATCCTGGAGCATACCGCCGATGTCGGTATAATCGCCTATGGCGCTGACCTCCGCCAAGCGTTTGCCAACGCGGCCAGGGGCTTGTTCAGCCTGATAACCGAGCTTGATGATGTGGAGGAGGTCACCTATCGGGATATGGAGCTGACCGCCAGCGATGAGGAGAGCCTGCTGGTGGCATGGCTGAACGAGCTGGTCTATCGCTTTGGCACCGAGGGTATTATTTTCAAGCGCTTTGATATTATCCAGTTAGATAATACCCATCTTAAAGCCAGAGCTTATGGAGAGAAGGTGGATAGCTCCAGGCACGAGCTAAAAACAGAGGTCAAGGCAGCCACCTACCACATGCTCAAGGTGGAGAAAAATGATGGCTTTAGGGTTCAGGTATTATTTGATATCTAATCGAGGTTGAAAAAATGGCAGCCCCCTGGCAGGGAGTACTAAGGAAGATAGACGACTACCGCTGGGAGATACCGACCAGCTATAAGCAGGGCATGACCGTGCCCGGTCTTATCTTCGCCAGCGAAGCCATGCTCGCCCATATCTGGGAGGAGCAGGTCTTTCAGCAGGTGGCTAACGTGGCTTTTCTCCCCGGCATAGTCCGCAACTCGCTGGCAATGCCTGATATCCACTGGGGCTACGGCTTCCCCATAGGCGGGGTGGCGGCAACCAGGGTGAAGGACGGGGTGGTATCGCCCGGCGGCGTCGGCTTTGATATCAACTGCGGCGTCAGGCTGGTGAGGACTAACCTCACCGAGGAAGAGGTGAGGGCCAAGATTGAGCGGTTGGTAAACGAGCTTTTCCTCAATATTCCCTCCGGAGTCGGTTCGGAGGGCAAGATAAGGGCCAGCGAGAAAGAGCTGGACGAGGTTATGGTGCAGGGCAGCCGTTGGGCGGTGGAGAAGGGCTACGGCTTGGCGGAGGATATTATCGTTACCGAGGAGTCGGGCTGTATGAAGGGGGCTAAGCCGGACAAGGTCAGCAGCAGGGCTAAGAAGCGGGGTATCCCGCAGCTGGGGACGCTGGGTTCGGGCAACCACTTTCTGGAGGTGGGGGTGGTGGATGAGCTCTTTGACCGCAAGGCGGCCAGGGCTATGGGCATTGAGGAGGTGGGGCAGGTGCTGCTGTTGATACACACCGGCTCCAGGGGCTTTGGCCACCAGGTCTGCACCGACTATGTGGGGCTGTTGGGGGAGGCGGTAAAGAGATACGGCATCAGCCTGCCCGACCGCCAGCTTGCCTGTGCCCCGATAAGCTCGCCGGAGGGAGAGGACTACCTGGCGGCTATGGCCTGCGCCGCCAACTATGCCTGGACTAACCGGCAGTTCATTCTGCACTGGGCGAGGGAGTCTTTTATTAAGGTCTTCGCTAAAAGCCAGGAGGAGCTGGGCATGAGGCAGATTTACGATGTCTGCCATAACATCGCCAAGATAGAGGAATATACTATTGACGGCAAGAAGCAGAAGCTCTGCGTTCACCGCAAAGGGGCAACCCGGGCTTTTCCCGCCGGCCACCCCGATATACCCGATGTCTATCGGAATATAGGTCAGCCGGTTCTCATTCCCGGGGATATGGGGCGCTTTTCCTATGTAGCCCTGGGCACGGAGGCGGCTATAAGAGAGACCTTTGGCTCCACCTGCCATGGCGCCGGCAGGGTGCAGAGTCGGGCGGCAGCCAGGCGCAGTCTGCGGGGGGTTGATGTTGCCCGCTCGCTGGCCGCCCGGGGGATTACGGTTAAAACCGGCAACATGGCTTCGCTGGCTGAGGAGGCCTCTGAGGCTTATAAGGACGTGAATGAAGTGGTTGACATAACCCATAAAGCCGGCATCTCGCTTAAGGTGGCAAGAACAAGACCAATCGGTGTCGTTAAAGGATAGAAAGATGTATTTTAAAAATGTTGTTGACGCTCTGGGGCACACCCCGCTGGTGGAGCTTGATAACTTAAGTCCCGGCAAGAAGGTGAAAATCCTGGCCAAACTTGAGGGGCAAAACCCCGGCGGGAGCGCCAGCCTCAAGGACAGGGTGGCCAAATACCTGATTGAGGAGGCGGAGCAGAGCGGAGAGCTGACTGGGGAGAAGACTATCATCGAAGCCACCAGCGGCAATACCGGCATAGCCCTGGCCTGGCTGGGGCGTAAGAAGGGCTACAAGGTCACCATCGTTATGCCCGATAGCATGAGCCTGGAGAGACAGCAACTGCTCAAGGTCTTTGGCGCCGAGCTTATCCTTACCAAGGGGGCTTACGGAATGGGGGCGGCTATTGACAAGGCGAGGGAGCTGGCGGCTAAAGACAAAAAATACTTTATACCCGACCAGTTCTCCAACCCGGTCAACCCGCTGGCTCACTACGAGACTACCGCCGTCGAGCTAATGGGTGATTTCCCCTATGATAAGATTGACGTGCTGGTTGCCGGTATCGGCACTGGCGGGACAGCAATCGGGGTTGCCCGCCGGCTGAGGGAGAAGTATCCTGATATCAGGGTAGTCGGCGTCGAGCCACCCCCCGGCGATAGCATCCAGGGCTTGAAGTGCCTCGGGGATGAGTCGCCGCCTTTCTGGGACTCAGCCCTTGTCACCGATGAGGCCATGGTTAGCAGCCAGCAGGCGGCTGAAGTTACCAGGCAGCTGCTAAGGAAGGAAGGCATTTTTGCCGGCTTGTCTTCCGGGGCGGTAACCTATCAGGCCCTTAAGATTGCCGCTGAGATGGGCGAGGGCAATATCGTGGCTATTTTAGCTGACGGCGGTTGGAAGTACTTGAGCCTGGACTTCTGGACTAAAGTCGAGTAGAAGGCGGCGGGTAGTCCAGCTTGAGATTAACCCTGGTTACCAGGGCGTAATGGTGGTGCTAAGCGCCATACACACTATGAATAGAATCAGCCAGACTATAAAAGATAGCCCGAGATAGATAAGCAACATTCTCCAGAACAAACCCCAGGCCAGGCCCCAGGTCGGTTTAACTTCTACCTTGTCGTCCATTTCCTATTTAACTCCCTTTTGCTTTAATAGCCAGTATTCCAGGCTATCGGCTAAAGCCAGCCAGCTGGCTTCTATGATGTTGGTTGAGCCGCCGACCGTTCGCCATTCCTCAACCCCATCGGTGGACTCAATAAGCACCCGAACTAAAGCGCCAGTGCCGATGCTCTCTTCAAGGATTCTGACCTTGTAGTCGACCAGTTTCACGGCGGCTATGCTGGGATAGAACTGCAATAGCGCCTTGCGCAGCGCCTGGTCCAGGGCGTTAACCGGGCCGTTGCCCTCGGCGGCGGTATGTATTACCTCGCTGTCTACCTTTACCTTTAGTATCGCCTCGGAGAGCATCTCCTCCGGGCTTTTCTGGCTGGGCGGGCGCCGTCTCCTCTCCACCACTACCATGAAATCGACCAGTTCAAACAGCGGCTGGTAATCAGGCTTGGCCCGATGAATCAATAGCTCAAAGGACGCCTCGGCATTATCGTACTGGAAGCCGCGGCTCTCCAGGAGCTTGACGCGCTGCAGTAGCTCCTGCGTCTCTTTGGAGCCTGAGGAGAGGTCTACCCCGACCTCCTTCGCTTTATAAACGATGTTGCGCTTGCCGGAAAGCTCGGAGACCACCGTCCTCTGGAGATTGCCCACCTTCTGCGGGTCAATGTGCTGGTAGGCATCGGCCCATTTGGTCATTCCATCCATGTGATAGCCGGCCTTGTGGCTGAAGGCGCTGGCTCCTACGTAGGCCGAGAAAGGATTGGGGGCTAGGTTGGCCGCCTCGCTGACGTAATGGGCGACTTCGGTTAGCCTGGCCAGCTGCTCGTCGCTGATACAGTCAATGCCCATCTTGAGCTTTAATGCCGGTATGATGGAGCAGAGGTTAGCGTTGCCGCAGCGTTCCCCTAAGCCGTTGATGGTACCCTGAACCTGGATGACCCCGGCGCTTACCGCCGCCAGGCTGTTGGCTACCGCCAGCTCACCGTCGTTGTGGGCATGGATGCCCAGCGGCACCTTAGTCTGCTTTTTAGCGGCGGTAACGGCAGCCGTTATCTCTAGGGGCATGGTGCCGCCGTTGGTATCGCAGAGCACCACGACGTCAGCCCCGGCCTGGGCCGCTACCTCAACAACCTTCAGGCTGTAGTCGGGGTTAGCCTTGAAGCCGTCGAAGAAGTGCTCGGCATCGAAGAAGACGGTAAGCCCTTTACTCTTGAGGTATTTTATGGAGTCGGCGACCATGTTCAGGTTTTCCTCCAGGGAGGTTTCCAAAACCTGGGCGACCTGCAGTTCCGAGCTCTTGCCGACGATAGTAGCCACCTTTACCCCGGCGTCAGCCAGCATGGTCAGGTTTTTATCCTTTTCCGCTTTTGTATCGCGGCGGCGGGTGCTGCCGAAGACGACAATCTTGGCTTTTTTAAGCGTTAGATGGCGCGCTTTTTCAAAGAACTCGGCGTCCTTGGGATTGGAGCCGGGCCAGCCGCCCTCGATGTAATGAATGCCGAGCTCATCAAGTTTCTGGGCGATATTTAGCTTATCGACCACGGAAAAAGAGATGCCCTCACTCTGGGCGCCGTCTCTCAGTGTGGTGTCATAGAGTTGAACCGATGCCAATTTCTAGCCTCCCGCCTTCTTGGCGATTAAGTCCCCCATCCGCTTCGTTCCCACCTTGGTTTTACCTTCAGCCATTATATCATAGGTACGGTAGCCTTCGCTTAAGACCTCGTCGACGGTGGTCTCAACGGCCTGCGCTTCTTTGGCCAGTCCGAAGGAGTGGCGCAGCATCATGGCCACACTCAATATCATGGCGATGGGGTTTGCCATGTCCAGACCGGCACGACGGGGGGCACTACCGTGAATCGGCTCGTACATGCCGAATATCTTAGTCCCTTCCTGAGGCACCCCGGCCAGACTGGCCGAGGGCAGCATCCCCATAGAGCCGGCCAGCATTGACGCCTCGTCGGTGAGGATATCGCCGAACATGTTCTCGGTGACCAGCACGTCGAAATAGGCCGGGTTCTGGATAATCCGCATGGAGCAGGCATCGACCAGCATGTGGTCCAGCACCACATCGGGGTATTTTTTGGCTACTTCCACCGCTACCTGCCGCCAGAGGCGCGAAGACTCCAGCACATTGGCCTTGTCCACCGAGGTCAGCTTTTTACGCCTGCCCCTGGCCAGCTCAAAGCCGACGCGGACGATGCGTTCAATCTCCTGCTCGGAGTAGGTCATGGAGTCGGTGGCCATTCTGCCCTTTGCCGTCTGCCAGCGTTTCTTGGGTCGGGCGAAGTAGAGCCCGCCGGTAAGCTCCCGGACAAAGATGAAGTCCACCCCCCGGATGACCTCCGGCTTAAGATTTGTTGAGTCAACCAGGACCGGGGAGACCTTGACCGGGCGCAGGTTGGCGAATAGCCCCAGCCCCTTGCGCAGTGCCAACAGGCCGTCTTCGGGGTGGACCTTGGCCTGGGGGTCGTCCCACTTGGGTCCGCCCACCGCCCCCAGCAGCACCGCCCCCGAAGCGCGGCACATCTTCAGCGTGTCCTCAGGCAGGGCTGTCCCTGCTTGGTCAATGGCGACGCCGCCCACCAGCCCGTAGTTTAACTTAAAGCTGTGGCCGAACTTCTTGCCTACCGCCTCCAGGACCTTGATTGCCTCGGCGGTAACCTCGGGGCCGACGCCGTCGCCGGGTAAAACCGCTAGTTCAAATTGCACCTAAGCTTTCCTCCTAACCAGTCTCTTTTTGGTATATTCAACGAGCCCGCCGGCAGAGATAAGCGCCGCCATGAAATCGGGGTAGGGGTTTGCCTTGAACTCTTTCTTCCGGGTCAGGTTCTTTATCCTGCCCTTGGCCAGGTCAACCTCCAGGGTGTCGCCGGCTTTGGTCTTGTCAACCGCCTCGGCGCACTCCAGCAGGGGCAGGCCGATGTTTATGGAGTTGCGGAAGAAGATGCGGGCGAAGCTTTTGGCTATTATACAGGAGATGCCAACCGCCTTTATGGCCAGCGGGGCGTGCTCCCTTGATGAGCCGCAGCCGAAGTTAGTCGTTGCCATCATTATATCCCCCCGCTTGACTTTCTTTACGAAGTCTTTGTCAATAGCCTCCATGCTGTGCTTGGCCAGCTCCGCCGGCTCGGAGATGCTGAGGTAGCGCGCCGGTATGATGGCGTCGGTATCAACATTTGCCCCGTATTTATAGACTTTGCCTTTTAGCATGAGATAGAAAGCCCCCTTATTTCTTTAAGTCTTTTGGAAGGCGATTCTTGCTTTTCAGACTTCTATATATTCAGTAGACGAGGAGGGTTCAGGGACAGGTAATCCATCATTTTTTAGTCCTTCAATGTGAAAACTGACGGCTTCTTTGATGTTCTTTTCCGCCTCTTTACGGCTACTTCCGGTAGCGATACACCCCGGTACATCTGGAGAATAGGCAGAATAATTTTTACCCTCCTTTTCAAATATAACCAGATATTTGTACATAGCTCTACTCCTTCAGCCTTGCTTGCTTCAAAACACTGTTCAGCGTTCCCTGGGCTACATCGTGGTTTGGACTGCCAGCGATAGTAACACGTCCTGGCTTTGTCGGGTGCTTATACTGGCGGTGGCTACCACGAGTAGCAACAAGATACCAGCCATCATCTTCAATCATCTTGATTATATCACGAACCTTCATGCAGGTTGTTTACCTACCCCTCTCCCCGTTTTATATCTTTTCCCGCCCGCCGCCCTTAGCGGTAAGGGGCTTCGCCCCTTTTAGTCCTCGGTATCGTATTTGAAGACTTAACTACCATTCGAGACTGGCTGTGCCCCCAGATTTCTTACCCTTGTAACAACGACCGATGGATTTGCCGCATTTTGGGTTTGGGCAACGTCTCTTGCCTCTACGGCCATAAGCTCCACTAACAATAAATACCTTGCCACAATGAGGGCACTTAAAAGCCGCGTTATTACCTTCCCAGTCTTCATCATGATCAAGCTTTTTGGGGTCGAGATTCTTAGTAGGCATGATTGTTTCCCTCCCAACAGTATATTTCACCCCTCCACTAAACTCTTTTTAAAAGTCCCTTAGCTGACGCTCCTGGGACAGGCTAATTTCATTTTAACTTCCTTCCCCACCCCATTTTGAAGAGTGTTAAAGAGGTCTAACCTCTGTAGGGTGGGTTAGGGTGGGTAGATAAACACCCTCTTAGACTCCTATTTTGCCTCCCCTTATCCCCCCATTAGGAGGGGAGTCATATCCTTTAAGAAAGTTCGTTTGGGCTTGCAATCTTGCCCATTACGGCGCTGGCGGCGGCCACCGCCGGATTAGCCAGATAGACCTCCGATTTGGGACTGCCCATCCTGCCGACAAAGTTGCGGTTAGTGGTGGAGATACATCTCTCGCCGTCGGCCAGGACTCCCATATGTCCGCCGAGGCAGGGGCCGCAGGTGGGGGTGCTGACCACGGCGCCGACCCTGATAAATGTCTCTATCAGCCCTTCGGCCAGGGCGTCGAGGTATACCTGCTGGGAGCCGGGGATGACAATACAGCGCACCCCGGGGTGCACGCTTTTCCCTTTCAGTATATGGGCGGCAATTCTCAAGTCCTCAATGCGGCCGTTGGTGCAGCTACCGATTACCACCTGGTCGATTTCTACGTTCCCTGCCTGACTGACCGGCCTGGCGTTGGCCGGGGAGTGGGGCAGGGCAACCTGGGGCTCGATAGCCGAGATATCATACTCAATGACTTCAGAGTATTCGGCGTCGTCATCGGGCTCATATACCAGGTATGAGCGCTGGGCTTTTGGTTTTACATAAAGCTGCGTCTTGTTGTCGACCCTAAAAAGTCCGGCTTTAGCCCCGGCTTCAATAGCCATATTGGCCATGGTGAATCGGCTGTCCATGGATAGGGCTTCTATAGCCTCGCCGGTGAACTCCATGGCCGAATAAAGGGCGCCGTCGACGCCAATCTGACCGATGGTATAGAGGATGAGGTCTTTGCCGCTGACCCATTCCCCCGGTGTCCCATGGTAGATGAGCTTCATGGTGGGCGGCACCTTCATCCAGATATCACCGGTAGCCATGGCGGCGGCGATGTCGGTTGAGCCCATGCCGGTGGCAAAGGCGCCTAAAGCACCGTAGGTGCAGGTATGGGAGTCAGCCCCGATGACCAAGTCGCCGGGCAGCACCAGTCCTTGCTCGGGTAGGAGCACGTGCTCAATACCCATCTGCCCCACTTCAAAGTAGACTATCTTTTGCTTGAGGGCGAACTCCCGCATCAGCTTTGCCTGCTCGGCGGAGGCGACGTCCTTATTGGGCACGAAGTGGTCGGGCACCATTACCACCTTGTTGCGGTCGAAGACCCGCTTTACCCCGATTCTCTGGAACTCTTTTATGGCGATGGGGGCGGTAATGTCGTTGGCCATAACCAGGTCTACCCGAACATTTATAAAATCTCCAGGTTTTACCTTTTTCTTATTGGCGTGAGCCGCCAGCATCTTCTCGGCTAGAGTCAATTTAGCACCCTTTGCTTAAGGTATATTTTCTGCATTCTTATCTCTCCTCCTTCAGAAGAGTCCGGCGCCCTGGCTGATGGAAATAACCCCGGCTAATATCAGCAGTACCGACAGGACGACCTGTACCACCAGGGTACGGTGCCGAAGGCTAAACCTGTATCCCAGGCCGGAGGTAATGATGTAGGCAAGAAGCATCAGCCCGGCAGCCGGCCAGATAACGTCGTTCTCCAGAAAGCCATATTTAGCCACGGCTCCGATACTTACCGGAGGCAGGAGGAGGGCCAGAGACATCGTCTGTGCTTCCAGTTGCTCTATTCCCAAACCTATCGTCAGGATGGGAATGAGCAGAATTCCAGCACCTATTCCCACCATACCTCCCACCGTACCGATAAAGGCTCCGATAAGTGCCATTAAAACCAGCGGCACGCTTTTATCGCTTCTGTCGGTTATGGGGCTGACACGGCTAATAGAAAAAAGGATATAGGTAAGGCCGAGGACGATAATAAATACCCCAAAAACCAGCTTCAGCACCGGAGAACTGAATAGATAGGCGATTTCGGCTCCTCCCAGCGAGAAGACCATGTAGGCAAGAGTGGCTACCAGGATTTCCTTCATTCTCTTGCGTACAATGTTCCAGCCGTCAATCACGGGCAGAATCGTCATCGGGCCCAGCATCATTGCCAGTACCGTGCCCTGGGCGGCATGTTGGGAGTAACCCGGTAAGACGGAAAGCAGGAACACAATGAAAGGGCCTCCGGCAATACCGGTGTAACCGCCGAGGAATCCGACTATAGATGCGATTAGCGACGCAATGAATAGCTCACACCCGAAGCTCAAGCTCTGTACCTCCGTTCGGCTACCGGGAGGTTAGTGTCCACGGCAGAAACCGTATGAAGCGGTGCCTCCAGTTCCCACCTCATCACCTCTGTTTTTAAAGAACTACCCGGCCGCCTTTCTGGTGGCCAGTAATCTGTTCAGAGCATTCATGTAGGCCTTGGCGCTGGCGATGATAATATCGGTATCGGCGCCCCGGCCGGTATAGGTTATGCCCTCGCTTTCTATCCTTATCAGCACCTCGCCGATGGCATCGATGCCCTCGGTCACCGATTGAACGGCAAACTCGGTAAGCTGGTTGGGTACACCAACTATTCGGTTAATCGCTTTATAGACGGCGTCGACGGGGCCAGTGCCCAGGGCGGCGTCCTCTAAGGGCTTGCCATCGGGGCTGATGAGCCTGACGGCGGCGGTGGGAATGCCCCGGTCGCCGCAGGAGACCTGGACGCGGTCGAGGTGATAGACCTCGGAGACGGTGCGCAGTTCCTCGGCGATAAGGGACTCAATGTCTCTATCGGTGACTCCCTTCTTTTTATCGGCCAGTTCTTTGAAGGCGGTAAAGGCCCGGCCGAGCTCAGCCTCACTCAGGCTGTAGCCCAGTTCTGCCAGGCGCTCCTTAAAGGCGTGGCGCCCGCTGAGCTTGCCCAGCACCAGGCTGGAGGCGGGTATGCCCACCGTCTTGGGGTCCATTATTTCATAGGTTATGGGCACCTTGATGACGCCGTCCTGGTGGATTCCCGACTCGTGGCGGAAGGCGTTAGCCCCGACGATTGCCTTGTTGGGCTGGACGACAAAGCCGCTCAGCTCGCTTACCAATCGGCTGGCTTTGTATATCTGCCTGGTATCGACATCGGTGCTCAGGTCGAAGAAGTCCTTGCGGGTACGGATAGCCATGACGATTTCCTCCATGGAGGCGTTGCCCGCCCTTTCCCCGATGCCGTTGATGGTGCACTCCACCTGTCGGGCGCCCCTTTTTACCGCTTCCAGGCTGTTGGCTACGGCTAGACCCAGGTCATTATGGCAGTGGACGCTGATTACCGCCTTTTTGATGTTGGGCACCTTCTCGATAATGCCCTCAATGAGCTTACCGAACTCATCGGGGATGGCATAGCCCACCGTATCGGGAATATTCACCGTGGTGGCGCCGGCATCAATCACTGCCTCCAGGATTTGGTGGATATATTCGGGCTCGGTGCGGCTGGCGTCCATGGGCGAAAACTCTATGTCGTCGGTATACTTCTTGGCCTTGGCCACCATCTCCCGGGCGGTTTGCCGAACCTCCTCACGGCTCTTCTTTAGCTGATAACCGAGGTGTATATCCGATGAGGAGAGAAAGACATGTATCCGCGGGTGCTTGGCCCCTTTGATTGCCTCCCAGGCGCGGTCTATGTCTTGGGGCACAGCCCGGGCCAGAGCGCAGATTATGGGGGTGCGAATTTCCTTGGCGATAAGCTTTACCGCCTCAAAATCGCCCTGGGAGCTGATGGGGAAGCCAGCCTCGATAACGTCGACTTTAAGCTTTTCCAGCTGCCGGGCTATCTCCAGCTTCTCCTGGACATTCAATGTCCCCCCGGCTGCCTGCTCGCCATCACGCAGCGTAGTATCAAATATTATTACCTTATCCATTGTTTCCTCCTTAGGGAGAAATATTCTCTAGTCATACCGCTGTTTCCCCTCTCCAGTGACGGAGAGGGGCGAGGAAGGATGAGTTTATTTCCCCCGTAAAAGGAACACTTATTTTACTTCATTTTATAACCAGAAGCCTTTATTACTTAAATTACTATTTCCCTTTGAGCCAGGGCATCATCTCCCGCAGCTCTTTGCCCACCAGCTCTATGGGGTGCTCGGCGTCCATACGCTTTAGAGCGTTATAGACCGGGCGCCCGGCCTGGTTTTCTAAAATCCACTCCCTGGCAAAGCTGCCATCCTGAATCTCGGCCAGGATTTCCATCATCTCCTCTTTGACCATCTCATCGATTACCCTCGGTCCGCGGGTGTAATCGCCGTACTCGGCGGTGTCGCTGACCGAGTAGCGCATGTGGGTCAAGCCTCCCTTATAAATCAGGTCAACGATGAGCTTGAGCTCGTTGCAGACCTCAAAATAGGCAATCTCCGGCTGGTAGCCAGCCTCGACCAGGGTCTCAAAGCCGGCCTTTATCAGGGCGGAAATTCCGCCGCACAGCACCGTCTGCTCGCCGAAGAGGTCGGTCTCGGTCTCCTCGGCGAAGGTGGTCTCAATGACTCCAGCCCGGCCGCAGCCGATGCCCTTGGCATAGGCCAGGGCGATATCCCGCGCCTTGCCCGAGGCGTCCTGATGGACGGCTACTATCGCCGGCGGGCCGGCGCCTTCGGTGTAGAGCTGCCTGAGCATATGGCCGGGGCACTTGGGGGCTATCATGGCGACATCAATGTTAGGCGGGGGCAGAATCTGGCCGTAGTGGATATTGAAGCCGTGAGCAAACATCAGCAGGTTGCCCGGAGAAAGCCCTTTCTCGATGGCTCCGTAGTAGATTTCCCGGTGCAGGTTATCCGGAGCCAGCATCACAATGATATTTGCTTCCTTGGCCGCCTCGGCTGCGGTCAGCACCTTAAAGCCGGCGGCTTGGGCGTTCTTCCAGCCCTCGCTTCCCTTAGCCTCAGCCACTATTACCTGGCAGCCGCTGTCCCTGAGGTTTTGAGCCTGGGCGTGTCCTTGACTGCCGTAGCCGATAATGCCCGCTGTCTTCCCCTCAAGTAATTTAAGGTTGCAATCGGCGTCATAATATATCTTGGCCATAGTCTTTCTCCTTTTAAGATGTTTTCTTGCCTTTAGCCTTGGTTGCCTTTTTCTCCACCGGGGACGAACTGGCAACACCTCGAGCCATAGCTATACGCCCGGTCCTGGCTATTTCCTTGATGCCGAAGCCGCGAAGCAATTTAAGCAGGGACTTTATTTTATCCTCGTCACCGGTAACCTCGATGGTTACCGAATCGGAGGCAACGTCTACTATATTTGCCCGGAAAATATCCACAATCTCGATAATCTCGCTCCTGGTGTCAGAGGTGGCTTTTACCTTAATCAAGGCCAGTTCGCGGGCAATCATGGCGTCTCCGGTAATATCGAAGACCTTGACCACGTCCACTACCTTGTCCAGTTGCTTCCTGACCTGCTCCACCACGGTGTTGGCGCCATCGATGACGATGGTCATGCGCGACCGGTGGGGCACTTCACTGTGGCCCACGGCAATGCTTTCGATATTAAAGCCGCGCCTCCGGAAGAGGCTTGCCATGTGGTTGAGCACCCCGGGCTTATCGGCTACCAGGGCGACTATAGTGTGCTTGGTCATGCTTACCACCTCTTTTCTAACCTTTAGAGGTTGCTCACCGGTAGCTTCGCCGAGTCCTTTACCGCTTTGGTTTTCTCTTTAGGTCCTTCGAGAACTTCGGACAAAGCCGCCCCCGGCGGCACCATCGGATAAACATTCTCCTCTGGTTCTATATTAAAATCAATCAGGAAGGGGCCCGGCTCTTCCATTGCCTTCTGTATGGCCGGGATTACCTCTTTTTTGTGTTCCACCCTTAACCCGGGAAAGCCATAGGCCTGGGCAATCTTGACGAAGTCCGGGCCGGATAGCGGCGTGGCTACATAGCGTTTTCCGTAGAACATCTCCTGCCACTGCCTTACCATTCCCAGGTAGTTGTTGTGCAGAACGGCTATTTTGACGGCCACCTTTTCCTGGACTATGGTGGCTAGCTCCTGGATGGTCATCTGAAAGCTGCCGTCACCGTCAATACACCAGACGGTCTCATCGGGACAGCCCACTTTAGCCCCGATAGATGCCGGCAAGCCGAAGCCCATCGTTCCCAGCCCTCCGGAGGAGATAAAGGTGTTGGGCCTATCGTACCAGTAGTGTTGGGCGGCCCACATCTGGTGCTGCCCCACGCCGGTAACGATAATCGCCTCGCCCCTGGTCGCCTCGTAAATCTGGCGGACTACATATTGGGGCAGGAGCTGTTCGGTATCTCTAATAATGGTCAGCGGGTGCTCCTTGCGCCAGTCGTCAAGCTGCCTGACCCAATCAATATGTTTGGCCGGATTAACCAGCTTATTTAGTTCCTTAAGAACGGTTTTGGCATCACCGACAATGGGCACGTCCACGCGCACGTTTTTGCCTATCTCCGCCGGGTCTATATCTATATGGATAATATGGGCGTGGGGGGCAAAAGCGCTTACCTTAGCCGTGGCTCTATCATCAAACCTCATCCCGATAGCGATAACCAAGTCGGCGGCATCAACCGCCATATTGGCATAAGCCATGCCGTGCATCCCCAGCATCCCGTAGCTCAGGGCGTGGGACTCGGGGAAGCAGCTGATGCCCAGCAGGGTGGTAATTACCGGTACCTGGGCGGTCTCAGCTAGTTCCTTGAGTTCACTGTACCCCCCGGAAATGAGCACCCCTCTGCCGGCGATAATAACCGGTCTTTGTGCCTCGTTTATCAGCTCGGCCGCCTTCTTAATCTGCGCCGGGTGCCCCCGGAGCGTCGGTTTATAGCTGGGCAAATCAACCTTAGCCGGGTAGTGGAATTCCGCCTGTTCTATCTGGACGTCGCGGGGCAGGTCGATAAGCACTGGCCCCGGCCGCCCCGTCCTGGCCAGGTAAATAGCCTCTTTAACCACCTTGGGTATTTCAGCGGCATCCATGACCAGGTAGTTATGCTTGGTGATAGGCAGGGTGATGCCGGTAATATCAACCTCCTGGAAGGCGTCCTTGCCGATAAAGGGCCGGGCTACCTGGCCGGTTATGGCCAGTATAGGCACTGAGTCAAGGTGGGCGTTGGCGATGCCGGTTACCAGGTTAGTCGCCCCGGGACCGGAGGTAGCGAAGCACACACCTACTTTTCCGGTGGCTCTGGCATAGCCGTCGGCGGCATGGGCCGCCCCCTGCTCATGGCGCACCAGGATATGGCGAAGCTGGGGATATTGAGGCAGGGTATCATACAGGGGCAGAAGGGCTCCGCCCAGTATGCCAAAGATAACCTCCACCCCTTCTTTCACCAGACCTTCGCATACCATTTGAGCTCCGGTCAGCTTCATGATGGCTCCTTTTCCCCCTTTACCTCCTCGAACACGGCTCCGTTGCTAGCCGAACCTACCTGCTCGGCATAGCGCTGGAGATAGCCTGTCGTCACTCTGGGTTTGAACTCAGCCAGTTTGGACAGGCGCTCCGATATCTGTTTCTCGTCAAGCTCCACATCAAGCTTATAATTAGGAATATCAATCTTTATTATGTCCCCGTTCCTCAGGGCGGCGATAGGCCCTCCGCTGGCGGCTTCAGGAGAGACATGCCCGATGGCCGCCCCGCGGGTGGCTCCGGAGAAACGCCCGTCGGTGACAAGGGCTATTTTTTTATCTAAGCCCATACCAGTTAAGAGGGAAGTGGGGGTGAGCATCTCCCTCATCCCCGGTCCCCCTTTAGGCCCTTCATAGCGGATGACCAGTATTTCCCCCGGCTTTATCTTTTGATGCATGATAGCCTTGGTGACTTCTTCTTCAGAGTCAAAGACCCTGGCTTTTCCCTTGTGGACCATCATGCTCAGAGCTACGGCGGCTCTTTTCACCACCGCTCCCTCAGGTGCCAGATTGCCGAAAAGGACGGCGATGCCTCCGGTGGGCGAATGAGGCTTGTCTATGGGGCGGATAACCTCGCTGTCCAAAACCTGGGCTTTGGCAATAATCTTAGCCACCGATTTTCCCGATACCGTTCTTGCCTTTGGCTTTAGCAGCTTCTTCAGCTCTTTCATCAGGGCGGTGATGCCGCCGGCGCGGTCTAAGTCCTCAAGGTGGTAATCGCCGATGGGCCTCATCCGTGACAGGTGAGGGGTGCGCTGGCTTATCTCGTTTACCATTGACAATGGGAAATCGACCCCGGCCTCATGGGCTATGGCGATAAGGTGCAGAACGGAATTGGTGCTGCCCCCCAGCGCCATATCGACGGTAAAGGCATTGTGCAGGGCGTCCCTGGTCACAATATCTCTGGGCTGAATATTACCAGACCAGAGTTTCATGACCTGTTCGCCGGCCCTTTCGGCTAGTTGTATCCGCTGGGCGTCAACCGCCGGGATGGTGCCGTTACCGGGCAGCCCCATTCCCAGGGCTTCGGTAAGGCAGTTCATGGTGTTGGCGGTGAACATCCCGGAGCAACTGCCGCAGCCGGGGCAGGCAATCTCCTCCAGCGCCTCCAGTTCTTTCTCATTCATTTTGCCGGCGGCTACCTGGCCCACTGCCTCGAAGATAGTGTTGACATCAACCCTTTCCGTTCTGCCTTCGACTATCCTCCGCCCGGCCAGCATGGGGCCGCCGCTGATGACTATAGCCGGCAGGTTCAGTCTGACCGCCGCCATCAGCATCCCGGGGACTATCTTGTCGCAGTTGGGGATGAGAACTAAAGCGTCAAAGGCATGGGCCTCGGCCATTATCTCCACCGAATCAGCGATTAATTCCCGGCTGGGGAGGCTGTATTTCATCCCCGGGTGGTTCATGGCGATGCCGTCACAGACGGCGATGGTGTTGACCTCAAAGGGCACCCCCCCGCTGCTGCGCACCCCAGCCTTAACCGCCTGGGCGATTTGGGCTAAGTGTATATGCCCGGGAACAATCTCGTTAAAGCTGTTGATAACGCCGATGATGGGCTTATTAATGTCAGCCCTTCTCCAGCCCAGGGCGTGCAGTAAAGCCCGGTGGGGAGCTCGCTCTATGCCCCGTTTGATAATATTGCTTTTCATCTCATCACCTTCTTTGCTTTTTTTGTCTATAAAAAAGGCCGCCCCGTGTGGACGGCCCCTAATCCCGTGTGGAGACGACCCACCGGTCGGATTATGTGTATGTAACGAGCACTAAAATAATATAGTTTCCAGTCATCGTGTTGATAAAGTAACATAATTCCACTTTATTGTCAAGCTGGCTGCTATTGTTGGTTCTCCATGGCCCTTATCTTGTCCAGTCGGCGCTGGTGCCGCCCGCCTTCGAACTGGGAGGTGAGAAAAGCGTTGACGATTTCGGCTATCGGCTCTAGTTTTTGCTCCTTGCCTGCTCCCAGACACAGTATGTTGGCATTCTGGTGCTGGCGGGTCCGCCGGGCGTTGAAGGCGGTATAGCAGATGGCGGCTCTTATCCCCTTGACCTTGTTGGCGGCGATACTCATGCCAATGCCGTTGTTGCATATCAGGATGCCGCGCTCAAAATCGCCCCTGGCTACCCCTTCGGCTACCTTTTGAGCAATATCGGGGTAGTCCACCGGGTCGGTGGTATTCGTGCCGAAGTCCTCATAGCTGTGCCCGCTGGCCTTAAGCAGCTCCATGATGGTCTGCTTGAGCTCCACTCCCCAGTGGTCGCCGCCGATGGCAATACGCATCGCTTCAAGCCTCCTTCACTTCAGGATAAGGTCGGGGCATAGTTTTTGAAGCTCTTCTCCTGGTATTGCCCCTTCCCGCAGAATAACGGGGGTCTCCCCGCTCAAATCAACGATAGTAGACTCCCTGCCGGGGCACCTGCCGCCATCGATAATCAGCTCTACCTTATCGCCCAGCTGGGCGTAGACTTCGCTGGCAGTCAGGGCGCTCGGCTGGCTGCTTAAGTTGGCGCTGGTGCCCACGATAGGTGTCCCCAGACCTCGGGCCAGGGCGATGGGGATGGGGTGGTTGGGGATGCGCACCGCCACCGTTTTACCCCCGCCGGTGATGGTTTCCGGTAGCGATGGGGACCTGGCTAATACCAGGGTCAGGGCACCGGGCAGAAATCTATCGGCCAGGAGCCAGGCGGCCTTGGGTACCGAGCCGGCAACCTCGTCTATCTGGGATATATCGCTTAAAAGCAGGGGGAGCGGCATAGTGCGCGGGCGCTTCTTTACCTGGTAGACCCGCTCTACAGCATGGGCAATGCCGATGCCAGCGCCCAGCCCGTAGACGGTATCGGTGGGGAAGGCGACGATACCTCCATCTTTAAGCACCGAGACGCCCCGTTCAACCTGTTGCTGGATGGATAAGAGCAGTTTACTGGCCATTGCCCCTTCTTCCTGCCCACAGTATAGCACAGTGTTACGCCAGACCCCAAAAATGGGGCGATAACGGGGGGTATAAAGGCGGGCCGACCACTTGAACAAAAGCCATTACAGTGGTAATCTTTATCTAATAAAATGGCTAAAGGAAAAGCGAAGAAGACGCTAGGTAAGAGCCACCGGGTGAAGACCAGCGGCGACCTTGAAGTCTCCACCTACCTGGAGATTGCCAAAGAGCTGGGTGGTGAACAGCCGGCGGCGGTGGAGGAGGCAAAACCCGAGCCGGAGCGCGAGGCTATAATCGTCATTGACTTTGGCTCGCAATACAGCATGCTCATCGCCCGGCGGGTACGCGAATGTAAGGTATACTGCGAGCTGTTGCCCCCCGATACCCCCTGGGAAAAGATAGCCCCCTTAAAGCCAAAGGGGTTTATTCTCTCCGGGGGTCCGGCCAGCGTCTATGAACCGGGGGCGCCCCTGGCCCCGTCTTATATCTACGAGAAAAATCTTCCCGTGCTGGGTATATGCTACGGGATGCAGGTCATCGCCCATCAGCTGGGCGGGCAGGTTACCTCAGGGGCCAAGCACGAGTATGGCCATGCTATTCTTCACTTGAGCGAAGTAGACTCACCCCTGTTTGCCGATTTGCCACCTTCCTCCCCGGTCTGGATGAGCCACGGCGATAAGATTGAAAAGCTACCCCCCGACTTCACCGCCTTGGCCTATACCGAGAATTCGCCCTTCGCCGTCATGAGCAAGGACGGCAAGGTATTTGGTCTCCAGTTCCACCCCGAGGTCGTCCATACCCCTGAGGGCAAGACCATCCTCAAGAACTTTGTCTACGGGGTATGCGGCTGTAAGGGCAACTGGACGATGAGCAACTTTATCAACGATAGCATGGCTAAAATCAGGCGGCAGGTAGGCAAGGGCAAGGTCATCAGCGCCCTCTCCGGAGGGGTTGATTCCTCAGTGGTGGCTACCCTCATTCACCGCGCTATCGGCGACCAGCTTACCTGTATCTTCGTCAACCACGGGCTTCTGCGCCGCGAGGAAGTGGAGAGAACATTTAACGTCTTTAAGCTCAACCTGGGCATGAATATCATCTATGTCGACGCTAGCCAGCGCTTCTTAAAGCGCCTGAAAGGGGTAACCGACCCGGAGGTGAAGCGCAAGGTGATAGGCGAGGAGTTTATCCACGTCTTTGAGGAGGAAGCCAAGAAAATAGGCAAGGTTGACTTCTTGGCTCAGGGGACGCTCTATCCCGATGTCATTGAGAGCGCCTTAACCACCAGCGCCGCCGTCAAGATAAAGACCCACCATAATGTCGGCGGGCTGCCGGCCAAGATGACGCTGAAACTTTTGGAACCCCTGCGCGACTTGTTTAAAGATGAAGTGCGCCAGGTAGGGCTGGCTTTGGGGCTTCCTGAGGAGATGGTGTGGCGGCAGCCCTTTCCCGGTCCCGGCCTGGCTATTCGTATCATCGGCGAGGTTACCGAGGAGAAGCTGGAGATACTGCGCGGCGCCGATTTCATCGTCATGAACGAGATTAAGAAGGCACAACTGTATCGCCAGCTCTGGCAGAGCTTTGCCATACTTACCGATGTCAAGAGCGTGGGGGTGATGGGTGACTACAGGACATACGGCTATCTGGTTGCCGTCCGTGCCGTAACCAGCGATGACGCCATGACCGCCGACTGGTCGCGCCTCCCCTACGAGGTGCTGGCCCGTATCTCTAACCGTATAGTCAACGAGGTGCCCGGGGTGAACCGGGTAGTATATGACATAACCTCCAAGCCTCCATCTACAATTGAATGGGAGTAGTAATAAAAAAGAGTCAAAGAGAGGGGCGAAGCCCCTAATATATTTTATATCTTTTCCCGCCCGCCGCCCTTAAGGAGGGATACTAAAGGGGGAGTTAAGAGGGGTACCAGCCCCTGTAGGGCGGGTTGGGTGGGAAGAAAGACAACAGAAAGCAGGGGGTGAGGTAGGCTAGGGATGGTAAGGGGAGATAAATGAGTCCGAGAGCGCCCAGGCTCACCGGTAAGCAACTGGAAAAGGCGATACTCCGAGCTGGGTGGTATTTGCACCACTCACGGGGTTCACACTTCTATTATAGACACCCAGAACATCCAAGAAAGCAGATTACTATACCCATCCATGCTGGAGAGATTATCCCGCAAAAGACTCTCAAGAGTATACTGGAACATGCTGATTTAACCCTGGGGAAATTGGCAAAGTTTCTTTAGGAGGTGAAATGTGGCTAAATATACTATAATTCTAGAACCAAATTACCCTGAAGAGGGCTATACGGTTAGGGTGCCTGCCCTTCCCGGTTGCATCACCTACGGGCAGACTAGAGAAGAGGCTCTAGCTAGAGCTAAAGAAGCCATTGGGGGCTTTATTGAAGGACTGGAAAAGGCAGGCGAACCAGTCCCGGAGGAGATTACTCCGGTAGAGATGGACACGGTAACAGTATAGTGTAAAAAGGGAGTAAGGGGGGTTCATTGCTGAAAATCTTAGTTGTCGGCGGCGGAGCCAGGGAGCATACCCTGGTCTGGAAGCTAGCCCAGAGCCCCAGGGTAGGGGAAATCTATGTTGCTCCGGGCAACGCCGGCACGGCTCAAATTGCCCAGAACCTCGACATCAAGCCCGATGATATAGAATCGCTGGCTAAGGTAGCTAAGGAGAAGGGCATCGACCTCACCGTGGTCGGGCCGGAAGCGCCTTTAGCCGAAGGCATTGCCGACCAGTTCCTCATCAGGGGTCTGCAGATTTTTGGCGCCGCCAGGCAAGCCACCGAGATAGAATCGAGCAAGGTTTTCGCCAAGGAGCTGATGCATAAATATCATATCCCGTGTGCTGGGAGCGCCAGCTTTGCCGACTATAACAAGGCAAAGGAGTATATAGAGCGACAGCAACCGCCTATCGTGGTTAAAGCCGACGGCTTGGCGGCGGGCAAGGGGGTAATCGTCGCCGATACCATACCCCAGGCCCTGGAGGCCCTGTCCCTTATAGTGAAGGCTAAAGCCTTCGGCGCTGCCGGGGACATGGTGCTCGTTGAGGAGCACCTTTCGGGTAAAGAGATGAGCGCCTTCGCCTTCACCGATGGCTATACCGTAATACCCATGGTATCGGCCTGCGATTATAAGCCGGTTTTCGACGGCGACCGGGGACCGAATACCGGCGGTATGGGCAGCTACAGCCCGCCGCACTTCATGACCCCGACTCTGTCTAAAACAGTGAAAGAGAGCATCATGGAGCCGACGGTAAAAGCGATGCACGACGAAGGCAGGGCCTATAGAGGTGTTCTTTACGGCGGGCTGATGATTAACGATGACCAGCCCAGGGTATTGGAGTTCAACGCCCGCTTCGGCGACCCGGAGGCTCAGGTTACCCTGCCTATGCTTAAAACCGACCTGGTGGATATCATGCTGGCGGTGGTTGATAACAAGCTTGACCAGATAGACGTAGAATGTAGTCAGGATGCCTGTGTTGGGGTGGTAATGGCATCAGGAGGCTACCCCGGTAGCTATAAGACCGGCTTCCCCATAAGTGGGCTGGACAACCTGGATAAAGACATCGTGGTCTTCCATGCCGGCACCAAACTCAATTCCGAGGGACAGGTGTTGACCAGTGGCGGGCGAGTGCTCACTGTGGCGGCTATGGGCAAGACCATCGCCCAAGCCAGGGAGAAGGTCTACGCTAATATTCCCAAAATTCACTTTGAGGGCTGCCATTACCGCCAGGACATTGCTCTGATTAAGGGGGGATAAATGCCGTTAGTCGCTGTCGTCATGGGTTCCAAATCGGATACCGAAGCTCTCCAGCCGACGCTGGAGATATTAACTCAACTTGGTATTGAGCATGAGGTTAATATAATATCAGCCCACCGCACCCCGGAGAAGGCTCGGCAATATGGTCTTGAGGCCAGGGAGCGGGGGATTGAGGTTATCATTGCCGCCGCCGGCGGGGCGGCGCACCTGCCCGGAGTCCTGGCCAGTTGGACTACTCTGCCTGTTATCGGGGTGCCCTTAGCCAGCGGTGAACTGGAGGGGGTTGACGCCCTCTACTCCATAGTCCAGATGCCGGCCGGGATACCGGTGGCCAGCGTAGCCATCGGCAGCGCCGGGGCTAAAAACGCCGCCTATCTGGCCGCCGAAATTCTGGGTATAAAGCATGATAAAATAAGAAAAGCCTACGAGAAGTATAGAAGCCAGCTTAAGGGGGAGGGAAGCACTTAATTAGAGGTTTTTAAGGTCTTATTTCCCACCCTAACCCACCCTCAAAGGCTTCGCCCTTAAATTCCTGCTTCAAGGGGTATTTAAGAGGGTGCAACCCTTTTGGGTGGCTTGGGGTGGGAAGCAAGAGTTGAGTTAAAATGGTGGTGATACATAATCTCTAAGGAGAAAAGCCATGATTGAACGATATTCCAGGCCCAGAATGAAAAGAGTATGGTCCAACGAGAATAAATTCGATAAGTGGCTTCAGGTAGAGATTGCCGTCTGTGAGGCATGGGCTGAAATGGGCGTCATTCCCAGGGAAGCCCTCTCCAAGATAAAGCTGGCCCGGGTCAACCTTAAACGCATGGAGCAGATTCTAAAGGAGACTCACCATGATGTCACCGCCTTTCTGGAGTCGGTGTCAGAGAGCCTGGGGGAAGAATCGCGCTTTATCCACCTCGGCCTTACCTCCTCCGATGTGATAGATACCGCCCTCAGCTTACAGCTGATTGAGTCCGCTGAGCTTTTGAGCCAGGATATAAAGGAGCTCATCTCGGTGCTGGCGCAAAAGGCGATAAAACACAAATATACGGCTATGATTGGCCGCACCCACGGTGTCCATGCCGAGCCGATTTCCTTCGGTTTTAAGCTGGCGCTGTGGACCGATGAGATGAGGCGCAACCTGCAGAGACTGGCTGAAGCCGAAAAAGCCATCGCCGTGGGCAAGATTTCGGGGGCCGTGGGCACCTATGCCACCCTTTCCCCGGAGGTTGAAGAGAAGACCTGCGCCAGGCTGGGGCTGGCGCCGGCCCCTGTTTCCAGCCAGATCCTCCAGCGCGACCGCCATGCTCAATTCGTTACCACCCTGGCTATAGTTGCCAGCTCGCTGGAGAAATTCGCCACCGAAATCAGAAGCCTGCAGAAGACCGAGACCAGGGAAGTGGAAGAGCCCTTCGCCGCCAGCCAGACCGGCTCTTCGGCTATGCCCCATAAGCGCAACCCGGAGCTCTGCGAGCGAATCTGCGGTATAGCCCGGCTGGTGCGGGGCTACGCCCTGACCTCAATGGAAAATATCGCCCTCTGGCACGAGCGGGACATCTCTCACTCCTCCACCGAGCGCATTATCCTGCCCGACTCCTGCCTGATAGTGGATTACTCCCTGGCCGTTTTTACCTCGGTGATGAAGGGACTGCAGGTCTACCCGCAGAAGATGAAGCGGGATATGGAGCTTACCAAAGGCTTAATCTTCTCCCAGCGGGTGATGCTGGCCCTTATTGATAAGGGCTTGAGCCGTAAAGAAGCCTACGAAATGGTGCAGCGCAACGCCATGAAGGCCTGGAAGGGGAGTAAAAGCTTTCTTACCCTGCTCAAAGCCGACCCCCAGGTTACCGCTGTCCTGCCCGCGACCGAGCTTGAACCCCTCTTCGACGAGCAATACTACCTGCGCTATATGGATGATATTTTCAAGCGTCTGGGCTTGACCGAGGCGCAGTGGAGAGGGAAGGGCCTATCCGGGAGTTCGGAACTGACGCCCGGGGCGATATAATGAGCGCTGACTCGTCAGTTTTGCTGAAAACCGAGTTGCCCCTGCCCCTGTTTCTGCGGGGTAAGGTGCGTGATAGCTATGACCTGGGCGAGCTGATGCTGATTGTCGCCACCGACCGAATCTCAGCCTTTGACGTTGTCCTGCCCTGCGGCATTCCCAATAAGGGCGTGGTGCTTAATAAGCTCTCCGCTTTCTGGTTCAACCAGACCCGGGGCCTGCTGCCCAACCACCTGGTGGCGGTGGTGGATGATGCCAGCCGCCTTGACGCTTATCTTCCCGCCCAGAGCCGTTTTGCCTACCCCGCTTACCTGGCGGGGCGGTCTATGGTGGTCAGGAAGGTGGAGCGCATCCTAGTCGAGTGCGTGGTGCGCGGCTACCTCAGCGGCTCAGCCTGGGAGGAGTATGAGCAAAAGGGCACTATCTCCGGGAAGACTTTGCCTAAAGGGCTGAAGCAGAGCCAGGAACTGCCCCAGCCCCTTTTTACCCCCACCACCAAGGCGGACACCGGCCATGACCGGCCGCTATCCAGGGATGAGATGAATAAAATGGTCGGCGAGCGTTTAGCCGGGGAGATGGAAGCGAAGAGCCTGGCCGTCTATAATTACGCCCGGGAGTATGCCATAGCCAGAGGTATCATCATTGCTGACACCAAGTTTGAGTTCGGGCTGGAGGGTGATAAACTAATCCTCATTGATGAGCTGTTGACCCCGGACTCAAGCCGCTTCTGGGATGTCGGGCTTTATAAGGTCGGACAGTCCCAGCCCAGCCTCGATAAGCAACCGGTGAGAGACTGGCTCAGCCAGTCGGGGTGGGACAAAAAGCCGCCTGCCCCCGAGCTTCCCGACGAGGTTGTTAAGGCTACTACCCGCCGATACGAGCAGGCTTATGAGAGGTTGACGGGTAGCAGCCTCTAAGAGTATTCAAGCCGCCAATTTTTATAGCAGGAGAGAGCTATGCCTGAAGAGAAAGAGATACCCGAGTATTTTTCAGACCAGTTCATGCTTGCCGGTGGACCTTACGGCGCCGTGATTGGCTTTGCCAAGGGTCCTGCCGAGCCCGGGCCGGGCAAGGTGCCGGAAACGGTGGTCAGGGTTCGGATGAGCTATGAGCACATAAAGACGATGACCTTTGTCCTGGCCCGCCATGTCAAAAAGCTGGAGAGGGAAAACGCAATCTCTTATCCGATACCGCCCAAAATCCTTTCCGGGCTGGGCATCGCCAAGGAGGACTGGGACAGCTTCTGGGAGAGCAGCAACTTCTCGCTCTAGAGCTTAAAAAGGCTAGTCTTCCAGCATGCCCTTGGTGCTGGGCGATTCCCCGGAGAGCCGCGGGTCGGTTGCTGTCGCCGTATCTAAAGCTCTACCCAGAGCTTTAAACAGGGCTTCGGCCTTATGGTGGTCGTTGATGCCGTATAGAATCCGGGCGTGCAGGTTGAGCCTGGCTTCGATGGTGAAGGACTCCAGGAAGTGGCGGATGAGGTCGGTGGCGAATCCGGTCATATCGTTATCAGCGAAGGGTAGCTCCAGAACGCTATATCCCCGCCCGCTGATGTCCACCGCCACCGCCGCCAGGGCGTCATCCATGGGCACGGAGGCATCGCCCATCCTGACGATGCTCCGCTTTTCCCCTAAGGCTTCCCCCAGAGCTTTGCCCAGACAAATGCCGACATCCTCCACCAGGTGGTGCTGGTCGTCTCCGCTGGCGGAAATTTTCAGGTCGAACCTCCCGTGCTGGGCCAGCTGAGATAGGAGATGGTCGAACATCTTGATGCCGGTATTTACCTCCCACTTGCCGCTACCATCTATATTTAGCTCCAGGTTGATGTCGGTTTCTCTGGTCTTTCGCTTGAACAGGGACGTTCGGGTAACCATTAGAGGGAAAGCCTTATTAGCTTTCAGACGGAAGAGAGGACCCATGGTTGCCTTCCCCGCTATTATCTGGTTGTAATAAGGCCGACTGCAGCCTATCCTTTCTGCCATCTGCTGGTCAGTATATCCGTTCTTCCTCTGGATTTCTTTTAGACTCTCCAGTAGCTCCATTTCCCGCCTCCTGTTAAGGATTATAACACTTCTTGCGAGGTTATCGCTAGCCTTTGACAAGCTATTTGTTAACTATTATAACATATGTTTTGGATTTGTCAAGGGTTTTGGGGTTTATTTGTTAATTTAGATAACAACCTCACCCCCTTAATCCCCCTCTTCTTGGAAAGGAGAGGGGGAGAAATGAAAAAGAGGGGGGCGAAGCCCCCCTCTTAAACGCCCCCGAGATAAGGGGGTTACCTGGCAATCTCTCGTAGTGCCTTAAGCAGGGCGTCGGTGTGCTCTGGTTTGCCCACGCTGATGCGGATGGAGTTCTGTAGCAGGGGCAGGTCGAAGTAGCGAATTAATATCCCCCTATCGTGCAATGCTTGCTGTATGTCGCTGGCCTTGCCCTCCAGAACGTGGCAGAAGACGAAATTGGCCTGGGAGGGGAAGGGTTTCAGCCAATCCAGCTTGCCCAGCTCGGTAAAGAGCCTTTCCCTCTCGGCGACTATAGCTTTTACCTTGGTCATTAAATTAGCCGTATCCTTCATCGTCTCCCTCACCGCCACCCTGGCGGCGACGCTGACGTTATAGGGGAGCTTTAACTTCATCAGGTATTCGGCAATCTTGGGCGGAAAAACGCCGTAGCCGATTCTTAATCCCGCCAACCCGGCCCATTTGCTGAATGTCCTCAGCACCATCATGTTCTTATACTGGCTGACGAACTTGGTAACCGTTTCCCCGCTGAACTCGACATAGGCTTCATCGACCAATAGCGGTATGTCGGTATCGGCCAGCTCTAGTATATCCGACTGCTTGGTGAGGGTGCCCGTCGGGTTATTGGGGGTGGCCAGGACTATCATTTTGGTATTTTTGTTTATGGCCTTCTTGATAGCCGCTGCGTCAATAACGAAGTCCTCGTCTCTGGGCACATTGACCAGCTTGCCGCCGTATACCAGCGCCCGGACGCGGAATATATCAAAGGTGGGTATGGCGTTTATCAACTCGTCACCGGGCTCAAGAAAGAGTCGCAGTACGTTATCTATCAATTGGTCGCTGCCATTATCAGCCACGATATAGCTGGCGTCGACTCCTATATATTCCTGCAGTTGCCGCCGAAGCTCAGTCTGCCCGGCATCCGGATAGGTATAAAGATATTTGCAATTACCCAGAGCCTGCTGGACAAGGGGAGAACAGCCGTAGGGGTTCTCGTTATCGTCCAGCTTGATGATGTCCTCCTCCCGCAGGCCAAGCTCCTTAGCTACGTTTTCAGGCGCCTTGCTGGGCACGTAGCCGCCGAGGCTGGCTAAATCCTGCCTTACTTTTCCCTCTATTCCCTCAGAAACTGCCATGGAAACCTCCTCTTGTAGGTATAGTTAAATACCCTAATAAATAAAATTCCCTCCGCTTGGGAGGGTTCTTTTCTGGTTTCGGGACTTTTTATTTTCTGCTTTTTATTGCCGTATACTACCCTCCAAGCGCTCGGTTGCGCCCGGTAAATATGTAGGCGTAATACATATGGTGAGCAGTATAGGCTGACATTTGGCTTGACTTTACCATAAATGATTATATTTTGTCAATAGTTTACTCTTCCAGCCGTTTCTCGGCCGCTTTAGCGTGTGCCTCCAGTCCCTCGGCCCTGGCTATGGTAGCCGCCGCTTTAGCCAGCTTTCTCAGGTCGGCTTTATCGACGTCAACCAGGCTGGTGAACTTAACAAAATCGAGTATATTTAGCGGCGAGCTGAAGCGGGCGGTAGCCTCGGTGGGCAGAACGTGGCTGGGCCCGGCCAGGTAGTCGCCCAGGACGACGCTTGAGTTGCTGCCGATGAAGACACAGCCGGCATTGGCTACCCGCTCGATACAGGCATCAGCCTTCTTTACCATCAGGCAGAGGTGCTCCGGGGCGTAGAGGTTGGCCAGCCCTATAGCCTCATCTAGGCTAGCCACTACCGCTATCAGCCCCTGGCTGTCCAGGGACTTGGCAGCTATGGCCTGGCGTTTTAGGTTCTTTAATTGGCTTTCCACCTCCTGATTGACCTCATCGGCTAACCGTTTGGAGGTGGTTATCAAGATGGCTGAGGCTAAGGGGTCGTGCTCAGCCTGGGCCAGAAGGTCGGCGGCGCAGTAGCCGGGGTCGGCGCTCTCATCGGCGATAATTACCACCTCTGATGGGCCGGCCAGCCCGTCAATGCCCACTATGCCGTAGACCAACTTTTTGGCCAGGACGACGAAGATATTGCCCGGACCGCAAATCTTGTCCACCCTGGGGATAGACTCGGTGCCGAAGGCAAGGGCGGCGATTGCCTGAGCGCCGCCGATGGAGAAGACGCGGTCGACCTGGGCCATGTCGGCGGCGACCAGGGTCGCTGGAGGGACCGCTCCGCCCTTTTGGGGTGGGGTAACCAGGATAACCTCTCTTACCCCGGCAACCCGGGCCGGGATAGCCGCCATCAGCACCGTTGAAGGGTAGCTGGCGGTGCCACCGGGGGCATAGACGCCGACGGACTCCAGCGGGCGTATCAACTGGCCAAAGCCCTTTTTAGAGACTAAGTTCCAGATAACGTCCTTTTGTTTTTGGTGGTAGGAGCCTATCCGCTCGGCGGCCAGTTTGAGGGCTGAGACCAGTTCTTTGTCTACCTCCCCGTAGGCGCTTTTTAGCTCTTTTTTGCTCACCTCCAGCGAATTCAGCTTTACTTTATCAAGCCTTGAGGTAAGGTCGAAGAGGGCGGCGTCACCACGGCGGCGCACCTCATCGATTATCTGCCTGACCCTGGGCTCCAGGTCACTGTGGTAGAGCTGGGCTGATGCGCTCCGGGAGAGCGCCGCTCTGGCTGGCTTGATGCCTTCGATTATCTTCACTTTATCGCCTCCACTGCCTGGCTTAGGGTCTTGATAATAGCCTTCATCCTTTTCTGCCTGACGGGATTTGAGACCTGTCCGGTGCTGCCGATGAGGCAGGCGGTCGACTCAAAAAGGGTGTCGATAACCTTGAGGTTATGCCGGGCTAGTGTCCGTCCGGTCTGGGTATTCTCAATCAGCAGGTCGGCGTCCTCGGGCAGAAAGGCTTCGCTGGCGCCCCAGGTAGGGACCACCCGGTAGCGGCTGAGGTGGTTGTCCCGGGCGTACTTATCGGCAATGTTTACATACTCCGAGGCTACCCTGAGCGGCGCTTGCTCGGTGTTGAGCTCCTTCAGGTCGCCGACATCGTCTACCGATAACTCCTGGCTGACCACAGCCACGATTTTGACCCTGCCCAGTTTCAGGTCGAGAATTTCCCGCACCGGGCTGGAGGGAAACTGGTAGAGGTGTTCACGTAACCAGTCTCGGCCGGTAATAGCCAGGTCAAAGTTGCCGTTGGCTACCTGCAGGGGCATATCCTGGGGCCTGATTACCTTGATGGTGACGCCGGCCAGGTCGGTGGTGGGGCGGCGGTTGCCGGAGGCTGATGGGTAATCGTCAAGGCGGATGCCGGCCTTGGTTAGCAGTTGCCGCGTAGGCGACTGCTGGTGCCCGTCGGGCAGGGCCAGGCGGACGGCATCTTTGGGCTCTTCTTTAGGCAGGGAGCGGCTTTTTGGAATCGTAGATGCCTTTGTTTTCTCATGTTTCGTCGGCTCGGCTATAAGCGCCTCCTCAATGGAGGACACCACCTCGGCCATGTCTTTGGCTTTCCAGCTATTCCTGTTGGCGATTAGAAAGGCGCTGACGCTGAGCACCTGGCTTACCGGCGCCAGCCCGTAGCGAGGCAGTTCTTCGGCAGTGCCGCAGACCAGTGCCAGCTCGGCGCTTTCGGGAGGGTAGACCTCGGCTCCTCCCCAGAGGGGAAAGATGCCGAAGCGCCTCAGCCGCAGCTCCAGGGCGAAGGACTCAGCCAGGTTGGGGTACTCGCTGGCAATGCGTATAGTGCCTTGCCTGGCCCGCATCGTCTCTACAGAATCTATTCCGGCCGAGGGGCTGGCGGCGGCATACAGGGTGCCGTCTCCGTATTTCAGGTTTTTCACCTTCATTAAGGCGCTGCTGGGGTATTTAGCCAGGAGCTCCTCAATCCAGTCCGAGCCGCAGATACCCAGGTCGTAGTTGCCGATTGCCACCTGAATGGGGATATCCCTCTCGTGGAATACCCTGGCTGAGAGCCGGGGAAGGCTTTCCGATTGGATGCGGTAGAAGCGCGTCTTCTCCCGGTAGCCGCTAAGTCCCCAGCCCGCCTGTGAGAGCAGGGCGGACGTCTCCGCCAGCAGGCGGCCTTTAGGCAAAGCTATTTTTATACTGCTGTTTATTTAACTAACCCCCTTAGCCATTTGCCTACCAACCTACCCCCTGTGTCCCCCTCTCCTTTGAGGTAGATTGCCCGACAATTGGATTGAGTACTATACTGATCATTCCATATGTTCCTTGACCATTACCTTGTAATCTACAAGGTATACAAATAATTGCGCATCCATAGAACGCTCTAATATCATCTCTGCATATTTTATAAATAAATCAGTTTCCTTTTTGAATTTCTCTTTCCACTGTTGCTCTACCTCATTCCAAATGCCCAATTTTTTAGATTCTTTTTTTACCACAATAAGTAACTGAACAAGAGTATCTATCCGCCCCATACGATTTCGTGGCGAATCCACAGAAATACCATCTATTACTTCTGGAGGCGTCTCTTCACCTGATAGTATAGGCAAAAAGGAATCTTTGGTACGTATGATATCTAAAAAGTTATTTATTATCTCTTGCCGTGGTTTTCTTTCTAAAACCTTAAGATAATCCTCTAGTTTATCTGATGCAATAGCATCACATAACCCCCATGCAGCATCAGTTACTGGCTGTTCACCCATTATTCCTCCTCCTTTCTATCCAGTTGGCACCTGCCCAACAATTAGTCCCGCTTATCGGATTATCAGGCAAACTCCCCTCCTTCAGGGGTGGGGAGTTAACCCCTTCCTTAAAAGAGCGGTGGGCGGGAAAAGATATAAAGTTTACCCCTTTAATATTTTAAGGACCTCATCTATGGTCTGGGCGGCGATTTTCTGTTGTTTAGCCTGGTCGGTCAGGATAAACCGGGGCGCCTGGCTTTTAATGTCTATCGTCCAGTCGAAATCAGTTGTTTCTTGAGCGCCCAGGTATAGTTCCGCTCGGTAGCCGGCTTCGTGGAGGCGGGAGATAATGCCCAGGCCCTCCTTAACTACTGGCGGCTCGGCTTTGATTAGGACGCTTTGCCCCGCCGCTTTAGCCAGAGCCTTTGGTTTTATCAGCTTCATCAGGCGGTCAAGGTAGAGGGCAACACCGGAAGCGGGGGTATCCCCGCCCCCCATCAAGGGAATAAGGGCGTCATATCTGCCCCCACCGCCTATCTTCTCCCCACCCTTGAAAATCTGGAAGATGATGCCGGTATAGTATTCAAAACCCCTGACCGAAGCCAGGTCAATCTGGTAATCGCTGCCCATAGCCTCCAGGAGTTCGGCGATTTTGGTGAAATCATCAATGTAGGGCTGGAACCGGGGCAGGTCGGCGGCGAATAGAGCCTTTAGCTGTTTGACGAAGTCGGCCGACTTTCCTTTCCACTCAAGCAGACGGGGCAGGGCTTTGCCCAGTTCGGGTTTTACCTTGGCCAGCACTTTGGTGTCCCCATCCAAAATGCGGTCAAATATCCTGGCCTGCTCCTTGGGGCTTAGCTCCAGCCTGGCCAATAGCGCCCTTATCAAGCCAGCGTGGGACAGTTTAAGTTCAATGCCCTCAATCTTCAAGCGTTTCAAGACCTCCAGGGCCAGCATCACCAGCTCCAGGTCAGCCGCAGGAGAGCCGGCCCCGATAAGTTCCGCCCCGCATTGCCACCTTTCCCGGGTCTTTTTGCCCGTCGCCTCGAAGATAAAGACATTGGCGATATAAAAGAGCTTGGCCAGCTCTTTGCCTTCCATACTGTCGATGTAAAGGCGGGCAACGGGGATGGTGCCGTCGGGTCTCAAGACCACCCTTTCCCCGCTCCAGCCATCCCAATCAAGGAAAGAATATACCCTGCCTAACATGGATGGGGTGAGCGTCCCCGTTGCCGTGAATAGGTGGAGGTACTCAAGTGTCGGCGTCTTGACTTCCCCGTAGCCCCATTTGAGGCAGCAGTCCCTGAACGTGCCCTCAATGAGCCGAAAGGCGGCCATTTCTTCTGGGGACAGGTCGCGGGTGCCTTTGCACCTCTCGATTTTCATAGTTGGTAAATTTTAACACTACTATGCTGGCTATTCAACTAGGCTTTTGTGCTTTACCCCTCCCCCAATTTCATCTTTTCCCACCCACCACCCTCTTTAAGGAAAAGAGGGGCTAGCGCCCCTCTTAAACACCCTGGTTAATACCCCCTTTCCTTCCACCAAAGGCGAAAGGTTGGCCGCTGGCCCCCGTAGGGTGGGTTAGGGTGGGAAGTAAGGCCCGTTTTAAAATGGTGGGGGTAAAGGGGTAAGTAAAAAAGTTAAAGAGAGGCGCCAGCCTCTTTTGGGCGGGCTGGGTGGGAAGTAAAACCTAAACTGATAGTGGGGGGAGGTGTGGTAAAAAACCCCATCTACACCATCGTTTGCAATGAGAGCATCAAGCCATATATAATTTCAGTTACCCCCTCTTGACGGGTTAGGCGCATTCTATTATGGTTGAGGGACGCATGAGCAAGGTTATAGTTAATGCCCTTCGTCTGGTTTTCCTCCTGGCTTTAGCCGCCGGGTTTTTACTGCCGCTTGCCGCCAGCGCCGTTACTCCGTCAATCCACATCCTTCATGTCGAGGGCACCATCGTGCCCATAGTTGCCGATTACATTGACCGGGGCATTACCAGGGCTGAAGACGAGAATGCCGCCGTTTGCATTATTGAGCTGGATACGCCGGGAGGGTTGTTGGGCTCCACGGAGGAAATAGTCCAGAGGATTCTGAACGCCGATGTCCCGGTTGTGGTCTATGTTTCTCCCCGGGGCGCCTGGGCGGCTTCGGCGGGGACCTTTATCACTCTATCGGCTCATATCGCCGCCATGGCACCGGGCACTACTATCGGCGCGGCTCACCCTGTGGCCGGCGGTGGGGGGGAGCTATCAGAGGACGAGATGCAGAAGATAGTCGAGTTCTCCGCTGAGTGGATGGAGACCATTGCCCGGGAGCGCGGTCGTAATATAGAAGAAGCCCGTCTGGCGGTCACCGAAAGCAAGTCCTTCACCGATGTTGACGCCCTAGAGGCTAACCTCATCGACCTCAGGGCGGATAGCCTGGAAGAGCTTATCTCCCTGATTGACGGCTGGGAGGTTACTTTGGCCAACGGGCTGGAGGTTACCATCGATACCAGCGGCTACCAGATGACCAGAAATGAAATGAGCTTCATCGAGGGCTTTCTGCATGGTATCAGCGACCCCAACATCGCCTATATTTTGCTCAGTATCGGCAGTATCGGCATTATCGCCGAGATTTACAGCCCGGGGACGTTCTTTCCCGGCATTCTAGGGGCTATCAGCCTGCTCCTTGCCTTCTACTCTCTGGGTGTTCTTGACGCCAGTCTGGGGGGCATATTGCTCATCCTGCTCTCCTTCGGCCTATTTATCGGCGAGCTACTTACTGCCAGCTTCGGCATATTCACCGCCGGGGGCATAGTTGCCCTCGTTCTTGGTTCCTTAATCTTATTCCCCGGCGGCTCCTTGTTCCAGGTAGACCCCTGGCTGATTGCCGTGGTTACCATTCTTATTGCCGCCGTTTTTGCCTTTATCATTAGTCGAATAGTCCGCGTCCATCGCCGCCAGGCCGCCACCGGCAGGGAGGAACTGGTGGGCAAGAGCGCCCTGGCCAAGACCGACCTGGAGCCTGAGGGGATAGTCCTCTTTAAGGGCGAACGCTGGACGGCGGTGGTGAAGAGGGGGCGGGTGAAAGCGGGTGAGACGGTGATTATAGACAGGGTTGACGGCCTTAAACTATATGTAAGCAAAAAAAAGACGAAGGGGTAAACAAATGAGTCCAATTGCTATCGTTTTAATCTCTATCTGTGCCGCTGCTTTATTAGCCTTTGTCGTTCAGCGGGTGGTCAAAGCCCATCTCCGCCAGGCTTCTGCCGGCCGGGAAGAGCTTTTGGGCAAGACCGCCGAGGTCGAGATAGCCCTGGAGCCGCAGGGAATAGTCCTGGTTGAGGGCGAACGCTGGAAGGCGGTATCGGAGAAAGGGCGGGCTAAACCCGGGGAGGAGGTGATTATAACCAAGGTTGACGGCTTAAAACTGTATGTAAAAAAGAAAGAATAAGAGGAGGTAAACCAATGCATCCAATTGCTATCGGTGCCATTGCTTTAGTCGCGTTTATACTTATTTCCATGTCAATCAAGGTTGTCAAAGAGTACGAGCGGGGAGTTGTCTTCCGCCTGGGGCGACTGGTCGGAGCCAAGGGGCCGGGACTGTTTTTCATCATCCCCTTCATTGACTCTATGGTTAGGGTGGACCTCCGGGTGATAACCATGGATGTCCCATCACAGGAGGTAATCACCAAGGATAACGTTACCGTGAGGGTAAATGCTGTGGCCTACTTCAGGGTGGTTGACCCTGAGGCGTCCGTGGTCAAGGTACTGGACCACATCAGGGCTACCTCGCAGATATCCCAGACCACGGTGCGGAATGTATTGGGGCAGTCTGAGCTGGACGAGCTTTTGACGCAGAGGGAAAAGCTTAATCAGGCGCTGACCAAGATAATTGATGAACACACCGACCCTTGGGGGGTGAAGGTCAGCACGGTGGAGATTAAGGAGGTTGAACTCCCGGAGACGATGAGGCGCTCTATGGCGGCTCAGGCTGAGGCGGAAAGAGAAAGGCGAGCCAAGATTATCCACGCCGACGGCGAGTTCCAGGCCTCGGAGAGGCTGGCTCAAGCCGGGGCTATTATCGCCCGGGAGCCGACCACCTTGCAGCTTCGTTACCTGCAGACGCTAACCGAGATAGCCTCGGAGAAGAACAGCACCCTCATCTTCCCCATACCCATAGACCTTATCAGCATGTTCATGGGCAAGTCCATAGAAGCGCCTAAACCGGCCAGAAGGGCTAAGAAGTAGCCTGGGATTAATATGACATAATATTAGGAAGAACCCGGGCCTGCCTTAGCGGGCTTTAGGGGAGAGTATTATTTACTGGCGCAGGGTGACATCACCGGCTACAATCTTGGTCAGGCTGCCGTCGGGCTGGCGGAGGAGCAGGCTGCCGTCGCTGGCTACCGACTCGGCTATGCCCTGGTAGGTAGCTTCGCCCGAACTTACCTGCACCTTTTTGCCCAGTGTCACCAGCCTGTCCCGCCACTCCTGGTAGACAGACTCGCCCGAGGGCAGAGCCAGGTATAACCTCTCCGTTTCCACCAGCAGGCAGCGTATAATATCCAGCCTTGATACATCCCTGCCCAGTTCGTGGGAAAGGCTGGTAGCCGTGGGCGTAATTTCGGGAAAACTGGAAAGCTTGATATTAACGTTTATCCCTATGCCGATAACGGCGTAGTCCACGGTGTTGCCCTTTACATCGCTTTCAATTAAAATCCCGCAGACCTTTTTGTCGCCAATCAGGACGTCGTTGGGCCACTTAATCTGCGCTTTCAAGCCGCTTACCTTCTCAATGCAGTGGACGGTAGCCAGGGAGGCTACCATAATAAGGGAAGATAGCTCATCCGAGCCGGGGCGAAGAACGATGGATAGGGCAACGCTTCCCCGCGGTGACAGCCAGGCCCGCTTTATCCGCCCCCTGCCCGCCGTTTGCTCCTCAGCCAGGACGACGCTCCCCTCCGGGGCGCCCTCTCGGGCTTTGAGCTTGGCCACATCATTAGTTGAGGTCAGGCTGGGATAGCAGATAATCTTTTGACCGATAAAGCGCGTCTCCAGATTATCGGTGATGGCCGACGCTAGTAAGTTGCTCTCTGCCATTTTATTCTAAGATATAGTAAGTGAAATGTGGCAATTAAGCAATCTTGACAGGGAATTAGCGGCGGGGCATAATATAGTCTGTTTCTAGGCGGGTGTAACTCAGCGGCAGAGTGCTTGCTTCCCAAGCAAGACGTCGAGGGTTCGAATCCCTTCACCCGCTCGCACAAAGCTGACCGACGGCTTGCCTAGATTATAGCGACAAAGCGGCCACAGATCTAGCCGTGTTTAACACCCCTCCCTGCGTAGCAAAGCCCACTCTTGCCATTCGGCTTTAGAATTACACTTTTGGCAAATCTGCGGTATAATATATTGCACTTTTGGCAAATCTGCGGTATAATATATTGCACTATTGGCAAATCTGTGGTATAATACGTGCCAGAATACAGTTTTAGCAAGGAGGTGTTGAAATGGCGGGACCGAATCCTGTTGTACTCTCTACGTATATCGTGGCAATGGCGATATCTGCGCGAGCTGCGCAGGCAATCATGTCGACCGGAACTGACCCTATGGTTATAGAAGCATTCCGCTTCAAGGTGAATATTTCAGCGGAATTTTCCATTGAGAGTGAGACCGACGTCAGTCTGAAAATCTGGAGACTAGACATTAAGCAGAAAATCACAGTCGGGTACAAGAGCGAGTGGGGGTTGGAAATCGAGTGCAAGATTATCCCGGTCGTTGCGCTCGAAACACCATAACAATGCAACCGTCTAAAATGATGCCATGGTAAGCCGTCCTAGTAAACCGTCTGAATCGCCTAGTGAGGCTGAGTGGATTGGTGTGGACGATGTATTAGCCGCTTTACAGGCGACGATGCGCCGTGCTGATAAGCGGTTGTCCGAGGTGAAGGAAGGCCTTCAGTATGTGGCGACCGAGGTCACGGTAAGCTTTCCCGCGGAGATCAATGTCCAAGAGGACCGCACAATGGTCAGGTTTCCCAGTCGGATTGGAAAGGACGTACCATCAGTACCCGAAAGTCACTTGTCTCGACTTACATTTTCCTTAAAACCAGTGCCGTCCATTGAGGAAGAGGCTGTAAAACCAGTGCCGCCTCCTGTAAAACCAGTGCCGCCTCCTGTAAAACCAGTGCCGCCTCCTGTAAAACCAGTGCCGCCTCCTGTAAAACCAGTGCCGCTCATTAGGGAAGAGCCTGTGAAAAAGCCTAAGCGTTCTGCATAGTAGCTCAGATACTTTGGGCTTGTTCTTGGCAGCTTCCCAAGCAAGACGTCGAGGGTTCGAATCCCTTCACCCGCTTGCACAAAGCCCGGTCTACCAGTTGCCTAAGTTTAACAGGCAGGACCCGAGCAAATCAAGGAGCGCGATTTTCCTCCTGGTAGTTTTTACCCTCTGCTTGACATGGTAACTGCCTCAAGTCTACACTATCATACTACAATAGGCTTATAACTCTTCAAGGAGTGAAGGTTATGCTCTGCCCCACCTGTCGTGCGGTCATGATAGTGGTCGAGCAGGATAAGATTGAGCTGGACTATTGCACCGACTGCTCCGGAGTCTGGTTTGACTCCGGGGAACTGGAGCTAATGCTGGAGAAGATGGGGCTCGATAGCAGCGCCCTGTCCATCGCCAAGCTAACCGGTTCGCCGCAGGCTGAGGCGCTAGAGAAAAAGCGGCGCTGTCCTATCTGCGGCCGCAAGATGAAAAAGATAAACCTGGGCAAGAAGCCGAAGGTGCTCATTGATGTCTGCCCCCGGGGAGACGGGCTGTGGTTTGATGGCGGCGAGGTACACCAGATTATAGAGCAGTGCCGGGGAAAACCGGGCAGCGGAGCGGACTCCGAGAACCGCGTTCTTAGCTTTTTGGGGGACACCTTTAAAGCCGAAGGCCAATCAGATTCACCGAGATAACGGTATAAGGAGGTTACTATGATTGCCGTCTATATTGTCGTCGGTATTGTGGCAGTACTTCTCATCTTCTTCTTCGCTACCTACAATGGCTTGATAAGGCTACGTAATCAGAAGCGTAACGCCTGGGCTCAGATTGATGTTCAACTCAAGCGGCGCTATGACCTCATTCCCAACCTGGTAAATACGGTCAAGGGCTATGTGAAACACGAGCGGGGGACGCTGGAGGCGGTGACCAAGGCGCGAAAGCTGGCGCAGAGCCTGTCCGCTGACGATGTCGGCGCTCGCTCCAAGGCTGAAGGCGAGCTCAGCAGCGCCCTGGCCAGACTGCTGGCGGTGGTGGAAAACTACCCCGACCTGAAGGCGAACCAGAACTTTCTGGCCCTCCAGGAAGAGCTGACTTCAACCGAGAACAAGATAAGCTTCTCCCGCCAGTACTACAACGACTCGGTCCTGAGGCTGAATGACAAGGTCCAGATGTTTCCCTCTAACATGGTAGCCTCCATGACCGGCTTCAAGCAGGGCGAGTTCTTTGAGGTTACCGTCGCCGCGGAGAAGGAAGCGCCCAAGGTCAGCTTTACTTAAGAAAAAAGCGGTTTAAGATATGTGGGAACAGATTAGGGCCAATCGGACGCGGTCGGCATTCCTGACCGCAGCTATGGGCATACTGCTGCTCTTGTTGGGCTATTTCCTGGGGCTGTATTTTTTCGAGAGCGGCATCGGCGGGCTCATTATTGCCCTGGTTATCTGGGGGATAATGACCCTGGTCGCCTACTTCCAGGGCGATAATCTCCTGCTGGCGCTGTCAAGGGCTAAGAAGATAAAGCGCGACGACCATCCCAAGCTTTACAACATAGTCGAGGAGATGAAAATCGCCTCCGGTCTGGAGAAGATGCCGGACATCTATATCATCGACGACCCGGCGCCGAACGCCTTTGCCACCGGCCGCGACCCGCAAAAGGCGGCTGTCGTCATCACCTCGGGGCTGTTGGCCAAGCTCAACCGCGATGAACTTCAGGGAGTCATCGGCCATGAGGTAGCCCATATCAAGAACCGCGATGTAATGCTGATGACGATGTGCGCCGTTATGCTGGGCACTATCGTCATTCTGGCCTGGTATGCCACGCGGGTGCTCTTCTTCGGCGGCATGGGTAGGGGCAGGAGGAGTTCGGGCGGCGGCCAGGCGCAGATGATAATGTTAGCCGTCGGCATTGTCCTTATGATACTGGCGCCGATTGCCGCCCAGCTTATCTACTTCGCCATCTCCCGCAAGCGGGAGTACCTGGCCGATTCGTCTTCCGCCCTCTACACCCGATACCCTGAGGGGTTGGCTTCGGCGCTGGAGAAGATTGCCGCTTCAACGCAACAGCTTAAGTCGGCCAATCAGGCAACGGCCCCTATGTACACGGTCAACCCCTTCCGCAAGGAGGGAAAAGCGGCCAGCAACCTTACCAGCACTCATCCGCCTATCCAGGAGAGGATACGCATCCTTCGCGCCATGTCCGGGGCTTCTCTGGCCGACTACGACCAGGCTTACCGGCAGGCGAGGGGAGGAGCTGGTATTGTCCCCTCTTCGGCAATGGCCCTGGATGGGCTAGGTGGTGCCGCCGCCCTGCGGGCGCCCTCAGCGGAGACCAAGCCCCTGGAAAAGCTCCCGCAGAAAGTGGAACGCGCCCGGGAGACCTCGGACCTGATGTGGCGGCTCAATGAGTATAAGACTATTAACTGCCCCTGCGGCACCAAGTTGAGGGTCTCGCCCCGGTTCGGGGTGACCAGCGTCAGGTGTCCCCACTGCGGCCGCACTCATCAGGTTAAAGAGCTTTAGAGCTGCGACTTAGACAAACACGCTTTCAAGAAACCTGAAGGTTTTGCCGCGGATAAAGGGATACCATAGCCAGATGGTGGGGTGGGTGGTGGGGAACCAGAGTATTAAATTATAGTCATGCCCTTAAGACAATCACACCTTGAAGCTTTCTTTTATGCCGATGTATTTTTCTCTCATCTTGGGCTTTTCTATCTTGCCGGTCGGGTTTCGGGGCACCTGGTCAAAGATAATGCGCCTCGGTCTCTTGTATCGGGGTAATTTTTGTTCGCAGAAGGCATTTATCTCGTCTTCGGTCAGGGTTTCATCCTGGTTGCGGGCAATGACGGCGCAGGCTATTTCGCCCAGCCTTTCATCAGGGAAGCCGATTACGCCGACGTCATAGACCTTGGGGTAGCTACGGATGACGTTTTCCACCTCCACCGGGAAGATGTTCTCCCCGCCGGTGATAATTACGTCCTTCTTTCTATCCACGATATAGACGAACCCTTCGCTATCCATTCTGGCCATATCGCCAGTATACAGCCAGCTGTCCCTGATGGTCTCCGCCGTTTTTTGGGGGTTCCGGTAGTACTCCTTCATAACCCCGTTGCCCTTGACGATTAGTTCGCCGACCTCTCCCGCCGCTACATCCTTCCCCTTCTCATCGACGATGCGCGTTTCCCAGTTAAAGCCGCTTTTGCCGGTAGCCTCCAGCTTGTGCTGGTTTTCCAGGCGGAGGTCAAGGCATCCCGGTCCCGTCGCCTCGCTCAAGCCGTAGCTGGTATCATACTGTATATCAGGGAAGCATTCCTTCCATTTTCTGACCAGGCTGGGGGGTATCGGCTGTGCCCCCATGTGCATCAGGCGCCAACAGCTCAAATCATAGTCTTCTTTGTTTAGCTCTCCCCGCTCAATGGCGCCGAGGATGTCCTGCACCCAGGGCACCAGCAAGAAGACTACCGTCCCTCTCTCCTGGTGGACGGCTTCAAAGATAGCCTGGGGGCTTATCTCGGTCAGTATCGTAGCCCGGCCGCCGACAAGCAGGCTGCCGAACCAGTGCATCTTAGCCCCGGTGTGATATAAGGGAGGGATGAGAATAAAGTTATCCTGGTGCTGCTTATAGTGGTGGTGCGTCTCGGTGATGGCGGCGCACTCCATGTTTTTATGGCTTAGCAGTATTGGCTTTGGCTCCCCGGTGGTGCCCGAGGTAAAGTACAGCCCGCAGCCGTCCTCGGCATCCAGTTTCACGTCTGGAGGTTGCCGGGAGGCTTCGCTGATTAGAGTTTCGAAACTCTCCATGTCCGGGGGCGGGTCTTGGCCGACGAAGATATAGTCCTTTATGGTGGGCAGCTGGGAGCGAATAGCTTCTACCCTTTCGCTGAATTCCGGGCCTAGAATCATGGCCTTGGCTTCGGCGATGTCGGCGCAGTATTTAATGTCGCTGCTGGTGAACCTGAAGTTAAGCGGTACCGCCCAGGCTCCGGTCCTGATGATGCCGAAGTAAGCCTCCAGCCAGTTTATGGAGTTCATTATCAGGTGGATGACCTTATCGTCCTTGCCGACCCCTCTGGCGGCGAGGGCGTTAGCTAATCTATTGGCCCTCTCATCAAAGGTCTTCCAGGTGATTTCCTTTCTTATCTTCTGGCTCGGTTTCAGCTCGATGAGGGCGCTTTCATCAGGGTACATTCGGGCGTTTCTGGCCAGCATCTCGGCTATGGTCATTTATGGCTTACCTCCCCCTGATGGCGGTATTATAGCGCGTTGCTGGTGGCAAGACAAACGGGGCGCAGCCGCCATAGGACTTTAGTCTGACTACTAAAGTACGAGGCAAAACATTACTAATGGGTGATTTACCGCGCCGCTTGTCTGCCTTAGTATAAGTATACTTGAGAAGTATCAGAAGTGTCGGGGTTCGATAGATATGCCAGTAACAATAGATGGTCAAACCTACTACAGGACGGCTGAGGTTTGCCGAATAGTTGGTATAAGCAGGGCTACCCTCTTCCGTTGGCTTAAGGAAGGCATCTTCAAGGAAGCCGAGCACAGGGATAGGAGAGGGTGGAGGCTGTTTACCGAAGATGAGGTAGAAAAGCTGAGGGCTGAAGCCAACCGGATAAATAAAGCTGACCAATTAAGCACCGTGAAAGGACTAATCTGAAGCTAACCTTCTCCTTTTGAGGTGAGAGATGAAAACCGCCGAGAAAACAAAGGAAAAGGGTGTAAAGGAACGGGAAGCTTTGCGTTTGCGTATAGTAAGCCTTGAGAAGGCGGCAGCCGAGCGCGAAGGGGAGGAAGAGGTGCAGGAAAAGGCTGTCATACTCGATAGCATGAGCGAGCTGGTGACAATTCAGGATGCCGAGCATCGGATGATATGGGTAAACAAAGCCGCCGGCAAATCAGTTAACCTGTCTCCTAAACAATTGGTGGGGAAGCTCTGCTATGAGGTATGGCCTAATCGAGATAAACCCTGTGTCGGCTGCCCGGTGGCAAAAGCCCGTAAGACCGGTAAACCTCAGGAAGCGGAAATCACTACTCCCGACGGCAGGGTGTGGTTTGTACGAGGCTATCCGATTCGAGATGCCAATGGCGATGTTGCCGCCCTGGTGGAGGTGGTGTTGGAAATCACCGAGCACAAGCAGGGGGAAGAGGCACTTCAAGCCGAGAAGAATAAACTGCAATCAGTGGTAGATGTCCTGGAATACGGTCTTACCATACAGGATAAGGACTATAACATTATCTATCAGAATAAGCCATCGAGGATAGCTTCTGGTGGTGACCATGCGGGGGAGAAATGCTACCGGGTTTATGCCTCTAAAGGAAAGGTGTGCGATGGGTGCCCGGTAGCCATGGCATTTAGGGACGGCAAGTCTCACACCGTGGAGAAGAAGGGGGTAACGCCTTCGGGGGAGGTTATCTTCTGGGAGAATGCGGCTAGTCCCATTAGAGACGCCAAGGGCAATATTGTTTCCTGTCTCGAGGTCGCCAGGAATATCACCGGCCGTAAGCGGGCGGAAGAGACTCTTCAAGCCGAGAAGAATAAGCTGCAATCAGTAATAGGTGCTATGGAAGATGGCCTCACCATACAGGATAAAAACTACAACATTATCTATCAGAGTGAACGGTCCAGAATATCCGCTGGTGGTGACCGCCTGGGGGAGAAATGCTACCGGGTCTATGGATTTAGAGACAAGATTTGCCCTGGGTGTCCGGTAAAACAGGCGTTTGAGGACGGTAAGTCTCACACCGTGGAGAGGCAGCAGGTAAAGCCTTCAGGGGAGGTCAAATTCTGGGAGAATACGGCTAACCCCATTAGAGATGCCAAGGGAGAGATTATTTCCTGTCTTGAGGTCACCAGGAATATCACCGAGCGCAAGCAGGTGGAGCAGGCGCTTCAGAAAGGTGAGAAAAATTACAAACTCTTATTCGAGAGCACGCTTGGTGGTATGTTTGTTCTTGATGCTGAAACGATGAAAGTAGTGCTGGCTAATCAAGCCGCTGCGGATATATACGGTCTTAATTCTGTAGAGGAAGCAATTGGAGTCAATCTACTCGACTTTGTCCCCCCAGAGGAAAGAGAGCAAGTTCTTAGGATTATTGTAAAGGACATGTTTGAAAATGACCTACGGCAGGTTAACGAATTTCGGACGATAACCAAAGATGGTAGAGAAATATGGATAAGCGCAGTTGGTACAAGAACTGAATATCAGGGAAAAATAGCAGGCTTGGTTTCATTTAGCGATATCACCGAGCGCAAGCAGGCGGAGCAGGCTCTGGTAGATGAAGCAACCCGGCGGCGTATCTTAATCGACCAGTCCCGGGACGGGATAGTTATCCTTGATGGGGACTCCAAGGTGTATTATGCCAACCAGCGCTTTGCCGAGATGCTCGGCTACACCCCCGAGGAAGTCCTCGAACTCCACACCTGGGACTGGGATACTCAATGGACGCGTGAGGAATTGCTTGAGATGGGGCGTAATGTTGACGAGGAAGGTCTCCACGTGGAGACCTGTCACCGTCGCAAGGATGGCTCGACCATTGACGTTGATATCAGTATCAACGGGGCTGAGTACGGGGGGCAGAAGCTTATTTTCTGCGTCTGCCGCGATATAACCGACCGCAAGCGAGCCGAAGAGGCGCTTCAGGTAGAGAAGAATAAGCTGGAATCATTAATAGGTGCCATGGAATACACCCTCACCATACAGGACAGAAACTATAACATTATTTATCAGAATGAGGCGTCAAGGATATCCTCTGACGGCGACCATGTTGGAGATAAATGCTACCGAGCCTATGAACATAGAGACAAGTTGTGCGATGGCTGCCCGGTTAAAAAGGCGTTTAAGGACGGCAAGTCCCACACCGCGGAGAGGAGCCGGTTATCGCCTTCGGGAGAGGTCACCTTCTGGGAGAATACGGCTAATCCCATTAGAGACGCCAAGGGAGAGATTGTTTCCTGTCTTGAGGTCGCCAGGGATATCACCGAGCGCAAGCGGGTGGAGCAGACGCTGGCTGATGAAGCCACCCGGCGGCGTATCCTGATAGAGCAGTCCCGGGACGGCATCGTCGTCCTCGACCATGACGGCAGGGTGTTTGAAGCCAACCGGCGCTTTGCCGAGATGCTCGGCTACACCCCTGAGGAGGCCGCCGAGCTCAATGTGTGGGACTGGGAATACCTGTACCCGCGTGAGCGAGTGCTGGAAATGATACGGACCGTGGATGAGGCTGGTGACCACTTCGAGACACGACACCGACGTAAAGATGGCAGCGTTTATGACGTCGAAATCAGCACCAACGGTGCTATATTTGCCGGCCAGAAGCTGATTTTCTGCGTCTGCCGCGATATCACCGACCGCAAGCGGGCCGAGGAGAAGCTAAAAGAGTCGGAGGAGAAGTATAAGACCCTCGCCGAAGATGCCCCTATGGGCATCTATTTCAGCGATTTTACCGGGAAGTTTCTTTACGGGAACAGGAGAGCCGCCGAAATGGTGGGCTACAAACGCAAGGAGTTGATAGGAAAGAGCTTCCTTAAAATAAAACTGCTTGATTCTAAAGGGCTGGCTAAGGCAATCAAATTGCTGGCCCTGAACAAGATGGGTAGGTCAACCGGTCCTGACGAGTTAGTGCTTCACAGGAAGGACGGAACTAAAAGCGTTGTAGAAATTCGCACCAGGATAACCAAGGTCGGTGGCAGAAAAGTAGTCTTGGGGATGGTTGAGGACATCACCGAGCGCAAGGAGATGGAAGAAGCGCTGAGGGAGTCGGAAGAAAAGCTGCGGAAGATGTTTGAGTCCGTCACCGACGGCATATTGGTTATTGATTTGGAGGGTGTTATTACCGGGACAAACGGAGCCGCCGCCAGGATGCACGGCGTAAAGTCCAGTGAAGAGATGGTGGGCAAGAACGCCCTTGAACTCGTTGTCCCCAGTGACCATGATAGGGTAACAGATAACATGCGCAAGGCCCTGAAACAGGGTACCGTTAAAGACGTGGAATATACTCTGGTCAGGGCAGATGGCTCCGAGTTTCCCGGTGAGTTAAGTACCAGCGCCCTCAAGGATGCTGCTGGCAATTGTATTGGTCACATCACAATCTCAAGAGATATCACCGCCCGCAAGCAGGGAGAGCAGGCGCGGAAAGAGGCAGAGGATAAATATAAGAACCTGGTAGAAGGTATAAGCGATATGATATGGGAGACGGACGAAAAGGGAGTGTTTACCTTCGTTAGCCCCAAGATTAAAGATACCTTGGGCTATGATGTGGATGAAGTAGTGGGCAAGAGAAGGACGCTTGACTTTGCACCAAAGGGGGAGGCGCAAAAATGGCTTCCCCGCTACAAAAAGATTAATGCTAAAAGGGCGCCCTTTTCCGGCGTTGAGATTACCCACATCCATAAAAATGGCAATCCCGTCGTCTTTGAGGCTAGCGGTGCTCCCTTCTTTGATAGCGCCGGAAATTTCCAAGGCTTTGTCGGCATAAATAAGGACATCACCGAGCGCAAGCAGGCGGAGGAGGAGGTTAAGCGCCAGAAAGCCTATTTCCAGCAACTCTTCGATAACTCTCCGGAAGGTATTGCTTTGCTTGATGAGTCCGATAGGTTTGTTCAGGTTAATAAGAGCTTCGAGACGCTTTTTGGCTACCGGACAGGGGAAATCAAGGGGCGTTTTATTAACGACGTTCTTATCCCTGAAGACCGTAGTGGGGAAGGGGCTGCCTTATCCCGGGCGGCGCTAGGCAATCAAATTCAACGGATGGAGACGGTAAGAAGACGCGAGGACGGCAGCCTGGTGGAGGTTGATGTGATTGGCTACCCTATTCGGTTTGATAACCAGACAGTGGGGGTCTATGTCATTTACAATGACATCACCGAGCGCAAGCAGGGGGAACGAGCGCTGAGGGAGAGCCAGGAATTCAGCTCCAGCCTGCTGGAAAGTTCACCGAATCCAAAATTCGTGGTTAATCCGGACACTTCAGTAAAATATGTCAATCCGGCATTTGAAAAGCTGACCGGCTTTACTTCGGCTGAAATTACTGGCGCGGAAGCTCCCTACCCCTGGTGGCCAGAAGAACAAAGGAGAGAAACGTTGACTTCTTTTAAAAATGCCATGGTAACCGGTGGCAGAAGAACCGAGCGGGTTATGCAGAAGAAGAACGGGGAGCGTTTCTGGGTGGCGATAAACTCGGCACCGGTAGTGGATGAGGGTAAGTTGCTCTATTTCCTGGTAAGCTGGCTCGATATCACCGAGCGTAAGCAAATGGAAGATGAGAGAACGGAACTGGAGCAGAAGGCTCATCTGGCCAGTCGGCTGGCCTCCGTAGGTGAGATGGCGGCCGGTATTGCCCATGAGATAAATAACCCGATGACCTCCGTTATCGGCTTTTCCCAGTTGCTCATGGATGCCGAGCTTCCTGATGATGTTAAGGAAGATATAACCGTTATACACAAGGAAGCCCAGCGTGCTGCCAATGTAGCCAGGAATCTGCTCACCTTCGCCCGAAAACAGGCGCCAACAAAGCAACCGACAAATATGAATAGCATTATAGAGGGGGTGCTTAAATTACGTGCCTATGAGCAGGGTGTAAGTAATATCCGTGTTAATACCCGATTTGCCTCCGACCTGCCCGAAGTCATGGCTGACTATTCTCAGCTGCAGCAGGTCTTTATCAACATTATCCTCAATGCTGAAGGCGCCATGCTTGATGCCGCTAAAGGGGGCACCCTTACCGTTACTACCCAACAGGTCAATGGTCTTATCAGGGCATCATTTAACGATAGTGGACCGGGGATTTCAAAAGGAAACCTGAATCGGATATTTGACCCCTTCTTTACCACTAAGGAGGTGGGCAAGGGGACTGGTCTGGGGCTCAGCGTCTGTCACGGGATAGTAGCTGAACACGGCGGCAAGATATATGCCAAAAGCAAGCCGGGCAGCGGCGCTACCTTTGTTGTGGAGTTGCCGGCTATTAATAATGCTCATTCGAGCGGTGTGAGGAGCTAATTCATGGAAAATACCAAGGGCGGCAAAAAAGTAATCCTGGTCGTTGAAGATGAGCCAGCTATCTCTCAGGTGTGCCTGAGGGCTCTCACTGCTGAGGGTTTTGAGGTTGATATTGCCGTCAACGGGGCCATCGCTGAGGAGATGTTAGCTAAAAGGAAGTATGACCTTTGCCTCATTGACATCAGGACACCGATAATGAACGGCAAGGAGCTTTATCAACACATAGAGGAGAAATACCCTAAGCTTACCGATAAAATTGTATTCACTACCGGAGACGTTCTGGATGAAAAGCTGACGTCTCTGCTTAAGGGAACTAACAAAGAATATCTGCCTAAACCGTTTACTCCCGATGAGTTGAAAGCCATAGTCAGGCAGGTGCTGGAAGGTTAAAGCCATGGCTAACAATAAGGCAAGAATACTGGTGGTTGATGATGAAGCGATGGTCAGGAGGCTTCTCTGCCAGAAGCTGTCCCGAGAAGGCTATCAGTGCCAGGAAGCTGATGGTGCCAGACAGGCGCTGGCGAAATTAAAGGACGACCATGTTGAACTGGTGATTCTGGATATAAAGATGCCAGGTAAGTCGGGAATCGAGCTGCTGCCCGAAATAAAAACCGGTTACCCTGATACGGCCGTCATAATGGCTACGGCTCTTAGCGATGCCAATATCATTACTCAGTGCATGAAGCAGGGAGCCTATGACTATATCTGCAAGCCCTTTGACCTGGCCGAGGTTTTGCTGAGCGTGGAGGGGGTTCTGGATAAAAGAAGGCTGGAGCTTGAGATTAAGAAGTACCAGCAGCATCTGGAAGAAAAGGTTGACGAACAGACCAAGGAGATACGGAAGGTCTTTCTGGGCGCTATTGAGGCATTAGCCTTTGCCCTTGAAGCCAAGGACAAGTATACCGCCGGGCATTCTCGCAGGGTAACCGAAATTGCCGTGGCTATAGGTAAGGAGATGGGTCTATCGGCAAATGATTTGGAAGACCTGCGCTGGGGAGGTCTACTGCACGATGTCGGCAAGATTGCCATTGACCAGCTTATTCAGAATAAGCCAGGCGAGCTGACCACCGAGGAGTATGAGCATATTATGACTCATCCCCACGTAGGGGCTGGCATCGTGAAACCGGTGGTCAACGATAGGGTGGTGGCAATGATTGAACACCACCATGACTATTATGATGGCAGTAGAAGGGGACAGGACTCAGACGGCGAAGACATACCGCTTGGCGCCAGAATCCTGGCCGTGGCCGATGCCTTTGATGCCATGACTTCCGACCGCCCCTATCGCTCGGCGATGTCTATAAGTGAGGCTCTGAGCGAAATCAAGCGGTGCTCTGGCAGCCAGTTCGACCCGGCTATAGTCGATGCTTTCTTTAAAATACCGGTAGCGGGGATAGTGCTGGCAGAGGCGTGAACTTGGGGCTTAGTTGCCTACAGCGAGGAGGCTTACCGAAGTGGAACAATCGGGGGAAAAGAAAATACTTATAGTCGATGACGAACCATCCGTCAGGTCATTGGTAAAAAAGCTTCTGGGCAAGAAATATACCATCCTTGAGGCCAGTGATGGTAAAGAAGCGGTCAGCATGGCTCTTAGCCATCAACCGGACCTCATACTGATGGATATCCTGATGCCTAAGATGGACGGTCTCACCGCCTGCTATACCATCAAAATGAACCAGGCGACGAAGTCAATCCCGGTGATAATGCTCACTGCCGTGGACTATGAACTCAACAAGAAGCTCAGTCAGGATGTTATGGGCGCCCACGGCTATATCACCAAGCCATTCAGTTCCCAAGAATTAATGGATGCCGTCGGTCAATTTATGGCAGTTCCCAAGGCCTAGAATGATAGGGTAGCAGCGGCTATCCGCTTGTCGGGCCAGACTCTGGTGCCCGGCGCCAGCTTATTGTTTTTCCCAACGACGACATTATCGCCCAGGACGCAGTTGTCCAGGACCTGACTCTCTTCCTGGATGTAGCTGTGGGAGGCAAGAATACAGTTGCTCAGCGTCGCCTTTTTGCCCACCCTGGAGTCGTCCCACAGTATTGCCCCTTCTATAGAAGCTTCTTCGCTGACCCGGCAGCGCGCTCCCAGAACAGCCGGACCTTTCACCTTTGCCCCTTTAGCTATGACGCATTTCTCACCGATGAGCACCGCGCCTTCAATCTCAGCCGAGGGGTCAATGGCGCTGTTACTTCCCACCCGGGCGCCGCCGTCTATCTTGCCCCAGAAGTGGGATAGAGAAGGAGCTTTACCCGAGAGCAGGTCGTGCTGCACCCGGATGTATTTTTCCGGCGTGCCTATGTCTATCCAGTATTGGTCGGAGGTATAGCCCAAGATAGGCTCTCCCGCCTTGAGGAAATGGGGGAAATGAGTACGCTCGAAGGAGGAGGGGGTGGAGGGGGGAATGCGCGCCAGGACTTCAGGCTCGACGATATAGATGCCGGCATTAATTATATTGGTAGTGACCTGTTCCCGGTTGGGCTTTTCCACGAAGCGCTTTACCATACCCTTGGCATCAGTCTCTACCACGCCGTATGCAGTGGGATTATCAACCGCGGTGAGGGCAATACTCACCCTGGGCTTTACTTCTCGGTGCCGCTTCATCATAGCGGTGAGGTCTATGGCGGTCAGAATGTCACCATTGATGACAAAAAAAGGCTCATCCAGGGTGGCCTCGGCGTTCTTAACCGCCCCCGCCGTGCCCAATGGCTCCTCCTCTATGAAGTAAGTCAGGTGCAGGCCCAGTTCGGCGCCATCACCGAAGTAGCCCTGTATGCGCTCAGGGAGGTAACTCATGGCCAGGATGATATCGCTTATGCCGTGCTCTTTGAGATACCGCATCAGGTACTCCAGAAAGGGCATATTCAGGATGGGAACCATTGCTTTTGAGGTATTGCAGGTCAGGGGACGGAGCCTGGTTCCTTCCCCACCCGCCAGAATGACCGCCTTCATCTTTTTTCTTCCTTCTATGCTGCGCTAGATTATACAGTCTCCAGGGTTGGTGGTCAACGGGGGCAGACAAGAGCGTAGCTTATCCTCAAAGTACATTCGGGAGGGTAGGGTGTGGACAAATCTACCTATCGCCATGTTGTGTGGTGGGGTAAACAATACAAGCTATTGTTAGCCTTCACTGAGTGGTCTGAACTTATAAAGCCTCTTTTCTTTCTCGACAAGGGTGAAGAGGTTGGCACCCTCAACAATACCCAGCAATTTACTCTCTCTCATTTCATGCTCGTCTATGGCTAGAATCCCATCTACTTTCAAAATCCTCGCTGCCTCCTTTAAGGTAGCGACTTTATCAAACTCGTGGAAGGCGTCGTTTATAAAGATAAGGTCTATCGCTTTATCTGGTAACCGCGTTGCACAACAATCTGCAAGCATGACACTTACGTTTTTGAAGCCTCCTATTCCTATCCTGGCCGCAACAATGGCTGTGTTTAAGGGATGAATATCTAAGGCGTATACTTTGCCTTCTGGCCCCACTATCTTTGCGGCGAGAGCCGTGAAGCGGCCCGGACCACAGCCAAGGTCCACAATTACCTGCCCCTCTTTAACCCCTGCTTTCTTCAGTCTCTCCCTTCGCTTTCTAGGCGTCTCATATATGGCGAATATCCACATCCAAAAGATGAAAATGTAGGAGAGATACAGCCAGACATTGGGCAGCGTCTTACGACATGCGTATTTCAGAATTAGGTAGGGAATGATTGCTGCTACCAGCAGTGCCACGACCCCGGTCAAGACCCACTGCCAGGTTTCCATTGCATTGACTTCCTTATCTTAGGTTTCTTATTGCCATTATAGCGAGACCGCAACAATACGGCAATCACATATCACAAATGGTCGAACCGGTATGTTCCCTTCATTGCACATTACGCCCTTTTGTTGGTTTCTATGGGTTCTTGATGATTTCCGATGGTTGACCTGCTCCCCTAACTTTTTAATGGTTGACATTCTGCTATAATTAGATATTAGATAAAGGAGGTAAAGCTGAGATAATTAGCCACCAGCTATAACATAAACAAAGGAAGATATATTAAAAATGGCAGAGAAAGAGTATTCCCATCTGGTAAAACCGTTACTCGTTCAAAAACCGCCCGCAGGTCTGTATCCCGAGCCTCGCGTATGGATGGAAGGCAAGGACATGGAGGGGTTTAACGCTAATTTTTCCTTTGGATTCATTAAGGAACCCAGCGTGTGTCATCCTGTCGAAGGGGCACTGGTACACCCTTATGACGAATGTCTGGTTTTCGCTGGCACTGATAATAGTAATATACTCTATTTGGGTGCCGAAGTATCGGTGGAGCTTGGTGAAGAAGGTGAAGAGCATGTATTTAACGAGCCCTCAGTAGTGCTTATCCCCAAGGGGATGCCTCACGGCCCGGTTACCTACCGGCGGGTCGATAGGCCTATTGCTCACTACCATATTGGGCTGGCCGCTAACTACAAGGCTGAATCGGTTCCCAGAAAGGCAAAGGCGGCTAAGACGTCAGACTCAAAATACGGGCACTTGGTTAAGAGACTGATTACCTATATTGATTGGAAAGAGGTAGATTCTCGAAAGCCTGGTGAGGGCCCCCCGGCAGATACCATGGATTATTCGTCTATCGCTGACCGTGCCGGCGTACTGCATTTTGCCGAAAGAGGAGTGGGGCCGGGAAACGGAGACCAGGTTGTATGGCTCTACGGTAAGGACCTGAAGGGGTTTGAGGTCAATTTCACCTGGGGATTTTACAGCAAGTGTGGCACATGGAACCGGGGAGGCGAATCACATGTTCACCCTGAAGAGGAGATGCTGGTTCTCGTTGGCCTTGACCCGGATAAGCCGGATTACCTGGGGGCTGAAATAGAGCTAGCTATGGGCAAGAACCGTGAGAGGCATATAATCAACACACCTACCGTGGCTATTTGTCCCAGAGGGCTTCCCCATCTCCCCATCATCACCAGGTGGGTGGACAAGCCCTACAGCTTTATTGTGTGTGTACTCAGTGGTGAGTATGCTTCGCCGTGGGTGGAAGCATAATCGTCTTTACTCCAGAGAAATCGATGGTATGCTCGTTCAAGTAAGGCGGGGGAGGTGCTAGCTTACAGGATAAACGAGGCAGCCTAATCGCCGCTCACTTTCCATCACATTGCTTCTCGATATTGGCTTCCCCGCAAAGCCTGAACACAAAACGCTAAAAAGTGCAACAGGGCAACAAAACAGGTATCATGAAAGAATAATGCACCTCCTTAAGTAAACGGTGTAGAGTTTGAGGCAAGGAGGTGCCGAATGAAGTACATCGGTTTAGACTGTCATAAAAAATATGACCATGCGACAATGATTGACACAGAAACCGGGGAAGTAAAAGCTAAGAGACTGACACACCTGAAAGAAGACTTCGCGGAGTTTATCGGGGAGAGAGGCGATACCAGGTTGGTAATGGAGTCATGTTGGAATTGGTGCAAGACTTACGAACTGGTGAAAGACCTAGTGGAGGAAGTAACTCTCGCCAAAAAACAACTTCTTACCAACTAACTTAACTTTAATGTTGCTTGGCAAGCTCTGTTTGTGCAAACAGGGCTGCCCCAAGGGCTCCAATAATCTGGGGTTCAACCGGAACAAGGAACTCCATCCCGATTTCTTCCTCTAAGAACTTCTTTACCCCGATATTTTTAGCTACGCCACCGGCAAAAACTGCATCCGGTCTGATAGCCAGGTTTGACGCCATGACAGCTACCCTGGATGACACTGCCTTATGTACGCCGGCTATCAGGTCTTTCCTGTCTTTCCCCGCAGCTCGCAGCACAACCACCTCTGTTTCAGCAAATACGGTGCAGGTGCTGCTGATACGGCAGGGCTCTTTGCTCTGCAGAGCCAGTGGTCCCATCTCGGCAACAGATTCTACTTCAAGAACCTGAGCCATGACCTCTAAGAACCTGCCCGTTCCGGCGGCGCACTTGTCATTCATGGTAAAATTGATGACATTGCCTTGTGCGTCTACCTCGATAGCTTTTGAATCCTGTCCACCCATATCAATGATAAACCTGGTGGATGGTATCACAAAATTGGCTCCCCTGGCATGGCAGATGATCTCTGTTACTGTTTTATTGGCAAACTCGATAGACTCTCTGGCATAACCTGTAGAGACAACGTAATTGAGACCATTTATAGAGGTTGAGAGTCTGGCCTTTTCCAACGCTTCTTGGATTACTTTATTTGCGGTCAACTTGACGTCACGACCTGTTGGCTTAATGGAGTAACCTAAGATTCCACCATTTCCCAAAATGACGGCTTTAGCGGTTGCAGCCCCTACATCAATTCCAGCGACTAACATGCCTGTTCTTCTTTCTCTCTAAACATGGTTACCTTGCCAAGCCTCAGTAGAACATATGGCTTCCTGTGCCGAGTTACAAGCAGCTGAGGAGGATAAAATCTACCGCTATGGCAATCATCTCCCAATCGCATTTGGTAGGGCCTTCTTACTAGTATAACCCCGTCATCCCTTGGCTGATCTCTTTTTTGCTTTAAGCATCTCAGCGAATGTTTCCACTTTGGTTCTCAGTGAGGCAGCGCTGTAAGACCTGCTATCGAAACCATCTATTTCGAGGGCCAGAACGGGAAGGCCGGTTTTCTCTTCCAGATACTTTTTTTGGGTTTGGGATCCCAGTGCAGCAGGGCGGCAGTTATGAAGATAGTGCGCGATGAAACCATCTAATTTCATCACTTTGGCTCCCGACGCAAACAGTTTAATAATCCCGTCAGTGCCATGAAAATTCCCCGTTGCTAGCTCATAGTCGGCCATCTTCTCACCCGGCGTAGTATAATTCCCCTTGGGTTTGAATTTTGGGCCTCCGACCCAGGATAATACCATGGTTAGTGGAACAGCCAATCCTACATCTTCTACTAAACGTGTTACTCTGGGGTCCGAGCAGTGTCCAGCTGCTGTCATGACACGTGGAGCTCCTTTCGCCGTCACACCTATGCCCGCTTTAACCCTGTCCTCGAGTTCACGGAGCAGTATTTCCATAGCCTTGATTCCCTCCCGTATGCCCCTACCAGTTGAAGAGCCGGAAAGCGCTTCTAGCAGCTCAAGCTCGACTATGCTGACCGGAACCGGATCAGCCCTCATAAGATCAAGCAGCCTTAATAAGTTATTGACAAATCCACGGCTGTCTTTCTGGGACCTTTCCCAAGCATCAGGGGCTAACTTGATATCCAGGACTTTCTCGGCCTTCTCAAGGGCCTGATTTATCTGCGCGCCCAAATAATGAACACGTTCCGGCAGATAGTCAGGGTATTCTCCCCACTTAGAGTCCATAACGCCGTCAATATAGGCTGCGGGCACCCCATATTTTGCCGTTACAAGGTCATCAGCCTTGGAGCCCATGTCACAAAAATAACTGGAGGCTAGAGCTAGATCCGGAACAGGGATCATCTCCATAGCTAGACCGCCGACCTTAGCCTGCCACAATGAGCACAGCGCATGCCCTGGCGGCAGTCCGTTGGCCTCTCCCGCCTCAAGTATGGGAGTGAGCTTATTGAAAATTTGCCCCATAGTGTGATCCAGCACCATATCCGGGGCACAGACAAACACATCCTCTGAAGAAGCGCTTAGCATCAGGCCTGGCCCAAGTATGGCCGGAAAGCCAAAGTATACAATTTTTTTACCATCATCCCTGGCCAAAACTAGGTCTACCAGCTCTTTGAGCCAAGCCCCCAGCAGCTTCCTCACGCCTTTCAGTGTTACATCATGGTTTTGCCTGACCCAATTTTCGGCCATCTCCATATCCTCAGGGCCTATCCCCAGTCTTTCAAACGATTTCTCTATTCTGGATCTTTCCTCTTCAATTTCTTCATCTTCAAACCCACAAAGCTTGAGAATTTCATAGTAATAATTAGCCATGGCCTAACTCCTTATTGTCTTGATAAATGTCTCGATGCGCGTTTTCATGGGACCAGTCTCCGCAGTATCGTATTCAGATTCTAAGGTAAGCATGTTCAGACCGGTCTCTTTCCTTAATATATCAGGGAAGAAATAGGACTCAACTTTGTAAGACTCCCGATACATTAATTGGTACCATATCATCCCGGCCGCTTTATATTCCCTGGCCAGCTTTATCAGGAAATCAAGGCGCTCAGTGCCGGGTCTGAACCAACCAGAACACACCCGACCCATAAAATATGATTCAGCCAGATTGGCCATTAAATCGCCCTCAAGTTTTACCTTACCCCAGTAGGGGCGAATACCCTCGGCAAATTCCTCCATAACCACCACTCCTCCAGTATCCTCTATTATGTCAATAACTTTGGAGTCTCCCCGGGCGAGAGTTGAGCCGGTAAGCAGAATTCTGGGGCCGTCTTTGGGCAGGGGAGTGCTATCTTTGACTTCTTTTACAAATGACTCAAGAATCTCTACCATGACTTCCTTGTCAGCAAGAAAGGATCCGTGATTCAGGGCAACAAAGTCTTTGCTGGCCACGGCAAAATCTTCAGGTTGGCGCATCAGGCTTATCTGTCTAAAAAGTTCTCTCTCCCTGTTACACAACTGTATTGATTGCTTGAGCCTAGATTCGCTAATCTCCACCCCTGTGAAGTCTTCAAGCTTTTTCTTAAGCCTATTTATACCTTGAAGGTAATACCCAAGGGCCAGCTCATCCTTGACATGAGGAACACCAAAGACAAAGGATTCTATCTCAGGAGTATAATAGCCCGCGGTGTTTGAAAAAGCCCGGATATGATTATCTGTTATGGGAATTACAATCAGATCTGCGATAGTATAGTATGGGTCTTTCCCTGATGTAAGGTAACCTATTTGGCTACGCCAAAAGGGGTCGAGCCATCTGCAGATATAAGCCCCGGCATCTTTTAATGCGTTATTATCGCCACTCTGGATAAAACATATGGGTATCGCATCACAGGCCAAGACAAGTTCCTCCGGTAAATAGCCTCCAGCGGTATATCCTATAATCTTACGCCCCTGCTCCTTTGCTTTGCTTAAATCAGTGAGTCGGGTCTTTAAATGTGAATTAAGCTTCTCAAGAGCCTTCATTTCTGCCTCCTTTCTTGTGGGCCCAATTGTCCAAACAAAAAATCACCTAATTTAAGTTACACTTTGGTCGCTTTCTGGATTAATTATACCTCTTAAATGGATCTTCTTTCGTGTCCTATAGCCAAGTGCTTGATGAGGCTTTCCCCAATTATTTGTTGATAGGACAAGGCTTTACTACGAGGTAATTAATCCCGTAGGTTTGTAGACCTCTCATGTACCAAATTCCAAATGCTGTTTCAGTTTACGCCGAAGGTTGTTTTGTAATTATAGGCGGCTAGATTTGATGGATTTCCCCCGTGGCCTTGTTCTTCCAGTAGCCTCGTTGTTGAAGCGGCCAGTTGAATGTGATAGCCCCGGGACGGGGACAATCATTAACACAGCAGCCACCATACCAGCATTCATCGGGATGTAATATGATAGGTGGTTTGCCTTTCTCTGGATTGGGTATGAATACGTCTATCTGGCAGACTTCTACACAAGTGTTGCACCCGTTGCAGATATCAGGACTAAAAATCACCGGGGTGTTCGGTGTAACCACATTAGGCACGGCGCTTAGTTTTTGCTTAGACATCTTTCCCTCCAAAAATCCGGCTTGTTTAGAAGGTATAGTTTCGATTTTGAGGCTCTCATTTTCCCTTATATAGGCCGGTATAGTCTTTATTACGGGCTTCATACTGATTTTTCATGTCACCCCAAAAGGCCAGCGGCAATTCCCCGGTTTTGACCTTGCCGTTTTCCAGTTTAACCGTAAGATACTTCCTCCACTCCGGCGGGTCCAGAGCCGGGTAGTCTATCCTCTGGAAATTAAGCGGGACACTACTGGCCTTGCGCGCCAGCGAAGCGTGGATAATGATTTGAGCGTAAGTTAAAAGACTGAGGTCTTCCAGACCGCGCATCAGCTTATGTGGGTCCAGAGCAAATAGTAAAGGCACTGATTCCTCTTCGATTTTTCGCAGGGTGCCCAGACCCATATTCAGAAGACTCTCGGTTTTAAACTCACTGCAGTAATATTGCATGGCTCTGGCAATACCGGCATGAAGCTCTTTCCACTCCATGCCGCTATCGCGCTTAACCGGGGCATAAACCCGGGCTTTCTCAATGCCGGCCTGTTCAGGTGATATTTGGGGCTCACCGACCTGCCGGGCATAGGCTGCCGCTTTTCGGCCGGCATACCTGCCGGTAGCCGCCGCA